>ERZ791868.23-NODE-23-length-173716-cov-4.834632_pt1 | contig 173716 bp, 172 predicted proteins | sample MGYA00510281_ERZ791868 | MGnify/ENA primary metagenome ERZ791868 (study PRJEB30046, sample SAMN00792046) | human gut metagenome | study: EMG produced TPA metagenomics assembly of the A metagenome-wide association study of gut microbiota in type 2... | reverse complement strand
TTACAATATCAGCTTTAGTCATTTTTCTTTAAAAAAAATATTATTACTATAGTTTCCTAATTTTTTGGACTGCAAATATATAGCTTTTTACGCTCTCTAAAAAATATATTCTGGACAATTTTCTAAAAAAGTCTTTTGATTAAGGTTTGTTGGGGGAAAAAGAACTATTTTTGTGCTGTAGGAAGGGCTACACCCTTTTATATTAGGGATATAGCCATGAATTACAAAGAAGGTAGCCATCTGAGGCGAAAGACGTTGCCCTTTTTAGACTTTTATAACTATCTGTAATAGAGATGAATATATTTAGTGAGAAATTGATAGCCTGGTATGCCGAAAACAAGCGTGAATTGCCTTGGCGGGATACCACCGACCCTTATATTATATGGATTTCAGAGATTATACTGCAACAGACCCGGGTAGCACAAGGTTATGATTATTTTTTGCGTTTTATCCATCGTTTTCCTAATGTGACAGCCTTGGCTGAAGCACCGGAAGATGAGGTGATGAAATGCTGGCAGGGACTGGGGTATTATTCTCGTGCACGTAATCTGCATGCGGCGGCAAAAAGTATGAATGGTGTTTTTCCGGTTACTTATGAAGGGGTGCGTGCGTTGAAGGGGGTAGGGGACTATACTGCTGCAGCTATTTGCTCATCCGCCTACGGTATGCCTTATGCAGTGGTGGACGGGAATGTCTATCGTGTGCTTTCCCGTTATTTCGGTATCGATACGCCAGTGGACAGTACGGAAGGCAAAAAACTATTTGCTGCTTTGGCAGATGAGATGATGGATAAATCGCAGCCTGCTGTTTACAATCAGGCGATAATGGATTTCGGTGCCATACAATGTACGCCGCAATCACCGAATTGCCTGTTTTGTCCTTTGGTAGACAGTTGCTCAGCCCTGAAGGAGGGTACGATAACGAAGTTGCCTGTAAAGCAGCATAAGACGAAAACCACTAATCGTTATTTTAACTATATATATGTACGTGTGGGCGCGTGTACCTATTTACATAAACGGGTGGAGGATGATATCTGGAAAAATCTTTTCGAATTTCCGCTGATAGAAACGGAAGTACCTGTGACGGAAGAAGAGTTTCGTGAATTGCCGCAGGTACGTGCATTTTTTGCAGATGGGGAGGTTTCGGGATTGCGTTTAATCAGTGGAAATGTGAAGCATGTGCTCTCCCACAGGGTGATTTATACCAATTTCTATGAAGTTGTTTTACCGGAAAATTCTACTTCTTTTTCTGCCTTTCTGCGGGTGAAAACAGAGGATTTGGAGCAGTATGCAGTCTCTCGCCTGGTGCATGCCTTTCTGGAGAAATATCTATAAAAGTTGCGCTAACTCTTGCATTGTGTGATTATTCTGTTTAATTTTGGCAGCAAATTCAAATAAAAAGAAAAAAGGCTTATGTCAGTAAATAAAGTAATATTGATTGGAAATGTAGGTAGAGACCCTGAAGTAAGATACCTTGATTCCGGTATCGCTGTGGCTTCTTTGCCTTTGGCTACTACAGACCGTGCATACACATTGGCTAACGGTACGCAGGTACCCGAAAGGACGGAATGGCACAATCTGGTACTTTGGCGCGGACTGGCAGAAACAGCCGAAAAATATGTGCATAAAGGGGATAAACTTTATGTGGAAGGCAAAATACGTACCCGTTCATACGATGATCAGACCGGCGCAAAGCGCTATGTTACCGAAATCTTTGTGGACTCTATGGAAATGCTGAGTCCCAGAGGAACTGCTGCACCGGGTGCTGCCGCTCCGCAACCAGGTATGTCACAAGGTGCTCCTGCACAACCTATGGCGCAATCGCAGGCAACCCCTGCACAAGATAATACAACGGACGATTTACCGTTCTAATTGTTTAACTAAAACCAAGATCTTTGGACCCAGACGCTTATTTATGCCAGTTGGCAAATGTTTTTAATGGTATATCCGTACATAGCCCTACTATTTCGGCAATCATCGCCATTGTGTTGGCAGGCTTGCTGTTGCTCGTATCCGGCTTTGCCTCAGCTTCAGAAATAGCCTTTTTCTCTCTTTCTCCGTCCGACCTGAATGCCATTGACGAGAAGAAACATCCCTCGGACGAGAAAATTCGTAAACTTCTGGATGACACGGAAAGGTTGCTGGCAACCATTCTGATAACAAACAATTTTGTGAATGTGACCATTATCATGCTCTGTAACTTCTTTTTCATGAGCGTGTTTGAGTTTCATTCTCCTATTGCGGAATTTCTGATACTGACCGTCATCCTGACCTTCCTTCTGCTTCTTTTCGGTGAAATCATGCCGAAGATTTATTCAGCCCAGAAGACGTTGGCTTTCTGCCGCTTTTCCGCTCCGGGTATCTGGATGTTTCGTTCCCTTTTTTATCCGGTAGCTTCTATGCTGGTGCGTTCCACTTCGTTCCTGAACAAGCATTTTGCTCGCAAAAACCATAACATCTCGGTAGACGAGCTTTCTCATGCCCTTGAACTGACGGATAAGGCTGAGCTGAAGGAAGAGAATAATATTCTGGAAGGTATCATTCGTTTTGGCGGTGAAACGGCGAAGGAGGTGATGACTTCCCGTCTGGACGTAGTCGATCTGGATATTCGCACGCCTTTCAAGGATGTATTGCAATGTATTATAGAAAATGCTTACTCCCGTATCCCTATTTATTCCGAGAACCGGGATAATATCAAAGGTATCTTATACATCAAGGACTTGTTGCCCCATTTGAATAAGGTGGATTTCCGTTGGCAGTCACTGATACGTCCGGCCTATTTTGTTCCGGAAACTAAGATGATTGACGATTTGCTGCGTGATTTTCAGGCCAATAAGATTCATATTGCCATTGTGGTTGATGAATTTGGTGGCACGTCGGGAATTGTGACGATGGAGGATATCATCGAGGAGATAGTAGGTGAGATTCACGACGAATATGATGACGAAGAACGTACGTATGCAGTGCTGAACGATCATACGTGGGTGTTTGAAGCCAAAACTCAGTTGACGGATTTTTATAAGATTACGAAGGTGGACGAGGAAGTCTTTGATGAAGTGGCGGGTGATTCTGATACGCTTGCAGGATTACTGCTGGAGCTGAAAGGTGAATTCCCTGCCCTGCATGAAAAGGTTACCTATGATCACTATGAATTTGAAGTCCTGGAGATGGATAACCGCCGTATTCTTAAAGTGAAGTTCACCATCAATACTCCTCCGTCGGATTCCGATAAGAAAGATTGATTTATAAAATAATATGTCTCTTTTCATACAACATACGTATCCTTCATATAAGTGGGGAGTCTGGAAGATGGACGAAACACTGGATGAATTGCTGAGCATGCTTCCGCAACAGGAAACATACTTGGAGGGGTTGCAACGTTTCTCTGCTGAACATCGCCGTTTGGAATGGCTGTCGGTTCGTGTGTTGCTGTTCACTCTATTGGGAGAGGAAAAGGAAATTGCTTACTATCCCAGCGGGAAGCCGTATCTGGCAGATAAATCTGCATCAATCAGTATTTCTCATACACGTGGGTATGTATCGGTGATTATCGGTGAAGCCGGTAAGGAAGTGGGTATTGATATAGAACAATATGGTGAACGGGTACATAAGGTGGCGCATAAGTATATGCGTACTGATGAACCTCTGTCTTCGTATCAGGGAACGGATACCTGGGCTTTATTGCTCCATTGGTCGGCCAAAGAAGTGATGTTTAAATGTATGAATACACCGGAGGTTGATTTCCGGGAGCATCTGCGTATTTTTCCTTTTACGGTTACTGAAAAAGGAGTTTTCTCGGCTGAAGAGTACAGAACACCGGAACAGCGTAAATTTGAGATCCGATATCTCCTGCATCCGGACTTTGTGCTGACTTGGCAAGTCGATTAATTTTAAAAATATGATACTATGAAACTACAACGCTATTTCTGTCTTCTTCTTTTTTGCTTGCCTCTGCTGGTTTATGCACAGTCGGATAAGACTGTTACGGTAAGCTATGAACGGTCTGCCAAGGGGGAAGTGACTTTCTATTCCGAAACTCAGTCGCATACGCCTTATACGGTATCTATGACTTTTTCCCGGCTGAGTAATACGACCTCTTCCGAAGGAGAAATTTATGATGCCGTTATTCATTATGGCAAAACGCGCCTGTTGACTTTGCGTCCGTCTACGGAAAATGTTCCGATTGGATTCTCATATCGCTATACCTATAAAAAAGGCAATAGCCGCTTGAAGGCGGATACCAGTTTTGTGTATCTCTTTCCTCTGGCACAAGGGAAAGTGGTCCGTGTGAATAAGATGGTGTCTTTAGATAATTTTATGGGAAAGGAAGGGGAGAAGCGTATCACGGGACTTGGTTTCTCTACGACTGCCGGAGATACGATTTTTGCCGCCCGTGGCGGACTCGTGACGGAAGTTGTTGACAATTCCGCTTCCACTTCTGAAAACACATCGTTCCATTCGACGGAAAATTATCTGGAAATTTTCCACAAGGATGGAACTTTTGCCCGTTATAAATTATTCCAGAATGAAGGGATCTTTGTCTCTCCGGGTGAAGAGGTGATTCCGGGACAGCCGCTTGGCATCATTGGCGGAGAGAACTACAAGCAGGGTTCCCATTTGCGTTTCAGTATTTATTGCCCCGATCGGCCGGATCACTCATATGTACCTGATTTTTATCTTTCTCCCGAGGAAACAGGTAAACCTGAAGAGCGGGTGATGTATAAGTCCTGGCATCCTGTTGAAATTATCATGAAGGAGATGAGTAAGAAGGAGAAGAAGAAATTTCTGTCAAAGGAATGATTTGTTGACAAAAAGACAGTGAAACTTTTGCTTAATCCTGTATAAATGCTTATATTCGACCCGTAGAAATTCTTCTACGGGTCTTTTTGTTAACTAAATGTCAAAATAATAAGCAAGCACTATGGAATTACCTTTTGCAGAGTCTTGGAAAATTAAAATGGTGGAACCCATTCGGAAGAGTACCCGCCAGGAACGTGAACAATGGCTGAAAGAAGCCCATTACAATGTGTTCCAGCTGAAATCCGAACAAGTATATATCGATTTGATAACTGACTCCGGTACGGGAGCAATGAGCGATCGCCAATGGGCAGCGATGATGCTGGGCGATGAAAGTTATGCAGGTGCTTCCTCCTTCTTCAATCTGAAAGAAGTGATCACTCGTCTGACTGGTTTTGAATATGTCATTCCCACCCATCAGGGGCGTGCTGCTGAGAATGTGCTTTTCTCTTATCTGGTACATGATGGAGATATTGTTCCGGGTAACTCTCACTTTGATACCACAAAGGGGCATATCGAGGGCCGGAAGGCCATTGCTCTGGATTGCACCATCGATGAAGCGAAGAATACTCAGTTGGAAATACCTTTTAAAGGTAATGTAGATCCTGTGAAGCTGGAAAAAGCGTTGCAGGAACATGGTGACCGCATACCGTTTATCATCGTTACCATTACGAACAACACGGCCGGCGGACAACCCGTATCCATGCAGAATCTCCGTGAAGTCCGTGCTCTTGCGGATAAGTATAATAAACCTGTATTATTTGACTCCGCACGTTTTGCAGAAAACGCTTACTTCATCAAAATGCGTGAAGATGGCTATAGCGGTAAAACGATAAAGGAAATTACGAAAGAGATGTTCGACCTGGCGGATGGTATGACTATGAGTGCCAAGAAGGATGGTATCGTCAATATGGGAGGCTTCATTGCTACACGAAAAAAAGATTGGTACGAAGGTGCCAAAGGCTTTTGTGTGCAATATGAAGGGTATCTTACTTACGGTGGTATGAATGGTCGTGACATGAATGCACTTGCCACAGGACTGGATGAGAATACGGAATTTGATAATCTGGAAACCCGCATCTGTCAGGTGGAATATCTGGCAAAGAAGTTGGATGAATATGGTATTCCATATCAGCGTCCAGCAGGCGGACATGCCATCTTTGTGGATGCAACGAAGGTACTGACGCATGTACCGAAGAATGAATTCCCGGCACAGACTCTAACGGTTGAGCTATATCTTGAAGCCGGTATCAGAGGATGTGAAATCGGTTATATCCTGGCAGACCGTGATCCGGTTACCCGTGAGAACCGTTTTACCGGACTGGATTTATTGCGCCTGGCTATTCCCCGCCGCGTATATACGGATAATCACATGAACGTGATTGCAGTAGCGTTGAAGAATGTTTTCGACCGTCGTGAAAGTATTACTAATGGAGTCCGCATTACTTGGGAGGCTCCCCTGATGCGTCATTTCACTGTTCAATTGGAACGTACATAACTACTTTCTTTTTCATAATACAAATGAGGTTACCCGAATTCATATGTTGAAGGGGTAACCTCATTTCTTTTATTTATCTTCTTTCTCGTTATTCATTCTGTAACTTAATGCTCCCGACGGGCATTTCTTGATTTGAGCGATCAATTCTTCCGTCGTTGCATTTTCAGCCGTTATCCACGGTTTTTCTTTTGGATGATACACATTCGGAAGGGTCTTGGTACAAATGCCTGCATGTTGGCACAGGCCGGGTTGCCAGATGATGGTCACTTCCCCGTTCGTATATTCTTTCTTTATATTCATAACTATTTATTATTGAATGTGAATACCTTTCATTACAATTCTTTTCCATTCGGGATGTTTGTGAATGTATCCCGCTACAAACGGGCAGAGAGGTACTAACCTTAGTCCTTGTTTTTCTATATCTTTTAATGCTTTTTCTACTAACTGGCTGCCGATGCCTTTACCACCCAATTGAGTGGGTACTTCGGTGTGTGTCAGGTAAATCTCCCCATTCGTTGATTTTATATACTCAATCTTTGGAGTATATTTATCGACATGGAACTCATATTGGTGACGTTCTTCATTGTCGATCAGTTCATAATCTGCTTCCATAACTCTTCGTATTAATTGTTTACTGTATGTATATAACACGCGGATGATGAAATTTGTTTTGGGAAAGTTACAGAATAAAATGTCCGGGCGAAATCCCTTCGACCGGACACCATTCAAATAAACTTGGCAGAGTTTATTGTTCCTTACTTTCTTTGAAGCAGAGTGGATGAATGAAATGATGGGACGATTTGCCCGTTTCATTAGACTCAACGCTTTTTCCTCGAAAGCAGTGATAAAAACAGTGCATGGCAGGTCTTCTGACTTGTTTCTGTTGCCAGGCGCCTTCCCGGAAGCGGACTTCCAGTGGCTATTGGTAGTTTGCCTGCAACCTATCATGAAACTTACAGCAGCGGGACTGTTCAGGATTTGCACCTGATTCCCTTTTAATTACCGTCTCCGAACAAAGACAGTAAACCAATGCATCGCAAAGATAAGGAAAAAAGTGATTAGTGGTTAGTGATAAGTGATTATTTTTCTTTTGCCAGTGTGAATACGAATTCCAATCCGCCACCTTGGTTGTTCTTGGCCGAAATGGTACCTCCATGGATGATTACCGAGTTCTTTACGATAGCCAATCCCAATCCCGTACCGCCCAGTTTGCGTGAGCGTCCTTTATCTACCCGGTAGAAGCGTTCGAATAAGCGGTTCAGATGTTCGGGAGAGACACCTACGCCGGTGTCGGCAAAACTGAAATAATAAAAATTCTCGTCTTCGCGGAAACAACTGATGTTGATGCGTATATCCGTGCCTGCATAGGCAATGGCATTGTCCATCAGGTTGCGGAAAATGGAGTATAGCAGGGAATAGTTTCCCCGTAGTTGTATCTTTGGTTTTAGGGAGTTGACTACGGTGATATGCTTTTCTTCCAGTTCCAGGGATACCTCGTTTACGATATTACCTACCAACAGGCTGATGTCTATTTTCTCCATGTCGATCATGTTGGCGGCTTCGTCCATACGTGTTAATACGGAGATGTCGCGTAGCAGTCGGCTCAACCGATTGCTTTGAGCATAGCATCGCTCCAGGAATGTCTGCATCTTCTCCCGCGAAATGTTTTCATTGTTCACGATGGTTTCCAAATAGCCCTGTATACTGCTGACCGGGGTCTTCAGTTCATGTGCGATGTTCTGTGTCAACTGGCGTTTCAGACGGATCTGCTCTTCTTCCTGGGTGACATCATTGATGGATATCTCGAAGCTTAAGTCCTGGAATATAATGCATTCCACAATAAACATACGTCCATTCTTATTGATGCTGATAGACATGCGCTTTTCTTCCTTGCCCGGACGCTTGGGAGCTTTGTTGATGAAATCCGTGATTTTCTGGAACTCACTGATAGAGAATATTTCCTCTGTTGTTTGTAGGTTGGAGTCTGAAATCAGGTTGCTGTACTGTGTGAACAGGTTGTTGACCAGGATTTCTTTCTTGTCCTTATTGAATACGCCCAATCCTTCATGCGAGGTTTGTAAGTGGGTGATCAATTTCTCCCGTTCAATGTATAGCGCCTCTTTGGTTTCCCGCAGTCGCTTGTATATCTGGATGATATGCTGTGAAATCTCTCCCAGTTCGTTGTGTGGGAAGGCGGACTGCATATCTGTTTCCACAGGCTCATTTTTATCGGCACGTTTGGCAAACTCGCGTAGCTGATTGATGGCTGTCCCCAGTTTAGAGGTGAATTTATAGAAGATGAAAATTAATAGCAATGATACGATGAGGGTAAACCAGATGTAGTGCTGGTCTGCTGCAAGGTGTCTTACAAGGTTCAGGTCATAGGGGAGGGCGGAACGTATGATGTAGCCCTCATAGAGTGTGGCTGAATAGAAGTAGGGTACTCCTGTTGTTTCGGAAGTACGACGTACATCATATCCTTTTCCTTCTGCCAGTGCCTTTTGTACTTCCGGGCGATTGACGTGATTGCCTAACTTCTGATTCTCGAAGCTGTCATATAATACGTCACCTTGTACGTTCACTACCGTAATACGTAAGTCCTGTTTGACGTACTTTTGCAAATATCGTTCCAAAGTCTTATCCCACAGACTGTCTGGAATGTGAGAAAGTTCCTGGTGTAGTCGTTCATTATAGTCCTGTAGCTGTATATCCAGCAGATCTATCTTATATTCTTTTTCACGCTGGTATTGATATGCCAGGAAGCATCCGGCAAATACCAGAAACAGTGAAATGACCGAAAGAAATAACTTCCGGCTGAACGACAGGAAATGTGTGGTATTATTCAGCTTCGAAGCAGTATCCATATCCTAAGCGAGTTACGATGCATTTACCATAAATACCTATTTTCTTACGCAAGCGAGTGATATTCACATCGATGGTGCGGTCCAACACATAGACCTCGTCGCTCCATATCCGTGCCAGTATATCTTCGCGGGAGAATACGCGTCCCTTGCTCTGGAGGAGTAAAAGTAATATCTCAAATTCTTTTTTGGTAAGAGGGGCTTCTTCCCCGTCGATACTTACTTTCTTTTTTACAATATCAATGACTAACGTCTTGTAGCTGATTTGCTCCGGTGCCCGTTCCGGTTCTCCCTGTTGGGTGCGACGCAATACAGCTTTGACGCGTGCGATGACTTCACGCAGAGAGAAAGGTTTGGAGATGTAATCATCAGCTCCCAGATTGAAGCCGGTTACCGTATCATTTTCCGTATCCTTGGCGGTGATGAATATAATAGGTACCTGAGCGGTCTTCTTATCTTTCTTTAGTAAGCTGGCCATTTTGAAACCGGATATTTCTCCCATCATCACGTCCAGCAGCAACAGGTTGTAGCTACCGATATCCATTTTCAACGCCTCTTCGGCAGAGTTGGCCGTGTCCACTTCATACCCTTCATTCTCAAGGTTGAATTTCAGGATCTCGCAAAGGTCCTCTTCATCGTCTACAACTAAAATACGATAATCGTTCATTGCTTTTTCTAATTAATATGAGGTATTCAAAACAAATTCTCCTACCACAAAGTTATACTTTATTTCTTTTCAGCGACAAAGGTGCGGTGTTTTTGTTACGGGAAAGTGAAACACGTGTTACAATTTGATTACATTTTTGTATGTGCTGAAGGTAATCCGGTCCATACCAAGTCCATACCAACTCCGTGTCAGATCCGTAGAAACTCCGTACCGGGTCCGTATTAACTCCGTATTGGGTCCGTATCAGGTTCAAGCGTATAGGCACGGAGATGGTACGAACCTGACGCGGAGTTGGTAAGGCTTTGACACGGTTTTGGTAAGGTGAAGAACTGTAAACTATTACTTTTGCATTCCAGTTTTTCAGTTTTTATACTTACCTTTGTCTTAATATAAATAACATTGGTATGAAAGAGTTGACTAATATAAATTTTCGGCGATATAAATGGCGTTTGCCCGCTCTGATAGCTTTATTGGTGGTTGTTGTGGCAGGTTCATTTTGGCTGAATACGGCTCCGTTCCGTTCCGGGTTTGAGATAACGGATGAGTTGGGAGGCAACATCTTTCCTTCCAGTATTCTTTCTGTAGCGACGACGGATGCGCAAGTCATTGTTCCGGCTGATTCCTTATATGTGGGTAATTCTAAATCCTGCATTTCTATCCGGATTCGTTCAGGAAAGGCATATAGCAGGGTACGTATTGAAGTTGCTGAGACTCCGTTCTTTTCTCGTTCCGTATCTGAGTTTGTGTTGGCTAAACCACGGACGGAATATACGATCTATCCCGATATTATCTGGAATTACGAAGCGCTGAAGAATAATAATCAGGCGGAACCGGTAAGTGTGGCTGTTAAGGTAGAAATGAATGATAAGGATTTGGGCCAGCGAGTTCGTACTTTTTCTGTTCGCAGCATCAATGAATGTCTGTTGGGCTATGTTACGAATGGAACTAAGTTTCATGATACAGGAATTTTCTTTGCGGCATACGTTAATGAGGAAAATCCGATGATTGATAAACTGTTGCGTGAAGCACTGAACACCCGTATTGTCAATCGTTTCCTGGGCTATCAAGGTGGCAATGCTGAAGTGGTGGACAAGCAAGTCTATGCTCTATGGAACGTACTTCAAAAGCGTAATTTCCGTTACAGTTCTGTTTCCAATACCAGTTTGTCCAGTAATGTGGTCTTTTCCCAGCGTGTTCGCACGTTTGATGATGCGCTGGAGTCTTCGCAGATTAATTGTGTGGATGGTAGTGTGCTGTTTGCTTCCTTGCTTCGTGCCATTAATATAGAACCAATATTAGTTCGTACTCCAGGACACATGTTTGTGGGATATTACACGGATGCCGGTCGCAAGAATATGAACTTCCTTGAAACTACTATGATTGGAGATGTGGATCTGGATGATTTCTTTCCGGATGAGAAGCTGGATTCAACGATGGTAGGTAAATCACAGAATCAAATGTCACGACTAACATTTGATAAGTCAAAGCAATACGCTAATAATAAGTATAAGCAAAATGAAGAAGGAATACATTCCGGGAAATTGAATTACATGTTTTTGGAGATTTCTAAGGATGTGAGAAGGAAGATACAGCCTATTGGAAAATAGAAGATACCAAGAGGTTAGTTATTAAGAATCGCTGCTTTTTTGCATATTAATCTATAAAATTCCATAGTTTATAGAACGTTAATTTAAATATCTTAAAATATTGGGAATCTATATATTTCATTGATTATCTTTGCGCTCGGAAACAGAAATATGATTTTCTTTGAAGTTTCATAGAGATTTAATAAGATATTGAAGACTGTAACGGTCTTCATTCATAGATGATGATTGGGACAGTCGGTTCGTGAGAATCGGCTGTTTTTTGTTTCTGTTTGTTTGCATATCAACGGATGTAATGTTACTTTTGCCGAACGAGGTCAGGTGGCCTCGTTATTAATCTCTGAATAGCAATGGCACAAAGCAAGAAATTTATCTCTCCGGGAGCATGGTTTTCCATGTTGTATCCCGCGGATTGGAATGAGTTTGAAGATGGGGAAGGCTCTTTTCTCTTCTATAATCCAAGTGAATGGACTGGAAATTTTCGTATTTCTGCATATAAAGGTAACGCTATGTATGGTCGGGAAGTTACCCGTCAGGAACTGAAAGACAATCCTTCGGCAGTCTCCGTTAAAATAGGAAGCTTGGCATGTGCTTACAGTAAGGAGATGTTTGAAGAAGAAGGGGCTTATTATACTTCTCATCTTTGGATTACAGGTGTGGATGATGTTGCCTTTGAATGTTCCTTTACGGTAAGCAAGGGAGCATCTGTGGCAGAGGCCGAAGCCGTTATCGCCTCGTTGGAAATACGTAAAGAGGGAGTGAAATATCCGGCAGAGCTTATACCTGTCCGCTTGTCCGAAATCTACCAGATTAATGAGGCTTTTGAGTGGGTGACCACTACTGTAAAAGAACAACTGAAAAAAGATTTCCAAGGTATGGAAGAAGATTTGGACAGTATGCAACAGGTCATTGATAGTGGAACTATCGGTCCGAAGAAGAAAGAAGCATGGCTTTCATTTGGTATTGCCATCTGTGTGATTCTTGCCAATGAAGTAGATGGGTTAGAATGGATGACTCTGATAGATGGTAATCGTGAAGCTCCTGTATTGCAGAATCTTACTACTGGAGAATGGATTGACCCCATGAAATTAGTGTGGAGCAAAGTGAAGGCAGGGGAATCTTGCAATCTGGCAGAAACCTACAAATCCTTACTCTGATCATTTGCCAACCAGCCATAAATCATAAATTATAAATCATAAATCTTAAACTGTGATTAGTTATCTTCAGATAGAAAATTTGACCAAGTCATTCGGTGATTTGGTATTGCTTGAGAATACTTCGCTCGGTGTGGCCGAAGGGCAACGTATCGGACTGATTGCCAAAAACGGCAGTGGTAAAACTACTTTGTTGAATATCATTGCCGGAAAAGAAGGCTATGACAGTGGAACCATTTCTTTTCGTCGTGACCTTAGGGTCGGATATTTGGAACAAGACCCGCAATATCCCGAAGGACTGACCGTTCTGGAAGCTTGTTTCCATCATGGCAACAGTACGGTAGAACTGATAAAGGAGTACGAACGCTGCATGGAAACAGAAGGACATCCTGGTTTGGACGAAATCCTGGTGCGCATGGATCATGAAAAAGCATGGGAGTATGAACAGAAGGCCAAGCAAATTCTTTCCCAGTTGAAGATAAGAAACTTCGATCAGCAAGTAAAGCATCTTTCTGGTGGACAGTTGAAGCGCGTGGCGCTTGCCAATACCCTTATCACTGAGCCTGACCTGCTGATTCTGGATGAGCCGACCAACCATCTCGATCTTGATATGACTGAATGGTTGGAAGATTACCTGCGCCGCACAAACCTCAGTCTGCTCATGGTGACGCACGACCGTTACTTTCTCGACCGTGTCTGTACCGAAATCATTGAAATAGACAATCGTCAGATCTATCAATATAAGGGAAATTATAGCTATTACCTGGAGAAACGTCAAGAGCGTATCGATGCAACGAATGTTGAAATAACCCGTGCCAACAATCTGTATCGCACTGAGTTGGAATGGATGCGTCGTATGCCGCAAGCCCGCGGGCATAAAGCGCGTTATCGCGAAGAAGCTTTCTATGAACTGGAGAAAGTAGCTAAACAGCGGTTTAATAACGACAATGTGAAACTGGAAGTAAAGGCCTCCTACATCGGTAGCAAGATATTCGAAGCAGACCATTTGTACAAATCGTTTGGTGATCTTAAAATATTAGAAGACTTTTCTTACATTTTTGCCCGTTATGAAAAGATGGGCATTGTAGGTAATAACGGTACCGGTAAATCTACTTTTATCAAAATACTGATGGGAGAGGAGAAAGCCGATAGCGGAACGATTGATATCGGAGAAACGGTACGTTTCGGTTATTATTCGCAGGATGGCTTACAGTTCGATGAGCAGATGAAAGTGATTGATGTGGTACAGGATATCGCCGAAGTCATAGAGTTAGGTAATGGTAAAAAGCTGACCGCTTCCCAGTTTCTGCAACATTTTCTCTTCACTCCCGAAACCCAGCATAGCTATGTTTATAAACTGAGTGGTGGAGAGCGCCGTCGCCTGTATCTGTGTACGGTATTGATGCGTAATCCTAATTTCCTTGTGCTGGATGAGCCTACCAATGATCTGGATATCATTACCCTGAATGTACTGGAAGAGTATTTACAGAATTTCAAGGGTTGTGTTATCGTAGTAAGCCACGACCGCTACTTTATGGATAAAGTAGTAGACCATATGCTAGTCTTCAACGGTCAGGCAGATATCCGTGATTTCCCCGGAAATTATACCCAGTATCGTGACTGGAAGGAAGAAAAAGCCCGGCTGGAAAAGGAGAAAGAAAAAGAAGCCTCTAAACCGCAGGAAGATAAAACCGCTAAAGTGCGTTTGAATGAAAAACGCCGGATGTCCTTTAAAGAGAAAAGGGAGTTTGAACAGCTGGAGCAGGAAATTGCTACATTGGAGGACGAAAAGAAAACCATTGAAGCTGCCCTGTGCAGTGGTACCTTATCCGTAGAAGAACTTACAGAGAAATCAAAGCGTTTGCCCGAGATCACGGATTTGATTGATGAAAAGACCATGCGTTGGCTGGAACTTAGTGAGATAGAAGAATGATAGGGTGATAAGATGGTTGATAAGATGATAAATGATAAGATGATAAAATTATGAGCAACAGAACTGGAAATTTAACGAACTATCATAGTCATAGCTTATATTGCGACGGACGTGCTAATATGGAAGACTTTATCCGCTTTGCCCTGAGTGAAGGATTTACTTCTTATGGATTTTCTTCCCATGCCCCTCTGCCGTTTTCTACAGCGTGGACTATGGAGTGGGACGCTATGGATGACTATCTGGCCGAATTCCATCGTCTGAAGGCTAAGTATGCCGGACAAATAGAACTCTATATCGGTCTGGAGATTGACTATCTGAATGAAGAGAGCAATCCGTCTGTTGTCCGTTTCCGCGAATTACCGTTGGATTACCGTATCGGTTCTGTGCACTTGCTTTATGATGATAAGGGAGAAATAGTGGATGTGGATGTGACGGCTGATAAATTCTGCAGAGTTGTGGATAAACATTTCAATGGTGACCTGGTGAGAGTGGTGCATCTTTATTATGACCGTTTGATGCGTATGGTGGAACTGGGCGGTTTTGATATTGTCGGTCATGCTGACAAAATGCACTATAATGCATCTGCTTATCATCCCGGCTTACTGGATGAGCCTTGGTATGATGCTTTGATTCAGGAATATTTTGATGCTATTGCCCGAAAAGGATATATCGTAGAGATTAATACAAAATCTTATCTGGAATTGGGCACTTTCTATCCTAATGAACGCTACTTCCCTGTATTGCTTGAAAAGGGAATCCGTGTACAGGTTAATAGTGATTCCCACTACCCGGAGCGTATAAACAACGGACGCCTGCAAGCTTTGATGGCCCTGCAAGCGTCCGGTTATCACACTGTCACGGAGATGTACAATAATGAGTGGAAAGATATGCCACTCCTCATTCATACATAACTCCAGTGACTTTTTCTTATATATTATTTCTTCTTTAACAAGAAATCTTCAATTGCCTTTTGGTAAGTGGCTTTATCAGCTGCACCACGGAAAAGCTGAGGTTCTCCTTCCATCGGAATGAATACAAAGAGAGGAATGCTGCTTGCATTGAATAATGCGGCAAGTTCACGTTCTTTGTCCACATTCACTTTGTAGATCACGATCTTTCCGGCGTATTCTTTTGCCAGATCTTTCATGATGGGTGCTGTCATGCGGCAGGGACCACACCAGTCGGCATACAAGTCAATGATGGCGGGTTTGTCACCCTTATATTTCCAGTCCTGGGATTTCTCGTAATCGAATACATCTTTAATAAACATATCCTTGTTCATTACGATTACTTCTCCGCTCTTGGCTTCTTTTTGTTCCGGTTCATTGGGTTGTGCTTTTGCTCCATCCTTGCAGGCGAATGTCAGTACGCTGGCAAAAATCAGAATGGCAAAGGTTAGTACTTTCTTCATAATGTTTGTTCTTTATGAATTTTGTTCAATGACGCCTTTCAACTCACTGCCCTTAATAACTCCGGAATGACGCCAAACGGCTTCACCTTTCTTGAATACGATAAAAGTGGGTACCGCTTGTATACGATACTTAGCAGCCAGTTCCTCATGTTGGTCTACATCGATTTTCACGATGCGGGCACCATCACCGATTTGTCCTTTCAGCTCTTCCAATACGGGATGCATTGCCTTACATGGGCCACACCAAGTTGCAAAAAAGTCTACTAAAACAGGTTTTTCTGATTGTATAAGTTCTTCAAATTTCTCCATAATCTTTTCCTTTCTGTTATTAATTCATTTTTTTATAAATACAATATTAGTGTTGTTGTCTGTATAGTGAAACAGTTTGTGGTGTCTTTTGTTCACGATCTATTGCTTTTCATACTATTTAAATGGCATATTTGGGTATTTTTTAGAATACTTTCAATTTTGAAACATTTTCCATCGGAAAATTTATCAAATGATTCTGATTTCTTTCCTGGGTGCTCTGTGGGTAACTGTTGTACTATGGTTGAATGAAAACATTTCGCCCCTGCAAACATTGTGATTGACTTTAGTTATTCACTTTACTTGCAGGGGCGAATTATGGTTCACCTGAATATCCGAGTGATATTTTTATACTTCCTTTTATTTATTCCGCAATAGTCAGCTCCTTGATAATATGTGAGGCACCGGCATACTTCTCTATGATAAATAAAGTGTAGCGAATGTCTACGCAGGCTGCACGCTGTGAAGAGGGGCGGAAGGCTATATCTCCTGTAAGTCCTTCATAATTGCGATCGAAACCTGTACCGATGAGCTCACCTTTGGCATTGAATACCGGACTGCCGGAGTTACCGCCGGTGTTGTCTGTATTCACAATGAAGCAGATAGGCATTTCACCATTCGGCATGGCATAGCGTCCGAAGTCCTTGGACTGATACAGTTGTTTTAATTTGGCAGGAATCACAAACTCCCAATTGTCGGGATCTTCCTTTTCCATGGCACCTTTGAGGGTGGTATAGTAACCATATTCCACTCCGTCAGCCGGTTCATAAGGCAACACCTTTCCGTAGGTGAGGCGCAGGGTGGAGTTGGCATCCGGATAAATGGGAGTACCTGCACTCCGTTTCATGTCCATCATACCTTTTACCCATACTTTGTGTGCGGCATTGTAATTCTTGTTGGCGTCTGCCATAGCAATGGCGGTCTGCAACAGTCCGTCTGTGATGGAATGTTTGAACAGTACCATCCAGTCAAATCCCAACTTATACGAGCCCGGTTTTCGGATGAATTTTTCAAAGTTTTCCTTCTTGCCGAAGATAGAGTGGTCGAAACAAGCATCGACAAAGGCATCACTGTTACCTTTGAAACGTTTGTCAATGACCTCAAAGATGCTGATGCGTTGTTCCGCCGGGATATATTGCATATAAGTCTGCAACATTTTCTTGGCAACTGTACGTTCCACATTAGGGAAAGGTACGGAAGCAAAGTACTTGTCAGCGGCAATCTTTAAGCTATCAGCGGCAGCCTTTATCTGTGCCTTGTCCTTACTTTTCAGGGCAGCCAGCATGGCAGAGGTGTTGGGGATGCGCATAAAGTCCAGACCTGTCACCAATGCTTCCTGAATGGCCTGCTGATGATAGAGGGCAGGGCGGCGATGCTCAACGATACTGCGTATTTGATCGAATGCTTTCTGGTAAGAATCATCACCCTGTTCACGTCCGCGAGCCAAGAGTTGTTCCTGCTGGGCACGTTTCGTGTCGAGTACTTTTAGGCGGATAAGTCCTTCGTTCATACCAATGGCATTTTTCCAATAATTGGCAGAAGAGGCATACTTACTGGCATAATGGATACGTACAGCAGGATCTTTCTGCATTTGTTCCATCAATGCTTCTTGGCGAACACCACGTACATGATGGCGCATGAAATTAGTGGTTTGCATACGTTCTTCCACTTCGTCGGAAATCATATAGCGCCAGTTGCGTCCGGGAAATCCCATGACGAAAGTGAAGTCACCTTCTTTGTATCCGGCAAGGCTGATGGTAAGATGTTTCTTCACTTTCAAGGGAACGTTATCCTTGGAGTATTCCACCGGATTTCCGTCCTTGTCGGCATATATGCGGAACAAAGAGAAGTCACCTGTATGTCGCGGCCACATCCAGTTATCGGTATCCGCACCGAATTTACCGATAGAAGAGGGAGGTGCACCCACCATGCGGATGTCACTGTAAGTGGTTTTAACAAACAGGTAGTAGCGGTTACCACCATAGAAAGCTTTCAGTTCAAGCTTGCGTCCCGGTGTCAGGGCAATGCCTTGTTCGGAAGAGAAGCGCTCGGCTACTTCTTTCAGGTATTTGGGTGACAGATAGTTTGTACCGTTTGGGTCCGGATCTATCTTCAACTGTTCGTTGACGTAGTCTGTTACATCCAGAATTTCATCAATGTAAGTAATGGTAAGTCCTTTACAGGGAAGCTCTTCTTCGCGGTTCATTGCCCAGAATCCATCTGTCAGATAGTCATGCTCCACTGTACTGTGCTGTTGGATAGAACCATAGCCACAATGATGGTTAGTCAGTACCAATCCTTCGGCAGAGATCACTTCACCTGTGCAACCGCCACCGAAGTGAACCACTGCATCTTTCAGGGCGATGCCGTCAGGATTATAAATCTGGTTCACCGGGATTAGTAATCCCAGTTCCGTCATAGCGACTTCGTTCTGCTTTTGCAGATCGGTCAGCATCCACATGCCTTCGTCAGCGTGTGCGGCGAAGGCAAGTGATGTTATGAATAGGGATAAGATTGTTTTTCTCATTCTACAATTTTCATTTCTTTAATCAAATGTTCGCATCCTCCCAGTTTTTCAAGGATGAACAGTACATAGCGGATGTCCAGATTGATACAACGTTGCAGGTTATTATCAAAATTGATGTCACCGCTAAGAGACTCCCAGTTACCATCGAAAGCAGTACCGATTAATTCACCGTTTGCATTCAGCACGGGGCTACCGGAGTTACCACCGGTGATGTCGTTTGTGCTGAGGAAGCAAACCGGCATATCACCGTTTGGCAGAGCATAACGTCCGAAGTCTTTTTTCAGTATCAGCTCCTTCAGTTTGGCAGGAACTACGAATTCACGGTCCTCGGGATTTTCTTTTTCCAGAATACCGTCGGTAGTAGTATAGTACTTGTAATGTACGGCATCACGCGGATTGTATGATTTCACGTTACCATACGTCAGTCGAATGGTAAAGTTAGCGTCCGGATAAGAAGGAACGGGTTCTTTCATTTCGCCCAGTCCGCGGATATATGCTTTGTGCAGTAATGCCAGTTCTTTGGAAGTACTGTTCAGTTCTTGTGCCAGTGACCTCAGTTTTTCAATCTTGGCGCGTGAATATTGAGTTGCCAGATCCTTTTCGATAGCTTTTACTGTAGGTTTCTTGATGAACTTGTCAAAGTTGGCCTGGTTTGCCAGGATGGAATTGTCATACATGGCATCAATATAGGCATTATAGTCGCCTTTAAACTCTTTTTCAATAGCCTGATAGAAAGCCGGGCGTTGTTCTGCCGGAATAATTTCGGCATATACCGGGAAGATAGCTTTGGCTACTTTGCGGTCTACTTCATGATCGTAGTCTTTATTATGGATGTCAGCAAAGACCTCTTTCAACTGTTCGAGAGACTTATTGATGAGAGAGTCGTTCTTTTCTTCCAATCCCTTTTTCAGGTTATCCATAACCATGTACGGGCTACCGAATTCAATGGCGCCACTGAATGCTTCCATCAGGTAGTAATACTGACCGGTCACCGGCATTGTCTGGTTTACAATGGCATCTATTTTTTCTACTACACCTTCGTACTCCGGTTTACCTTTAGCGAATTCTGTGAATTTCTTCTCCTGTTCTGCCTTTGTACCCAGTACATCATTATCAATGATCGCTTTATTCATACCGATGGAGTTCTTCCAGTAATTGCTGCTGCCGGCATACTTGTTGGCATATTGAATACGAGTTTTGTCGCTGGCAGCCATCACTTCTTTCAATACGGCGAGGCGTGCGCCACGTATAGTGATACGCGGTTGGTTCTGTGCTTCCATACGTTCCTTTACTTCCGATACGGTGAGGTAACGGCTTGTGCTTCCGGGGAAACCCATGATCATGGCGTAATCACCTTCTTCCAGCCCCTTGATAGAGATAGGCAGATATTTGGGAGTCTTCAAAGGTACATTTGATGCTGCATATTCTGCGGGATCACCGTTAGCATCGGCATAGATACGGAACATGGAGAAGTCACCCGTGTGGCGGGGCCACATCCAGTTATCCGTCTCCCCACCAAATTTGCCTACGGAAGAAGGAGGTGCGGCTACCATACGTACGTCTGTGTACACTTTCTTATAGAACAAATAGAATTTATTTCCGGCATAGAACGGCAAAGCTTGTACTTCAATGCCTTTTTTACCTTTCAGATCGCTCTTCTCAAACAATTCTTTAGCCAGTTTATTGAGGAACGGGCGGGTGAGTGCATTTACTTCAGTTACTTCACCGGTAGCGATCTTTTGGTTCACGATGTCCGTAATGTCTTCGATACGGTCAACGAACTGGAATTTCAATCCCGGAGTAGGCAATTCCTCACCACGGTTTTTTGCCCAGAAACCATCGGTCAGATAGTCATGTTCCACGCTGCTATGTTGCTGGATAGAAGCGTATCCGCAATGATGGTTTGTCAGAATCAGCCCTTCCGGTGAGATGATTTCACCTGTACAACCACCGCCAAAGATACCTACCGCATCTTTCAGTGATACTCCATTCGGATTATACAAATCATCCGCTTCCAGTTTCAAACCTTGTTTTTTCATCAACTCAATGGAGTTCTGCTGTTTCATCAGTTGCAGTAACCACATTCCTTCGTCGGCACGTGCTGTAGAGCCGAACGCCAGCGCTGCAAGCGCTACTAAGTAGGTTCTAATTTTCATTGTTATCTGTTTATACAATTTATTGTTTTATGAAATTCATTACATTGGCAGGCGGACGTTGGTTCATCAGTTCATTCTTCATGAAGTCCATGTATGGCGCTACATGACTGAAAAAACGATGATATCCCTTGCACAGATAATTCAGTCCCGGTTCGCCACTTGCCGTTCGTGCGAAGCGGTTTTTAGGACATTCGCCATTGCAGGCAAACAGCCATTCACACTCCCGGCATTGGGTGGGCAATGATTGCTGTTTCATTTGTCCGAAAGCCTGCTGCTTATCACTGTACATCATCTCCACCAGCGTCTTCTGGTAAATGTTGCCCAACTTATATTCGGGGAATACAAAATGGTCGCAGGAGTATACGTCTCCGTTGAACTCCATCACTCCCGCATGTCCGCAGGTCTTTGCCATGGAGCAAACGCCCGGTTGTTCGCCTATCCAGTTGGCCAGGGTAGAGTCGAACAATTGAATGTAATAGGTACCTACATCCTTTTTCACCCATTCGTCAAAGAGAGTGCAGAGGAAATTGCCCCATTGCTCAGGGCTGATAGAGAAATCCGCCAGTTCGGCCACCTCTTCACGATCGGCCAGTGAGGCCAGATGACGTCCGTCCTGATGTCCGAATACGCGCTCTACGATGGGGGCGAACTGTATGTAGTGACAACCTATTTCTTTGAAGAAGTTGTAGAATTCCAGAGGATAATCGGCATTGTAGTCGTTCACTACCGCCATGCCGTTCCATTCCACACCATGCTTTTTCAGTAGATTGATGCCTTGCATTACTTTTACGAAAGAAGGCTTACCTTGCTTATTCTTGCGATATTCGTCGTGAAATTCTTGTGGCCCGTCGATAGAGACACCTACCAGCCAGTTGTTTTCACGGAAGAATTCGCACCATTCATCCGTCAGCATGGTTCCGTTGGTCTGTATGCTATTGTCTATGGTGCGTCCGCGGGCATATTTTTTTTGCAGTTCCATGGCCTTTTTGTAGAAGGACAACGGGCGCATCAAAGTTTCCCCACCGTGCCAGGTGAACATTACCTGCGGCATGGTTTGCGAATTTATGTATTCTTCAATAAACTTTTCCAGCAACTCCTCACTCATTACGTGCTTGGGGTTGTTTTGGTATAACTTGCTCTTTTCCAGGTAGTAACAGTAATCGCATGCAAGGTTGCATACGGCGCCTACCGGTTTCAGCATAACATAAAGAGGCTTGGCAAAAGGAGCATAAGTTGACATAGGAGATTAACTTGTTTCAGTTACAGGGTTTACATTTTGTTAGTTATCACTGCAAAAATAAGTAAACTAAATGAAATATCCTTTCTTTTCTCCCTCCTTATAAGGATTATTAATGGAAAAAAGAGAGCAAAAATTAAATATTGATAAAAAGTTTCTTTACAGCCCGAATAGGTTGTACCTTTGTATCGTGTTTCATAAAAATCGTTTCCTGCATGATTAGAATGAATGTGAACCGTATTTTGCCCTTAATGCTTTTGCTCGTGCTTTTTGCTTCGTGCAGTCGCAAGTATAAAGTGGAGGGTGTGTCATCGGTGACCAGCCTCGATGGTAAGATGTTATACCTGAAAACGCTCCGCGACGGGCAGTGGATAGCAATTGATTCCGCCGAAGTGGTACACGGTTTGTTCTCTACGAGTGGTCCGTCGGACTCTGTAATGATGGTGACGCTCTACATGAATGATGAGGCTATCATGCCTCTTGTACTTGAGAACGGTAAGATTGAAGTCTCCATATCCAACTCTCAACTCACCGCTAAAGGTACGCCGCTAAACAATGCTTTGTATGAATTCATCGAAAAGCGTAATTCGCTTGAGTTGAAGATTGAAGAACTGGAAAAGAAAGAGGCACGTATGGTGCTGGATGGCGCCGCATTGGATGACATCCACGAACAACTGACTCAGGAGGGAGAAGCCTTGGTAAAAGAAATGAATGACTATATCAAGGAGTTCATTTCCACCAATTATGAGAATGTCCTTGGCCCCAGCGTATTCATGATGATGTGCAGTACACTGCCTTATCCCATCATGACACCGCAAATAGAGGATATCATCCGTACAGCCCCTCAAACTTTCAAGAGTAGTCCTTTGGTGAGGGAATTTCTCGATAAAGCTAAAGAGAATATGAAATTGATAGAGGAACATCGGCGTATGGAGGAGAGCGGAAAAATTAATAATTAGAAATTAAAAATTAAAGGCATGTTATCATGCTGTTTCACAAACTCATCTTTTGGATTGCAACGTTTTAATTTCTAATTTTCAATTTTTAATTTTATTATTGGTCCTCGTTTTTCACCATTCCCTTGTATTCTTCCGGTAAAGCACTTTCTACGGCGGCGTAGGCTTCGGCCATCGTCGCCTTGATGTTTTCTATACCTTGTCCTTTGGGCGGGATCGGATCGTGAATGGTCAGTATCATGCGGTACGGATGTATCCATTTTCCCGTGCGGGGCAGAATTTTGAATGATCCGTCGATAGTGACCGGCACCACTTCCAGCTGCAATTCATCTGCCAACTGGAATGCACCTTTTTTAAAATATCCCATGTGTCCGGTAAAAGTACGGGCACCTTCCGGGAACACAACCAATGATACGCCGTCTTTTAGCGAAGCCTTTGCCTGGCGAATGGTTTCTAATACTTTCTTGGGACCAGAACGATCTACAAATATGTGTCCTGCACTTTCGCAGGCTTTCCCTACGAAAGGTAATTTCCGCAGGCTCTTCTTCATCATCCACTTGAAGTTACGCCCCAGAAATCCGTAAATGAGGAAGATATCGAATGCTCCCTGGTGGTTGGGTACGAATACGTACGATGTATGTTTATGTATTTTCTCCCGGCCGCGCACCTTTACAGGAATCAGCAGGAAAACACAAATCAATTGTGACCATATTTTTCCGGGATAATAGCCCCAGATATGTGCACCGCCTATCAGAGAGCCGACGATAGTCACCAAAGCCGTGAGAATAGTCAATACCAACAGAATTGGTAAAGCAAAACATATTTGGTAAATATAATAAAGTATCTTCATAGGTGTTGGATTTTTGTTTCCGCAAAGATATATAATTTGATTTAGATATGCTACCCGGTTATCGTACTTTTAGATTATTCGGTAATTCGGCTTTTGCCAGGGCTACACCCTTTGTCCCGGATGGTGTAGCCATTTGCACTAAAGGGTGTAGCCATCCGAGGCAAAGGGTGTAGCCATTTTTTATATCCCCCACAAGAGGTTCCTGGAGGGGTAATAGGGAGATGTCGGTGAAATATTCTCTGTTTTTTCGGAATATCGGAAAACGAAAAAAAGAACAATAATTCTTCCTTCGTACCTTCCTTGTATCTTCTTCGTACCAAGTTCGCTATTTTGTTCTCTCTATAGGAGCGAAGGAGATGCGAATAGGGTGGATGGGAGAAGAGAAATGGAACAAAGCTGTATGATATGGAGAAAGGTCTTTTGAATAAAACTTGGAAAATTATATGAAAATTACAATTTAGTGTATACATAGTTCTTATATTTGCCCAGGCAAAACATCTAATATATAATGTATATGAAAAATGAAACAACGAAGTTTTCTGTATCGAGAGCAATCTTGGCTATTAGTAATCGTATAAAGCATTGGGCATTAATCATATTTCCACTTTGTTTCTTCTTTATTTCTTGTAATGGGAGCAAGAAACAATCTGCGGGACAAGAGGTTAATGAAGTGAAGTTGCAGACGGAAGATATTCTGTTCCCCGTTTCGGAGGTTTTGAATTTGAAGTCTTATTATTTGTCTTCTTATTTTCATAATGACTCTCTGAGTTTGATTTATGGATACAATTATAAATCTCATGCTTTGGATTGTATGGATTTGAAGCGTCATCAGATATCGCAAATATTGCTTTCAAGTCAGGGGGAATCAGCTGTAATGCGTTCTGTAACCGGGCTTTTTATACAAACTCCGGACTCTATCTGGATTTATGATGATACGCAACGGATACTCCTGATAAATGGTGATGGGAAACTTTTGAAAACAGTAGATTTACGTCCGGAACTGAAAAACAATGAACAAATTCTGATAAACACTAATCATGCAATATCTACAGCGCGACTGTTTTATGACGGAGGACGTCATTCATTGCTTTATGGAATAAAGGATTTCTCTACATCGCCGGTTACTTTTAAAGTTCGGGAAACTTTTCTGAACAGTATGACTCCGTCTGTCGATTATCTATTGCAGCCATCGGTGGCTGTTACGAATGTGAGTGGCAGAGATTATGGCAATATGAGTGATTTGAATATAACCTTTACAGCGGAAAAGCTCCTTTATAACTATCCGGTCGAGTCTCATGTATATGTTATGGATCGTAAGAGTGGAGAGCAAAAAGTTTTTGAAGCAGATAGTCGTTTCACGAAAAATGTAGCGGAAAAATGCGAATCGGGTAACTACGAGCAATGGGAACGGCATAATATTGAGAATCCTCATTTCTATGATCTTATGTATCTTCCGCAAACGGGAATGTATGCCCGTTTACATCTTGGAGGAATAGAATTTGATGCTACGAGAGATATACTGAATTTGATGGATGATCGTGATCTTTATCTGACGTTTTTTGATAAAGACTTTGTGGTTGTGGGAGAGGCTAAGTTACCGTCTCATCGATATAACTATTTCACAGGATGGAGAGAAACCAATGACGGAGTTGCCCTTTTTGTTGATAATTCGCTGGATGAGAATGAGAAAACAGAGGAGTTGGTACTAGATATAGTGCGACTGCAAGCAGACTGAATCTATTTGTCTGATTGGTTTTGAGCCGGATAACGTTGCGCCTAATCACGCAACGTTATCACTGTAATTTCTGGCCATGCCCCGAAGCGGAACGGTAGTCCTACATAACCGATTCCTATATTGACATATAATCCCCGATCTCCTTCAGTGTACATCCCTCCCCATTCGGGATAAATCAGCGAAGCAAGTGAATGACCGAACATGATAGCCTGCATCGCATGAGTATGTCCGGCAAGCATCAGCTCGATGTCTGTATCCGGCAGTACTTCCCGGCGCCAGTGCGTAGGATTATGGCTTAACAGAATGCGGAACATTCCATCTGTACCTTTAGTCGCTTTTTTCAGGTCGGCAAATTGTGAGAAAGGAGGTTCACCATCATTCTCTACACCGATAAGTGCGATGCTGTCCCCCTCATGATGTAATATATCATACTCATTGTTCAGTAGTTTCCATCCCATTGCCTTTTGCATCCGAACCAGATTGTCAATGTTATTAACCTGCTCTTTCAGGTTTTTCCAATGATAGTAACTTCCGTAGTCATGGTTACCCAGAATGGAATATACTCCATCTTTGGCATGCAATTGCGCCAGAATGTCCTGAAATCCTTCCAGTTCGCAACTTCTTTGGTTCACCAAGTCACCGGTAAAAACTATCAGATCGGGTTTCTGGGCGTTTACGAGTTCTACCAGTTCATTGATGGGTTTCTCATTGTCTATCCAGCTGCCGATATGTATATCCGATAGTTGCACGATACGGTAACCGTCAAATGCTTTCGGAAGATTGGGGTGGTGAAATTCGATATCCTTCACTTCAAATTTGCTGATACCCACAAGGGTGCCATAAAGTATATTAAAGAAACTGACTACACCCAATACTAACCCTACAGCCGTAAACGGTGAACGGGGCCAGCGCAGCAAATAGTGAAAAGGTAGCCCCACCAACGAGCATATCATAAAGATGGTCTTGGGGATGGCAAACAGGAAAATGCAGATAGCCAGTCTTCCGATGGCTTGTGCATGGTGAGCCATCGCATTTTCGCCTATGCCCTGCATCAACAGAAAGTAGCCTGCTATCAATAAAAGAGTGGGGATCCAGTGCGCAATGCGTAGCCAGATGTTTTTGGTTTTCCGAACAATGTACATAAAGTAGATGTACAAATCGGGGATCAATAAAAAAAGGATAAGGAGTAGGGTTATTCTGTGCATATATCTTCTAATTCTTCTATATTCTTCTTGATGTCGTTAAGGAATTTGTAAGCTACTTTTTTGTATAGCAGATAGATGATGGCAATGTCACACAACACAAAGAATGCAATCAAAGTGGCCTGAACGCCGAAAGAAGCTTTGTAATAGCCCATCACCCAATAATTGAGTACATTGAAAACAATCACCCATACGGAAATAGCGATAATTTCATATCTCGTCCATCGGCGGAAACTTGCCATACGTTTGCTTACTATGGCTACAGGCATTTCATCTATTTTCGTGTTTCTTATCCAGCGATAGTTTTTGTGATCCCACCAGATCCCCAGCAGAATACTGATGCCGACAAATATTACGAGTGTATTAATCTTGGGTTGCCATTCTTCGTTGATCTGAAAGATGGACGGCAGTAACCAAATAACCAGAAGGAGAGCCAGTCCCACGACTCCAATACCTATGGAGAAGCGTTGCCAACCCGTAAGGCGCCCTATGCTTTTGCGTGCGTTTGCCTTGTATTCGGCAATCATGCCCGCAATCTGCTTTTCATCGGCAATCGGTTCTTTCTTCAATTGCTCGTCCAGCGCGTTCCAAGATTTCTTTAGTTCATCCAATTCCATATTATTCCTCCTTGTTCATTTTTCTAAGTTTGTCTTTGATCCGGCTGATTTTGGTAGCGACGTTTGTTACCGTCAGGCCGGTGATTTCAGCAATTTCCTCGTAGCTTTTTTCTTCCAGATAAAGCAAAATAATAGACTTCTCCAACGGGCCCAGACGGTTAATCATCCGGTAGAGCTGCTTTAGCATGGCTTGTGTTTCGTCCGATTCTTCCATTCGGTCGGAGTCCTGGCTTAGAGTCACGATTTCGGGAATGTTCTTTTCTTTGCGAATAAAGCTAATACAAGTATTCAGTGCGATGCGGTAAATCCATGTGGATACTTTGCACTCTCTCCGGAATTTGGGGTAGGCTCTCCACAAATTGAGCACGACGTCCTGATACAGGTCGTTAAGAGTAGCATTCGGCGTCGTGTACAGATAGCACACTTTATATATGACGCGTTCATACTCCCGTATCACGGACAAGAACTCCTGTTCTACATTCTCCATCGTCTGTTTCTTGCTTCTTGAATTGCTTTTGCACTGTTAGTCGCAAAGGTAATTAGAAAATCACAAGGGTGTGATTAGATTTTAATCATTTAGTATTCCTTTTAGGCTATTTGGCTGTTGAAATTGCTTTTTTGGCTAAATATTATAAAAAAAGGGTTTGATTATTCTAAAGGAGTGCATTATCTTTGCAAGGATACTATTAACAACAATATAAGAGAACGATGATGAAATATTTTATGGGAGTGTGCTGTGCAATGCTGCTGGGCTTGTCGGCATGTGGTGATATTGATAGCCCGGAGTTTCCGCCTTCTGAGGTTAAGAGTGAAGTAAAAGAGGCGGTGGATTTTTCATATACCGAACTGGAAAATTTAGAATCTACTCATGGTATGCATCTTAATTACCATAATAGAGTGTATGTGTTGTCAGCTGATATAGTGCTGGATTCTCCTTATCAGTCATTCGGGCATATTGAATACTTTATATCTCCTGATAAAGACAATTTGACGGACAAGGCTTTGTTGTCATATAGCTTCGATTATGACAATGTATATAGTGTCTATCCCGAGTATTATTATGGTTGGCAAAGTACTACAGCTATTTGGTATTTTGATCATTCTGATTGGCAGGCCGGTACCTATTATTATCGTGCGGTTGCTTATAGTAACAGTTGGGGTAGTGGTCCCGGTATCCTTCATGACTGTTTGCAGCAAGATGGTAGGCAAGCTACTTTGGATGATCTTAAGTCCTTTACGATTCCTACGAAATACCTTCCTTATGCAGATTTAGGATATGCTAATGAGAATGAAGTATCAGTTTACTTTGGGGTGGATGGATTTGAAGGAAGAATTAAAGAGGTTGGAGTTTGCTATTCCGATGTAAATCAACTCCCTACCATTGATGATAAAAAGTATGTTTCTGAGTCGGCTGACGGTATGCATTTTATTGGTCCTCTTCTACAGAAGGCTTATTATATGCGTCCTTTTGTAGTAACGAAAGATAATGATACAATCTATGGATATGTTCAACGGATTCAATACTCAAGATAAGCAAAGATGAAAAAACTGATTATAACCATGCTCATGACGATTGCCGGACTGACAACCCTCATGGCACAGCAGACGCACGATATAAAAGGTGTGGTAACAGACAAGAGAAATGAACCGATAGTAGGTGCTTTGGTCACCGCAGAAGGTACCGACATCAGTTCTATAACCGATATCGACGGTAAATTCCTGTTGCGGGACGTACCTGTTGATGCTAAGAAAGTGATCGTAGAGTCAATTGGTATGGAGACTACCGATGCAAAGATTGATCGGCCGATAATGATGGCTGCTCGCCCGAAGCGTCTCTCGCTGGTAGTGGAAGCCGGAATGGACTGGAGCCGTTATACGGCAGAGGGCTCTGATAGCAAAAACGGTTATCACTTTGGTGTAGGTATGGAAGTGCGTATGTCTAAGCGTTGGGCATTTCGTCCGATGGTGCAACTGGCCAACCGGGGCGCGGAATATAATTTCACGGAAGGATCATACTCTTATAAAGAGACCTGGAATCCGTTGATGCTGGATGTACCGTTTAATTTTCTGGTACGTTATGACCTGGCTCGTAATATGAGTTTGGTACTTTCTTTCGGCCCGGTATTTTCATGGGGACTTAGCGGTAAAGTGAAAGTTTCAGAAACGGGTAAGGAGGATGCTGAATATGACATTTATAGTAAAGATTATGAGAGTAGCTGGGGAAATTATAAGCATGCATTGCTGCATCCGCTCGGGTTCGGTATGACTTATGGCATAGGTGTGGAATATAAGAAGCTTATGATAAACGTTTCCGGTAAGAATATGGGAATTATTGCGGAGGATGAAGGACCGGGAGATGTGAAGGAACATAACTTTGTGCTGGGTGCCAGTGTTTCATACCGTTTCTGATCCTACTTATCAAATGTTGAATTTATAAAGAATACTATATATAATGAAACGAATAATTATATTAGCAATTATAGGCCTCTGCATATCAGGAGCATCTATGGCGCAGGGACAAAAACTAAAAGGCAGACTTATTGATAAGGATCATTATCCGGTGAAGAATGCCAAAGTAACCGTAAAAGGCACAAATTTGAGTACTACTTCTGATAAGGATGGTAATTTTTTCATTGAAGATGTACCGTTGTACCTTGATTCTATTCAGGTGGAGAAAGGCCGGAAAGACATCACCGTTAACACACCTATGAAGATTTCGATGGGGCGGTTGGTTATAGATAAGCGTTTTTCCTGGTTTGTGAAGGCAGGTGTAGGTGTTAGTCGCTTTTTGGGTGCTGACGAGACGAAAGATAAAGTGTCTTTTCATGTCGGGGGAGGTGTAGACATTAAAATGGCCAAGCATTGGTCTTTCCAGCCGGCAGCTTACATTGCGCACCGTGAAATGGAGGGCAATACCTGGTATTATAGTGATGAAACTACCAACTATAAATTGACGTATCTGGAAATTCCTTTGCTGTTTGCTTATAAGTTCCGTTTAAGTTCCTCGATGAACTGGGTAATTGCTGCCGGCCCTTATGTAGATTGCGGTATTAATGGGGATATTCGTGATGTGAGAAAACTTTATAATTCCAGCCCGGATGGCTATGGCTCTCAGTATACATACGAAACAGAAGAATCTGAAGCTTTTGGTAAACGCTTCACCGGTGGAGCAGCTTATAGTATGGGGGTAGAAGGACGCCATTTCACATTCGGTCTAACCGGACGTACAGGTTGGACTTCGTGGCGTAGGAGTGAAGGATTTACGAATCTGGAGTTTGAAATAGGATATAAATTCTAAATAGAACACTTGCGGTTGCATCAGCTTACACTTGCGGCTGCGTTGTCTTACACTTGCGGCTGCGTTGTCTTACACTTGTATAAGTGTGAGCTGACGCAGCCGCAAGCATATAATAACGCAACTATAAGCTGATGTTATTCTTTTTAATAGGGAGAAAGTTAGAGATTGGCCGCCAAAAACTTTCTTACTTCATTAATTGGCATTCTTCTGCGTCGTGCATAATCTTCCAATTGATCATTTCCAATCTTGCCTACTGCAAAATATCGTGTGGCAGGATGTGCCAGCATTAATCCGCAAACAGTGGCGTGTGGACGCATAGCACCGTTTTCTGTAAGCGTAATGCCTATTTGCTCCATATGAAGCAATTCATTCAACAGAAAGTTGACAGACTGATCGGGCAGAGAAGGGTAACCGACGGCAGGACGTATGCCTTGGAATTTTTCCTTTAACAACTCGGGGATGGAAAGATTCTCATCCTTTGCGTACCCCCAGGCAACTTTACGCACGTATTCATGCATCTTTTCGGTAGCGGCTTCAGCAAGTCGGTCGGCAAGTGTCTGTACCAACATACGTTTGTAGGGATCCTCCTCATAGAGAAGTTCAACTTCTCCGTCACAGGAAGCTGCAAAAATACCTACCGTATCAGGTGTACCGGAAGCAAGAGGGCGGACAAAATCGCTGAGGCAGAGAAAAGGACTGCCATCCGGATGGGGGATCTGTTGGCGGAGTAAAGGAAAGCGTGTGCCGTCCAGCAGTAAATTATCCCCATCGGCATTAGCCTTGCAAAGACGGAAAATGGTGTGTACATGGTAAGTCTCATCCAGCTGGTTAAGCATTCGGTTAGCTTCTTTAAGTAGCTGCATTGCCTCAGCGGCTTTGGCACGATCCTCTTCAGAAAAAGTCGTAAGCCAGGAAGCACGGCAGGCATCGCAGCCATGGATATCCGCAATAGTGGCGAAGCGGGGCTGAAATCCCCACGCATGAAAGAAGTATATCCAGTTGATGTATGGAGTAACGTCATGAATAGCGTACGTCAACACCTTATCCGCAGGGCTGTTCATCATTTATCTTTGTAATCGAATCTCAATTCTTCGCCACGGTAAGTATCATCTACTTGTCCGTCACTGTATATCAGGTGTCCGTTAGCAAATGTTCTTTCTACTTTCCAGCGGAAAGAATTACCTTCCAGCGGGCTCCATCCGCACTTGCTGAGAATATTCTCAGAATTGACTTCCCAACGGTCTCCGTGGCTGACAAGTACAAGGTCGGCCTTATAGCCTTCGCGGACATAACCGCGATCACAGATACCATATATCTGGGCAGGGGCATGGCACATTTTCTCTACAATGGTTTCAATAGAGAAAATTCCTTTTTCTGCCAGTTCGAGCATGCTGACCAGAGAGAATTGAATCATTGGCATACCTGACATGGCTTTTAGTGCGCCACCTTCCTTTTCACTAAGCAGGTGGGGCGCATGATCGGTAGCAATCACATCAATCACGCCGGTATTGACGGCATTCCGTAAAGCATCACGATCAGCTTGTTTCTTTATGGAAGGATTGCACTTGATACGTGTTCCCAGTTCTTTATAATCTTGTTGGCGGTATAACAGATGTGCAACACAGGCTTCGGCTGTAATGTGCTTTTCTTCCAGCGGTATATCACTGAACAATTGCAGTTCTTTGGCTGTAGAGACGTGAAGCACATGCAGACGTGCACCCGCTAAGCTTGCCATGCGTACCGCAAGTTCTGTTGAGGCGTAGCAGGCGGCTGAAGAACGTATGTTGGGGTGCTTGCTGATAGGAACTTCCGGTGCATCACTGAACATCTTCTTATAGTATTCGGTGTTCTTTTTGATGATTTCCTGGCTTTCGCAATGAGTAGCAATCAACATATCTGTTCCATTGAATATATTGAGCAGACTGTTTGTTTTGTCTACCAGCATATTTCCGGTACTGGAACCCATGAAAAGTTTGATGCCACATACACGATGTTTGTCCAGCTGGTTGAATTCCGTATAGTTATTATTAGTGGCTCCGAAGTAGCAGGAGTGATTAACAATACACTTCTCATTCAGCAAATCAAACTTTTGTTCGAGCGCACTAAGGGTGGTAGTCAGAGGGTTGGTGTTCGGCATATCCATGATGGAAGTGACACCACCTGCGGCTGCTGCACGACTTTCGGTGAGAATATCCGCTTTGTGGGTTAATCCCGGATCGCGGAAGTGTACATGGTCGTCGATAACACCCGGCAACAGGCAACAGCCGGTAGCGTCTATGGTTTCATCACAAGGGACAGAGAGCTTTTTCCCATAGGTAAGTACTTCGGCAATCCGGTCGCCTTCAATCACTACGGAACCTTGTACAGAGCGTCCCTCGTTCACTATTGTTGCGTTATGTATCAGTGTTCTTTTCATCTTCACTAATCATTTATCATTAATCACTAATTGTTTTTTACTGCTTGCGGGTATTTATGGAACCAACTATGCATTTTCAGTTTGATAACACCAAAAACGGCCTCTCCAAAGATACTGCTGTTCATTTTTGAGGTACCCAGTTCCCGGTTGATAAAGATAACCGGTACTTCCACAATCTTGAAACCGCATTTGTAAGCAGTGAATTTCATTTCAATCTGGAAGGCATAACCTTTGAAGCGGATACCATCCAGATCGATTGTCTGCAATACCTCACGACGGTAGCACTTAAAGCCGGCGGTCGTATCATGTATCGGCAGTCCGGTGATGAGGCGTACATACTTGGAGGCAAAATAGGACATCAATACCCGTCCCATAGGCCAATTCACTACATTGACGCCACTGACGTAGCGTGAACCGATGGAGACATCGGCACCTTCTTCGGCGCAGGCTTTGTACAGGCGTGGCAGGTCAGCAGGGTTGTGGCTGAAATCGGCATCCATTTCGAAGATGTATTCATAATTATGTTCCAGCGACCATTTGAAACCTGCGATATAGGCAGTACCCAGTCCCAGTTTGCCTTTGCGTTCTATCATGAACAAACGTTCGGGAAACTCTTGCTGAAGGGTCTTGACTATGTTGGCAGTGCCATCAGGCGAGCCATCTTCTATAATCAGGATATGGAATACTTTTTCCAGGGCGAAAACGGCACGGATGATGTTCTCGATGTTTTCCCGTTCGTTGTATGTAGGAATGATAACGATGCTGTCCGATGTCTGCATATTCATAAAAGGAGGTTCTAAATTGGGAACAAAGTTAAGTGTTTTCTATCACATACGAATAAAACTAAGGATTATTTAGTAATTTTGCGCCCGTTATGATGACTATTACCGAGCTACAACAACGATATGCCGCCCATCCCAATGTGGAAGCTATGAGTGGTTTACTGAAGAATCCGTCTGTCCGCACTCTTTTCTGTGGTGGACTATGTGCTTCTGCTGCTTCACTGTTTTCGTCCGTGCTGGTGCAGCGTGGAGAATTTCCTTTTGTTTTTATTCTGGGCGATCTGGAAGAGGCGGGATATTTCTACCATGACCTTACGCAGGTGCTGGGAACAGATAAAGTCTTGTTTTTCCCTTCTTCATTTCGCAGGGCAATAAAATACGGACAGAAAGATGCTGCGAATGAAATACTTCGTACAGAAGTGTTGAGTCGCTTGCAGAAAGGTGAAGAAGGACTTTGTGTGGTGACATATCCTGATGCATTGGCCGAAAAGGTCGTTTCCAGGAAAGAATTGGGGGATAAAACCCTGAAACTGCATTCGGGGGAGAATGTGGATACGAACTTCATCATGGAAGTATTGCGTAGCTATGGCTTCGAGTATGTAGATTATGTGTATGAACCGGGACAATATGCCGTACGTGGTAGCATTATCGATGTGTTTTCTTTTTCTTCCGAGTTTCCGTACCGTATTGACTTCTTCGGGGATGAAGTGGAAAGTATCCGCACGTTTGAGGTGGAGACACAGCTTTCCAAAGAAAAGAAAGATAGCATTGTAATTGTCCCTGATTTAAGCCGCAGTCTGGAGCAGGGTGGTGCGCGTGGCATGGTTTCGTTTCTGGATTTTCTGTCGGCGGATACCGTACTGGCAATGCGTGATTTACTTTGGTTGCGTGAGCGCATTCAAACAGTGCATGATGAAACACTTACTCCACAGGCAATTGCTGCCCGCGAAGCAGAAGAAAGTGGCTGTATAACCTTAGATGGCAAGCTGATTGACGGAAGCGAGTTTACACTCCGTGCATTGGATTTCCGTCGTATGGAATTTGGTAATAAACCGACAGGTACACCGGATGCTACGATTACTTTTGATACGTCTGCACAGCCTATCTTCCGCAAGAACTTTGATATGGTGGCTGAGAGTTTCAAAGAATATATGGAGAAGGGATATGCGTTGTACATCTGTAGCGACAGCATGAAACAAACTGACCGTATTCGTGCCATCTTTGAAGACAGGGGGGATCAGATTGCATTTACGGCTGTGGAACGTACGTTGCATGAAGGGTTTGCCGATAATGCCTTGCGGCTTTGTATCTTTACGGATCATCAATTATTCGACCGTTTTCATAAATATAATCTGAAGAGTGATAAAGCACGTAGCGGTAAGGTGGCTCTAAGCTTGAAAGAGCTGAACCAGTTTACTCCGGGAGATTATGTCGTACATACCGATCATGGAGTAGGGCGTTTTTCAGGGCTGGTGCGTATTCCTAACGGAGATACGACACAAGAAGTGATGAAACTGGTCTATCAGAATGAAGACGTGGTGTTTGTTTCCATTCATTCATTGCATAAAGTATCCAAGTATAAAGGTAAGGATGGTGAAGCTCCTCGCCTGAATAAGTTAGGTACCGGTGCCTGGGAAAAACTGAAAGAGCGCACCAAAACTAAGATTAAGGATATTGCACGCGATCTTATCAGGTTATATTCTCAGCGTCGGGAGGAAAAAGGATTCCAGTTTAGTGTGGACAGTTTCCTGCAGCGGGAGTTGGAAGCATCGTTTATCTATGAAGATACGCCTGATCAGAGTAAAGCTACGGCGGATGTAAAAGCAGATATGGAAAGTAATCGCCCGATGGACCGTTTGGTTTGTGGAGACGTTGGTTTCGGTAAAACGGAAGTGGCAGTCCGTGCAGCTTTTAAGGCGGTGGCGGATAATAAGCAGGTGGCTGTTCTGGTACCTACGACAGTGCTGGCTTACCAGCATTTTCAGACGTTCAAGGATCGTTTGAAAGATTTGCCTTGCAAGGTGGAATATTTAAGCCGTGCTCGCACGGCAGCGCAGGCAAAAGCAGTTATAAAAGGTTTGGCTGCCGGAGATGTGAATATACTGATCGGTACACATCGTATTTTAGGTAAAGATATACAATTCAAGGACTTGGGATTACTGATTATTGATGAAGAGCAGAAATTCGGGGTATCTGTAAAAGAGAAACTGCGCCAGCTGAAAGTGAATGTAGATACCTTGACTATGACGGCTACACCTATTCCCCGCACATTGCAATTCTCATTGATAGGGGCACGTGACCTGAGTGTGATACAGACACCTCCGCCCAACCGTTATCCTATTCAGACTGAAGTGCATACCTTTAACGAGGAAGTGATTGCTGATGCCATCAACTTTGAAATGAGTCGTAACGGACAGGTGTTCCTTGTAAATAACCGTATTTCCAATTTGCCCGAATTGAAAGCAATGATTGAGCGGCACATTCCGGATTGCAGAATAGCTATCGGACATGGGCAGATGGAACCGACAGAACTGGAAAAGATAATCTTTGGCTTTGTCAATTATGACTATGATGTATTGATAGCTACTACCATTATAGAAAGTGGTATTGATATTCCAAATGCTAATACCATTATTATCAATCAGGCACAGAACTTTGGTTTAAGTGATCTTCACCAGATGCGCGGCCGCGTGGGAAGAAGCAATAAGAAAGCTTTCTGTTATTTGCTGGCACCTCCTCTTTCTTCTTTGACTCCTGAGGCGAGACGTCGTTTGCAGGCTATTGAGAACTTCAGCGATTTGGGTAGTGGAATTCATATTGCCATGCAGGACCTCGATATTCGTGGTGCAGGCAATATGTTGGGGGCAGAACAAAGTGGTTTCATTGCCGATCTTGGTTATGAAACTTATCAGAAGATATTAACGGAAGCTGTTCACGAGTTGAAGACTGATGAGTTTGCCGATCTCTATGCTGAGGAGTTGAAAGCCGAAGGTGGTGTCATTAGTGGCGAACAATTTGTTGATGAATGTCAGGTAGAAAGTGATCTGGAACTGTTGCTTCCCGCTACATACGTCACGGGTAGTAGTGAGCGTATGTTACTTTACCGCGAGTTGGATAGTCTGACATTGGATAAAGATGTAGAGGCTTTCCGTAACCGGCTTATCGACCGTTTTGGTCCTGTTCCGTCAGAAACGGAAGAGTTACTGCGTATTGTGCCGTTGCGTCGTCTTGCTGCCCGCCTTGGTGCGGAAAAGGTTTTTCTTAAAGGTGGGCGTATGTCGCTATTCTTTATTTCCAACCCGGAAAGTCCCTATTATCAGAGTCAGGCATTCGGTAAAGTTATTGCATACATGATGAAGTATACTCGTCGCTGCGATTTGCGCGAACAGAATACTCGTCGTAGTATGCTGGTGAAGGATGTGAAGAATGTGGAAACGGCAGTTGGTGTTTTGCAGGAGATTGTGGCGATGCAGGTGGAAGAGGGATAGTTTTCTGATAGCTATCGTCCAAATTGTATCGCAAATCCCAGATTAAAGAATGTAACATTGTTTTTAAACCAACTGTGGTCTATTCCGTCATCATAATCGTATGGATTGGAAAGCCGTGCGTCGGGGTTTGCAAACCAGTCGGCTGTGAGTATATCTGCACGAAACACTCCTGATAATTTCTTGGTAATGTAGAACTCGTAACCCATGCCGAATGACAGTCCGCAATAGCTTCTCTGAAAAGATATTCCGTTCCGTTCACCTCGTTGGTAAGTACGTTCCTGATAGTTCATGTAGCCTATGCCGAATGAAAGAAATGCTCCTTGATTTCCCTCACTCCACAAGTAGCGGTAAGTAATATTGGGGTGTATATAATGGAGGTGCATTTTATCCGGTAGACGAGCTACCCGTAAGTAATCATACTGAAGCCCTAGGGCAAAGTTGGGCATGAAGTAGTAGCGCCCTTCTGTCATCAGGTTGTATCCCGCACGGTCGCCATTTTTACTGAAAAAGTCATTACGGTTTCCTTCTACACGCGGCAATGTTACTCCGCCACCCAGTGAGATACTGAAGTTTTGCGGTAGGTTATCTTGTGCTTGCAAGGTCGTGCTTGCATAACTCAAAAAGATAGTGAAGAGAATAAAGAGTCGTTTCATCATTGTTAGATTAATATTTATCGTTTTCCATATAGTTTGTCTATCAAATCAATCCGTCCGATACGGCGTAGTTCGTTGATGATGTTCTTTCGTTCTTCCGGTTTATACCAGAAAAAGAATTGGCGTTGCGCTAACTTTTCACGTGGTGTTTTAGCACTGAATACAGGCTCCAATGTGTATGGATGGTAGCCGGTATACCAAGCTTCAGTGGCTACGGTCATGGGGGTAGGGGTAAAGTCTTGCACCTGTTCCAGATGAAAATCAAGGCGTTTGGTGATAACAGCCAGTTCTGCCATGTCCTCTTCCTTACAGCCGGGATGACTGGAAATGAAATAAGGAATCAACTGTTGTCGCAATCCTTCTTCGCGGTTGATACGGTCGAATATTTTCTTGAATTCCTGGAACTGGCCGAACGAGGGTTTGCGCATGATACTCAATACCCGGTCACTGGTATGTTCCGGAGCTACTTTAAGACGACCGCTGACGTGGCGGGCTATTAACTCGCGGGTATATTCAGCCGTGCTTTTATTAGTTGCCGGATCTTTGCTTTGATGCAAGAGCAAGTCGTAGCGTACACCACTACCGATGAAACTCTTTTTGATGCCGGGTAAAGTATCTACCGCATGATAAATATCCAGTAAAGGCCGATGGTCGGTATTCAGGTTCGGACAAACTTTGGGATGGATACATGAGGGGCGTTTGCATTTCTTGCAAATGTTCTCATCCCTCCCTTTCATCCGGTACATATTGGCAGATGGACCGCCAAGGTCACTCAGATACCCTTTAAAATCGGGGAGTTCCATTAGTGCCTTTACTTCTTTAAGAATGCTTTCTTTACTGCGGCTTACAATAAACTTTCCTTGATGTGCCGAGATCGTGCAAAAAGCACAACCACCGAAACACCCACGATGGATATTTACCGAAAACTTAATCATATCGTATGCCGGAATTCGCTTGCCTTTGTATTTGGGATGAGGCAGACGGGTGTAGGGCAAATCGTACGAATGATCGAGTTCAGCTTCCGTCAGGGGTGGGTAAGGAGGATTGACAACAACAGTCATGCCATCCACTTCCTGTGTAATACGGGAAGCAGTATATTTATTACTCTCTTCTTCAATGTGGCGGAAATTGGCAGCCTGCTTCTTCTTGTCTTTCAGACATTCAGCATGAGAAAAGAGACGGATATCTCCTTCTTCGCTGATGAAATCCGTTGTCTTGCATAGGTAAGCAATTTGCGGAATGGTATTTAGTGATAGCCGCTTATCATTGAATCTTCTTATCAGTTCCACCACCGGTTTTTCTCCCATTCCGTAAATCAACAAGTCAGCGCCACTTTCTACGAGAATGCTTTTCATAAGCTTATCCTGCCAATAATCGTAATGCGTCACGCGACGCATGCTTGCTTCGATACCTCCCAATACGACGGGAACATCGGGATATAATTTCTTCAGAATTTGGGTGTAAACAATTGAAGGGTAATCCGGACGCATATCCGGACGTGCATCCGGTGTGTAGGCATCGTCACTACGTAAGCGCTTGTTGGCAGTGTATTTGTTTACCATAGAGTCCATACATCCGGGACTGATGCCAAAGAACAGGCGGGGACGTCCTAACTTTTTAAAGTCGCGTAAGTCATCCCGCCAATTGGGTTGAGGTATAATCGCCACGCGCAAACCTTCTGCTTCGAGGATACGTCCGATAACAGCAGCCCCGAAAGAAGGGTGGTCTACATAGGCGTCACCACTGAACAAGATAACGTCCAGTTCGTCCCATCCGCGCAACTCCACTTCTTTTTTCGTTGTGGGCAACCAATCAGTCAGTCGATATTCTTTCATGCCGCAAAGATACGCATAAAATGAGGTTCAGCCAGAAAATGCGTAGTTAAATTGCTGTTGATGATGCTTGCGGCTCTTCCCCAAGTCCGGGGCAAAACGGCTTCGTGAGACGATGAAATCCATCTCGTGAGATGGAGGCTAACAAAAATATCAAAGAATCGTCTGTTATATCCTTATATTTTATACTTTTGTACGCAGATGGCACAAGCAAAATATAAATCAATCTATATATTATGGAAATACCTCCGTATGAAGAATCAAAAGATGTGATACAACGCAAACTCGATCAGACAACTATGATTTTGCAGAATATCAATGCTTATTTTTTACTGATAGATAAAGATTTTATAGTCTGCGATACCAATTACTATTCCTTGAATAAGCTTCCAGCTCCTGAGGTTGGTATGACACAAAAGGTCGGTGACCTGTTGCATTGCCGGAATGCTGCTGAAGCCGGCGAATGTGGTATGCATCAGCAGTGTAAACTTTGTGGTATCCGCGCGGCTATTGGAAGAGCTTTTCATAAGAAAGAGAGTTTCCAAAAAGTAAATGCTTCTATGAATCTTCTGAATGACAAAGAAGACAAAGTGATTCCTTGTGATGTTTCAGTATCGGGTGCTTATGTTGTTATTAACGGGGAAGATCATATAGTATTGACGGTTTATGATGTGACGGAACTACAGAATGTTCAAAGGTTGCTGAATATTGAGAGAAAGAACTCGATATCTGCAGAGAGATTAAAATCCACTTTTATTGCGAATATAAGTCATGAAGTCCGCACACCATTGAATGCGATTGTCGGCTTTTCGGGATTAATAGCTACCGCTTCTGATGAAGAGGAAAAGAAATTGTATATGGATATTATTTCAGAGAACAATGAGCGTTTGTTACGTTTGATAAATGATATCTTTGATCTTTCGCAGATAGAAGCCGGAACTTTGAATTTTGAGTATTCTGAATTTGATGCCAATGACTTGTTAAGAGAGTTGGAAGGTATGTTTAAGGTGAAACTATTCAATAATCCTTCAGTTGATTTGATTTGTGAAGACTCAGTGCAATCTATTATCATGTATTCTGAACGCCAACGCATCATTCAGGTGATGGCAAACCTGATTCATAATGCGATCAAGTTTACCAAATCAGGTGAGATACGCTTTAGTTGCCGTATGGAGGGAACGGATGAGGTTTACTTTTATGTATCTGATACTGGAATTGGAATTCCGAAAGAAGAACAGCAAGAAATATTTTCCAGTTTTAAAAAGTTGGATCGGGAAGTACCGGGAACAGGTCTGGGGTTGACACTTTCACAAACTATTATCCAAAATTTGGGAGGTAGGGCTGGTTTGGAATCTGAGGTCAATAAAGGTTCTACATTTTGGTTTGTAGTACCCTTGATTATGGATCCGTATAATTGAATGAGAGAAAATAATATAAAACGAATCCTGTTTCAGCATAAGAAAACTTCTAACAGGATTCGTTTTTTTATTTCTTATTTCCGGATACGATCATGAATGATGATTTGCAATTTACTGCACAATTTATTTTTTGGTGAATTGTACCGTCATTTGTTCGCCATCGTAAATCTCACGAAAGCCGATTTGTTGTTCTGCGAGATATTCTTTTAAATCATTGAAGGCAGCAGTATCATTCATAATAATTTCCAGTTTCTCACCCAGTGTAGCTTCGCACATGGCTTTGACGGCCGGGATGAGAGGACTGTAAAGTTTTTGACCGCACGTGTCGATTGTTTTCATTTTATTATTCCTCTTCTATGGGTTCCTGCTTTGAAAACCATTCCAGATAGAGCTTAATCAGTTGCTGTAATCCGAAGGCTTTCATGTTGTTGTGGTATATCACGTCGATGCAGAGGTCGAGCAAGTCTTTGCTGTCTTCTTCTTGTGATGCGATGAGGGAGCGGATATTCAGTCTCAGTTTTTCCAGGACAGATTCGTCTACAATACCATTACTGTCGATAAGATGACGGAAAAGTCCGTATTTTTCAATGGTTGCCAGGTTCTCTTCGGATATCTCTAAACTGCGGGTACCGCTGGGGTTTGCTTGTATAGTATACATAGTGTTTTATATTTTTAAAGGTTTATACTCTGAGAGCAAAGATAAGCGTTATTTTTAATTAGGCGCATTGTTTTTTATTTTTTTGCTTGAAAGAATTGCAGGATAGAAGCCATGACAGCGTTGCGATCCGTTTCCTGTTCAATACTTTCTAATGGGAACCCCATAACGAAGGTACGGTAGTTGCCCTGATAGGCAATGGCAGCACTTTGATTTCCGGAAGTATAGGTGAGCACTGGAAAAGCAGTATCTGTCGGTAGAATACATTCGGGAGCTGTTACGGGATAAGCGTACTCATTGGGTAGGCGGGGGATACTGAATGTACGTCCCAGACCATTAATATTTCCTGAGCGATTATCGGTGATGGATTGTCCGTAGGCATATTTCAGGATGTTTTGTGTGAACTCCCGGTCTCCCTGCGAACCGTTCATATCGCTGCCAAGATAGGAACCGCTCACAAGCAGATTTCCACCGGATTGGCAATAAGCGGTCAGTGCTCGCTGCATGGCAGAGGAAAAGGTTTTGTAATATGCATTGCTTGCCGGATTACTTTGGCGGTCTTCTTTTTCCAGTCCGAGGATATAGTCTACGATATCGTAAGCTTCCAATGGAATACGTCCGCTTTCTACGGCTTCATCACTGCATGACACGAAACTATAATCTCCGGATGCCTGTATCGCCTTTCCGTGTATGAACGGATAATCGAAGCTATTTCCGGCAATTCGCATTCCTTCCCATTCGCTACCGCTACGTCCCAGTTCCTTCCCGGTCTGTTTGCGGGAGAATTCTGTTTGAGCACCACAAAGTGAGATGTCATATAAATAAGGTACACCCGGGTCTTTCGTTAAATCGAATCCGGCTTCAGTGGGGGTATCAATGACGGCTGGCCCACTGAGGCGGTCAAAACCATTGACAATCAAAATACGTCCTTTTTCTCTTTTTGCTTTATAAGCTGCAAGAATCTCGGATGGAAAACTTTCTCCACCCCGGTTGGCTGCGGTTACTTTAAAGGAATAGACAATACCGGGTTCTATCTTTACGGTATAAGAGGGACTGCTGACACGTACGCCATTGTCAAAGCCTCCACGACCGATGCGGGTATATACGATGTATTCGCGCGGTTTGGCTGTTGGTTCCAACAGGTCTTCTTCACCATTCCAGGAAAGTTGCAGTGTGTTCTTTTTATTACCGAAGCGAATAGCAAAGTTACTTACAGGAAGAGGTTGTACTACATAATCTTTGCCATGCTGATTGCAAAGGTATTGCAGAATAGCTTTATAAATAGAGCGTCCTACAGTGAATTTAAAGTTGGGATCATGCCCGAGGCGCATATCGGCAAAGTTTTGGTGCGAAAGTAATTCGACAATAGTGGAAGGAACGGCGGGCAGTCGCGTTTCACTGTAATTACGATTCCACATGCTGCGACGAGTCCAATCTATGGCATAATTGGAACGGATATCCCGCTGGAGTTGGGTAAGCAGAATGTCGGAAAGGTCTCGGGAGGCATAGCGGTCTGTTCCGGCTCCGAGTACTCCGTTATTGAAATCGGTGGTATATATGCCGAGCGTACCTATGATTTTATCTTCTTTGCTGGCACCCGCATCGCTGTGCAATGCCATTGAGAGTTCAAAAGGTACTCCTAAACCTTTGTCTTTGGGATTGAATATCGAACCGCCGGACAGATAGTTAATCATTCTGGAACGTACATTAATGTCATCAGACATGTCATCTTTACCTTCACGTCCGCCATAAACCGGATAAGGCATGCCGGCCCATTGTGCAGAATAACGGGCACCTTCCAGATAGCGAGGCATTCCACTGGTTTCTCCACCGCGTTCTATATTGCCCATTCCACCGCCAAAGCGTACAGCATCAGCGCAGACTACACCTTTCTGTTTGCTTTCATTGCTAAGTACCACCATGCCATAATCGTTCTTTCCCTTATCAAAAGAAAAAGTACCGAGATACACCCACGTACCACCACCTATCTGCTGATTTACTTTGAACTCAGTGGTTCCTCCATTATGGAAAACAATATATTTGGCGTCACTTACGCTATTAGGCAAAGTTTGATAAGAGACGTATACAGCATAATCTCCTGTTTCCGGAATATCGGGTATCCACTCGGCAAAGGCTTTATCTTTTTTCTTTTCGGTTTGGGCATAGCGGGCTGTACCGGTAATGAAAGGATTTTCGTTATCTTGATATACTCTCTTCTGTTGGGCAAACCCTGGTTGGCTTGTCTGTTGCCAACGTGCTTTTCGGCTTTTGACTTCTAAATAGAGGGAACCTTGTCCACCATATCCGCTCAGGTTTCCGTCATTGTCGACGATTACTTCTTGTTTTTGCGTATCCCGTTCACGGGGGGTGAATACGTTGGCTCCGGCATTTTCCAGCATGGGTATGAGGTAGGGTAAAATGAATGATTGTGTGAACTGGTCTTCCGTTGTACAAAACAGGCGCGGACGTTGCCATCCCCATTTATTTTTGTTGTTGATATAATATTTTCCATGACTTTGCCAAAGGGCGATATGTCTTCTTTCCAATCCACGGGTAATTTCGTATGGACGTGAGATACGGGATACCCACGGACTATCTCTGTATTCCAACTTATTAAACAGACGTGTCTTGTCTTTCTTCTCTTTCCGATAAAGATTTGGAATGAGGTCTTCAATGCTTCGTCCGTTTGCAAAAAGGGTTATTTTGAAATAACTCACCGGTCCCGGCAAGATTTGTTTCAAATGTCGATAAATGGCATCTACTGTTGCTGGTCGTAAGGGCTGGTAGGCAAAGCGTTCGTTTGTATAGATGAGCAACCTTTTTTTCCGGAAGTCAATACGGAAACTGTCCAGCTTGCAAGTCCCTATATTTACCGTATTGGTGGTATATTCTTTAAAGAAAGCTTGTAGACGTTCTTCTACATTTTGTTTGATTTCTTGTGCCGGAAGAAATGTCCCATACAACAAAAGTAATATGCTGATTAGAATTATTTTTTTCATACTTATGGAATATTCAAGTTTGTAATGTCTGCTTCTATGTGGAAGTAGTGCATACAAAAGTACATAAAAGAAGATTGCATTGTTTCTTGAATTGCTCTCTTTTTGATATATTTTGCAAATCTGTATTTCAGAAAATGTTCCCGATGATTTAGTTGTAAATTATTTTGTTTGATAAAGATTCGATATTTGCAATGTTGTTGAATTCATACATAATACTTATGAAAAAAATATGGCATTATCTGGTTGAAAACGCGCAGACAGAAATGTATCCTCTTTTTTTATCCTTACATTTTTCATGAAATCGTTTCCGATGATTTATCCCTGTTTCTTTGAACAACCTGCTTCAAATCATTAGTTTTGTCTTGCCAGCCAGTTTCCGGCTGTAATTGTATAATCACTAAATTACTAAAATTTATGCAGAAAAAGACACTACTCCTTCAATCGGTTCACAAATTAAAACGGATTTGGATATTATGTTTGATAAGTCTGTGCATTGTACCATTAAATGCACAAAATTTTTACAAAATTGAAATGCCTAATTACATCCTGCAAGCATCAGGCACAAACACAGAGACTTTGTATATCAAAAACAAGGAATCTGAAAACCTGATTCAACTCGGAAAACTAAAGTTCGGATGGACACCTGCCATCACAATGGAAAATACATGCAGTTATGAAATCATTGAAGTAAACGGATATCAGGCCATCCGAGCCACCTACACTTTTCCTTCATCCGTGCCTTCTTCTATTACACTGACCGGAACCTTTATTGCACGTCCCGACCGAGTAGACGTCCAATATTTGGTTTCTGGTGTTCCTACTGGATATGTCACCAACTGGGGAGGCTCACAATTCCGCTTCATACTCTCCAACAAGGCAAATACCCAAATATTGCCAGAGGCCAAACTCGGCTTATGGCAACGGGATGCACAAGGAGGATTGCCCATTGAAGCCGCAGACTCCAATTTCTTCCCATTCCTCATAAAAGATAAAATAATATGTTTGGCCTATGGTCCTGAGAATAAGGCTAATTCCAGTTGGAAGGACGACTGGTACAGGCATACTGTCTTAATTGATAATAAGGACGGTTCCTACTCCACGAAGTTCTCCGTACTGGTGGCTTCTTCGGACTGGCCGTACGAAGCCATCTGCGCCCAATGGAAAGGACGTCCCTTTGCATTAACTCTCAGCACCGATAAATCTTACAATTGGTGGGAAAATGCATCCGGAACATTAAGTGTAAAGGCAAATCTGGCCAACACTTCCCAAGAGAAGAAAAATTGCACACTCAAATATTGGATCAGAGACTATGCCGGAAATTATGTTGTCAATGAAAGCCTGTCACTTACTATAGAAGCCGGTCAGCTACAAGTCTATCCCATTGAGTTCACCCCTGAAAGCGAAAGAGAAATCTACTTTGTGGAGGCTTCCATTGAGGATGAAACTGGCAAGGAGCAAGTGTTCCACAGAACGAATCTAGGGCTCCTACCCCCACACGAGTTTACATCTACTCCTGATGAAAACATCATGGGACTTTCCGCTTACTGGGCTATCCCTGACTCAACAGAATTGAAACGGTTGTTAAACAGAATGGGGGTCAGATGGGTAAGAAACGGAATTAACAGCAGTTTCAAGAATATCGAAGCGATGTATCATAACAATATAGACTGGACAAAAAAGTGGACTGATACAGAACGAGATAAACAAATCCGAACCTGCTTCCAAGAAATGGTGAAGAATGGAAACAAAATTTGGGAGTTTGGCAATGAACTGAATATGAGTTCTCCTGATATAGGTGGAGCCGGTGAAGGTATCGGAAAAGCACTATTGGCCGAGCCTTATGTGAAATGGTTAAAAGCTATCCGCAAGATACAGTCGGAAAAAACGGAATGGCAAAAAATCAAAATTATATCTTTTGGTTTTGCCGGTACTGACGAAGTATTCCTGGAAAAACTCGTCACACTAGGAGGTTGGGAATTGCTGGATGGAATAGCACTTCACCCAGGAAGAGGTAACTTTACTCCCGATTATCCTGTAACAGTTCCATGGAATGAATTTGAGAAACCTTCTTCAGGATATCAATACTGGAATTACTATGGTTCCATCCGTATTCTCAAAAACTTCATCAAAGCACATGGAAATGATAAAGATTTATACCTGACGGAAGTCTACGCACTTGACTTTCCGAACCATTCATGGAATGATACTCCCCGCGAATCAGCCGAGAACGTGGTCCTTTCATTTGCACTTGCCGCTGCTGAAGGAGTAAAGAATGCACTCTATTACCAGCTATTCAATTCAGTATGGAATAATCAATTAGGTGTGAGAGCAGACAACCGCGAATATTTCTTTGGTCTAATCAACCGCGATCTAAGTTTCAAGCCTTCCTTCATGGCCTACTGCAATATATCCGAAGCGTTGGATGGGGCCCGTTTCAAAGGATGGATTAAGTTCAGTGAAAATAATCCTTTCAGCAAAGGAGTTATGTTCGATACGCCTAAAGGTCCTATGAGTATTATTTGGGACAGAATGGAAGGCGATATACTACCACGTCCCAACGGGAATAGTTCTCCGGAACCCTGGATCAGTTCATGGAATATACAAACGGAATTGACTTTGCCTTGCAAAGAAGAAAGTATTACGGTATTGAATGCCATCGGACAAAAAGAATCAATCCCGGTAAAAGACCATAAAGCTACAATAACTCTAACCGGAGCTCCGGTTATTGTTTACGGCATGGATGCCTCTCAGATACAGCTTCACGGAGATGCCCCGACCGGCATAGAGAACCTTTATGTCGATGGGAAAGATATACAAATAAGTCCTAATCCGGTAAAGGACCGACTGTTCATCAAAGGTAATTTTCAGTCGGATATCGAGCAAATACACCTCTATATTTATAATGTAATCGGGCAGCAGATTGCAAGTCAGTCAATTTCGGTATTAGGTAATACTTTGGAACACAGCATAAACATGACTGGAATCAATGTAGGAATCTATTACGCAGTCTTCGACATAAATGGTGCCAAACGCATAACCAAGAAGATTATCAAGCAATAGAACAGTTTATATTATTCTTAAGATAGAAGTGTTACCCGAAGCAATCTTTTTGCTTGGGTAACACTTTTATCTATCTTGCTAGCCATGCTCCATGTGCCTCGGTGCTATCTATTGGGCAAACTGGACAGAATGTATTACGGAAACAACAAGACCACCGCGCGGAATATAGGTTTTGATGACTCTTTTATTTATGACGAGATTGCCTTAAAGCTTGCTAACCGTAAACTACCGCCGGAAATATTGTTGCACAATGAAGAGATCAAAGTTTTTGAGGCATGGACTCAAAAGGAAGGAAAAACAGGCTATTAAGCTTTCACAATGGCCTGCAACTGTTCCATATTGTTGAAATTGAATATCGGGATGGAATACATTGCATTATGAGCATTATCTTTTTTTAAAGTTTCTAATGGTAATTTTAGTTTGCCGTCGTTCAGAACCATATTTTCTACTTTGTGGGGCTTCATCAAATCTTCTGAAATTTCATAGTGTATGGAAACATTTCGCATAGGAACCTGATTCTTTCATACGCAAATAGAGACGGTTGCTTTCTCTTCGGTCTTGCATAGCTAGTTTGCATGATCGGGAGAGGCAGTAACTTTTATCAGTTTTAGGGTGGCTGTGAAAAAACATATATTGTCTTCATTTTCAATAAATACAACAATACTAATCTGATAATAAGTATTTTATTCATTTCTGGTAATATTTAAAAAGTTATATTGAATTTTACAACCGTGGGCGGATGTTTTATTTGAATCATTTATCTGCGAACTTTACATACTGTTTCCAGTCATATAGAGTGATATTATGTTTTCCGGAACGAATATGGTAGACCCGAATATAAACTCATATACTGGAGGATGTACTCCGGATAGGAATTCTCCTTTAGGGTCGGCTCATTGGCCTTCGGTGGTGCTGGCAATATAAACCGGACGTGGGGCTAAAAGAGTTATCAACTCATACAGGTCAAAAGGAAGCGTGTTTTCTTTGCCGTTGTATTTCTGGAAATTGCGATAAAAATAATGGGGAAACTGCCAGTTGATAGTCTGAACAGTCTCTCCGAAAGTGTGTCGGGAAAGGGCGGCCCCTCCACAACTGAAACAATTGGAAATAATCATAGCAAATTTGGGAAGACTTTCAGCCAACACCGTGAACGTAAAACACTGTAAGAAGAATAAAATTCCTGTAATCACTTTTAGAGTATTCATGGTAAAATGTTTATATTATTCTTATTTTTTTAACTTTATGGTATCCTTGATTAATGATAAAGCTGAATTCGTGACGCGTCTATTCCGTATATCACGCAAGGAGCGCCAGTCAGTTCTATAGTCACTTGGTTGTTAATAGCGGGTACTATTTGTTTTTGTCCGATGGCATTCAGTAAGGTAACCTCGGGAGCACTGCTTGGCAAGGTCAGTTTCTTTTTTATTCTCCATGAGCTTACCCAAGGTTCCGGAAAAATATCTCCGTTAGGATGGGTCAGGATATTTCCTTCTGTCCTATCCCAAAGTACAACCATGCTTCCCCGGGGAGTGTCGAACAAAATTCCTCTGCTAAGCGGATGCTTTTCGTCCATCCGTATCCAGCCTTTGAATACAGCTTTATCCAATACTTCAGCCGTGTTGCAAAAGGCCATCAAAGAAGGTTTGAAACTCAAATCTCTGTTGATCATCCCAAAGAAATACTCCCGGTTGGTGGCATTTACTCCTAAATGGTCGAACCATACGGAGTTAAATAGCTGATAGTAAAGCGCATTCTTTACTCCCTCTGCTGCTGCAAGCACATACGATAATAATAAATTCTCTGCCGCTTCGCGAGGGGTATCGTTCCATGAATGATTTGGATAATCAAGTGCGTATATTTCGGTAAGGTACAAATCTTTGTTACCTCCATGCTTTTGTATGAAATTCTTAACTATCCGGATAGAACCGTAATAATTCCAGTATTGATATCCGGAAGTAGGCTTCTTGAAATCTTCCCAAGGAGCGGCTACCGGGAAATCTGGTGCAAAATTACCTCTGCCCGGATGCAATGCGATTCCGTCCAGTAAGTCCCATCCTCCCAATTCTACAATTTTTTCCAGGAAGACCTCATCTGCCCCTGCTATTCCGAATGAGATAATCTGAATGTTCCGCCATTCAATTTGTTCTTTTTGAACTTTGCGTATGGCTTTCAGCCACTCTATATATGCTTCGGCTAAACGAGCTTTGCCAATGCCTTCGCCGGCACCGGCAATATCCGGTGAACTCATGTTCAGTTCATTGCCAAATTCCCATATCTTATTTCCGTTCTTTACAATCTTTCGGAAAAAGGAGCGTATCAATTCTTCTCGCTCTGGGTCTTTCCACTTTTTCTTCCAGTTTATGTTATTGTGAAATGTAGCTTCTGTATTTTTGAAACTACTGGTAATTCCATTACGTACCCATCGGACACCCATCCGGTTTAATAAACGTTTTAGGTTCATGGAATCGGGAATGGCCCAATAGGCTGAAAGCCCCATAATATTTTCATCGGGTGTGGCTTTAAATTCATGCGGGGGCAATATAGCCAGACTTGTCCTTGAGAAAGTTTGTTCTTTTCCGTTTTCGTCTTCAACGGAGACTTCTACAAAATAAATTTCCCGTTCTGTGTTTGCTGTAAATTCAATAGAGTGAACTTGTACTTCTCCTGTTTCTAAGAAGTATTTCTTGGAGTCATTCACTATGTAATTTCCGGCATAGTCGCGAATCCAATACTTAAGCATACATTTTTGTGGAACTGGTGACGTATTGATGATTTTAGCTTGTACGCCGATTGGAGCAGTTGCGTCCTCCCACCAGTTATAGACTTTATCAGTGGTAAGTGTCAAGGCAAACGGACGTTTCTGCCATTTTGCACTGATAGCTTCGTAAGGCCATCCATAAGGAGGAAATAGGATTGAAAACTGAGTGAAATAGTTGCCGTCTTCCTGACGCGACAGAATCGTATGCCTGTAGTCCTCGCTTTTCCAATTTGAGTCGACTTTGTTATCGGCTCCATAAGTAAGGCAAAGCAAGCGGTTTTTTATCAAAAACGGGAATATTTTGGCATCGGCTGTTTCTAATGGAAGTCCTCCTTTAGTATCCCGCTGCCATATCCCCAATTTGGCTTCCGGAAGTTTTTGAGTACCAGCGTTTTCGGGCAGGCAGAAACGGAACTGACATCCTTTCCAGTCAACCTTATACTTTTCGGGAACTCCTGAAAGCAAATACTGTACGTCCACTCGGTCTTGGTGTACTATGAATGTACCTGTAAGTTTCATCGAAGTCGGTACTGATGGAGAAAAAAAATAATTGATACGAATGGCACTTGCCCCATCCACCTCTATTATTTCATACTTGCAATTGTTTTCGAGTTCAAGTTGAGGCCACCGGCCAAGTTTCAGCTCGCCAAGTTGTACCAATGTCTCCGATTGTTTGTTTTGCAACAGCAATCTTCCTTTATCTTTGGATGCTATTCTTAAAATATAATTGGAAGATTCAATCTTATAATTTGCCAGCATTTCTATGGGTGTTATACAGAAATTGATTATTAACAATAGTAACCATTTTCTTTTCAATTCGGCAAATGAAATGTTATATAAAAGCTTGTACATATCTTTATTCTTTGTAAATTATAAAATTTACCCCTGCTACAAATATTATGTGGCAGGGGCAATCCTTTATAAAAGTGGATATCCACGATTAATCTTTCATGAACTGGCCTTCTTCGGGTACCTGCAAGGGGGTTACATTATTTTCACAGCCTAAATAACCGTTATTTTGATTAATGTGTCCATTGGTGTTGGCTCTGATATCTTTGTTAGGAATAGGCCATAACATGTGATGAACACTCATAGTGTATTCAGCAAATCTGTTCTTTACACCTTTGTTGTAAAAATTGTTATGTTGGCTGATCCAGTCGAACCAGAAATTGTATCCGGCATCTTTCAAGTTGTTGGCACCCTTCGGACCACATAAGTTTTCCATTTTGTAGATACGTCCGTCGAATATCTCACAAGGTTTACCTGTCAGTGCGTATGTATAAGCGATACGAACTAATGTAATGTGACGATGTTCTTCGTAATAAAGTTCACGTGCGCGTTCATTCAGAATTTCACCGATATTGATGTCCTGAGCAGTCAACAGATCGGCACCTGCACGTTTGCGTACTACATTCAGCATGTTGGCAGCTTCACCCAGATTATCTTTCCAATAATAACATTCGGCAAGCATCAGATAAACTTCGGCACTACGCATTAGATAGATAGGACTTGAACCACCTTTCCATTGACCGCTACCTGCTGTTGGATCTGGAATATATACTTTGTAGTGGGGCCATGAAAACCAGCAACGAATGGAATCGCCACAAGACATATTTACAGGCTTTACAGCTTTCTTTCCATACCAGGGATCATTGGCTTTTTTCAGGGCCGGGTCATTATAGATCAAGTCTTCCATACGTCTCCAACTATCGTGGTTGTATCGGCCACGTAAGTCATTTTTTTCCTTCTCTGTCCAAATGGTATATTGGAAGTAGTTGGTGGGGCGTACACGGGCAATGCCTCGTCCATATGTTTTATTCACGTCCTCCACAATACCGGCTGCAACGTCTTTGCTGTCGGGAGTGACGGCGAAACCTGTTTTTCCACTCGGAGTTTTTACTACGTTATTATTCCACATAGGAACACAGTTAGCCATGATTTCTGTTTTTGCAGAGCCTGTACCACTGGCATTATTCGGTTCGGATACACCATATAATATACCTTCTGTATTGGTCGGATCACTTTTGGCTTCTACACTGTGCAGATCAAACATCAGGTTAGGGTGATTGTTTTTAGTGGAAGTAAAACGGTTTACCATCAGTGGGTGTTTAGCTACGATTTCATTTCCAACTTTGATAGCATTGTCGAATTCCCCCAATGACATATAGACTTTCATCAACAGTACTCCACAGGCCGATTTGGTGGTGTGTCCACGGTCTACTTGCTCGGGTACCCATTGGTATGCAAATTCCAGTTCTTTTTTCATACGACGTAAAATACTCCAACGATCACATGTATTAAAATCATACCGTGGGTATGTGACTTCAACATCAATGAAGGGGACATCCCCGAACTGGTTGATCAGTCGCCAGTATCTGTAACAACGCTGAAAGTAACCTGTACCCAATACTTTGTTTTTTTCTGCTTCATTGACGAATTTAGTATCTTTCATACGTGAAAGTACTACATTTGTATATTTTATTTGATTCCAGTTCTCATCCCAGTTGTGCGATGTCAAATAGGAGTTTTCCGCATTATTAAAGTTAGCATCCGGCATTAATTGGCGATCCATATCCTGCAAGGGCCCTGCTTTATCAGTTGTTCCGCTGATACAGAGATCGGAGAAGATAAGTTCACAAGTATATCCGCTTCCGTTTCCAAAGTATTCATGACGCATGGAACGTTCGGCTGCTGCAAGAGAAGTGAGCAGACCGTCAGCATCAACATATGCATTTTCAGGAGTGAGGAAAGAGAGGGGCTTAGGTTCCAGCCAACTTTCGCTACATCCGGTTAGTAGTACCGTACATAAAGCGACACCACTGATAGTTTTGAATATTCTGTTCTTTTTCATTGTTCTTTCAAATTAGAGTGTAAAGTTAATACCGAAATTGAATGTTCTTCCCATTGGGCTATTTGATTCAGGATCCCAACCGTCGTAATGAGGAGCAAAGACTGCTACATTATGAATGGATGCATTGAAGCGTAAATCTTGGATACCTACAACTTTTGTCCATTTTTGTGGCAGGCGATATGAAACTGTGATGTTGTCCAAACGGATAAATGACTTGTTTACGTAATGTGTTCCTAAGTTCTTTGAACCGATACGTGCATAGTCATTAATCGGATTTTCTGGTGTCCAGTAAGGCTGATCGTAACCGCAACTGATAGAAGCATCGAAGTTATTGTTGGCGGCATCAGCATATGAACCGTAGTGACCCCATAAAGAGTACAACATAAATGAAATATCCAGATCATTGAACAATTGGAAGTTGTTACGGAATGTCCAACGGAAACGAGGGGTTGTATATTTCTGGTGTTTCTTGTCATCCTGGTCCAATTTCCCATTTTCGTTGAAGTCCAGATATTTAAAGTCACCAGGCTGGCAGCCGTATTTTGCCGCTTCTTCAGCTTCATCTTGTTGCCATACACCATCTCCTACATAATCCCAAATGCGGTCTGGGTCCTCACCAATAAACCATTTGTTAGTGATATCATCGTCTTCTACCTGACCGATGATATTACCGTCAGCATCAAGAATATTCTTCATGTTACCGTATAAGTGTTTAATCTTACGACGGTTGAGTGAGAAGTTACCTGTAGCACTCCATTCAAAGTTTTTGCGTCTCATGATGTTGGCATTCAATGTCAATTCAAAACCTGTATTCTGGAGTTGTCCCATATTACTCAATACTTTGCTGAAACCGGTGATGGGTGGGATGGCACGGTCCATGAGCAAATCATTGGTCATTTTCTTGTATACTTCGATAGAACCGCTTAAGATATCTCCGAAGAGTCCGAAGTCCAAACCTATATTATATGATTTGGCACGTTCCCATTTTAACTTGCTATTTGGCATTTTTTGGTTCAACGTATAAGTGGTGGTATAGAATTTGCCATTTCCATCGATCCAGCAAGTTGGGTTAGAGGTTAACTCTGCAAGGGCAGCGTAGATACCGATGTCTCTATTACCATTTTCACCCCAAGAGAAACGTAATTTACCATAGCTTAACCATGAGGAGGTTTTCTTCATGAATTTTTCTTCTGTGAATACCCATGCTAAGGCAATGGCAGGGAATGTAGCACGTGGGTTCATCATACCGAAAGCTGAGTAACCGTCACGACGAACCGAAGCGGTCAACATATACTTATTACTAAAAGAGTAGAACAAACGCCCCATCAAAGCATCGCCGGTAGTATATTGGTCAGTACTCAATGCAGTAGGATTGTTGCCCAAGTGGATGCCATGATAGCCTAATGCGTCACTTGGATTGTATCCTTTGTTAGTGCTCTTAGTCATCCAACTTTGTGACTTTTCGGCATTGATTAGGAAAGTTGCTTCTACTTTATGTTTATCGAGGAACTCATATTTCCAGTTGAAAACATTGTCTACCTGCCAGTTGAAAGCTTTATTATGCTGGCGGAAGGAAGAACCTCCTTCTCCTGCCCAGGCATCGTTCTTGGCTGATTTGTGCTCAAAGCTTTCGTTCCAAGCCAAACGCGGAGTAAAGTTCATCTGGTAAGAGAAACCGAACGGTAAATTCAGACGCCCGTAGATCGTTCCATCTAGATTCATGTATACTTGTTTCTTATCTGTATATTTACGGTCATAGAATGGGTTGGCGATGGTGTTTGAACCATTAGGATAGTGCTGGTTAGCACTTTCTGGATTGTTAACATCATTACTACAATACGGAGAAAACCATGTCAGAGCTTTAGTATCGACAGCAATAGCGCTTTCGTCACGGCTGGAGAAGTTCATATTCAGTCCCACTGTGATATACTTGCTAACATTGGATTCCAGATTCAGGCGGGTAGTGAAACGGCTAAATGCATCACCATCTTTGATACCTTCATTGTCCATATAGCCAATAGACCAATAGTATTGGTAATCTTCACCTTTCTTGCTAATGCTGACGTTGTAGTTTTGTTGTACTGCATTGTTTAACATCAAATCTTGCCAATTGGTTAGTTTACCATTGAAATAATTATTGATTTCAGGGGTAGATAGATCCAGACGTGACAACCATTTCGTTATTAGTTCTTCTTCTGATACAGACGTAACTTTATCCTTCTGGTCATAATTATACCAATCTACTTTATCTATTCCATTAAGTTTCCTTGGATCGGTATACATTCCCGGATATTGTTCAAGGTATTCATCCGTTTGCCTACCGATTTCGTATGCTTGGCGGAAATCAAGAAATTGCTCGGCATTTCTGAGTTTGCGGCTCTTAATAGGAGTGACCAACCCCCAACTTGTATTGACGTTAATCACTGGCTTACTGCCTGCTATACCTTTTTGTGTAGTGATAGCAATGACTCCGTTTGCTGCTTTTGCACCATATACGGCAGCAGAACTGGCATCTTTCAGTACGTCAATTGAAATGATGTCGTTGGGGTTCAATTCACTAAGTTCGCCATTATAAATAACCCCGTCTACAACAAGTAACGGTTGTGAACCGGCTTTTAACGTACCCTTACCACGTATCAGGAAGTCACCGCCACCTTTTGCTTCGTTGTTGACTGAAATATTCAGACCGGCAGCATTAGCACGCAATAAGTCGTGCATATTACGGGGCATTTCTGCTTTTAAGTCGGTCGGACGAATGTTTGAAATAGCACCGGTTAGATCCTTCTTTTTAGCTGTACCATATCCGATAACTACAACTTCGTCGAGTGCTTGAGCGTCTTCCTGCATTGTAATGTTTAGATTGCTTTGCTGTACTTTGACTTCCACATCTTTGTATCCGATATAGGAAAGAACCAGTGTTTGACCGTTTTTTGCGGTAATGGTAAAGTTACCATTCATATCTGTGATGACACCGTTATTGGTACCTTTTACCATGACAGTAACGCCAATGAGGACTTCTCCCTTGTTATCTACTACATGCCCTTTTATTGATATATTGCCCGTTTGTTGTTCTGGAGCAACACTATGAATCTGCATTGAAAGGGATGTCGTAATGAAGGGCTGACCAGCTTGTACTGTACCAATGCCCAACAAAGCAGTCAGAGCTACTGATTGGACCAGACGATAGCATCGTTTGTGACCTTGCTGCCACATGCATGGATGTGATGAATTGTTTTTCATATAACTGAATAATGATTTAGTATTTAGATATTTATTAGTCTTTACAGATTGCAACTTTATGATTTTCAACCTCAAAATTGCTGGATAATAATATTGTTTCTGTTCTATTCTTTTTAGATTTGCTTTATGTTATACATTTGATTACACTTGCAAATCTCTGAAATAATATTATAACTTATGCAAAGAATGATGAAAATCATCGGGAACGATTTTGTAGTTTTTTGATGTTAATATCTTGTTATATAGTTGATTATTCCTATGTGAAAACATGTTTTTGCATACCTTGTGCAGAAAGATAGTTAGCTTTTGTTAAGGAAAACGTTCCCGTTGATTTTGCAGATAATGATTCTATATTATTCTATAATATTGTGATATTTGCCATGTTGTTGAACTTTTAAGTAATTAATATGATGATATATTTATCCATTTTTTATAAATTTCGTCTACAGAGAATAATCTTATTGTTAGTTTTAGCTTTTTATTCTTTAGTTCTGTGTGCGCAGTTTGTGGATTATGAAAGAATAACCCCTCATCCTCGTTTATTATTAACGCAAGGAGGAGAAGAAGCTGTAAAGAAATCAATAGCAACGTTTCCATCGTTATTGAAGGTTCATAAGCGTATATTGGAAGAATCTGATGAGATACTCATCCAACAAATGGCGGAACGAGTTATGGAAGGGAAGCGGTTGCTGAGTGTTTCCCGTTTGGCATTAAAACGTATTTTCTATCTTTCATATGCCTATCGTATGACGAAGGAAGAAAAGTATGCTTATCGTGCGACACAAGAAATGCTTTCGGTAAGCCGTTTTCCAGATTGGAATCCATCTCACTTTTTGGATGTGGGAGAAATGGTATTGGCATTATCCATAGGTTATGATTGGCTTTATGAGTATTTGGAATCGGAAACACGTTCTATAGTACGTGACGCAATTGTAGAAAAAGGCTTGGATGCCGCTGCTCCTGATGAGTGGTTTTACAGGGCAGCCTCTAATTGGAATTCTGTTTGTAATGCTGGTTTATTGTATGGTGCACTTGCAGTTTTTGAGGATGTGCCGGATAAGGCAAAAAAAATCATAGAGAGGTGCTTGCTGACTAATCCTAAAGCTTTATCGGCTTATGGACCGGACGGAGGATATCCGGAGGGCTTTCATTATTGGGGATACGGTACCAGTTTTCAGGTGTTACTTATTGCTGCCCTTGAAAGTGCATTGGGGACGGATGCCGGATTGTCCGAATATCCTGGTTTTTTGGAATCAGCTCGCTTTATGGAATTTATGACAGCTCCAAGTGGTGAATACTTTAATTTTTCGGATGCTGTTAATGGAGTGAGATGTAATATGATGATGTTTTGGTTTGCTAAGAAAATGGGGGATTTATCTTTACTATGGTTAGAAAATCAATATTTAGAGAATCCTTCAGTTTGTTTTGCAGAAGATCGTTTATTGCCCTGTCTGTTGATTTTTTGTGCTCATCAGGATTTGAGTAATATACAACCGCCTTCCTGCCATTTCTGGCATAATAGTGGAAAGACTCCGGTTTTTATTTATCGTGGCGGATGGAATAGTAAAGAGGATAGCTATTTGGCCGTAAAAGGAGGTTCTCCTCTAACTTCTCATGCACATATGGATGCCGGTTCATTTATTTATGAAAGGAAGGGAATACGCTGGGCGATAGATCTTGGAATGCAAAATTACTTAAGTCTGGAGAGTAGAGGAGTAAATTTATGGGATCAGTCTCAAGAAGGACAACGGTGGGGAGTGTTCCGTCTTGGTAATATGGCACATAATACGCTTACGATAAACAATAAGCGGCATTTAGTGAATAGTTATGCTTCTATTAACAGAATATATAAAAGTGAAGATATGAAAGGGGCAGAAGTAGATCTTATAAGCGTTTTTGCTGATGATATGGAAAAAGTTGTCCGCATCATTTATCTGAATGAAGAAGATGATCTGATTGTGAAAGATGAACTGGTTACGGGAGAAAAAGAGGCTTTGGTAACTTGGATTATGGTAACACCGGCTGAAGCAAAGATCATCGGTAAGAATCAAATGGAATTGGCTAAGGATGGACATCGAATGTTGCTTACCGTGATTGCACCAGGTGATGTTGAAATGAAACTTTGGTCCAATGAACCTCTCCATGCTTTTGATGAACCTAATCCGGGAAGTATGCGTGTAGGTTTTGAAACCCACCTTCCCGCAAACAGGAAGAATTTGTTGAAAGTGACATTAAATCTTATCAGATGAATTGTTTATTAATTAAATTATAAAAAGGATTTATGAAAGAAAAATGGCTCTTATTAAGTTTAATTGGTTTCCTTATTTCGTGTTCGAAACAGGAATCAATGGATGCATTGACGGCACGTGTATTTACCGTTGCTGAACAGCAGTATTTGACAATGGATACTCGTTTGGAGGTTACTACTTTACCGCAGTCCATAGCTTCGGACAGCACATTTAAATCTTCGACAATTTATTGGTGGTGTAGCGGGTTTTATCCCGGTTCACTCTGGTATATTTATGAGTATACTCAAAATGAAGCCGTGAAGACATTGGCCGAAAAGAATACGTTGAAGCTGGATCCCATTCAATACGTGACCAATGATCATGATGTCGGTTTCCAGTTAAATTGTAGTTATGGTAATGGTTTTCGTCTTACAGGAAATGAAGATTATAAGAAAGTTCTTTATCAAGGGGCACAATCATTGGCGACCCGCTTTAGTTCTGTAACTGGAGTAATCCGGAGCTGGGATTTTTTGCGTCGTGGTTGGAAATACCCTGTTATCATTGATAATATGATGAATCTGGAATTATTGATGTTTGCATCGAAAGCCTTTGATAATGATACTTTGGAATATGTAGCTCGTACGCATGCAAATACTACCCTTAAAAATCATTTCCGTAAAGATTATTCTTCTTATCATCTAGTAGATTATGACCCTGAAGATGGACATGTGCGTAGCCTGCAAACAGTACAGGGTTATTCCAATGAATCATCATGGGGGAGAGGGCAAGCCTGGGCGCTTTATGGCTATACAATGATGTTTCGTATGACCAGAGATGAAAAGTATTTGGAGCACGCAGAAAATATTGCCGATATGCTTCTTTCACGTCTTCCGGTTGATGGTATTCCTTATTGGGACTTTGATGCTCCTAACGGTAATGAATATCGCGATGCTTCAGCCGGTGCAATAATGGCCTCTGTTTTTGTGGAACTGAGTGGTTTTGCTACGGATGAGAAAGCAAGACAAAATTATCTATCAATAGCTGAAAAACAACTTCGAACTCTTGCTTCATCTCATTATCTTGCTGAACCGGGAACTAACTGTAATTTTATTCTAAAGCATAGTGTCGGTAATCTTCCAGAAAAGAGCGAAGTAGATGTACCACTTTCTTATGCCGATTATTATTTCTTAGAAGCATTGTTACGTTATAAAAAGGCTATGGGATAGGCTTGCATAGTTTTTTCTCTCGAAGAGTTGGCTTGTTTAAGGCTAACTTTTCGAGAGAAAAACGTATTTAACTTCTGCTTTTTCCTAATATATTCCGCTGGATATGCACGTTTCTATAGGGTTATGAACAAAATGTGATAAAGTGGTAGGGTGATAAAGTGATAACGCCCTGTGATATATAGCACAGCCACTTTATCACCCTATCACCTTATCACTCCTTTATTCCTTCCCATACTGTTATGGATTATCTTACTTCACCTTTATAAGTACACAGTCGTTTTCCTTTCATGGAAATTCTATTTACCCCAAATGGTAACTTTGTTCACTTCACACGGTAACTCCATTAACATGCCGAGGTAAAGACTGTTACATGCCGAGGTAAAGGTCGTTACAATAAGGGGTAAAGGCCGTTACATACGGCGGTAAACGCTTTTACATCTTATGGTAAGCTTTTGGTAAATACTATTAGCTGATTATCAGTAAACTAGCAAGAAACTCATCAGCAATCTTTGATTCATTCCTTTTCGGTTATGAATTAATTCACCACAGAGTAACACAGAGTTTCACAGAGTTTAATCAATTTGAAATCACAAGAATAGAACTCCGTGAAACTCTGTGTTACTCTGTGGTGAAAACTCATTACTTTCCCGTTATGAATCAATTTCAACTCCTGATTCGCATTAATATGAGATTATGCTGATGCACGTTTAGTATGTTGTTGTTTTAAGATGATAGCGATGGGGTTTGGACGATAATGTAGCTTCTTGGCTAAAGCCTGTACAGCCTTTCTGGTGTTCAGGCTAATATCTTTTTTATTGGCTAATGCGCGTGATATGGTAGATGGTGCCAGATTGAGTTGGCGTGCCATTTCTTTGATGGTAATTTTAGGTTGTTTGCAGACTTCCGTATTATTCTTATGGCATTGTTTAAGTTTCACTGCCATGATATTGGGCTTGTAGTTTAATTGGGTAGCCAATTCCATTACGATTTTTTTGGTCTGCGAATTTACATCCCACTGGTCTGCCAAAGCTCTGGATACAGTGGAAGTAGAAAGATTTAGTGCTTTAGCGATTGTTTTAAGTGTTACTTGAGATTTCATGGTATTTACTTTATTAGGGTTAATATTATTTTCTTTATTATCGCTGCAAAGTTAGAATGCAATGAATTTTAGGACTTTACGATATATCTCAGAAACTCCCGGATTTGTATCATTAAGGAATAAAAGGTATATTTGCAGCATGTTTAGTCGATATATTGTATTGATATTATTCTTTTTTTGTTGGTCGAGTGGAAGTGCCCAGCTTTTGACCGACAAATTGTTCTTCGAACATTTGACTACCGAAGACGGACTTTCTCATAATTATGTGCAATCCATATATCAGGATAAGGATGGTTTTATCTGGTTGGGAAGTGATAATGGTTTAAACCGTTATGACGGACAGCGTATCGATATTTTTAGTACTAATACCCAACCCACTCTTGGAGGTAATAAAATACGCCGCATCATTCAGGACAGGGACAAGAATTTATGGATATTGCATGAAAATGGTTTGGACAGGATGAAATATTCTACTCAGCAAGTAAAAAGTTTCCTGTATGACAAGAACCAAAGTAGCCGTTGGGTTGGGATTGGGGTTGATAAAGAGGAGAGCTTGGTAGCCTATACGGAAAAGAAAATATTCAGATATGATATAGAAAAAGATACTCTTGTGGTTCTGCAGGACGCTCCGGAGGAATATCGATATTCTGCATTTGTGCAGGCTGGTGGGAAATATTATGTAGGTACTCGCCAACATGGCATTATTGTATATGATGAAAACTGGCAATTGCTTGAGCATATTTATCCCAAGTCCATAGAGAAAGGCCCCTTGACTGACGGATTGATAAATGTGTTGCAGGTGGATTCAGAAGGTTGTCTTTGGAGCGTGATCGTAGGTATATGTATTAACAAATATAATCCTAAGACCAAGGAAGTGAAAACTTATAAGCTTTCTTCTACATCTCTCCTTAATAAGGAGATTAGGGATATCATAGAGTTGAATAAGGACTATATGTTGATTGGCACTTTCAACGGTCTATTTAGGTTACATAAGGATAATATGGAGGAAGTGATAGTAGAAAAAGGGGAAATCGGGGAAGAAGGAGGCTTGAGCTATTATTCCATATATTCTTTGTTTAAGGATAGGCAAGGAATAGTGTGGGTTGGTACATATGCCGGTGGTGTGAACTACAGTCACAGCTATAATCAGCGCTTCAGATTCTTTGCTCCTTCTCATTTGGCTGGACGCTTCAGGATGGCAAAAGAAGATGTTGATAATAATATTTGGTTCGCAACAGAAGGTAACGGTTTGCTGTGTCATCGTCCGAAAACAGGCCAAGTGGAATCTTTTTGGTTGAACGAAAACAAGCATCACAATGATAATATTATTAAATCGATCTGTATATCCGGTGATACAATCATGTGCGGTAATCAACGGGGAGAAGTCTATAATTATTCTATAAAGAGGAATAAATTCTCATTATTGCGGAAATACGATAATACAAATATATTGTATATTTTCAAAGACTCTAAAGGACATTGGTGGATATCCGTACAGGATCAGGGCGTTTTCTGTCTGAATATGGATTCCGTGCGATTCCCATGCTCGAATTACATAGATGAGATAGATCCTGGAATACTTGTGTTTGCCACCCAGAAAGATGGATTGTATGTCTATAATCTGAATACAGGACAAAAGAAACAGATAAGTGCGGCAGATTTGGGGGTTCCTGCAGATAAATCGCTTAGTATAACTTCTTTTTGCCGTGATTCGGAACATAACCTATGGATGACGACTGAGAGACAGGGACTCTTATCTGTAGATAAACATTGGAAAATGCGAAAGCAACATTTGTCGCATACCAAGGTTCATTCGGATAAACTTTATTTCGTTGCCAAACAGAATGAAGAGAGGTTATGGGTAATTGGTGCACACAAATTGTATTTGTTCGATCCAAAAGAAGAACAATTACATACTTTTGATAATAACAACGGTTTGCGTCTGACCGATATGGATGCCTCCAGTCTGATAGATTCAGCCAATCGTTTTTGGATATTGGGTAATACCGGCTATATAATGGTAGATAATCGGAATTTTATGTTGAATGATATACCGGCTTCTGTGATTCTTACTACGTTACGTATTAATAATAAATTGCAAAGACCTTGTGAAAGTTCTGTGTTAGATAAATGTTTGGCTGAGACATCCGTGTTATGTTTAAAACACAATCAGACAAACATCTCAATAGCCTATGCGAGTGATAACCATATATATGGTAATAGCGACCGGTTCTTTTATAAGATGGATGGAGTAGACCCGGATTGGGTGGATGCGGGTAATCGTCGTGAAGTATTCTATAGTAATCTAGCCTCCGGTAACTACCTTTTAAGGATCAAAGTACTTAATAATGATGGAACGATAGGGCCGGAAACTCATTTGAAAATTGAAGTGCTTCCCCCTTTATGGGCGCGTTGGTGGGCATTTGCTATTTATGCTGCTATTATTTTCTACATATTGCAACGTTATATTGCCTATAAGCAAAGGAAACAACGGTTAGAGCACGAACTGTACCTCAAACAAATTGAAAAGGATAAATCTGAGGAGTTCAACCGGGAATTGCAGACCTTTTTTACGCAAGTGGCGCATGAATTTAGGACTCCGTTAACTCTGATTCTGAATCCTTTGGACGAGATACAGAAAAAGATAATACATGTTTCTGGAGTAGAAGAAGACTTGCTGTTAATCCGTCGTAATGCCAAACGATTACTCACGTTGGTAAATGATCTGATGGATCTGAGGAAGATAGAAAATGGCAATGGGGAACTGGAATTATCTTCTTTTAATTTTAATGATTTTATTCAGGAGATTTATTACTCTTTTCAGGTTACTGCCCGGCAAAGAGATATAGCATTGCAGCTTTCTCTACCGGAGATACCTATATTAGCTACATTTGATAAGGACGCATTAGAGAAAGTGTTCTTTAATTTATTGTCCAATGCTCTGAAGTTTACTCCGGAGGGGGGAACTGTCATTTTAGCTATTTTTTTGATTGAAGGAGAGAAGCCGAGAATACACATTGAAGTGAAAGACACAGGAGTAGGAATATCTAATGAGGATATAAGCAAGATATTCAAACCTTTTGCACTGTCTCATCAGGATTTGCATGGACAGATGGGAGGTAGTGGAGTTGGTCTGACCATAGCAAGAGCTATTGTAGAAAAACATCAGGGAACTATATCGGTTAGACGCAGGGAACCGCATGGTACTTGTTTTTCCATTGATTTGCCGTGGAGATATGATAAATGTTACGAAATGGCGGCTCAATACACATTGGATGAGAGTGAGGATGTAGTAGACAGTGCTTCTTCTTTTAAAGTTACTTCAATTTCTGAGACAATTTTGTTGGTGGATGATAATGTTGAAATTCTGACTTATCTTCAGAAAAAATTGTCGCGAAACTTTAAAGTTATTACAGCCCAGAATGGACGTGAAGCATTGGAGGTATTAGGCAAAGAAAATATGTCATTAGTAGTGAGTGATGTCATGATGCCTGAAATGGATGGGATGGAATTATGTACGTATATTAAAGAGAATCCTTCTTTTTGCCATCTTCCTGTCATATTGCTGACTGCAAAATCCATGACCATGTATGTTGAAGAAGGCTTTCAGGCCGGTGCGGATGACTATCTTGTGAAACCTTTCAAAGTCTCTACCTTGATAGTCCGTATTAATAATATTCTGAGCGGTCGGAAGAAATTGAAGGAGATTTATGGAAAACAACTCTCTTTAAAGAGTGTAGGCATTGAGTTGGAACCTGCAGATAAATCTTTTGCTGAACAATATGAGGCAGTGGTGAAAACACATCTTTCTAATCCAGAGTTGGATGTGGAAATGTTATGCAAGGAAATGGGAGTGAGCAGAGCTAAATTATATCGTAAGGTAAAGGCTATTACTAATCTTTCTCCGGCAGAATTGATCCGTAATATCCGTTTGGAATGTGCTGCTGAGATGCTTCGTACTTCTCAACAGACAGCAACGGAAATTGCCTATCAAACAGGATTTGGCAGTTATAATCATTTTGGTGATTATTTTAAGAGTGTTTATGGAGTTTCTCCTAAAGTATATAAGGAGAGGTATAAGAACACCTGATTTATTCGTTTATAGAGTCGATTGCAGCGTGCAAAGATTTGGAAATGTATATTGGGGCTAACAAGGCCGTCTAAAAATAAACTGTACCTCACAATTTAGAACTGCCCCCAAAAGTTAGACACGAAACTTTAGGAGCAGTTCTCTTAAAACGATAATTCCGTTTGATTTGTTAGCAATGTGAATAATAGATAATGTTTACCAATTATCTGTGCGGAATAGGCAAGCCGGTAGGCCATCCTTATTATAAAGATTTCCGTCCGGATTGTTCTCCCAGTTATAGCGTACAGCAATAGGGTTAGGAACTTTCGGATTCCAAATAACAATTCGATTATCTTTGAGTTCTCCCTGTGCCCAGTAGAATTTTTTATCTTCTCCTGCGATGGCAAAGCCTTGCAGACATCCATATCGGCTGCGTATTTCTAAACCGGAACCTGTATTTTTGAATGTAATTATGATTTTGTCACCATTGATTTCCATACGTTCGAATATGGGGCTTTCACTGACAATATCCGGACGCCCATACTCGTGATGCAACACTTGTAATGCTACCCTCATACCTACTTCTTGTTTGTTGCGAGGATGAAGATCATGCGGATCTCCTAAGTCGCTGGTAACAATGAGATGGGTTTTAGGAACTGTTAGAACTTTACGCTGAGCATCTCGTATTTCCGCCCAAAGTGGTGTCTTGTTAGTAGAATCGAAGTTGGGAAGTTGGATGATATAAAACGGTAATTCTGAATTCCAGCGATTACGCCAGTCACTGATCATACATGTGAGCCAATCGGTATAAGGTTCTGCATTTCCTACATTGTTCTCTCCTTGATACCAGACGACTCCTTTAATGGCGAAGGATAGCAGTGGATGGATCATTGCATTGTATACCAATGATGGATAATCATTACGCTTTGCTTCCTTATTTGTTCGTGTAAAGTATTCTGTAGGGGGGGATAGTTTCTCGTTTTTGTTATATCGGTCTAGTCGTTTTTGTGGTAGTGTATTGGCAGCTTCCAGACTTGTCCAGGTTTCTACGATTGTACCGCCCCATGATGAATTTATAATACCAATAGGTATATTTGTTTCCTCATAAACCTTTCTAGCGAAGAAATAAGCCACTCCAGAGAAACGACCTACGGTTTCAGGTGAACATACGAGCCATGTTGTGCTGATTGTATCTTTAGGGGATAATTCCATGCGGCGAGGTATGTTTAAAGTTCGGATTTGTGAATAGTTGGCATTCTTTTTCTCCACTTCCGCATTAGTGACGTTGTTTACTACCCATTGCATGTTAGACTGTCCGCTACATAACCATACATCTCCGATAAGAATATCCTTGATACTTATTTGGTTGTCTTTTCCGGTGATTTGCAGTTGATAGGGACCTCCGGCTTCCAGAGCTTTCAGGTTAACTTCCCAGTATCCCTTGGCGTCGGCTTTTGCCGTTTGTTTTTGCTCTGCGAATAAAATTTGTATTTTCTCCTTTGGATCAGCCTGTCCCCATATACGAATAGGCTGGTTCCTTTGTAGTACCATTCCATTGGAATAGATGGCTGGCAATGTCACTTTGGCTTGTACACTTAAAGAGGCAAATAGAAAAATAAATAATAAATGTTTCATGGTAGATTATTTTTTATGCGAAAGTAAGTGAATGCTATAACATATACAATAGATGTGCAGATAAAATTATCGGAAACGATTTCGTGCTTCATGTATTAGATAAACGTCTTGTATATAGTGTTTTAATGTGAAAGTGAATTTGCAAACGTTCCCGGTGTTTTCATACATAAACAGTAAACCGGACTTAAGTAAATGTCTATATTTGTGACGCATTATTTAATTTAGTATTAATCAAAATATCACTTTAAACCAATAAAATCGATTTATGAGAAGATTTTGTCTGACACTTACATTTCTGAGTGCATTCTTGAGTTTTAGTATAGCTCAAAAACAATATCAGTTAAAGTCACCGAATGGGAAGCTTGAACTAAGTATCGAAGCCGATGATCAAATTTGTTATTCCTTAAGACATGAAAATACAGCGATTATTGTCTCTTCGCCGATTTCCATGTCATTAAGCAATAATAAAATATTAGGCGTGAAGTCTAAAGTTAAGAATATACGTAGGCGTGTGATTGATGAGAATATCACTACTGCCATTTACAAACGGAGTGAGATAAGAAATCGTTGCAATGAGCTGTCTCTTACTTTCAGGGATGGATTTCGATTAGAATTCAGAGCTTATGATGAAGGAGTTGCATATCGCTTCGTCGTTACGGAGAATAAGCCTTTTAATGTAATAGCTGAAGAAGCTACATTTAATTTTGACGATGATTATATGGTGTATATTCCCTATGTGAGAGGAGGAAAAAATAAAAAGGTGGAAGACCAGTTCTTCAATTCTTTTGAGAATATCTATACACATGTCAATCTAAGTGAAATGGGTACTAATCAATTGGCTTTTACTCCGGTTGTTGTGGAGTTGAAAGATGGAAAGAAGCTTTGTATTGCAGAATCAGACGTGGAGAGTTATCCTGGCATGTTTGTTCGCAATGCGAATCAGTCTAATTCTTTGAAAGGTGTTTTTGCTCCGTATCCGAAAGAAACGGTACAAGGTGGGCACAACAAATTACAAAAACTGGTTACTGCAAGAGAAGATTATATTGCGAAGTGTTCCGGTAGACGAAGTTTTCCCTGGCGCATTGCTATTGTATCTTCTGATGATAAAGAGCTCCTTGATAATGATATGGTTTATAAACTGGCTGCTCCCTCCCGCTTGGAGGATACTTCATGGATTAAGCCTGGCAAGGTGGCTTGGGAATGGTGGAACAGTTGTGGGTTGTCCGGTGTGGATTTCAAAGCTGGTGTGAACAATGTTACCTATAAAGCCTATATTGATTTTGCTTCTAAGCATGGTATTGAGTATGTGATTTTGGATGAAGGCTGGGCCGTAAATCTAAAAGCTGATTTATTTCAGGTTGTGCCGGAAATAGATTTGAAAGAGTTGGTTGCTTATGCTGATTCTAAACATGTAGGGCTGATTTTGTGGGCTGGTTATTATGCTTTTGAACGTGATTTGGAAAGAATCTGCAAACATTATTCGGAATTGGGTATTAAAGGATTCAAGGTAGATTTCATGGACCGTGACGATCAAGCAATGGTTGATTTTCACTATCGTGGGGCTGAGATAGCTGCAAAATACCATTTAATGTTAGATTATCATGGCACTTATAAGCCGACAGGAATGAATCGTACTTATCCGAATGTGATTAATTTTGAGGGCGTACATGGCTTGGAACAGTTAAAGTTCTCTGGCAGTGAGAATGTGGATCAGGTTACCTATGATGTGACTATGCCTTTCATTCGTATGATTGCAGGACCTGTGGATTATACTCAAGGCGCAATGAAAAATGGCAATAAACGCAATTTTCGTGCTGTTAATGAAGAACCTATGAGTATGGGAACCCGTTGCCGCCAGCTGGCTGAATATGTAATATTCGAAGCTCCGCTATCTATGTTGTGTGATAGTCCTGTTCTCTATGAGCGTGAATCTGAGTGTACCTCTTATATTTCAGATATTCCGACAGTATGGGATGAGACAAGGGCCTTGAATGGAAAAATAGGAGAATATATCTCAATGGCCCGTCGTAAAGGAGATGTTTGGTATGTAGGAGCGTTGACTAACTGGAAAAAGCGTACGATGGAATTTGATTTGTCATTTCTGGGTGAAGGTAAATGGACAATTGAGCTTTATAAGGACGGTATAAATGCGGATAAGATAGCTTCTGATTATCGGAAGTCTGTTATCTTTGTTCCCCAAAATCGTAAACTAACAGTGAATTTGGCAGAAGGTGGAGGATGTGCAATGAAAATTTATAAAAAGTAATAGAGAAATATTTATGAAGAAGAAATTTTTAGGTTGGATTTTATTTCTGATAACTATCTGTAATGGCCAGTACGTTGGTGCTCAGGAGTTACTGACAAATGTATATGGCAGACAATATACTTTCTTGAATGGAAAGTGGAATGTTATTATTGATCCTTATCAGCAAGGTCGGCGAACCTCTATCTATAAGAACAGACCTTTGAGAAATAAGGCTGACTTTAAAGAGTATGAGTTCGAAGGAGGGTTACGTTTGAATGTACCTTCCGATTGGAATTCGCAGCTTCCTGAACTTAAATATTATGAAGGTACGGTGTGGTATGCCCGCAAATTTAAGGTGAATAAAAATCAGGATGAGAATCTGTTTCTCTACTTCGGAGCTGTGAGTTACCGTTGCCGGGTCTATCTGAATGGAAAAGAGATAGGTAGTCATGAAGGTGGATTTACGCCATTTCAGTTCAATATCACTGATTTGATAATAGAAGGAGAAAATTTTCTGGCTGTGGAAGTGAATAATACTCGGACGGTAGATGCAATTCCTGCGCTGTCATTTGACTGGTGGAATTATGGCGGCATAACGCGTGATGTGATGTTGGTACATACTCCTAAAGTATATATCAGCAATTACTTTATACAACTGGATAAATACAAGCCGGATTATATTCATGCGATCTTGCAACTGTCAGAGCGGAAAGCGGGTCAGAAAGTGAGAATTGAAATTCCTGAACTGAAAATCGCATCTGAAGTACAGACTGATGGACAAGGAATAGCGAAAACATCTTTCCGTGCAAAGAACTTAGAACGTTGGTCGCCCCAAAAACCTAAACTTTACCAAGTTACAGTTTCTTCTGCAACGGATCATGTGAAAGAGAATATAGGCTTTCGTAATCTTAGTGTGAAAGGGACGAAGATTTATCTGAATGACGCTCCGATCTTTATGAAAGGAATCAGTTTCCATGAAGAGATAGCGCAACGCCAGGGAAGAGCATTTTCAGAGCAGGATGCTGTAGCATTACTTTCTGAAGCAAAGGAATTAGGTGCCAATTTAGTACGTCTGGCACATTATCCGCAGAATGAATACATCGTTCGTCTGGCTGAAAAGATGGGTATTATGTTATGGGAAGAAATTCCTATCTGGCAAGGAATTGATTTTAAAAATGCCGGGACGCGTATGAAGGCGCAAAGAATGTATACGGAAATGGTTATGCGTGACAGGAATAGGTGTGCCTTGGCCTTCTGGGGAGTTGCCAATGAAACGGCCCCTTCCGAAGCCCGCAATGCTTTTCTGAAGAGTCTTGTCGAGCACTGTCACGAGATGGACACTACCCGTCTGATAACAGCAGCTTTCGACCTGCCGAAACTAAATCCTGAAACGAAGGCTTTTGAAATGAACGATTCTTTTATCGAAGAGTTGGATGTAGTATCGATTAATAAATATATGGGGTGGTATCATGCCTGGCCGTCAGATCCTTCGGAAGTGTGTTGGAATGTGGCTCCTGGTAAACCGTTGATTTTTTCTGAATTTGGTGGTGAAGCCCTTTACGGGCAATCGGGAGATTCTACGGTAACCAGTTCATGGAGCGAAGAATATCAGGAAAAGCTGTTTAGAGATAATCTGGAGATGTTCAACAATGTGAAAAATTTGGCCGGTATCTCTCCCTGGATACTATTTGATTTCCGTTCTCCGTATCGTTTTCATCCTACGAATCAGGAAGGTTGGAATCGGAAAGGGCTTATTTCTGATCAGGGATTTAGGAAAAAGGCTTGGTATGTGATGAAAGAGTTCTATAATAATAAGTGATGATATGAAAAAGAATAGTCTTTTATGTGCAATAATTTGGGGTATCATGGCAACTACTTTGCCCGCCCAGACAGTGAAGAAGGATTATACTCATCAGGTAGATTCTGTACTGAAGCTTATGACTGTGGAAGAAAAAGTAGGACAAATGATTCAGTATTCCAATAATAAGCTTCTGACTGGTCCTTCCCTTGACAGTCGTAATCATACGGAAGAAATCAAACGTGGTGAGGTAGGTTCTATTTTTAATATATTGACTGTAGAGCGTGCAAAGCAATATCAGGATTTGGCTATGCAGTCCCGTTTGAGAATCCCGTTAATTTTTGGTTTGGATGTTGTACATGGGATGAGGACCATTTTCCCGATACCGATGGCTGAGGCTGCCAGTTTTAATCTAGAGCTGATAAAAAAAACGGCAAGTGTGGCAGCAGCGGAGACTTCTGCCCATGGAATTCACTGGACGTTTGCTCCCATGGTTGATATTTCTAGGGATGCCCGTTGGGGGCGCTCGATGGAAGGAGCTGGGGAAGACCCTTGGTATGGTAGCCAGGTGGCAAAGGCTCGTGTAGAAGGTTTTCAGGGTACTGATTATAATGATAGAAACACAGTTCTTGCTTGTGCGAAGCATTTTGCTGCTTATGGAGCAGCGGTAGCAGGTAAGGATTATGCTGAAGCTGATATCTCGGAACATACACTTCTACAAGTATATTTACCACCATTTCGGGCTGCGGTAGAAGCCGGAGTGGGTACTTTCATGAATGCTTTTAATGAAATAAACGGTATTCCGGCAACTGCCCATAAGCCTCTTTTGAGAGATATTCTGAAAGGAGAATGGGGATTCAAAGGCTTTGTAGTCAGTGATTGGGGCTCTGTTGGTGAGATTGCCAAGCATCGGATGGCAAAAGATAATGAGGATGCCGGTCGGTTGGCCGCTATTGCAGGCTGTGACATGGATATGCATTCTATGACTTATGCCAGACATTTGGTCAATTTGGTAAAACAGGGAGCTGTAGACATTACCTTGATTGATGATGCTGTAAAGCGGATTTTGACAGTGAAATTTGAATTAGGCTTGTTTGATGATCCTTATCGTTATAACTATCGTGAAAAGGAAATCGAAAACAAGAAAGTAAATGCTGCTCACAGGAAAGTGGCTCGTGAAGCTGGGGCTGGTTCAGTCGTCCTTCTGAAAAACCAAAATGTTTTGCCTGTTACATCCACTGCTGGTAAAATAGCTGTAGTCGGCCCTTTGAATAAAGCCAAAAAAGATATGCTGGGAAATTGGTCCGCCATTGGAAAGGCTGAAGAAGTAATTTCTGTTTTTGATGGTCTGAAAGCGGCCTTACCAAAAGCTAAAATTACCTATATTGAAGGTTATGATTTGGAAACGAATGAATTGAAACCATTACCGGATTTTTCTGAATATGACGTGATTATTGTATCAGTAGGAGAGCGTGCGATGGAGTCTGGAGAAGCGAAATCGAAAGTGGATATCAACATCAATGCTAATCAGCAGTTGATGGTGAAACAAATAAAGGAGAAGGCAGGGAAACCTGTTATCACTTTAGTTATGGGAGGCCGTCCATTGATTTTCTCCGATATGGAACCTTATGCCGATGCTATTCTTATGACTTGGTGGCTTGGTACGGAAGCAGGCAATTCTATTGCGGATGTGCTTATTGGTAAATATAATCCGTCTGGTAAGTTACCAATGACATTTCCCCGTCACGTAGGCCAGTGCCCGCTATATTACAATCATAAAAGTACAGGACGTGCCTGGGCGCCCAACAATCCGTGGGTAAGCGGTTATATGGATGAGAGTGTGAAACCTGCCTATGTGTTCGGATATGGCTTGAGTTATACGACTTTTGAAATAGCGGCTCCTGTGATGTCGAAAAAAGAATATAAAGCAGGAGAGCCAGTAGTGCTGACTACCTCTGTTACGAATACGGGGCAATATACGGGCAAAGAAACCGTTCAACTCTATTTGCAGGACGTGGTCAGTTCTGTGACCCGTCCGGTTATTGAGTTATGTGGAATCCGGCAGGTAGAATTGGCACCTGGAGAAACCCGAAAGATTGAATTTACCTTGTCTGAACAAGAACTAGGTTTCTTTAATTCAGATAAACAGTTCGTCACAGAGCCGGGTGACTTTAAACTCTTTGTCGGAAGCAGTTCGGATAATTTAAAAGCAACGGAATTTGAACTTATAAAAAAATAAATGGAATTACATGTAGTACGTCCTATTTTTATCCTATTGCTTTGGGGATTTACTTTGGGACTGAAAGCGGATGATTTATCCGTCATCAGGCAGAAGTATATAGAGAGTATATTATATAAGAATAAATCAGAACAGCAGTTGATACGACTGATGTGTCAGATGTCCCATGAGAAAGTAGTCGGTGACCAGATGGTTGTAGAATTAATGGAACGTTGCCCGATAGAAGTTGGATACGTTCGTCAATTATTATCTGATTTGAGTGAACAAGGTAGTTGGAATGGGCTCGATTTCACTAATAGTAAGGCTGCCAGTTGGCTTCCGCGGATTCATGCGGCCCGTGTGCTTGAGTTGGCTAAAGTTTATGCTAATTCGGAACATACCTTTTATAAATCAGCTGAGATTGCAGAGGCCATTCATAAGGCTATGGGATATTGGTTCCGGATGAAGCCAGTAGCTGCCAATTGGTGGTATAATGAAATAGGTATACCTAAAGTTTTGGGAGCTGCATTTGTTTTATTTGAAGACCAGTTGTCGACGGAAGAGAAGAAGCATGCTATTGAGGTGATGAACCAAGCAAAGATAGGGATGACGGCCCAGAATAGAGTTTGGCTAGCTGGCAATGTATTGGTGAAAGGACTATTGCTAAATGATATTCAACTGGTACAGGAAGCAAGGAATGCCATGAATGATGAGATAAAAATAGCTTATGGCAAAGCAGAAGGGATCAAGGTCGATTATAGTTTTCATCAACACGGACCTCAACAGCAGGTCGGGAATTATGGTGCAGCTTATTTGGCTACTATGAGTTTTTGGGCATATATTCTTGACGGCACTTCATTAGCGTTGGATCAAGAGCGTTTTAAGCTTATCACTAACTATACGAATGAAGGTGTGCGGAGAATCTTGTGGAAAAACAAGATGGATGTGAATAATCTTGGAAGGCAACTTTATCGGCAGGCACAGCGGAATAAGGCTTTTTCGAGCTTATTCTCTGCTAATGCATTGGCGCAAGTGAATAGTAAAGATTGTAATGTATATCATATGTTGATTGATGAAAATCTTGGGAATACATCAACTGCGTTGTTGGGACAATACCATTTCTGGAAATCTGATATGACAATCCATCGTTGTCCCACTTGGATGGCATCTGTAAGAATGGCATCGGACAGGGTGATCGGCACAGAGTCGGGTACGGATAACGTAAAAGGTTATTATTTGGCAGACGGTGCTCTCTACACTTATGTGGATGGTGATGAATATACGGATATATTTCCTTGTTGGGATTGGCGTAAAGTGCCTGGTGTGACTTGCTATCAGGAAGATAAGGCTGTCCATGTAATGGGATGGCTTGAAAAGCAAAATAAAGGCTCATTTGTGGGAAATGTGAATGATGGCACTATTGGCCTTACTTCGATGGATTTGGTAAGGGACGGGCTTTATGCTAGAAAGACGTGGATTTTTACACCAGATTATGTCTTATGCTTAGGAGCGGGCATTCGTTCTGATAGCAGTTATCAGGTGAATACTTCTGTGGAGCAGGCTGTACTAAGAGATGATTTATTGTACTGGAATAAAGGAAAGTGGGAAGCTGTGAAAGATTTGAAATTTTCCTGTGGGGATTCCCAGCGCTTTTTTCACCATCAGACCGGATACATCTTGTTGGAAGGCGAGGGGCGTATTTTCTCTGAACAACGTACAAATTCTTGGAATGATATCATGAAGATATATCCTAAAAGCGAGTTGCAGACGAAAGATGTGTTTACTATTTATATGAATCATGGAATTCTTCCAAAAAATGACTCATATCAATACGCGATATTGCCGGCTACCACTCCTAAGGAAGTACAACATTTTGATTTATCTTCATTTAAAATAATTAGTAATACCAGTCAATGTCAGGCAGTCCAACTAAATAAAGAGACATATTTACTTGCATTGTATGAAGCTGGAAGTGTTCCCTTATCCGGTGAACTAAAGTTTGAAAGCAATAAAAAAGGGCTTTTTATTCTGCGTACTTATAAGAAAAAGTGGAAAGTGTATGCTTCAGATCCAACTCAGACAGAAACATCCATGGAAGTGATCCTTAATGGAAATAAAAGAGAAATCAAATTGCCCGAAGGCGAATATAAAGGAACTGTTGCCATGTTCTCTGAATGACTTGTGGAACAAAATCATAGTTATGAAGAAAATATTGATGAGATGGAGATGACGTGAAAATAAAATTAATGAAAATGTAGAATGGAAAAAGGTTGCAGTGACAAAACATTGCAACCTTTTTCTTTCTATTTAGCAAACATTTACAGCGGAATATATTCCACGAATGCTTCCATTGCTTCGTAAGATGCCAAACCGAGATTGTCATACAATGCGGCGGTACCACGGTTACGGTCTTCACTGCGTTGCCAGAACAAACGTTCGTCGTTGCCCAGGAATGGTGCACTTTCCATCTGAGACTGGTGCTTCAGGATTGAATTACGTTTTGCACGCAGTTCTTCCGGACTGATGGGCACTGCCATTTCAATGTTTTCAATTTCCCACTCGGCCCACGCACCACGATACATCCAAATACGGCAATCTTTCAACCATTTTGCACCTTCTTCTTTTTCCAGATCGATAGCAGCAAATACGGCATCTGTGCAAACACGGTGTGTTCCATGTGGATCGGCGAGGTCACCGGCTACGAATATTTGATGAGGTTTCACTTCACGTAGCAGGTTACGCACAATTTCCACATCAGCTTCGGTCAACGGACCTTTCTGTATTCTACCTGTTTCGTAGAACGGCAGGTCAAGGAAGTGGCAATGATCCAGAGGGATATTATTGTACGTACAAGCAGTGCGCGCTTCACCACGACGTATCAAGCCCTTAATTGTGAGGATGTCACGTGTATCGATGTCACCATCTTTCTTCTCTTTCAGGAATTTACGGATTTCTGCATATTTATCAACAACTACCTTGTCTTCGCTATTATTGAAGATCTGGTTGAAACCATTGATGAAATGCAGGAAGCGGATTACTTCTTCGTCACCTACGGCAATGTTACCGGAAGTTTCGTAAGCCACGTGTACGTCATGCTTTTGTTCTACCAAGCGGCGGATTGTACCACCCATGGAGATTACGTCATCATCGGGATGCGGAGAGAATACGACGATACGTTTCGGATACGGTTTCGCACGTTCGGGACGATAAGTATCGTCTGCATTTGGTTTACCACCCGGCCATCCGGTGATGGTATGTTGCAGATCGTTGAAGATCTTGATATTCACATTATATGCCGAACCAAACAGAGCCAGCAGTTCGCTCAAACCATTTTCATTGTAATCCTTGTTTGTTAGCTTCAGGATCGGCTTGCCTGTCAGTTGACATAACCAGACGATGGCGCTACGAATTAGTTTGTCGTTCCATTCGCAGGAAGTCACTAGCCACGGACGGTGGATACGTGTTAGGTTACCGGCAGCAGAAAGGTCGATAACTACATGAGCATTGTTGTGAGTTTGCAGGAAAGACGCCGGAATGGTATCCGTTACTGCACCTTCTACGCACTCTTTTACCATTTTGGCTTTGTCTTCACCCCATGCCATCAGATAGATTTTCTTGGCAGCCAAGATCGTAGAAACACCCATTGTTATGGAGCTGATCGGAGTGCTTTCGATGCTACCGAACATTTTGGATGCTTCATTGCGTGAATCGTTGTCCAGTAAAATCAAACGGGTGGTGGAGTTCAGGCGGGAACCCGGTTCGTTGAAACCAATGTTACCTACGCGCCCGATGCCCAGTAATACGGCATCCAATCCACCGAAACTTTCGATGCGTTGTTCGTACAGGCGGCAATATTCAAAGATGGTATCTTTAGGAATTGTACCGTCCGGGCTAAAGATATTCTGCTTGTCAACATCTACATGATCAAGGAACATTTCCTTCAAGGCATTCAGGTTGCTGTTGATGGCATCTGATGTAAGAGGATAATATTCGTAAAGGTTGAATATGATAACGTTGCGGAAACTCAAGCCTTCCTCTTTATGTATACGGATAAGGGCTGAGTATACGTTGCGGGGAGAATTACCGCCCGGCAATGCCAATACACAGAAACGTCCGGCTTTCTGTTTATCACGAATAAGTTGAGCTATTTCGTAGGCAACGTGGTTGGCGCCTTCCTCTGCCGATTCGTAGATGTCGGTTGGGATTTTTTCCAGTCGGGTCAATACCGACCTTTCAAATGCATTCTCAGGCCTATAATACCTGGGGGAGACTCTGTTGAGAGTGATTTGAGAACTAAGATTGGTTTTCATAACTTAATTGGTATTAATAAATTGATTAAAGCTTGTCGCTTCTAAGATTTAACAAATATACAAAAAACAATGTTCACTAATTCTAGTGTTGGGGTTGTTTTTTGGAACAAGGTGTTTTCTTCTGACACTGTTTCGGGATACAAATGTAGCCACTTTTTGGTAACTATGCACTCACTTCTTTTAGGTATTTTCATTAAAAAGACTAAAATGGAATCTTTTTGTACAAAAACATCACCTGTTCGGGGGGGATGGTATGCTGACTGGTTTCATCAACAGATAACCTTAATTGATATAGAATGTAGTGGTTACTGTATTTCCTGCTTCGTCTACCGCTGTTAGTGAATGTTTTCCGGGCGTGGGTTGTAGTGAGATCTTATGAAAGTCTTGTGTCTGGGTAAGATAAGTGTTATCAAGGTGCCAGAAAATGGTGGTACTTGGATTGCTGTGAGCCAGCTCGGTGGTTAGAAAGCCCGGACTTCCATCCATCTGTTTGGGTAACACAATACGGGCATTCATGGGTGGATAGATGAATTGCATGGATTGCAATGCATCCTCTCCGCAGCCCGTTTTGAAGGGAGGAAGCGGATTGTATTCCGGATGATGTTGTTTGTAATACCATTCCCATACAGGTGGTAAAGTGAACCAGGACTTCTGGATAGTTGGTTCCAAATTTGCGCAATTCTCGTAGATACGGTGAGTTTCATCGGCTGAAAGGGTGATCAGGTGATGATAAGGGCAAGCTTCCGTCTTTAGTCCGGCAGGAAGAATCAGTAAAGTATCTGTTTCTTCGCAAAACCTACCCTTCAAGTGTCCGGATTTCCGGCATACCTCAGCTTTGACAAAGACATCTCCCGGGCGTTTGAACCACCGTGTCGGAGGTAGCAGACTAAATACATCAAACAAAACCGGACCGGCTGTCCGTGCTCCTACAAGACCGGGTTTACCTTCTCCTGTAGCATTCCCTACCCATACACCTACGGCATAGTGAGGGGTGACTCCTACAGCCCAGGCATCGCGGAATCCGTGGCTTGTTCCGGTCTTCCAGGCAATGGGGTGCATGGAGGGGATTGATTTCCAGTCTATTTCTTCGGGACGATTCACCTCGGTTAACGCATTGAAGGTTTGCCATGCGGCTCCCGATTGGAAAGTATCCGTCGATTTTCCCGAAGCGAAGACTTCTGATTCTCCTGATCCTTCAGCGTCCGCAAGCAGCAAACTACATTCTGTTTGTGGAAGCTGCAATAAACTCCGCCCCATGTAAGCATACGCATTTGTCACATCCCACAGGGTAGCTTCCGCTCCGCCCAGAATGAGTGATAAACCATAATGGGAAGCCGGACGATTGATTGTTTTTAAGCCTATTTGCCTCAGAAAAGTATGAAACTTGGGAACACCATATCTTTGTAGCATCGTCACTGCCGGAATATTTAATGAACGTGCAAGAGCTTCCGAAGCAGGAACGGCACCTTCGAATTGCAAACTGAAGTTTTGAGGTGTAAAGCCATTAATATTAACCGGTATATCGGGCAGTAGCGTATGAGGTAGCAGACTGCCTTCCTGCAACATGGCGTAATATAAAAATGGTTTCAGAATACTTCCCGTGCTTCTGGGTGCCTGAATAACATCTACTTGGTTACCGGCTTGCTTCCGTTCGAAATTGACATTGCCGCAATAAGCCACAACCTGATTGGTTCGGATATCAATCACCAGAATTGCCAGGTTGCGTATATCACTCCGGTTAAATTCATTGCTCCAACGTTCGGCTGCGTTCTCTATTTGGGTTTGAATACCCCTGTCGATAGTTGATATGGAATATTTTCCGTTTCGTTCCTGATAGAAGCGACTGACTAGATGGGGAGCGGTTTGGGGGAGTGGATGAGGCTCGTCGGGGAGTGGTTCGCTGATAGCCAGTTCGTAAGTGGAGTTATCTATAATCTTTCGTGCATATAGTTGTTTTAGCAGACGGTTTCTTTTATTAAGTAATAATTGTCGTGATTTGGAGAGATGAATCATGGCGGGTGCATTTGGAAGTACTGCCAGCATGGCTGCTTCTGCCCAGGACAGTTCTTCGGCGGGATGTCCGAAATATCGCCAGGCAGCGGCATCGAGCCCTACTACGTTTCCTCCGAAAGGAGCGTGTGAGATGTACATAGACAGGATTTTCTCTTTTGAAGCGCGAAACTCAAGTCGGGTGGCCAGGATCATTTCTATGAACTTTTCTCCAAAAGTGCGCGATTCGTTTCTTGCCAGACGGATCGTTTGCATGGTGAGGGTACTTCCTCCACTTACAATGCGCTTATTCTTTAGGTTTTGGTAGGCAGCTCTGCTAATGGAGACAGGATTGACTCCCCAATGGTGATAGAAATGCCTGTCTTCGAAAGTGATGAGGCATTGCTTTATTTTCTCCGGAGTAGTGGTCCGGGGTGGAAAGCGCCATTGACCGTCGGATGCAATGCGTGCGCCCAATAATTCACCGTTCCGGTCAGTGACGACGGTGGAGTAGGGCACATGGAAAAGTTGCCGGGGGAGGCAAAAGATATAGCCTATCACCAGAATTGTAATAAGTATGAGTATTACTTTTCTGGTGATAGACAGTTGTTTGAAGTACTTTATAAATTGAATCTTCATCAATATTTAAATATGACTATCTTAATTCTCCTCCTCCGGGAGGAGGAGTACCCCATAGGGGGGGAGGTGGTAGGTAGAATGAAAAATACCTATGAATTAATAAGAAACTCTTTTCTTACCTACCACCCCGCCCTTTGGGCACCCCTCCTTCTAGAAGGAGGGGAATTTGGATAGTTTTGCTCAGTGGCATGTTACTTACTGACAGTCGTTCTTCCCGCCTTGGTTCGTGCTTGTGCCGAACCGTCATACATGGCTTCGCACTGGATAGCCGGCAAAATGAAATTGCCTGCATATGTAGCTTGCAGTCTTATGGTGAACTTTTTCAATTCACTGCGACGCAAGTCGAAGTAAGTCAATACGCGGTCGTCACGAATATCCTGGTAGGTATACTCACGGGTAGGTGTCGCTTCCGGAGTCATCAACCGGTCATTGTAAATTTCCCAACCTGACGGCAGAATATGTGTCAATGCCAAATTGCTGTAAGCAGTGGTTCCACTGATATTACCTACAGTGATGACTGCCATAAAGTCTGTTCCTTGCTTGATATCATCTATAGATATTGTCGCTCCGTTCATATCCGTATATTTTACGTCCAGGCGGAGGTTATTGGATATTGCGGGTAACGTGTCATTAAGTAATTGCGTGCGTGTAATGAGGTCGACACTTAATGCACCTTTACCTTCATTCTTTACTATAATATTACCCGAAGCCGGTGAAGTGGACAGTTCCTTTGCAAAGACAGCCTTGGCTGATTTCACTACGGGTTGCTGCTTTCCGTTCCAAGTCCAGGTGAAATCCAAAGTACCTGAAAGCTTCTCAGCCAGGCGTCCCATCGCCATCAATGAGAAAGCAGTGGACTGTGTACTGAACCAATTCTCTTCAGCCAGATTCTTGGATACCTTCTTCGCCTGTTGCAATGCCGCCTGGTCTCGGTTCATTAGGAGTAAAGTTTCCAATATCATAGCTTCGTCACGATCATACGAACCATAGATGTAGTTCTGTGAGGAATAAGGGGTAACGGTGGTTTCTGCCTTAAATACCAGTTCTTCAGCCGGTTTCATCTTACCTGTCAGGGCATAAGCGGCTGCCAGTCTCCATTTGGCTTGCAGAGGCAGGTTAGCTTGTTCTTTCATCCGGTTCATGGCGCCCTGCTCAGGTGCACCGGCTAATGCCAGTGTGTACAATCTGTATGCTTGTTGCACTCCCGTTTGCCAGTAACCCCAACTGTCATCTTGATCTGGCATCCGCCAGTTTTGGGCAGCAGCACGTTGGAAGCGTTTCCACTTATTCAGTACATTCGAGTTGACAGCGTAGCCTTTCTCCTGTGCCAATACGAGGAACATGCCCGCATAAGAAGTAATCCACTCATCAGCACTGGCATTCCCCGGCCAGTAAACAAAACCGCCGTTCGGAAGCTGGCGTGCATAGAGTTGCCGTATCGCTTCCTGTACGTTAGCCTTAATCTTTTGAGCTTCTTCCTCATCCACAGCTTTAAACTGGCTGACGAACAATAACGGCAGAGCTTTGGAAGTCAGCTGTTCCGTGCAATGATGCTGATAATTATACAGGTAGTCGAACCTGCGGCTGATATCTACCGAAGGAATACGTGAGACTTCCAGCAGCATACGGCTATTTGCCGGAGAAGCACCATTCAATGAATAAGGAAGTGTTACACTTTCTCCTTTTTCCACCCATTGGCTATTGCGGAAAGTCACTGCCGGATTCGGGTTTCGGACTTCGATTTCAATGGTCTCTTTCGCCTGCTGACTGCCACCGCTGGCAGTGATATGTATCGTTGCTTTTCCTGTTTTACTTCCGGTCTTTATCTTAAAGTAAACGAGCTGGTCACCCGGTTGGCTGAAAGTAATGGATTGTTTATTGGGATCGATCACTTGTACACCTCCGCCTGAAGCCTGGATGGATACCGATACATTCTTCACTTCCTTCTCCATGGCAAAGACATTTACCGGGACAGTAATCTCTTCTTGTGTGCTCAGCACACGGGGCAGTGTGGACAACAACATCAATGGTGTCCGCACGAAAGAAGTCTTTTCCGCTTTTCCATAAGCTCCGTCTTGCCCCGCTACCACCATCGTACGCACAGAACCTACGTACATCGGTAGTTTCAGCGTGTGCGTCTTCTGTTTTCCTTTATCCAGATAAAACGGACCGATGAATTTCACTACCGGCTTGAAGCGATTCGCTTTTGCATCGGCCGGTTTCAATGTCTCGTCACCACCCGTACTGAACAATGAACTGTAGCGTCCGGCAGATGCTCCGAGTACATCATCATACATATCCCAGGTGCGGATGCCCAATGCTTCGCGGGCATAGAATTCATTCCACGGATCGGGAGTCTTGAAATTAGTCAGGTCGAGTAATCCGTCGTCTACAATGGCCAGTGTGTATGTCATCTGCTTGCCGTTCTTTTCGCTGACGGTAACGGTGAAGTCCGTTTCCGGCCGCAACACTTCCGGCATTTTAATTTGCGGTTGCAATATAGTTTGTTTATTAGTCACCAATACCGGAACCACACCGTACATACGTATCGGCAAATCATTCACCGTCTGTGCATGAGGTTGCAACAGGCTGATGTGCAGGTAAACGTTCGGCGCCATTTCCGGAGTCACTTTGAAAGAATACTTTGTGTCTCCGTTGTTGGAAACTTCAATCCATTCACGTTGCAGAACGGTTGAACCGTTTTCCAGGGCTACCAATGCACGTCCTCCCGCAGCGGCAGGAATGATGGCTGTTGCCGTTTCACCTATTTCATACGAGTCTTTATCCAGAGAGAAAGCGAGCATTTTAATGCCGCTGGGATCCGTCTTGCTTGAACGTCCGCGCCAATCCGGCCAGTCTATATAAACAGTTCCACCGGTGGCATGTCCACTTTCCTTATCTTTCACATAAATCAGGTAACGTCCCCAGTCCGGATAATTTACCCGGAATTTAAAAGTTGCCTTTCCGCCTGTAGTCTGTATATTGCCACTGGCTACGGGAGTGATGGAACTACTGTTGACATAAGTTCCGAATGATTCGTCCCGGTTCTCCCACCACCAGCTCCAGGAGATACGGTAAATCTTATATTCCAGATTGGAGCGGTTCATTAATTGTCCTTCCGCATTTACGGTGACAATGTCGAATACATGATCCTGGTCTGTCTCGATGTATTTTCCTTTCGGTTGGTTCAGATTAATACCTACATAAGATGAGAATGGAGAGAATGGAATGCTTTGCGTGTAAATACTGGCGTCTCCTCCCGGTTCGAATACACGGCTGGTTAAGGTTGCATTCAGCATTCCCGGGGCATTGGTGGCAGCCGGAAGTTTCAACATAAAGTTAGCTTTTCCTTCCGCATCCAGTGTTCCATCGAATATATCGTTTTTTACAGTTGTAAATTCGGTAGCCGGATTATTAAATATGTATTGCCCGTAGTTCTTAAATTGTGTATTTACTTTTGACAGGGACATTTCCACTTTGGCTTTCAACCGTGAAGCGGTGGCGCCTGTCAGCCATGTGGAAGTAAGCATTACCGGTATTTCTTTGGTAGAAGCCTGGATTGCTTTCTCCGGTAGTTTCAGATTAATTTTCAGGCGGTTTGGTTTCACCGTTTCTATGCGAAGGCTTTTGTGGAAAGCGGTTCCGCCTACTTTGACGTAAGCGTTCCATAATCCCGTCGGGTCTTCCGGGCGTGTCGGCAGGTCAAATGTGTAGAAACCGTTTATACCTTGCGTGGAAATCATTTTGGTATAGAATTGTCCTCTCGGATTATATAATTCCAATGCTACAGGGTGTTTATCCGGAATTCTTTTTTCACGGTCTTCCATAATAAAGCTTACATGCAGCGTATCTCCCGGTCGCCATACCCCTCTCTCGCCATAGACGAACCCCTTCAATCCTTTCTGAATATCTTTTCCGCCTACATCGAACCGGCTGACAGATTGTTCTTCACCATCTGCCACACGAACGTAAGCTTTCTGTTTCTCTACTTCGGCCACCACAATGAAAGGAACACCTTTCGGAGTGATTTCTGTAAATCCTTCACTATTGGTTTCACCGCTTCCTATGGCTTGTAACTGGAAGTTGTAAACAGTCACTTTCGCTTTCTCCATTGGTTTGGTATCCAAGATGTTACTTACGGCAATCCACAACTTGTTCAGTGAATTCCGTTTTATAATCATTCCTACATTGGAGGCAAATACGTTGCATGATGCCGCCCGGTCAGAGTCCATATAGTAGGAGGCATGACAAGGATTATTGCGTTCCCGCCAGTTATACTGGCTCCAGTCCATCTTAATGTTACCATTGTAGTAGAAATAAGTTTCCGGTGTATCCCATTCAGCTTCATTTTCTTCGAAAGTACTACTTCCGCTGACTTTCGTCAATCCCTCTGAAGCAGTATTGTCTGCAAAGCTCATCTCTTGTTTTTCTGTTCCGCTGCAAGGATAGGCTGAGTATTCTTGCCGGAAAGAAAGTATGACACGGTAGATAGCACCCGGTTCTTGCCGAATCAGTCCGGCAAGGTCTATTGAATAATCTTCCCATCGGTGCACGTCTTTTGTACTGTCCTTGCTTAGCCACAATGTGTTCTGATAAACCAATCGTCCGGAACGGCGCAGTTCACTGGCGGATGAGAGCGTATTGGTCTGTATGAACATCAGTACATTGTTTTCAAAAATACGGATTACACTTAAATCTACCGCATAGAGATTGACTGCCCGGAACGGGATGATCAAACTTTTGGAGTCGGGTAGGATAGCGGCTGATGTAGACATGCTCACTTGTGGTTTCAGATTCAGTTCGCTGAATGCGATGGAGTGTGATGTGCCGAGCGATTTATCCCGGCTGTTTTTCACCCCTTCGTGTATCTTCAAAGTCAGTTTGCTCAGTTGGTTGGCTTCAAAGTAGACATATACTTTATTATTCTCCACTTGAAATATGGAAGAAGCTACTTCGGGGATTTCAATCAATCCGTTCAGGTCTTGTGTAGTAGAAACAGGATCGGAGAATACTATTTCAATTCCATTCTCCGGTTCGTCAATGCGTTTGGCAGAGAGGAAACGGAAGTCATTCTTGGCAGGGATCAGTACGTTTTCTGTCAGTTTGCGGTCGATTCCTGCAGGACTGCCGTTGGCGGTGATTTTCAACTGATAGTCTTCCGCTTCGCGAATAACACCGGCTATTTCAAACTGATAGCGCGTCGGATGATCTGTTGGAGTGATACTGACCGGATAGCTTTGGCCGTTTCCGCCTTTGGCAGAGAGCATTTTCTCAACTGCTTCTTTGGGAGTGGCATCACTGAAACGTACTTCTCCTTTCAATGTCACCAAGTCGCCATGGCTATCTATGTCGATGGTTGTCAGTGGTTCGATATACAGTGTGAAATTGGGTTCCTGTACTCTGAAAGAGAATTTGAATTCTTTCAGACGACTGTCCACTTCTACAAACCTGCCTAATTGGAACGTACCTTCATAGAACTCTCCCGGCTTTAAAGTTCCTGGTTCAGGAACGAATTCAATCGTATTGTTGCTGATCCAATACGCTTTGCCTTTTAGGGAGGGAGAGAAGCTAAACGGATTTTCTTTCAGTTCATTGTTCAAATCTACCATAGGCTGATCCTGCGTCAGTTCTATACGTATGTTCGAAGTTTGCGAGATAACTCCTCCCGTATATGCATTCACAAAAGGTGCATACTCGGCAGAAGGAATAATATCCTTTTTGCTGTTTGCGCAAGAGGAAAAAACTAAGATGGTCAGTAACAGAAAGAATAACCTGTCAGCTATGCGGTGTTTAGCTTTCATTCGTCCCATAGTGCTTTAATTGTTAATTATTAATTCTTAATTTGGAAACATTCAGCATCTTTCCATGCAGGGAATTTTTGTCTGAATTCTCTCAGGACAGAGAGGTCGAGAGTTGCGGTGGCGATTCCTTCTTCATGGTCGGGTACGCTGGCAAGCAAATCGCCCTTTGGTGAATAAATGACGCTGCCGCCATTATATAGCATTTGATTTCCATCCGTACCGATACGGTTGACACCACAAACATAACTGATATTTTCGAGTGCACGGGCTTGTAACAGAATGTCCCATACCCGGCGGCGGGGAACAGGCCAGTTGGCAACGTATATCAGAAGATCATATTCATTATTTACGTTCCGGCTCCATACCGGAAAGCGAAGGTCGTAGCAGACTAACAGTAGTATATTCCATCCCCGGTAGGAGATAACAGGCCGCTGGTTACCCGCTGTAAAATGCTCCGTTTCCTGGCCCATACGAAAGAGATGTCGTTTATCGTAGTAATAAGCCCCCCCTTCGGGAGTCAGGAAAAAAGCACGGTTATAATAAGACTTATCAGGAATGGGAACCACATCTTTATTTGCATCTACTTCTTCATCACAAGCTATATAACTGCCTGTAATGGCGAATTGGAATTCCGCCGCCCATTGGCGCAAGGTGGCGATGGTTACACCCGATACTGGTTCAGCCAGCCTTCGGCTGTCCATACTAAAACCGGTAGAGAAGGTTTCGGGCAAGACAACAATCTCCGCTACTCCACGAAGCGCTTTGAGCTTCCTACGGAGTAGGCGGAGATTTTCTTGTTTATCTTCCCAAACAATATCTGTTTGTAATAGAGTTACACGCATAACTTCATTGAAATATTTTAGGCGCGGATTATACGTATAACGCGGATTAATGTGCTACGCTATACTTGCAGGCAAAGATTATTTGCCCGGCTTTCCACGCCGCAAGGTAATAAAAATCCGTGTAATCCGCGTAATCCGCGCCTAAAAGTTATTATCAAATGTTTCCTAAAGCAAAGTTCTTCGGGTTCTTCCCTTTGAAATCCTTATAATAGAGCTTTACCTCGCGCATATCCTTTTCTATATCTCCCGACGGCATAATCGCCTTTGTCGCAGAAATCGTTTTAGTGGTATAATCGATGCCTATCATTACAATAGGCACTTGCGCTTTCAATGCAATAAAATAAAATCCTTTCTTCCAATTAGGATTCGCTTTACGGGTTCCTTCCGGTGTAATGGCGAGTTGGAATTTCTTGCTTTTGGCGAATCTTTCCGTCATCTGGTCTACCAATGACGTTTTGCGTCCCCGATCTACCGGTATGCCTCCCACGGCTTTGAAAATTAATCCCAGCGGAAAGAAGAACCATTCTTTTTTCATCATGAAGTATGTTTTCCGTCCGATAGCTCCATAAAATAGTTTGCCGATAAATAAATCCCAATTAGATGTATGAGGTGCTGCAGTTATCACGCATTTATCATAATCCGGCACCGTCACGTTTGTCTTCCATCCCAAAATGCGATAGTAGATAAAGCTGTATATTGCTTTTTTCATTCCCGGTGCTTACTTCAGGTTGCCGATAGCGTCAATAATTGCGTCTACTTCTTTATTAAAGTCTTCGCGGAATTTCTTGTAGAAACCTTTTACATTTCCGGGTTCGGTATGGCTGATTCGGCTGATAAATTCATCTTGCACACTAAGGATTCTGCCCATCAGCTCATCGGCTTTAGTTTTATCGGTTCCGGGTACGTATAAGCTGTTTACCAAACACTCCATGAACAGTTCACCTGCGATATAATTGACGTTTTTCTTAAGTTCTCTTCTACTTGCCATAATCTTTACGTTTTAAGTGAATAAATTGAAATATTTCCGGTAAAGATAAGTACTTTCCACGGTATAAACCAACATTTCATATTTTTTTTGATGTGCGCTTCCTTTCATAATTCAGAAAAAAACACGAAATTTGCGACGCTTTTGAACGAAACTTTACTAACACCTTTAAATAATTAGATAAAATGACAAAAAGTGCATTGCAAATTGCAAGGGCTGCTTATCAGCCCAAACTTCCGAAAGCGCTGAAGGGTGCCGTTAAGGCGGTAGCTGGAGCAGCTACTCAATCTGTAGCCGATCAGGAAGCTATCCAAAAATTGTTCCCTAACACGTACGGAATGCCTTTGATCAAGTTTGAGGCTACTGACGAAGTGGTTAACTTCCCAGCTATGAACGTGGGCGTTATCCTTTCTGGTGGTCAGGCTCCCGGTGGTCACAATGTGATTTCCGGTATCTTCGATGGTATCAAGAGTTTGAATAAGGACAGCAAGTTATATGGTTTCATTCTTGGCCCCGGCGGTTTGGTTGACCATAACTATATGGAACTGACTTCAGATATCATTGATGAATACCGTAACACGGGTGGTTTCGATATCATCGGTTCAGGTCGTACTAAATTGGAGAAGGAAGATCAGTTTGAAAAAGGTCTGGAAATCCTGAAGCAACTTGATATTAAAGCATTGGTTATCATCGGTGGTGACGACTCTAACACAAATGCCTGCGTACTGGCTGAGTACTATGCAGCTAAGAAGTGCGGCGTACAGGTAATTGGTTGTCCGAAGACTATCGACGGTGACTTGAAGAACGAAATGATTGAAACTTCTTTCGGTTTTGACACTGCTTGTAAGGTTTACTCTGAAGTTATCGGTAACATTCAACGTGACTGTAACTCAGCTCGTAAATACTGGCACTTCATCAAGTTGATGGGACGTTCTGCTTCTCACATTGCATTGGAATGTGCTTTGCAGGTACAACCTAACGTTTGTATCGTATCAGAAGAAGTTGAAGCAAAAGATATGTCTTTGGACGATGTGGTAACTTACATTGCTCAGATAGTAGCTAACCGGGCTGCTCAAGGCAACAACTTCGGTACGGTTTTGATCCCTGAAGGTTTGATCGAGTTTATTCCGGCTATGAAACGTCTGATCGCTGAGTTGAATGACTTCCTTGCTGAAAATGCTGAAGAATTCTCTCAAATTAAGAAGTCTCACCAACGTGATTATATCATCCGTAAACTGTCTCCGGAAAATGCGGCTATCTATGCCAGCCTGCCTGAGGGTGTTGCACGTCAGCTGACGCTGGACCGCGACCCGCACGGAAACGTACAGGTATCTTTGATCGAAACAGAAAAACTGTTGTCGGAAATGGTAGCTACTAAGCTTGCTGCATGGAAAGAAGAAGGTAAATTCGTAGGTAAGTTCGCTTCTCAACACCACTTCTTCGGTTATGAAGGCCGTTGCGCTGCTCCGTCTAACTATGATGCTGACTATTGCTATTCACTGGGTTATACAGCTGCTTCTCTGATTGCTAACGGCAAGACAGGCTATATGTCTTCTGTACGCAACACTACGGCTCCTGCTGACCAATGGATTGCAGGTGGTGTGCCCATCACGATGATGATGAACATGGAACGCCGTCACGGTGAAATGAAACCGGTAATCCAGAAAGCTCTGGTGAAACTGGATGGTGCTCCGTTCAAGGCATTTGCTGCTCAGCGCGACCAGTGGGCTATCACTACAGATTATGTATATCCGGGACCGATCCAGTACTTCGGACCTACGGAAGTTTGTGACCAGCCGACAAAGACTTTGCAGTTAGAGCAAGCTAAATAAATCGGCAAACTGGCGAAGAGTTAATAAAAAGAACGCAAATTATGCGAATTACACAAATTTGAATAATCTATTTGCGTAATTTGTGTAATTTGCGTTCTGTTTTGAATATTACATGGCAACTAAAAGAAAATCTGCTGCACGTCGCGGTAAAAAGAAAAGCGAAGCGCGTATCATGTCTGCATGGTTACGTACAATACTTGCTGTTTGTATCATTGCCGTATTCTCTGCCGGGTTTTATTGGTTTTTCATTCGTCCGTATGCCTATCGTTGGAAACCCTGTTATGGTCAGAAAGGATATGGGGTCTGTATGCCCTGCGACTATGAAGTGCATGGCATTGATATCTCCCATTATCAAGGCAGTATTGACTGGGTGCAACTGACAACCAACAAAACAACCAAATTTCCTATCCATTTTGTCTTTATGAAAGCTACCGAAGGTGGTGATCATGCTGACGATACTTTCCCGTTCAATTTTGATCAGGCGCATCGTTATGGTTTTATTCGCGGAGCTTACCATTTCTTCTCTCCTAAAACAGATCCGCTAAAACAAGCCGATTTCTTTATTCGTACGGTCCAGCTTATTCCCGGAGATCTACCACCTGTGCTTGATGTTGAAACTATTGGTAAAAGTACGCCCCATGACTTAAGGATTGCTGTCAAAACCTGGCTCGACCGTATAGAATCACATTATGGTGTGAAACCGATTCTTTACACATCTTATAAATTCAAGAACCGCTATCTTAGTGATTCGGTATTCAATACTTACCCCTACTGGATTGCCCACTATTACGTAGACTCCGTCAAATATGAAGGTCCATGGCACTTCTGGCAACATACTGATGTGGGTAATGTTCCCGGTATCAGAGAAGAGGTCGATTTGAATGTATTCAACGGATCTTTGGAACAATTGCGGGCGCTTACTCTACAGAAATAGTTTCGCATAATAAGTTGTTACTTTTAATATGTATTTCAAATCAGTTATGGTTTGCATATACTTTTTGTAATAAGCGTGCTCCGAGTATCGGTCTGTAATGTCCTTTTTCGTAGTAGTTATGAATATCGTTCGTATATTCATTGATACCACTGAAATCGAATACGTTTTCATAGCCAAAAATGTCTTTCAATATTTCCACATCTGCCGGATTTATGCTGATCTGGTTATAGTCGGGACTGATGATGATTTTAACCGAGGTGTTATGTTTCCGGCAGATTTGATCTATTTCCTTTAATAATTCGGTCTGTGTTTCCCATAGGAATCGCTCACCTTCCCGGTATTCACCATTTCTGTAATTACAGTCTCTGGCTTTCACAAACTCTTTTTTGTGGTTTTCCCAATATGCTTCTCCTTCATCCCGGATCATCCTCTCTCTGGGATTGATTGCATCATTTGTTACTGCATCTCTGATTGCGCCATAAGGGTTTATCACTCCTTGCATATAGGGACGATATTGATGAAATATTTTATAATCGAGATAAGGAAACAGGAAATTAGGGAAGAAGAAGGCCTGACAGAATTTCTCCTGGAAACTAAAGTTGCTGATTCCTGAGATAGCCGGAGGTAACACATGGTTATGGCTGCTTAAAAGCTGGTCTTTCCCCAATGACTCTTTATCCAGAATGAGGAGCAGATTCTTTATTTCTGCACCATTTCTTTCCAAAGCCTGCAACTTCTTACTGATGGCGGCTATGCTTTCTGCATTTCCGAACAGGCGTACTGCTCTGCCACCATCCAAATATTTTTCCCATTCATGACATTGATAGGCCATGGTGCAGGAATTGCCCATAATAAAAGAATCAAATGCAATGGAATCCCGGTTGTTCATATACATTTGCCAACCGATATAGCCTTCATTTAACATGACGGGAGAGTTATCATAACGGTTATAATGCCTTAAAACCATAAAAGGATCATTGAGGAAATACACCACTAGTAAGGCTATAAATGGCGTCAGGAGTATAGATAGTTTCATCGTGAAGCGCATAACTGCACTTCGCTCACTGTTTTTCTTCATTCTGCTATCTTTGTTTTTAGATTAAAATTGCAAATAAATAAAACTGTCGGAATTGAACTGTCCCAAGGTAAAGAACATAATGGCCAGCAGATAATAAATGCCCCATCTGACAAGCATGGGTTGTTTTTCCAACGCTTCTAACAGATCTCGTTTCGACATAAAATATTCGTAAACTAAAATCAGTACAAGAGCGCTACCGGCCACAATACAATTATGATCCGGAATTCCGATGCTTACTTCTTTCCAGCTGGCATGGGTACTGAACGAGATGTTTCTGATGTAATAGAGCGCATCACTTACCGACTCTAAGCGAAAGAAGATCAAAGAAAAGGCGAAAAGCAGATAAGTGCGGAGGATGGACAGGGTTGTAAACAGGGGATTACCTATACAGTTCTTTATCTTGTTACGGATCATGGCGGTCTTCATTTCATAGAAAATAATAAGCCCTTGGATGAGTCCATATATAATATAGTTCCATCCTGCGCCATGCCAGGCACCTAATCCTGCAAATGTCAGGCTCAGACTCAGGAATACTCCCCATTGTCCCCAACGGCGCATACCCGAAGATAGAGGCAAATATAAGTAATCCCTAACCCAAAATGAAAGAGACATGTGCCATCTTCTCCAGAATTCGGCAGTGGTTTGTGCTATGAATGGGCGGTTGAAGTTAGGGCTGAGTTTGAATCCCAACATACAGGCACCTCCAAGTGCAATATCCGTATAACCGGAAAAGTCACCATACAATTCTACAGGATATAAAAGGCATGCCATGAGTAATTGGATACCGGATGCCGTATGTATAGAGTTGAAAATACCATCTATATAAGGGGAAATATAATCGGCAAGAATCAACTTCTTTATCAGTCCCACTACGATCAGTTTCATTCCGTAGACAATAGATGGATATGCTACCGGTTTACCCGATTTCAATTGTGGAAGCATATCTCTCGCCCGTTCTATAGGCCCTGACAGGAATTTCATGAAAAAGAGCATATATATCATGAAGTCGGCAAGGTTTTCTTCCGGTTCTTCTTCTTTCCAATAGATTTCCGTCAGGTATGAAAGGGCCTGAAAGGTATAAAAGGAGATACCTAAGGGGAATAGCCAGTGCACGCCTGGCAGGAGGTTGGCATATCGGAATGCCAACCAGCCTGTAATTAGAAAACACAAGCCCGAAATATAGATTCTTTTCGTATCCTTCTCATGTTTTGATTGTCCCACCCATTTTCCGAGAAAAAAAGTTGCCAGTGAAATGAGAAGGGCTATGATCAGGAAAGCTATGTGGTAATAGCCTATGAAAATACAGCTTGACAACAAGAGTATAGCTTTTCTATATTTAGGTGGAAGTGTGTAGTACAAAAGGAAGGTACATACAAACAGCGTGACAAAATTCAAAGATATGAATGACATGTCTTATTTGGTTTTGGTGAGAATGGCATTGCAAATATCTCCTACATTCTTGAATCGGACAATGTCTCTGAAGGTGAAGTGAACATTGAAATCTTTCTCTATTCTGCTTATCAGCAACATATTGGTTAATGAATTCCAACCTTCCACATCCTGGGCGGTGGTTTCACTGGCAAGAACGATGTTGTCTCTCTTCAATATCTCCTGAAAAATCAGGCTCAGTTCATTTAAAATCATCTGCGTATTCATATTAGTTTAGTTTTATATTAGTTCCAGTATTCTTTTTCTATCGGTTTTGCTGCTGGTATTCAGTGGAAAATGTTCCATGCAATGTATGTGCTGGGGAATCATGTAGAAAGGCAGCCGGCTGTTCATATGTTCTTCTATCTGGTGTTTGTCGAGATGGACTTTTTCAACTACCAGATGTAATTCGCATTGATTGTTTGCTCCATATTTGGGGATGACGACAGCTTTACATTCATTGTTGAAATACTTCTTCACCACGTGTTCTATTTCGCTTAGTTCGATGCGGAATCCCTGAAGTTTAATCTGCGAATCTTTGCGACCACAATATATGATATCGCCGTCGGCATCTATCTGGCAGAGATCACCGGTTTTGTAATAAGTCTTTCCATCTGTCCCTTCGATGAGGCATTCTTTAGTCTTTTCAGGAGCGTTCCAGTAGCCGTTCATCACTTGCCTGCCACTGATCCAGAGTTCTCCGGTTTCGCCTGTAGCAACGGGAATGCCGTTATTATCCATGATTAAAGTATCCACTCCCTCGAATGGCTTGCCTATAGCAATCATACCGTTATGATGTTTGCATGAGGTGGTCGGTATCTGGTAGGCTGTACAATAAATTGTTCCTTCTGTGGGACCATACAGGTTCACAAAAGAGGCATTGGGAGCACAGGCTCTGAAGGCAGATAGTAATTCAACATCCGATGCTTCGGCAGTAACTATCAGGTATTTGAGTTCAGGAAGTTGTATCTCAGAGAAATAGGGTAATAATAACTGGAGTAGGGAGGGGGCTACGGCAGCAAATGTGAGGTTATATTTTTCCAATATTTCAATGACATTGATATACTTTACGCCTTCCGGAGAAACTGTATATATGCATGCACCTATTGTTAGGGGAAATAAGAAAGAAACGATAGAAACGTCAAAGGTTAGTTCGAACATTTGCAGCATACGGTCGTTCTCGTCCAATTGCCAGTCCAAATGGCTGTATGCGTTGTAGAAAGCATTTAGGTTGTTGCGGGAGATGGGAACTCCTTTCGGTTCTCCCGTACTGCCGGAGGTGAAAATGATATAAGCATTTTCATTCTTTTCCGAATGTATGCCAGAAGAAGACGGAACTACTTCCTGTAACTCCGAAGTACATATAAAATCTATATGTTCGGTATCCAGGTTCAATACACGGATGTCCTTTGTATATAGAATTAAATGAATATCGGCGAGTTCCGCAATCTTTCTATTCCTGTGTCTGGGATAGGCTGGATGCAGAATGACATACGTTTTTCCACTGATTAATACTGCCAGTATGGAGGCGTAAGTCTCCAATCTATCTTCGGCTATAATGCCGATGATTTTATCTTCCCTGTTATTAATCAAAGTGGATACTTTATATACAGTTTCAGACAGTTGACGATAGATATAGGTGATGTTGTTAATAACAAATGCCTGGTGTCCTGCATACTTTTCAAAAGCCTCTATGATCTTACCGATCATATCTTTTTGATCCTTTTCCATTCTGTTCGTGATTTTATAGTTTATAGTAAATGTCTAATTCGTTTTCTGTGTAGTAAAGACAGGAGGATTTGATATTCTCCCTATTGAGGAGGGCTTAATGTGTGTTAAATATAGAAGGAAGGTATTAGGAGATAATCTTTCTCTCTTTTGATGTAATGACTATTTCTCTGATTTATAGACGAATAATAGAATGGCTTTGACCTTTTTTATTATAGATAGAAAGTATGAAAAGAGACATTTCTAAAAAGTATTTAGAGGAATGATAATGCATTGATATATAGTTATATATCGTCCTGAAATAAGGGGTGTGCAAAAAACGTTCGTTTAATGTGCACAAAGATAATGGGTATTTTTCGAATGTACAAGGTGTTTAATAAAAATATTTCTAATAGATTTTATTTCAAACATTATATTATTGATAATCAATATTCTATATTATATCTAAATGGATTTAATATCTTCTCATTTTTATAATTCTTGGTATCCATTTTTTACGTTTAAAACTGTGCACATTAAACGAACGATTAAAAGACACTTCGTTTTCTTTTATCTCTTCGTTAATAACCTTTTTACATAACTATTTCACTGCTTTTTGATCGAGATGACGGAACGCTTTGGAATAAGATGAATGCTAAATAAGTTGTTGAAAACAACTGCATTACATAAAATAATCGGTAAGTATTTCACTACTCCGGTGTCCCCAAAGAATATTCTGACGTGAACATCCCTCCTCGCCTCCACTGGTTCGCAGTACGTGTCACATATGGCCGTGAACTGGCTCTGAAAGCTTTTCTGGATGAAGAGAAGATAGAGAATTTCATTCCGATGCGTCGCGATTATGTCGTGAAAGATGGTCGTCGCATTTGTAAGTTTGTTCCTGCCGTGCATAACCTTGTTTTCATTCGCTCTACTCGTAAGCGTATCGATACATTGAAGGATAAAGCCGGTATGAACATCCCTATACGCTATATAATGAATCGGGAGCATCATCTTCCTGTTATCGTTCCAGACGATCAGATGCGTAGTTTCATTCTTGTTGCTGGTACCTACGAAGAATCGGTTATTTATGTAGAACCCGCTGAACTTCAACTGGTAAGAGGCCAGAAGGTGCGTGTCATGGGCGGTGTTTTTGAGGGTGCTGTAGGAGAATTTGTTCGTATCCGTCGCGATCGTCGTGTAGTTGTCAATATTGAAGGTGTCATGGCTGTTGCAACGACTTTTATTCACTCTTCGCTTGTAGAACCGATAACTGACTAATTTCAGTGTCATAAATCATAAATTCTAAATCATAATTAAATATATGAGTGATCAAGTTTCATCCTTATTTTCCCTGGCTCACAGTCTTCTCACTCTAGGTCAGGATGGCAGTCCGATTTATGTTGATAGTTTCACCCGTCTGAATCGTGATGTTTATGAATCAGCCCTAAACTCGTATGGAAAACATGGCTCAACTCCTGAAGCTGAAGCTGAGCTGTGTTTAGGTCTTTTAGTAGCCTTCAATGCCACAATGTATGATAATGGGCATAAACAGGAATATATTCAGAAGGTTCTGGAGCGTGCTCTTAACGTTCTTCCACTGATCCCTGCTTCATTGTTGAAAGTTCGTCTGCTGACTTATTGCTATGGTGAGGTTTATGCAGAGGAGTTGGCTAAAGAGGCTCATGCTATTATTGATAGCTGGGGCACTTTCCGATTGACTGCTGAGCAGAAGGAAGCAATGGAAGAACTGAAGAATATTGAGGAAAATCCCTATCCGTGGGAAGAAATAGATGAAGAATAAGTGGACAAGAAGATTATTGTAGCATTTTTGCAAAACAAAGATGTCAGGAAGCGCAGCCAATAAGCGGATAGCTAAAAATACGCTATTGCTATATTTTAGGATGTTATTCACTATGGCTGTGGGATTATACACCAGCCGGGTGGTGCTGAATACTTTGGGAGTAGAGGATTTTGGTATTTATAACGTAGTTGGAGGTATTGTGGTTGTCCTTTCATTTCTTAATGGAGCGATGGCTGGAGCCACACAGCGTTTTCTGAATATGGAGTTGGGATGTAAAGATTATGATCGACTCAAAAAAGTCTTTGCCACAAGTATTCTGATTCATTTTGGAGCATCACTTATTGTTCTTCTACTAGCAGAAACCATTGGTCTTTGGTTTCTTAATACACATCTGAATATTATTCCAGAACGAATGGTAGCTGCTAACTGGGTGTACCAGCTTTCTATAGCAGCTTTTATTGTTTCAGTGATAAGCGTACCCTACAATGCGACCATTATTGCACACGAAGAAATGTCGGCATTTGCTTATATAGGCATTCTTGAAGTAATGTTGAAGTTGGCGGTGGTATTAGTATTGGCAATATCTCCTTTTGATAAACTTATTTTCTATGCATTTCTGCTTTTTGTAGTAAGTGTGATTATTCGTGTCATTTATGGTATATATTGCAATCGTAAGTTTGAAGAATGTAGTATGAGTTTTTGGCAAATAGAAAAGCCTTTACTAAAGAGTATGCTTTCATTTTCTTCATGGACGATTGTTGGAAACCTAAGTTATATTTGCCATACACAGGGGGTAGCTATTATTATGAATCTATTTTTTGGTGCTACGGTTAATGCGGCTCAAGGCATAGCTAATCAAGTGAATGCTGTAGTAAAAGGCTTCGTAACTAACTTTCTGCAAGCACTCAATCCTCAGGTGGTAAAAACTTATGCGGAAAAAGATCTAGATTCCATGCACAAACTTGTTTTGCGTGGCTCTAGAATATCTTATTTTCTTGTTGCATTTTTTACGATACCTTTAGTTTTAGAGGCTCCAACTATTTTGCATATTTGGTTGAATAATGTTCCTGAATATACAGTTATCTTTGTTCGTTTAGTACTGCTTTTATCTTTATTTGAGTCGTTTGCCAGTTTGTTATCAACGGCTCAGGGTGCAACAGGCAGAATTCGGAACTATCAAATCGTATTAACTGTGATTGGTTTGTTTCATTTGCCTCTTAGTTATTTGTTTTATTGGCTGGGTTATGAGCCACAAGCAGCAATGTATATTTATTTAGTTCTTGTTTGCATAATACAAATTGTTCGCATTAATATTGTTTGTCGTTCTATCGGATTATCTCGACGACTTTTCTTTAATAATGTTTTGCTTCGCTGCCTATGGGTAACGATTGTCGCTTTAATATTTCCTTTATTCCTTCATCTTAAACTGATCCCGTCTCTGTGGAGCACAATACTGATAAGCTTTGTAAGCGTTGTGACCATTGTTGTGTCTACTTTTTTATTTGGATTCACACAGATAGAGAAAAAAGTTGTTTGGATGAATATAAGAAAAAAACTGTAAATATCCATTTAATAATTAATTAATATGTTTTCTGGAAATAAGATGGTGCTTCAACTACTTTCATTATTGAAGCAATATGGTATACGTAAAGTTGTTGTGTCTCCGGGCAGTCGTCATTTTGTTTTTGTTCATTCTTTGGAGGCTGATAGCTATTTTAAATTATATTCAGTTGTAGATGAGAGAAGTGCAGCTTTTTTTGCTTTGGGCTTGATGCAGCAGACTGGAGAGATTGTTGCGGTAACATGTTCTTCGGGAACTGCTTGTATGAATTACGGCAGTGCTATAGTAGAGGCATATTATCAACATTTACCTTTGTTGATTTTGTCAAGTGACCGGTTGCCTCAATTTCTTAATCAAATGGAGGATCAAATGTATGATCAACTGGATACATTTACTAATTGCACTAAATATCAGGGGCAACTTCCAGTTGTTAACAATGCTTTTGATGAGTGGTATTGTAACCGCATTATAAATGAAGCTTTTTTGGAGCTGACTCATCATGGCAAGGGTCCGGTGCACTTGAATATTCCGTTTGAGGCACATGATACAGATCGATTTGAAGTCAAAGAAATCCCGGTTGTACGCAAAATAAACATTTCAACATCTAGCCTTACTTCTGAAAAATGGGAAGACTATGGTGAACAACTGAAGGGCAAGAAAGTAATGATTGTATGGGGACAATCTGTTGCAATGACGAAGCAACTGGAAGATGCAGTGACAGAATTCACCCGTAATTTTGATGCTGTAATCTTGACTGATAAAATATCTAATTGTCATCATCCGCGTGCTGTCACCAATACAACAGTTGTATGGAGGGCTCTCAGGCCATTAGAAAGAGTGGTCTTGAAACCTGATATAGTCATATCTGTTGGTGCTAATTATATTTTTAATAATGAATTGAAAGGTTATCTCCGTCCTGCTAATGTGAAGCATTGGCAAGTTGGTAAAGAAGATAAAGTATGTGATCCGTTCAGAAGTCTGACTGAAATATTTGAGATGGAAGAAGATTTCTTCTTCAGAGCTATTACAGCAAATAGTACATTTACTAATGAAGGCGAATATGCTGACAGTTGGCTTAATATCTCCCGTTTACCGCTACTTCCTACTCCAGATTACAATGAATTATATGCTATAGGGGCTTTGATGAATAGTTTACCTAAAAATGTGGATTTGCAACTTGCTAATAGTTGTACTATTCGTATGGCTCATTTTTTTCCGATAGATTCTTCCATTCGCGTCAATTGTAATCGTGGCGTTAATGGCATTGATGGAAGCATGTCAACAGCTATAGGTTTTTCGGCAGACAATTTGCGACCTACCTTTTATATTACTGGAGATCTCTCATTTTTTTATGATATGAATTCATTGTGGATTAGACATCTTTCAAGTAAAATGCGAATCTTGCTTATCAATAATGGAGGTGGAGCTGTTATGTATGGTTCTTTGAATAATGAAATGAGAAAGACTTTGCCACCTCATATTGGGGCAGAACATGGGATGTCTGCCAAAGGATGGGTGGAATCAGTTGGTTTTAAATATTTGTCTGCTCATAGTAAAGAAGAAGTGGACGAAGGAGTAAAAGTACTTTGTGATACTACTATTGAGCAGCCGATTATTCTAGAAGTGTTTACAACGATTAATTCAGACATTGATTCTATTGGCGAATATTATGCAAAAGTAAATCGCAAAAATTATGTAGAAAAGCTGCTGAGCAGAGTAAAAGCAAAAGCCAAAGAAATTTTAAAGAACTAATCAATGTCTATTATAAGGAAAATTAGAAGTGAGATTCAAAAAAGAGTTGATCGACGGATAGGAACTTATCTTCGTTCCCGTTATCAGTCTTTTAAAGTGACTCGCCCTTATGTTATTGAGGTAAATAAACGGCAATCTTTGAAAGGCAAGGTCGCAGTAGTTACGGGCGGTTCGGGTGCTATTGGACGGGCTTGTTGTTTTCGTTTGGCAGCAGAAGGTGCTACAGTCTATGTATGTGGTACACGGTTAACTCGTATCGAAATTGTTGTTAATGAAATAATAACAGCAGGTTTTATTGCTCATCCACAAGTGCTAAATGTATCAAATTACGAAGAAATATTATTAGTTTTTAGCCAGATTTATGCCCGTGAGGGATCACTTGATATCCTTGTAAATTCTGCTGGAGGAAGTGCTAGAGATAGGGCTGATAATCTAGTAGATCAAGATGTTGATGTGATAGATGAAATTCTCTCCATCAATTTGCGTGGGGCTATGTTGTGTGCAAAGGAAGCCGCTAAATATATGATTCCTGTCCGTAGTGGTAAAATTGTAAATATAACCTCTGTTATCGGACTACAAGGAAAAGCGGGATTTAGTGAATATGCAGCCTCTAAGGCTGGTTCAATTGTTTTTGCAAAATCATTGGCAATGGAACTGGGAAAGTTTAATATCAATGTAAATTGTGTTTCGCCAGGTATAGTACAGCGTGGTGAAGTGAGTCGGGATATGATTGAGAATTTGTCGAAGACTAACTTTATGAATGCGTATGGCAAACCAGAAGATATTTCTAATGCTGTAAATTTTCTTTGCTCAAATGAGGCTTCTTTTATAACTGGACAAAATTTAGTCGTTGATGGTGGTCGTTCATTAGGATTGAAAGAGCAATAAGTGTTTTTGGGGGGAGGTCATACTAAAGCTCCATATTCCTCTCTCGCATCAAAGCAAGGACATGCCTTATGCACGGATACACTGAGTTGATAATGTCCCAGTATTCTAGCTTCTGGGTAATCTGTCTTAAGCTGCCTTAGCAGATCAAGCAACGAGCATTTCTGTGCATACGTTCTTGTATCAGCGGCTCGGTTGTCTTCATTTAGGCCACCTTCATAGCAGATGCCTATACTTTTATCGTTCCATCCTGACGCGTGCGCCCCGATTTGATGAACAGGGCGACAAATGTGCACTTCGCCATCACGTGTGATATAGAAATGGTAACCGATGCTTGCAAATCCTCTTGCCAGGTGGCACCGATGGAGAGCCTCTACTGGGAAATTCCGGTCGTAGCGTGTTGCCGAGCAATGAACTACCAAGAGGGTCACCTCTCGATAGTTCTGATAAAAACTGCCCGTTGTCATGCGTCTAAGCCCATGCAGGCATTTAAGCCGAACACGCCTGCTAGTGCAGATGCTATGGCAATAACAACTTTAATGATAATGCTCCAGGTTGAATTTGATTTTTTTTCCATGTAAACGTAGTTTAGTAATTAGTAATAGCGTAGCCTTTAATTATTGATTTTTTCATTTCTAAAGGCTACCCTTTGGGTTCTATCCCAGCGGGTTTTCATCTAGTCCTCCGCCACCTGTATTGCCGCCGTCATCCGGTTTGCTGCCGGAGTTTCCACCGAAAGAGGGCGTTTTTGAAAAGTCCACCGTTGTCTGTCCTGCCTTTTGAGCTTTGAGCAGAAGGCGTGTGGCAGCACGGGTAGGTACGGGTGAAAACTCAAGGCTGGAGAATATGCTTTTCAAATCTTCGCCTGGAATGAACTGGATATTAACTCCGGTGATGTTGGTAGCCGTGAATTTTTCCGCGGTTTCCGCACCTCGGCTGGTGATCTGAAGACGGAATTTTCCCAGGTCTCCGAAGTCTACCTGTTCGCCCGCACGAAGGCCGTCAATCATGTTTTCTACGGTAGCGATGATAACTGCGGTGACGTCGGCACGACTGGCGGTGGTCTGCGCGGCTACACGGCGGCTCAGTTCTTTTAGGGGCAGTTCCCTTGTGATTTGTGACTTGGCGTAAGCCTTTGCGCTCTCATCCTGGTTTTGCGGATTCTTGAGCATTGCGATACTGTAATTCAGTCCCATGATAAATAAATTAAAGAATTAATAATTAAACCATTATGTTCTTACGGAAAGAGCCGGCGCAACTCCGGGAAAACCTCAGTGAAACTCTGTGTCTTCCGTGGTGAACAATACAAAGATAAAACCTCTCATACCTATGAAAATGAGTGACATTGATGCCTGATAAACCTGTTTCGGAATAGGTGATATCCGATGACTTTTTCGTACCTTTATAGCATAAACAGTACTCTAAAAGTTATCGTAAAATGAAGAAAATCGTATGTGATCATGATGTGGATGTGGCCGTGGAAGAATGGCCTGTCCGTCCCTATTCTAAGAGCGAGTTGGCACGCGCTTATGCGCCTGAAATAGGAGAGCGTTCGGCTCTTAACCGCCTTTCGCGTTGGATACGCGGGAACGTGATTTTGTATCAGGCTCTGCTGGATACGGGTTATCGTTGCGCCCAGCAAATTTTCACTAGTAAACAGGTGGAACTCATTTTTGAGTATTTAGGGAAACCTTAAGGGAGTTGAGAGGGGAGAGTGACACTTGCGGTTGCGAAGCTTGACACTTATGCAAGTGTAAGCTTACGCAGCAGCAAGTATCAAGCTTTGCAGCCGCAAGTGTCACTCCGGCTAATTCTCGATGAGACTGACCCATGGTAAGTGGTCCTTACCCATGACTTTGCCTTGTGCTTCCGACACTACCTGTTCTTCGGACTCTCGTTCGTCGTAACGTCCGCAGGCTTGTCGGACATATAGGACGCTTCCTGTCTGACACAGGTCCTGGTCGCGTACTTTTAGCATGTCGAGTCGGGTATAGTTGCCGTCCTGCCGTTTGATGCGGGATATGGAAAATATGAAATCGGCAAGATTGGCCCAGTTGGCGCTTCCCGAAATGGTGTACATGTCTATGTTTTCAAGTTCGTTCTTGCCATTCTGTTTCTTTAGACTGCGGGGGTGCGCTACAATAATCACCCAGATGTTATGGACTCGCCCCCATGTCTGCATTTGCGTCAGCATAGTTTTTATGGCTTGGGTTTCGGTGTTGTAGCGGTTGGTTTCCACTTCCATGAAGAGGTATGGGTCGATAATGAGATATTTCAGTGGAAGGCTGCGTCGCACGATGTCCGCCCTTGCGATGATATTGTCGGGAGTGGGGGATACTTCATGCAAGTCGAGGTGCACCATGTGGCTGTTCAGGAAACTGACGATAGGTTTCAACTGTTCTTGGGTATAATTTACGGTGTTTACCTTTCCCAACATGAGCTGTACGAGGTGGGCAATGTGCTTATCTTTGTCGGGCACTTCGAAAGAGAGGTAACATACATAACGTCCGGTCTTTGCCATGAGCCGGCACGTGAGATCGTTTAGGAAATCGGTCTTGCCACTGTTGGGCATTCCGGTCTCAATGATCAATCCTCCCTGGTCGGTGGGGTGGAATACATGGTCGGTCAGGGGACCGTAACCTACGTCGTATCCGTGGTCGTATTCTCCGTGTAGCACGTTCAGAATCCCGTTTGCCCGTTCGCTTACGGTGACGATGTCCGCCGTGTGTTGCGGTCGGGCGGATTCGATAATTTCACGCACTATTTCAATGCCGTAGGTGACGAGTACGTCAGAGATGTCTTTGCAGTCACCAGGTAGTTCGGTGAGCAGACAGCGTGCTCCGAAATAGTCGATGAGATGTTTTACCAGAGTTCTTCCTGGCAGGTCGGTGTCTCCGCAAATCACGATGTCCCTAACCTGGTCCATCCAGGGTTCGAAGGCTTCGAAGCTCTTTGAGAGATCGCTTGACGCTCCGTTGGGTACGCTGACGGCGTAAGGATATCCTGCTTCATTGAGTGTCAGCACGTCTTTCTCGCCTTCGGTGATGATGAGTCGAGGGATGGTTGCTTCGGATACTTTCAGAGGGTTGATGCAGTCGATGTGGTAAGGTGGACAGGGTGCAGTTGGCGAGTCTTGGCTCCAGAGTTTGGTGTAGGCAGTTGCTTTTTCCATGCCGGTTATTTCTCTTTCATCTGTGCTTCTGCCGGTTGAGGGATCGCACGAACGATATTTGGCATTTACAGGCTGACCGTTCAGGTAGTTGACGTAGGCTACGCAATGATGCATGGCTCCTGGGTTCTTGTTATCCTCGTCTTTGCCGAAGCAGCGGTGGGTGAGGCAACCGATACGGGCTTCGATGGCTGTTTTCAGTGATATGCCCTGGTCGGCAAGATAGCGCCGGGCAGTGAGTTGGTCTTGATCGGTAGTTTCAGAATCGTTTGTCAGCGGTTTTATTTTGGAGAATACTTCGGGGGGCAGCTTTTTGTAGTCTTCGGGAATCATGGGTACCTCGGATGTGGTATTTCCGCTTCCGGCTTTTCCTTCTCGGCGGATGCTGTGGAGGCGCTTACAAGCAGTGTTATAGTTTCCGGAAGTGCCATCAGCGAATTTTCCATTTCCGATGCCTGCGGATGCCGAGTCATAGTTGGTGCGTTCTTCCCAGAAGTCTTTGAGCTTTCCTTTGAAGTCGCAACCTCCGTAGAAACAATGAAAGGCTCCTGTCTCTTTGGAGATATAAAGATGTTTTTTGCCGCATTTAGGGCACTCTGTCACGAAATTTTTTCCCACGTTCTTGCGTTCGGGAAAGTCACATAGATAATAAAATGGTTTCATTGGAATTATAAATTATGGTTTATGGAAGTTTTATACCCATTTGTTGCTCAGCACATTCCAAGTCGCTTCTGCTGATGGTCTTGCTGGTGCGCCCTCGGGTATGTTCACCATCCCTTCCACCTCATCGTCATAGAATCGTATTTCGGATTCGGGATCTGTCCATTCGAATTCGCTGAGGGGGTGATTGCTGCGTTGGTTAGTTCTTATTTCATGGATTACTTGTTTTCGTTTCTCTCTGTTTGTTCTTGCGGTGTCGTTTAACAGATGTTGCCCGTGAGGTGATTTTAATAGATTGTTCAGCCAGCAGAGCCGTCCGGCATGATTGGATTTCATAAATCGTGCCTGCGAAGCAAAATAAGGAATTAGTAGTTCATTGACCAGATAAATGAGATTCTCACATGCGTGCTTACGTGTGAGTCCTTCGTGCAACTGAAACCAATTGATGAGTGGCGTTAACATCTGTGCTTTCTGCGTGGAATTCTCATTGATGAGATGAAAAAATTCTTTAGCGGTAGCTAAAGATTCCGGTGTAACAATATTTATTTTAGAAGAAAAGTTCTTGGAAGGTGCTTCGCCAGTAGGCGAAAGTTCTTCGTTAGAAGAATTCCCTTTAGTATATATATTATTATATATATTATCTTCCACAAAAGTTTGCGCAAAAGCTTGTGATAAATTGGGTGATGCACTGGTTGTATTTATAATCTCATTTGTTCTATTTTTAGAATTTGCATGATACCAGAGTGGTGAATAAAATGCTTTAATCTGTTTTGCTTTATCATCTTGGATGAATTCGAATGATTGGCTTCTCTTTATAGCTTCTATGAGTGATTGCGTGGTAGAGAACCTCAATGACATCTTGATATCATAGAAGTTTTCTATCGGATAAACCTTTTCTTCATTCATATAGGCTGTTAGTCCAAGATATAAGTCGAGTAATTTGGAGATTGTTGAATCTGTAATTTTTCGACTTTTCCATTGCTTGATTATCTTTTGTAATTCCATAATGGAAATACTCGTTTTAAGTGCTTTCATTACTTGTTGTTTTTTTGAAATGTGGTTCGAAGTTAGAAAGTTTTTAAAAGAGTATCGTACCAACATGTTGGTACGATTGATGGATTAATTATTGAATATTAACATTTAATTATATAGAAATCGTGTTGGAAATAGCAGAAAAATCGTGTGGTCATAAGAGTTTAGGTGAATATATCAATCAGCTTCGCCTTGATTTAGGGGTAAGTATTAAACAACTTTGTGAGGACTGCCACATTAGTCGACGTACTTATTACGAGAGTTCTGAGTGGTAAAGATTTGAAACTGAGCTTCTACATTCGTATTCTCAATGCCTTTCATGAGTATGAAACTGAGGAAGAATTCGGAGAGATGTGGAGGGAGATAGCCTTGTTGCTATTTTGATTTTATTAAAAAGAAAGGGCTTTATGCTTATTTTCATTTAAAATATATAGAAATGAATGTAATAAAAACCTCAATTGATGGAGTTGTGATCATTGAACCTCGTCTTTTTAAGGACGTTCGTGGTTACTTTTTTGAGTCTTTTAATCAGCAGGAGTTTGAAGAAAAGGTGTGTCATACCACATTTGTACAAGATAATGAAAGTAAATCTTCTTATGGTGTTATTCGTGGTCTGCATTTTCAGAAGCCACCTTTTGCTCAAAGTAAATTAGTGCGTGTTGTGAAAGGTGCAGTGCTTGATGTAGCTGTAGATATTCGTAAAGGATCTCCGACTTTCGGACAACATGTATCAGTAGAGCTGACGGATGAGAATCATCGTCAGTTCTTTATACCTCGTGGTTTTGCTCATGGTTTTAGTGTGTTGAGTGAAGAGGTTGTTTTCCAGTATAAATGTGATAACTTTTATGCACCGCAAAGCGAGGGGGCAATTGCGTGGGATGATCCAGATTTGGAGATTGACTGGAGGATGCCAGCAGATAAAGTCTTGCTGAGTGAGAAAGATAGGGTACATCCGAGATTGAAGAATGCTGAGTGGTTGTTCGATAGTAATGTGTCTTTGTATTTATGAGAATATTAATCCTTACCCAACCCTTGCGGAATAACTATGGTGGGCTGCTTCAGGCCTATGCTTTGCAACAGATATTGAAGAGTATGGGGCATGATGTTGTGACAGACCGGGATGGAATTGTGCGGAACTTATCTCTGTGGAATCGAACTCTACATTTTATATATCATGCCATTCGGTTTTATATACTGAAGGATTATCGTTATTATCCATATCGTTATCTATTTCTTTCATTCAATAGAGAGAAGAAAGCTCAGAAGACTATTTCCATCAATATGAAACGTTTTGTTGATACTTATATTGATACGGTTGATTTTTTTACGGGAAATGTAGAATCTTTGAGTGATAAAGTCAAATATTATGATGCAATAGTTGTAGGGAGTGATCAAGTTTGGCGAGCTCCGATGAGTGATATCCCTACTTATTTTTTGTCTTTTACAAAAGGTATACAGATAAAACGTGTGGCTTATGCAGCCTCATTCGGTACAGATCATCTAAGTGAGTATTCAAAAGCAGAAATAGGAATAGCTTTGGAATGCATCAAATTATTTAATGCTGTTTCTGTCAGAGAAGAAACTGGAATTAGACTTTGTCGAGATTATTTAAAAACTAATGCGGTTCATGTCTTAGATCCCACAATGCTTTTGAATAAAAATGATTATCTGAAGTTAATAGAAGATGAGGACAGATCTTGCTCACAGGATATATTACTAACTTATATCTTGGACAGAACGCCAGAGAAAAGTATAATTATAGAAAAGATTAGTAATTTTCTGCACTTGAGTCCTTGTGAAAATGGCCCTATAAAAACCTTTTCTAATATAGTGGAAAATAACGCTTCAGAATGTATTTATCCTTCGATATCCAAATGGTTAGCAGGATTTCGTGATGCTCAGTTTGTAGTAACTGATTCTTTTCATGGGACGGTGTTCTCTATTCTTTTTAATAAACCATTTGTTGCGATTTTGAATCCAGAAAGAGGTTCTTCAAGATTTGTTTCACTGTTAAGTATGTTGCATTTAGAAGATAGATTAATAACTTCTACAGGCAATATAGATAAGATATGTAGAAAAGAAATAGATTATAAAGATGTTAACAGAATTTTGTCATTAAAAAAACAAGATTCAATGCATTTTCTTACTAATTTTCTTTAAAATACAATGAATTGTTCTCATCCAATTTTTTCTATAATTGTTCCTGTGTATAATGTGGAACAATATTTGCCTCAATGCATTGATAGTATATTACAACAATCATTTCCATATTTTGAGTTGTTATTGATAGATGATGGTTCGTCTGATAGTTCGGGAGTAATATGTGATGAATACGCATTGAAAGATAAACGAATCCGAGTTTTCCATGAACAGAATGGTGGTGTTAGCATTGCTCGTAATATAGGAATAGAAAATGTAAAAGGAGAGTGGATTCTTTTTGTAGATAGTGATGACTGGATTGATACAGAAGCACTTAATTATATAGCAACTAATAGGAAAGATGCTGATTTTATTCAATTTGGCTTTAGGAAAACCGATGGTACTGTCCTTGAATATAGCAACATTCCTAATGAAGTTTTAGAGTTATCAAGTCAAGATTATTGTAATTCGAAAGTATACCATCCAGCTATTTGTGGATATGTAATAAAATTGAATGTGATAAAAAAATACAATTTAAAATTTCCAGCAGGTATTAAATATGGAGAAGATCAAGTGTTTATTTTGAAGGCCTTAATGTGCAGCTCTCTTGTTGTAGTACTAAATAGACACTTTTATAATTATCGTGTGCGTTATGGATCTGCGATGAATTCTTCTTTATCGTTTTCTATGGCTAAAGATCATTTATTAGCAATTGAGGATTTACTGGATTTTTCTATAACTTATCATATAAAGTTGAGTTCGCTGTGTATAGGTGTAATCACAGCTTTTATTAAAACTTATTTTTGGATTTCTATAAGAGGACTTCGGTGCATTGGTGAGATAAAGGAGATAAAGAAGAATTATTCACAATTTTTGATTTGTAAAGATTGCTATAAATATTTACCTGCTTATTTTAGAATTTGGAATTCTTATTCTTTAATTGTAGGCTATTACTTTTATGTGAGGATGAAGCTAATTCTAAAGCTAGAGAATTGATGTTCTAATATAGTAATTGTTTTTTGCATAAAAATATAACTAAATATATCAGTGAAACTAAGAAATAAATTTTGTGGAATACTATTGATTGAGATTGGAGCACTTGTTTTCTTCTTTTTCTTCTTTGCACCTCTTACGTATTGTAAGGCTCTAAATGTTTCTTTATTATTATTGTATATTGTAAATGCATTTTTTTATTTCAAGTATTCTAAATTTGATACCTATTTGGATTTTGAGCCGATATTTATCATTATTTCAACTATAATGGTTTATATTTTTCCTGTATTTGTATTTGATGGAGATAGCACAGCGTATTTATTCTCGTTTGGATTGCCATATTCTTTGGAAACGATAAATAAAGGTACTATTGTCTCTACAGTGGCTCTGTTCTCTTTCTTTTGTGGCTCATTGAGTTGTGAGAAAAAGGTAAAGGCTGTTGCTTATGTAAAATATGTTCCTAATAATATTTTGATGCTATTTTCTTTAGCTTGTTATTTCATTTTTGCATTGCTTGGTGGGTTTGATGCGATAAGAAGTGCATATAAAGGGGGTGGTGCGTTAGGAGCTGAGAAGTATATAATGCCATTTTTAATAGCATCAATTCATGTGATAATATTTAACGCCTTTTGGAATTATATTTATTTTAAGAAGAAAAACATTATCCCGCTTACATATTCTCTAATTGTCGCTATTCAATTTATGTTATCGGGCAATAGGACGGTGGCATTGTATATATTAATGCCAATTATAATTCTATATTCTCTAAAATTTAAGAAGATTTCTGTTTGGTCTTTTTTTTCTTTTATATTAGTCTCTTTGATTTTGATGAATTATATTCAATATTTTCGTTCAGGATATAGTTTTAATGCTGACTTGGATTGGTTTTATCGCGTCTCAGATTTGTTAATACCTAATACAAATACTTATTTAGCCTTGGAATATGTAGACTGTTATGGAATTTCTTTTGGCATATCTTCTTTGGCCAGTATACTGTTGCTAATACCATTTTCCCAATCTTATATTGTTAATACATTTGACTTTCCTGTGAAAATGCTCAATAGTGCCTATATTTTTAGTGATTATTTAGGTACTAGTGTAATGGGAATTGGTATGGGGACTAATTTTATAGCAAGTTCATACTTAGCTTTTGGAATGATAGGTGCGGTTTGTGGTCCATATTTATTTGGCTATGTTATCAAATTATTAAAAAATGATTTGTTTTCGAATTACTATAAGTCAATTATCTATGTTGTTATATGTGGATTTTCTGTATATGTAGTACGTTCGGGAATTTTATATATGTTGTCTTTTATTTTTTATGCATTAATTATAGCTTCTTTAAATTATGGGTATTATAAGTACAGAAAATAATTTGACTGATATTTTTGTGTCAATTGTAATTCCGATGTATAATTCGGAACAGTATATAAGTGCTTGTCTAAATACATGTATAAATCAGACTCATTCAGCTATTGAGGTGCTAGTTGTTGATGATGGTAGCACTGATCAATCTTTAGATATAGTGAAAAAATATCAATGTAAAGATGAAAGAATACATGTAGTTTCACAATCGAATAAGGGTTTAGTGGAAACTCGTAAAGTCGGAGTGAAAAATGCACTTTATGATTTGATAGTATTTCTAGATGCTGATGATACATTAGAGAATGATGCAATTTCACTTCTAATTAGGCAATACATTAAAACTGGTGCAGATTTGGTTCTTGCAAATTTTCTAGTTGAGACAGAAAAAAAGAAACTTATTTTTGAGCAATATAATACCTATCAATATGGTTTAACAGCAGAGGGGGTTCTCAAGTCTGTATTAATAAAAGATGCGGCACCCACTATATGGGGGAAACTAATAAAGAAAGATGTATTCTTGCAAACGAATACTCCTAGCGATATCACAATAGGTGAAGATGTGGTAACGCTATTTCAGATATTGTTAAATAAATCGCTAAAAATATCATATATAGATGATTATATCTATCATTATATCCAAAGACCATCTTCAATGGTAAATAAAAAAAGCAAAATAATAGTTGATAAGCGGTTAAAATTATTAGAATGGATTGATAATTATTATTGTATAAATTTGAAAAGTACTTGCCAATATGAAAGATATTATTATTTTTTTATTCTCAATGAGTACTTTTCGTTATTAAAAGATGGTGCTAAATATGCTGATATAGAGTGTATTATTAAACAAGTTAAGCCTGAATTATCTTCATATTACTCTCAAATTGTAAAAAGAATGGGGTTGATAAGATGGGGATTGATTTATATGTCGATGAACTTTTTTTCTCTTTTTTTAATTATGAGAAAAGGCTATCTTTTTATACGTAAATTGAAATACGGTATATAAAAAGATTCTCATTTAATTGAACTTTGTATCATTATAGCTACACGATAAGACTATGCTTTTTTGAAGTCTTGAATATTGTTATAATCCTAAGCTTCTCTGCTTGCTATTTAATGATAGCAAAATAACTTTCTAAATGACTTTGATACTATTCTTTAACTATAATAATAGAGAATTTTAATTGATGAAAAAAATCTTATTTGTTTCTGCTTTTGTCCCTTGTGATAAAACTGCGGGGCAGAATTATACAAGGCTTTTGTTAACTGACTTACTAAAGTCTAACACTATTGATCTAATCTGTTTTGATGCCGCACATCATCAGTTGGATTTGTATTGTAAAAGTATGTGTAGAAAAATAAAAGTGTATTCTATTAATAATATCAATAGAATGCTCGGATGTATCCAACTTCCTTTTTTTCATCCATTTTTTGTATCGCGTTTTAATATTTTTATTGCTTATAAGCTCTATAAAATGGTACATCAAGAGAAGTATGATTGGGTGTATTTGGATTTTTCTCAAAGTTTTGTATATGGTTTATTTTTGCACAATACTTCAAAGATCTTAATGTGTCATGATGTTATATCACAATATTATTTAAGAAAAAAATCTATTTTGAATTATAAATGGGTTCTGAGGACTGAAAAGAGAATATTTAGTCAGAATAATGTAACACTATTTTCCTTTTCAGAGAAAGACAGAGCTATAATAGTTACACAATATGGGCTTTCTTCTTTAGTGACTTCTTTTTACATCTGTGATTCAATTATTAATTTGCCATACCCTGCTAAAGTGGAAAACTGGTTTACCTTTTATGGCGCATGGAACAGGCCGGAAAATGAAGAGAGTCTCTCTTTCTTTTTGGATGAGATTTATCCTTTACTGGATGTGAAAATATTAATAAAAGTTGTAGGAGGAGGATTGTCTAATGATTTACAAGAGAAGATAAAGAGAGAAGCTAATATTGATTATGTGGGGTTTGTAGATAATCCATATGAGTATTTATCAAAGAGTAAAGCTTTGATAGCTCCTTTAAAAAAAGGAGCAGGTGTAAAAGTGAAAGTTGTTGAAGCTATTGCTTGTGGATGCCCTATTATAGGAACTGATGTAGCTTTTGAAGGTATATCTGAGAAATTCTCAGATATGATGTTTTGTGCACATTCTCCTTTAGAATATAAATCTATTATTGAAAGTATAAATGTGTCTTTTGGAAAAAGACAATATAATAGAGACTTAATGATAAGTCATTCCCGTGATAAAGTTATTATAGAATATATGAATAAAAATAAAAGTTATAAATAATATGCAATTAACAGTTTCAATCGTATTGTATAATAATGATTTATCGGTGTTGGATAGAACAGTTAGAAGTGTTTTAGAATCACCTATTGTAGCCAAACTTTATTTGATAGATAATTCTCCAATTCCATTGGAAGAGAACATAATATCCGATAGTAGAATTCAATATATTTTTCTGAATTCAAATCGAGGATTTGGAGCTGGGCATAATGTTGTCTTGAAGAGGTTTTCATATTTAGGAAAATATCATTTGGTTTTAAATCCTGACGTGTACTTTTCTGCAGGTTGTTTAGAGAAATTATGTGAATATATGGATGTTAACCTTGATGTTGGAAATGTCATGCCCCGCATTGTATATCCTGGTGGTGAGCTACAACATTTATGTAAATTGCTCCCTACTCCAACAGATTGGATAGTAAGAATGTTTATTCCTATTCAGAAAGTCAAAAATAAAATTGATTATAATTTTGAAATGCGTTTTGCTGATTATAATCAGGAGATAAATGTTCCTTACTTGTCTGGTTGTTTTATGTTTCTTCGAAAATCTATTATCGAAGAAATTGGGGTCTTTGATGAGAGAATCTTTATGTATGGGGAAGATACTGATTTAAATCGACGTATTCACAAGAAGTATAGGACGATGTATTATCCCAAGGTAACGATTACACACAATTTTGAAAAAGGATCTCATAAAAGCTTGCGCTTATTTTGGATACATGTCAAAGCGGCTATTTATTATTTAAATAAATGGGGATGGTTTTTCGATAAAGAACGTACGTTAATAAACGAGCAGACTAAAGCAATTTACCAAAAATAGTATTTTATTTATGAAGTTTTTGTTTACAGGGGCCTCTGGCTTTTTGGGTTATAATATATGTCCTTTATTGAGAGAGAGGTATAATGTTATAACCGCTGGACTGACTCCGCAAGATAACTATACTATAAATATTTCAAAAAATATTCCGGAGCTATACGAACGTTATGATATTGTATTACATGCTGCTGGAAAAGCCCATTCTATTCCTAAAACGGACGCTGAACGACAGGCGTTTTTCGATGTAAATCTACAAGGTACGAAGAACCTTTGTGCGGCGTTAGAGAAGGTTGGAGCACCGAGAGCTTTTATCTTTATTTCTACAGTAGCAGTATATGGTTGTGATTATGGAGTGAATATCACGGAAGAGTATCCGCTAAATGGAACCACTCCTTATGCTATGAGTAAACGCCTGGCGGAAGAGTATTTGCAGAATTGGTGTCGGAAATACAATGTTGTGTTAGGGATAATTCGCCCTTCCTTGATAGCTGGGCCTAATCCTCCGGGCAATTTGGGAGCGATGATAACAGGGATTCGTAGAGGAAGGTATTTCAGTATTGCAGATGGTAGAGCTCGGAAAAGTGTACTGATGGTGCAAGATATTGCGAACCTGATTCCTTTGCTGGTTAGAAAAGGAGGTATCTATAATGTATGTGATAGTTATCAACCTACATTCAGGGATTTGGAAACACTGATTTGTAAACAGATGAATAAATCGCTGCCTTTATCGATCCCTTATTGGCTGGCAAAAGGCATGGCTTTGATAGGGGACTGCTTGGGTAAGAAAGCTCCATTAAATTCATTGAAGCTTGATAAAATAACCAAGTCACTAACCTTTAGTAATGAGAAAGCAATGCGGGAATTAGGGTGGAAGCCAACAAATGTATTAGAAAATTTCAAAATAGAATGAGTATATGCTTTTGGATTGTAATGGCTGTAGTAAGTGTAGCAGCTTTTTTATTTGTCTGTGTTCAGATATGGTTTCATTGGATTAATAAAAATGAATAATGTATTACGTAATTATTTTGGTTCTGTTGTTCCTGACAGAACTTTTTTATTTTAGGGTGGCTGATAAGTTTAATATCATAGATAAACCCAATGAACGTAGTTCTCATTCACGGATTACTTTGCGTGGTGGTGGAATCATCTTCTATTTCGGAGCTTTGGCTTATTTCCTGACTAACGACTGGGAATATCCTTGGTTTATATTGGCACTGAGCCTAATAACATTTATTAGCTTTGTAGATGATATTCGTTCTACTTCCCAAGGTTTACGGCTGGTGTTTCACTTTTCTGCCATGGCCTTGATGTTTTATCAATGGGGATTATTTTCGCTTTCCTGGTGGTGGATCATTATAGCTTTGATTGTTTGTACAGGTATCATCAATGCTTATAATTTCATGGATGGCATTAATGGTATTACAGGTGGTTATTCATTGATTATTTTAGGAGCATTGGCTTATATCAATGAAGAAATGGTATCCTTTGCTGAACCGGCTTTAATTTATACGGTGCTTTGTTCAGTGGTGGTATTCTGCTTCTTTAATTTCCGCAGGAAGGCGAAGTGTTTTGCCGGTGATGTAGGTTCTGTGGGTATCGCTTTCATACTGCTTTTCCTGATAGGGAAGTTGATTCTGAAAACGGAGGATTTCAGTTGGATAATTCTTTTGGCAGTTTACGGAGTTGATAGTGTTTTGACTATTATTCATCGCCTGATGCTCCATGAAAACATAGGCTTGCCACATCGGAAACATATGTATCAGTTAATGGCAAATGAGTTGAAAATACCTCATGTTGTGGTTTCGTTGGTTTATATGGCTGTGCAGGCTATAGTGATTATCGGATATATCTATTGTCAGAATTGGGGATACTTGTATCTTTTATGTGCTATTTTATTGCTCAGCTTCATTTATGTATGGTTCATGAGGAAATATTTTAGATTGCATTTATCTGTTTAAGTGAGATAATATTCATACTGGTTCCCGGCAGACAATTATTGTCTTGTCGGGATTTTTTTTGTCCATAATTGAGCAGGTAGCATCAGCCGGAGTTATCCGGTAGATGCTACCCGGGACAAGTAGGCTTTAAAGTTCAAATTTCACTGCCGCCCAACGGTTTTTCTCTTGATGGTGTACAAAGTGTAATCCGTTACGTTCGGCCTCTGCCTGGATCAGAGGAATGTCGTCCACATAGAATCCACTCATAAAGAGTTGGGAACCCTCGCGCATGCAACGTACATACTGTTTCATGTCATTCAGCAGAATGTTCCGGTTGATGTTAGCAATGACTACGTCAAACGGACCTATATCTTCCAGTGAAGAGGCGTCTCCCTGGAACACGGAAATATTGTCTACGTGGTTCAATTCGATGTTTTCAAGTGAGTTACGAACGCACCATTCATCAATATCGATGGCAGTACAAGGTTCTGCACCACGCATGCGAGCAAGAATGGCAAGGATGGAAGTGCCGCAACCCATATCGAGAAGGGACTTGCCTTGTAGGTCACTGTCCAGTAGTTCACCGATGATGAGACTGGTGGTTTCGTGATGTCCTGTACCGAAAGCCATTTGCGGATTGATGACAATATCATATTCTGTTCGGGGAACATCATGGTGGAAAGTACTGTGGATGACACAGCGGTCACCAATCACAATCGGTTGGAAGAAGTTCTTTTCCCATTCCTCATTCCAGTCTTTATCTTCGGCTTCTGTAAAAGTATATTCGATTTGGGTGTCTGGTAGGGGGAACTCGTCAATAGCTGCTTTTACGGTTGTTTCATCATACAAATCTTTTTGTATATAGGCAGCAATACCGCCTTCTTGTTCAACAAAACTCTCAAAACCTGCATCGCCCAGGATAGCGGAAAGCACATCGTTTACTACTTCTGTACAAGGAGAAGTGCGGAAAGTAAATTCTAAATATTTCATTGGAATATAATTTATTGTTAAATGCAAAGCCTCTGTTAGCGAAGCGAACCAGTTTCTTTGTATATTTGTTTATTAGCTGCAAAGATAATGCAAATCGAATGTAGAACTTTCATGCTTGCATGAAAAAGTTATGCTGAGATGCAGTTTGTCTTATTTAAAGATGGGGCATTTAAGAAATTCTATTCATCTTTGAAAATCTTTCCATATTGTTTTAATGCCATATTTTTCATGAGTGTTTCTTCTTTTGTCAGTGCGAATCCCATATATTTGCAAACGTGATCATTGCGTAGGATACAGATACACATTCTTTTGTAAGTCGGAATTTCCTTGAACTCTGCAATATCAATATCATCTAAATAATCCATCTTGACAGGCTTCTTGTCTGTTTTGTAGTTTGTGCTTTCTCCTACTTGAATAGGAATATTTCTTTCTCTTAGTTTCTGTATCACTTCGTCACTGAGTACACCGCCCTTATTCTTCCAGAATCTGATGCTTGTCTCCAATTTCTTCCGGTATCTGTTCCGGGTATGTTCAGGTAGAGTAGACAGAAGAAACTCTGTAAAGGATTTCCATGTATATCCTTTGGGTAAATGTATCTCATCTCTTCCCATTGCTCCGGTTTTTCCATAAATCCCGGAAAAATTTACTCCGTTAACCCGGCCAATCATTCGTCCCCACATATCGGGATCAATCACTCTGTACAGTGACAGGCTCTCTATGGCTTCGCAGATAAAAGGACTTGCTACCCGTTGTCGGTCAAGGCTAATTCCTGCTTGATAATAAAGATCGTACAGATGGTTATAATCCCACTTGAATTTACCATTTGCTACCCAGATATCAGTTGTTTTCCAGTCAAAAATAGGATAGAGGTTATAAACACCTTCAGTAATTTGGGTACTCCATAGGTAGTTGGCATATCGTTCCTTTGTTTTTCTGTAAATGGCACGCCAACGATTATGGCTTTCCTGTGTACGAATGCCAACTAAACAGCATGTTCGGGTAGCCTTTTTATTTTTATGTAGCCATTGGGCAAATTCCATTTGAAAATCATAATCCCACATGTCGGTAGTGTAGAAAGGGAACTCATGTAATGTCATTGCCCTCTCCGGTTTTTGGCGTACCCAGACTGCTTTTTTGTCTTCATCCCATGGCCTCCAATAATCTTCATACATGGACGTACATGTCGTTACTCGAAAAGGTACGCAAACATGATATATATCCAGGATGTCTTGATTCTCTTTAAAAGTTCGTTCTACATAATCAATTGTCATGTTGTACTGTATTTCATAATCCATATGAAATACCCCAATTTTTCTTTTTAAATTATGTTTGCGGATATAATCTATGCATAAATTTAATAGTACACCGCTATCCTTGCCTCCTGAAAATGAGATGTAAATATTATCAAAATTCTGAAAAATGACACGTAATCTTTCTTGGGCAAGGTCATATACGTTTTGCTTTCTTATGTCTTGCATTGTTTTTTTAGTATTGTTCGTTTATTTGCTGCAAAAGTAATAAAAAAAGATCAGATAGATAAAATGTATAAACATATACAAATTCCGGAGATACTTCCTAATCCGATTCTCCCTGCTGACTTTTACATCTCGTATAGCCTTTATCTCATCAGTAGATAGCCAGATATCACGCACTGATTTCTCCGGCATTTTATATCCGTCAAACGGATAAGTTTCATGTGTTATAAACTTGCACTGGAGATTTAATTTAGTGCATTGAAAACCAAAATAATATCTCTTTTGTTATGATAGAATAGGGAAATCCCTATATTTATTGCGGAAACTACCTGTTAATTAATATCTTATAACTATTCAGTTTTGCTGTTGGACAATAAAACGGAAATAAACTCAATTATGTGCTGTCAAGATTCTTGTGTTTCATAAAACGTATATTATAAGTTCTTATATTTGTGCATCAAATATAAATGATGTACTTATGGATGAATTAGAAAGAAAAATAGAGCAAGCCTTGAATGATATTCCTGCTATGCTCCTTGATGGTAGCTATGCTCCAAATTTGAAGCAGGCTATTGAAACCTTGAAATCACTTGCTTCGGTTATGGACACTGATAAGTTCAGATACTTATGCTATACTGCTGGAGTGTCGAATTTGAAAGTGAATTCCCTTTCCCAAATAAGATTGATGGCTTCACAGTTGCTTTATTCTGCTTCTATTTTAGAACGAATGCTTGTCGAAAATACCAAGAATATATAAATCCTATTTCCCAGTAACCATGAATTTAGCACTGTCTCCTAATTCTTTCAGAATGTTTCTTTTTTCTTCTCCTAATTTTTTGTCATTTAATGGTGCATTGCTTTCATCGGCAATCTTTCTCAGTAATCGTATGATTTCTTCTTGGTTTGAAACCATTTTATTGATTTTCCAGTACCAGCATAGGAGTTCCCGGCATACAATGAATATTAGTACACCAATTAATAGTACAAATAATAGGTAGCCGTAATCACCCCCACTGCTAACGGCAGGAGCTTGCGCAAATAGCGACATTGGCAATAATGCCAGTAGTGATAATGTAATTTTCTTCATAATATTAAAGTTTAAACTGAATAATTCTTGTTTTTATTAGTAATGCTTAATAACCCGATAATTATATATGTTTATGATTAAAAGAATAAAACCGTTATCTGAATCCGCAATTAAAGGAATGGTTTATCAGATAAGATATTTAGTGAATGAAAAGCAGGTGTCGGATGAAGCACTTGCATGGCATTTGAAAAATATCTTATCTGACAAAGGCATTCCTGTTGATTATATACCTTCCCCAAAACCATGGGAGTGGAAAAAGAAAGTATGATTACTTTTTTTCGTTAGACCCAGCCTTTGAAGGTGGTGGTGTTTGGGATGTTCTTGGGATTTCTCTTTCTTCGCGTCTAGGTGGCGGAGGTGTATTTGTCGTGGATGGAATGTCTTTTGTTGTTAGTTTTCCGATGTTCTTATCCATAATAGTAATTTTTATAGTTAGACAATTGTTATTTCTTTTTCGATGTTTTGGTAGCATCTTTCTTATTCTTCTCTTTTTTCTTTGGTGGAGGAGAAATAGGTGATGCAGAAACCATCATAAAAACAGGGTTACTCTTTTCTTTTTTATTCATGTTATCTCTATTTTTTTGTTGTATTCGTTTTGGGTGGAGGTGGGGTTTTACTTGTTGTGGGTAACGAACCTTGATAGGTTGGCGAATCATGTACAATATGTACCTTACCATAGCCACCACCGTAATTAGTTCCAGTATTTTTACTGGATTTATTCCCTGAATTTGTTTTTTCAGCCATACTTATTCCTCCTTTTCTTTTTCAAAATATACTCGATTAATGTATTCTTCCGCTTGCTTGTCTATTTTCTTTTGAAGTTCTTTTGAGATATGCCTTACTCCTTTATTAAAAATAGATTCCTTGTCACATTCGCTATCTTTTAGTTTAAAAAAAAGCTCCATAGCTTCTTTTTCTGTCGTAAATTCATGATCATGATCATACCATATTTTTTCTAATGAATTCATGTAGTGTACATAAAAATTAGATAAATTATCCAATTCTGACAATTCTGGCTCAGATTGTAAAAAGTTAGGCATTATTGATTTGGTTATTGAAACGAATCCTATCAATAAAGATGCAATAAGTGGGATATATTCATTGATTGGAAAGCCTAAGGCACCAATGGATGCTGTTAGTGCTATAAATCCATTATAATATCTATTATGTGCACGGCGAATGTCTGTGTACTTCTGTAGGCAAAGTATATTAGCTTTTGCCTGTTTTAACTCTTCCCATATTCTATTGCGTGCTATCATATGAACTTATGTTATTTAGCGTTTCGTTCGTTTTTCAAGAATGTCAGTTCACCATTAAGTTTGCGAACCTTGTCTTCATATACTTGAATTGTTTTTGCCTGTTCATTGATTGTGCCCTGGAGTGTGGCGATAGTATCTACTAATCGAGAAATACGTTCTGTATTTTCGTCTTTTGATTGATTCTTTGAAATAAGCATTTCACCTTTCCCGCGAAATAACCACTCGGCTGATATATCATCGTAGTTATCCAATATTGCATTAATTGTTGATATACTGATTTCACTTACTCCATTGAGTTGTCTACTTAGAGTGTTCTGTTTTATACCACATTTTATAGCAAAAGCCCTGTCTGTTAGCTTGTAGTGAGCAATAACTTCTTTAATTCTACTAATCATAACAATACATTTAATAGTTAATATATCCAAATATGGATAACTAATTCCATAAAATGATTGCAAAATATCCAAATATGGATTACATTTGCATCATCAATCAATCAATACTCCAAATATAGAGATAAAGATTGATATGACAAAAAGAATATTCACATAAAATAATAGCAAAAATGAAAAAGTACAATTTATCAGAAATTATGAAAGCGGCTCACAATATTTATAAGACTGGTAAATATACTTGGGCTGAGTCTTTGAAAAAGTCTTGGAAAATGGCAAAGTTTAGAATCTCTTCAAGAATAGAAGCTTTGCAAATAAAGCAAGAGATGAAAGCCGATAAGGATTCTGAGAGAAAGCGATTGCAAGAGATAAATTCTCAATATATAAATGTCACTCCTGCAAAGAGAAGTCGCTATGACAGTTTAGATATTCCTGCATCTGCGTATTACAATCCAAACAGTACCGGAAAGTTTGGTGCTCACTACGTAGGTGATTAAATAGGAGCTTTCGCAAAAAGGTAGTTCTCATACCGGACAAAAGATGCTGGGGTTACAGTAGCAACGCGTATATGTGTAGCCAACCGTCCGGGCGAAAGCTCTCCACTTTAAAAGTCAAACCAAATGATTCGCCGGGTTATCCCGGAACCCAGTCCGGTCTTTGAGCCTGCCCTTGAAGGGAGACTGGGAGCTAAGAGAAGAGTTCTATGACTTATTGGTAAATGCAGTTTTGGAAGTTGATGCGAGCTGAAAGGGACGACTGATGTAGGCAAACTTCCCAACGACATAACGCTGTGAGGAAAGGTCAAACTCATGTCGTTGTAAAAATAATCAGTTAGACAATTTATTGTCGGTAAATCGTGGAATTTACTTTATGTATATAGGTGTTATAGCTCAGTTGGTAGAGCAGAGGACTGAAGATCCTTGTGCCCTGGTTCGATCCCAGGTGACACCACTAGTTTTAAAATTTGAGCTTATGCACGTTTATAAAGACATTGAAACAAGGGATTTATTGAAGATGATCCCTATTGAAGATGTGATTGAGTATCACGGAATATACAATCTCATTTCTGAGTATGGTATCGAAGAAACCCTTGACCGGATAGGTGAGGAAGAGATTCTAAAGTACATCGAGGCAACGGGGCTACTTGATGCAATTAAGAAGAAACTCTTAGGTTAATAATCTGTGAATGGCATATACTGTTAATGAAAGAATGAAAAACAAAAATGAAATGTAAGATGCTATTTCACAGATTGCGAAGAGTCTTTTTCGTGGTAAGATTGGAGATACGGGCTTTATGGCTTCATGTAAGCTATAATGGATATATTCTTTTATATATTCCTGAACCTTGCGTATCATTGCATTGCTCATTACTCTATTCTCGAATAAGGTTATACTCGAGAAAAGGATACAGGTTGCATTGGATAGTATTACCAACGAAAGGAAGATTTGACTGCAAAGATTGTCCTTTGAAGAATTGCTTAAAGAGACCAATACCGCAAATATTGTGAACGAAACCAATAGTATGGTACTTTGGATTTTAAAAATCCATTTAGCTTTTTGTTCTAATGCTTTTTTATAGGCTGAATTTAGTATCTGCTCATTTTCGATATTATTCATAATGCTTAATTTTTTATTTGACACTTCAAAGTTAAGCAATCCTCCGGTTCAATTTACATTAGCGAATAATCTTGAATCGGAGGTCTTTTTATAACCGTTTAATAATTAGCTAAATAATTAGTATGGAGGAAAATAAGAAAAGTGTAATGTGCATCATCCGTGAGATGGAGAAAGATGCGAAAGAGGTTTTTCCTATTTCCAAAAGGGCGTATATCCTTAATCTTATTTCTTATCGACTTAAGGAAAAGGAGCCAGGGAAAAAATGGGAGATAAAATCTGATAAAGAGAAGGGTGTTTTCACTGTTACTCGCAAGCAGTAACTTCTATGGGTGAGGCGTGTGTGAATATCGCCGAGATATTGCTTGACAGCATATTGGATATAATGTCTACAGAAACTTTTAGCAAGGATCAGTCAGCGTATATAGTCGGTGGTGAAAAGAAGTTGATAAGGCTTATAGAAGCTGGGGAGGTTGAATGCGATAAGCCGTCTAACAGTCAGAATGGCAAATGGAGGTGCAATGCTGCTCAGGTGTTGAGGCATTGTAGACGTATGAGAAAGAAAAAGTATAAACGTAAAAGTCAAAAGAATGAGAAGAATTAGAGTTGTTCAAATGTTGGCAGTTATCTGCGCAATGTGGGCGGCCGTTTGGTTATCTGATGGCAATGAAGCCAGTGCCAAGGAACGTGCAGCCGGTGCAATCATCATGGTGCTTGTATTGGTGATGCTGATAGTACAGCATTTGATAGAAGAGGATGCAAAAAAGAAAACCGATAAGTAATCGGTTCTCCGGTGTAGCTCAGTTGGTAGAGCGTGTGATTTTTGAAATTTTTCTCACTATGTCGGCGGTTCGAGTCCGCCCACCGGAGCAATCACTTTTATAGTGATCGTATGAGGACTGTGTGTTATCAATCAATCATACTTCAACAGAGGTTGAAGGCGTTTTTAGTTTTCATGCGTGAAAAGTAGCCTGTGAAGGTGAATGCTTCATAACAATAGTTTGGCCGCTCCACGAGTTGGAGTGGCATTACGGACAATTAGCTCAGTTAGGTAGAGCGGTACATGAAATAGTGTTGGTAGTTTGTCATGGTATCTTTTTAATGGTTTCATCATGTACAGGTCGCGGTGTTCAAGTCCCGCATTGTCCACGAGGATTTTCCTCTATTATTAATTAATATGCCGGTGAAAAGGACACCGTCGGGACAGCCCCGGTATTTATTTGATTTATAATTATTCCTAAAGTAGTTTGTTTACATCCCGGTGTAGCGTGATTGCTTATCCGGGAACAAGTAACCCGCGAGGGTGAATGCATTTAATGCAATTAGTAGTTTTGTCGTGTTTTATTTTGTGTTAGTATGGGTGTATAGTCTGTGAAGATAGTACACCTTTTTTATTTCGGAGAAGTGGCGAAATTGGGAGACGCACTCAATACCAGAGCGAGTTCAGTGAAAATCTGTATGCAAGTAATGTTGGACGCATCATGAAAGCAGACATCTCATCCCGGTTCAAGTCCGGGTTTCTCCACAAATAACAAGTTAAATATGAAATGCTTATCTAGTAAAGGAAATAATTAAACAAACAAAGATGGGAAAACTATATAATGTTTCATTAATATTTAGAATATGCTAATAGTCGAATTTACTATTTAGAAATAACAGGGGAATACGGGATATACTATAATTCTGCTATTGATACCGCTAAATGATATTAACAAGAAATGAAGAAAAGAAAATTAATGTATTTCTGATAGGAATTTCTGAAGATATATACCTCTTTCTTTGGCGAATTGCAGTTCCTTAATGACTAAATTCATTTCTTTTTCTGTTGATATGAAAAAATTGAAAGAATATAAAGAAACACCTTTGAAGTATTCTCCCCGAACTATTTTCATTCCCATTTCGCCAGTTATATTAAACTCACCGGGAAGTAGAACTTTTTCGAGTTCTAAATATTTGAGCCAATTTTTTTTTAGAGCAATAATGTATTGATCAATTTCCTGTGCATATATTGAAAAAAAACTGCCATTATATCTAAGATCAGGGCCGGGAAAGTAAAAACTAATATAATAATTAGAATTTTCTACTATAAGATTTGCATTTAAGGCCTCTAACTTTTCAGTATACTTCCCTTTCATATTTGTATTATTTATGTGACAAAGATATATAAAATGTAGAAAAAGCATTGTGCTATTACAAAAAAATAGTTTCAGTACCTAGTATAGTGATTTTTAAATATGTATTTCGAAAGTGTTTATTATGCTATAAGAACTGAAGCTGTTGTCATGTTTATACCCCGGAGAATATGCTTCGGGGCTTTTTATTTGATATTATGAGTAACATAGAATTGAACGAAAGACAGAAGCTCATCATAGCAGGCAAGATTTGTCCGTATTGTGGGCAGCAAACTGAATTTGTAGACAGTATCGAGGTGTATGGAATATCTTATGGTATGATCTATCTCTGTCGAGATTGTGATGCCTATGTAGGTGTTCATAAAGGGACTGATAAGGCGCTTGGTCGTCTGGCTCAAAAGCGGCTACGGAAACTAAAGCATCAAGCCCATGAGTATTTTGATAAGATCTGGATGAATAAATACATGACACGACATGAGGCTTATGCCTGGTTGTCTCATATACTGGAAATACCTGCTGAATATACTCATATTGGAATGTTTTCGGAGGTAACCTGTGAACGTGTGATCAACTTTAGCAAACAGTTGCTGAATGATTATAGACAGCTTGAAATAGGGCAGAGGATAAGTCCTAAATTACCTTATTTTCCCTTATAAAAATGGCGTTAAAATGGCGAAGTTTCTGTTTGCATAACTTGTCATTTTACGATAACTTTACTGATGTAAGGAACTAAAAGTCAAACCAATAAATTAAAAATTATGGCTGGAAAAAAAGTAGAATCTGCAACTGATAGTGCAGATAATAAATTCAAATCTATCAGACCTTTATTGGCATCCGAGATAGAATGCAGGGTTGGAACTATGAAACCTGATGGTTCAGGCTGTTCTTTGTTGCTCTACAAAGATGCAAGGGTGGATATGCGATTGCTTGATGAGGTATTCGGTCCCATGAATTGGAAACGTACTCATGATGTCGTTAACGGAAATCTCTTCTGCACATTATCCATCTGGGATAGTGAAAAGAAAGAATGGGTAAGCAAGCAGGACGTTGGTGTAGAATCCAAGACTGAGGCTCAAAAAGGGGAAGCCAGCGATGCTTTTAAACGTGCCGGTTTTAACTGGGGACTTGGAAGGGAACTCTATACGGGACCGTTCATTTGGATTCACCTCGATAAGAGTGAAATCTATCAGAAAGGTTCTTCTATAGGACTTTATACAAAGTTCAGTGTCAAGCAAATTGAGTATAATGACCAAAAGGAAATTATTCTATTGGTTATTGTCGATAATAAAGGTAATGTGCGATTTACGTTCGGTAATACCAAAGAGAAAGTGATTAAGCCTTCTACTCCGGTTCAAGGTTCAGGAGCTGTATTTACTGGGGCTGAGTTAGACCGTGCTGTGAAGGAAATGCGAGCTGTTAAAAGCCATAAAGAACTTGTTGAAGTCTGGAATAAATATCCTGCTTTGAAAAATAACAATGAATTTAAAAACGCCTGTATGGATATGGGCAAAATTTATGCTCAACAATGATAGATTTAGTTAAGTCAAGTGTGGTTTTCAATGAAGAAGACCACACCTATTTTCTCGGTGATAAGGAATTAAAGGGTATTACTGGCATGATAAGCCGGCAACTGTTCCCGGACAAATACAAGGAAGTTCCGGAATTTGTCTTGAAGAGGGCTGCCGAAAAAGGAAGCCGTATTCATGGTCAGTGCCAGTTTGTTGATTGTACTGGGTTGCCACCTGAGAGTGTGGAAGCTGAAAATTACCTCAAAGAGAGAATGAATGCCGGCTATAAAGTTGTTGCTAACGAATATACCGTTTCGGATAACGAGTATTTTGCATCCAATATTGATTGTGTGTGGAGCAAGGATGAAAGGATCAGCATTGCTGATATTAAAACCACTTATAACCTGGATAAAGAATATTTGAGTTGGCAACTATCAATCTATGCGTATCTCTTTGAAATGCAGAATCCATTAATCAAGGTCGATAAACTATTCGGTGTTTGGCTGAGAGGCGATAAATCCGAGTTAGTTCCGATTGTGCGTAAATCCGATGTCGAAGTACAAAGGTTGATGGAATGTGAAATCAATGGAGAGCAGTTCCTAACTACAACTCTTGTTCCTACTGATGAAAAGCTGCTCATTCCGATGCAACTGGTTAATACTATCATTGAAATGGAGGAACAAGCCAGTTTTATTTCTGAGAGGCAAAAGGAGTATAAAGAGAAGCTGAAAACTGCGATGAGAGAAAATGGTGTTAAATCATGGGATGCCGGTCGGATGAAGGTTAGTTATACTCCACCTTCTCAAAGTAAGAGCTTTGATACAAAAAGGTTCCAAGAGGATTACCCGGAACTGTATGTAAAATATTTGAAGTCAGCACAAAAAGCTGACAGCATTCGTATAACCATAAGGGAGGAAGTAAAATGAGTGTGAACAAAGTTATTCTTCTTGGGCATGTTGGCAAGGACCCAGAAGTAAGATCGCTGGAAGGTGGTATAAAGGTGGCCACCTTCTCACTTGCCACAACAGAAAAAGGGTATAAAATGCAAAATGGCACTCAGGTTCCAGATCGCACAGAATGGCACAACATTGTTGCTTGGCGTGGTATTGCAGAAACGATTGAGAAATTTGTCCATAAGGGAGACAAGCTATATCTTGAAGGAAAGATACGCACACGTAGTTATGATGATAATAAGGGAGTTAAAAGATATGTAACTGAGGTATTTGTCGATGACATGCAGATGTTATCACCCAAACCTCAACACGTTGCACCGCCTCCTGCTCCGGTCTATCAACCCCAGCCAGCGCCTCAATATTCTACGAATCAACAAAATCAACCTGGCCAGGTGAATTATAATCAATGGGGGCAAGGCCAAATGCCGTCTAATGACAATCTAACTGAGAATGATTTACCTTTTCCAATACACTAAACCATGGAAGCAACCTTAACCAAGAAGGATGGTAAAGTCCAGATGGATAAGTCTTTTGAGTTTATGTGTAGTACCTTGCGCAATGGTGAATATACAATCACTATTAAGCGCAAGACACAGCCAAGAACGTTGAATCAAAATGCACTTATGTGGAAATGGTTTCAGTGTATTGGTGCTTGCTTGCGTGAATACACTGGGGAAGAATATTGGAGCTCCGGCGATGGTATTCAAGACCTACACGATATCTATTGTAAGAAATTCCTTAGAAAACAAGTCAGTGTTAATGGGAAAGTAGAGGTAATTGTCAGAGGTACAAGTAAGCTCAACACTTTGGAAATGCACAACTTTATGGAGAGCGTTAAGATAGACGCCGCTTCCGAATTTGGCATAACCCTTCCGTTGCCTGAGGACCAGCATTATTTAGATTTTATTCATGAGTACCAAAATCGGTACTAAAAATCAATTAATAGAGTATGATTGCTAATTTAAGAGATTACGAACCCAACATTATTGAGTTCGTAATTCCCGAGGCTATTCGGGAAACATTTCCCCCGGTCTTATTCGAGGGTTCGACAAATGTCGATGAGATAATTAAACTGGTGAATGAAAACTTCAACGCTACGTTCCCGGAAAGTGAAATCAGTCAACGTATTCTTGATGCGTTTGAGATTGATGAAATCCGCGAGGAATATTGTATAAAGCAGGAGAATGAAGTTCCAAAGCGTGAGAGGGAATTGCTTGAAGCCATCGAGCGTGCAAAGAAAATCAAGAGTGATGCCCAAGAGCGTCTTGCAGCGATAAAGACTGAAATAAAGGATTTGGCTGCCGAAGTAAAGAAAGGTACGAAAGATTATCAGCTTTCAAGCAAGAATACCGTTCGTTTCGCCTTGAATGGGTATTTCATCTATTACTCTTGGGTGAATGGCCAATTAACGCTGGTCAAGGGAGAAAAAATCCCTGCATGGGATAAGCGCTCATTGTGGGCTCAGGAAGACAGAAATCGCAAAGCCATGCTTGATTTGTTCGGCCTTGAGTATCCGGAGGTTGAACGTCCTGTTGATGATGAGGATGCACTGTCGGAAGATTTAGGTGAGAATCCTTTTGATGGGGAAGACGACGATCCGGAAGACGATGAGTAGATTACAGCATAAAAAAGGCAGAAAATCCCAATATGTCAAAAGCCTCTTAGCAAATCCTGAGTGGGAGGAAGCTAAGAGGAAAGTTCGCATAAGAGATGGGCATAGATGTCAGATGTGCGGTAAAGACTTCAATTTAGAGATTCATCACAAAAAGTATAGGGTTAACGGTCAGTCGATAGTAGGGCATGAGCTTAAACACCTTGACTGTCTCGTTACCCTTTGTGGTGGTTGCCATGAGAAAGTGCATAAATATCATATCAGATTATGACATATCAATTAAGAGATTATCAAAGTAGGGCAAGTGCTGCTGCTGTCAATGCTTTCAAGTCCAAGACTAAAAAGAATTCAGTTTTAGTACTTCCCACCGGTGCCGGAAAGTCTCTCGTAATTGCTGATATAGCATCAAAGATTGAGAGTCCTTTGATTGTTCTTCAGCCAAGTAAAGAGATTTTAAAACAGAATTTTGCTAAAATCCAGTCGTATGGAATCTTTGATTGTGCTGTTTACTCTGCATCACTCAACAGAAAGGATATTAACCGAATTACATTTGCTACGATAGGAAGTGTAATTAAGCACATGGATTTTTTCAAGCACTTCAAATATGTAATTGTTGATGAGTGTCATTTGGTAAATTCAAACGGTGGGATGTATAAGACCTTTTTTGAAGATGTACAACGGAAAATCATAGGATTAACCGCTACACCTTACCGTTTATCAACAAGCGGTGGAGGTGCAATGCTCAAGTTTATAACGAGAACCCGGCCGAAAATCTTTTCGGATGTGATTTACCATTGCCAAGTTAGCGAATTGCTTGCTAAAGGTTTTCTTGCAAGATTGAATTATTATGATTTGACAAGGATAGACCTTACCCGTGTAAGAAGTAATACTACTGGTGCCGATTATGATGAAAAGAGCTTGTCTGCAGAGTTTGCACGAGTAGATATATATAGTTACATCACTAATACGGTGAAACGTCTCTTACGCCCTAAATCCGGTATTCCCCGTAAAGGTATCCTAATATTCACAATGTTTACTCGGGAAGCTCAAATGATTGCATCTGCTATTCCTGGCAGTGCTTTTGTCAGCGGTGAGACTCCGGCTAATGAACGAGATAGGATTCTTGGAGATTTCAAATCTGGGAAAATAAAAGTTCTCGCCAATGTCGGCGTGTTGACAACCGGCTTTGATTATCCTGAGCTTGACACTGTTGTTCTTGTGCGCCCTACAAAATCTCTATCTCTCTATTACCAAATGGTAGGTCGTGTTATTCGTCCAGCTCCCGGTAAAGAGGGTTGGTTGATTGATTTATGTGGAAATTACAGACGCTTCGGTAAAGTCGAGGATCTACGTGTTGAACAGCCGGAAAAAGGGAAGTGGTGTGTTATGAGTCGCGGCCGGCAACTAACTAACGTTTACTTTTAGTTATCATGTTTTGGAAGAAATATAAGAAGAAAGAGAAGAAGATGCCACTTTTTGAAAAAGCTGGTGTCAAGGTGGAAAAGCAACCAAACTTGAAAGAGAAGTTGGATAAGGTATTCAGCATGTTTATCCGGTTAAGAGATACGATGCCTAACGGATATTTCTGCTGTATTTCATGTGGGCAAGTGAAACCATTCAAACAGGCTGACTGTGGCCATTTCATTAACCGCCAACACATGAGTACACGCTTCGATGAAATGAATTGCAATGCCCAATGCCGGCACTGTAACCGTTTCATGGAAGGAAATATTCAAAGCTATCGTCGTAGGCTTGTAGCGAAGTATGGAGAGAAAAGAGTGCTTTTACTTGAATCTAAACAGCATGTTCACCGTAATTATTCAGACTTTGAATACAAGGAACTGATTAAACATTATCAGAAAGAGGTGATAAGGTTGAAAAAGGAAAAAGGGCTGTAGCCCTATTAATACTATGGACGGAGGATATATAAAACTAAGCCGCAAGTTCTTCTCGAATGAGTTGTGGAATGAAGCCCGGACTTTTAGCAGTTGCGAAGCGTGGTTAGATTTAATACAATCTGCACGATTTGAGGCAACGCCCCGAAAGGTGAGTATCGGAGGTCGAGAAGTGTCCTATCAACGTGGGCAATACCCAGCATCCATAAGATTCCTGTCACAGCGTTGGCGGTGGACTGAAAGACGTATCAGAACTTTCCTTTCCTATTTAAAAAAAGAAGGAATGATTGAGGTTAGCAAGGATCAGGGTGTTAATATCATCACTTTGTGTAAGTATGATGACTATAATACTGGTGACACAGCAAATGACACAATAAGTGACACGAGTATTCAAAAGGAAATCAGTGCTTTACGTAAGCAAGTGACACAGCTATTGACACAGCAAATGACACACCCTATGGAAGAACGACACACGGGTGACACAAATACTAAGAAAGGGAAGAAAGAAGAGAAAGAAAATACTCCTAACGGAGTATCAAAGAAGGACGCGGCTAAAGCCGCTACTCTTCAAAGAAAGCGGGAATTTGGTGAATCTCTCATTTCTTTTATTGATAAATACGGGAAAGAGATGATACGGGCTTTTTTTGACTATTGGTCTGAGATGAATAAAACCTGTACAAAGATGAGATTTGAACAACAACCGACATGGGAAGTTGCAAAGCGTCTTGCTACATGGGCAAATAATGATAAAACTTATGAAAACAATCGAGGCACAGGTTCAAGCAAGCAGGAAGCTAATGAATACGCATTGCAACTCCTTAACGACTGTATTCAGCGAAGAGAACGAGGCCTTTTTGACGAAATTCCCAAACCGTTCTGATGTAGAGAGGGTATATGCCCCTAATCTATGGGGATATACCTTGAATTATCCGGAAAGGGCTTTTAAGGCTGAATGTCCAACACTTCTAACTTATGATAAATTGTATGGCGAAGGAAGCTCAACAATCTGGATTCACATACATGTAACGGCCTTGTATGGTGCTTCACCGAGTAAAGACAAGGAACTTGCAAATAGCATTGCCATATTCTCTGAAACCTTCTCAGCAGAGGTGAGGCTATATAAATTGTCTGAACTCATGCTTTTTTTTGGCAGATATAAGGCTGGAAGATATGATAATTCTTATCAATCGTTTGATACCAAGAGAATAGGCAACGCTTTTTTTAAAGAATTCCTGCCACAATGGAGAAATGAAATAGCATTGTATATTCATAGGCAACAGCAGGAGGCTTACTTAGAAAGTAGAGAATTGCCTAAAGGCTATGTAGTTCCTGAAGGTTACAATCCTGATACCTGGTATAGAGAGCGTTTAAAGCGAGGTGAAATAAAACCAATAGAACCATGAAGTTGACAATATACTGGAAAACCAAAAATGCCCAGTGCATCAAGCATATTAGGAAGCGGTTTAATCTGCCGTCAGGCATAACCGTAAATGGGGAAACTGTAGCAGATATTAGAGATGAGGACATGGAATTGCTTCGTGAAACTGAAAAAATAGGTTTCATTCAGATACGCTATAAACCCTTATGAAAATGGCGTTATAATGGCGAAGTTTCTGTTTGCATAACTTGTCATTTTACGATAACTTTACTGATGTAAGGAACTAAAAGTCAAACCAATATAACTTTTGAATTATGGAAATACAGAAAATTAAAATCGAAAAAATCAGTGCTTCACCACTTAATCCGAGAAAGACTTTTGATGAAGCTGCTATTGAAGAACTTGCAGCCAATATTGAGAAACAAGGTCTATTACAACCTATTACCGTCAGACCTACATCTGAGGCACCATATTTGGATGAAGATACCGGTGAGGTTATTAATGTGAAAGACACTTACGAGATTGTTTGCGGTGAGCGCCGTTTCCGTGCTTTTCAACGATTGAAAGCAAAGGAAGATGAAGAGAACATAGCCAAAATCAAGGCCCATCGCAAAAAAGCAGAGTTGTATCAAACGATTTCCTGCATTGTCAGAGAGATGACAGATGATGAGGCTTTTGATGCAATGATTACCGAGAACTTGCAAAGAAAAGACGTTGATCCCATCGAAGAGGCTTTTGCCTTTTCTCAGTTAATTGAAAAAGGGCGTACACTGGAAGATATAGCACTGAGATTTGGTAAGTCAACCCGATTTGTCTTCGACCGTGTAAAGTTGAATGGTCTCATACCAGATTTGAAAGCCCGGGTTAGAGATGGTGAAATTCCAATTTCCGGTGCAATGATCCTGTCTAAACTTGATGATACCGAACAGGTAAAGTTCCACAAAGATAATAAAGGACAGTGTAATGTGGCTATGATCAGAAGATTTGTGAGTAATTCCTTTATGGAACTGGATAGAGCCGATTGGATTAAGGATAATGCAGATATCTGGGATAATGGTACATTCAAACCGTGTGCTGAATGTGAGTTTAGTACAGCAAATCATGGGTGTTTATTCTATGAAATGAACAGTGAAAAGGCTAATTGTACCAATCCTGTATGCTACAAGAAGAAACAAATTGCTTATGTCCTGCGTAGAATACAGGCAGAAAGTGAGAATCTTGTCAAGCATGGTGAGCCGATGGCATTCGGGAAAACTGTCATTATTGACAATGGCCCAGAAACTTACTGGGGAGAGGAAAAACAAGCTCAGTACAACAATACAATGGAAGCTGTAAGACAATTGGGATATTGTATTGTTACCCCGAATGAAGTTTTTAAAAGTAAATGTTGGTATAATGAAGAGGACGAACGTATTCAAAAGATGCTGGATGATTCTGAAATTTACCGTTGCATATCTTGCTTTGATTATTGTGGGCCAGAGTTTAAGGTTCAGTATTACTATATTAGAAAAGATATTGCTTCCAGCACATCAGCTCTTGCAGATCCTAAAGATATTGAGAGGGAGAAAATTAATTCCCAATTGAAAAGGGCAAAAGAGATCGTAGTGGAAAAGACTGCTGAAACTCTGCGCACCTGGGCACAAGAAAAGCCCTACCATGAGCGAAAAGGAGAGTTAACCACCAATGAACAGCTTGTATTTGATGTGATGGTTCTCAGCCACTGTAAGAGTTCTTTTCTTAAATCACTTGGCTTGGATAAATATGATAAAAAGAGTGATTTTGTGAAGTATGTTGAGAATAACCAAGCTGATAGGGTACAATGGTATCGAGCTTTTATCGCTGAATCCTTATCAGATAACAATGTCAACTTCTACCCTTATTTACAGAAGTGCCAGAATCTTCTGTTCTCAGAACAGTATCCGGATGAATATATTGAATTAAGCAAAAAGCTTGGTGCCTCATTTGAGAAGAAACAAAAGAAGCTCACAGCTCAACTGAAAGAACTTGATAATACTAACACAGAGGAAGCCTAACGGTTTCCTCTTTTTCTAAATCAGAAGAAATTATGATAGAAAAAACTATATATATTGCTGATGACAATAGCCGATTCGCCGATAAAAATGATTGTATTCACTATGAACATCTATGTGCTGAGGTTGAAGCAGCCATGTCTTTATTGAAACCGCGTCCCAATGAAGGATGTGCTTTTGAGAATGGTAGTGGCTATCTCCAACAGCATATTCAAACCTGTGAACTTGTAAGAAAGAGGATATTAAACATATGTGCTCTTGAAATGCCTTATTGGGCCAGAATAATACAAGAATGTGCAAATGGTCTACGTCATATATCACATGCAAGCAGGATTATATGCGACTATGATAATCAATGCTTTACTTCTGCTTTAAATAGGCTACAGTGTATTGATTTTACTAATGGCAAAGAGTCCGGACAACCGTACTATGTTTCCCATCAAGATGAAGTAACCAATGAAATCTGACTTATAAACTAAGTAGAAATGAAGCAGGAAAGGACTTTAACCTTTGGCAAGTACAAAGGTCAAGAAATAAAATATATCATACTTACCCACATAGGTTACATCATGTGGTGTTTTGAGAATCTGAATTGGTTTAAGTTAACTGATGAAGAGCAGGCGATATATGATGCGATAGCCATAATGATTAAGAAAGAACGCTTGCCTATGACTTTCCCAGTTGAAATGATGTACAAGCATATAAAGGACAGAGAAGCATTGGAAATGTTAAAAACACCGTTTACATTCAATGGAGAATATACATCCTACAAAATGTCTGAAAAGGACGGCCCAATATTCAATAGTATTGAAAAATACAGAATACACAGAACGCGCAGAATTAAGACACAAGAATGTTCATCATTTGGTTGCCTCTCGTTAGGAGATTTGACAGGGTTTTCACATAGTATGAATAAAGAAATAGAACGTACCCGGTTCAATGGTGAAACTGACGAAGATATATTTGGCGGTTGGGGTAGCATGAATGATTATAAAGATTAAAACCTAAAAAATAATCAAAGATGAATATCAATAAACTAAGAAAAAGGTATTTCAATTATCATCGTAAGCAAAGGCGAAATCGGTATTTAGCAGCTTATAAGGAATTGAAGCATGAGATAGAAAAAGAGTCTAAAAGAGGCAAATTGAGCGTGCGTTTTCGTGGCAAGTTTAGCTATGAATACGCAGTGGCAGCAAGATTGTTTTTTAGTAAGAATAAGGATTTCTATGTCAGAGTGAAATTAGAAGAAACAGAGTGGAATAATGAGTTCAAAGCCACAGAAATATTGATTAGTTGGAATATTAATGATGAGCCAGTGTATGATGAGTCAATAGCTTTTAATATTGATTCAGATGATGAAGAAGATTAACTAATAACAATAAAAAAAGGAATCAAATGATAATAGCATGGTTCTCATGCGGTGTAACATCCGCAGTCGCTTGTAAGATAGCATTGAGTCTGTACGAAGATGTGCAGTTCTACTATATTGAAACCGGCTCCTGCCACCCAGACAACGCTCGTTTTCTCTCTGATTGCGAAAGCTGGTACGGACAGCCTATTCATACCATACGAAGTGACAAATACACTTGTGTCGCTGATGTATTGCGAAAGGGCTATATTAACGGGACTCATGGCGCAGCCTGTACACTCCAATTAAAGAAGGTAGTTCGGTATAAGTTGGAACGTGATCTTAAATATTGGGACGGGCAAGTATGGGGCTTTGATTATGACCTGAAAGAAATAAATCGGGCTATCCGACTAAAGCAACAATACCCTGATACAAAGCCTTTATTTCCTCTTATTGAAAGGCAGATAACAAAGCCGGATGCGATGGGTATGCTTTGGAAAGCAGGTATTGAAATCCCCGCTATGTACAAGATGGGTTACAATAATAATAACTGCATCGGATGTGTAAAGGGGGGTATGGGCTACTGGAATAAGATACGCAAGGACTTCCCGGAAGTCTTCAACCAAATGGCACAGATTGAGCGTGATGTTGGTGCTACGTGCCTAAAGGACAAAGACGGGCGTATCTTCTTGGATGAACTACCAACATGGCGAGGTGACTCAGTGGAAGAAATTATACCGGATTGCTCTATTATCTGTCAAATAGAGTTTCAAGAGATAATTGACAGACAGGTAGAAAGGGTTTTGAAAGGAGAAATAAGTATTAATGATGTAGCCTAATTAGGCTCAAAACTAAGTAGTAATGAATATGGAAACAAAATTTAAAGTAGGTGATAGAGTGAGAATTTTAGATTGTCCGATTATGCCGGATATGGTAGGAAAAACGGGTATTATCAGACATAAGCAAGAGGATTTATATCGTGTAGAAGTCGATGGGAAAGTCATACCAGATTATGCTTTGGAAGCTGATTTAGAGTTGATGCCGACTAATCCTTTTGCGGATAGTAACGAGCTTATTGCAAAATTATTAAAGGAAAATGATTTAGAGGTAATGCACTTGGAAATGTATCTCAATACACAAAATGTTGTATGTGTGGAAAAGACAACGTATGATTCAATGTGCAGTAAAGATACTGCTTTAAATGCTTTTCTTGAATGCGAAGGGTACGATGAATTTGAAAGGGCAATTGACGAATAGCAATAATAATGAAGTATATAATAAATCGAGTTGAATTATTTGATGATTCTGATAAGAAGACCATCATTAAAAATCTAAATAAGCCTACGAATGACATAGATATTTCCCGTGAGGAATTTCGTGTAAAGTATGGATGTAAGCGTGTATGTTTCATGTACACGCAAGTTGTAAAATAACTTGTAAAACTGATAGTTATGATAACCTTAAACAAGCTCGCGGTTAAATGCTACAGAACCGCAATAAAGAGAGGCAAGATAGGTAAGCACAGCTCACCCAAAGCCATTATTACGGCAATATCCAAAGAGTGGCGTGAGCTGTGTGAAGCTACCGAGTATCGTAGTAATCATATTCCAAAGTATTCGGAGTGTGAGGAAGAAGCTGCTGATATTATCATTGCTTCGTTGACTTATCTTCAAAGAATTGGCTGCAGGGATATTGAGCAGCTTATTAAAGATAAGATAAACTTCAATGCTCAGCGAGAGGATTAGGGTTGTCGTACTGACTATAGAGATGTTGATTTTGTGTTGTTGAATAAAATAGTTAGTTATGACAGAGATTATTTCCATTGCCCTCTTGGACTTTAACAAGGGGCAGCTTGCCGGGCTTCCAAAGAACCCGCGCTTTTTCCGTGATTATCGCTATGAGGCGATGAAGAAAAGTATTTCTGATTGTCCGGAAATGCTTGAGTTACGAGAATTGATTGTCTATCCGTATATGGGTAGATACATTGTCGTTTGTGGCAATCTTCGCTTACGGGCCTGCAAGGAGCTCGGCTATACTGAGCTACCTTGTAAGATCCTGGCACCTGATGTTGCTGTTAAGAAGTTGCGCGAATACGCAGCGAAGGACAATATCAGCTTTGGTGAGAATGATACCGATATCCTGCAAAATGAATGGGATAAATCTGAGTTGCAAGATTGGGGTATGGAATTTGAATCGGAGAAGCCTGTTGAAGAATTTAAAGAGCGTTTCGACTCAATATCAGATGATACGGCCGTTTATCCTCTCATCCCAAAGTATGACGAAAAACATGAGTTATTCATCATCATTTCAAGCAATGAGGTTGATAGTAACTGGCTCCGTGAGAGGCTGGATATGCAGCACATGAAATCGTACAAGACCGGGAAAGTAAGTAAATCCAATGTTGTTGACGTTAAAGACGTTCGCCATGTCCTGCAAGATAGTAATACCAAGTCATAAGCGCCATGACCGGGTGTTCGCTAAAAAATTGGTGAACGATCCAATAATCTGTGTTGCTGAGAGCCAGGCAGATTTGTACCGGCAGTTTAATCCGGACTGTGAAATAGTAACCCATCCTGATGATGTGGTCGGGCTTATTCCAAAGCGTAACTGGATGGCAAAGTATTTCAAGGAGTTATTTATGCTTGATGATGATGTCCACGCCTGTAAGGCTATCTATTCAGAAAAGGGCGAGCCTTGCCGGATAAAGGATAAAAAACAGATAACTCATGTGATCTTATCATTGCATGAGATAGCAAAGTTGATGGGTGTTCACTTGTTTGGCTTTACTTCCCGGATATCTCCTGTGATGTATGATGAGACTGGTTTCCTTTCTCTCTCGAAAATGATAACCGGTTGTTCCTATGGTGTTATCTATAATAAAAATACGTGGTGGAACGAGGAAATAAGGCTTAAGGAAGACTTTTGGATAAGCTGCTATATGAAGTATAAGGAGCGCCGGATATTGACGGATCTACGCTATAATTTTGAGCAGAAGAACACGTTTGTGAATGCTGGTGGTTTAGCTTCCATTCGCAATCAGGAAGAAGAGCGTAGATCTATTCTTTTCATCAAAAAGAATTTTGGTGATAGTATCTTGTTGAAGAGTGCTACCAATAACGGAAAGGATAAGACAAAGCAGCTTGTAGAGTATAATATTTCCTGCAAATTCAAATTCTAACAGTCTGTAAAAAAGGCGTTTAAATGGCGTCCATTCTGATTGCTATTTTCGTCAATTATGATTAATTTTACTGATGTAATAAACTAAAAGTCAAATAATTAAATTGAAATTATGATTATTAGAACAGTTGGAGGATATGATTTCTATGAGGTGAGTTCTGCCATGCAAAAAGCTATCAGGCGAGCTGATACTGGTGTTGCCGGCTTCTTTGCCTTGGAGCTTTGGGCGAGTGGGTATAGGGATTATGTTTGGAAGAGATTATTCACCATCAGCGCCGAGGATTGCTTCGGTATCATAACCAAAGAGATTGAGGCTTTATGGCAGGGGCATGAGCTCGTCAATAAAAAAACTCCTCAGCCGAAAGGACGCATCTTTGTCAGTAAAGCTGTGATTATCCTCTGTGAGTGTAGGAAATGCCGGGATGCAGATCATCTGCAAAACTTCATTTACGACAGGAGAGATGTTGATATTGAAAAGTGGATTGAAGACGTGAGGCGATATCCCATTTCTATTCCTGCCTATACCTACGATGTACATACAAGGGTAGGGAAGAAGCAAGGCCGGACAAAGGCAGAGTTCTTCCAACAGGAATTTGACGCTTTAATTCCCCGGGAGCCTGGATTATTTGATGATCTTCCGTCAAAGAAATAGTTGCAAGCCCACAGTTTAATAGCTGTGGGCTTTCTATATAAGTCAAACCAATAAACCAAAGATTTATGAACAGAAAAGAAAGACAAGAGGCGAGAGCCGACAGGTACAGAGAACTTGCAGAAAAAGCTAACAAACAATCAAACGAGGCTTCTCAGCTAAGCCGCAGCATGGTAGAACACATTCCCTTGGGGCAGCCTATACTCGTGGGCCATCATTCAGAAAGGGCACATCGTAGTTTATTAGATCGCTCCTGGAACACTTTGGGGAAATCTGTTAAACTTAGCGAGAAAGCTGAGTATTTTAAACAGAAAGCCGCAGCGGCAGAAAACAATGATGCGATCTATCTTGGTGATGATGATGCTGTAGAACGTTTGGAGGCGAAATTAGCAGATCTGGAAAAAAAGCAGGAAATGATGAAAGAAACCAATAAGATCATCCGGTCAAAGAAGTTATCTGAAATTGAAAAGCATGATAGGTTAATTGAATTGGGGTGCTCTGAAGATGTTGTTAGGGAAGTCTTTACTCCTAATTACATGGGAAAAATTGGTTTTCCAAGCTATTCCATTACCAACAATGGAGCCAATATCCGCAGAGTTAAAGGACAGTTGGAGAAAGCCAAGCAGATGAAAGTTACTGAGGATAAAGAGTATAAGATAGGCAACGTTCGTGTCGTTGAAAACTATCAAGAAAATCGACTGCAATTATTCTTTCCTGGAAAGCCTGATGAGAATGTCAGAACTGAACTAAAACACAACGGTTTTAGATGGTCACGCTTTAACGGTTGTTGGCAGTCTTACCTCAAACGCTGGCAAATAGACCGGGCGAAAGAAATCATAGGAGGTTGATCTATGAATGTTATTCAGTCTGTGCCCCGTCAGGACTGCAAGGTATTTGCGAAATGTGGAGTAAAATCCCTTTCGCATTGCCGCAGGTATCGAGGAAATGATGAAGAGTGCAAGAAATGCACTCTCATCCGTCGTAAGCCTCATAATCGTGAGTTTGATGCAAATGGTAGGGAGATGAAGAAATGTACCCTGTGTGGGCATTATTTCTACTTGTACAGGTTCTATGATCGAGTAATTCATCATGGAGATAAGACGTATCGCTGTAAATGTTCCCGGTGCCGTATGTGTATGTCAAAAATCAATAGTGATAGAGCTAAGAATAAAAGAAATAAGATACAATGAGCATAGCAGTAAATGTCAACGGTAAAGATTACTATGACAAAGAAGAAGCCCGTGCAGCTTGGTTTGAAGAGTGGTTAATGAAACAGGACTTTGAGCAGGATCTTATTGATCGTGAGAATGAACTTGAATACCGGAGAACTCATCCGGATTGGAATATTCCATATGTAATGTATGGTGTCCGGAAAAAGCATAAGTGTATTAAAAAGAAGGAAATTGCTGTGTTTTATGACTTTACGCCGTGGCAGAAGCGTGCCCGTACTGCCGAGACACATTGGTTTACAGTGTTATATAAAAGAAGAGCAACCTCAAAAGAAGTGGAATCTTTTAGAGACCGAGAATATACACGTCGATATCTTGTTTATTCCCTGTATATTGAGAAAAAAATGACTCTTGATAAAGCTCTATCTCTTATCGTTGCTGATGACAAATTATTAGGTATTGTTGATGAGATAATTACTGAAATAGTGAAATCCTTTGAGACTTTCTTTGATCGTAAGTTTAGAATTTATCAACCTGAATTTGCCACTCAACTTGATTTATTTGCAGTATGAAAGTGCCTTGAAAATGGCGTTAAAATGGCGAAGTTTCTGTTTGCTTTTCTTGTCAATAAAGGATAACTTTATAGATGTAAGGAATTAAAAGTCAAACAGATAATATTTTTATGAAATGGAACTATTTGAAACCGCTTCAGGACTAAAGTATCATCTTACAAAAGAAATCAATCCCAACTGGGGTGTTTATGATCAATGTGTAGCCGGGATGCACCTTGATAATGTCGGTATAATCATTATTGATAGTGTTTATTGTCAACCTATTGACAATGAGCATGCTTTGTGTGAGATTTATCAAATAATTGAAACGAATAAATGTATAAATTATGGGAAACAAGCATTTTAAAATTACAGTTAAGGAGGTTGGTGTAGTCAATCCTGTAGAAACAGAATATCATGGTAACATTGACCGTAAAGGGCTCATCGACTTTTTCGGTTTGAATAATTCCAACGTGGAATGGTATAAAATAAAAGAATTTACAAATCTAAGTAAATATGAGCTATTATCCAGATAAAAATCAAATACCGACAGGATTTGAAGAATGGTCTTTTACCAATATGCCCGAAGACGGTGAAGTCGTAGAAGTATTGTCATACGGTAAGATAGAAACTATGAGATTTGATAAACCTTATATGGCATTCAATCCTCCTGCTATCACCCGTTTATGTGGATGGACTTTAGGTTGTAAGTGCCAAGAAGGGATTACGCATTTTAGAAGAATTAAATCATAACAATAAAAAAATGAATTAAAATGGATATAAAGAACGTAGGACAGCTTAGGAAAGTTATTGAAAATCTTTCTGATGATTACACAATAGAAATGCGTGTTAGGCGAACACTATCTGACGAGGAATTGAGAGGATGCCTATATCCCTATCCTTATGATACAGAGTACTTGACATTAGAATTTGATGGTATAGGCGTGTCAGACAAAGTGCTATGTCTGGGCGTAACATCTAAACAACAAGAATAAAAACTAATCAGAAAGGAATAGATTCAATGAAACAGATAGAAATAGAAGTAGATTGGAATGATGGTGACTATGAAACGATTCGCAAAAAACTGAGCGATGATAAGTTAGATTATTTCAGACCATTGTTTCAGGCAATATCCAAGAAGGGTAAAAGACATAATTGGGTACAGGAAGAACGTGAGGGTTATCTTGGGTCTTTGATAGATATGTATCCTGATATTCCCGAAGAAGTTCTAAATGAATTTGATGAAATATTGAACTTATGTTCTGGTGATTGTCGTGGATGGATACACACAATCTGTAGCATTCAGATTATTGAAATAAACGTTGTTGAAAATTTGGTATAATAATGACAATTTAGAAATGAATGAAAGCAAAACGATTTATGATGCCTTCTTTGGCCACTACATAGGCAAAAAGGTGTCACTGACTGATGATGGTTATTATTATTGTGGGGATTATATAGATGGTCGTTTCTACATAGGAGTATTGAGACATGTAACCTATAGCGAGAGAGGAATAGTTCTTCATCTTGACAATAATGAGATAACTGTATCAAGCACAACAAAAATAAGGATAATTGAATAATTCAAACTAATAAGAGAAATGAAGCAATCAATCGAAGAAGTAGCGTACAATTATGCTACTCAAAAAACGAAATTCAGAAAAGAAGTTCTGAAAGAAGTAGATGCTGATAATTACGTTTCTCGTCACTCTGATTGTATGGAAGACTTTCAATGTGGTTATAACTGCCGAAAAGAAGAGTCTCCGTGGATAAGTGTAAAGGAACGGTTTCCGGAAGAACAACAACATGTTCTATTCATTTCAGAATGGAGAGGCATACATAGAGCCTATTATACTGGTCAATATAGGAAAGGCAAATGGGAAACGGAAGAACATATATTTAATACTACTTCTTTTTATGGAACCATTACCCACTGGATGTTAATACCGAAGTTTAACTAATAAAACTAATCAATATGAAAATAGAGACTAAATTTAATATTGGTGACAAGGTCAAGTTCACTAAGAATGGAGACCTGTTAGAGGCAGAAGTAATTGTTGTAGAGACTTTAAACAAGTCGGACGTATCGTTTATAACTTATGTTGTTATGACTAAAGATGGAAGGTTCTTCCGAAGGTATGAATATGAATTGAACGATTTAACTTCATAAAGAATAGAAATGAAAGCAATAACAATAAAGCAACCGTGGGCATCCTTGATAGTTCACGGTATCAAGGACATTGAGAACCGGAGTTGGCAAACAAATTTCCGTGGACGTGTACTGATACATTCAAGTGTAAAGGGGGATATTTCCAAATTTGGATGTTTACAGCCAAACCAAAGACTAAAGGTGCTTAATACACCTATGAGTCGTATAGGTTTCAACGATCTTCCTTTTGGCTCCATCATCGGTAGCGTGGAGATTGTAGACTGTGTGCAGAACTATGCATCTGTTTGGGCAGATAAAGGTGCATACAATTGGGTATTGGCTAATCCTGTCTTATTCCCTGAACCAATACCTGCTAAAGGGAAACTCTCATTTTGGGAATATGATAGAATCCAACAGCCGCAATCCGATGGCGACCACAAGATTTGTATGTGTCGTATATGCGTTGATGAAAAAGTTCAGGTGATGAGTATGGGGAATTATTTCGTATGTAAATATTGCGGTGGACGCTGGTATAAATAAATTCAAAATCGATGTAGGAATGAATAAAAATGTATCTAAATATGCTTCTGAGCATTGGAGCAATAGCGATTATAAGGTAAGAGCCGAAATAGCTCATCAAAAAAATGTGTGTGTAGCTACCTCTGTTGTAAGAAAGGCTGTATTGGAAACCTTTGAAAAGGCTTTCTGTCTTGGTGAGGAAGATATGAAGCAGAAAGCTATCGAATCTTATATCGAAAATTGCGAGTACAAATCAGAATGGTGCTGCGGTTGTGCAGAAGCTCATGGAGCTATCCTTTCTGAACCGGATGTATGTATGGGTAGGGATTGCCCTACTGTGAAACAATTTATTGAAAAACTTAATTCGTAACTATAAAGAAAGGAATTAAATATGGGAAAGAATATCAAAGGTTTTGCTGGTTCTACCATCTTCAATCAAAAGACAATTAATCAAATGAACGGCATAAATAAAAACAATAAAGGGAAAGCATCCCCAATTTATATACCAACTAAAAAACGAAAGTAATGGAAGCTAAATTTAAAATTGGAGAAAGAGTAAAAATAGCCAATCATCCGGATAAATCTAAGATTGGTAAAGAGGTTGAGATAATTAACCTTCATCATTCTAATTTCAATCCGCAAAAGGGATATGTGGATGAATGGTTATACAATGTATGGGATGGTACGAAGTCTTTAGGGTGGGCACCTGAGTGCGACTTGGTAGCTAATAAACCTTCATAACGATATAGATATGAACACTTTTAAAAGTAAAGCAAGATGTCCTAAATGTGGCTGTACTAATCTTATTTTGATGGAAATAAGTATTGCGTCTACAACTTTTGTTCAATCGGTTGGATATGTGGCTAAAGATTCATCCTACAATGAAGTAGGAAATATAATCAGACTTGAAGGCAAATGTAATAGATGTAATCATGGCTGGATTTTTAGAAATGCGATTCAAATAACAGACGTGTTAGAACACCCAGAGAAATTTTAATCAAAACAATACCTATATGAACAAAACTAAATGTAATTGCAATAGTCCACATTGTAAAGAGTGTGAGGATGGAAGATTTGTCGAAACAGGGGTTAAAACGGTTGTAGAAGCTAACGAACATTCTACCGATTTGCGAGAGAAAGCACAACATGTAGAAAAACATCCTACAATAAAAGAAGTTCCCGGCTTCAATAAGTATGGTCAATTTTACGGTTTTGATTAACTAATAACAATACAAAAAGGAACTAATATATGGGAAAATATTTTGGAAAAAGTAGATATGATGTACAGCCATTATTGATGCAAAGGTATAATCTTTCCGAAAAGGATTGGGATAGATTGACTCTGTTGTGGCATAGTTATGGAATGAGAACTTCTTAAAACGATATGTCTAACCGGACACCATCAAACCATTACTTTTTACAAGGGATATTAGAACATCTCGCAGTAGAGTGGAGTACATGGAATGAAGGAATGAGTAAAGTGCTTAAAGATATAATTCAGACTGAGTTTCCTCAATTAATGGTGCAAGATAGAGAATATGAGATTGACTAAAAATAAGATAGATATGTACCAAGACGAGAATGTTACCAAGCTGTCTAAAATATCCAGTGTTCCCTATGACCTAATCATAGAGATAACTAAAATAACAGTTTTATCATCTAATGATCTACTTGAATTTTATTCAATGAAAGGAAGGTTTCCAACAGTTGAAGAAATGAATGTGGCTTCCAAAGTCGGGTTCTCTGCATTATGTGAAATGACTAAATTAATTAAAGACAAAATGGTAAATAAGAATAATTATGCTGTGTATAAAGAAGGTAGGCTTCGTTTGGTTGGCTTGATAATGTCTAATAGAGTAGTCCATGTTCCTGGATGGGGAACATTTGATCAAGGACTTTTTAATCTACCTGCATCGCAGGAAGATGCCGAAAAGTGCCAAACAACGATTAATAACAATGGAGAATATTATAATCATGAAGTGGGTTGTGTAGTTTCCAATGAGTTTGATATTGTGAAGTGGAGAAACAATAGAGTAAATAAAAAACTATATGAATAATAAAAGGCACTTATATACGACCTGACACCGTTTAGGTCAGTGATAACAAAAAGTAATGGCTCGTAGAAATACGGGCTTTTTTATTAACCATAATTCGATGAAAATGAAGATGATTGTAACTGGCAGTGCAGGCTTTATAGGTAAAGCGCTCTGCCAAGAATTAAGAAAACGTGCTGTTGAAGTAATCGAGATTGACCGTGTGACCGGGCAAGAGGCGTCCACCATCGGTGAATACCTGAAAGATGGAGATGTGGCGTGTGTCTTCCATCTGGCAGCGCAAACCAGCGTATTCAATGACGATTTGGCGCAGATCCGGAAAGATAACATTGATACTTTTATGATAGTCGCTGATGAATGTGAGCGATATCATGTGAAACTTGTATATGCGAGCTCTTCGACAGCTAACCTTTGCAACATCACTTCGATGTACGGAATAAGTAAGCATTTTGATGAGCAATACGCATCTATCTACTGTAAGAATGCAACTGGTGTTCGGCTTCATAATGTGTATGGTCCGAACCCTCGTAATAGAACTCTTCTCTGGTGCCTGTTGAATCGGGATAAAGTGGAGCTGTACAATTACGGCCAGAACATCCGTTGCTTTACTTACATAGATGATGTGATTGAAGGACTTATTTATGCTGTTGGCTGCCATAAGCCTTTGGTTAACATAGCAAATGTCGAACCGGTTACGGTACTGCATTTTGCCAATCTGGTAAACTATTACAAAAGCGTTGATATAGAGCTTGTTGGAGAAAAACGTGAATTTGACAATTTGGAGCAACAGGTGAATCAGGGCATCTATTTAGTACCTTTGTCCTATATGCCAGTTGAGAGAGGCATAGAAAAGGTATTCGCCAGGCGGAGAAAGGAAGATCCTCAAAAAAATGCGGAGGCGGAGAAATAGAAAGTTCTGTAAATGAAAAGCCTTTCATAATTATTCCTACAGGTTGAGTAGCTTTGATTAGTTCTCTCTCTGTAGGAATTTATAATATGTGTTGCTATGAGTAAAGAGAAAGCATTAACATTGAAACAAGAGAAGTTCTGTCATTATTACGTTGACACAGACGGTAATGCAAGTGAAGCGTATCGTATGGCTTATGATGCTGCAAAGATGAAAGCTGAGAGTATTTGGGTGACTGCGTGCAGGTTACTCAAAGAACCTAAGGTCGCTCTAAGGATAAAGGAGATAAAAGAGAAAAGGGCAAAAGAGTCTGAGGTGAAGCGTGAAGCTGTAGAAAAAGTGCTCATGGATATTATCATTGCAGATCCCAGTGACTTATACATCGTAGATGAGAAGACAGGTAAGGTTATGATGAAAAGCCCCTCTCAATTACCTAAGCGCCTCCGGAATGCTTTAAAAAAGATTCAGAACTCTAAAGGGAAGGTTTCTTATGAGTTCAATGGTAAGACTGAGGCGGCCCGGTTACTTGGTGCCTGGAACGGATGGGACGCGCCTACTAAGATAGACCTTACTAACAGTGGAGGAAAAACCGGTGAGCTCCGCATTGGATTCGATGATGATAGCGTATCGGAAGTATAGGACAATAAAATAAGCGATTTCGGGTGTTTGTTCGCCTGTGGTGTCCGACTTATAGAACAATATAGAATGATCGTAAATTATAAAAAACTCAATCCTAACGGCTTTTATCTGCTGAAATATCTACAAGATATACTCATCAGGTTTATTATCTTATATGGCGGTTCTTCGTCTGGAAAGTCCTATAGTGTTGCTCAGACAATACTCATACAGACTTTACAGGATGGAGAGAATACTTTGGTCATGCGTAAGGTTGGAGCTTCTATACAGAAAACCATATATGAGGACTATAAGGTAGCGGCTAAAGGATTGGGAATAGATCATCTTTTTAGGTTCCAGCAAAATGCGATTAAGTGTTTGTACAATGGTGCAAAGATTGATTTCTCCGGTCTTGATGATCCGGAGAAGATAAAGGGTATATCTAACTACAAGCGAGTGCACCTCGAAGAATTGTCCGAATTTGATGAGCCGGATTTAAAACAGATACGTAAGCGTCTGCGTGGAAAAGTCGGCCAACAAATTATCTGCACTTTCAACCCTGTTAGTGAAACGTGTTGGATAAAGAAGAAGCTGTTTGACACAGAAAAGTGGCATGATGTCCCTATGACTGTGGAAATTGCCGGGAAAGCATTGCCGGAGGAATTGACAAAAGTAAAATCCATCCGGATGAACTCAACGAAGTCGATTTTGAATCCGAGGACCAGGCAGATAGAAGAACATGCTCCGGACATGGTGGTTATCCAATCCACCTACCTGAATAATTTCTGGGTTGTTGGCAGTCCGGACGGGACTTATGGCTATTATGATGAACAATGTATTGCCGATTTTGAGAAAGATCGTTTGAACGATCCGGATTACTACAACATTTACGCGCTCGGAGAATGGGGTGTCATTCGTACCGGGAGCGAATTCTTTGGATCGTTCAATAGAGGCAAACATTCAAGTGAGCGTCTGTATCGCCAAGACCTGCCTATTCATATATCAGTAGATAACAATGTACTTCCTTACATCAGCGTTTCATACTGGCAGGTTGATCTATCTGCCGGTATTAAGATTTGGCAGTTCCATGAGACGTGTGCCGAAAGTCCGAATAACACAGTTAAGAAGTCCTCTAAGCTCGTTGGTAAATACTTGAAAGATATCGGCTACTGTGATAAGGTTTACCTGCATGGGGATGCTTCGACGAAATATGCCAATAGTATTGACGACGAGAAACGTTCCTGGATGGACTTATTCATAGACACTTTGCAGAAAGAAGGTTTCGAGATTGAGGATAAGGTCGGTAACAAGAATCCCAGTGTAGCGATGACTGGTGAGTTTATCAATGCTATCTTTGATGAAATAGTGCCAGGCATCGAGATAGGCATTGATGAGAGCTGTACCGTTTCTATTGAAGATTACATGAGCGTGCAGAAAGACGCTAACGGTGCCATCCTTAAAACAAAGGTCAAGAATAAGATTACCATGCAGACTTACGAAGAACACGGGCATCTTTCTGATACTTTCCGTTATGTGGTGGCTGACTTATGCCATGAGGAGTACACAGCTTTCAGCAACCGGCGAAAGAGAAATCTCTACGGTAACAAGGGTGCATTTTCATACTACAATCCTGGCACTGAATATGAATATAGTAATAAGATTGTCTACGTTGTGCCCAATGTGAACGGCCGTTTCTTACTTGTTCAGGCGTTCAGGTGTGGTGAGAAATGGCATTTGGTAGATATTGCCTACCGGCAAACTGCCTCGATGGAGGAAATTAAATCTTCAATAAAGGAGCATGAAGCAAGCCTTTATATTGTTGAATGCTCCAATGTCTATTTCCCTATGGTTAGAGAACTCCGGTGTTCACTTCCAGAAGTGAAAGTCGCTAAAGAATATCCTGATGTAGATAAGCGTATAGCTGCTACATCAGATTTCATTAAAGAATACTTTTTGCTTTCTGAGAAGAAACTGGAAGATTCAGATGAGTATGGTAGTTTCTTGGCCAGTCTGTTAGATTACAATATTGATAGTGAAAATAAAGAGGCTAACATTACTTTAAGTGGCTTAGCTTATTACATCATAAAATACTGTTCATAAAAGTGCCCCTTGTAAATGGTTGATATATAACTGTCTATGCTGATTTTGTACTAAATGGTATATGTCAAGATATTTGTATTTCAAAAAATCGGATATCCTTCTGCATATATTTGTTTCAAAAGAAAATCGGATGAGTTGGAGCCTTTTTAAAAAGAAGTCTGAAAATGATTTGAAAGAACCTGCCGAAGAAAAGAAAGTTGTCAATTCGGAATATGATTCAGGTTCTGTAGATTTTATCGTTGAAGAGTTATTTGCTAACCCTTGTGTGTGTAGTCAAAACTATCTTCAATTGTTTGCTTCTATTCCAGAAGTATTTTTCCCTATTGACTATATCGCATCTCGAATTGCCGGTGCTGTATTCAATTTGAAAAAGGTGAAAGATGATAGTATTGTCTGGGACAACCAAAAGGTCAATCAAATTTTGAATAAGCCAAATTGCTTGTTTAGTTGGAAGGAAACTGTCTATTCTCATTTCGTATATAGGCTTTGTACCGGTGATAGTTTTATACGTGCTGCTGTTCCTGAATCATTGATGAGTGCCAAGGAGTTATGGAAATGGTGCTCAAACTATTGGGTATTACCTGCTGATAAAGTCGAAATTATGCCTGTACGTAATTTTATTCCTTTATTTGGTATAGCTGAAACCGAAGATATTATAGACTGCTATCACATGAATTTTGGTTTTAGCTCAGGTTTAAGAATGAACCCTGCTCAAATTCTGCATGATCGTGAAGGGATTCCTTCACTGTATCCGGGCATAAGTTTTTTGCGTGGTACCAGCCGCTTGAAATCTCAGTCAAAACCGATCAGTAATTTAATAGCTGTCTATGAAGCAAGAAACGTGATTTATGTGAAACGTGGAGGGCTTGGTTGGTTAGTTTCTGCAAAAAAAGACGAGACAGGAACCATTGCAATGACGCCAGATGAGAAGAAGGAACTCTTACAAGAACATAATAAAACATACGGGATAGGAAGAAGTCAGTTTCCTTATGGTTTTTCTAATATTCCGTTAGATTTTCTCCGGACAAATCTTTCAATTCAGGAGTTACAGCCATTTGAGGAAACCCTTGCGGATGCTATTAATATATCCGGGGCATTTGGTATCCCTGCTGAACTCGTACCTCGTAAAGACCAGTCTACTTTTAACAATCAAAAGACAGTTGAAAAAAGCGTGTATAGTTCTGTAATTATACCCATGGCTACCGGATTCTGCAAGGATATTACGGAGTTTCTGGGGCTTGAAGCTGACGGACTTTATATAGACTGTGACTTTAGTCATGTTGACTGTCTGCAGGAAGGTAAGAAAGAGGCCGAAGATGTCAAAACCAGTATTTCAGGAAGATGTAGAGTCGAATTTCTTTCCGGTATTATCTGCCTGAACGATTGGAGAGCACAAATTGGAGAAAGTAAGGTTGAAATCCCGCTATATAGTAAACTGATATTCGAGATGTCGCCTGACGAGATAGAGAAAGTAAAAACGATGTTGAACTTAACAACAAAAAGTGTAGATGGAGAATTACAAAAACCTTCTGTGCAAAACGAAGGCAAATGATGTTGATGAAAAAGGTGTTGTTACAGTAGCTGTTAACGGCATTGGTGTTAAGGATTCACAGGATGATATTTCAATGCCTGGTTCTTTCAATAAAACGTTGAAAGAGAATTTTAATCGTATGCGTTGGTTCTTAAACCATAGAACTGATCAACTCTTAGGTGTTCCTCTTTCTGGTGAAGAAAAGGAAAATAATCTTGTGATGGTCGGGCAGATTAATCTCAAAAAACAGATGGGGCGCGACACTTTGGAAGATTACAAACTGTATGCTGAGAATGGTCGAACTCTTGAACATTCTATTGGTGTCAAAGCGATAAAGCGCGATGAGGCAGATCGAAGAAAAGTAAAGGAATGGTTCATGGGAGAATATTCGACTTTGACCGCATGGGGGAGCAATCCTCAAACGTTTCTGGTTGATATTAAGTCTGCCACGAACGAGCAGGTAAAAGATGCTATAGAGTTTATACGGAAGTCCTTCCATTTCAGGTATTCTGACGAACGTTTAAATGCTTATGATATGCAGCTGAATTTAATGCTAAAAGCACTTAGTGGTGCTCCTATAGTGACTTGTCCACATTGTGGCTATGAGTTTAACTATGATGATGTTCCAGAAGTAACTTATTCTCAGCAAGTGTTAGAACTTGCTGCACAATATCACCGGTGGATTACGGAGGATATTGTACGTGAGGAAATGAATAAGCTTACCCCGCAAATCAGGGAACAGGTTATTGCCATTCTTGACACACAGAAAATGCTGGATGTTAAGTCTATGGATAATATCTCGAATTATGTACGTTGCCCTCATTGCTGGGCAAGAGTCTATAAAAGTAATGCAGTTATCAAAGATGAGTCAACAGATACTTCACCTAAAGGTAGCAATGAGCCGTCGAATGACACTCAGACCCTGCCAACAGGAGCCAATGAAGTAACTATTGATACAGAGAAAGCCGCTGATACCAGCACTTTCTTCCATACTCTGAATGATTGCTTTGTCGAACAATAAATTGAAAAAAATTATGTCTTTAAAGAAATTTACTGTATCAGATTTTAATCTGAAAACTGACCATCTGCCGACTGAGCAGAAGTTGTTCATGGAAAACATTGCTGGTATGATGTGTGATGTCATGAATAAGTCTCTCGAAGGAATGCTTGCTCCCAATGAAGTGACTGAGAAGTTCACTGAAATCAACAACCTGCTGAAAGCTTACGACGGTGAAAAGTTTACCCAGCTTATCAAAGATAATGAAACACTTGTTGAGCAGGTCAAGAATCTGGGTGAAAGTATTGAGAAAATGAAACAGAAAGGCTTATCAATGGAGACTATCAACAAATTCGATGAAAAATTGAATGAGATGTTAGACTCTGAGAAATTTGCAGATTTTGTTTCCGGCAAGACGCGTAAGTCCGGTTCATTTGATGGCTTCTCTTTGAAAGATGTTGTCTCTATGACCGACAACTATACCGGCGAATTGTTGATTACCCAACAGCAAAAGCGTGTAGTTAGCCAGGTCTCAAATAAACCGTTGCATATGCGCGACGTGCTTACTACTTTGCAAGGTGACCCGGCATTCCCTCAGTTGGCTTATGCCCAGGTGTATGATTTTGACCGTAATGCACGGTATGTTACTGAGAATGGTAGATTGCCTGAATCGAGCATTAAGGTGAAGGAACAACAGACTGGAACCAAACGCCTTGGTACACATATTCGCATTTCCAAGCGTATGCTCAAGAGCCGTGTCTATATTCGTTCTTATATCCTTAATATGCTTCCTGAAGCTGTATGGATGGCTGAAGACTGGAATATTCTGTTCGGTGACGGCAACGGTGAGAATCTGCTTGGTATTACTAACCATATCGGCGTTACTTCAGTTGAGGACATTATCAGTAGCGCGATTGTAACTGGGAGTGCCGGTTCGGTTAAAGCTGTCGCAGGGCAAAATGACAACAAAGATATCATCATTGAGTTTGCCAATCCTCAGGACCTGATTATTGATGGTATGACAATCACTTTTGCCCATGCAGCAGTGAATACCGATCTTAGTACTGCACACCCTATCGTAAAGATAAACGACCGTCAAATTCTCATTGAGGGTGTCGCATATAAAGGTGCAGAGACTGCTCTTGCTGAAATGACATTTACCGTTAATAATGCTGCGTTCAAAAACATCGAAGAGCCGAACTCAGAAGATGTAGTGAAGACTGCTTTCGCTGTAATGACGTACGCTCAGTATTATCCGAACGCCATAGTTTTGAATCCGATTACAGTGAATGCTATCGAATCTGAAAAAGATACTACCGGGCGAAACTTGGGTATTGTTTCAATGCGGAACGGTATGAAATGCATAGCTGGACGTCCTGTTATTGAATATCAGGGTATCATGCCTGGAAAATATTTGCTTGGAGATTTTAATCAGGCTTCCAACTTGGTTGATTATTCTTCATTGACTCTTGAGTGGGCCGAAGATGTTGACACCAAATTATGTAACGAAGTTGTCTTGATTGCTCAGGAAGAGGTTATATTCCCTGTTTATATGCCTTGGGCTTATGCTTATGGTAATCTTTCCTCTTTGAAAGCTGCAATCACCAAAGCAAAACCGTAAGATATGAAGTACATTCTTGATGGAAACGAAAAGGATGTTACCAATGTGATTAAAGAACAACGCATTCGTATAGGTAGGGGATTGATTTCATTCACCCCTATCTCTGAGTGTGGGCTTATCACTGAGGAAGATGCCCGTAAAGCTATGGATGAGAAGTTAGCAGAACTGGCTGCATCCGTTGAAGAGAATCAAAGCCTGAAATTGCAAATAGCAGACTTTGAGTTGAACATTAAAGAGAAGGATGCTCTCATTGCTTCTCTTACTACTGAACGTGATAAGTTACAGGCAGGTACAACCGAGTGTGAGGTAATGAAGGATAATAAAGAATTGTCTGTAAGTGACTCTAAGAATCTTACTACTGAAGACTCTAAAAGCTCGGTAACGTCTGATGATAAGACTGTCAATGTAGAAGAGAAGAAAAGAGGGCGTCCAGTTACCCGTAAAACTGAATAACTATGTTGATTGATGTTTCATATTTCCTCTCCGGCCCGCGGCATATTGCTAATGCGACATTGGCAGAACTTCCCTCGCAAGACTCCATTGCCGTGAATGATATGATAGTGGCGTACATAAAGGAGTACCAGCCGCAATTTCTTTCTGGTATGTTGGGAAGTAAACTTTCTCGTGAAGTTACTGATTACCTGGAATTGATTGAGCAGGAGGAAGAGGAAACCGAGGAAAATAAGAACGAAGAATCTGCCTCAGTCTCAGAATCCAAATATGAGTCATTATGCAAACGCATACGTGATTCATATGCAAACTATGTATTCTTTCACATTCTCCGAGATGCTAATACACAGGCAACAATCAAAGGGCTTGTACGCCTGAAGAGTGACAATACCTATGTCTCGCCTTTCCAAAGGCAGGTTAGTATTTGGAACGATATGGTAAAGAAGAACCGGGAGTTCGTGAGGTGGGCCTCTTCAAAAGATTATTCTTTTACGGTAAGCATCGACAGCAATTTATTAACCCCTATCAATGCTTTCAATTTATGACAGATACCGATATCATAGACATATTCGCTGATGTGGTAAAGAAGATTCCGGAAGAACTTGAAGTTATCTATACTGATAGTAAAGGTGCTAAGAAGGTTATTAAGAATCTACCGATCAACTTTGTATTTGGAAGTGGCCAGTATGTTAAGGACATGCTGGACACAACCACAAAGTCAGATAATACTTCACCTTCAAAGTTTCCATTAATAGCCTTGTTCTGCCCGATCACTGAGGAAAGGAATAGCATAGATTACTTCGCAAAAGCAAAGGTGTCGTTGATAATAGCTTGTTCCTCCAACAATGAGTGGAGTAATGAGAAACGTCATGAAACGTCATTCAAGAATATTCTTCGTCCGATTTATAACCGGTTGATTGAAGTTCTGCTAGAAGATGATAGGTTTGATTGGGGTTATGGAAAAGTGAATCATGGTTATTCAGAAAACTATTCTTATGGCAGATATGGAGCTTACACGGAAAAAGGCGATGCAGTAAGTGAACCTATAGACGCCATAAATATAAAAAGTATGGAAATTACTATTAATAATCCAATTTGTAGATAAAATGAGAAAGATTAGAACCTGTGAGAGTGCGTTGTTTAATACTGGCGGCTCTACATGTCAGATTGATTGGGGCAGAGTAAAGGGCTGTATCATTGTTGAGAAAGGTCAGAAATTACCTGCTGAACTAACAAAAGATGCACTTGAAGAACTGTGTCATGCAGACCGTCCGGGTAGAGTGTATCCGATTCCTTCATTTGTAGAATATGCGAAGAATGGCGGTGAACCCCAGGTGAACGCAGTCGGCTACGGGCCAAGTCAATACAATGGGATGAGTGCAGAAACGGAAACATTCACTTTGCCAAAGTTTGACGAAACGCTTAATGCTAAGCTGCTGCAATCTGCTACAAAGGAGTGGGATGTCTATTTCTATGATGATAAGTTCTTGTATGGGTATAATGATGGCACAGACGTGCTTGCGGGTATGCCGATGTCAACGATTTATCCTACTGTAACTCCCTTCTCTACAAGCTCTTCAAAATCAACTATGACAGTTAGTTTCTGCCATACTGATATTGAGGATCTGTTGATGAACGTTGATTTCATCAAACTTGATTTTAATATTAAGAACGGACTCAAAGGCCTTACAGAAGTAGAACTTGTCAGTAAGGAATCGAACAAGTACAAGTTGATTGAGAAAATCGGAGGGTATGACCTTACACCTTTGCACGGTGGAGCCATAGCTAAAGCCGCTGCCGAAGTTTTGAACGGTGCTACATCGGCTACTTATGCAGATGGAATTCTTACGGTGGTGCCTGCTGATGGTGGTGGAACAGTCTCTCTGAAAGCTCCTTCAGTATTGTATGAGAATGGTATTAAATACATCGAGGGGGTATCAGCATGATCATTGAAGGTGTGACCTTTATTGAGCCGGCAGTAAAGGCTATGAAGAAGTCCGACTTCATTGATAAACATATGCCGGTTATTTGGCAAGACCGCCCGGAGGATGATCGTAATAAAATGCTTTCTGATACTTACGATCTGATTAAGAAAGGAAAGGTTAAGGCTAAAGAGGTAAAAGAGTGATAAACGAGGGGGATGAGGGATTGATTTCACATCCCCCTTTTTCTTTAAAGGTATGGCCAGTATAGATGAAGTATATGAAGTGATCCATAAGATTAATACCGGTATCAAAAGAGAATGCCTTGCGTGCATGGAGGATAACAGTAATGTTATAGAGTCTTTGGTGCGTGAACAGCTTTACAGTGGTATGAATGGAAAGGATAGGTTGCTTAGTCCGGATTATGATAATGATCCGTACTTTAATGAGCCTGGACCTTGGTTGCATCGGGCAAAGAGCTACAAGAAGTGGAAGAATGAAATTACCCCACCGATTGAGTCAGAAGTTCTATTCCTGCCACCGCGTCCGGTGGAAGTTCCCAACTTGTACATAACTGGTAAGTTTCATGATAGCATACAAGCGCGGTTATCCGGTGAAGTCATGGAGATAAAGACTATTGGTTTCAATGAGGGCCCGGACATTGAGAAGAAGTACGGTAGTGAAATCTTAGAGCTTGGTGATACCGCAAAGAAATACTTCTCTGAGCGTATTCTTCGTCCCTGGCTGGAAAAATTCATAGCTAATAGCGGTTACAGATGAGTTGCGGTTGTGATAACAAAAAAATTATGTGCGAGTATGCCCATGTAAGTGAGCTTGCACGAAAGGCTGCCATATTGGAACAGTGCATCTATGCAGTGTATAAAAGACGGGATGGTACGTATGGCTTCGATAAGGCAGATAGTGAGATAGATGGTGAAATTGTTGAATTTAGACATTATTTGTGATGGGAGAATTTGGAATAAGTGGTTTAATAAAGGCTGGTGAACTTGAAGCACTTGATCAGTGCGATGTAAAGTTGATCAAGATAAAGAATACCTATGTCGATGTGGCAAAAGAGCTTGCCAAAGGCATTAAAATGGAGATAGAGACTCCTAAAGAGCTTGACAAGTTATTTGCATTGTATTCTGCTCAGGTAGCGACTGCAGAGAAAACGAACACTGAATTTAATGTGACTCTTGATAAACAAAAGAAAGTGCTTCAGGAGGTCGCAGATAATTTGCAAAAGCAAGCATCAGCAAGTGATTTATCAGCCAAAGATATGAAGCAACTTGCTGATGCCAATGCAAAGAATGCCGCTGCACTGGAAAAGGTAGCAAAAGCGGAGTTGGCCGCTACAAAGGCGCAGAACTCTGGTAATAGCACAAGAAGAAATGCCAATATAAGCGAGGAGGAAAGGCTTCGTATAATTAAGGATGCCATTACTCTTACTAATCGGGAGGTGCACAGTATTATAGAGGCTGAGACAGCCAATAAACAATTAAGGCAGGCTGTTAAACTTCTACGGGATACAGATGCAGACTACATCACCATATTGGCACGGCTTAATTCTACGATCGATACCAATTCCAATTATTCCAAGAAGAACTCTGATGCACAAACACGGCAGAAATTAACTGTTGGTGCATATCGCGAGGAGGTGAAACTTGCAATTCTTGAAATAAATAAAGGCAATAATGCTTTGCAGAGTTTTGGAACAATTGCCAGCAGTACGGGGAAAATGCTCAAGAATCAGTTTTCTCCTGAATTGAGTAAGATCGGAGGGAATGTGAAAACTCTTATTTCAGGTTATGTGGGTGCTCAGGCTGTAATAAATGGTATAGTAGCTTCATTTACAAAGTTACGTCAAGGGGTAGGGGATGTCGTTAATTTTGAGTTCTCCATTAGCCGTCTTGCTGCGATTCTGGGAACTACTTCGGATAAAATTAATGATTTAACTCTTGATGCAAAGCGACTTGGTGCTACCACTAAATATACAGCTTCTCAGGCCGCAGAACTACAAATTGAGTTAGCTAAATTAGGTTTTACTAAAAAGGAAATATTAGAATCCACTGAGTATATTCTTCGATTTGCACAAGCAACAGGTTCAGAATTATCTGAAGCTGCTGCTTTATCCGGTGCCGCTTTACGCATGTTTAATGCAGATACGAGAGAAACAGAACGATATGTGTCCGCAATGGCAGTAGCTACTACAAAAAGCGCATTATCATTTTCATATTTGGCTACTGCTATGCCAATAGTAGGGCCGGTCGCAAAAGCATTTAATTTCACAATAGAAGATACTTTGTCTTTATTAGGAAAACTTGCAGACTCAGGCTTTGATGCATCAATGGCTGCTACTGCTACGCGTAATATTTTTCTTAATTTGGCAGATGATTCAGGCAAGTTAGCCAAAGCTTTAGGGCAGCCTGTTAAAACTCTTCCTGATTTAGTTGCTGGACTTTTGAAACTGAAAGAGCAGGGAGTTGATTTGAATACAACACTGGAACTTACGGATAAGCGTAGTGTTGCAGCTTTTAATGCTTTCCTAACCGCTGCTGATAAAATTATTCCATTACGAAATCAGATTACTGGTGTTGATGAAGAGCTTGCAAAAACAGCTCGTACAATGGGAGAGAATATTAAAGGTGAGCTGGCGAATTTGAGTTCTGCCTGGGAGTCATTTATGATAACCTTGTTAAGAGGCACTGATACTATTTCGAGTGTTTTAAGTGAGTTTACGGGGCTTATCCGTTCTATGCGTGAGGCTATTGCTACTGAAGACGAATTGGCTGCCGAAAGACTTGCTAATGCCCAACGTAATGGACAACAAGCCGCAAAGCAGGATAAGGAATGGGTTCAATCAAAATTGGATAGCATAGAAACAGTTGCCCTCCATTATAGAAAAGGAGGTGTAGAAGGTACTGAGGCTTTTGAAAAAGCAAGAGCCGAACAACTTAAAATACTTGAGAGGTCATTAGGACAAGAAGAAGCGAGATTACAACTTTATACTAAACGCAATCAAAAACAGTGGGAAGAATATAATAATCGTAGTTTCTTGAAGCAAGGTTTGGGACTTCAAAAGTCAACAAAAGAGATGAAAAAGGATATTAATGAGTCATTTAATCTTATAGAAGAACAAACAGTCTTTATATCCAGTATAAAAGAAAAAATGGAGCAAATTAAAGGACTGACTAATGATTATCAAGTAGATAATAATAGTAATTCCTCAACAAAGCAACTCTCCGATAAGGAAAAACGTGAATTAGAGAAAGCTGCTGCTGAAAAACTGAAGATTCAAGAAACCTATCAAGCCTCTGTACTGGCTTTAATGAATGAGGGGTTAGATAAGGAATTGAAAAAAATAGGTCTTGATTATTCAAAGAAGATTGCCGCAGTCAAAGGTTATAGTAAAGAAGAAATTGCTACTCGGGAGAACCTGGCTAAAGAGATGCAAAATGCTATTCAGCGTTTCTCCATCCAGTATAACGCCAACCGAGAAAAGCAAGATATTGCCAATTCTCTTGAAGTAGTTCAGAAGGGCTCAAAGGAAGAACTTGCATTGAAGCTCCGGCAACTGGATTTACAGCGTGAAGCTGAGATTGATGCGGCAGAAAAGACAGGTGAGGATGTGTTTGCCATCGATCAAAAATATAGCAATAAGAAGCAACTGATACTTGAAGAGAATGCCGCTTATCAGATACAGTTTATTGCAGAGAATGCGGCAGCCGAACAAATCATTCGTGACCAGACCTATCAAGCTGACATGCTCTCTTTGAAAAAACAACTTGCAGAAAAGAAAATTACTCAGAGGGAATATGCCGAGCAGGAATACCAACTTACATTAGATTATGTCCGGAAGTCGAACGAAGCTGCCATTGATGCCCTAGAATTGGAACTTAAAACAGATAACCTTAGTTCTGATGATAGGGCAAAGATTGCTGAAGAGCTCCAAAAGTTGAAAGCTGAGCTTGCTCAGAAAGAGGCTGAGGCTGAGATTGCCGCTATTGAGAAAGTAACTAAGGCTGACGAAAAATCTCATAAAGATAGAATGCGTAGCCTGCAAGATTGGTTGCAGACTGCTCAACAGGCAATAGGAAGTATTGGAGATCTCATTGCAACTGTTTACGATGGCCAGATAACCAAGATTGAAGATGAGCAGGACGCTAACAATGATGCCTACGATCAGGATATTGAGAGAATTGAGAAAAAAGTCGAGTATGGTCTTCTCACAGAGGAAGAGGCTGAGGTTAAGAAGCGTGCTGCTAAAGAAAAAACGGAGGCAAAGAACCGTGAATTGGAGAAGAAAAAACAAGAGTTGGCCCGGAAACAAGCTATCTGGGATAAGGCTACCAGTATTGCGCAAGCCGGTATCGCCACAGCGTTAGCGATTACTAAATCGCTACCTAATTTTGTGTTAGCTGCCATTGTCGGAGCAATGGGAGCTATTCAAGTTGCCACTATTGCCGCTACCCCTATACCATCATACGCAGAGGGTACGAAAGACGGTGCTCATCCTGGGGGAAAAGCTCTCGTAGGTGATGCCGGCAAACGTGAAGTTGTAATGTATAAGGGGATGGCATGGATTACTCCTGATACCCCTATGCTTGTAGATCTTCCGAAAGGTGCTCAGGTCTTTCCTGATGTCGATGATTTCGGTTCCCTTGACTGGCAGAATAATAGTTTTGCTCCGATGTTCTCTTTCCTTCGTAACAGTGAAAAGGGTGGGGCTGGCACTACTGTTTATAACGACTATTCCGGTCTTGAACGCCGGATGGATATGACGAACAACCTGTTGGTACAGTCTATCAAACAACGTAGGAGAGAGGCTTATAAAAGAGAATTTGACTTATACATATTGAGAAATTCATGAAAACAAGATTGAATGAAATATCATTAGCGCAGTTTATAGAACTGCTGTGTGGCAATTACTGTTTGCTATTAGATGATGGTGATCAAGTTAACAAAGAAGAGCTTGAAAGATGCGCTCATTCTCTTATCGCATCATATCGCTTTATTGCCGATAAATCAGGAATGAGAGCTTTTATTGCGAAAAAAGAAGAAGCGATAAAATGTAAAATGAAAGTCTTCTTTCTCCGGATATGTACCACTCTTGTTATGCAACAGGCGTATGAGGATATACGTTCCTTACTTGCCATGATTGATGAGGATGTTTCCGGTGTGAGCGATGACAACCTCAAAGATAGAGTTGCTGATTTGCTGAGATATGCTACCTTTGAACAGCATCGTAATGAGGAAGTAAATGCAGATCCGGAGAAAACTAAAGAGAAGTCTTCGCCAGATGATATACGTTCTTATTATGACTCAGAAATTGCATTTATTATGACATACATCAAAATGCACATTGATATGCATCAGATTAATGCTGCTGTGTATGCCAATATTGTAAACCAGGTGAATGTTGACATAATGAATAAGAGGGGAACATTTAGATAGCATAAATATTTTTTTTAATGCTATCGGACTTTTGATGAACTCATTAGTAATTCTTTTTACGAACTACTAATGAGTTTTCTTATGCAAAAAACAAGCATTAAATGCGGCATTGACCATTTAGGTTATTGCAAGCTGTTACAAAAACTAAACTCTATTGAGAGTAAATGTAATCGGATAATTCTTGAATTGTCCGAAGTAAAGGACCTTGTTTCCTCCAAACCTTCTGTTGATAGACTCATAGAGTCTTTGGAGCAGTCTGCCAATGATTTATACGAGCAGAGTGTCAGACAGCGAGAATTTGTAGAACAAAGCATGGCTGGTGAAGTTACCATGCGCATTGTGAGGAGGAATGAATATGGACTTTGAGAAGGAAATTGCTTTGCTCTATCCCTGGATCGTAAAGGTTGCAAGAAAGTATTGTTGGTCTATACAAGATGCCGAGGATCTGGCGAATGATACAGTTTATAAAGCCTTGCTGAACAAAGACAAGTTCGAGAGTGGCAGACCATTGAAACCCTGGTGCGAAGTGATTATGCAAAACACTTATATAACCAACTATAACCGCAAATCTATCATTCGCTTTGTTGACTATGATGATGTTTGTCAAGTTGTGTCTCTACGCTTAGCATCAGAAAGGGCTTTATTCCATGAAATCTTATCTGTAATCCGGCAATGTGCGTTTAAATCATGTTGTATAGAGTGTGTCTTATTATATGCTAAGGGTTATTCCTATGATGAGATAGGCCGGTTACTTAATATTCCTACTACTACAGTACGTAGCCGTATCTCTTTTGGCAGAGAAATATTGAGGCGTGAGTTGGGCTAAGTTAAATACCGTTTATGTGGTGCAAATGGCTATTAATCAGATTGCTAATTACGCTCAAAAACGTTATCTTTATAGTAAATAATAATCAAAGAATTTATAATTATGGATGTATTAGAATACTATACAATGAGAAAAGAAAAGAGTACACAAGATATTTCAACTCTTATTGCAGAAGTCAAAACAGCGCTTACTGATACTCAAGTATATCTTGATAATCATTCTGATGAGATTAATAAAATCACCGAGATAAAGCTGCTTGCTAATCGGTTGAATAGCTGTCTATCTAAGATAGATTCAGAATCTGCCAAGCTCGAAACATTAAAAGAAGTTTGCCTCTCTTTATCTTTAGAGAGAGGCGGCAAGTAAATTCCCCCCTTAATTTGTGCCTGTTGTAATGTGTTGATTATAACTTGATTGTGCCTTTTTTGTCACAATTATATAATGTCAAGATAAATGCTAACCTATTTGTCGGTTAGCATTTTCTATATATTCGCTGCAAAGGAAAATGTATGAACAGATATATTCTAATCATCAATGGTACGGCTCATATTATTAATGAGGATTGCATTAGTAATTGGGATGAGATTAATATCTCACTGAAACGAAATGATTTCAGTGGGATTATCCGTTCATTCAGTTCAAAGTTTGAGTTTGCAGGGAAAGCATATAACCTTTTACTTAATGAATACCGGACCAACTATTTGAACGCTAATGCTCAGATAGAGATATATACTATTGATAACGATAAGAGTAAAAGGTATCTCTTTGGTAGTTATCTGGATTTTGGCTCATTGGAATATGATGATAGTATTGTCTATATCAATGCTATAGATAGTACTCTTGCTGCTAAGATTAAGGCAAAGAAGAGCACTCAGTACGAATATCTTGTAAGTGAATTAAAGGAAGAAAAGACTCTCAATTATGATCGTTTATTGATGCTGAATACATTTAACTTCGACATTGATAACGATGAATATATATATCCTTCTGGTACGTCTCAGGCTAATACGAATATTGATGTCTATGTTGTAGATACTAATCCAGAAGTGTATGTCGGTGATTTTATAACACCGTACCATGAATCTGATGGTGCTTATTATGGCAATACTAAAGGTGTTTTCATGAAATTGTTTGCTTTACCTCCACATGGCTTATACATGGATTTGAGCTGTGATATAACCATTTCATCAGGTACCGGATCGTTTCAAGTTGAATATCAAAAAATGGTTGGTGGAGCACCTTCAGGAGGTGCTGTGAACGGTTCACATACAAGTGGTATCAAAGCTGGAAGCGTGTATCATTATAATGAAAAAGGTCTTGTCTTGGTAGATCCGGCAAAGAATGAATCAGGGAAAATCGGTATGGTTTATAGAATCTACCTTAATACTGAAGCTGGGGTAAGAATCAAGATTGAGAATTTTAAAATGTCTGTTTATTACATGGCAAAAATGCAATCAGAACGTATTGATGTCATAAAGCCCGATGTGCTTCTTAACCGCTTATTGAAGAGCATAAATGAAGAAAATGAGGGCTATGTAGGCGAAATAGAATATGAAGATGATACTCGGCTATCCTCCACTGTGATAATGGCGGCAGAGAGTGCCAGAGGCTTGGATGGGGCTAAAATATATACTTCCTTCAAGCATTTCTCAGATTGGATGGAGGTTGTCTACGGCTATGTACCGGATATCGCAGAAAATAAAGTTGTTTTTAAGAAGCGCACTTCTTTGTTTCATTCTGAAGTACAAAAGCGAATAAGCTATACTGGAATGGATTTTAAGGTAAAAGTGAACTCATCGCTTATTTACTCTTTACTGAGAGTCGGTTACGATAAACAAGACTATGACAGCATTAACGGGCGCGATGAGTTCCATTTTACGAACGAGTATGACACTGGGATAACCATCACTGATAAGGCTCTTGAACTGATAAGTCCTCTTCGTGCAGATCCTTACGGAATCGAATTTTTGGTAAGTAAGCGTGGTAAAGATACAACTGATAATGAGAGTGACAATGATACTTTCTTTGTCGGGGCCCATTTGAAAGAAAACGCTGAATCTTATGAGCTTGTACGAGAAGGATATAAAGTATCTGGAATAATTTCATCATCAACCATGTTCAATGCCATGTTCTCACCTCGTTCTATCATCGAAGCTAATAAGGAATACATCGGTTCATTTGTCAAGTCATTACGCTTTGCTTCTTCATCAGGTAACAGTGATATTCGGATTAATGATGTTGCCGAGAACTCGGATATTGAACTAACAGATCCTTTGTTTACCGTGAGTACTCTGAGTATTAGTACTGCTGACGGTGGAATACCATCGGATGTGAATGCACTGGTCGAGGTTGATAGGAATAGCCTGTTATATACTTGCTTCATAAACGAGCTAAAATACAAGATTGGGCACTATGAAGGGGTTGATTATAATCTGCAAATTAAAAGTATTGGTTAGTTATGATAAAGATATCACCATTTACTCCACTTTTCTTTAGTCCATCCTCTGATAAATTCGGGGCTGAGAGTAGGTACATACAGTTGTTTGCACCTACCGATAACATATTCATAGAGGTTATTACCACTACTGAGTATAAGATGAATGGCTTACTGAAAAATCATGTTGATGGTACCAGCAGGGAAATTGAGTTTCAATTCTTTTCTTTGAAAGATGGTTCTACAGTCTTTCATTCAACGATTACCGGGCTGGCACCTGGTTATTATTCAATTTCTGTAGGCGATCAAGAATGCAATGTTTTCAAAGTTACGGATGATGAGCACGAGTTGGATAAGACTACTCTCATTCGCTACTCTATGCGTAGTAATAAGCAGAGGAATGATTGCATATTCTGGAATGGTGAAGAGCAGTTTTATTTTGAATTCCGTGCACCTGGCGGCTTTAAAGATGATGATTGGACATTTGCCGTCAACAATGAGCAGTTTGAAATTTCTAATGGAAATATCGTTGAACTTTTTGCAGTAGAGAGTACGCAGAAGAAGTTTACCCTTGGTAATGCTGAGGGGTGTCCTGTCTGGTTTGCAGAGCATCTGAATCGGATACTGTGTTGCTCGAACGTGTATTTCAATGGCGTGCGATTTGTCCGTAAGGGGAATAGCGTACCGGAAATGACTCAGGAAATTGTGTCATTGAAGAGCTATATTTTTAAAGTGTCTTTACAGGGTATGGTTGACAATATAGATGTTGATTTCCCTGAAGGTGGTGAAGAAGAAGGTGGTGAAACAGGGGGAGGCGGGGAGGGGTATGTTTATTTGATAAAGCTCAATGATACTGTTGTTCCTACCGATAGGAACACCTTTTCTGCGTTGAGAATACTTGCCGAGATTGATAAGGCGATTAAGGCAAACAATGAAGGGTTAGGAGACAAGTTTATCAGCAAAAAGAATGATGATTATGCAGAAGGTATAATCACTTTCTTGAAAGACATCATAGTAAAAGGGCCTATTAAGGCTTTGAGCAAATTAACGGTAGGCGAAAGCATCATTGATTCATTGATAGCGGGCAAGGGCATAATCGCAGAAGATGGACGAATACAGGCTGACCGCATGGAGTTGCGGTCATCGCTGACCGTTTTGCGTCTTATTATCAACGAAATTCAGGCAATGGCCGGGGATTTCTCTTTCTCTGATTGTGGCGCCATTGAAAAGGTTGAGCTGTTGGACGATGGCACTTACCGGCTTACTATGGAGAAGCGAACAGATACGGATTGGACTACATTAGAGGAAAACGACGTATTATGTTCTATCGTGAACTCGCTGTTGATCGGAGGTACCGACTACTATACTTCTTGGTTCAGACCAGTATCGAAAAACCGCAATGATAATACTTTGACTGTAGTTCTTTATCCCGACAGCGAAGTGCCGGGCGGCAAGAACTACCCACCGGTTGAAGGGTATAATGTGACTCGTAAAGGTAATGCGAAAGTTCCGGATGCTGGTGAAGCTCCGAACGAGCGTGCTCAAAGCTGGCTGATATCTTCCCGTGAAGGCAGGATCATGTTTTTGCAGAATGTGTTTAAGCCGATACTCGAAGACTACAACTATGCACTTACCCTTGGGCGTTTTCCCAATGTGAAGATGATAGAGAAGCTTCCTATCGGCTCTACTGACGTCGGTGTAATGTCGAAGATAGGTGTTTTTGAGAAAATCTATGAAGCTGACTGGAATGGAACGATTATCCCTAAAAAGGTGGATCGCGGAGAGTGGTCTTTGGCTACGGCACAAGGTGATGAACCTTACCGATTTGTAGACTATGAAACCCAATTGGAGAATCAGAAGGTAATAACTACACTGGAACAGCATACTGCTTATCATTATGGCTGTAAATGGGGATGCCTGATTGATAAAACGACTGAAGAACCTAAATGGAACTCCGCTGGTTGGGTATTGCTCGAAGGGGATAAGAACTACTACTTAGATTTCATTGCCCCCGGTACCGCAAAACGCGGTCAAGTAAATATGGATATAACTGCATGGATTAAATACGCCAATCGTGACATAACTAATGTGTTACTGGCTACTACAGGTGTGTCGATAGAGTGGCTTCGTGATACCGGTAATATTCCGGCTGATAATAGCTGGAAGCCTGTCTATGTGGACGGTCAGAAGAATGTAATACACATTGATAACACTGATGAGCATGGAGTCGGTATAGGTTTTGGCTACGATTATCAGAGAGTCAAGTTTATTTGCCGGGTATTTATTCCGGTAGGTGAGAAGATTGAGACAGTAGAAAATTATGTTGGATTTAGAATATAAAAAAGATGGCTATACAAACCCAACCCAAAGACGTGCAGGTACATATTGATCCTTATTCTTTCCTGGCAGAGATACAGGTTCTATCCGGTAATCCTGTGCAGAACTATAACAAGGATACGAACGACTATGAGCCGGATCGCTCGCTTATTCCTTGTGTGTTGATGCCTTACATATCTGTTCAGGACCCGGAAGGTTTGATGAACGGTAGTCAGGCAATTACCGGTGCCGAATGGTATGAAGGTGCTCCAAAGGCAGATGGCAGTAATCGTATCGTTAACAATGATGATTATGTCATATCTGCCACAGGTAAACCTACTTATTCTTTGACGGTAAAGAAGAATGTGGATTATAACAATCCGATAGAGCTGCATTGTATCTTTTCTATCACGGACAAGCGAAAGAATACCCAGGAAAAGTTTGAGCGTAGCATTGTGCTTCGTACCAGTATATTTGACTCAAACAATTACTCTTTGAAGATCAACCGTCCCAAAGGATGGACAATCAACCCTCTTGAGGTGGTGCCAAACAGTAAGGGCGAATGGCTATACTCGATCACAGCACAGATATACTCCGGTGAGGATATCGTGGCTGATGCCAATGCCGCTTTCTGGTGGCAGATACTTGACGGCACAACATGGCGTGACTTTACCGATGATGAATTAGAGGTCTTTGTCTCCGGTAAGAATGCAGATGGTACCTGGAGTAAAACACTGACGCTCGATGCCCGATTCTTCAGGAATATTTCTGTACGTGTTCGCGGTGCGTATTATACCGACACGCGTCCGTCTTCTCCGACTTCGGACGAAATGCAGGCGACGACTTCCATCAAAGTGGAGATGCCGGGGACATTGCGTGCCGACATTCGGCAGACGAAAGGCATCAAGATCAACTCTCGCATGAATACCACTGTAGGTTACGAGTGTATATTGTCGTATAACAAGCAACTGATTGACAGTAGCAAGGATAACCTATTTATAATTGACTGGTACGCGAAATCCGCCAAGGCCGGTAGTACAGCAAAAAATGTGGGCCGTGGAAGAAATGTCGAGTTTGTTCCTTCGACTTATTCGTTTGATCCTTTGTATCCCATATCGGTATATGCTTCAGTGAGGATGTACGCGGTAACGGCATTGGTGACTACGAGCGACAATAAAGCCCTCACCACGGGTGACGGCAAACTGATTATCACATCTAAATATGAATAGCTTATGAATTATCTGTTAGTGAAACCTGAAGAACTGGACGGGCAGGGTTACGATTACAAATATGCCGAACGTATTCCGGACGGTCGTGTAATCCTGCCGCTCAGTGCTTTGAAGGTGCTTTCCAATTTCAGCCCTGAAATCCTTTCGGATGACAAGTTGAAAGCGCTGATTAAAGAGCAAAAGGAGAGCGGCCTTTATGATCCTCCCCAAGAAGATGAGGGCAACAATAGTGAAGAACCGGTAACTGGTGGAAGCAGTAGTGATAGTGAATCTCCGGAAGAAGATATCACTACTGAAGAATCGGCCGAAAACCCAGTTGAACAGGAAGGGGGTGAGGTATGAATCTTGAAGGAAGTTTTACCCTTATTGCTTTAATGGATGGTACAACAATCAACGGAACACTTCGTGTAGAAGGCACTCCGCTTGTACAAAGGTATAATAAAGGCACGGCTGTTTTCATTCCCGATTTTGAGACGTTGGCCGAGAATAACCGTCCGACTGTCGTTGTGATCCTGCGTGATATTTCTGATGGCAGCGTCTTGATTCCTAATACGATTGAATTCCGCTACAATGACTTACTTCTGACCTTCGGCAGCAACGGTTTGTCAACGAATGCCGGTATGGTGGGGTATTTCAAGAAAATAGACGCTTACAGTACTACCATTGGTGGTGACACTTATAAAGTGCCTGCTCTGCGTGTTATGAAAAATCTTGTGCCCATCTCCGGGTATGATAATGACCGGATCACTGTCTCAGGTACCGTTGAGATTGGCGGCTCTTCGATTGCCTTCAATGCGCTGTCGAAGGAAGTTGTTATTCAAGAATCTACCGGTAATCAGTATGATGTGCTGATATCTAACAATAAAGGTTCCCAACTTCTCCTGGACGGAGAATCCCTGACCGAGACAGCCCGTATTTTCAAAGATGGGGTTGAAATTACCGATTACACCGGATTTACCTTCCAATGGGTGAAAATGCTTGGAGCCGGTGATACCAATTGGGGCACATCTCGCACACAGGCAGTCTCTACCAATGATGTAGACAACGTATTGAAGTTACGTTGTGATGTGAAGAAAGACGGCTCACTAGTCGCCTCCGGGTATGATGAAGTGACTGACTTTTCCGATCCATACTATACGGTCATCAAGATTACCGGTATTAGCGGTAATACAGTAAAGAAGGGTGAAACGGCAACGGTCACTCCTGTTGCAGCGAAACGTAGCACGGGAGAGGAAGTTCCATCCCTGATTAAGAGTTGGACATTCTCTCTGAAAGATAATGCCGGTGCCGCATTTATTTTGACGGGAAAGGATTCCGCGACGTTTACGGGTGTTAACGCAACAGTGACTTATGAAGATATGGTTCGTGCTAAGATGGGTTTATCAGGCTCTATTAGCGGGGTTGCATAAATTGTATGATATGATACTGACAGGAACATTCTACTTAATAGCCGAAACGGAACGCCTTTGGATTGGTGTCAATCCAGAGACAGTATCTTTGGATGCTAATAACGTACAGGCTGCACCGTTACAGGTCCGGTTTTGGGCCGGTGAAGGGAGTAATAAGGTGGCTATGTCTGCCTATCTCACGTTCAGGGTTGAAAGCGTTGTAGGGAGTAGTGTCACGAAGTTGTTTGAGGACAAACCTGTTTCAAAGGTCAGTTCTTATGACTACACTATTCCTTCAGATCAGTATGCTACCGCTAACCGTATCAGTATCTATGCTTATGAGGATGCTGCACGGACGAAAGAGATTGATAGCAAGCAGGTGAACGTTATTGCCGCCAATCCTACGCCTTTTCCACGCCCGGAACCTTGGTCTGCTGATCTTGTTTACATGAATGGTGAGTACTTAATGCATGATGATCAGGAGGGTGAAGATGAGGATGTCCTGTACATGTGGACCAGTCGTGTACCTGGAAATACGGAGATCAGCCCGAAAGAGTGGATTGAAGCCCATCCGGAAAGTGGATTATGGACGCCATATCCTTACTCTACTTTATTGGCCGGCCGGATAATTCTCGGTAAGTTTGGAATGATTGATTCTGCTGTCTTTCAGAATGGATATATGATATCACAGCAAGGGACTGATGCATCAGGCAATATAACTTATGATTACCGAAAGTTTGGCACGAAAGAATTTACTCCTAATCTTATGCTGGATTTCAAAAGAGGAGATTGCGATTTGGTTGGTAGTATAAAACGAGGAATGGTCATTTATGATTCAGAAACTACCCCGTCTCTTCTAATTACTCCAAAAAGCAACATATATGTCGTAAAGAATGCTAAGGCACAGAATTATGTAGTTCTATACACTAGCTCTGGATTGAGATCATATGGATTAGAGTTTACTATTATTAATGGCGGAAGTGGAGAGTGCCTTATTTCCTATATTACAGGTAGTCTGTTCTTATTCAAGGGGAAATCATATGGTGTTATAAAACTCAGTAAGCCTGGCGATATCGTGGATCTTGTATTCTCTCCTGTGTTACATGGTATATTGCCTGAGGCAAGTGTAGCCTTTATCATCAGAAATAAATCAGATTTCAGGGTCGCTTCCGATGGAGTTACTTTGGAGAGTTATTGATCATATGGCGAAGGCCGTCTTTATCAGCGTCTCCCAATGCTGTGATTTTGGGAAACAAATTAAACAAAAAAGAGATAATTCTAAAATGTTAAATTGGGCTGATTTTCTTGATAGAAAAAACGCCCCTTAAAAATACCATATATGGAAAAAGTTTATTTGAAGGACTCAGATGTAGTGAACGAATTAACAGATGTGATTCCTGTGGCTACGACTGAGAAAAACGGGCTTAATCCCGCCAGTGATGTAAGGAAGGAAAAAATGATTGCAACCGTAACTTCGAGAATTATATATGAAGGAGTGTCTTCAACAGCAATATCTACCTCCTTACTTATTAGTCTTGCCGCTTACGGTGGCGGACCGATGACCTTATTTTATATGACCATTAATAGATCAGTTGATGTTTTGAAGGCGCCTACGATAATTTTGAATCGGATAGGTGGGGCAAATGCTCCGGCAACTCCACGATTTAAGATCTGGAGTAACGAAAACACCGGTTCTTTCAAAATTATATTGAAACACACACAATATACGCCATCCGTGTATGTAAAGATTCTGAATACTACTACACCCGGTTATGACGTTGTACCTTTATCAGTTGCCAATCAGGAGGAAGTTGATGCAGCAACGTATATTGATGTTACATGAAACAATGATGGAAGAACCGGGAGATTGTTTATCCCGGCTCTTTCATTATATAATCTTACTCAATGAGTGGTATTTTTGTTAATGTACTGACTTCCAAACCACTTTGTTCTTCAAGAATTAAATTTCCAACAAATAAGAAATCCAGTTTACAATAAAGATAATAATAGTTAGATGGCATATACACATATACATATTCTTCATCACGGTAAAATGCAATATTGCCATGACTTCCAGCACGCCTATAAACCTCAATATCAGACAATTTTTCTATGGTTTGATAGGCGTTTGCATAGACGCTAAACTCTGATATTGCTCCTGTTTCTGCTCGCCGAAATAACACAGACATCTTACCTGAGAATCCGTTTTTTTGGCATGAAAACAGTTTTATGAGTTTAGTGTTTGTACTGCTTGTTGTAAACACCTTAGATACATACGATTTTCCATATAAACCATTTTTTTCTCTAGTAGCTACAGGCATATTACTTCTTATCAATTCTATAACACTATTATCTGTAAGTTTCACTTTCTCCATACTTGCTATTTTTAACGGGCAAAAGACTTAGTATAAAAAGAGGCGACCGTAGCCGCCCTATTTTAAAATGCAAATTCTTTGACAGAATATCCTGTATCTGGTTCTTCAGAAACTTCAACCGGTGACTGGAAAGTAAAATTGATATTACATGAATAAGAAAGCATTAACTGATTTGTTTTTGCAGTTCGAATAAATATATCAACTATTGGTCCATCCGTTGTTGTTGCTTTATATAATATTCGAGCTTTACTTATTACTTTGCCAGAGTTAGCTAACTGAACAATAGATTGCCTATCGCTATATCCATCAGCATGGATATATAGCAACTGAGAATTTGGAGCCTCACTATTATAATAGTTGCCTATCATTAAGAGCACAGCGTGAGGAACATTCCCGTAGCGTCCTAAAGCAATTCTGTACCATTTGTTTTGCGATACCCTATCATTCGGAGCATTTCTACCGCATCCTCCAGATTGTACTACAATCCCAGGATTGACAAGTATATCATTACCAGCACCATCAACAGCTTTCACTTTATTTAGACTATCTTTGGTTTCCAAATCATTATTGTAATCCTTAGTTATAATCTTTTCCATGCTTGCTACTTTTAACGGGCGTCTGAAGTGTGTTTTTTTCTGCCGGATTACTTTATTATCTTCACGGCAAAAATGATTTACGCTTATATTCGTGTCAGTACCGATAAACAAACTGTGGAGAATCAGAGGTTTGAAGTGCAGAATTTTGCAAATGAACGGCAATTAGTCATAGATAAGTGGGTTTCAGAGACCGTATCCGGGACTAAAGCGGCAAAGGATAGAAAGTTGGGGCCACTATTAAAACGGATGAAGAAAGGAGATACCCTTATACTTTCTGAAATCAGCCGGTTAGGCAGAAACCTAATGCAAATTATGTCGATGCTCAATCTCTGTATGAGCAAAGAAACCTTTGTCCTGACAGTTAAAGAAAGATATGAGCTTGGCAATAATATCAATAGCCAGGTACTTGCTTTTGCTTTTGGTTTGTCTGCTCAGATCGAGCGTGATCTAATTAGCCAAAGAACCAAAGAGGGGTTAGCCAGGAGAAAAGCTAATGGCATGCAACTTGGCCGGAAGAAAGGAGATAAAAATACTCATTATAAGCTGACTGGTAAGGAAGGTGTTATCAGGACTATGCTTGACTATGGATATTCTAAAGCGGCTATCTGCCGAAAACTGAAATGCAATCATAAAACACTTGATGATCATCTTATAAGAATGGAGGAAAAGTCTTGTAAATTAGAAGATAATTAGTACCTTTGTGCATGTGATTATGCCCATTGACAGCCCGTAGTAGGTGTTGTTGATGGGCTTTTTGTTTTAATAAATCCCGTCCTACTTTCACAAGCTGGATCGGGATTTTGTAGTTTAATAACTACTGTGAGTGGTGCAAAATTAGTATTAATATTTATATTTCAAAAGTGACAAAAATGGAAGAAATTTGGAATTTTCTACACTCTTTAGACTTGACTAATTTCTACCGGCATATTGGTGTTACATTGATGTGCTGGCTGGTAATGTTTATCTCTGTATTGATCGACATGTGGGATGGTGTGCAGACTGCTCGTGTCTTGAAAGAGCCAATCAACAGCAAAGGTTTCCGCAGGACCTTTGCCAAAGCTGGTGACTATTGGCGTATGATGTTATTTGGGTTGATGTTTGATACGCTTGGCTTACTATTCACTTGGTACATTTTACCATATATGACTATCATCATCACAGTTGGAGTCTTGATTATTGAGTTTCGGAGCGTATGGGAACATAATAAGAGAAAGCGGAGCCATGCGGCAGAGTTGCCTGGCGTGATAGCCAATATCGTAAAGTGTGCATCGGAGAAGGATGCTTTAGAATTAATTGAAAAAATAAAGGAGGTACAGAAATGAAGTACTTTACAATTGCTGAACTCTGTAAATCAGATACAGCCGACCGGTTAGGTATTGATAACCGTTGTAAGAAGGAACATGTAGTCAATATGACCGCATTGGTGGATAATGTTCTCGATCCGTTGCGGGAAGCATACGGCAAACCAATCACCGTGAATAGTGGTTTCCGTTGCCCGGCATTGAATAAAGCCGTGAAAGGTTCTGCTACGAGCGACCACATGACCGGACGGGCGGCAGACATAACCGGTGGAAGCCCGAAGG
>ERZ791868.12-NODE-12-length-243473-cov-16.618208_pt1 | contig 243473 bp, 241 predicted proteins | sample MGYA00510281_ERZ791868 | MGnify/ENA primary metagenome ERZ791868 (study PRJEB30046, sample SAMN00792046) | human gut metagenome | study: EMG produced TPA metagenomics assembly of the A metagenome-wide association study of gut microbiota in type 2... | reverse complement strand
ATTTTTTTGCGATTTTTTCTAAAAACCTATTGACTTTTATTTGCAGGACTCCTTTTGAATATAACATTTTGATACATTTTGTAATCCTGTGTTACTATTATATATCGTTGCAGATAGAATTTCAATAGGAGAAGCAACAAAAAATACAATAAGATACATAAAGTTACAAGAGCGGATGGCAGTCAGGCGGATAATGCACAGTCAGAACGGGAAAACCCAGCGGCGGCAGCCCCCTCCCTGAGCAAAGCAGCGAACCGGCGACAGAAGTCTCGACATATATCCTGAATACCAACACCAAGCGCTTTCATTATCCCTCCTGCAGCAGCGTGGACGAGATGAAGGACAAGAATAAGCAAGAGTATACCGGAACGCGGGATGAGTTGATTGCGGATGGATACAAGCCCTGCGGCAGGTGTAAGCCATAAAGCAAAAGAGCGCATCTTGTCAGTATGCGAAATTCGCGGTATCATGGGAAAAAGAAAAGGACTACGGAATAATCATATTGACATTTAGTAGTGCATGACATATAATATGAATACGTTAAGGACATACACTTAACGAATCATAGTTCCCATAATAGTTCTTGGTATGGTATAAGATGCTATCGGGGATTATGACTGAAAAACCGCTTCGTTTATGTGAGGCGATTTTTTGTTTTTTAGCCAATCTTTTACAACTTCTGCGCCTTCCAAGTGCGGAGATTGTGAGATACAGGCTTAGCTTATTGACACCTCCCACGATTGAAATCGTGGGATTCCTGGGCGGCGCGGCAAGGTTTACCACCAAACCGTGTCTGAAACAGCGAGTTATGCGGTTTCCCACCGTACGCTACGGGTGTAGCGTATGACGAGCATCCAGCCTAAAAGGTTGACCAACATACTTGTCTGCATTCCCAGTTCTTTTAAGTGCATCCTCCGAAGGGAGTTTCACCTCTTGCGAGGCAGCTCTTTAATGAGGAAGTGTCGAGCCCCCAGAAAGTTATTGTTTAGAATCCAATGCTTGCAGGAAGAGAGCTTCCAACCGCCTGCAAGCGCCGCTTTGTATTTTCGTGCATTTCTAAAAATGCAGGAAAAGCTGAATTAAGGGTTTCCATATTGTACTGCAAAGATTCGGTATCTATATGTTCAAGCAGGAAGGCGGAATATAAGTCGCGCTGAACTATATCGCCGCTGCGGAGGCGAGCCATTCGTTCGGATAGTTTCTTTTTGGTATAACTTTCGTCTGTATGGTCAAATTGCGAGGCTTTTGTTTCAAAGGTACTGACCTTAATAACACTGCCTCCGTAACGGTTTGCCTTTTTCCCCAGAATGGAGATAAACATTGCAGGCGCACAACGACTTAACGATTTACCAAACCGTTTTTTAGTATGTGCTCTGCCGGTTTTTGAATTGATTTTTGTTTCTTTACTACGCTTCTGCAGGGCTTTATAGTTCATATCTTCAACGACGAACTCATTGCCATGGGTAAGCAATTCGTTTGCGAGAATGTTATGCTCCATTTTGCGGATATCAGCTAATTTACGGTACAAGTTACGCAGTTTTGCACGCAGGCGATAGTACCGTTTGCTGTATTTCCACTTGCGCTTTTGTTTTTGCCCATGCTGCCGCTTTAACCTTTTGATTGTGCCATCCGGATTATAATATTTCGGATTCGTAGCGCGGCGCGAACGGTCCATTGCACGAAGCGTAGAAGCGATTTCGTTCACAAGGCTTTTCGCCTGCGCTCTTGCAGCCGGAGCAAGCACGCGAAGGTCACAAACATCCTTACCGCTAAAGGCAATAGTTTGAGTACCGATATCTATACCGACACGACCCTGTTTGACAGGATGTTTTGCAACGCCGTTGTTGTCACACTTAATGGGAGGATAGCCTTCAAGGACAATTTGGGCATAATACTTCCATTTGGTGCTGACCCATTTGCGAATTATACGGCAGTATTTAACGCCGCATTTGAGCGCTTCCTGTTGATACCATCCCGTTTGAGTGTCGGGATTTCGCAATGTCACTGGGAATGTATAATCCCCATAAGTGATGTGCAACTTGCCTTTGCCAATGGAAGTTTTGACTTTTGCTGTAGCAGCAGCAATCTCTTTTTCCATTTGTGCTTTTACTTCGTCGGGAAGAACAACTTCTTCACCTTCTTTGGCGTCTGGTTTTCTGTACGCAGCAAAGTATTTTTTCTCAATAGAGTTTTTAGCTTTTGTCTTGGCAGAATTGATAACACTTGTGGTGTGATTTGCTGGACGAAGCATTATTCCGGTAGCATTATTTTTTCCGGATATTGAAGAAACATATTCCAGTTTCTTGTAGTGGACTTCCTTTCCTTTATCAAAAAAGAAAGATGACCACGCAGTCCAAACCGCAGTAGCAATCGACTGCGCTACATGAGAATTGATAGCATAGTGCTTTGCATAGGGCACGACCATCGCATGAAAGGCATCCTCAGAGAAGCGGTACTCTTTAAGCATTTTCTCGCGTTGCTTAAAAAGTGCCTTCTGCTCATCGCTATCGGGAGCAGCTTTAGCAATAGCTGCCATTAGTTCACGATACTTGCGTGTCTTTCGCAATTGATGCCACATCTTTGTGGTCGCATTTACAAGTTGATTATAGATAACGCCGCATTTCTTGAATTCTTTATTCAGATAGTCTTGTTCATTAAGACCTATAACCATCGGCAGTGTCAACACAAATGACGGTGTGCTGTTTTTGCTCCCGAATGCCATGATTACCCTCCTCTCGTTTTTTGTTCTTCAACATAGCGTTGAATTGTATCATTGGACACATCGCCAGCGGTACTTACAAAGTAGCTGCGAGTCCACATTTGCATAACCGTGTCAGGGAAAAACTCTTGCTTAAGTATTCTTCCGGTGGTTCCTTTAATAATTTTCATGATTTCCGCAGCACTTAATGTGGGCGGAGCATTCACGAAAAGATGACAATGGTCAATATGACATTCCATTGCCAATATCACAATGTCGTTTTGCTCACAGATTTGGGATACAAGCTCCTTGAATCGAGCCTCAAACCCAGCTACAAGAAACAGTTTTCTCCGATAGCGTGGGCAAAATACAAAGTGATAATTTATCATAAAAACGGTGGTTTTGGTGCGTCTGTAGTCTCTTTTCATGTATCTATTATACCATATTTTAGACAAATATTTGTTAACGGTACATGAGCTTTATAACATAACACCGCCATATTTCGATTATATAAATTAACCCGGAAAAAGTCATTATTATCGGCCTTTCATCCCACTGTTAAAACCGTGGGCTTTCTCGGCCTTCATTTTGTAAAAAAGCATATTTCCTCAGAGGTCACCCAAACAGGTGGCCTCTTTTTTATTGCCGAAATCTGTCCATCCAAGGTGGGGTATGGTATAATAGGAGACAGAAGAAAACAACGCGAGGGAGCTGCCATGAAATCGAAAGCGAAGAGAAACAATAATCGCCCGGCATCATTCCGTGAGAAGTGCAGGAATGCATTTGGTGGAGCGCTAAAAGGTCTTGCGGACATCAACGCAGCGGAGAAAGAGAATGTAGCAGCGTCCTTCGACCTCGATAAACGCAGCGTGGAGCGACGCATTGATGCTATGGAAAAGAACCGAGCCGTAGCGAAGCGTATCGCAGAGGACTGCGTCAAAGACGACCAAAACTTCAACTTCGATGATGACTGGATTGCAATAAATATTCTGATGGACCCACCGTACAATGTCGGTGAGGAGATGTTCTGCTATTCTTTGGCGGCGGCTATCTGGATTCTCGATGCGATTCGGGCGAACCAGAAGATGGATGAGGCGCTGGCACTCCTTCCGAAAGACAAAGATAAACTGGATTCCGTGCGTCTGCCGAAATGCGTTTCGCCGTGCTACAGCGAAGCAGTGCTGCGGAGCATGGTATACACCATCCTGCACCGAAACGAAGACTGCACAGGACTCGTAAAATCGCCGAAAGACCCGGCAAGGGTATTTGTCACGGACGGATATACGATTGCTGGTAAACAGCATCAGGATGTGCCATCCAGAAGGGTGTTTGAGGGAATTCTGGCTTTGCTGCCGGAAGACATGGTCGATAATGCCGTAAACACATTCGCATTCATGTCAAAAGCTGCAGTTAGCCGGTATTTCACCTGCCGCAACAAGTGGATAAAGAAGGAGATAAAGTACACCGAGGAACTCAGAAAGAAAACAAAAGAGCTCAAGGTCATCTCTGAGGAAAGCGTCAAACTATCAGAAAAAGCAAAAGCTGTCTTTACCGGAAAGAGTATTCAGCAAAGAATAGAAGGTGTCCCGCTTATTGACGATAAGATGCAGGTTGCAGCAGATGTATTTGACCTCAAAAACCGCAGCGATAATATCATCGATGAGATGGAGGCAATTCAGGATGAACGCGATGCGCTCTTTGACGAGATTTCCGATTTCCAGAATGACAGCATCATCAAAGCCTACTGGACGGAAGAAAGCTGGGCGAAACGGTATCCGAAACTCATAGCAAGGTATGCAGCGCGGTATTCAGTGCCGGACCCGTATGAGATGTGCTTTGCCTTCTACTATCTTCTCGACCAAGGTGACGACCTCGCATGGCTGTATTATCCGACCAGCGTTATTCTGTCCTTCTCTGCCGCTCAGCTGCCATGGAGCGGCGGAACCGTGAAGGAGTTGAGCGACAAGAAAGGAGCCATTACGGCGGATATCGTCGACGTTTTTCCGCACATTGATATCTATAACGAACTTCATACGAAGGACAGCCTGATGGTGCCGATTGCATGGAACGATATGACCCTGCGTCTGCCTCCCGATACGAAGCGAGAAGATAACCTCAGATACACCCCATCGAAAGCTATCTATACCTTCACAAACGGCGCGATAGTGCCCCGCAATACGAGAAATATTGATGCGTTTGCGGAATCTCTCTATGACTATGGCGTAACGACAGATGAGGGCAAAGCTATCTATGGAGCGTATATCTCTGTGCTCTCTAACCTCGAAGAGCGGGTAGATTTCAGGGATGATACAGAGTCTCTCGCAGCACAATGCAAGGAATATGAGAAGGAACTCGAAAGGCTCCGGAAAGAAAATGAGCAGCAGAAAGAGGAACTGTACAAGACAGAGAAGACTTTGGCAGATAAAAATACCCTCTTAGAGAAGCAGGCAAATAAGAGAAGCGTAGAAAAGCAGGAACTCAACGACCTGCGAGAACTGATTTTTGCTCTGACCAACGATGCAGGGGAGGAAAAGTCCAGCCAGAAGCCGAATACTGTGTTCCCGTACCATACCCAGAAGAAGCATATCGTATTCGGCGGACATCCGACATGGCTGAAAGCTATCAAGCCGATGCTGCCGGATGTCAAGTTCGTCGAAGGTGTGCCGAGCAGCGAACAAATCAAGGGTGCCGAGATGGTATGGCTGCAGACGAATTATATGTCGCATAAGGCATTCTATAAAATCATTGATATTGTCCGCAGTAAGAATATCCCGCTCCGATATTTCACCAGTGCTTCGGCCGCAAAGGGTGCGGAACAGGTAGCGGCAGCAGACAGCGGTAAATGACCGCTTTAGAAACGAAGGACAACGCAAATGGGAAAATACATTGCGTTAGCCCAAATACAGGAGGACTTTCTATGAATATCAGGGAATATCAGGAACGGATGGATGATGCTCTTGGCGAGGTCAAACGCCTGCTGGTACAATCCGGCTACTATGATAACCAGACTCTTGAAAACATAGACTGCGACAGGGATGACCCGGACGATGTGCAGCGCTGGAATGAGCTCACGAACGCATCGAAGCTGCTCTTAAAGGCAGTTGACGACCTGAACTACCTTCACCACCCGATTGCTGGTACGAGTCGGCTGCACCTGAACACCAGCGGCAGATACGAGGATGATTTCTGCGAATATACCTCTGGCTCTGGCATTGAGTTTTTGTTGACAGATAATTGCAGTACACCCTGCTGGGTACATTCCCGCATTGAGAGCGATGACAACGGGAACTATTATATCGTTGGGTATAAATGGCTCGACATGGAAGGCTTGGAAACGAGAGTCAGGCGGAAAACTTAACTGAAGCCGCTCAGCGAAATCGAAATATGAGAGAGAACAAGTCTCCTCATCAAAGTGAAAAAATACACAGAATCGAAAGTAACATAAAAATGTTCCTTTTGTACGTTGATTATAAGCGCTAATTGTGGTATAATATAAATATCGGAACGGAACCGTTCTGTACCGCAAGAAACGAAATAGCAATACATAAAGGAGCATCCTTATGAGTACCACTATTCTGAAATTCGAAGCCACCGCATTCCGCCCTCAGGACGATGACGCACCCGATTGTCTGGCAGCTTCCATCAGCATTCCCGTTGAGGAAGACGATGAGGTCATCGGTAACACGATTAACAACGAGGACCTGATTGTGCATGCTGTCGGCGCACTGCATGACCTTGCAACATATATGCGTCCTGAGTGGCTCGATGACGAGGACATCAGCATGACCCTTGATATTTATCTTGGCGGTGCAAAGTGCCAGTCTCGCGGCGGTATTATCGCCATGAAACCTGAAAGCTACACTTTCGACATCGAAGACTAAGGCATATTCTTTTGCCGTTCACCTACGGGTGGGCGGCTTTTTTCTTTGCTGAAAACCCGTGGTAGATAGCACCATTCTGTTGATAATGATTGCAAAAAGCGCGTTTTTGTGGTATAATATAAACATAGGGATTGAGAAATAAATCGAGTCAACGATAATATTTTTTTGAAAAACTCACGGCGATAAAAAGCAAGGAGAACAAAGTATGCTGACCAATATTATGGTTCTCAGAACCGTCAAAGAAAATGCAAATAAAGCTGTTCTGGACGCATTACCATCGATTCTGTTTGAGGGCTTGCACAATGACAAGGATGTGCAGAAATACTACCTGCAAGGTCCAGCAGCTGAGTATATTCCTGTCAATATACCGGATGAAACCGCAAAAAAGTTTTCCAAGTGCGCCACAGCACTGGCTATGCAGCTCATCCTTCTCAGCAACAAGACAAAAGGTTTCTTTGGGCCTGAGATAGTAAGTGTAGAAGGCAAGGATATTCTGACTGCAAGAAACATCATGAACCCCATCATGGTTGAGAGAAACGCGAAATATTATAGCACAAGGCTGAGCGATGAGGTGTATGATGCACAGTACGCGGTCAGTGAGCATGTGATTGAATGTTGGGAAGATGGGCCTGTTCCGCCGATTGTCATTAACAGTTCCATCTGGGCTATCGTGGAATGCACTGCGGCACAGATGCAAAAAGATAACCGTTTCCTGCGCAACAAAGAAATCCGCGACACTGAGTTTTTGGAAGTTTCAACTCGCATTTATAACGAGTTGCTTGGATTCGCGTCAGAAAAATTTGATATTTTGAACATCAAGGAGTTTGTATGAGCATCAAGCATGTTAAAGGTGATATTCTGACAACCCCGACACGGAATGAGGACACAGTCATCTGTCATCAGGTAAACTGCTGTGGCGTGATGGGCGCAGGTCTTGCTAAGCAGATTCGCGACAAGTGGCCTGTCGTATTCGATGAATATAAGAAAATCTGCGGAACCGACAGACTCGGTGATTCTCAGATAGTTCAGGTTGCCCCACAGCTGTATGTCGCCAACCTGTTCGGACAACTGAACTATGGCAAAGATAAGCGCCAGACGAACTACGCGGCGCTGGCAGCGGCTATTTTTGGGGAAATGAAAGTACATCCTAACGCCACCTTCCGCATTCCTTACGGTCTCGGCTGTGGTCTGGCAGGCGGTAACTGGGTGACGGTGCTGGACCTTATCGAGGAAGCCGCCAACGCTTGGAATGTCAATGTTGAGATTTGGGTACTGCCAAAAAAGTGAGGGGTCAGTATGTACAATACAAGCTATAAGTGTGTCAAGCCGCTGACATTATGGTACGACGGTCCGGATGGGAAAAAGAAGCCGTACCGCGTTAAGCGCGGAACCATCTGGCATCTTGTCTGGTGTGGCGGACAATATAACTTTAAAGAATTCACAGGACCAGATAAAATGCACATGGAGTTGCCGGATGAGTATGTCGAGAAATATTTCAAAAAGGTATGAGCATGGGTAACTATTGTCCCTACACGGACGGAAATATCGTATACCTCCAATGTAAAGAATGCGAAGAGAAGCTCTGCGAAAAAGACTGGTTCTTTTGCGGAGTTGTAGGAATGCCGTTATCGATGACAAAATCCCGCAAACAAATGTCCGAGTACCTCGATAAGATGCTGGCAAAACGGGAAAAGGTCGTCATTGCAGCAGAATCCGGCCAAAAAATAGCAGCTTTGGCGGCTATGTACGCCAGCGAACGCGGATACTCTTTCATACCTGTTACAAATGATGATTTGCCCACATATTTGTCAAAACAGCAGCAAAAAGGTTGTGTTATCTTTGGAGAAGCCAAAAGTGAACAAGAACCCGCAGACATCTGTCATAAACTGCGCATACCGTTGCGGCGTTGTAAATTGGAAGGAGCGTAAAACTATGATGTACCAGAAACTTGTCCGAGATAATATCCCGGCTATCATTGAGAAAAACGGTGAAACTTGCGTGACTCGCAAGCTGACCGACAAAGAATACGAGACTGCTTTGGCCGAAAAGTTGCAAGAAGAGGTCAAGGAGTTGCTGGAAGCCTATACAGCCAAGGAGCGGAGCGTTCTGGACTGCGCTGAGGAGATGGCGGATGTGATGGAGGTCATGTACGCTATGGGCAAGACTTGCGCTGTTTCCAAGCGGGAAATTGAACAGGTTAGAAGTCAGAAGGCATCGGAGAAGGGGACATTCTCCAAAAAAATCTTTTTGGTTTCAACTGAGAAGTAAGAGGAGAGAACTGTGACTCAACAAGACGAAGTGCGGTTAATCAGAAAACTGATATTCGCAAAATATAGTCAAGACACTACACACTTTTGTCGGTGTGTGGACGAAATTGCACAAACCTTTGACGAGCATGGCGACAAAGAAGGCGCTCGCGCTATTCGCAATACATCCCGTGACGGCTATGTCAAATCGTACTATGAGGCGAGTCGGCAAACGCAGCCTCCCGGTAGCCCTTTTGTCAGCTACAAGCCCGCGTTCATCATTGATAATAAGGATATCGCGTTGTGGCATGCGAAAAACGACAATCCGCCAATGCGAGTTCGACACATTTTAGAGTACATCGAGAATGGGGAAATGGTTGCCAAAGATGTGCTGGAGTACGATGCAAGCACAGATAAGTGGCACCGCATTGAGTCCGAATGCATTTCGTTATCATAAAACGCAGATTGGAAGTGATATTTTGAAAAACACTGAATTAAACGCAATCATTCAGAGACAAGAATATGATTTCTTGCGTACAAATAAGCATCTTGGTAAGAACATTCTTTTTCTCACTCTAAGCGGAAGCCATGCGTATGGAACAAACGTAGAAGGTTCCGATATCGATATTCGTGGCGCTGCTGGTTCTCCTGACATCTTAGGATTCAATCATTTTGAACAAGTCATCGACAATAAAACGGATACCGTCATCTTTGCGATTGGTAAGTTCGTAAGTATGCTTGTCCAGTGTAATCCAAATATCATTGAACTACTTGGGAATGACCCAGAGCTATACGTGAACATGACACCGGAAGGTAAAATGCTTCTTGATAACAAAGAGCTGTTCCTTTCCAAGCGTGTTGCCTGTAGTTATGGCGGATTTGCAAACGACCAGCTTCGCCGCCTTCAAATGGGATTGCTTCGCAACGGCAACTCTCCGGAATGGCTCAAGAACAAATTTGAAAAACGAAGTTTAGAGCGTGTTCTTGCCGCACAAAATAAATTTGATGATTTCAGTCTCAGCATCAGCGAGGATGAAGATGAAGATGGCAAGCATCCTCTTTTGATTTCCGGAAACATGAGCAATTATCCTGTGACCTCGCTCAAATCCATGCTTAAGGGACTTTGCACGACTATTGAACAGTATGAAAAGCCACAGAATCCAAAAGCATTGAAAGATGCAGTCCATATCAACAAACATGCAATGCACATTGTAAGATTGTACTATACTGCATTTGACATTTTGGAGCAGGGAAAAATCATCACTCGTAGAGGCAAAGAACACGAAGAACTATTAGCCATTCGTAATGGTAAGTACATGCGTGAAGACGGAACATACGAACCTGCATTTTTTGATATGGTTGATTCCTTTGAAGCACGATTCCAAAAGGCTGTAAAAGAGTCCGTTCTTCCTGCAAAACCCAATATGCAGAAAATCGAAGAGCTGTTAGTTGCCATCAACAAATCTTATTTAAGTCGAACTATGTGAGACTACCTTGGCCGAAAAGGTAAGGAATCCAACCAAAAATAATAAATACCCATAAAAAGAAAAGGGAGTCGCATTTCACGACTCCCTTTAATCATTGCAGAATTTTCTTCAGTTGCATGTTCACGATTCAACTCAACTCATCTGTAAGAACCGCCTGTGCGGTCTTGATGAAGTCTCCACTAATACTAGGCTCACATTTCGATATGCACCACTCCGGGCGTGCTTCGCGGGTCCCCATATCGAATTGGAACAGCACGCGAAATCACACCTCACTTTATGGAGAGTTTAATACAATTTTAGCTTTGTAGGCTCTCAAGAAAAATAATGGCCTCTTGCACAGTCGAAAATGTCTTGCATTTCGTACACAACCAGCGATTTCGCTCGTCCGTGTCCTCTAAACCGGGCATTCCTTCTTGTAAGAGATTCTGCAGCACAATTGTAGCATTCTTCACCGCTGTCGGATAGTTCTGGGCAATACGCGCGGTAGCATCGTAGTTGCCCTTCCTGTAGGTCGGTTCTACGCGAACGACCTGAGCCAACATTCTCTCTTTATCCGGGACCGTCAGCAAAGGAGGCGCGAGCTGTCTGTAGTGTAGCATCAACCAATACTCGATGCAGCCTGTTGTCATTAGCAAACGGACTCGAATCTTCGGGTCTTTCCTCAGCTTCCGCAGACGCTTGATGATATCCAAGCGGTTAGTCCAATTGCCGATATCCTTTTCTTCGACATCAAAGAAGAACCAAATTTCGTCGATGGCATCAACGTAATTACGGTATCCGGGGTCTTTTTTGAAACGATTGTCCGCATCATCAAACAAACCGGGGGAAGATGGCCGTTTGAACACGGCAACATCACAAAACTTGCTTTTGAGAAAGTCTGTATACGCCTGCTCGCTTTCTCCTTCACAAAATACACAAATGCTGACCTTCGACTTTTTGAATTTGCGAGGCATTATTCTACCTCCTCAATTTCTACATTGGGAGTTGCTCCATATTTACCGAGAAGGTATCCTTTGCGAATGTTCTCTGTCGTTCGTGTTGAGAAGTCACTGATGCTGTACAATTCCGAAACCCCATCATCTTTGTTCTTATCAACAAAGTAGAGTTGGTCTTTACGAAGCAGTTCCATGCTCAACAATTCAGTGCTGTGCGTCGTAAATATAATCTGCGCACCATTGAGGTTTGTTCTTTTGCTCTGGAACTTGGACACAATGAAATCAACAAGGGCAGGGTGGAGTTCTTTTTCAATTTCATCCACCAACAGCAACCCGCCCTTGGACAAAACAGACTCAATCGCAGGGGCGAGTGCCATCAGTTTTCTGGTGCCGTCGGATTCATCGGAGAGTTCCATCGAATAAGTGCAAGGTCTTCCGCTGCGTTCCTCACCTTGATGGATAGAGGTTGCTGTAACCTGCCCCATCTTCAAGTGAGTTTCTGAGTTGTTAGAAGTCTCAGAAAGCAAATGCATGAACTGCACGAGTGCTGCTTTGACTTCATCCGGGATATTCTCCGGCAAATCCGCCTCTTCGTTGATTTCCTTACTGTTGATTTCGAATTTCATATCTTCGATACCAACGTCAGCAGCCTTTGCGTAATCGGAAATTGCTTTCAGCATATTGGAGTCATTGGAGTATTCGAGTAACTGACGGGGAATATCCGAATAATCTCTTGAAAAATAGACCATTTGACGGAACCACGACATAGCCTTGGCACAAACCTCATCGTTCATAGTGCAGGCAACAGAGAAAAACAACTGATTGTCTGCTACAACCTTACTAATCAGATTTCTGCGTGACTTTTCAGTTGTAAAGGTAAAAGTCTGTCCTTCTCTGGCAAAGACAAGTGCCTTCTGCTTTTTGGGCGCATAATACAAGGACTCAGAATACACCTTTTCTTTCGTGGCAGCAAAGCTATACCAATATTTGATGTCGTCTAAGGTGTATACGAAAGAAAACTCGGTCGGCTCCGATGCGGAATAATCATTCAGTGCAAACGGAACAACGGGAATTGCTGCATTCTCGTGCTGGGTCTTTTGCGCATTCTTAATAAACTGAACGGCAAGCCAAAAAGCACGAATAACATTGCTCTTGCCGCCGCCATTCTTTCCGTAAATGGCAACGCCGGGCAAAATTTGAATCCCACCAAAGGGAATAAGCACACTTTTCAGTGTACCGGAGCCGTTTGCCTCCATAGAAAGGACTGCTTCATCACGGAAGGAGCGGTAGTTTTTCACACTAAATTCAATCAGCATATTCTCACCTCTTCTATTTAGTAGTATACACTTAAAATTTCAGAAATACAACGGATTTTATCAAAAAAATTGATTTTTTTGTTCCAATTTCATTTTACAAAACCAAAATGCAAAAAATGTCTATAAACAGAGAAAACAACTAATAGTTTTCGCTATGAACTTAAAATTCGTGATTGACTAAGTGTGCGAATCGTGGTATAACTGGACTAAACCATAACAACAAAAAACAAGCCCCAAGAGGTCGTTACCCATTATCGGGTAGCAGCTTCTTGTGGCTTTTTCAATATAACGTAACCACAATGGGTTGCAACAAGCATTAAGTTAAAATACGAATACGCTTACTGCCTTTCAATCTACTACAATCACAATGATTGCAACAACAGAATTGTACGATAGACACAATGTTTTATCGTTCATCTTGTACAATATCTGCTCATTCTTTGACCATATACAATAGTCAGATACTATTTACTGCAACGGAATCACAACCTTTCACTATATTATTTGGTGCGAAGCAGCCGACAAAACAGTAGTTGGTTGCGGTTCGCACTACCATTTCATTATTTATATTATACCACAAAGCGGCAAAATAATCAATGCGACGCGATGCGGCATTTGCTTTCTGCTGCAAAGTGAATATACTAAAATCATCAAAAAATAAAATTATAAAAAAGTTATCAAAATCGATATGTCGCCATCTTCTTATAAGATGACGGCATTTTTGTTTTACAAATCAAAAAATCAACAGAAAATAATTGTTTTGGCAAAATAAAAAAGGTATAATAAAGATACCAAGAAAGGAAAGTGATTAAAATGACTCTGTACCATGGTAGCAACATGGTGGTTCGTAAACCGGAAGTAAGAAAAACAGCATATACCAAGGACTTTTCGTGGGGATTCTACTGCACAAAAAATTATGAGCAAGCCGCTCGTTGGGCAAGAAAGAACGAACGCAATGGTGTAGTTAATGTGTACGAATACGCAGAGTCTGCATCTCTGAAAATCAAAAAGTTTCCCGAAATGAGTGATGAATGGTTGGACTTCATCGCCGATTGTCGTGCCGGAAAGCATCACAACTACGACATCGTTGAAGGCCCGATGGCTGATGATACCATTTGGAATTATGTCAACGACTTTTTGAGTGGGGATATTAGTCGCGAAGCATTTTGGGCGCTGGCTAAATTTCGTCATCCAACACATCAAATCAGCTTCCATACCGCAGCAGCTTTGGCATGCTTGACTTTTAAGGAGGCGAAAATGGTATGATTGCAAACTCTAAAACTTATACAAAGAACGATGTGTTTTACGTGTGTAGCTTGATAGAATACATCGGTCGGAGAACAAAGAATCATCGCAAAGATGTAGTGAAAGCTCTGGGGATAGAGGGAGTCAATATGATTCTCGACTACGCAGATGTATACCATTGCCAATCTTTCGAGCAATCGGCAGATGAAGTATGTGATATTTTTCCAATCCAAGATGGGACGTATGATACAGTATCTAATTGCAAATACAAAGTGCCGTCATGTACAGACATCGGTAAGGTCTATCAGCGAATCATCTTTGACTACAAAAAAGTACCAAGTGCGCAGGATGTAATTGATGTCTTTACGTCATTCATTAGCGACAAAATTTCGAACTTCAACTCAGCGGTCTATTATAGCAGTCCGAGCTATCTCGCAAGCTCTTATAGAAGCGGAAGATTGCTGGACTAAACCGCAACAACAAAAAAACAAGCCCCAAGAGGTCGTTACCCATTATCGGGTAGAAGCTTCTTGGGGCTTTTTTCAATATAACGTAACCGCAATGGGTTGCAATCTCTGTTGGGACGCAATCTGCATGTCTATTACACCGTTTCAATCTAACGCAATCAAGATGATTGCAATAGCAGAATTGTACAAACGATGATACAACGTTTTATTGTTTACTTTGTACAATATCTGTCTGGTTTTTGACCACTTACAATGGTCACATATCATTTATTGCAACGGAAGCACAACCTTTCACTATATTGTTTGGTGCAAAGCAGTCAACAAAACAATAGACGTTGACCATTCGCACGATTCTTACCTTACTTATATTATACCATAAATTCACGAAACAATCAACTTTAGTAGCCCCAGCGTTTGCAATTTGCTGCAAAGTAAATATACTTAGGTTATCCTAAAAATAAAAGCACAAATAAAATCATCGAAATCGATATACCGCCACCTCTTTATGGGATGACGGTATTTTTTGTGCAAACACATTGGGACAGAGAGGAATAAAGAAATGAAGAAATTGTACAATCGTTTTCTCGCGCTGGCAGTCGCGTTGGCCCTCGTTCTGAGTCTTTGCTCGTGCGCAGAAGTGGAAAGCGGCATCCATGATATGGATAGCAGCATCACGGGACACACCTACACTTGTGAGTTTTACTCCAATGATGGTGAAAAATTCATGACGCTGACAGGTGATAAAATTGACATGACACCGAACATTGTACGAGAATATACGTATAACAGCGATGATGGCTGGGGCTATGTCAAGACACTTTCGTCCGTCGTCACGATTACGGTTGACGGAAAACAGGTAAATAACTGCGGTTCAACGGTAATCTTTGCGGAAGAAGGACTCACTCCGGATGTTGATTTTCAAATGCAAGACATCCATAGCACAACAGATGGCAGCTTGGGAGAAAATCCGCTCATCGCAAACATTGTAAACAAGTTCCGGAACGCATACGGTAAACCGGTCGTTGTTGTAATTCAAAGCCAACTGGGCGACCCCATCTGCGCGTACAGCGGGAAAGAAGTATACTGGGAAGTATGCGAAGACCTGCCTAAGACGACCAAAATCATGATTGATGACCACGCTCTGTATATCCATAGAGCTACTTTCCAAACAATCGACCGCGAACTATTAGATAAATAAAAAGCAGGGATGCCGCCATGATGACGGTATCCCTATTTTTTTTGCCAGCTTGTCAATAGTAAACAGGTAATGCTAAAGGTTTCGTTTTGGAAAAATCGAATTAAAAGTTTCGTTTTGGAAAAAATCCGGCAGCCAAGAATACACATCGATGCAACATTCGAAAAAGGAAAAAGCAAAGCACCTATGTGTTTTTATGATTGACCAAAACAATAAAATGAGGTATAATAAACAAAACGGGAGGCAAAATATGACCAAGAATAGCATGCTAATGCAAACCCCTTATTTTTCGGTGGTAGAAGGCTTTAGACAGTTTATTCGCGATTCAGTTCGCACAGAGAAGGACCACTATAGGTGGGTCGATTTGTACGGTGAAAAGGGTCTGGATGACCCAAACCCGAAAGTGGTTGAGATTCAAGACGAAAAGGCGGAGCAGCTGGCGGTTACGTGTGCAACACTTGCGTACCTAACACTTTCTGTGTATTACGGCAGAAACAAATTCGCCGATACAACATTTGCAGAGCTTGAAGGCGAGGACTACTCTAAGTTTTTGAGGCAAGCACATTATGAAATGGCAAATGAGCATGGACAGTTCGGCATATTCGGATGGGATGGTCTAATCACCCAGATTGCAAAAGACTGCATGCCGGACAAATATGTCGGTGACAATAAGAAGGCGTCGCTCGTATATACCAACATGTATTGGAGCGTTTACAACGCAATGAAGTCTCTGAAGGACGGCAAGTCAATTCGACGCATGATTGATGCCCTGCCGGACGACGGAGATAAAATCGGAAACCTTGGATACAAATATTTCAATGATGCGCTTTTGTCGTATGAGATGAGTACGGATTGATAGGGGGATACCAATGAGTCAATACGCAAACATAAAAGATGCCTTTCTCCACTGCGATGTGGATAAACTCATCATCGAATACTACAAAATTCCCGATGATGAATGCAGTAAATTTACCATCGAGTGTGTAAGCACGGAAGTGCATGCTGCGATGGAGAGGATAAAGCAGACACAACCTGAAAAGGCCGAAAAACAAAATCTTCTTATTGTCTGTAAAACCTTTGAGGAAAATGAAACAGATACATTCTGCGTAGAGGCCGACGATATTGCCGAATGGAAAGAAAGACTCTCAAAGAGCGAGCAGCCTCAGGAAATTGGGGACGAAATGCTCACATTTATGGATACCGACGCTATATTCGACGCGGCGAAAGAAGTTGATGTTCCGACCAAATATGCCATCGAGTTTTGCGAGTGGAAAGACATCCTGAGCTGGAAAATGGCAGAACTTAGCATCGCGTGGTACGGATTCGAATTTTGTTTGGCCCGCGTACTGTGGGAGATGGTATTTTTCGGTGTTGAACCCGAAAAAATGAAAAAAGCCGCCGAGAGAATCAAAAACAGTCTCAACGAAGCAAAGAAAGAACTGGAAAGCGATAACGCTCCCAGAACATATAAGAATTTCGATGATGTTGTAAAGGAAATTCTCGGCGACAACTACGATAAAAACTGGTATCCGGAAGAGGAACGCGAAAGAGATAGACGCAACCTTGCAATCGCAAGCTACAAGTGCTGCAAAGAATACGAGCGAATCCTCAACGGAGAAGTTTAGGTGTGACTCATTTCGAAAAACCCAGAAAGTACAGACAGAAAGATAAATGAGATACAGTTTTTCAACCACAAAACTGCATCTCGTTTCAAAAACGCAAAAAAACAGCACACATAAAATTTAGTGGGTGCCATTTTTGTAAAGGAAGTAACGCAATGAGACGAACAATGGTCGTAAGCGTATTTGCGGGCTGTGGAAAAACATGGCTCACAAATCACCAAAACCAATATGGCTATTCGATGCGGGATAGTGATAGCGCTACTTATGAGAAAACTGCCGGATGGGAAAAGGAATACATAAATAGTTTCATGGAAGAGGCAAAATCAGGAAAATATGATTTCATCTTCGTTTGCCAAACGGAATCCGTCATAGACGAAATGGATAGGCAGAAAATTCCCTATGTAATTGTCGAACCTGACAATATCGTATGGAATGAACAAGAATCCAAAGAGCGAGCAAAGGAAAGACAAATCATTAAGCAGCAATGGTTCGGCAGGTTTATACTTCGAGATAATTCCCATATCAAAAATTTTTCAAAGTGGCTGAACCACATGAAAGATATTTATGATGAACGAACGGGACTTGGTTTCATCGTAAATCATAATCCGGCATCGTTTTTCGTTTTAAAACAAGACCAGTACCTTTCTGATATCATTGATGACCTGTACTGGAAAAAGCAGCATTGTGATGCATATACAGTTTAAGGGGTTACTTATGGGCTGGTATCATGTAAATCGTATTGGCAAGGGTATTTGCCTTGGCAATGTGGATGAAGTTCATTACAATGAAGACTTCATCGCAAAGCACACACCAACAAAAGATGAAGCGTTAGAATTAAAGCAGCGTGATATCCGTGATGACGAGCTGGAAGGCTACGAAGCATGGCCTTTGTACAAGAAATGGATAGCAATAACGCAAGATGCATGGTCCTTTCATCGAGAAGTTAATGACGCAGGCTGCTGCGCAGATGAGTCATCACAAATTTACTCGGACGCGTTGCATTATATTTTCGAAGAGTGCTATGGATACCCTCTGAACAGCTTTTTTAGCACTCATGACTATGACGGGAATGCAATGATTTTCTGTGATGTGCTTTGGCCGCCAAAGGAATACAGTGAGGCATTGGCAGCCATGACCGAAGAAAAGTTGCAGGCGCAGCTCCGCGAGTTCCTTGTTGAGGTTACGGGCGATAGCAAATATGCATCGTTTCCGCTGCGTGTGTGCGAGGAATATATCAAGGAATAAAGTGGTGTGAACATGAAGCAGAACGCAGCGTTAGAGATGTTTGAGTATCTGAAGGAACATCTCATTCCTTTAGCTAAGGATAAGGGCGATAAGGTCTACGAAAGCGATACGACGGTCCAAATTGCTCGGCCAGAAAACAAAAGTGTCTGGGATTGCGAAAAAGAAGTCAAACAACTGCTTAGTAAAATCGGTGCATACAGTGCATCAGTGAAGAATAGTATAAATTGCGTAATCATAAATTACAGCCAAACGGCGCAGGCGGTCTATATCGGTTTCTTTGTTGCGGACAGAGTCACGTACGAGTACATAGAGGAACGTTCGTTCAACACCTTTATAAAAAACGAAAAGCGCATAAGAGGATTCTCTTATAGCAAAGACGGTATTTTATATGGGCATTCCACGCCGCGTGCAAAGCCAAAGGAGTTCAACCCGTCATTTTCAATGTACTTTGCCACAAAAGAAACCAAGCACTGGCCTTGCACAATGAAAGACTTATTCTCCGTTCACACGTATAGTGGGCTATTCGAAAGTGTCGTATACTTCATCATGCTTTTCTTTGGCGAGACGAATCCACTTTGGAAAGACTTGGCAAAGGATTACACCGAGCAGTCTGCATACAGTGCTATACCTCTTTCTGTAATCAATGAGTCGCATTCCAGAAGAGAACTCATTGCAAAATATTACGGAGAAGACAAAGCATTTAAGCGGAACAATAAGGAGCCTATTGGATATGGCATTTTCTTAGCACGAGTATCCCGCATAGTAAAACCAGAAGAATTACAAAAATTATTCGGATTTAATCCCGGATGCATTTCTATTGGACGCGCCAAAAATGACTTAGTAAAACCTCTTGTACAATATATTTGCGAGGCAACCCCAAACAATAATATGCGAGATTCATTCGTTCAGTGTCTTGTAGAAGACGCCGTAGCAATGAATATCAACAAACGACAGCTTGTTCCAATCTCATTTAAAACTACTGATGAAGTTTTAAGATGGCATGACGATATGACTCCATTTGGCTCATATACAACAGCCGAGAGAATGAGAATCAAAAAAGACTCAAAATTTAAAAATTTAAAACTGCCAAAAGACTGTACAAAATTAACAACAACAAAACAGATGGTTATGGAAGGAGACTTTCAACACAACTGTGTTGCTACATACATCAACAAAGTAAATGCAGACGAATGCTCAATTTGGTCGCAAAGAAAACCTGATGGAACACGTAATACCATAGAAATCAAAATAAAACAAGGAAAATATTATATCGCGCAAATGCGTGCTTTTGCGAACCAAGCTCCTTTACAAGAAGACTTAGATGAAATTCAAAAAGCAATCGATAAATGTAACAACGATAGGAGGAATAAAGAGTGTCTCAGAAAAAATGTGTGACAATTTATGGCTATAGCGACGACCTTGTTGAAATTGAAAATTCACAATACAAAGAGGACGAAATCGACTGCTACGACAAAGCAATCCGATTCTTTTTTGTAGATGGTACCATCATCTCTATTTGCTACGCACAAGGCGGTGTGTGGAAAATTACGCACGAGGCAATTGGAAAAGCATGGTACGAGCTCACTCGTTGCGAAGATGATGATGACGACGCATATAGCGATGTCTTCAAAATTGACTCTGAAATTATCTCGTACGAAGTCTTCACACCAAAAGCAAAATCCATACAAGACATACAAGAACAAAATCAAGAAAAGTCAGAGAAATTGATTCCTAACCATATTCGTCTCATTTTCTTTGGCTTTGAGGATACACTGTTTATAAGCTGTGCCGACCAGAGATTTGGCGATGATGATATTATCGCAGCCTCTCTGCTGCAAGCGGAAGCAAAAGAACAGGGAAGTGGATACAAAGTATTCGATACCATCGGGAAACCAAATCAGCTTATGCGGGAATTTGTTGAAGAGGAGACAGACAAAATTCCCAAGTTCTGCATCACCTTGACTGCTGACAGTATTATACCCAAGTTCCAAAAGCAATGGTTGGATAAATACTATCCCGGAAAGATTACCGATTTGGTAGGAACCAGCTCACCGGAACGCAAGATGAAAACCATGCAAATCATTGCGAGTGCTTACGGTGTTCCATCGAATAAAGTCCTGTTCGTGGATGATAAATACGATACAGTTGCACAGGCAATCAAGCACGGATTCTGCGCAATGACGACAATCGAAGTAATGACGAAAATGTACGAAAAATACGGTGAAAAGCATTGAGCAAAACAGCACTGACAAAAGAAATTGAAAAAGCGTTGCATTACTGGCATCCGACGAACTACGGCGGATTCAGGGTGGACTCATTCCGTGATGGTATTGAGGCAATAGAAGTTCCCGTCGCCTGCGGAAGTGTTAAAGCTGGAATCGTTGATTTTGTTCGAGTGCAGGAGTGTTTCGTACAAGAAGAAAAATACGGTATCTGTAAGCTCAAAGAAAAAGGCGCGATATACAATGAGCTGCGTCCAGACTTCTGTACGACATTTGGAGAGGCAAGCAAAACATGCTCAGAACGAGTGTGTAAATTCTATAAGACAATTCATAACTATACAATAGATACACTAATTACCTGCGTGGAAATCAAAGTATCTATTTCTGATTTCCACTCAAACCACGGACATAATCATGTCGGACATTGCAATTATTATGCAATTCCCGCTGCCATGTACCCAAAGGTCAAGGATTTGATTCCGGAAAATATAGGGATATTGATTTTCTATGACGGAAACGAAAAAGGCGAGGGGTACTACGGTATCCGCAAAAAAAGAGAATGCGTTGCACAAGAATTGGCCGAAGAGAAGCAGAAATGGCTCATCATGTCTGTTGCAAAGCGGGCCGCAAAAATCAGCTGATTTATCATGAAGACTTCTCAGCAGCTACTCCAGAACGGAGCGGCTGCTGTTTTTTGTGCCCATACCATAAACCGTTGGAATATCTTTTTGGGGGCGCAAACCGGCAAAATCCGCAGAAAAGCTAAAACTCAACTCGACCAGATATATTGTCTTCTGCTGCAAAGTAGGTACAGTAGTATTACGAAAACTGGAAAAATAATGCAATGCAGGAGATATTTAGGTTATGGAAAAACAAAAAAAACAAATGGCAGCATGTTTGGTGCTTGCAGTAATCGCCATCGCAATAGCCGCCATGGTGCTGATAGATATTGCTGCCACAAAAATCACAGGCGTGCAGCTTGACGTGCCGGATACCATCGAATGTTCGGACACTTATACGATTATACCGGAATTCTCTTATGCGCAGAGGGCACCAAGCGAAAAACGGTTGGAAAAAGAACTGGAACGCCTCGGTATGCACTATTCGTCTGATGACGATATGGTCTTAACAGTGGACGAAGAAGGTATTATCCATGCGGTGGGAGTAGGAACAGCACGTATGCGGACAAGAACGAAAAGCTTGTTGCCACAAAAGCAATCAGTGTAGTTATCTCTCCTAAAGAACTGATTATACCAGACACGGTTCACTTAACGCCGGGGATGACGGAACAGCTCAATCCGAGCATTGAACCAGCAAACGCTACATATACAGACATTCAATACATATCTGATGACACAACAGTTGCTGTGGTTGACGTGACGGGAAAAATCAAAGGACTGGAAAAGGGAGAGACGGTAGTCACAGCGAAAATAAAAGGAACAGACATAGCAGCAAAAACAACCGTAATCGTACAGCCGCAAATTGAAAAGATAGAAATCAAAAACGCAACAATCAGAACAAAAGACGGAGATACAGAACAAATACTGTATTCTATCGTTCCGGAAGACGCATTCATTGACGGTATTTCGTTCCAATCAGAGAATCCGGAAGTAGCAACGATTGACAAGAACGGAACGCTCACGGCTGTTGCAAGTGGAAGCACGACAATCACAGTCACAGCAGGTGATGTCAGTGCGACTTGCAAGGTGATTGTTCAGCAAAACATGAAAGCGGAAGGTCCTATACCGGGGCGTATAGTTATACCTGAGCTGAATATCAACACAGGACTCATATATGGCTATACGCAGGAGATTGCTGATGCAGCTGATTCAGCCGCAATATGGGAAGCGGGTCAGGGCATTATCGTAGCCGACCACTGGAACCAAGGGAATTATACAAATATCCAATACTCCGTACCGGGAAGCACGATTGCCTATATCGACGGCACGAAATACATTTGTACGGAATACTTTAAGGGACACAATACCGGAACATGCATCACAGACAACGCAGGCAACGATGTCATGAATACGCTGGGTGCAGGGAAAGCATTGCTATACACATGCAACGGATGCTGGCAGAATGTGCATGTGGCTATTTATCAGGTTGCTGCAAGCTGATAGCAAAAAAGGTGAATTGAGATAAAACGAGAAATAATCCCACGCAGAATCGTAATTGATTAAAAACAGCAAATGTGGTATAATATAAATAGCACAAAAAGCACGAAAACAAAATAGCCACAGAAAGGTAAGGACCTATTCATGAGTACAGAGCTTGTCGCTATCGAAAAAATCGAAATAAGACACGGGGACAAAAATGCTGATGAAATCAGAATGGAACTCGTAAAGTATCTGCATCAATTTTTAGATTCTGCCAGCATCGAATCTATGGCGCTGCACGACTTGGCAATCAGTATCAACGGAGAGATGATTCTGTATCTCGTTGATAAAACAGGCGGAAAAGGTCTTCGCGGTCTGGATGAAGACTGGCAGAAAGACCATAAGACAGTTGATTCCGTGAACATGATTCTGAATGATGTGGATGTGACGGTCGTACTGTCGTATGAAATGATTCACTATTTCAGTAACGATACATTCTATGGATTTAATTACTGGAGCGATGTATTGCAGAGCAACGAAAGTAATGCTGTGACTTACCATGGTTTGGAATACTACGACTGTGAGTCCAGTATTTCTATGCTTCATTTCGAAAACGGCGTTCTTACCGATTCTCCCGATTATGTATCGGAGAAAAAAGTGGCCGACATCCCTGCATGGTTCTGCTATAACTTTGAGTTGGACTTGGAGGTCGATGACGAGTTTTCGGCTGACCAGCGTACGAGAATTGAGAAGGCGCTGGATTCCATAAGAGATATGTCAGGCATTGAGGATGGAGACTTTGCCGACATAGATGAAACCACTCTTCATATTTTCTCCAGTATGACAGTCAAAAAGGAGCAGGTCTCCGTGTTTGCCGATTTCTTGACCACAATCAGAGAAATTGCGGTAGAATGCGATGCCACACTGGATGTAACAGCAGAGTTTGTGCCTTTGGATTTCGAAGAGTTTGCCGCTATGATTATGGATTTTGAAAACGGAAAGGCAGTACCGAAATATTTTCGGTATTGATGGTGTCAAAACTGTCATGACATATAATGAGGCATTTCCGCTCTGGGTAGCAGAGGTATACCGGAACCACGGCTATGAGCCGGACACATGGTACGGGTCAGAGGTTGCTGAAAAAATGCACAAAGAGGCTTTGGCAACCTACAAAGGTCCTCCAGCCACGATGCTGGATTATGTCGAAGCCATCCCGTCCGAGGAAGAGTTCGAGTATTTGGATTACGCAATTCAACAACTGCGCAAAGATAACATTAACCTGAATGCACTTCCAGACAAGGAACGCTGGGCGGTGATGGATAGAATCATTGCAGAATATGCAGAGCATAAGAATGCTCATGTATCCCGCGCCAAGCGGGTACAAAAAACCTCAATGCAGGCAGCGCTGGAAGAAGAGCGGGAGGCTCTCTCACAGACTGCTCAGCGCAATGCGAGCCGGTACAGTGAGGCAGAGGATGCCACAAAGGATTTTGTAATTAGGTAGAGGAGCAGACAGAATGGTCAAGATTTACGGTCACAGCGATGATATCGTTTGTATCGAAAATTCTCGATACTTCGAGAATGAAATCGAGTGCTTCGATGTCGCCGGAGTCAGGCTTTTTCTGGATGACGGCACGATTCTTTTTATTTGCTACTCCTCCGGTGTCTGGCGCATTTTCATCGAACAGGAAGGCTCCGCGCCGCACAAGCACAAGGTCTGTCAGGAAACGAGTGAGGACGACTACAGCGACGAATTCTATACAGAGGCTGATGTTGTTCGGCATGAAATTGCATCGGCGAGAAATTGAGTCAATAACCCACGACTAAAGTCGCGGGTATCCTTGCCATAATTTATGAAAGGAGCTGCGAGCATAAACTCGCGTACAAGATATGGTTGATGCTAAAACGAATGATTCCCAGAAGAAAATCTATGTGCTCGACACGAGCGTTCTCTTGTCTTCTCCGTATGCCATCTTCGCATTCGATGAACATGTCGTATGGATTCCATACAATGTAATCACAGACCTTGACGCAATGCGCAAAACCACGAGCGAGGCAAGCAAGAACGCACAGGAGGCGCTCAGAATTATTGAGGAACTGCGCGAACGCGGAAACCTGCGCGAAGGCGTGCCTCTTAAATCCGGCGGCATTGTCTGCGTCGGGAATAGCCGGAGCCAATCCCCGATTGAAGCAGCGCAAGCCCTGCCCTCAAATAGAATCGTCATCATCGTTTCTAACAGCACTGCGGTGCGCATCATGGCAGAAGAAGCTGGATTCAGAGCCGAGGTTTACCGTTCCGACAGCGTGGATACCGAGAACCGCTATCTGGGCCGTACGGTAGCATACTGCTACAATGACGACATTGACCGGTTTGGTATCCCGAATACCATTCCGGTATCAGAGGCAAAGGCAGATTCTGAATACATCGAGAATGAGTTTGTAACAGTAAAACGAGCCAATGAATCCACACTCGGCATCTATCAGGTAAAAGGTAATAATCTGGTCAGATTGAACATTGACGCAATGCATCCATACGGCGTAAAGCCTCGAAATGCAGGTCAAAAAATGGCAATGCATGCACTGCTCGATTCGCTTGAATCTTCTGCGCTGACAATTTTGATGGGCGATGCAGGCACAGCAAAGACATTCCTGTCCCTTGCTTGCGGTCTGGAACAGACGGTAGGGGAAAACCCCAAATACCGGAGTATGCTTGTCGTTCGCCCGAATGTAAAGTTCGATGAAACCGTTGGATTCCTCAAAGGCAGCGAGGCTCAAAAAATCAATCCGCTCATTCGTCCTATCATGGATAACCTTGACCAGCTTACAGCGGTGAACAGTGAAGATTATGGCACAGAGCAGGGCAAGGGCGGCAAGAAGAGCAAGTTCGCAACGGAAGAGGCCGAGGATAAAATTGTAGCTCCGAACTCGTATGCGCAGTACCTTTTCGATTCTGGAAAGATTGAAGCGCAGGCGATGGAATATATGCGCGGTCGAAGTATCCGTGACCGGTATATGATTATCGACGAGGCTCAGAACATGACCCCGCTGCAGGCGTTCGGCATTATCAGCCGCGCAGGTGTCGGTACGAAAATCATTCTAACCGGAGACCCGAATCAGGTAGATAACCCGCTTCTGGACTCTAAGACGAACGGTCTTACCTATGCTGCAAATGCTATGAAGGGCAGTAAGGTCTGTACGCAAATCACATTCGAGGAATCTGAATGTGAACGCTCGGAACTTGCGAAAGAAGCAATTAAGCGCATGAAAATCAAGGGGAAAGGTAGAGAAAGCCGCTGATGCGCTGGTTCACATCCGATACGCATTTTGCAAAAACTGGGGATAAAATCCTTCGCCGTGAAATGCGTCCCTACAAGACCATCAAAGAATATTGCGATGACCAAATCAGGATTTGGAATGAGCAGGCGTCAAAGGACGATGTCATCTATCATCTTGGCGATATGTGCAACTACAATGGCACAGAAAAAGATTTCCTGCCGGGGTTAATGCTTGTGCAAGAAGTCAATGCCAAAGTCATCCTCATTATGGGCAACAACGAGGAACGCGTCATGCAATATTGTTTTGAGAACAATTTTGAAAAATTCAGAGATTTCTGCATAAGACACGGATTTCTCGATGTAAAACAAAATGATACCATCTCCATAGATGGCGCAAAACTGTACCTTGTACACAGACCAATCGACTGTAAACCGGGAATGCTGAATCTGTATGGTCATGTCCATCGGCAAGGCGGCATTTGGAGTCCGTATGGGTTCAATATCTGTACGGATGTGAACCATTTCAGGCTGTACAGCGAAAACGATATACGTTTCTTGATTTCGCAGAAGGCAGCATGGGACAACGATGCGGATACAAAGTTTTTAGCAGGAATAAAATAAAAGATTTTTTAAAAAAATTCTTGCCATCTGCTGCAAAGTTAATATAATAAAAAAGCACAATAAGTAAAAGGTTCATGGCGCAAGCTATGGACATCACCATATTAACAATCGGGATACCGCTATACATCTTTGTGTAGCGGTATTTTTGTCGTTGTTAATACAAGACGAGGAGGTACTAATGCGAAAGCACGAAACCTACGAGGAGGAGTACGAGGAGTACGACCTCCCGACCGAACCTCAGGATGAACCTGAGGACCCGCAGGCCACCATCGAGCAGACGGTCGTCAACGGCCACTGCATCTCCATCGAGAAGTTCTTCGACGGCTTCTCTGTCGGCGACTATGTAAAGTCGCCCTCCGGTCCCGTGGACATCCTCGCAGTTCGTGACTGCGACGGCTATCCGTTCCCCTACACCTGTGCGACCATCGATGAAGCACGCGCAATCTATGCGGCGTGCATCAAGGCCGCCAGCGAACCGTGGGAGAGAAAGGAAACTGAGGAAACTCAGTAACCCGCGTACCTCCCTGCAACCCTTATGGGTTGCGTTAGATTGAAACGCAGGGATAGCCTGCGAGTAGCGACGGGTAGCTAAATGCTATCAGAGAAAATCATACTAACATATGATTTCCTCAACCTGAGCCTTGCAGAAATGCAGGGCTCTTTTTAATTGACCAAACGGCAGAAAGGCGGTATAAAATAAGTATGAAACGGAGAAAAAATAGATGATAAGCAAAATTTTACATTCGGCGATAGAAAACAATAACGGGAAAATAGTTGTTCTCAGTATACAGAAAAAATGGTTAGATAAAATCAAGTCAGGGAAGAAGACACTTGAAATCCGAAAATCCTCTCCATGGGATTTGCAGTATCCTTTCGCAGTCATGTGTTACGAAACAAAAAAGGAAGGTGGTTGCGGGAAAATCGTTGCCACCTTTGTCTGTAACAAAATCGAAACGCTGCATTGCTTCGAGGATTTAGCATACACGGCAACAGGGGATGAAATTCCGGCAGTAACCAAAAGGTTTTGCGGGCAAGGCTGTATGAGTCAAAAAGAGCTGTATGATTATGGGCGAACCGCTGGCCGTTTGTACGGATGGCATGTGTCTGATGTAGAGTCGTTTGATGCGGAACTTCGAGAAATGGGTGTGCGCCGAGCACCTCAGTCATGGCAGTACGGAAAATACAAGGTCTGACACCTACCACGGTCAGAACTCATAGCTTTTCCGGCCTTCATTTTGTAAGAGGCACTGTCAGTTCCGGAGGAGTAGATGTTCGAGAATGGCTGAGAGGAAGTAATAGATGATAGGAGAAGATGACGATATATCCAGCGCAATTAACGGATGCGCTCGATATGGTCCTTGATGTGTACGATGGCGTGCAGCAACAAACGAATTAACGGGGGTCAATGATACTTAGCAAACGTTCAGCTGAATAGATAGGAAGACTTCAATCAAAATCTTTTGAAAAGAAACCGTGTGTGGAGCGCGGCTTCTTTTTTTTGTTTTTCATAAACACCGCAAGAGCGTTTGCTAAAACTATAAAGATATAAGACACAGCAAAGCTAAAACTTTGACTGTTAACAATATGCACTTTCACTGAGTGATATTTTGCAGTATAATATAAATATAAAATAAATTGTAGTACAATCCATTCCGACCAAAATCCCCGACAAACTGGTAGCTCGACCCTCGTTGACATTTATGTATGGCGGTTGTTGTTTTTTTTGCATTTGGAGGCATTATTTTGAAAAAAAGAACCTCTTTTGATAAATTCGAAGTACGCGAACATATCCATTACAATTATCTTTCGTATTGACAGCGTGCCACAGCTGGACGGGCAAGCCGGATACGCATATCGAACCGCGTCCCATATTCAGGATACAGATACAATTCCGGAGTCTAAAATCGTTGGTATGCGCAAAGAGATTGCGGTAGAATACGATGTGCCACTTGCGACGGCTCATCCAATTACAGCGCATGAGGCTACCTTGTTGGAAGCGCCACTCAGCGGGTATGTGAACTGATGTGAATTTGGCAATGATTTTTGCGTTTCACGGCACAAGCGGCAAAATGTTAAGCTGAAGATACCGTACAGATTAACGAAACTACGCAAGCGAGGTAAGAAAAATGGTATACGAGGTTATCAGCCCGGAAGCACATGGTAGCGGAACAATCATCGGAATGCACACCGAATCAGCATCTTGCATCGACAGTCTGGAGATGCAAAAGACTATGATTGGCGACGGAAGCCAGATTGTGTTTTCCGGCACGCAGGAAGAATACGATGCAGTGAAAGACAAGCTGCACTCAAAAGTAAAAGTGAAAATCATCAAAGATAAAAACACAGAAAGCAAACCGAAGCGTGGGAGGAAGAAGTCCGATGATGCAGCAGATTAACCTTTACGATGCGTTCAATAATTGCAATAAAGAAGCTCTTGTCAGACAATTTGCAGATATGGTTTATAATGACACGCCGGAATCCTCACGGTTAGAAAAAGCGATGAACATTGTCGAACAAGCTTATGAGCGTATGCGCCATACAACTATACAGAAACAGGAAAAACCGCCCATTGTTTTTGTCTGCAAGACCTACGATGAAAATATCACGGACACGTTCTACACAGACGCATTCTACATCGAGCAGGACGATTATGTGAAATGGGTGCAGGAGCATAAGGATTCCCCGGCCAAGCTTGCAATCCCGGACGATAAGCTGGACGAGATGGAAACCGATGATATTTTTGCGGCTATCCAGAAAGCAAGTTTTCCGCCCAGATATGCCTTTGAGTTAACGGAGTGGGAGAAAATTCTTGGCTGGGACTTGTTCGTCCCTTGCGTTGACGCTTACGGTCTGCCAGATTGCCTTGCAACCATTATGTGGGAGATGACTGTCTTCGGCATTAGCCCTGAACGGATGCATGAGATAAAGGCTGAACTCAGTAAGCGTAAAGAGGAGTGCGATGAGATTTTCGAAGAGTATAAGAACGATAGCGAACACACTGTGCCGAAAGGATATACCAGCTTCGAGGATATAGCTAAGGAACTTCTTGGAGATGAGTATACGGAGGACTGGTATCCGGAAGAGGAACAGAAGCGGGATATGAAGAATCTTGCTATCTCCACCTATAAGACAAACAGGGAATATGAGCAGCTTTTGTTTGCCGGTATGACAAAAGCACAGACGCTTGGAAAACGCATCCAATTCCTTGCAGAGCAGAACGGTATGTCAGTTGCTGATATGGCAAAGTTTCTGGACCATACCGAGGCGCAGATTCTCGACTTATACAAGGGTGAAGCGTTTCTGAAATTCTCAAAGCTGGAAGGGTTGGCAAAGAGATTCGGGATAAATGTACAAACGCTTTTACAGACAAGCGACGAAGAAAACAAAGAGTAAGCCAAGCAAAGCGAAGAAGATGCCAAACGGTTTGTGGATGTGTTTGAGCAATACAAGGATAGCGTTGAGCAAATTATCGTTCACTGCGACGCCGGATATTCCAGAAGTCCAGCAGTTGCTGCTGCACTTTGCAAGGCACTTGGAATGAGCGATACTATGTGATACAGCAAGCCGAAAAACTACAAAATCTTCGAAATTGTAAGAGCAGGGAAGATACCCCTAAGATACTCCACCTCTGCTTCAGCGATGAAATGCACCATGCAGTTGGCAGAGGAAGATAAGAGAGGAAGCAAACAATAATACGGTATTTTATAAAAAATTGAAGGCAGAACACCCCGTCTATAGCCGTGAGGCTTAGGCGGGGATGAATGCCGCTTACAAGATTTTGTTCTGAAGAAAACTTGCGTCAAATTACCGTTTCGCCGAGTTATGGCAATTTTGTCGTATCTATTGTTTTTGACAATGGAAAAGATTTTCCCGTAACAAGACCACCTCACCGTATGATTGGTATCGACCTTGGAGTAGATAACACTGCAGCCATTACGAACAACTCAGGCTTGCCTTGCCTCTTGTTCAAGGGCGGTGTTTACAAAGCAGCTGCGTTCCTTAAAGCTGAGAGTCTCGGCGAGATGTTTGGTGGAAGGACTACGACCGAGTCTCGGTAAAGCGCTACTTGGTTTGGCGCAGAACTTCCCGGATAGATGGCGTTTGTGCCGATACAGGACAGCGAACAAACAACACAAACGGCATAAAAAGAATGCTCCTGAAAAAACCGGAAGGGTTGGCAATATAGCAAGGGCAACAAAAAAAGACCTCTTCTCCGAAGCGGAGAGGAGGTCTTTTCGTAACTGATTATCTTACTGCGTCTTTTGCGGACACCGAATCGAGCACGGAATCTAAAGCAACCAACACATTCTCTGTTTGTGCGTCGCTCAAACCAGCCGCGTTGCAGGCTTTTTGGGTATAACCTTTGATGATATCGCTGAGGACTGCGGAATCCACAATCTCATAGATATCGTCTTTGCTGCAGGAAGCCAGAAAGTCGATAACTCGGATTTTAGCCGCTACTTCCTCTGTGGTCATTTCTCCCCGCTCTATGAGCTGCCGGTAACCGGCTTTAAGCAAATCGAACTGGGTCATGGTACACACTCCCTTGTTTTGCTGAACGCGCTTTCATTTAGCTTTTGCCAATTCTTTGAAGCGATTACAACGCTGCTCCAATGCTGCGCTCAGTATCTCAGCACGGTCTAACTCACCAAATTGAGCTTTTTCAAAAATTTCCTGCACATCTGCTTTGATTCCAGACAACGCATCGAGGTCGATATCCCTGATGATTGGCATTGCGAGCCGAATCTGAAGCTCGTGTGTCGCTGCAAACGGTTTTGCCGGAGCATCTGCCAAAGCATCTATCTTGGATGCGTATTGGTCAAACCAGAGGCTGGTCCCGCTGTCAAAAATCGGGGCAAGTCCCTTCCATTCCAACGTCACTGCATCTCGAATAGCTCCAAAATTTCCAAAATGGCGGTCTTGGTTGCAGATAAGATAGTCGAGAACCATCATCTGCTGCAAACTCTGCTGCGCATCTGGAATTCCCAGCTTCTCACAGCAACTCAGGAAATGGTCATATGCACTTACGCCAGCTTTTTGCGGAAATGCCGAAAAGATATAATAGGCACTGACAAAATCTTGCCTATCACTGGTCATGTTAGGACATACACTGTACGGCTTCCCGTTTTCCCGCATCAGCTGATATTCTACATGAGGAATGCTCAGCTTGCTGCAAACCAAAGAGGCCACAACCTCATTGAACGGCTCCTGCTGAGCCATTCCACTACCACCCTTAATCAGTACCCGTTGCCCATTCAGAATCTTCCATTTCTTTTTCAGCCAGCCATCAGATGTATTGCAAGGCGATACGAGGTTGAGCGTATCATCTTGTGGCATTTGGCCGAAGAGAATATTTCCAACATCGTCAGAAAATGCATTGTCGTAGAAGTTGATATCCTTCCAATCCAACGGCTGGCCAACAGGATTAAGCCAGTATTGGTCTGACAAACTTAACGAAAAGCATTTCATCATCAAAAGATTTGCGGAGACCGATAGATTCTTCTGTACCTGCATATCTTCCAAGGCATGGCGGAAACCGGAACGGCTGGCAGGAATAGTACGGCCTGCGAGCCATTGATTGAGGTTTTTGGCAAGGTCTTTATGAGATGCTGTGTTTAATCCAACAGGCAGATGTTCGGGATGCATCACATCTTCTACCCGATATACCGTACCACTCAAATCATTGATACACAGCACGGCTGCCGATAATTCCCGATGCATCAGGATGTATTTCATGCTCGCCACCACCTTTGCTTTTCTTTTCTTATTATTATAGCCGAATATCGATTCTTTTGCAACGAATATCGAACACAAAAGAGCACCTATCTGAGAGACTAAACTCTAAAACAGGGCCTTTTCTGTATCATAACCTCAAAAACTGAACAGCTGCCTGCGAAGTCGGCAAAAGTTTGTGAGCAGTTTTATTTCTGAGATATTTCGGGTCGATATCACGCATACCAAAACGAACCCTATCCAGAACATCGGCGTCTTTCAGAACGAAATATTCTTTTTTGCCGTTTATTCGCTGATGAAGATTGACCAATAGAGCAAAATGTGGTATAATATAAACATAAAGTATAAAAAGATATCCGTATAATAAAAGATGGGAGGCGCAATCGTGAATACGCCATTATTTGTTGCGACAATAATATTGGTTTTAGTAGGCGGCATTATCGGTTTCGGGGGAATATTGGCTTCGTTTTGTATCCCGTATTCCCCGTACTTTGACGGGAAGCGCGTTGTCTCTTATAGCGAAATCGAAGATATGAGGCACCTATGCGATGGCGTTCTCGTCACGGGTGAAGTGATGGTAGCGGCTGCCATGATACTGTTGTTTGTAAATATCGGGTAGTGAATGCGAGCGGCGAATGAACATAGTTTTGCCGATTGCTTCGCACCAAATATTATAAAGAAAGGATATGATTCCATTGCAGTAAGTAGTATCTGACCATATTGTTTGGTCAAAAAACAGACAAACATCATACAAAATGTATGACAACTTGTTGCTTCGTTTGTGCGAGTTTGCTGTTGCAACCCGCACGGGTTGCGTTAAAGTAAACTATGCAAAAAAAAGACCATCCAACGAAAGGAAGATGGTCTTTTTCTTATGCACATAAATTGACTGATAACCGCAAATGTGGTATAATATAAGTATAAGGAATGGTGGCTTGTACGCTGCAAACAGGAGGGGCTATGAATCAAATCAACACTGTCACGATTGGGAAACTCATTGAAGCGCATCGCGAAGGTGACGAGCAGAAGTTCAAAACCTACGTCGATTTTATTGTCAAAGCCTACGAGGAGCAGGAGAACGACCGTGCCGCACGAATCATCCGAAGCAGCTATACGGGTGACTACGGTGAGCAGGGGAAAGTTGTTCTGGATGAAGCAACAGAACAGACTGTATACTACGAAACAGGTTGGTACGAGCCTGAAATCTTAGGCTCTGGTGGTTCCTATCGCGGAGTTACAAAAGCAAGCTCAGAAGAAGAAGCGTTGCAGCGGCTGCAAAAACACGCCGCAAACTATGCACAGCGAATCACTGTATATAAGAAAGACGGCAAAACTGTAAAGCGTGAAGTTGCCGAATACGACCAGTGGGAAAAGAAGTGGAGGACAGTCTGATGAAGTGGAATGTATTTTCTCTTGAAACCGTTAAAACAGCATTGGAACCCAAGTTTGTGCTGGAGAAGGTCCGTTATGTGACAGACGACGAAGAATACGGTGAAGGCGAGTCTACGCGCCTTGTCTTCCGTAATGTAGAAAAGATGCCGGAAATCGACTATATTAAGCGGACCGTCTGCACATTCATTCAGGACACCTATGTTCATTTTAAGGACAAAAGCCTCAAGCCGATGTGTATTTGGCAGGATAACCTCAACGAAAGCGAGGACCATATCCGTTATTCCACAAACAACCTTGTGTCGCCGCCGCTGGGACTCATTGGCGAAACATACATTTCTGACGAAAGCCACACACACAAGTGGCTGGTAGCCCAAGGAGGAACTGAACTTCTTGAGAAAGCGTCCGTCAGCATTGATGTTGATGTGATTTACGCCTATGACAATGTCGATAAGGTTGAGAAAAGTTCCGAAAACGGCGAGGTACGTGGTGTTCTCATCAACAGTACAATGTATCTGCGCGAATCGGAAATCAAGCAGGTTGCTCAGCTTATCAAGGACGAAAAGCTCCGCAACCGTGTATTGACGCTGATGCGCTCTCATCGCCGTATTGTATCGGCTCCCGAAAAAGAGAATCGTAGCATTCGAGAAATTGCATCTGCACAGATGCTGAGTCAGGGGTAAAGCCATGAAACACAAAATTTCAAAAGTCGGTGCTCAGATGCTCGAATACCAAGAGCAGCTTGCCCGTAAACACAAATACAAGCCTATCCCTCGTACATTCTTCTGCGATGTGCGAGCCGAGTTTCAGAAAACATTGCCGGAATGGTGTAATATATCCGGAGATACAACTCCGCTCGAGACCACCGATGGCACAGTCATTGCCAACGGGTACAACCGTATTGTGATTGGCGACTACGGTGCGTTTGTTGAGTTTTCTCGCGTACAAGCCTATATGCGCCGCCTCAAAATCAAAGAAGGTCAGGTCTATCGCGTGGAAAACCCGCGCTATGCTGAGCATGTCAAATATCTCTGGCTCACAGCGAACGATAGTTCCGATGTGAAGGTATACGAGCAAAAACGACCAGTAGAATATGCTGATTATAAACCCGGTATGCTGTATGTCAGTGTATATGAGGTGTTCCCACACATCTAAGAAAACCAAAATAAGAAGTTCTACCCAGTTCAGGGCGTGGCTTTTTATCGAGAGTGCCGCAAAGACTGCTGGCACACGGAGGTAACCAACAATAACTGACTCAGACAAAGCAATTGCATTGCGCCCATCATACTGGGCAAGCGTATCTGGCGGAAAAGATAGCCTGTATATGCTCAATTACATACTGCACAATCTGGACAGATACCCGCTTGACGGCGTGGTTCACTTTGAACTCGAAATCGACTACCCGTTTATACATAACGTTATCGACTATATGGAAACGGAGTGCAAGCGAGCTGGCATCCAATTTGTACGAATCAAGCCGAGGAAAACGTGGGAAGAATTGTATGATAAATGCGGTTTCCCAACAAGAAAAATAAGATGGTGTAACGGTCACTATAAACTTGATGCAAAACGGCAACTATCCAAATGGCTGAACGAAGTCGGTTTTTATGTAGTGCATTACATAGGCTATTGCGCCGATGAAGAACGCCGTTTTAACAAGCGGTTGAGTGCCAAAAAGTTAGAGATATACCCTCTCGCAGAAAACGGCATTAACGAGGATGTGATTTTGGAATGGGCAAAGACGCAGCCGATTTTCAACAACTACTACAAAACCAACAAGCGCTGCGGTTGTATGTATTGCCCCATGTCCTCGTATTTGAATTTCGCATATCTGTATAAATACTACCCCGAAAATTTCCGGTATATGCTTGAAAAAATGCGGGAAACGGAAGAATTGAGAGAGAAAGAGCTTGGTAGACCGTTCTCTGTGATTTCATCGAATCCCAAATACAATGCGGATTACTTGGAACACATTGTCAAAACGAAATGGCTCAAAAAGCTCAATGAAATGGAGTGTACAACAAAGCAAAAAAATATCGCAGCAGCAAAAAATCAGATTGAGATAGGTGGGTGAAAATGTGCAACAGGAAAATGATGACTTGTTAATTCACAGCGAGTACGCCAATGTGAGTGTTACGCTGTTTTTCCATATAAGCAAGATGCCGGAACTCGGAGGAGGGCCGGGATACATCTACCGGACCATTAGTATGGTGGACAGGGCAGAGAAACTCAAAATCGATGAAATCGAAAAGGAAAGACAAAAGCTCGCAACAGCATATCATCTTAGCATCGATGATGTAAAACCCATTACCGCGCAGGCCGCAGAGCTTTTGAAGGCACCGCTTAACGGCATTGCAAATTGAGGGGACAAGAATGAATGACTATGAACGGGCGCTGATTCGCTATGTTGTTGATGGCGACATTCGAAACGCTCAAAAACAAGCAAAAATCATCTTAAACAAAATAGCGACCGAGAAAGATAGAAAATTCAAAGAGTATCAGCTAAAGAAACTCGATAATAAAGGCCCGGAACTCATTGAACTGCCCTATAATCTGCAGAAGATTATCGCCGCACAGGATGTCACGAATTTCCCTGAGGGTAGGTTTCTCATTCGGCCGGAGGAACAATCTGTTGTCAATAAACTTCTCAATACAAGAGTTGCAGCGTTGCGGTTGCAGGAACTGGGAATCCACTACACATCTTCTTTGCTTTTGACAGGGAAGCCGGGAACAGGAAAGACAGAACTTGCACGGTATATTGCGCATGTGGCAGATTTGCCTTTTGTTGTCGTGAAGTTTTCCGGCATCATCAGCTCTTCTTTGGGACAGACTCAAACGAACATCGGAAACATGTTCGACTATGCGAAGAGAACGCCTTGTGTTTTGTGCATTGATGAAATTGATGCGTTGGGTACGATGCGAGGGAAGAAAGACGACGTGGCAGAAATGAGCCGTGTTGTTATCTCTCTTATGCAGGAACTCGATAATATCAAAAACGATGTCATCGTAATCGGAACGACAAATCGTCCTGACCAGTTGGATGAAGCCTTGATTCGCAGATTCGTTCAGAGACATGAGGTCAAATTCCTCAATCAGGATGACATTCGGGAATTGGTGAGAAAATTTAATGACTCTGTTGGGTACCCCATGGATGACATCCAAATGGATGTATTTTGTTCTCAGTTTGGAATGGAAGCTACTGCCAATGCTGTGATTTCTGCATGCACAGAGCGTATCATTGAAAGAATCACGGAGGAAGTAAAACAGGAACAGGCATGACTTGGCATATTCAGCCAATGTGAAGGACGAGGTACCTAAGTATCACAGCCCGCAAAAATAAACGCTACAAAGGAGCTTTTGCATGACATTTTCTTCTGTCCGCAGCAAGCAAAAGGAGTTTGACAATACATTTTACAAAAAGATGCCATTTTGGGTATCTACCCGCAGGAAGCGAACAATGTGGGTGCTTTTTTCTGTCTTAGTTCCTGTTTTATTCGTCACGTATGCCTTTTTCCATCAGCCCGCAGATTCATTCGTTGCACTTCTCTTGTATCTTACCGCAGTTCTTTTCCCTTTACTATTTTTTGCCCCCATTCTCATTATCATGTTCAAAAATGACCGCAACGCCGCCATGCGTCCTGTTGTAGGCCGTTACGAGGATAAGCTTCTCCTCGATGCAAACAAATTGGTTTATACATATATGAATCGACGCGAAACCCGCAATTATCGCCACGAAGTTGTTATCCCCTATGACCGTATCAGCCGCATTGTACTGTTCACAAAAATGAATCTTGTAGCGATTAAGGCGGGCGGGATTTTCACTACTTATGAAAACAATCGCGTGCAGGAACGCACAGAATTCGCGGGACCTTTTGCCAATGAGCTGACTCGTGTGGATATCCCGCTGGTTTATCAGGACAACGACCTGTTCCTACAACAGTTACAGCAGGCCACCGGTCGCTCTATCATGCGAAACGACACAGACAATCCGGATGCTCTCTAAAACCAGAACTGTAAAGCGGAAGTAGGCGAAAAGTTCATGAAGAGCACAAAACCAAAAATTGGTGACACCCTTTGGGGTGTTTGGGAACACCGGTACTACAATGAGAGGCGTCTTGTTGAACTTGAATATGTTGTATACCCCGTTAAAATTACCCGATTTTTTAGAGGAAGATATGTTGATGCGCATTGCGTTGGCATTAACACGGATGGTTACTCCGTTATTCATTGGGTTCCGGTAAAAAGCATCGGAAAAACAGTGTTTTATAATCCCGTCGATGCCGCAAGGTATGCCGCAGCGATGTCGGATTATTATGACAAGCATTGCGCTTTTGGCAGCAAACCAATCAAGCGAACACAGTGGGAACATTTTCTTGGGAAGGACTAGGCATGGTCAAAACCTTATTGTCGAATACTTCCGTGATTTCAAAAATCCAGAATCCATCAAGGTATATCTACAAAGAGAAAAAGAATTTTCTGATGTGTTCAGAGTATTCGGCTGCGATTTTCGGGAAGTACACAAAGCATACCGCAACTGGGGCGACAACATGCGTAAATATGTATTCTCGTTCGGATTCAAAATTCCCGGCACGAACGAGTATGTGAGCGAAGATTGCTAACTGCCAATACCGTTCGCATAGCAACACAGACGGCGTTGTCCGTTTGAACTCGTAAATATCGAAAGAATGCGGGCAGAACTCGAAAAAGCCAAGGCAGATTATATCGCAGACCAAGAAGACGATTATGACTAATCCAGTTTTACAAAAAACTATCATTCGCTACATGCAGGATGTTCCAGAACGGTTCCGTAACATCTATGACAACAAAATTCTCGAAGGATACTGCGGGTGAGTTTTACGCAGAATCTCCTCGATTTTCTTGAATCTTCGCGTCTCGGGCGCAGATAAAAACAAAAAATCCAAACTACAGGTTGCGGAACGAAGAGGCAAAAAGAAACAGATATGAGTTTACGCGGAGAGCCCTTATTCGAGGGACTGAATTTCAAGGAATTGTTCGGAAGAGAACTTGTTGTCGATAAAGTGTTTTTGAGCTATGACGGCATTCCGTTGCTCTGTGTATGCAAGGACGAAAACAAAAAATTGTATTTCTGTAACTGCACAGAGGTACGAAGCGAAGAGCGCTGGGTTCTGTATCCGGCAACGAAGCAACAAATAGAGCAAATCGTCAGCAAAAGCAAAACCCCGGCCGAAGTATTTCAGGATAGCCGTGTAGTGCATATGTATACCATCGGCTTGGATACAGACCGAGGAACATTGAGGGAACTGACTGTCGATGAACTGTCAGATGTAGACAGACTTCCGGAAGGAGAGTATGTGGCTATTTAACTTTTTCCGGGTGTCTAAACGGTTCATAAGCATAAAAAGCCATAAACGGAGGTGAGTCACTTTGAAAGCACATAAAGGCTATAAGTTCAAACTTGAGCCTACAGAAGAACAGAAAATCAAAATCAATAAAACGCTTGGCTGCTGCCGTTTTGTGTACAACTCTATGCTGGATAGGCGCATAAAAGGCTATAAACGGCGTGGCGAAAGTATAAGTTATATCGATACACAGAACCTACTTCCAAAAATGAAGCAGTATCTACCGTGGCTCGCCGAAGTGGATAGCCAAGCCCTTAAATATAGCTGCCGCCAATTGGACGATGCCTATAAAGGTTTCTTTAAAAGCGGAAAAGGCTTCCCAAATTTCAAGCGTAAAAGAGGAGAAGAAAGTTACACAACTACCAGCGCAAAGAATATTAAAGTTGACGATAAATACATTCAGCTCCCCACACTTGGAAAAGTGCGCTACCGCAAAAGCCGCGACATCGAAGGTAAGATTTGCAAGGCAACCGTTCGCCGCTCTGCAAGCGGCAAATACTATGTAAGCATTCTTTGTGAAGTAGAGGTGGTTCCGCTCCCTGTTACAGATACTGTTATTGGTTTGGATGTTGGTATCAAATCCTTTGCTGTTGACAGCAATGGCAACGAGCATCAGAACCACAAATATCTCCAGAAAGCAGAAACCAAACTTAAACGCGAGCAGAAAAAGCTATCTCGCAAAAAGAAAGGCTCTGCCAACTGGGAAAAGCAGCGCATCAAAGTGGCTCGCTGTCATGAAAAAGTAACCAATAAACGAAAAGATACCTTACATAAGTTGTCATCTGCACTGGTGAAAGAAAACCAAATCATTTGTGTGGAAGACCTTAACATTAAGGGTATGGTTCGTAATCATAGCCTCGCAAAAAGCATTTCCGATGCTGCTTGGGGTGAGTTCTTCCGCCAACTTGAATATAAGGCTCAATGGGCTGGCCGAGTTATCATTAAGGTGCCAACCTATTATCCAAGCAGCCAGACCTGTTCCTGCTGCGGATATCAGAACAAAGAGGTTAAAAACCTTAATGTTCGGTATTGGGTCTGCCCTCAATGTGGTACATCGCACGATAGGGATAAAAATGCAGCAGAAAATATTCTAAAGAAAGGAATGGACATGCTGGCTGTGCCAGCCTCTTCATAACCACAGGCAAACAGTACGGTCAGGACGACCGAATCTTAAAGTCTGTGGAGAGTGAGCCTCTATCAACGGCTGCGGCCTGTGGTAAGCTCGCTCTATGAAGCAGAAATCCATACTATTTTGCGGAAACGCCCGCAAAAAGTTGGAAGTCCGAGTATGTGTGATGAGCAAACACGAACTTGGTGCAGACCGCGTTCTCCACGAAGGAGCTGGCTACCGCGACAAGTACAAGTTCAAGAGCCAGAAGCCGCCAGTCGGCAGCAGGGAAAATCCGTCCGACCCGAAGCAAGAGGGGACAGATGCGGTGTATATACCAGATACCGCCAAATGGATGAAAAAATAAACCACAGGTTGATTGACCAGAACAACAAAAGTGGTATAATGTAATCAGAACGAAACGAAAGGAGACAACCAAAGATGCTGTGCAACACTGTTAATGCTACGTCGTTTGCCGAGTATAGTTATGAATCTGAATTCGAGTCCTACGAATCCAGTTTTGTTTCTCATACTCCTCGACAAGCAAAAACAGACCATGTACAGATGCGGTGCGTCTCCAAACGATAACTGCATTTTCACACGCTGCTTGTCGAGTCATTTCGGCAGGCAGCGCTTTTTTGTTGCCTGCAATATAGAAAGGCAGCAAGAAAATGAACGTTCCAACAATCGATATCCAGCAGACAGGTGCCAACATCAAGGCACTGCGAAAAGCAGCAGGCATCAAGGTCAAGGATGTGGCAGATACGCTCGGTGTATCCACACAGGCGGTCGCCAAATGGCAGGCAGGCACTGCACTTCCTACCATCGACAACCTTGTGATTCTTGCCGCGATGCTCGATACGAAAATTGATGACATCCTTGTCATCGCATAAACCCTCGCCGCAGGATTGCGGCTATATATGGCCCGTTCGACGAATTGGTTAAGTCATCTCCCTTTCACGGAGAAGGTTGGGGATTCGAATTCCCCACGGGTCCCCATCTGCTTCTGTAGCTCAGTTGGTAGAGCAGTAGGTTGAAGCCCTATGTGTCGCTGGTTCGATTCCAGCCGGGAGCACCACGAGGCTTAATGCCTCCTTATATGTGCCGGTATGCAAGCGGTCAAAGCAAACTGTCTGTAAAACAGGTCTGTTACAGTTCGTAGGTTCGAATCCTACCCGGCACACCATACGGCCCCTTCGACAAGTTGGTCCAAGTCACCAGCCTCTCAAGCTGGAGTCAGCAGTTCAAGTCTGCTAGGGGTCACCAACGCATCCGAAAAGGGTGCATCCTATGCAGAGGTCGCCTAACGGTATGGCAACGGATTGCTAATCCGTCGTTGGGTTAATCCCCGGCTTGTGGGTTCAAATCCCGCCCTCTGCGCCATATGCATGTGTGTCCGAGCGGCTGATGGAACTGGTCCAGAAAACCAGCGGTCAGAAATGGTCCGTAGGTTCGAATCCTACCACATGCGCCAACAAAAAAGAGAAGCCCCGATACGCTAAGCATCGGGGCTTCTTTCTATTAAACGATATATCGAAAAAATAAGCTGTATATCGGTTGACGAAAATTGAAATAAGTCTGAATTTATGGTATAATATAAATATAGAGACAATGACTCCGCAAAGAAAAGAGGGGGAGTGACCATGCGAGTTTTAGTAATCCCGGACTGCCATTTGAAACCGTGGATGTTTGAAAAGGCAGCAGCTATCATGAGCGGCGAAAGGACAGATAATGCCGTTTGCTTAATGGATATTCCCGATGATTTTGGAAAAGATGACCCGGATTTGTACAAAAAAGCATATGACGCGGCAATTCGTTTTGCCGAAAGGTTCCCGCAATCTTTGTGGTGCTACGGGAACCATGATTTGAGCTATGTATGGAACAAGCCAGAAACCGGATTCAATCCGGCAGTACGCATGCTGGTTCGTGAAAAGTTAGAAGAATTGGAACGCACACTTTCATCTCCTTCTCAGCTTGCCTATATCCACAAAATTGACAAGACGTTATTTATGCACGGAGGCTTATCTAACTTCTTTGTACATCGCTGGGTAACGCAAAGTGGACAGAAAGCGATTGGTAAAACCATCAAGGAAATCAATAAAATGGGCAGCGGCCTCATGTGGGATAGCGCATCACCTATTTGGTACAGACCTCAATTCGCTCCAGACAACGATGCTTCCAGATTGTTCAGGGGAGGGAAATACCTGCAAGTTGTAGGCCATACGCCTGTTAAGGATGTGATTCTGGAAGGCGGGGTACTGTCTTGCGATACCTTTTCTACATACCGGGACGGCACGCCTTACGGTTCGAAGGAGTTTTGTATTGTCGATACTGATACATGGCAATTTGAAACAGTTCCGACCAAATAAATCACCCCTCCTTCAGATGTGGGTGGTAAACAAAAATATTCCGATTAGTTTATGATTTGTCTTTTACAAAAAGAAGTAGAGAGCCTCTCCACAAAAGAGGCTCTCTACTTTAGTTAGTTTTATTATCAATCAGGAGTTGTTTGCGGGACGTGAAGATGCGTTAGGAAAATGTAACGCACCAAACTTCAACACCATACGCGGTGTTAAATATACAACCAATTCCCATTTGTGTATATCCCGGAGTCATAATATTTGAATAATGGGTGGGGCTGTTTTTCCAACCCGTACACGCTGCAGACGCACTTGTTGCACCAGAGCACAAAATTTCTGCGGTCGTTGCACCGTCATGAGAAAAAACATCGTTTGCAATAAGGTATTCACATCTTGAATCTGCAATACTTGACAGCGAAGAACTCACAGTAAGAGCTGGTAGACCGCCCTCTGCACGCATTGCATTGATGTTATTTGCCACAGCCCAGTATGCGGAATCGGAAGAGTCAATACTCCACCATGTTTCACCATCTGATGCTGGGTCCATTGGCAATGCACCATACTCAAAACTGGAAGACGCAGCGGGAGCAGATGCAGAAGAGCTGGTGTCGCTCGAACCACCATTAGAATTGCCATTAGTTCCGGAAGATGCGGAACCAGTAGGCGAATTACTCGTAGAATCAACAGTTACAACACACTCAGCAGAAACATCACCGACAGAAGCCGTAATCGTTGCCTTGCCATCGGCAATAGCGGTAACATTTCCTTCTTTATCAACGGTTGCCACATCGGGCGCATCAGATGCAAAAGCGATGCCATCAATAGATGCACCATCCGGATTTGCGGTAGCTGTCAACTGAGCAGTACCATCTTTCTTCATCTTCAGAGAAGTGTCACTGAGTTCAATGCTTTCAATGTCTGGCGCAACGGTTACAATGCACTCTGCGGTAAGGTCTGTTTCCTTAATGCTGGCAGTAATCGTGGTTTCACCAACATCAACCGCATTGATTTCACCATCGCTGTTGACAGTTGCAACATCTTCATTGGAAGAAGTGAATTCAATTTCAACATGGGTTGCATCTTCCGGCTGAACAACAGCTTCCAACTTAGCTTTGCTGTTGTTTTCCTTTGTGAGAGTGATGCTGTCTACCATATCAAGACTGACAGGTGTTACAACAACTTCTACTACCTTGCTCGTGGTAATCTTACCATCTTTGCTGGACATTGCAACCTCTGCTGTACCAATGCCAACCGCAGTAATGTTGCCATTTTCATCGACGGTCAGAACATTTGGGTCACTGGAGGTATAACTCATTCCCAGCTTATCCACAAGGTCATCTGCCTTTGCAGCCTCTGGCGTTTCACCATCATAGGCATATTCAGGTGTTGCCATAATGCTGCTTCCTTTTTCAAGTGTATCTGGAATATCAAAAGATACTCCGGTAACACTTACGCCACATCCCGCAAGGCTAACAACCATTGCGCATGCAACAGCGAGCGATGATAGCTGTTTCGTAATTCTCTTCATGATTTTCGCGAATTTTCCGCATTAAGACTGCAAAAATTTCGCATTGGCCACATCCTTTCATATAAAATCCATATCAAGTAAACACAGGTTCTTGCGGTTACATACGAACTTGATTCAATACTTATATTATACCATACCTACGGCAAATAATCAAGAACAAACGGCAAAACCATATAATCTTGTCATTTGCTGCAAAGTAGCTACAATAAGAGCATCAAGATAAGTCAAAATATCATTCCTTGATTTATTTCGGTTTCAAAATCTGTATCCTAACGGCTATCTCAATATGAGATGGCCGTTTTTGATTTTGTGAAAGGAGATTTTATGAACAATATTGATTCTGTCACATTCCATGACGCTAACGGTGAAGAACTGAACATTGGCGACAATGTTATTTTTCTTGGTCAAAAAGGAACGGTCACCTTCGAGTGCGGCGCTTATGGCATTGGATTCAAGGACGGAGTGAACTGGTACCCAATCGAAGATTGTATCCGTACTACAACCGGAAACCAACCTGTGTTTTGTAAGAATGACAACTTCATTAGTTTTTGGGAAATTATCTGGAATATGAACGATGACCTTGACTGCGATTGTCTACCCGGCGTTCTGAAAGATTGGGACGTAAAAAAATATGTCGTTGATAACGGTAAAGACATTCAAATGGGCGGTATTTGTTCTTGCTGCGACCAAAAACTGAGCGAATGCGAGAAAAACTGCCCGTCGTATTACCATTGCGATAATGTTGCGTTGGCGAACGAATTGCTAAAAAAATACAAACTCAATCAATAAAGGAGTAAAAAAAATTATGGATTTATACGAAGTCGAAAACAAAATCAAAGATTTAGAAGCGTCCTACAATAAGGAAGCAGACAATATTATGCAAGAGTTCAACGCCTACAAAAAGAAGAACCCGATTCTTCCGTTGTACGGGAATGACCTGAATATCGACAAGATGATTGCTGATAAAAATCGAATCATTCGCAGTCAGTACACTCGCCGCAAAAACAAAATGCACAAACTGTGGGAAAAGTTCTACGATGATGTCACAGACATTATCACAGCAGAATATAACCTTCCCACGGATGTAGCCAAACTCGTTGTGCAACAGGTACGTGACCTGGATATAGGACGCAGCGAACTCACTTCCTATCTGGACCATTACGCAGTTTTTGCCGAAAAAGTTCTGGACACTGAATGTCCGAAAGAAAAAACGTTATTTGAGCGTACGGTCAGCATTCGACCGAGTGAGGCAGAGGAAATTAACTCTTACCTGAGCGGCGAAAACATGCAAAGCGAGGACAACACCATTTCTGTCACAGTCGAGTATGATGATGGCATGCAGATGGACATCAAGTGCTGCGGAGGCGGTGACGATGCATCTGACGCATCTTGGACTGAAGCGGTTCTGTTTGCTCCCTCTTGTTTGGGAGGCGGACAAGTCGCCTGTACAGATGCAGATGACACCTTTGTCCAGACGTGGGAAATTGAGTACGAAAACCGAATTTATCGCGCAATCGTCGATGTGTCCATGTAGAGTTTTCTTGCTATTTGCTGCTCGGAGTTTGAAAAAAAATACTTGCAATCTGCTGCAAAGTAGGCATACTGAATACATTCCAAAAATAAAAGCAAACAAACATTCAAAATCGACATACCGCCATCTCATTATGAGGTGACGGTATTTTTGTTTGCTACCGGTGCGAATGATAAGTGAACATAGTTTTGCTGGTCGCTTCGCACCAAATATTATAAAGAAAGGATATGATTCCATTGCAGTAAGTAGTATCTGACCATATTGTTTGGTCAAAAAAACAGACAAACACTGTACGAAATGCATGACAACTTATTGCTTCTTTTGTACAAGTTTGCTGTTGCAACCCGCACGGGTTGCGTTAGATTGAAATAAAATCCGTAACCAAACGGCTATCTCAATATGAGATGTTGCAACCCGCATGGGTTGCGTTAGATTGAAATAGCAACAGGCCAGAAGTAGACTGGTAACCCCCACGCAGCGCTCTCTCCGTATGGAGGGGGCTTTTTTCTTGCCATTTGCTGCAAAGTAGCTACAATAAGAACATCAAGATAAGTCAAAATATCATTCCTTGATTTATTTTGATTTCAAAATCTGTATCCTAACGGCTATCTCAATATGAGATGGTCGTTTTTTTCTCGCGAAAGGAAGTCTTTCATAAACATCAATCGATATACGCTTCGCAAGGAGCGTTCTTTGCAGAAAATCATAAGCAAGCAACCGAAACCCAATACCACCGCAATCGGAGTTTGCAGCGAGACGCAGGTTACGCATCGCATCATCACGCAAAGAAGTGATGACCATAGGAAAAACAATACAAGAAATTGGAGGAAACAACAATGACTTACAACAACTATCTGACAGACTGCCTGACCTTTGCCAAAGAAACCGCTAAATGGGCAGCCCTTGACCATTATTCGGTTTATACCACCAACGGCAGCGGGTGGAAAGAAAGCTGCGACAACAACAACGGCGGCATTGATGTTAAGTGGGCTTTCCATTGCCGAGCCAAGGAAATCCGGGACGCAGCGCCCCAGCACTACGCCGATGCCATCATCGAGCTTGTACAACTAGGCATCGATGACGAATGGGACGCAGAAGCGATGCAGTCCATCGTTGACCAGTTTTCGTGATAATAAAACAGAAAGGAGTTGAAGGCGCATTCATCCCACGACTAAAGTCGCGGGTCTCCTGCGCCAAACGTATGAACATCAATCAATATGCGCTTCGCAAGGAGCGCTCATTACAGAAAATCATTAAGAATCAGCCGAAACCCAATATAACTGCAATCGGAGTTTGCAGCGAGGCACAGGTTACGCATCACATCATCACGAAAAGAAGTGATGAGTGCCTGCCCATCTCTGCATTTGTTCCGAAACACAAGGAAGGGGATGGCAAGAAATTCCCCGTTATCATCGACATCTACGGCGGCAATTTCGTTGCAGGACGCAGTGCTCTGAACACAAATTTTGGGGCATGGTGTGCAGAACAAGGATATCTGACCTTTATTCCGGAATACACCCCAGTTCCTGAAACGAACTTGTTCGGACAGCTCGGCGACCTTTTGAAGGCGTTCGTTGTCATCCATCGCTGTGCAGAACGGTATGGTGCGGATATGTCCAGAATGTATCTGGTAGGTGACGGTGCAGGTGCTGCACTGGCTTGCCTTGTATACGCTCTTCTCTGGAACCCTGTATCCATGCAGCATCTCGAAGATGAACTTCCGTTCGATGTACCGCAGGAAGCAAAACTCACGTTTAAGGCTGTCTGCTTGCAGAATAGTATCCTTGACCTTTCCAGCAGAAAGATAAGCGCAATCGCGCCCTATCTCATTGAAAAGGATTGGAAGAAGACAAGCTACGCCGAATGCCTGTCACTTAAGACTTACGCCAAGATGCTGTCTCCGTGTTTTCTCGTCACGAGCATCACTGATGCTCATAAACGTGACACGAATCAGCTGGCTTGGCAGTTGAAGTTGAAGGGTACGAGGTATTCGGTACATTCCGCAAACAATCTCTTTGCGAAAGAAAGCTTTGCTGCACGGCATCCCGAAACTCAGTATTCGCAGGCAGCCAATACGGCTATGCTTGCGTTTTTCGAAAACAAATAACACAAAAAAAGGAGAATTACAATGGCTAAAATGCGCACAAAAGAAATCATTCCGGAGAAAACTCCGCAGAAACACGGAACGGATAGCTACTCTTACGAGAAAGCCTGCAACGCAGCAAAGAACTCCGGCACACCCACATACCGTTTTGCCGTGGGAGACAGGGTGCAGGTTGGACAGCTTCCTAACTGTGTTGTCGAAGAAGTGATGGATGATGGTGCAATGTATCTTATCCGCATCACCACCACAAACCACGTCGAATATTCCTGCTGGGCTTGGACAAGTGTTCGCCCACTGGATGATGACAAAGACACGCATTTTGCAAAGCGCAACTCTGCACTATCCCGTTTGCACTACTCAAATCGCAGCATGTACTCCCTACTCAGCTATCATTACCTGTTCGGTGTTGATTTCAACCCCGATTATCAGCGCGGTTCTGTTTGGGATGAGGAGGACAGAGAGAAACTGCTGGACAGCATCTTCGCAGGACGCGAAATTGGTCGTTTCGTCTTCAAGCAGTTGCCCTTTAATCGTACAAACGACGATGGCAACTACTACGAAATCGTCGATGGTAAGCAGCGTTTGTTGACCCTGCTTGCTTTTTACGAGAACCGATTCCCGTACAAGGGTGTGTTTTACAACGACCTTTCCGTTCTGGATAAAAACTGGTTCATGGATGCTTCCATTGGTATTGCTGAACTTGACCAGAATGCGACCCGTACGGAAGTTCTGGAAGTTTTCCTCGCTCTTAACGAAGGCGGTAAGCCTGTCGCAAAGGAAGTTCTCGACCATGCACGCGAACTGCTGAAAAATGAAGCAAACAATAGCGAAATGTAACTACTGCGAACGCGAAATGCTAACGGTCAACGACTGCTTGTATAAGCGCGTGGTCGTTAAGATTTCCAAAAACAAAGAAATTGTTTTTACGTAAATTAGTAGACCACCAATTTTCGTAAAAAATCCCACCAAAAACAATAAAATACACAACACAAAAAAGGAGAATTACAATGGCTAATTATCACAAAAGAAACAGCATCCGTGCTGTCCAGTGGGACCCCGAAAACGCGCAGAGCTTCAAGGACATCAAGAAGCTGGTTGCCGAAAATCCCGGTCTTGGCTGGAAAGTGAGGAATAATATCATCCACAACTGCGTCACCATTTACAGCTTTACCCATGACGTGATGCGTATCATGCCCTACGAATATCTGGTGGAGGGCAAAAAAAACAGTCTTTTCATCGTTCCAGCTGAATCTTTTGAACTCATGTACGAATCGGACGAAAGCAAAAAATGGTGAAATACAATGGCTGAATTTAAGAAACCTTACGACGAAGCTTACGAATTCTGGCATGTCACCACAAAGGGTGACTGCGAGGGTCGTTCCACCACTGACCTTGGTGTCTTTGAAGAAAATATCAAAGGAGCTATCACAATGGCTGAATTTAAAAAACCTTACGACAAAGCTTACGGATTCTGGCATGTCACCACGGAAGGTGACTGCGAGGGCCGCTCCATCACCGACCTTGGTGTCTTTGAGGGAAATATCGATACCATCGCGTTGGCGCTCGCCGACAGGTGCTACTATTACTCCCTCTATTTCACTGCCGTAGACCCCACTGCCTATGATAAGACCCCGAAAAAGGATGAAATCAACATTTCCATTTACGGCGCATCCGGCATGTATGACATGACAAAGGAAGAGCGTTTGGACGCGATGCGGAATATGCTGAAAGACCGCCCAGTCTTTGTGCGGGATGGCGACCACGCCGATACCTTCATCATCAGCACCAAGCAGGAATCGCGCGAAAAGCGCAGGCAGAAGGTTCTCGATAAACTGACTGCTGAAGAACGCGAGCTTCTCGGCGTTTGACGAGGCGGTGCAAATTATAAAAATAGACCGGGAAAACCCACGGTTTTAACCGTGGGATGAAAGGTCGTTTCTATCTTTGGCAGATAGAGGTAAATGAGTTTTCAGGAAACGGTTTCTGTATAAGGAAGCCGTTTTTTTGATAGACATTTGCTGCAATGTAAATACAATAAACACAAAAGAAGGTGATGACTTGAAAATCACAATGCAGATTAAATTACAACCAACAAAAGAAGAAAGAGCACTTCTGGATTTTACAATGCAGGAGTATATTTCACTTGTAAATGACATTCTTGACTACGCCATAGCAAGCGATATTATGCCAAAATTGACATCCAAGACGATGATTGCGCCGCTGCCATCAGCATTAAAGGCACAATGCTATGTGGACGCAAAAAGCATCTACAATAAAACGCTAAAACATAAAAGCAGACTACCTGTCCTCAAAAAACCAGTGGCAATATGGAATAACCAAAACTATACAATTGGCGATGGATATGTAGCATTTCCGCTTTTCGTAAATAACAAGGTTACGAAAACAAAGATAGCAGCTATCGTTCCACAGCGAGTATTGGATATTGCCGCTACTCATAAGTTGGGTACACTGCGTATCACAAAAAAGGGTGATAAATATATTGCACAAATTGCCTATGAAGTAGCGGAATCTACTGTCAAAACCAATGGTAATGTTATGGGCATTGACCTTGGCATCAAGTGTCCTGCTGTAGCAATTACCAGCAGTGGTAAAACAAAGTTTTACGGAAATGGTCGCCAGAACAAACAGAAACGCCGTAAGTTTGCTGCGAAGCGCAAAAAACTCGGTAAAGCGAAAAAACTGAAAGCCATTAAAAAATCTCGCAATAAAGAACAGCGTTGGATGACAGACCAAGACCATAAAATAAGCCGCGCCATTGTGAATGATGCTGTTGTGAATGGCGTAAAAACTATCAAATTGGAGGAGCTTTCCGGTATCCGCCAATCGGCAAGAACAAGCCGTAAAAACAATCACAGCCTCCATAATTGGAGTTTCTATCGTTTAGCAAAATTCATTGAATACAAGGCTGCCCTTGCAGGAATTGAAGTTGTATATGTCAACCCAGCTTATACAAGTCAGACCTGTCCATGCTGCGGGAAACGTAATCACGTAAACGATAGAAATTACGTCTGTTCTTGTGGGTATCACACCCATAGAGATAGACTCGGTGCAGTAAATATTCTTACTGCCTGAAGTATTTAGTAACAGAATACTTGCCCATGGAGCTATATGCTCTGCCATGGGACGGGGTGATGGCTCACCCCTATGGCGAGGACTGCCAACTCTGCGACAGAAATGTACGCAGTTTAATCACTCGCTAAGAATCCCACAATTTCAATCGTGGGAGAAGTCAATGCAGATGAAGTTCCTTGGGATACCCTTGAGGAACTGGTGCGAAAAGACAGTGGAAATCGCCCTTCTTTCTTGTACAATGACAACTTCATCAGCTTTTGGGAGATTGTCTGGAACTTGAGTGAGGACACGGACGAGTCGTGCTTGCCCTATGTTGAGAGCATCACCGCGACCGGCGGCATTTTCACCGATGAGAACGGCAATAAGGATGTCTTCATGGGCTGCATCAGCAGTTGCTTCGCCACGCTGACTCAGTGTGAACACACCTGCGGACGCTACTACACCTGTGATACCGTAGCAGTGGCAAACGACTTGCTTTGCGACAACGAGCTGAAGAACTGAAAAAATACTTGCAATTTGCTGCAAAGTAAATATGCTGTAGATACTCGATAAATAAAATCTTTAAAAAAGCTCTGTCTGTGCCTCCCCACAGCCATGACAAAGATTTTGTTGTCGTTAAAAATATAGGCCAACCGCTATCCAGTTTCTTTCTGGATAGCGGTTTTTCTATTTTCAGTCTGCGGTGCCTCCTATGAGACGTCTTGCAGTTTATATAAAATCCTAGCAAACTCTACCCCATTTTCCCCACAAGTGAGGTGGAGAAGACGTCAAACGCCCCGGATTTAAAAATAAATGCGGGCATCAAAACAAATCATTGGAGGTAAATTACAATGAAAACTCGCAGCAATTATGATTTCCGTACCGTCGAGGAGTGCAAGCAGGATGCCAAAGAGATGGTAAATCTGCTGAAAATGGAGCGCACTTGCGGCAACGCAAAAGAACGCGCGTCTCGTCTGAATGACGAAGTATACAACCGCAACTGCGGCTACATCAAAGGTAGCAAGGTCAAATATAATGAACTTGACTACGTGGAGTATATGCTCCTCTCTGGTCACGCCTTCCAGCGTGCGAGTGAGCGTGGAATCGACGAGAGCAAACTCGAAAAGCTTGCTTTTGCCGTGGTTAACAATTTCGATGCGTTCTGCGAAATTGACAACCACTGTGTTCTCCCTGTGCGTGATAGTCGCGGCCGGACTATCGATGGCACTGGCGAAAACGGCAAAACCGCTACCGTTGTGCAGGTGGAGGGAAGCAATATTCTCCTCATCACCGAGCGCTACGCTAACGGTATTCGCATTGCTTCTTGCTGGAACACGCAGAAGCGCCGTTACGGACTGCAAGAGCATGACGACTACATCTTTGTCCGCAAAGATGGTAGCGTCACGCACAAGCTGTCTCGTGACGTGTTCGTCTTCCCAAAGACGAAGCGTGCCTGAACGCTCTTCGGCAAGAGTCTCCCCAAAAGGGAGGCTCTTTTTTTATTGCCATTCTTAGCTCAAAATATGTTTTCTAAAAAGAAATTATTGTCAACAAATACAAGATAAATTTATTTTGAGAAATCGATTCCAGATTTCGCATAAGAAATTTTTGTGTTTCTAATCAATAGAATTTCCAAAAAGAAATCACTCCAACTTTTTAAAGTTAAAGTCTGAACTAAGTTTCTCTTGTGTTTTGCTGCAAAGCGAATATAATAAAGATGTACCATAAATAACAGTCGAAACGACAATAAAAATTCAATCCACAGCCGACGTATTCCATCAGATGATGACTGTATAGCTTGAACAATAATAAATACATGATACAAGAAAGGAAATTAAATGGATAAACAAGATGTCGAATATCGAATGTATTCACTAAAAAGCATTTGTGATATTTTCGATGAGCTTTTGTCATATGATACGGGCGATAACTTTTGGAAACGATGTGTCTGTGAAGCCTCCATTCATGACCTCGAAACCGAAATGTGTGATGGAGAGGTAGAACAATGTCCGGAAGAAATCTCCTTGCGTGAAGCGCTGAAAGATGCTATTTTGCATCGTCTTGAACCGTACAAGGATATAAAACCATCCGCTATCAATGCAAACAAGGTCAATGAAATGCTCAATATTACATTGAGAAATTTCATGGATGACATGAAAATTGAGGATATGAACAGAGAAGACCTGCATGATTTGTGTGGCAGCTTCCGGTTCCTATTATCCAAAAGGTGTCCAATTGCTTATTCTGCAAATTACAGCGAATATCTAAAAGATGTCAAAGAACAAGGTATCAAAGACTATGCAGATGAAATCGTTGCACTGTACACGCTGGTCGAGCAGTACCGAAAATACTAAACACCATCATTAACCATTAACAACCAGCCGCCCGCTTAACCGCGAGCGGTTTTTATTTTAAAAAAAATCTTGCAATCTGCTGCAAAGTTAATATCCTATAAGTATCATATAAATCAAACACAGGCGACTTAGCCCTCAAACGGCATTTATAATTGGCAAAATATACCACCATCTCTTCCGAGATGGTGTTTTTTCGTTCACAAACGCACAATCGAAATGCCTAAAAGGAGGGCTTAGAATGAACAACATGAATAACACCAACACTTCCGCAGAAATCTACCTTGTCTTGCATTGCTACGAATGCGATGGAGGATTTGGCGATGCAATCAGTCAGGAGACGATTGTGACCGCCTTTTCTTCCAAAGACAAAGCAAGAGCGTATGCGAGGAAGTGGTCGAAGCGCCATGTCTACGGTGCGCCGTTCGATGAACTCACTTGTGGAACGCTCCGAGTCCAAAAGGTCGGAGTTGACACAATGAGTCTCAACGACAAGCCAGAAGTAGACTGGTAACCCCCACGCAGCGCTCTCTCCGTATGGAGGGGGCTTTTTTTTCTTGCTATTTGCTGCAAAGTGAATACAATAAAAACATCAAGATAAGTCAAAGCGTCATCTACATGATTTATTTTGATTCATAATCTGTAAAAGCAGTCATCTCAAACGAGATGGCTGTTTTTGTTTGCAAAGGAGGATATGAAAATCGCATGCAAATCAAAGTCATGCACCGAGAACAATGCTTTGCCGCAGCTGGAGGGTATGGTCAAGAATACAACACAGAAAACATCACCATTCCAACGATGATTATTTCTATTTCGTGTTTAGACAAGGCCATTCCTAATAGATTGGAAAAGTATCGCAGGGAAAACAAGAGCATCATCAATGTCGCGTATGTACAATTCGACGATATTGATTCAAGCGAAACCATCAATGGCGAAACGCCAATGTCTAAGTCGGATGCAAAAACAATCGTGGATGCATTCATGAAATACAAAGACAGGGTAGAGCAAATCATAGTCCATTGTGATGCCGGATATTCGCGTAGCCCTGCTGTTGCAGCAGCACTCGCGAAAGCACTTGGCATGAGCGATGAAGTCTATTTTTCCAGTGGTCAGTATTGCCCAAACCGTCATGTTTATCGCATGATGATGAATGAACTGGCAGCCAGAAACTTTTTCGATTGAAAAGAAGAAAGAAAATTTATGAAAACATTTATTCTCGAAAACATCTACATGAGCGATATGTCCAACCCGTCCGTTTATTCTACCGACCGGTTCCCCACATTTGAATCGGCCATGGAAGAAGCTCACAAGCAGTTCAAGGAAGAAGCAAAGACTTATCGCAAATCCTACGGAGCTGATAACATCACCACTGAGGAATACTATCGCGACCTCTACATCAAAGGTCACGATTTCACGGATTGGTGGACAGTTGTTGAGGTTCCGACTGCCGAGGAGGAAGACGAATGAGCACACCAAGCTTTATCGGAGTTCTTTGCAAAGAAGGAATCATCAAGTTCGTCTATTGCCATTCTGATGGTTACCCGTCTTATCTTGGCAAGATGCTTCTTGAACATTACAACACCCCGAAACTCGCAACAGCACTCGTTGACCTCGGAAGCCTTTCGATGGTTCGTGAGCGTCTTGCCCCGGACAAGGGAGAAACGCACGGATTTGATACACCTGTTCGTCACGGTCCTAAAGGAGGCATAACAACTGCCTATCATCGGGACAGAGGCGATGACTTGGAAATCGACAGCATAATAGTCGATACTCCTGTTGTTCTGAAAAACGCTGAGACTCTATTCTGGAACATCCTCAAAGAGGAAAACATCACCTATTGTTATCTGTACAATGTTGCAGATAAACTCTGGTATGCCGCTGATACGGTTCGAGACAACAGATTCTTCGTTCTGGACGAGAACTTTATTAACGCTCACACTTAACCAAATAAGGAGATTCATTATGAAAATCGCAGAAATCGCTTTTAAAGTAAAACCCGGTAGCCAGATGTACAAAAACTTTTTTATTCAGGAAGAGGAGGAGACCAAATTCTTGGCCTTGGCTTTTCGTTTTATAGACAAGTATTTTGGCAAAGAATGCGACCACTCTTTCAAAATAGCGCCGCAGCTTTCCGTATCAATGTCGTCCGAGGAACACGAAAAGTTCAAACCGCAACTTCTGAAAAAGGTTGATGTGAGTGGTACTCGCACCATCTGGACATTCAGACAGAAATCTGACATGAACAAAAAGTGGCAGGATGAAGTCTGTAAGCCTATCAGCGAAAAACGCCTTTACGCAAATCGCTGGTGGCATTTTGATTTCCCCGGCTATGGGCGCAAGAGCGTGGCAATGTGGGATGATGGTTGTGGCAACGTCTACGGCTACTATTATGCTGAAAACGCCAACATCAACGAAGAAGCTTTGCCGAAAGATATTGAACTCATTAAGTTGAGTCAGTATTACGCTGCCAAAGAAAACTTCGAGAACATTGGCGAGAAAGTTGAACCCGCCATGAAGGGTTATTGCGCAAACAGCAAGTCCTGCGTCTACACGGTTGGGTATACCGATGCAGAAGGGAAAACACAGGAAATCCAGTTCGAGATTTCCCATGAGTGCGCGTATGGTACTGCTGTCAGAAAACTGATTGGTAAATTCAACGAGTTCTGTAAGGAGAATAATCTAACACTGGACAGCTTGACATATGTCAAACGCGCAGATTCAAACGAATGAAAAACAAAACAAAAGGAGATTTGTATATGTGCGCAGTAAGCGAAAATATCTTAAACCTCAAAGAAATTTACAGCAACCGCAGCCACTATCATCAGTGGGTGAACAACCTTGGAGAAGTTTTTCTCCCCGGTTTCGGCGATTCGAGCGTCCTTAAGGGCACCGACTTGCTGCCTGAGCTTCCGGCGATGGCGCTCTCTGCCGTTAATTTTGACAGCGGTTTTTCTGAAACAGTCATGACTATCGAAGGCGAAACGGGTGTTGCCGTTCATGTGTTGTATGATTATGACTGGATTGGAACTGAGGCTCAAATCAACAGCAACAACAAATTCCTGAACGATATCATTGTAAATGCATTCGGCGCTGCGCTGCCTGCACTGGCAGTATGCCTTCGCAATGGCATCCGTGAAGCTATGCACAACACCAAAGATATCGCTTGGAATCCGTATTTTACCATGCTGACCGGAGAAAATACCGACCCTGATGGGCATGAAATCATCGTCTTTGTGCCGTTCACTGCGGATACTGCAGACAGCAAGAATCTTTTCGATATGAAGGCAAACTCGCTACGCATCATCGAAAAATATCTGGCAGAGAACGCCTACGGCGATGCAGTTCGTAAGTATCTTCACGGTCTTGTAAAGGCCATTTTCAATGTTCCTGATGTGGGCAAACAGTAAGTAGGAGGAAAGCAATATGGTTGTACGTAACATTAAATGGGATACCGATGGTGACAAGGAAGTATTTGATTCGCTTCCGCAGGAAGTGGTGCTTCCGGATTATCTCACTCCTTCAAACTACGAAGACAAGGAGGAATTCCTTGACGATGTGTCTGACTGGCTGAGCGACGAATACGGTTTCTGCCACTTCGGATTCGATGAACCCGTAGAAGAGTGAGGAGGCTATCGATGTACAAAGTTCTTGACAATAATGAACGGCTGTTTCAAATCAAGTTCCTGACAGGAACAAGAAAGACGGTGCTCATCAACGAGAAATCGTGCAGGGAAGTCCCCGATAAAGAATGCGACGGTGTTCTGTTCGAGCTGTGTTGCGCAGTTAATGCAGCTGCGGCAGAAGGTCATGTCGTCACGAGCGTCGTTGAGCTTTGCGAGGATGGCAGCACACCGCGAGTAGCGTTCCGGAACACGAAAGAGTACCGTGCAGCCAAGCAGGTACAAGATAGCGTTTCCGCTCCTACTCGCATCGAACGCATTCGCGCGATGGATAAGTTCCATTTGGGTGTCTTGCTGAACGATATCCGACACGAGCCGCAAAAATATCCCGAATGTCATATGGCGTGGATAGACTGGTTGAACGGTCAGCCGAAAGGGACAATCATCGGGAAAAACTTCTGAGCGCCGAAATATTGCTAATTGCTGCAAAGTCGATATACTAAGTATATCCGAAAAATAAAAAGCAGCACCAAATATCACTATTCAAAATCGATATACCGTCATCTCGTAAGAGGTGGCGGTATTTTTGTTAATTGGAGGAAATTATATGTTTACAGCAACTAAAAAACAACAGCATTATCTCAAGCAGCTCGCAGCTCTTCAGTTTCCCGGCAGTATCGATAACCTCAGTACAAGGCTGCCAATCTATGCTTTGGAACAGCAGCTTCCAAAAGAGGATACCGTGAAGCTGGATGACGCTGTCATCGAAGGCCAAGATATCGAGTACAGCAAATTCTATGACGAAGATGGCTGCAGCTATTCGTCGGTCAGCGAGCTTGTAGAAGTACAGCTCGGCCTTGACGATGACGATTCAATTCGGGAATACAACGAGGAAAACCCAGACTTGCCGTACATCCCGTACGAAAAGCTGCGGAAAATGGATAAGAAGGATATTCCGGAATTGTTGTTGTCTGTCGCTGATGAGGCCGACTATGTGGATGCATACAAGGAATTGACCGATATCGCATCCTACAATGTAGAGGTCGTTCCTATGAGCAGCAACTACGAAACTATTGGATTTGCGTTTACGCAGCAGGAACTCAAAAAGTATGAAAAGTCTATCGACAACCATATTTTCTATCCTTGCCGCTATTACGCACAGGCAGGGGAGAAATTTGGCCGAGAAGCGGGTGACTTCTATCCTATCATGGAGTTTATCCATGCGTATGGCGAACAGCTTCTGGTTGACGACCTTAAGCGGTTCGATGTCAAGGTGATGGAACTCGCTACTGCGGAAGAGGTGGAAAATCTTTATCGAACCGCTCCCAATGAGCCGTATCAGGCCGCTTATATCAAGGTCATGGATAGAAAAACGGATACGGTATATAGCCGCATCTATGTTTTCTGTGCAGGCCAAGAAGAGAAGTGTCTCAACGGCGATACTTATCTGAGCAATAAGCAGCATTATGTCTTGGTCAAAAAGAGTGACGATACCTATAAGGTTCCTTATCCGTTTGACTGCGACAGAACCGTTGAGGCTCTGAACAGGAAGAATAGCGAAGAAGAAGCGTTGACCGCAGCGCAGCGGCTATTCTTCTGGACGGAATACAAAAAAACTATCAAGTTAGATTGAAATGATTGAAGCAAATAAGCCAAGAATTTGCAACCCATGTGGTTGCGTTAGATTGAAATTGGGCCGAATACAAAGAACATAGTAAGGATATCTAAGGAGAAAAAATATGAACACTTATAATGTCGTGGTTACCGTATCCACCACTGTTTGCATCGACGCCGAGAACCCTGATGATGCCATCGAAAAGGTAAGTCAGGCGTTAAACAACGGCGATGTAAACATGAGCACTGATATTGCCAACAACATCGGCTATTCTATGCGAAACGGCCACTATGAGGTGACGGATGCCATCCCGATGGATGAATAAGGAAGGCGACTTATGACAGTTCCCAGTATTTCCTGCCCTTCTTGCGGTTTCACGATGCAGCCTGTCTGGTATCGAGAAAAAGAGCTCGATGCTCATGGCATTCCCACAGGGCGAACATACAAAGCGTGCAGCTGCCTGCTTTGCGAAGCGTGCGGACACAGAGAAACAGTAGATAATTCGTTTGATGAGTCATACAAATAATATGAGGTAACAAAAATGGTTCGTTTTTATACACCAAACTTAGATGAGGCATGCGATGCTCTTAACATTTACGATATCGACTACGATTTGGATGATGGAGACCGCATCATGGTAGATGATTCCTTCTACGATGATGTCCTCGATGCATTCGAGGAGTATGACATTGAGTACGAGGAGTTGTAAACATGCTGCGGTCAAACAAAATCAGTCCTAAGAAGCCTTGCCCATTTTGTGGTGCCTTCCTTGAAAACGAAGCACCCAGCACTATCTGGTGTCATCCACGCAACAGTTGCTTGCTGAGTCTCCGTGGCATTGTCGGAGCCGACCAAATCGCTCAGTGGGATACACGCTACGATGCAAAGGAAAAGAAGGTGCTTGACGATGCTGAATAAGCTTTTCGCTCGTGAAATCCTTGAAACCTGTCTGACACTCGGCATCCTACACGCGGTCAATGATGGCGTTGCAATTTATCATGCTGCCAGCGAAACAGACCCGGAGCATTATCCGGCTGGCTGGTATGTAGATGACAAAGAGGATATCGTCTCAGCGATTGCCACTGACCCAGAGGCAATAAGGGAAATTAAACCGCATCTGGTCAAAGCCGGATACCCGTTTGAGGAACGTGAAGCGTTTTGGAAAAATACTTATCAAAAATTTTTTCCTGACAAAAATTAACAGATAATCAAGAACAGCTGCCAGAAATGGCGGCTGTTTTTTGTTGTAGGAACTGTAAAATTATGACATTTACAATAATTGACTAATAATATTATATGTGGTATAATGTATACACAGAGCGCAGAAAGACGAGCAGCAGCCCACAATGTTGCATAACGTAAAATACAGTGCTTCGATATTTTTTAGTAGAGGTTCGAATGATTCAGGAGGAATACTTAATAAAGGCGGAAAAAGGCAAATGGGCAATATGATTGCTTATGTAGAAGTAACATGGAATGAAAAAGAGAACAACAACAACTTCGGATATAGATTCGAGGTTCCTATTCCTTTGACCTTTACAACGGAAAGCGAGGCTGCAAAAAAGAAGTTTGCATTTTTTATTAGAAAAGACGGAATTGAAATCTGCGATGAAAAGTTCGCAACAGTAGGATTCTGCCCTTGCACAGATATTGTTGTTCATCCGTTCAGAAAAGCAAAAACGGAATTTTCGTCATACGAGATGAAGAATATTATGAGCAAGTTGGATTTCACATTGTCTGAGGTTGATAACAGTGAAACCGCATCGTATAGCAAGGCTTATCAGGATGTAAAAGCGAACAAGCGTAAATGGGGCGAATATCGCACCTATAAATGGAAAACGAAAAGTTGATTTGAGTTTAGGTTTTAGATAGAGGTCATCGTCATTTTTGGCGACGACCTCTATTTTTTTTTGATGCATTACACCACAAAAACGCTTGCTATTTGCTGCATTGTAAATTAAATAGGGACAAGGGAATAACCTAAATACAAAAAAGGAGAAACGACATGCAAAAATGCGAATCGCGCACCAAACGCGTAATGAGTGCCATTATTGCTGGTATGATGGCGTTACAGGTGGTTGCCCCGACCATTTCGTACGCAGATGATACTGTCGCATCGACAGCCTCTTCAGAAGACAATAGTAATACTCAGATAGACCCCGGCGTTCCGGTGCAAACTGATACAGCATCCAGCAATACGGTTACTGAGCCGGATAGCAGCGAAAGTCTTGAAGAAACAGCCGATTCCGAGCAAACAGGCGAAATTCAAGATGATACCGTATCAGACAGTCAGGAGAACGAAACAAACACACAAGAAGAGACAGTACAGGATACAGTTCAGCAGAATAATTCCGGCTCGGAAACAACAGAAAGCGAGTCCGTTCGAACCGTAACTGTAACGCTCAATAAAAACGGCGGCATCTTCGAGCCTGAGTGGCTGGAAACAGCCAATGAAGACCCGATTGCTGCTTATCTTGGCACAGAAACAAATGATATTGCCATAGAAGATACCGGAGATACGATTGTAGCCACTGTCACCGACAGAGACAGCATCAGTATCCCTGTTGCACTTTCCGGCGATGATTCTCTGTATTTTACCGGATGGGATGTATCTTCCGGCAGTTATGACGCCGATAATGAAACGCTGACCTTTGATGATGGCGTTGATGCGTATGTATTGACTGCCGTCTATGATTCTGTTGCAGATGAAGACCAGCAACTCATTGAGAACAAAGAAATATTCGACGAACAAGCTGAGAAAAATGTATTGCAACAAAAACTCAGTGCTTCCGGAATAAGTCTTTATGAAATGCGTCCATCTGATTCTTATAATCAGCTTGACCTCATTATTGATGGACTTGCATTCACATCCGATGACGGACTTGTACAGACATTTACTGCACCTTATGACGGCGACTATACTATCACTGCATACGGTGCGAACGGTGGTACAGGCAAAGGTAAATACCAAGGCTATCGCACGCCGGGGCGCGGCGGTAAAGCCGAGGGAACCATTCATCTGAACGCAGGCCAAACTATTCATATCTACTTAGGCGAAGCTGGTGGTTACTGGTCTACAAACCGCACCTTTGGCGGCGGTGGTGGTCAGATTGATTGGGATAGAGCATGGTTTCCGGATGAAGACAACGGTCAAACCGACCGCTATCATGTTTTCGGCAGAGGCGGCGGCGCTACCTATGTAACTGTCGATGCTTGGACAATGGACCAAGCAGGAGAAGCTGCACACGATTATACTGATGCTGAAAAAGCACAGAACGATGCGGCCGTAGAAGTTGCAAAAAAACACGTCATCCTACTGGCAGGTGGCGGCGGCGGTATGGGCGAATCCGGTGGTACTGCTGGCGGCGGCGGTCTTGAAGGTCAAGGTCCCGTTGCAAACCGATATTATGCAGGCGGTTTTCCTCCGTATTCCAATGCTTTTTCCTATGACGCCACGGTAGGTGGCACGACTCCCACGAATGGTCGTGTATTGACCTATGACGAGCGTGTTGATGCTAAGGTTTATCCGGCAACACAGACACGCGCAGGCTTTGGCTACCATTACACAATCTTAGGTGAACTGTACGATGCCAACCCTGCAAACCGCGACCCCGTATCCCTGCTGTTTGACGACGGACAAGCTCGTAACTACGGTTCGTTCTTCTACGGTGTAAACGGTATCACCTGTTCCGGTGCAGGCGGCGGTGGCTGGTTTGGTGGCGGTACAGACTACGCTTTTTCGGGCGGCGGCGGTTCTTCGTTCGTCAATACATCCGTCACCATTGATGGAAAACAGGTAGAAGTCAAGGATGCCGATTATGAAGTCGGTGGAAATATGAAATATGACTCTACCAATTCTGCACCTTACCTGATTAACGGTCGCGTTCTGATTCACATGGTCGGTACTACGCCGAAGATGAAGACCATTATGATGGAGGCTCAGAACGAAGATATCAGTTCCAGCCATGTGGATGATGCTGATGTCTATGGTCAGAAAGCCTATTTGAACAAAGGACAGGATGTTGCCAGCACAACGATTGCCTACACAGCTATCACATACTACAACATGGGCGACTTGATGACTGTGAACCCTGTCTGGGAATACAGCACAATGCTCAGCCCAACAGACCGAGATTGGAACGACTCCGTTGCAAAATCTATTGATAGTCGGTTGTCTGTATCGGTAGCAAATACCAATTTAGGTGTTCCAAATCCGGGAGATAAATACTACAACGCAGACTATCCCGGTTGGTATGCTGTAAAAAGTGTGATGACTATTACCAACCCTGTCAACACTATGTACAGCACAGAAAGGCTGACGAAGTATTATTTCCGCTGCAAGGGCATTGCAAGTTACACACTAAGCAGCGGCACAAAAACGATGTACGATAAAGGCGAACGTGGTGAACTTGCCATCGACTACAATATCTACATCAACCACGAAGGCGTTCATGTTTACTCTGACCGGAACATCATCAATGGCACTCCCACTTCAACTGTCGATGACACGATTGCCGCAACAGCAGGAAGAAGCGCTTCTACATGGCAATATCCGCACATGGCATTGACTGATGTAAATAACATCAATACAATTCTTGTCCAGTTTTCAAGCCATGGGTTTAACACAAGCGACTCTATTTCCTACGACGCTTCGTATGCCGATTCCCTTGGCATTACAGGAAGTGGTAATCAATATTCCTACATTTTCAAAGCCAAATCCAAAAACAGTGTTAGCACGGCAAACTGGGAAAAATTCCTGCAATCCATTACTTACACAACATATGATGCAGCAACATTTACTTCCACAGGCGTATCTGGCGGTGTAACTATTTTCTGGTATGCCGACGAAAATCTGTGGGAGAACAATATGTTCTATGATTCTTCCAGTAGTCACTTCTACGCTTGCATCAACACTGGCAGCAGCATTACATGGGGCGAAGCAAGAAATCGCGCTTTATCTATGTACAACAGTGCATTGGATTGCTATGGCTACCTAGCACACATTACAAGTCAGTCTGAACAAGATTACTTGTACACCCTGATGGATAAGAGCACACAAGGTTGGTTGGGTGCAACTCGTAAAGTTTCAGGAAATGAGTGGGATTGGTATTGGCGCGATGGCCCCGCAAATGAAACAAGCGAACCTTTCTTCCGCCAAAATGCAGGTGGAATTTATGGTTCACTACTTTGGGGCTATGAAAACTGGGACAGTAAAACGGAACCAAATAATAGTGGAGGCGTCGAGTGGTGCATGCACTATTATGGAAGCAATAGAGGCGTATGGAATGATTATATCGATTCTAATGGCGCAGTTACATCTTTCATTGTTGAATGGAGCAAAGATGGTCTGGTAGGTAATGACCACAGTGTTTCCGATACCGATGTTATTGGCACGCAAATCGTTGCTGAGCAGGAACAAAAAGTAAACAATGGTGAAGTGTCCGGTACTGTGTGGGCAGAAAACGACTATAACGGTCTTTTTGCTACAGATGAAGCAAAACTTCAGGATATAACAGTTCAGCTTATCTCTGACAATGGCACAGTCGTTGCAACAGCACAGACGAATAAGCTCGGCCAATACGATTTTACAGGTCTTGCTCCCGGAAATTACTATGTGAAGTTTACATCGCAGAGCTTTGTTGGATACAATGCCGTGCCTGATGGTGGGAACTCTATTGTTCAGCAGGCATCTAAGGGTATCAACGATTCCTATGCACAGACCCCCGTATTTGCTCTGACTTATAACGATGTTCTTGAAAAGAGTTTTGGTGTTTATGTTCCGAGTACCGTAAGCGGTTTTGCATGGGATGATGCGAACCAGAACGGCATTTATGATAACAGAGAAGCTAAAATTGCGAATGTCACCATCACACTGACAGATGCAGACGGTAACTCTTTGACGGATGTTTACGGCAATCCGATTGCCGCAGTTCTCACCGATGCAAACGGTAACTACAGCTTCACAAATGTGCGCCCGCGCAAAGAGATGAAGCTGACATTGACCTCCTCTAACACAGTAGACATCAGCAACGCTCGCGTCTCTCCCATCCCGGCATCCGGAGATGTAAAACTCACGAACAAGGCTGAAAAGTCTATTGGTATGCTGGAGTTCAACGGTGCGCCGACCTCTGCTACTACGGAAAAGAGCGGCAGCATGCTGACCTCTGCTACGATTGGAGAAATCTACATCAACAGCATGTCCGGTACAGGCATTACTCCCGTCAACGCAGAATATAAGAACTTTGCATTGAGTGCCAACAACTCTATTCGCGGCTATGTCTGGGTAGAGAGCGACTATAACGGTATCCTTGACGGCTGGCACGAAACGCAGGCTGACATCGATATTGAAGAGCCCGTTCTAAACGGTGTGAAAGTCACACTGAAAAACGCAGCAGGTGCAACTGTCGCAACTACTTATACAGATTTTGCCGGATACTATGAGTTCCTTGCTCTGAAACCCGGTACTTACAAGGTCGAGTATGAGGAGACAGATAGGACCGCTGCCGACAAGAAAGTTCTGCCGGAAGAATACGATTATTTTGGATTCACCGTTTCTCCAACAGCAGCCACCGATAAAAAGACTCAGATGGGTAATGATTCTACGGCTGTCATGCAGAACAACAAAGTAGCTAAGGCAGTTTCTAAGACCTATCAAATTCCCGACACTCGCGTTGTGGCTCTGAATAACGAGAAGGATTTTTATGTCAGCACAGCAAACTGCGCAATGTATATTCCTTCTAAAGTTTATGGCTATATCTGGCAGGATGATAACTACAACGGTATCCGCGAAACCAACGAAACCGAGAATGTTAAGACGCACATTTACCTGCGCCGTACAACGAAATCTCAGTTTGCTGATGCGGATGAGCAGGGAACAAACATCAGCGGTCATCTGCTGTACAAGTCCTACAATGTATTTGGCGAGCTTGTCGGCAATGGTGATTTGAATACGGCAGCAGACGGTTACTACGAGTACGATTACCTCGAACCCGGTATCTATTATGTCGTGTTTGATAACACCTATGATTACTACGGTCAGACTCTTATTAACCAAGGCAATGACGATACACTGGATTCCGAGGCACAGCCGAACATCTCTCTGGACCGCAGCCATATGTACTGCGCATGGATTGGGGACATCGAGCTGCCCGTAAACACAAAGACGGAATACAATGTGCTCAGTAAGCATAACGATGCAGGTTTTATCCGTCTGTTGACAGATTTTGATTTGAAGAAAATCGAAGACTTGTCCGGGATTCCGTTCAAGGATGTTAAGTTCGACTACGAAATTTACGAGAAGGCAGATGATTCCGGTAAATCCGTATTCCCCAATGGTCCTTACACTACGGTTCCTGTAAAACCGGGCGATACTTCTATCAAGACGGAACACCTGACAACTGACAAAAACGGATTGATTCACTTCACGAATCAAGATATTGCCACATATCATTTGATTGAAACAGAAACGCTGCCGGGGTATGTGAAGAACGCAAAGACGCATGTCGTCAAGGTCATGCCGGAAACGACGGTCGAAAACAACAACCTTGTCTGGAAGACTTATATCTCGGTAGATGGGGTTCGTCTAACTGATAACTTGTATACACTTAAAAATACAAGCGAAACAACAAATCTGACAGTCACAAAGAAATGGGACGACGCCAACGACCAAGACGGTATTCGTCAAAACGCAGTCATCACACTGAAAGGCACCGTTACATTGCCTGATGGCAAAGCAGAAGCAGTTCCGCTCCAAAAAGCGTATACTGCACTGTTTAAAGCAACGGATACTTACCTGACTTACACGTTCCGTTCAATTCCCGCTTATTATAAAGGACAGACAATCCAATATACTGTCATCGAGAATCCGATGGATGGCTATATCGCAACGGTAAGCGCTACAACGGGTTCTGCAGATAAAGGCTATGCCATCACAGTTACAAACAAGCATGTTCCGCAGTTTGACGACTTTACGGTTGTTAAAGTCTGGGACGACAGCAATAACATTGATGGTATGCGCCCAGACAGTGTCACTATCCACCTGAACGGCTCGGATGGTTCTTCTACAGAAGCAACATTGAGTAATGCAAAGGATTGGAAATACACCTTTAAACATATGCCGCTGTTTGATGCGAATGGTAACGAAATCACCTATACAATTACAGAAGATGCCGTGACAGGATATACGTATACAGTCACGAACAAAGACCGTGCCTTCACTATTACAAACAAACATACGCAGGAAACATTCAGTATCCCTGTTACGAAGACGTGGGAGGATAACGGAAATCAGGACGGTGTTCGTCCGTCCGCCATCCATGTCACATTGATGGGTTCTGATGGAAATGTGTATGAAGCAAACTTGACAGCAGTAGGGAAGTGGAAATACGAATTCAAAGACCTGCCCCGTTACTGGATGGAAGGCGTTGCGATTGACTACACTCTGAACGAGGAAGCAGTCAATGGCTATACTTATAAAATCGAAGGCGATGCCGATACCGGATTCATAGTAACTAACGAACATATTTCTGCCGTTACGAATGTTGTTGTCAACAAGTATTGGGAGGATGCCGAGAACCAAGACGGTGTGCGCCCTGATTCTGTGGCAGTCACACTCTCTGGCTCTGACGGAAAAACATACAAGGCAACGCTTACAAAAGATACCGGTTTCTCGAAGACCTTTGAAAACCTGCCTGTATTCTTCAATAACGGCACTAAAATCACCTACACAGTCACAGAGGATGCTGTTAATGGATATACCGGAAAAATCACGACCGATGATACCGGATATATCCTGAGCATTACGAACACGCACGCACCGGAAACCATCCGTAAAACAGTCACGAAGACATGGGATGACGGCAATGACCGAGACGGCATTCGCCCCACCAATGTAAAGATTGAATTGTACGGCACTGATGGAACACGCCGAACGCAGTATCTCACAAAGGATAATCATTGGAGTTACAGCTTTGAGAATCTGCCTAAATACCAAAACGAAGGTACGATTATCCTTTATACCATCAAGGAAGAAGCCGTAGACGGGTATACACAGAAATCCGTAACCACCACAGCCGGTTTCGACCTTACGAATACACATGAGATTCAGACAGCAGACTATGAGGTCAAGAAGGTATGGATTGACGATAATGACCGTGACGGCGCTCGTCCGACCTCTATCACATTGACGCTCACCGGCTCTGATGGGTCTAAGTACACCAAACTAATGACAGCAGCCGATAACTGGAACGCAGTAACATTCGAGCGCGTCCCGATGTTTAACGGCGGAAAATACATCACATACACACTGACTGAAAATGAAGTTCCCTCGTATATCAATTCGATAGAAGTATCGGAGGACGGAAAGCATTTTACAGTCACGAACACACATGCACCCGACCATACCGTCATTAACATCACAGAGGTCTGGCATGACGAGAATGACCAAGATGGTATTCGTCCGAGAAAGATGATAGCCATCGTTGTTGGTTCCAACGGAAACCGGCATGAAGTGCCGCTGCATTCCTCCGGTGACTGGCATTATACCTGCGATGACCTTGTGAAGTATTGGAAGAACGGTCAGCTTGTTGATTATACCGTAGAAGCGGTTACGATTGACGGCTATACCTCTGAGGTAAAGAGTCTCGGCAATAATGTTTTCGAGGTACACAACACGCATATTCCCGAAACGATTTCCAAGACTGTCACTAAGACTTGGAAAGACAACGAAAATCAGGATGGTATTCGTCCCGCATCCGTAACGGTAACACTGACGGGAAGCAATGCGGTATCCAAGACTGCTACTCTCAATGAGGATAACGGCTGGACAGCCACATTCGAGAATCTGCCGAAGCGCGACCATGGTAATATCGTTGCATATAATGTGAAAGAATCGGATACAGAAGGCTATGAAGCCAGTGTTGTGAAGACGGAAGACGGATTCCAGCTCATCAATGAACACGATTCCGAAACGACTATGCGCACAGTAACACTTGTGTGGCGTGATGAAGATAACCGGGATGGCGTTCGCCCTGATGCTGTCACCTATACACTTCACGGCTCTGATGGCAGTGAACAGGAAAAGACGGTAAACAAGGATGATGCTTGGAATGATGTAGTCTTTGAGGACCTGCCTGTATATCAAAACGGTCAGAGAATCTCTTATACACTGACAGAATCCGCTATTGATGGTTATGCGAATGATATTCGCAGCAGCGGAAATACATTCACTGTAACCAACACGCATATCCCCGAGACTGTCAATGTAGATGTCACGAAAATCTGGACAGACGGAGAAAATCAGGATGGTAACCGTCCGGATTCTATCTCTGTCATTCTGACAGGCAGTGATGGAAAGCGGTATACGACAACCATCACGGCAGCAAACAACTGGAAACATACATTCCTGAAACTGCCCAAGTTCTTCAACGAGGGCACGCAAATCGAATATACGCTTACAGAAGATACCATGTCCGGCTACAGTGATGTGGTTGAAAAGAGAAGTGATTATGTATTTGTTCTGACGAATAAATACAGCCCCGCAACTGTGGATGTTACTATTGTCAAGAAATGGGACGATGACAACGACCGCGATGGTATGAGACCCGAATCTGTTGATATCGTATTGAATGGCAGTGACGGCAAACTCTATACAGGAACACTTTCTACGGAAAACGGGTATACCTGCGTATTCCAGTCTGTTCCGAAATACCATGACGGCGGCACTCTTATCAACTACACGATAGCTGAAGAGAAGATACCCGGATACACTACGACGATAGCAAAGGATGCTTCCGGATACAAGTTCATTCTGACAAATGCAAAAGCCATTGATACAGTCACAAAGACGGTATCTAAGGTTTGGGACGACAATAATAATCAGGATGGATTACGCCCCACTGCTATTACGGTCATCCTGACCGGTGATGATGGAAGCCGCCGCGTAAAGTCGGTGACTGCGGCAGAGAATTGGACGGTTACATTCGAAAATCTGCCGAAAAACCAAAATCATGGACAGAATATTCAGTATACCGTGTCGGAAGCATTTGTTTCCGGGTATACGGAAGCCATTACCCAAAATGGTGATAATTACACCATTACCAATACACATACACCTGCCTCTTCCGAGTTCTTTGTAACGAAGATTTGGAAGGATAACGGAAACAATGACGGTATGCGTCCCGACGAAATTACTGTCACAGCACATGGCTCTGATGGCCGCAGCTACACCAAAAAACTGAATGCTGACAATCAGTGGTCTGTCATGTTCTCCAACTTGCCGAAATATGCAGATGGCAAGGTGATTGAGTATTCGCTGACCGAGGAATCTGTTCCGGGGTACACATCTTCTATCACACGCAACGGTAAGTCTTTTGTTCTTATCAACACGCATGTAGATGAGACAAAGAATATTACTATTACGAAGGCATGGAACGACGGGAATAACCAAGACGGGCTGCGTCCGAAGACCATTACGGCAGTCGTAAACGGCAGTGATGGCAGCGCACGATTCGTTCAGTTGTTCGAGGGACAGAACTGGGCAACCAGCCTCAATAACCTGCCGAAATACAAGAATGGCACGGAAATTCAGTATACTGTAAAGGAAAATGCGATTCCCGGCTACGAAACCGAAATCAAACAAACGGGTGATAGCTACGCTATTATGAACTCGCATACGCCTGCCGTCGTTACTGTCTCTGCTGTAAAGGTCTGGGATGACGCAAACAATCAGGATGGTATTCGTCCGTCTCTGATTCAGGTCACGCTGACAGGCTCCGATGGTTCTGTACGTAACGCAGCAATCACCAAAAACGATGGCTGGACCTATCAGTTCAAGAACCTGCCAAAATACAAGAACGGCACGAAGATTGACTATACCTTACAGGAAGCCAACAGCAATCCGTATACTTACGAGATTGTAAAGGGTTCTGATGAATACAGCTTCACCATCACAAACAACTATGTACCTGCTGTTGTGAATGTCCCCATCACCACCGTTTGGGATGACGATGATAACCGCGACGGTATCCGCGCAAAAGAGACTGCTATTACATTGCATGGCTCGAACGGCAAAGTCTATCAGCGTGTTGTGACAGGAAAAGACGATTTTGCAACAGTGTTCGAGGATGTGCCGAAGTTCTTCGATGAAGGCAGGGAAGTGGTATACACTGTCACTCAGAATGAGATGAATGGTTATACTGCCAATATCGCCAACACCGACAAGTACACATTCCAAATTACAAACACACACGAACCGGAGCGATTGGCTAAGACGGTTACTAAAGTCTGGGATGACAACAACAATCAGGATGGTCTGCGCCCGAACACATTGCGTATCGCTCTGACCGGAACCGATGGCACCTATATTGAAAAGAGCCTTTCCACTGCAAACAACTGGACAGAAACCTTTGATGGTCTGTACAAGTATTTCAAGGAAGGAACTCCGATTCAGTATACCATCGATGAAGAAGCAGTTGGTGGTTACGAGAAGGGAATCTCTGAGAAGGATAACCTTATCACTATCACAAACACACATGCACCGGAAAAGCTGGATTTGATTGTGAATGTCGTTTGGAACGATGCAAACAATCAGGACGGGTATCGCCCTGACGCTGCCACTATCCACATGAGTGGTACTGATGGCACGCAGGATGCAAAAGACTTTACCAAGGATTCTTCTTGGTCGTCTATCGTATTCAAAGACCTCGACCATTACAAGGACGGCAACGAAATCAAATACACTGTGGCAGAGGATGAAATCCCGCAATACACAACCAGCATTGCCGTGAATGGTAATGTGGTAACGGTTACGAACACGCACATCCCGGAAATCACACTGCGCAATATCAGCGTGGTTTGGGAAGACAACAACGACCAAGATGGTCTGCGTCCTGATACCGTCAGTGTCAAACTCAAAGGCAATGACAAGTTCATTGATTCCTCTGAACTGAACGAAGATGTCGAGTGGAAACATTCCTTTATGAAGCTGCCTGTAAGAGAAAACGGAAACGAAATCACTTATACGGCAGAAGAGAATGAGATTCCCGGATATACGACCAGTATTGAAAAGACAGATACGGGGTATGTGTTTACAAACACGCATATTCCGGAAACGGTAACAGTCACAGTCGATAAAGTTTGGAAAGACGCAGAGAACCAAGATGGACTGCGTCCCGATGCTATCCACATTAGGCTGATTTCCAACGATATCGAAAAAGATGCTTATCTGGACGCAGAATCTGATTGGCATCTCGAGTTCGAGGGTCTGCCAAAATACCGTGACCACGGTATCCTGAACGAATACAGCGTGCAGGAAGTTGATGTGGACGGTTATACCAATACCGTTACAACGGAAGACGGCTACACCTTCACTATCGAGAATGACCATGTGCCTGCTGTCATTGATATCCCCATTACAGAAGAATGGATTGATGATAATGACCGCGATGGTCTGCGCCCTGATTCTCATACTGTAATTCTTGTTGATGGAACAAACGCCATTGAGGAAGTTGTTCTTGATAAGAATAACGGATATGGAGTCGTTCTGAAGAATATGCCGAAATACAAAAACGGTGTTGAAATCAACTATCAAATCAAAGATTTCAAGGTCGATGGATATACCACTAATATCATTAAGAGCGACAGTGTAAAGGATTTTAATATTACCAATACACATGTTCCCGAAATGGTAACTGTAACTGTGACCGAAGGATGGCATGACCAATCCGACTACGATAAGATTCGTCCGGAGAAGGTCACTCTGACGCTGACTGGTTCGGATGGCAATGTATATGAGAAGACTGTAACCAAGGATACTTGGACTACTGCATTCTCTGACCTGCCGAAGAACAGCAAGGGAGAGCAAATCATTTATACTCTTACACAAGAGGGTATAAAGGGGTATAAGACAACCATTACCGACAACGAGACTGGTACGATTGCGGTCATTAACACACACGAACCCGTTAAGACCATCACTGTTACGGTTACTTGGAATGATGAAAACAACAAGGATAATATCCGCCCCGATAAGGTCACTGTAAAGCTGGCTAACGGAACGACGGCTGTATCTACAAAAGAAATCAATAACGATAGCTGGAAGCATGTCTTTGAGAACATTATTGTTTTCAATGGAAGCGATAAGGTATCGTACACCGTTACGCAGGATGCTGTGAGTGAGTATACAACAGAAATCAAGGCATCTGATGATGGCAATACCATTGAAATCATCAATACACATGTTCCTGTTGCTCCTCCGAAGGAAGAGCCTAAGCAGGAAGAAACTGTAACACCTGCAGCACCGGCACCTGTGGTTGAAATCAAGACGGAACCCACAACAACAGTAATCGAAACACCCAATAAACAGACAGGCATCTCGTTCATGGATGGGTTGTTTGGCTAAACACAAATAGAAAAGCAGCGAACGGAAATTTTCTGCTCGCTGTTTTTCTTGCCTTTTGCTGCAAAGTAAATATACTTAGGTTATACCAAAAAATAAAAGCAAACAAATATTTCAAAATCGATATACCGCCATCTCGTTGTGAGGTGACGGTATTTTTGTTTGCTACAGGTGCGAATGGCAAGTAAACATGGTTTCACTGGTTGCTTCGCACCGAGTATTAGATAGAAAGGATATGATATAGCTATAGTAAATAGTACCTGACTATTATGTATAGTCAAAAAACAGACAGACATTGTACAAAATGCATGACAACTTATTGTTTCGTTTGTGCAAGCTTGCTGTTGCAACCCACACGGGTTGCGTTAGATTGAAATTGTGTGATGGAACAACATATCTGCTGATTTTGTTGGTTGCAACCCGCACGGGTTGCGTTAAATCAAAAAAAGAGTCTGCTTAATGCAGGCTCTTTTCTTTTTTCCTTTTTCGACAGTAAATGCGACAAGAAATTCTTCAATTTCATCGTCGCAGAGCACATCGAAAACATAAAAACGATATATTCAACATAGAAATATAGAAACGACCTTTCATCCCACGGTTAAAACCGTAGGTTTTCCGGTTTACTTTTATAAGAAATGAAAGAAAATGGCAAAAAAGATAGACAAACAAGCTGTTTCGTGTTGAGTAAATGTGCTATAATATATGAAAAAATGGAATGGAGTATAGTAATATGCGGTACGAATTAACAGCATATCATGGTGATTCTATATCCGTCCCCCAAATAGTCTTTTCACGACTAAGCCAAATTGACGGAAACACACTAAAAGTCATATTACATATACTGCAAACAAATGATACAGACCCTAAAACGATAGCTCGGTCACTTGGCTTACAAAGCGCAGAAACAGCAAAGCAAGCATTGCAGTATTGGGCAGGAGCAGGACTTTTATCGAATGGTAATAGCACTATATCAGAACAACCAAAGCAAGAAAAAGTCAATTTGGCAGAACTAATGAACGACCTAAATGTTGCATCCATTTGCCAAGGAGCACAAAATGTTTTTGGACGAGGTCTGAGTCGAAGCGAGATACAGCGTTTAGTTGGGCTGTATCAAAACGATGGATGGAATCCCGATGTAATCTTGCTTTGTTGTGCAGAAGTATCAAGATTAGGGAAAAATAGTGTTGCGGCTGTGGTCCATCTATTAGCAAAATGGAGAGAAGAAGGTATCGAAACAGGAACTGATGCGGAAAGATGGCTCAAACGAGCCGAGCGAAGAGAACAACTCTGCATTGAAACAGCAGAGCAATTCGGACTGAATGCCCATGACTTAACCACTTGGGAAAAGCGAACCATAATAAAGTGGTATGAGGAAATGAACATTGGAAAAGAGATGATAGATGAAGCTATTTTGAGAGCAAACGGAAAAAATACAGTAAGATATGTAGACGGAATATTGCGAAGATGGAAAGCGCAAGGAATTACAACAATTGATATGGCACGTAAGCAAGGACAAGTTGCTGGCAGTAATATCATTATGACGGAAAGACCAAGTACAAATACCGCAAGCAATGCAAAAGATATGTTCAATCAAAATTGGACAGCCATTTTCGATGAAGGAAATTAAGATGCAGACAAGAAATGAACTTTTTCATGCAGCGCAACAAAAGATTGCTGCATATCGACAACAAGCAATAATGACGGCCGAAGCAAAAAGAAGCGCTGCTTATAGCAATCCATTGGTCGTCGAAGCAAATAAAGCACATAATCGGGCAGGACTGAATTTGGCGAAAGCAGCAGCTATCGGTGGGAATATAGAAAAAGCAAAGAAAGAACTTGTAGAGGCAAACCAAGCATTAGAAGATACCCTTAAACAAGCAGGGTACAGCGATGCCTCGTTTTCTCCAATATACCATTGTCCTAAATGTCAAGATACAGGAACAAAAGACGGAGTTCCTTGTGAGTGCGTTGCAAATGTTGCTCGTTGTCTGCGAAGAGATGAGATAAATGCAGCAAGTCCGCTTGGTCTGTGCCAATTCAATACATTCCAAGTAGAGCGATATAGTGACCAGCCAGAAAAGGAACTTGGCATCTCGCCGCGAAAATACATGGAAAAGCTATTAAGGTACTGCCAAAATTACGCAGAAAAATTTTCACAAAACAGTCCAAATTTGCTTTTTATGGGCCGAACGGGACTTGGAAAAACACATCTCGCTCTCGCTATTGCAGATTCAGTCCTCGGAAAAGGATACGATGTTCTGTATACCAGTTCTGCAGCTTTGGCGGCACAATTAGGAAAAGAGCATTTTAATTATGCCAATAACGATGAATGGCTTACGGCGTGCCAAGAGGCAGATTTGTTAATTCTGGACGACTTAGGGACAGAATACATTACCCCGTTAACAATCAGTGTTTTGTATGAACTTATTAACACACGCATGCTGACACACAGACCAACGATATATACAACCAACATCACAGACCAGAATATTTTTGTCGCTCGATATACCGAAAAAGTCTCCAGTAGAATGCTGGGCGGTTGTAAAATGTTCAAGTTTTTCGGAGATGACCAGAGATTAAAATGAGCGCCCGCTGTCTGGTTCGCTTGCAATTTGCTGCAAAGTTCATATACTTATATTATTCCAAAAAATAAAAGCAAGCAAACATTCAAAATCAACATACCGCCATCTCATTATGAGGTGACGGTATTTTTGTTTGCTACAGGTGCGAATGATAAGTGAACATAGTTTTGCTGGTCGCTTCGCACCGAGTATTATATAGAAAGGATATGATATAGCTATAGTAGATAGTGTCTGACTATTACGTATAGTCAAAAAGCAGACAAACATTGTACAAAATGCATGACCACTTATTGCTTCGTTTGTGCAGGTTTGCTGTTGCAACCCACACGGGTTGCGTTAGATTGAAATCACGCAAGAACATCTTCCCAGTCGCTAAATTCTATGGGTTGCAACCCGCACGGGTTGCGTTAGATTGAAATAATGCTGGTAGGTTTGACAAAGCCACCGCAGACGTTGCAACCCACACGGGTTGCGTTAGATTGAAATAGGCAGGGCTGAATTTGGCGAAAGCAGCAGCTATGTTGCAACCCACACGGGTTGCGTTAGATTGAAATTTATCAAAAAGCAAATAAGGCACTGGCGGAACGTGGTTGCAACCCACACGGGTTGCGTTAGATTGAAATCGCGTTTAGCGAAAAAAAGCAAGGAAATACCCCCCAGTTGCAACCCGCACGGGTTGCGTTAAATTAAAAAGAGCCCACACGTACTGTGTGGGCTTTTCTGTGTATATGAGGAAATTACTCGGCAACTTTGTCATCGTCCTGCGGCTGAACATCGGCTGCGTTCCCGGCAGACAAACTGCGCAGGCAGGACTTGAATTCACGGAGCTCTTTCTCGGACAAACTATCGAAGACAAGATGAGCATAAAACTCTGCACGACTTACGGTTGGCTTAAAGGTACGAGCATAAGTTTTCCCGGAACGGATAAAACTATCCTCTTCAATAATACCCTTTGCCAAAAGAGAGTTGACCATCGAAAAGATAGAACGCTCCTTCCAAGTCATTGTATCGGCATCCTTGGCTTTTTCTACGATAGAAGCCTGGGACATAGAAGACTTTGCATTCCACAGAACGTCCATAATAGAACGCTCAGAGGAAGTCAAATGATAAGACATCAGTTTTTTAGACATAGAAGTATCCTCACAATAAAAAATATCGAGCTTCGGCTTTATTATAACTACTTTGCATTAAGCCGTCAATATAATATTATAAAAATCGATAAAACATTTATTTTTGCAATCCCATATTGACGGAAGGACGATATTGCCAGCTGCTGCAAAGCAAGTATACTGGAATTATAAGAAAAATAAAAAGAAAAAGGAGCCACCATGAAAAAATATAAGGTTGTTGTGACAATTCCGGCCATCATCGAGGTCACAGCCGAAACAGCATGCGATGCAAACGAAATCGTGAAAGGAATTCTGGCAGGACACGAAGAGACGAAAAACGCTGATGTGATTCAGAGCGCCGTACATAAAGCCATTCAGGACGGTCGCGAAAACACATATGTACAGACGCTGCACATCCGTAAATAGTCTTCCAGAAACGGATTATAAAAAGAAAATAACCGTTTTGTGTAAAGAAGCGGTAGTATAAAACCAGAAAAAACTATGGTAAAATAAAGACATCAGAAGGTGACTTCTGGTATCCTTCCCCCTAACGAGCGCTCCTGTATCCACCACAGGGGCGTTTTTTTGTTGCAAACTTGCACAGGTACAACAAGATAAAGACAAAATGTCACACGCGTGTGAAATCATGCAAAGAAAAAAGCACGATTAGCTGTGTATTGATTGACTATAAATATTATATGTGGTATAATACAAACATGACTAAGAAAAAGACTACAACTAAAAAACGCACTACGAAAAAAAGTGTAAAAAAAACAACTCCATACGCAGCTGTAAAGCGAAGGACGGGTGGGGCAGTATTAAAGTCTGCCAAAATTACAATCGGCGAAAAAACTGAGATTGTAGGGCGCATCGAGAAACTCGTCTGGACAAACGAAGACCACAGCTGGTCTGTCATAAAGTTTAAACCCAAAAAGGGTGCAATCTTCACCGCAAAGGGAAGTCTTATTGAAATCACACCCGGAATGCCGTTAAAACTATATGGAACATGGATTGAGACGGATTTCGGCGAACAGTTTGATGTGGATATGTCGGAAATCACATACACGGATGCCACAAGAGAAGCTGTCGTCAATATCCTCAGCAGCAGCTTCTTGACTGGCAGCGGAGAGACTAAGGCAAATCTGATTTACGATAAGTTCGGAAAAGATACCTTTACCATTATCGAATTCAATCCCGAACGGTTAACGGAAGTATATGGTATTGGTGAGTACACGGCAGCAACGCTTCATGACAGTTACATGAAGAACAAATGCAAGATGGAACTCGCTGCGCTGCTGAAACCGGACGCGAGCGATAATCTCATCAATAAAATCATTGAGAAGTATGGCGAAGACAACGCAGTAAAAACCATCAAAAAGGACCCGTATATTCTATGTAGAGGATTAAAGGGTATTGATGGTATTGCGTTCGGCGGAGCTGACCGCATTGCAGTTCGTAAAATCGGTATTGCACTAAACAGTCCTGTCAGAATTGATGCTGCCATCGAAGCAGGAATCATGAATGCAGGCAGGGAAGGGCATTGCTATCTTCCTTATGAGGAAATCTACAGTCATGTACGCACTGCCTTGCAGGAGGCTCAGGGCGGAACAGTGACCGAAGAAGAGGTCAAAGACCGGCTTCGTGTAAGCTTGAAGGAACAGCGCATCCTGATTGAGAAATCGGGGAAAAAGTTTCTTGTCTATACAAAGGGCATGCACGATTTGGAATGCGATATTGCAGATAAGGTCTCACAGCTTATTCTGACAAAGAGTTCCATTCCGCAGGTAAGCGATAAAGACATTGATACCGGAATCAAAGAAACTGAAAAACAAAACAAATTCACGCTGGAAAAGAATCAAAAAGAAGCGGTCAGGTCTGCATTAAAGAACCGCGTCTGTATCATCACGGGTGGTCCCGGCACGGGTAAGTCTACCATTCTTGATGCCATCTTAAAGGCTTGGTGTAAGAACCACAGCAAGGAAGATGTCCTTTTGTGCGCACCGACCGGACGCGCAGCGACCAGAATGAGAGAGGTTACGGGATTCCCAGCCAATACGATTCATATGAGCGTCATGAATAGGTCAGGTACAAGCGGCATGAACAAACTTGTCGTATGTGATGAGGTATCCATGGTTGATGTCAATGTCTGCAGCATGCTGTTGAGTCTGGTATCTTACGGCGGACGACTCGTTCTGATTGGTGACCCTGACCAGCTTCCTTCGGTCGGAGCAGGAAACGTACTGCACGACTTCATCAACTGTCAGCAGATTCCTGTTACAAAACTGACCATTGGACACAGAAACGTTGGTGCTATTGCGTACAATGCCAACGAACTGAATCACTGCCATGGTGTGGATGATTTCCAGCTCGATGACACCTTCAAGTATATTGAGTCTGACTCTGAGGATTTACAGGCACATGTACTGGAAGAATATTATAAGATTGTGGATAAGTACGGTATCAAGGACACTTGTTGCATCTGTCCTATGAAGAGCAGAGGTTCCACATCGACAAAAAAACTTAATGACATTATTCGCGAAAAGCTTAATCCGATTCCGGCAGACAAAGCAAATATACTTTCTGTAAAAGATTCGGAGTTCAGACTCAATGATAGGGTCATGCTCACGAAAAATACAAGAAACGCTGAGGGTGCAACGAGAATGCTCGTCAACGGCGACCTTGGATTCATAACAGATATACGCTGTGTGCAGAGAAAAGTAACCGTCACATTTGATGATGGAGAACGGGGTATTTTCGAGTTTTCGGAGTTCTGCAGAAAATTTGAATTGGCGTACGCTTCAACCATCCATAAATGTCAGGGACAGGAATATAAAGCGGTAGTGATTCCGTGTTCAGGAGAGCATTATATCATGCTGCAAAAGAACCTACTGTACACAGCCGTTACAAGAGCAAAGAAAGAATGTATCCTTATCGGCGGAAAGAAATATATCAAAATGGCTGCAGAAAACGAAGCAGCGGCACAGAGATATACCATGCTGGCATGGAGAATCAATCATAATGTGTTAGCGGCGCACATATAAAGATTTTCAAACCCCACTTTATGTATCATTTCCTCGGTTGTGTGATATTGCATAAGCGTAAGGCGAAGACTATTAGCAAAAAAGTCTCCGGAAATTGATTCGTCGGCGAGATGCTTTCGTGATAGTTCATGAAGTTCCTTGACGATTTTTCCACGAAGCATAATATCTCGGATACATTTCAACTGTCCTGTTGTAGTATCAACGCCAAGTATCAAAAGAAGAGTAGGCGTTTCTTCATCAAGCGCAGGTATTTTAGCGTCTCGTCCTGTCACGCGGGGTTCATAGGCAACACGTTCCCAATTGTTGGAACCAAAGGAATGCATAAAAAAGATGCACTCATTTACCTCGGCGACAATGGCTTTGAATCCATCATCCTCGATGCTGTGCAGCAGTTCATCCGGAAAATCTCTTTTTCCGTAAAACAGGTACCAAAACGAGCCTTCGTATTGCAAGGAAGAATAGTCTTGGTGTAGACGCCATTCGTTTTTTTGCTGTCCAACATAAAATTCCATAATATCCCCCTTTTTATTTTATTATACCACATTATAGTCAACTTTTCCAGCCGAGAGCCTTTTACGGCTCTCGGCTTTTTTGCTGTATCGGTGAGTTTTCATCTCTTTTTTACAAATACAAAATGGACATTTGCTGCATAGTTCGTAAAATAAAGTAAAAGGAGAGAAAATATGAGCACTTTTACTGTAAACTGCCTTGATAGTAAGGCGCATTTTGAGACAGTTTCTTTCGATAATATTGAGTACAACAGCGTCAATGATTACTCCATGACCAGTATTGAAGAACTGGCGGATAATATCAAGAAAAACGGTCTTTTGCACAACATTGTTTTGTCAAAGCAAAAAAATGGGAAATATAAGATTTTAGCTGGAGAAAGACGAACTCGTGCCATTCGACTGTTGCACGAACAAGAACCAGAATCGTGGATGACAACAGAAGCACTCGTTTATGATGGACTCACAGAAAGACAGGAAGAAATCATCATGGATTCCTCGAATCTGCAAAGTCGTGGAAATGGCGGAGATGAAGTACAGCTTCGTAAGGCTACGAATCGCTATATCGAAAACATGAAAGCTGAATATGGTTTGTCTGATAAGCAGGCACTGAAAGCAGCTACAGACATGTATAGCGGCAGTGGAAATACGATTCGCGTCAACCAGAAAATCGAAGAAAATCTCAGTCCCGAATTCACAGAGGAACTCGATTCCGGAAACATCGCAAAGGGCGATGCGGCAGTTATCGCCGACATGGAAGATAATGAACAGGCTGAACTGTTCGCTGATTTTAAAGATGCAGATGATGACGAAAAAGAAGATGTCATCAAAAAAGCGGTGAAAAAGCAAACCGAAAAAACAAAGGTTGAAAAAGAAAAGAAGAAAGCAGCCAAGAAAAAAGACAAAAAGGAAGACCCGCTTCCAATCAGTACAAGCGAGCTTCCTCCCGCACAAAAAGCAAGAATCAATTATCTCGATAAGCTCAAAGCAACTTTGGAAACAATAAAAGAGTTAAATAACCCTGATACCGTAGCACAAATCCATCGTCTGGATGAGGCGGAAGACGCAACAGATGATACTCGTATTCTTCCCATTGTGCTTAACATTTCCATGGAAACAACGGCATTAAAAAACGCCATCCAACAATCAGACGGCGACTTTGATGCCGGAATCGACCCGGTATACGGGCATCATCGCGGCAATAAATACGAAGATGGGTATATCGACGGTTCTTCTTGGGACGATGATGATACATGATTTTAGTGCAGGAGTAGTTTTATGGCTATCGAATACAGTTTGAACAAAATTAAAAACTTCTTTGTAGGAAAAGATATATTAGGCCGAGATGCAATCGTGCATTCAAGGGTAACCTTTCTTATGAAACGGGTACCTAAAGAAATGGCAGACGCAACAAGAGCCGGGTACCTCAGCCATGCCTCATGTTTTGTCAATTTACCGTATCCGGCTATTGGCGACTGGGACGACCAGATTCCCCCTATTATTCGAGTTGAAGAGTTCACGTTGACCGAAGAGGGTAGGGAACAGCTCGATGAACTCTATGATGTCAATCTTGTGCAGGCAGACAAGGATGATACGCTGGATACATGGCAGTCGCAGTGGGAAGAGGAAGCAGGGAGTATCTGCAGTAGTCTTTGCGATACGCTGATGGAATCCATCAATGTATCCGGTGAAAATGTCGCGCTGCTCAACACCTGCAAACAGTATTTCACATCGCATGAATTCGGAAATCTGGAAGGTAAAAATCTAAGCATTGCTTTATTGCTTTCGTATGTCATTGAATATATCGCTCGTGAAAAGTTCATGTACAGCAATGATGAACTGAGTCGATTCTATCTATCCGGCGTTACAGAGGAAGCAGGATGGGTGCGATTTTCGTTTAGCGATGGAGAGCGAAACAATTTTGATATCCGTGCAGATGGATTCTTTCCGACATATGTGTCCATTGCCAATGGCAAGAGCGATTGCAGAGAACTTGCGGATGTGACAAGTATCTACTCACTGCTGCAAATAAGTAAGACAAAAACAGAACCTATTAAAGAGTGAAATAAAAAACACGCTGTATAGAAAAACTATACAGCGTGCTTTTTGTTTTAACGCAACCCGTACGGGTTGCAACGACGTTCTGTTCCGCGATTTTGCACGCGTTTCAATCTAACGCAACCCATGCGGGTTGCAACACTGACCGATAACCCGATTGACGCCGTTCGTGCGCCATTTCAATCTAACGCAACCCGTGCGGGTTGCAACAACAAACTTGCACAAACGAAGCAACAAGTTGTCATGCATTTTGTACAATGTTTGTCTGTTTTTTTGACCATACAATATGGTCGGATACTGCTTACTGCAATGGAATCATATCCTTTCTTTATAATATTTGGTGCGAAGCGACAAGCAAGGCTATATTCGCTTGGAATTCGCACTGATTGATGATGCTTACAATATACCACAAAAAGGCAAAATAATCAATACAAAATGTCGTAATTGATTGACCATAATGAACAAAATAGGTATAATATAAACAAGTAAAACTTTAAGGAGATGTCGATTTGGAAAATAAAATTACTGCTATTGTTACGTTCATTTTCTTTTTTCTGATTACATTTATGGGCGTCATTATCATGACCCCGATTGTTGATGCTTTTGCCGGACAGTTACCGGCAGAGCTTTGGTATGGAATTGGCACTATCGGCTCTATAGTTCTGGCAGGTAATATGTCCATTCCTTTTATTGTGAAAGAATTTGCGGAGGATTCAAATTGAAAAATCTTAACCTTACTCTCTCGCTCACCGAAGCGGGAAAGTGCGCGACAAAGTTAGCACAGGGAATCGACGGCCCCGTATATGCAATGAAGATGCAGAATGGAAAGTATATCTGCGGTCTATCTTTTATTATTGCGATTGCCGGAAGAAGTGCGTTTGGCGATGAGTTTGATACAAATGCGACTTATGAAATCCTTGTTCGTTTGACAGAATTGAATACAGGGAATGCCATTGACTTATACGGCATGACATTCAATCCGAAGGATTATATTGTCCACTCGAAAGGTGGTACAACATACTGCTATTTTAACGAATCTGCCGAAATCAACGATATCGTTTTACCAACAGACCCAATCTCCACAAGCAGCAAATATGTCCTGAAAACATTGGTTCGCAAAAAGGAAACTCCTAAGCCGAAATGGTTTGTACAGAACATGACGCCGGTTTACTTTGAGGAGTGTTAAGTGACGATGTTTCTGCGCACAAAAAAAGAAGATACAAGTTACATTTGTCGCATTAACGCAACGAATGAAAAGGCAGCGAAAAGCTGCAGCCAACTTGGGTTTTCGACCCCCACACTCGTGATTGGAATCACAAACGAAACTTCTCGAACGGTCGATTTCTCCAAGACGGAGAATGTTGTTGGTCTTGTCCATCTCAACATCGAAAGAACAGAAGAAGAATCAAGGGGCATGTCAACACAAGACGCACAGACCATCAAGGATGTCGTGAATGCCATTGTTGTACATGGCAAAGTCAGGCACATTATGATTTATGAATGTGGCGAAATTAACGAAGCAGCCGGTATATCGTATGGTCTGCAGCATATTCTGAACGGTACAAAAGCTCCGAAAAGAAAAATCAACGAATTGTGCTACAAAAGAATCATCGAGTCCTACGGAATACACAATCGATAAATTCCTGATGCAGCGACTTTCTGCGTGTGTTTTATGATTGACTAATTGGGCTATATGTGGTATAATATAAGTATACCGAGGAGGGCGCAATGAGCGATATTCTGTATGATGCTCAAGGCATCGCAAAAAGTCGAAAGATACGCAAGAGTGCCGTAGCGGCTGTTTTGCTGTGTGCGGTTTCAGCCGTCATGTTCATTGGAGCTCACCACCTTTTGATAAACAGAGAATTTGTGATATCAAGCATAAACGCTTTCCTGCAAAGTGACACATTAAGTAAAGCGTTTGATGTCTTGCGTTTTGTTCTGATTGTAGGAGGTCTCGTACTTATTATTTTCGGAATCAACAAGATGTGGCAAGCTGTTGCCCATGCGAAAAACATCATCAGCGCAAACAGATACCACAGAGACAGTATAATTGAAGACATTGATTTCAGTAACGACTTCCCGCAGATGTACCGTTAAGGAGAATAACATGAGCGAAGATAAAGAACTGCAGAAATTAAACACCATCGAAAATACAGAAATTGACGCAGATGATGACGACATCGAAGACGCCGAAGATACAATCGGCGACAGCAGCGATGTCAACAAGTTCAGTGCAGCATACGAAAAAGAAACCGTCATCAATTTCAATAATGCGGAACAGAACGCCTCATGCTACACACTGAATACCCATAAGCGTCAGATGCTCTTGAATCTTGCGAAAGAATATCCAGATGATGTAAAAATCATCAGCAAAAGAGACGACATGGTGGAAGTTACATTCCCCAAAAAATGGGTCAAGATTCGCCCTCCCCGCAAACTGACAGAAGAGCAGCGTGTAAATGCCGTGGAACGCGGCAGAGCGTTGGCAGCTCTGGCAGCGGAAAAGCGGGCAGCGAAATCGAACGAAATCGATAACGGGTAATTTCGTTATGATTTCGGTAAGGCGCTGCAATCGCTGCGGTGACTTGTTTGATGTCGACAAAAACAACCTGTCTTCCATCTGCCCTAAGTGTCTGGAACGCGACGCAATCGAAAGCGAGTATCGTGCAAGACAAGATTTCTGGGGCGATTCCGCACAGAGCGATGCGGATAAGTATTTCGCACCGCGTTGGTCAGGCTCATTATCATTCATCGAGAGGGATGGCGAAGTTCCTCCCGATGATTTTATGGAAGAAAAATTGGATAGATTTGTCGCAGAAGCCACAGCGAAGTATTCAGAAAAACGAAAAGAAGAGAATGACAGCATTTTGGCTGCATTTTTAGAAAAGAAACCAACAGTTCCCAGAACTCAAAAACAAAATATCAGTAAGACAAACGATACCGAGCAGAAAAGCGAAAAGGACAAAGTGCAGGATGATTTGCTGAAGCAACTATTCGGGTGATGCCGCCGACTTCATGTCGGCGAGGAAAAAGGATGATTTGATTGCAGAATTTAACGAATGAGTTTTGTGAACTCAGAAAGCAGTATATCGATGCCAAGTTCATGACCATGAACCCCATGCAGAAAAAGGCTATCTACAATGTAGATGGCCCTGTTCTTGTGTTGGCAGGAGCCGGAAGCGGCAAAACGACGACCATTATCGGACGAATTGTTTATATGGTCATGTTCGGTCATGCCTATTACAGTACGGAAACCACATTCCCCGTTACAGAAAGCGATATCAAGGAATTGAAATCTGTGCTTTCCGGTACAGGCAGTATTTCCGAACACCTGAAATCAATGCTTCAGGTAAAACCTGTCAGCCCTCAGAACATTATGGCTGTCACCTTTACCAACAAGGCAGCAGGAGAGATGAAAAAGCGTCTCGAAAGCAAACTGGGAAAAGACACGGCCGAAAAGGTATGCGCTAAAACATTCCATTCTGCATGCGTCGGTATCCTGCGCGAATATGCCATGTTCGTTGGATTTAAGCGGGACTTTACCATCTATGATGAGAAAGACTGCAAGTCTGTTCTGAAAGATATCTATAAAGCAAACGGTATCAAGGAGAAAGAACTGCACAAGGACGATGTTCTGAACCACATCTCTATCTGGAAGGATAAGATGATTACGCCGGACATGGCTATTTCACAGAGCACTATTTCTTCCTATAACACCGTTGCGCACCTTTACAAGGAATATCAGGAACGCCTAAAAAACGCAAATGCAATGGACTTTGATGACCTTATCGGTAATACGATTCAGCTTTTGAAGGAACATCCGGATATTCAGGCAGAACTGCAGAAAAAAATCCAGTATATCATGGTTGATGAATATCAGGACACGAACGCGTCTCAGCATGAACTGCTGTCTCTTCTGGTTTCTCCTGAGCACAATATCTGTGTTGTCGGCGATGATGACCAGTCCATTTATAGTTTCCGTGGTGCCGATGTCGATAATATCCTGAATTTCCCACAGGAATTCAACGGGACGCATATCATCAAGATGGAACAGAATTATCGTTCTGATGGTAACATCTTAAACCTTGCCAACAACCTGATTGGGCACAACACCAAGCGACACAATAAAAACCTCTGGACTTACAGAAATCCGGGAGTCATGCCGACATATACCTATTATGCCAGCGACTACGACGAAACGGATTCTATTGTTGAGGATATCAAGGATTATATCGCAGCCGGTAACAATTACAGCGATGTTGCCATCCTGTACAGAAACAGTCGTCTTTCTTATGTCATAGAACGGGCTTTGGCGAGAGAAAAAATCCCTTACAAAATCGTCGGCGGCTTTAAGTTCTTTGAACGTGCAGAAGTAAAGGACATCATTGCGTACCTGTGCGTCATTGCGAACCCGGCAGATGACCAGAGATTGAAGAGAATCATCAATGTTCCGGCTCGTAAGATAGGCGCTGCGACCGTAGATAAAATTGCCACTCTGGCACAGCAGTATAAAGTCAGCATGATGGAAATTATCCGCAATGCAGACCTTTATCCTGCCATTGCGAAAGCAAAGCCTGCTCTTGATAGTTTTATTAAGATGTATGACACAATGTGCCTTATGGCAAACGGCAGTACACTCGGAAAATTGACGCAGAGCGTTATCAAGTATTCCGGATACAGAAAAATGCTCGAAGACAAGGGCGTAGACGGAAAAGACGAACTGCAGAATGTCGAACAAGTCGTTGTGGCCGCAGAAGAATTCGAACATGCACATATCAAAACCAACCTGTCGGAGTTTTTGGCTGAAATCTCGCTTCTGTCAGCAGTCGATACGCTGAGCAGTGAAGAAAATAAAGTCGTCATGATGACTCTGCATGCATCTAAGGGCTTGGAGTTCAAAAACGTGTACATTATCGGGTTGGAGGATTCTATTATCCCGTCTTCAAGAGACGATGTCGGAATCGAAGAAGAGCGCAGACTACTTTATGTCGGGATGACCCGCGCTAAAGAAGAATTGCATCTTTCGACAGCAAAACAGAGACATACGTTTGGCGCTTGGGGTGAAGAAGATAAACCGTCTCGGTTCCTGTATGACATTGACCAGCAGGATATTGATTACGGAACCAGCAGAAACAACATCTTCGCACGGAAAAACGCAATCAGCTGGGATATGAATACCCTGTTTTGATGTCTTATGCGGATGAATGAGGATGATTTGAAACTGCTCCTTGCTAAAAATCCGGCATTGAGCGTTAAACAGATAACACCCAAGAAACAGCAATCCATAACTCCGGGAAAAACTCCTTTAAGCAAGAAAAACAAATATTTCAATATCCCCGTATATGTTTTTCCTGACGGTTTTGTTTTCGTGGACGAAGACAATCAAATCAAATCACTTGCGGCGAGTGAGCTTCCTAAAATTCACGGGAAAGTAACAGCCAAGTTCGATTCTGTGAAAGAGTATGAGCGTTATAAGGAGCTCAAACTCATGGTATCAGCCAACGTCATAACGGATTTGAAACGGCAGGTACCACTTATCATTCAGGAAAAATTCGTGTATCAAGGGAAAACAGTGCGCCCTATCATCTACTGTGCTGATTTCGTTTATCGAAAGGACGAAAAAACGGTAGTAGAGGATGTTAAGGGATTCGATAAAAAGACTGGTAAATGGCGTACAACGCAAACATTTGAATTGAAATGGAAATTGTTAAAGGCAAGATATCCACACTACGACTTTGTGCTGATATGAGAATTTCAAACAGAATCAAAGAATGTAAAATCATGGGCGTAGATATTGCATGCACAAGTATGAATCATCTGCTCAGGACCATAAAGGATAGGCTCCCGGAATTATCCGGGAACTATATCTGTGCCACCAATGTTCATGCGATTGTGACGGCATACAGAGATGAATCTTACAGAAAGGTTCAGAACGATGCGTTCATGAGATTGCCGGACGGTGCTCCTGTTGCGATGGTAGCCGGAACAAGGAGTGAAACACGGGCGGAAAAGATTTCAGGGCCAGATGTGATGACAGAAATCTTTAAGGTCTCTGCTTCCTACGGGTACAAACATTATTTCTACGGTTCGACAGAGGAGACATTAAAGAAACTGGAAGACACACTGTATAAAAAATATCCCGGCATCAATATCGTCGGTATGAAATCACCTCCGTTCCGACCTCTTACCAAGGAAGAGGATGCGGAGGTAATCCGTGACATCAATCATGCTGAACCGGATTTTATTTGGGTCGGACTGGGTGCGCCTAAACAGGAAATCTGGATGTATGAGCATCAGGAAAAAGTAAAAGGGCTTATGATTGGCGTTGGGGCTGGATTTGATTTCCATGCGGGAACGGTAAAGCGAGCCCCTGTCTGGATGCAGAAATGCGGGCTTGAATGGTTTTATCGCCTGACACAGGAGCCGAAACGCTTGTTTAGACGATACCTTTCAACGAATGCGTGTTTTGTCTGGAACGCTATTATCAAGGGCCAATAAACATATTTGTACAATCTGCCTATCTTGAAAAAATATTATTTTACCTGTTGCAGAAACTTGCGAATGGCATAGCATAGATAGTGTGGTACCTGAACAGGCGAGGAGTTTTAGTTGAAAGGATATAAGTATAACGGAAAAAAGTATCGAAGTTACAGAGAGTTGGCCGAAGCAGTCGGTATCCCACCGTATCTGCTTTATAACCGTATCTGCAACAGTGTCGGCAAGAATATGACCATCGAAGAGGCTATACAGACTCCGATAAAAAACGCCAGCGAGTGTGCGGCTAAGCCCATTACGGTAAACGGCGTAAATTATCGAACGCAAAGTGAAGCCATGCAGGCATACGGCATCAAGGTTGGTCACTTCTACCGCACGCTGAAACTCTGCGGCGGAGACAAAGAACTTGCATTTAAACAATGCATCGAGGAGGGGAAGGTATGAAAGCACATGTGTCTTCGAGTGCTCAGGAACCTATCAAAGAAGCTGCGCTCAAAAAGGTTATCAGTAACGCCAAGGTCGGAGCTGTAGAAATGTTTTTCATGTTCCGTGACCTGATTGTCAATATGCTCGATGAGGGCGTAAAGGATGTCAGTGAATCGGTTCGTGAAAACAAAATCAATGCGGCTGCGCAAACAAGGACGGAATACAACACGAATTGTGCATACACCAGTGCTATTGATGAGTTTATCGTCGATTTGCCGAACAATGACTTTGCTGTGAAATTCGATGGTACGCCGGAGAAGCTGCAAAGCATCGTCACGGATAAATTCCGTTTCGAACTATCTTTAGCGCTGGAGTTTGATATCAAGGCTTTCTTGAAGAAATCCGGCATGACAAGAGAAGAGTTTGAGGTGATTGCCGCCAATGCCTTAATGCTCGCTGAACAAAACGGCGGAATTAAAACATATCTGTTTAAGGAGAACTGATTATGAAAGCACATGTAACTGTACTCGACCCCCAGAAAGCATACAAGGAAGTCATTGAAAATGCAGACCTCACAGAAGTGAGTATGTATCTGGCTTATCGCTATTTCGTCATGCAGATGATGGAAGAACTGGATATTCTGCATAAAGGCAAGGTAGAGCCGACAGATGAACAGTTCAAAGAATGCCTTGATGAAGCACTTGAAAACACAAGTGATTTCTTGGATGATACCTACGAATCTGTTGTTGACACGATTACTGAACTTGACCCGGAGAGTAAGGGTGGGGATTACACGGTAAACTTTAACGGAACCGTGGAAGAGCTTCGGGAAATGCTTGGCAGCATGATGGAACATGAACTGGCGGCAAATTTGGAGCACGAATTCGTTGATTTCGCAGAAATGACTCGCACAACTCGTACCATTTTTGAATGGCAGGTAGCTACATCTATGGCTCATACCATCAATACGCATGGCAGTATCGAGAAATTTCTGTTTGGCGAAGATGAAGACGAAACAAATTTGAACACAACTCCTGTGTCTGGCAAAAAGTCTTAACTTTTGGAGGTGACCGTTTTTGCAGAATCTATATATTAAAATCCCGGATGGCGCAAACGTCGTAATCGACAAGCTCTACGAAAATGGTCATTCCGCTTTCGTTGTGGGCGGCTGTGTAAGGGATTTCATTCTCGAAAAGGAACCTCACGATTGGGACATCTGCACGGATGCTCTGCCGGAACAAGTGATGCAAATTTTCGGGGAAAAGAATGTAATCCCTACCGGAATCAAACACGGTACGGTCACAGTCTTGATTGGAAACAACAACTATGAGGTGACGACATACCGTATCGATGGCATGTATTCAGACGGAAGACGACCAGACAATGTAGAGTTTACGCAAAATCTCATTGAGGATTTGTCCCGGCGTGATTTTTCCATCAATGCAATGGCTTACAACGATAAAATCGGACTCATTGACCCGTTTGACGGAATTTCCGACATCAAAAACAGACGAATTTGCTGTGTAGGCGACCCCGGAAAAAGATTTGGAGAAGACTACCTGCGAATTCTTCGCGCAATTCGATTTTCGTCCACATTTGGGTTCATTATTGACAAGCATACCAGAATGGTCGCGGCTATCAATGCTCCTAATCTGCGTATGCTTGCCAACGAAAGAGTAGGAGCTGAAATCCGAAAGATTCTCTGCGGCCGTTATGCAGCAGATGTAATTGATGAAAACAAGACCAGTATTGCATGGGTCATCCCGGAAATCATCGATATGGTTGGATGTGAGCAGAACAACCCATACCATGTAGAGGATGTGTTTCAGCATACGCTCTCCGCAATGCGGAATATGTCCACAAGCAATATTTTCCCGGCAGAATGGGTAGACGACTATGTTCGTTGTGCTTTATTCTTCCATGATATTGGCAAGCCGAAATCAAAAAGCACAGACGAAAACGGCTGTGACCACTTTTATCACCATGCGGCAAAAAGTGCAGAAATCACATACGACATTCTGACAAGGCTTCGTTTCAACAGCAAAGACCGTGACATCATCGTGGAACTTGTCAAAAATCACGATATGGAACTTGTTGCGACAAAAGCCTGTGCCAGACGAATGCTCAATAAGTTTGGCGTAGACCAACTACACAGACTTCTCAAAATTCGTGAATGTGATAATAGAGCGCATTCCGAGTTGGCTTATCCGAGGTTCAAGAACACAGTTGCTTTTGCGTGCTGTGTTGAAGAGGTCTTGGACGAGCGCTCAACTTTCTCTATCAAAAATTTGGCAGTAAACGGAAATGATTTGATTGCCATTGGCTTTAAGCAAGGCCCGGCAATCGGTTCTGTTCTTAACGACCTGCTAAACCTTGTAATCGACGAACAAATTCAAAATGAAAAAGCCGCATTATTGGAGGTTGCGGCGGAAAGGCTACGCGATGTTTGATAATATTATTACGACTTCACAGGCAAAAAACGCCGTGGATGAAAACAATGGCACATTTGTGCTTCTTAGACTGAAAGACGGTTTTGAAAATATCCTTAACGGCAGCAAAACCATGGAAATCCTGAAAAGCAGTTGCTGGAATCTAAAAGCTCCGTTCTTCGTTCTTTGTTGCAATGACGAAGACGACAAAATCATTGGCAGCTTCATCTGCAACAAGATTGATGACTTGTATTGCCCGGTAGAACTTCCGAATATCAGTTCTCTGGAACAGCTTCCGTACCATACCAAGCAATGGCTTGTTCAGAGCGGATTGACTTACTACCAGCTCTGCGCTATGGCGAAACGCCGTCAGCGTCTGTATGGGTGGATGGTCAACTCTCCTGTTGCACTTGACTTGCCTTTAACGGTTATTGGGGAAGAGTACCCGCCTCAGGCTTGGAAGTATCTGAGCCTGACGGGGATTCAAGCCCAGCTGGCGCTCGCAGGCGCTTACGCCCCATGAGCAGCACTTATATCATCGGTGATGTCCACGGCAACTACAATGGTCTCGTTGAGTCCTTGCAGAAAATGGGTTGGAAAGAGAATGAGGATAGACTCATCTTCGTTGGCGACCTTGTAGACCGTGGTATCGCAAACAAGAAAGTTGTCGATTTTGTAGCAGAACACAAAGACACTGTACATGTTGTGCTCGGCAATCATGAACGGCAGCATAAAAAAATGGTTCAGTATTATCGAATCCTTGCCAAGAATCCCACTGTACGCAAACTGGCCGCAGGAATATTCCTTCGCTTTACAGAAAGAGAACGTATCATCAGAGCGTATGATGAAATCAGCGCTTTGCGTTGTGATATAAATGAGCGGAAAGAGTTTCTGAACAATACCCCAAAAACATTCCTTGACTATCAGGAACATTTCATCGTTTATACGATGGCATGGGAAGACGATACGCTTTGGAAACTCATGCTCTATTTGCTGGATGAGATGTGCGGTGCGCCTTACGATGCTCAACACACCATTTATGAATATCTGGCTGGCAGCAATAAAGCCCGCGAACGGTTTGAGAGCGCATTTAACAACGGCAGAACAGAGTTTATCATAAAGCCCGCCGACACAGCAGCAAAGTATCAGACCGTTCGTATCACTCACAACAATCCGTTTGGTGGTGTATATAGCCACGATGGGGAAGAAATGCTGGCTGAACACAGAAACACCCTGTATGTGTTTGGACACGTTCCGCATGATAAAATCATCACAACGGAACGCAAACATTCCGGGTGTACTTACATCGATGTCGATTTGTCACCAGAAAAGGTAGGCATAATGCGACTGAATGATATCATCTGAATTTGCACATCCTCTCGCTTTGCGGGAGGATAATTTTATTTTAATACCTTTCATAATTGACCATAAACGCTTATTGTGGTATAATATAAATATAAGATATGATATAGGTAGGAGTATATAAGTGCCAATTTTCAATGATATGACAAACAAAGAAGCTGCAAAAGTTCTGAACGATTACAGCACAGTAAACAGAAACGCATCACTGCCATACATCAACGAGGCAATCCATGCAGCTATCAAAGCTCTTGACCAAATTGATAATATCAAAGCGCAAAATGCCGAATATAAAGCAAGGCTCGGAATCGACGAAACGGTCATTCCAAGAGATGCCGACACAAAAATCGAAATTGTTTGGTACGAGTGGCAGGAAGCTCCCGATGTTACGTGGAGTTCCGGTTCGTTTGCAAAGCTATACGGCTACATGAAGCAGCGCGGTGGGGAAGTATATCGGATTACAAAGATAATATACGGCAAGTGTGTATCCATAAAACGCGAAAAATGGGACGACAAGCATTCGCATTGGATGCTTTCGGAATAAAGGAGATAGCATGACAAGAGAAGAGCTTGAAAAAGTAGTTCAAGGCACAGAGTACAATTTTCTTCGTGAGAACCCGCACCTTGGCAACAATATCATGTTTTTAACGCTTGGCGGCAGCCATGCTTACGGTACAAATGTTCCCGGTTCTGATGTTGATGTCAGAGGCGTAACGGGAGATTCCAAGTATGACCTGTTAGGGTTTGGTACATTTGAACAGGTTGTGGAACAATCTACCGACACGACGATTTACGGTTTCCGTAAACTTGTATCGCTCCTTATTAACTGCAACCCCAACGTCATCGAAATGCTCGGCAGCAAACCAGATAATTACCTGATGGTATCTCCGGAAGGGCAGATGCTGCTTGATAATAAGGCTCTTTTCCTTAGCAAGAAAGCCTTGTACAGCTTTGGCGGCTATGCAAACGACCAGCTTCGCAGACTTCAAATGGGTTTGTTGCAGAACGATGTCAACACAGGTATGAAAGAGGAGTTTGCGCTAAGAAGCGTACAGCGTGTACTTAGTGGTTTCGACCTACAGCACAACGCTCCGGCCGAAGCAGAAAACCATTTCAACATCTCTATTGGAAATGTTAAGGATGAAGAAATCAAACGACAGCTTGTTGTCGATGCTGCACTTACCGATTTTCCGCTTCGTGACTTCAAGAGTCTTATCAAAGCTGTAAACGCAACGGTTGGACAGTTTGACTCTCTGGGAAAGAGGAACACCAAGAAAGACTTTCCTCATATCAACAAGCACGCAATGCATCTTGTTAGACTTTACTTGATGGCATTTGATATTCTCGAACGCGGTGAAATCAACACCTACCGAGACAAAGAGCATGACTTGCTTATGGACATCCGGAACGGAAAGTTTATGCAGGAAGACGGCACATATCGGCAGGAATTCTTCGAGATGGTTGACGAATATGAAAAGCGGCTCATGTATGACGCAGAAAACAGCCCATTGCCTGCGAAACCTGATATGAAGAAAATCGAAGAGCTGGTAATGACCGTTAATGAATCTCTTTTGGAAAAACAGTATAAGAGGTGAACTAAATGTTTGAAAATTCACTGATTGTCGTTAATATCAAGCTCGACAATGCGCGATGGTTCCTGCGCGGGCTCAATAAGCCATTTGACCCTTTTGCGCAGAAAGCAATGCATGATACCATGATTGGAATTGCTAACTGCACGGAAGCTGTTTGGGCATACCATATCGATAATGAAATCGTCTTGTATCTCAACCCGAACGCAATAAGCAGATGTAAGACTATGCTCTCCGGTATGACGAGAGACAACCTTGTCTCTTATATTGCAAGTTTGACTACTGTCATCTTCAACCTCAATTATAGGCGGCTCATGGAAAAGCTGGACAAATGCTCTAATATTGAGAAAATTCGGCTTGATAACTACAAATCCAAGCAGTACCTTGCAAGATTCGATTGTACGGTGCGCGAATGCGACAGAGATATCACCCCCATCATCAAAACAATCAAAAACACGCAGGAGATTCTGTATTGCAAAGTCATTGACGGTGGCGGCGGATACAAGGTTTATAATGCTCTTTCGGATGCTGATAAATACGGCGAATACTTTGCCAGAACCGATATCGGGGCATAAACTCCGATTCCGACAGCCAAAAATATTCCTCGTTGCAGGTGGACAGAAGGATGCTTTGGCGCAATTTTGGGTATCAACAGTTTCCTCTCAGAAAAAAGCGCATTTTGCAAGAATCTGGAAATTGCTTTGGCTGCCGCCTGATTTTCTTGCAATTTGCTGCAAAGTAAATATACTTAGAGCATACCAGAAATAAAAGCAAACAAACATTTAAAATCAACATACCGTCATCTCATTGTGAGGTGACGGTATTTTTGTTTGCTACAGGTGCGAATGATAAGTGAACATAATTTTGCCGGTCGCTTCGCACCAAGTATTACAAAGAAAGGATATGATATAGCCATAGTAAATAGTATCTGACTATTACGTATAGTCAAAAAAAACAGACAAACATTGTACAAAATGCATGACAATTCTTTGCTTCATTTGTGCAAGTTTGCTGTTGCAACCCACACGGGTTGCGTTAGATTGAAACTTTCACGATGGCAAAGGCGAAATCGCCGTAGTCGGTTGCAACCCGTATGGGTTGCGTTAGATTGAAATTGGCTGTAGGCTGCAATCCTGCGCTGTTCCGCTCGTTGCAACTCGCACGGGTTGCGTTAAATTGAAAAATCAATACAACGTCATCTCAATGAGGTGGCGTTGTTTTGTTAAGGAGGAAAGATTAAAATTGAATATTATTGCCCATAAATCTAAAGATGGCAGAGAGCAGAGCCTACGGGAACACAGCCAGAATGTTAGCAGAATGGCTGTCTCTTTTGCTGCTCCTTTTGGCGGGGAAAAGCTTGCAGAAAGAATAGGGTTAAGTCATGATGCTGGCAAAAACACAATTGGTTTCCAGCAATATATACGAAATCCCGGCAAATGTGCAAAATCCCCGCATGCCGTTATCGGAGCAACACTGAATGGCATAGCCGGAGATTTCCCGTCTGCCGTTATCGTAGAAGGCCATCATAGTGGTTTGCATAACATGTGCGACACCAGAAGCAACCTTAATGCAGCGTTAGCCGAACGCAGTCAGGATGTTGTTAAGGCTCAGGAATACTTTTCCACAGACGCTATCAGCCAAACCGCAGTCTTTCCAGAATTTGCACGGAAAAATAGAGTTCTTGGCCAGTTCTCATTCATAAAAATGGAGTTTTCATGCCTTACCGATGCTGATTATCAGGACACGGAACGGTTCATGCATGGTTATTCTCCGAGAAGTTATGACTACGACAACTTTTCTGACATCTATGATATGTTCAGAAAGCACATTCAACCATGGATTGATAAAGACAATAAAATGGTAAAGGAGAATGACCAACCGCTCACTAAAGACGAGGAAATCAACCACATGCGCACGCAGATGATGCTGCAGTGTTTGGATGCCGGTTCCAATTCTCGGAAAGGAGATATTCGCACACTGAGTATTCCTACTGGTGGGTCTAAAACCTTATCTTCTTTTGCTTATGCTATTGCGGCAGCAAAAAAGGATAAAAGCATCAAGCGCATCATCGTCGTTATTCCATTTAATACGATTACAACACAGACGGCTTCTGTGCTGCGTGAAATCGTAGGAGAGAAGAATATTCTCGAAAACCATTCCGGATTTGATTTTGAGAATAGCAAGCAAGGCAAGCTTCTTCAATACGCATCTGAAAACTGGGATATTCCAATTGTTGTTACGACAAACGTACAGTTTTTTGAGAGTTTCTTTTCCAATAAGCCCTCTAAAAGCAGAAAGCTCCACAACATCGTCGATAGCGTTATCATCTTTGATGAGGTACAGCAGTTTCCGGCAAACTTCTTGAAGCCCTGTATTAAATGTATCGAATCTCTTGCAGCTAACTTTGGCGCACGAGTCGTTCTCAGCACTGCTACACAGCCTGCTCTTGAATCTTATTTCAATACAATTAAGCCTCGTGAAATCATCGATGATTCAGAAAGCTATGTGGAGCCGTTTCGTCGCTGCAATATTGATAATATCGGCACTATCAAAGCAGAAACCCTCGTAAAACGAATCCAAAAGCATAAGCAATGTCTGTGTGTTGTCAATGAAAAGGATGAAGCTAAGTCCATTTACAACGCTGTAAAGAATGGCCGATGCAAGAACTTGTATTGCCTTACTACGGACATTACTCCCTATGACCGAGAAAGACTTCTCCGTCGAATCAGACAGAATTTGAAAGATAATGAACCTTGTGTTGTTATCTCGACATCTCTGATTGAATCCGGCGTGGATGTAGACTTCCCGTGTGGCTATCGAGAACTATCGAGCCTTGATTCCATTTTGCAAACGGCAGGGCGCGTAAACAGAAATGGGCTTCGTGACTGTAATAGCTGCACGCTGTTTGTATTCGATGGACCACAGGCGGAATATCATGCGTTGAAGAACGGTGCTTCCAAGAGTCAGTATGACAATATGGGAGACTTCGGAAACAGAAAGTCCATTACCAAGGATATTCTGCAAAAATATGATGCAGATTCGCCGAAAGCAATCCACGAGTATTTTTCAAGACTCTACGGTTATAAGGGCGATGGACTGGACAAATTCGACATCGTAAAGATGGCGAGCTCAAAACTTATCCCATTTCAGGACATAAGCCAGAAGTTCAAAATCATCGATGAAGATACCGTAACGGTTATCATTACCCAGACAGCCGAAGCATCTGAACTTGTCGGAAAGATTCGTAATCAAACCGCAACGAAAGATGATATCCGCAAAGTAGGTAAATATGCCGTTCCTGTGCGAAGAAGCAGATACGATAAGTGCCTTGCGGCTTCCACCGAGGTATTGACCACAAAAATATGCAACGATGTAGAAGGACCTGATATTTGCAGTCTCATAGACATGAGATTGTACACAGATATCGGTATTATCTTTGACATGCCGACCTGATTGGGCGCTTGTCATTTGCTGCAAAGTTGGTATACTAAGGTCATACCAAAAATAAAACCACACAAGTATTCGAAATCGATATACCGCTATCTTGCAAAAGGTAGCGGTATTTTTGTTGTCAAAAAAGAAACGGAGGATTTAATCGTGCAAATACCATGTGTTGATAGGCACAAAATCATGGAGAATGCGGAACTTATCAACCGCAATCACAAAGCAATTCGTGTCTATCCTAAGCCCATCATCTTAGAGGTTGACTCTAAATTTGCCGGATTCACCATTCCCGGTATGCGTGTTGAAGGCGTTACCTATGAGGTTCCCACCTTTTCCGCATTAAAGGGTGCAATCGATGCAATTTATTGGCATCCCGGCGTTGAAACCATTCCAACCGCTGTCTATATCCACAATCCCATAAAGAAAGAGCGTATCACGCAAAACGGGTATAACGAGGGTCGCGGTCAGCGTTCTCGTGAATGTCTTATCAATGTTCGATACACCATCATCGTCTATCTGGTTCAGATGAATACGATGCAGGAAGGTATGAACCTTGATAAATATTACGAGATGCTTACCAAGTACATAAACGGCGGCTGCGGAAACAAAGTGCCGTATCTTGGTATTGCAATGGACCCGATGAATTTCAAACTCATCAACAGCGATGACATCAAACCAACGCAGCCTTTTAACGAAGACCTTGGGTTTATGCCATTTACCGAAGATTACACAAAGCCGAAAGACCCTGACTTGGTTTGCAGACATCTGACAATCGAGAATGGGATTATCGACTTCACGAAAGGAGAGTATTTCCACTGTTATGAAGGACTTACTTAATGTTCTGTACGACCATTACAATGCACAGTTACCGCTCGGAACCGTCACGCCTTACGGCTGGACGATTGTGGAAGTCAATTACGCTGTAGAGGTCAATGATGATGGTGAACTCACCGGAATCTATGCGCTTGGCGCAACATCTGACGCTGATGAGGTGGAGGACAAGGCCAAGGCTAAAGGCAAGGATACACCCTATCAAAAATTCACGGTTCCTGTTCGCCGTACCCGTACGAGCGGCGCTTACCCGTATCTGTTTTGTGATGCCGCACATTATATGTTTGGCACTCCGAAACGCGATGGTAAAGGTAAGGTTAGCACTATCGACTATTACGGTGCGATGAAAAACGCAGTTTTGGGACTTCGTGAGTATCTGGGTGAATCTCCGGCTCTTTGTGCCATCTACAAATTCTATGAGACTTGGGACAACACCAAAGCAGAAGAAAACCCCTACATCGTTGCAAGCAACGTTGCTAACGGCGGCCAGTGCATGTTCTTCTATAATGGCAAGCCCATTTTCGAAGACGATGTGTTCAAAAAGAACTACGAGAAGCTGACGACGGCATACGGTGAAATGCCTATTCCACAGAAAGATAAGAACGGGAAATTCGTTTTGCCTGCTAAACCCGCCTATATCCGCAGCATGATTAGTGGAGAGGTCGGATTAAAGGCAACGCTTTTCAATAATGTATCCGTCAACGGTGTAAACGCATACCTTCTCTCGAACAATAAGAAGAACACAAACTACTTCGGTCGGAAAAAGGGCGATGCCATCCCCATCTCGCAGAAAGACGGTCATAAAATCTGTGAAGCCGCGAAAGACCTGCTGACGCGTAGAAAGAGCTTTATCATTCCCGCAAGCAAAAGCTGCAGCCTCACAAGAAGTATGGTCGTATGGTGCGATGATGTTCCTAAGGAAGAAGAAAGTGCCATTATTGACCTCTGCTTTGACACCGTCTCGAATTCGCTTTCTATTTCTGATGAAAGCGGAAGCGAAATGACCGAGCGGATGCTTCATATTGCTCAGATTCGAAAGGGGAGAATGATTCCTCTGTCGGAGAAAGAGAAGAATGTGAAGGTCAATGTTTGGACTGTCGGTACTCGTGGGAAAGGCAGTATCGTTTCTGATTTCACCCAAATCACGTTAGGTGAGCTTTGTGAGCATTTCCAGCGTCATTATGATAATATGGAAATCGTGCGCAGCCCTAAGTGCAAGGAGAATGACGGAACGGTTCGTGACTTTGCGCGTCCCACTACCGTATACCGTTCCTTGTTCGCCAAGGACGAAAAAGGGAAAGTCAAAGTAGATAACCCTGTTCTTTGGAAGCAGATTAGCCGCAGCGTCTTCATGGGAGAGAAATACCCGGTTCGTGTTCTGGATATGGTTCTTTGCCGTGCAGACCGAGAGAGTAAGAAAACCCTCGATGATGGCGTGTGCTGCATTTCCGCCACAATGGCAGGTATTATCAAAGCGTATCTCATCAACAACGCAGGAAAGGAAGATTTAACTGTGTCTCTGAATGAAAATAACACCAACCCCGCGTACCTTACGGGCCGCATCTTTGCACACATGGAGAGTGCTCAGCGAGCAATCGACCCAAGCAACCAGACCACGTTCGTGAAGCGTTACTTCGCGCGTGTTATGGGAAATCCCGCCGAAGCCATGCCGCAAATGCACCTGAGCTTCAACCTGCTCCGCGCAAAGGCTAACAGCGACGACAAAAAGAGCGCTATTTTCACGGCAAAGGAAAAGGTTATTTCTGAGCTGATTGATATGCTTGACGGTAATTACCCCAGCAAGCTCTCTCCTGAGCAGCAGGGCTACTTTGTAGTCGGCTATTATCAGCAGCGCCGTGAGAATATCCGTTGCGCCGCCGCACTCGCAGCAAAGAACGTAAAAAGCAACGACTAATCAAGGAGAATAAAAACATGGCTATGATTGAAAATATTCTGAAAACCCCCACCACCATCGAAGTCGTCTTTGACGCTAAGATGTCCAACCCCAACGGCGACCCCGACAACGAAAACGCACCTCGCCAGAACTCTGAGGGCTTTGGTTACATGACCCCTGAGTGCGTCAAGTACAAGATTCGCAATGTTCTGAACATCATGGCGAATTTTGGCGAGATTGACCCTGACACCAATCACCTGTACTGTTCTCCCGATACTTACAGCATCGAGAGCAGCATTCGTGAGTGCTTCGGCAAAAAGCCAAGTGACTTCAAAAAGCTCACGTTCGAGGATGAGCTTACTATGCGCAAAAAGCTGTGCAATTACTTCGTGGATGCGCGGTGGTTTGGCATGGTCAACACCTCTTATTCGAGCTATAACACGCTCGGCAAAATCGAGGGCGCATTCCAGCTCAGCTTTCCGATGTCGTATGACCCGATAAGGATTGCTTCGATTTCCAATACTCGCTGCTGCGTTTCCTCTGATGATGAACGCAAGGGAAACGAAAAGGTGCCGAAAAACAAAGACCGTACGATGGGCCGTTTCAGCGTTGTTGAGTATGGTTTGTATCACATGTACATTCAGACAAGTACCAAGGCAATTCTGCGAAACGGTGTGACTGAGGACGACCTCAAGCTCCTCATTCAGACCATCCTGCACATGTTCGATGATGACATGAGCTCCGTTCGTCCTTCGATGACGGTTCGCAAAGTTGTTGTCGTACGCCAGAACCGCAACAGCGGCCGCGTACGTCCTACCGATATCGAGGACGCTATGGTCGCAAAGCTGAAGCCGGGCGTTAACAATCCCACTTCCTTTAACGACTATGACCTTGAGTTCAAGCGGGACATGCTGCCTGATTCTGTGGAGGTCAAGGAGTATACTATGGATAACCCGGAAGGCGTTATCCTCTAATCCATTTTCTCGTAAGAGTCTGCCCATTGTGGGCAGGCTCTTTTTTTGTTTGCATTGATTGACTACATAAAGTTTATGTGGTATAATATAAACATGAGAATTTCAGAACCAAAACAAAATTACAGAACAATTAAATGTGTGCATATTCTCGTTATGACGATACTGTACATCGCACTTATTGGTGTATTGGTTAAAGTCATAGGAGAGCCAAGCCGCACGGCAGCAGCGTTCTTAGTTGACATTTTTTGCTACAATGAAATGCTTCGCGTAACGTATCTGTACTACGAGCGTTTGCGAAAGCAAAGTAAAAGCAAAACAAAGATTGAAATGAAGTAGGGAGGAGATTTGGAATGACTGTAAAGGAGTTGAAACGGTATCTGGATGACGTTCCGGATACCGCAATCGTTGTAATAAGAAACCATACTGCGCCTACAATCCTCGAAAAAGCATGGGCCAGACATATCTCTGCTATCGCAAAACCGGATGGCAGGTATGTACCAAAAACCGTAGATTCCAAAGGCGACAATGTCGAGGTTGTCGTTTTTGATTAACCGTGAGGACAAAAGATTGTCAAATTCAGTCGTAGACATCCTGAATATGCTCGAAATGGGTGAGTCTGTCGATATGATTGCCAGCGATATGAACTCAAAGACAACGAATATCAGAAGAATCATTCGGGAAAATGATATCGGTCAGGATACCATCAGTACAACGCTACAATGGCGAAAAGCAATCAAAAAATTGCTGCCAGACCGAGAAGCAAATGTCATCTGCTGGAATGAAAGCAAAGAGTCTGCCATACCTTATAAGCTTTGTGTTCCGAAACATTTTTTGAATGCTGCCGGGAATACTCCTGTAACTGTGATTCCCGTCATTGCCATGCTCAGAAACACGCCGCAGGATTACTTTTGTCAAAATCTGGAAGTGATTCCGTGGCGAACAATCGTACAGCATTTGCTGTCAGAGGACGACAAACAATGTGTGCGTTTCGTCTTGCGAAAATGGGAAGCAGCAAATCCGGAAGAGGCCGCTCTCGGAAATCCTCTCGGATATAAAGATGTCAGTAGACGGCGCTATGTAGAAAAACTGGACAGTATTGGGATGACACACTGTCTGTACGGGGATTTGGAAAATATTCTTCCAAAAGAATTTTCGGTTGCACGAATTTAGCGTTGACTACAACGCGCTTTTGTGGTATAATATAAATATACCGAATAAGAACATACACAATCAGTCAGAATGATTTCAAAATCATCTGGCACAAGACAAAGGGTGATAAAATTGAATAACATTTCGAAATCTCTCTCTAAAGCACCATCCGTCTTAACAGCCATCGCGTGTATCGTATCGTTTGCCATGCTGGTTACGCTGCTTCTGTTTCAGGGCGGAATCCTCTATTCCATGGGGTTGACTATGCTGACATCCGACATTCTGGTCACTGCCATTACCATTGTGCTTGCGGTATGCGCAATCCTTTCTCTGGCAGCTATGATTCGAAGCATGGTCGCAAACAAAAAGAATAATAAGCTCATCCACAACATCATCGCAGATGTAGAGGGAAGCAAAGAAGCAGAGAAGACAGCTGCTCCTGTACAGACACAGGAAGAGGCGAAGAAAGAATCTACTCCTGCTGTTCCTGACACATCCTCCGATGACGATGAGCCGGAAGAAGCGAATGGCGAGTCCATCCCCGAAGTAGTCACTACTGCTGCCCATGTGACGCCTGATACGGAAGATTCTGACAAGAAGATTGTCGGTTCCGTAGTAAGCAAGGGCATGGATGAGTCTACGCTCGAAACGCTTGATAAACTCATGGAACAGAGCAACGAAAAGGATATGACTCCTCCCGTTGTAGTGGCACCCGATGTTCAGCCTGCTATGCAGGAAAAGACCGAGCCTGTGGAAAAGAAGCAGGACGAACATGTTGAACAGGCATGTGCTCCCGTCGAGGAAGAGCCTGTTAAAGAGGAGCCTGTTGAGGAACCTGTTCAGGCAAAGGAAGTCGTTGAGGAAACTTCTGCCCATGAAGAGGAACAGCCTGCGGTTGAACTCACCAAGTTTGAAAACTCTATGGTGATGTTGATGAAACGCGGTAATGTTCCGGAGAACGTATACGCCATCGAGGAGTACAAAGAAGGTGCCGTGTGCCTGACTCATGACAAGGAACACTACTTCGTTTACATCTGCAAAGACAACGATGCGGATGACGTTGAGTATTTCCCGATTCATGACGAAAAGGCTGTTGCAATGGCATTTGCGACCCGTATCCGCAACAAGATGAACGACAAAAAACCTGCCTGACGCAAAGCAGCCTTGCTTGTTGCTGCAAAGTAGCTACAATTAACCCATACGAAAAATAATCCACTTAAGCATTCGCGTGCTTGAGTGGATTTTTCTTTTTGGGAGGATTATAGCTGTGAAACGCTTATTATATAAATTGTTGTGCGTTGTATTTTTTACAGCAATTATGGCAGGATGTGCTATGTTCGCTGTGAGAATCAAAGACAATATTACAAGAGAATATGTCGTTCCGGAACAATACGGTATCAATGGACAAATCACATACTCTTATACGAACGATTCAGATACCGATATTATTTCTGCGAACGAAAATAAAAAATGCTATTTTGTTCGCGGGAACAATTTCACGAACAACGAAATATCCATTATAAATATCATTATTGAGAATATACGAGCAATGAATGAAACCATCACCATCAATACATCTATCTCCCCGTGTTCGATGCGTATTCTCTTAAAGGAAAGCCTTAAAACTCCGGATATTTTTTGGGTAACGGGCTATCAAATGGAATACAACAAAAACGGCCAGACATATTATAAAATTTATCCGGCCTATAGTATGAGTGCGAATAGTAAAAATAGCTTAGAGAAAAAACTTCAAAAGGAAACCGATTTATTCTTACAAAACAATGCCGAGGCACTGAACCACGATGTCTGGACAGCGGCCTATGCGGTCAATGATTGGCTATGCCAAAATGTCACATATACGGATGAAAAAAATATTCAGAACGGTCAATACTATCCATACAACAGCATCGTTGCTCCACTTCTGAGAAAAGAAGCTATCTGCTCCGGATACGCAAAAACATTCGCGTATCTGATGAATAAAGCAGGATATGAAGCAGCCTACTGCACAGGTTACACAAACGGCGGAATATATCATGCATGGAATGCTATCGTTTATAATGGCGAAATAACATATATCGACTCGACCTATAACGCTTCCGGTAATCATATGGCGTATTTCTGCAGAAATAAAGAGGATTTAAAAGAACGAACAGAAAATTCAATAATATGGTTTTCTGCAAGCGATGATTGATTGACTATTGCAACTTTATGAGGTATAATATAAATATAACCACAGAAAAGGAGTTATCATATGTCATATAAAGTATTTGCTGTTATTATTTCTGCCGCTATGCTTTGTACTATGCTTGCGGGATGCAAAGATAAAGCAGGGGATATGAATAAAAACAGTCTCACTATCGGAACCGCTACAACGGAAACAGCAAGTGCTGCGACAGGCGAAGCAGCACAGGGAAATGGCGTGAATACGAATCCCGCTATCAACGGGTATACCGACGAAGACTTGGAGAAGATGGATAAGAGTGCTCTGGATACACTCAAAGACCCTGAACCGACTCCAGAACCCAATACTATTGTTGCTGACTTATATGAAAAATATAACATTGAAGCAGATGACGAGGAAAGTGAAAGCGGTCCTGTAGCTTCTGCATATCAATCTCATAAGTTAGCCGACAACAATGTGACTTGGGAAGAGATTCTCGATTATGCCGAAATCCCGGTGACCGAAGAAGTCAAGGCAGAGTACGACGGAATTGCAAATCCTGTCATGCAGGTGGAAAAAGCGCTGGGAGATATCAGCGATTACAAGGCTCGTAAGGTCGATTTCAGCAATTATCTGTCCACAATGAATTCGATGCTCTATACGATGACCAACAATCCCATGATTTATACAAACGATGCGTATAGTGGACAGATTTCGGAGTTCAGAAACAAATATTCCGAATACGCAAATCTGCTGGCAGGGGATAATCCTCTGATTACAAAAGACCAGCTTGCAGAACTGAAACAGTCTATCGTTGACGAATATAATTTCCTTACAGGAAATGGGTTTATGGTTTCTACTGTGGACTCCAATGTTGCGGAACAGCTTATCGCAGCGAATAAACCGCAGGCAGAGAGCGAAGCGTCAGTCGATTAAAAGCTCCATTTCCCTTGCTATTTGCTGCAAAGTAGTTACAATGAGAACATCAAGATAAGTCAAAATATCACACCCTGATTTATTTTGATTTCAAAATCTGTATCCTAACGGCTATCTCAATTCGAGATGGCCGTTTTTTATTGAAAAAGGAGGAAATAAAATGTTCGTATTGACTGCTGTGACGCGCGATTGCAAGAACGGTGACCTTTATGTCAGTGTTGACGACAATGCCTATCTCACAAAGGAAGCAGCTTCAACAGCACTAAGAGCCCGCTATGAGGACTTCCTGAAGAGTATGGAACTCGAAGACAACGGCGCAAGCGATGAAAACGGAAATGCTATGCCTGGCGGATACTGCATCAGCGATGAAGCAAGTATCTACGATTATGCAGACTACGCAAATTGTCAGCTTTTGCCAATTGTCGTGATTACCACAAAAGAAATCCAGCCTGTTATGTAAAGGAGAGCTTGTCTATGCAAATCAAATTATACGGCAACGGTCATTCCTGTAATATTCCCGTTCAGGAAATTATCGATAAATACTGGAAAGATGAAACCGCACCGTTCTCCTTTGAGATGTCTACGACTATCGGCGATGAAACTATCGTTGCAACCGCCATGCTTGGAGAGGAGTCTCCGGACACATATCCAAGTATTCGTCTTGACAGCAGAAACGCAAGAAAAAACAGTTCTGCCACATGGTTCATTTTGGAAACGCCCAATGAGACAAATCCGTATGTTACGGGCTATGCTTATGCAGGAAACGATGAAACGGAAGGTGATTCTTGGATTACCAAAATCGTTGACGTTCCTCGTGACGATGATGATGATTCCAAGCGTCTGGTCTACGTTGATAATGACCTCATTGAAACGGTGGACATAAAAACGGCTTCAAAGTTGAATACAAAATATGGGAACCACTGCGCAGATTACTGTGCAACCAGTGACCAACTTTTCGAAGGCAAGTTCAATTACGAGAAATTTGGGAAACGTCTGGCAGCCAATGACAAAGACATTGAGTTTGTGGAAGGCATGATTGTCTCCAAGAACGAAAATGTTATCAATCATGTGGCTGATATTCTGGACGCACTCGGCTTTACGGCCACCACGGGTTACTACGACCCGGCTGAAGATAAGAAAGCCAATATCAGTGATAAACTGACTGGCTATTATTACTGCGACATGTAAAGGAGTATCGTCCGTCAATAGCCCACGGCTGAAGTCGCGGGCTTGTGGAAACACGAGTCTGTGATTTCAGCTGTGCCCGAAAGGGTGCGTTGACTACCCTGTGCGCATTAAGTTGTGCCCCGTTATAAGCGAATAGATAGTTACCGTGTGGCATCAATCCTAACTACACGCCCTAAGGCAACACATCAAAGAAATCTGAGGTAAAGACAACAGGTGTGACTGCATCAAACCGCTTATGACATTGGGAAAGGATTCCAACTTCTCTTCGGAGGAGAGGACAGCTTATCATTAGCTGTCACACAAATAGAAAGGAGCATGGTGTCATGCAATATGTGTATGTTCTTAACAAACACGGCGAGCCTTTGATGCCGTGTTCTCCACGCAAGGCTCGCTTATTGTTAAAGCAGAAGAAGGCATGCGTTGTAAAACGCACACCGTTTACAATCAAGCTTCTGTATGGAAGTACAGGATACAAACAACCTATTACTTTGGGTGTAGATGCAGGCAGCAAGCATATCGGTATATCTGCTACTACTGAAAAGCACGAGCTCTATCGTGAAGAAGCAACTCCACGCAATGATGTGGTTGATTTGCTTTCTGCACGCCTTGCTTTCAGACGCAGCAGGCGAAATCGCAAAACCCGCTATCGTGCGCCACGCTTTGATAATCGTGTACACAGCAAACACGAGGGTTGGTTGGCACCATCGGTAGAGGTCAAGATTCGGGAACACATTACGCTTATCAAGCGTGTGTGCCGTATCTTGCCTATTACGCTCGTCAGAGTGGAAACAGCAAAGTTTGACACACAACGTTTAAAAGCGATGCTGGAAGGTAAACCTCTGCCGGTAGACACAGATTACCAGCTTGGTGAAATGTACGATGAGTACAATGTACGCCAGTATGTGCTAAAGCGCGACAACTATACTTGCCAGTGCTGTGGTGCGCATCCAACAAAAACAAAAGCTGTAAAGCTGCATGTACATCACATTGAGACTCGTAGAACAGGTGGCAATGCTCCTAATAATCTGATTACGCTTTGTACAGTTTGCCATAAAGCTCTGCACGCCGGAAAGGTAACACTTGACGGCAAGAAACGAGGCAAGCCTCTTAAAGATGCGGCTTTTATGGGCGTTATGCGCAAGACCCTTATGGAACGCTTACGCAAAGAACTAAAAATTCCTGTTCAAGGAACTTATGGTTACATAACCAAGTATATACGCGAAAAAAATGGCATTCCTAAAAGCCATACAAACGATGCACGATGCATTAGCAAAAACCCACTGGCTATACCTTGTGATACTTGCTACTACACAAAAGCGGTACGTCACCATAACAGGCAGTTGCATAAAGCAACTATCCTGAAAGGCGGCATACGCAAGGCTAATCAAGCGCCGTACATCGTAAAAGGCTATCGTCTTTGGGACAAAGTTTCCTATAATGGCACAGAATGCTTTATTACAGGCAGACGCACCTCTGGATACTTTGCTCTAAAGAAGTTGGACGGTACTGTTGTTTCTAACAGTATATCTTACAAAAAGTTGCGGCTACTAGAAGTCGCAACAAATTATATTACAGAAAGGAAGTGAAGGGGTAATTTCTCCCATGACTAAAGTCACGGGTATCCTTGCCCCGCTTAATGAAATTCAAAGTGACTGCTACGATTCCCGTCGAGCTTGAAATCAACTGCCAGTCCAAGGAAGAAGCCCTTGATACCGCCACGACCATTCTCCAAGAGCAGCGTGACGATGGCGATTACGCCAGTATCGTTGCTGACTGCATCGAGAGTGCTCTCGTATCCGGCAGCATCACGATGACTGCTGTTGACGACCATGAAGCCTTAGTCAATGAACTCCGCACGAAACGCAAGATTTCTATTCAGGACATGGATGCGTTTCTGGGATACGAAATCGACAAAAATGATGACATGATGTTTGACGACGATTACATCAACGCCAATCTCTGGATGATGGATGTGGATAAGGCTCTCGGCCTTGATGTCTGCACCTCTGACAATGATGAATATGTCACCATTTCCGTCAATTGGTATCCGAAAGCTGCAGAGCGTCCCAATAAACGCGAAATCGACATCTTCGTTATTTACGCGGAAACGTATGGCGATGATTTCGACATGGAGCTTGAAATGAATGACGCTGAATACGCTACTGTTCTTGCGGATTTCAAGAAGAAGTTCAAAGATACTTTCGGGAAATCCTTAGAGGATATATGGAACGAAGAGTCTGAGAAGGAGTAAGATATGGCAAGAAAGAAAGTTGAAAAAGCACCTTTGTCGCCAAAAGAAGCTGCGGCGAAAGAATTTGCGATGACATCTTGTGTGCATTCCGGCGACCCCTCCTATCGGTTCGAGGTAGGAGACAGTGTATCGATTGGCGCACTCAAGAACTGCGTCGTTGACGAGGTCTGTGAAGACGGCAGGTATTACGGCATCAAGTACGGAAAAGATGGTGCATGCTACGGCTATTGGTCTTGGCTCGATGTCAGACCGATTCCGACTTCTCTGGAAGCAAAGTATGCGCAGAAAGATTCGCCTCTTTTCCGTATGTCGTTCAGCAACCGTTCCATCGAATCGCTGCTCCATATGTACTACTACTTTGGTGTGGATATGGAACCCGATTATCAGCGCGGTTCCGTCTGGAACGACGAGGATAGAGCGAAACTGCTTGACAGTATTTTCGCCGGAAGGGAAATCGGGCGCTTCGTATTCCGAGAAGTTCCCTATGAGGAATCGTTGGAAAAGAAATGTATGTACGAAGTCGTAGACGGCAAACAGCGCCTTATGACACTCTGTGCGTTCTATGAAAACCGGTTCCCCTATAGAGGATGTTTTTACAATGAACTTCCCGCAGAGGATAAGAACTGGTTCGGAAGTGCAATGACAAGTTTAGCCTCGCTTTCTGATAAGGTTACAAAAAAAGAGGTCTTGGAAGTTTTTGTTGCACTGAACCAGAATGGCCGCCCCATCGAGGAGACTGTGCTGAATCACGCAAAAAAGCTGCTCGACGACATTCGGTAACGCGATGTTGCCGCTTCGCAAAGTAAAGTTCCCGGCGTGGAACTTGTAATCTGCTGCAAAGTCGGTATACTAAGCATATCCGAAAAATAAAAAGCAGTAAGCATTCAAAATCGATATACCGTCATCTCCTGTTGGGTGGCGGTATTTTTGTTTGCTGCTTGCACAAACGAAAGGAGTTATAATCTATGGGATGTTGGAACGCTACTTGCAACGTGTCGAGGTTGCCGATTTTTTGCGGTGACGAAATCGTTGTAATTCCCCTTATTGCGGTTTCTGCTACTGTTACAGAAAATACCAGCTATGCAACTGATAACTTTGTTCCGTTTTCTTTTCCGATTGTTGGCAAATACAATGATTATGGCGGCATCGAAGACGCCGTCATCACTGAAGAGAACGACAAACTGATTCGTTCCTATGAGTTCTACAAAAGCAACGGAGATGGCACAGCACCTTACAAAGTCGAAATCGGCGATGACATGGAAAAATTTATCTCCGAGGAGCTCTGCGGGAACGACGCTTATTTTATCAAGACCAACAACACGATAACTTATCCGGATGGTCTTGCTCTTGTAAGCGTCTTCTTTGTCCATAAAAATCTGTACGATACTCTGGTTCACGAAATGGGCGAAAGAGCCCCGCTCAACATGAGCGAATGTCAGCGTGACCTGCTCAAAAAGAAGTTCGAGTATGAAGTTTCACTGTGCCGAAAGAACATTGAAGACATCCGTAACATGCAAGAGAAAAACCTTATAACCAAGGATTTTGCCGATGATTGGAAATATGCCAGTTTTGGCGAATTTTCCGCACTGGCTGCATCGATTTTCTGCCGTGGTGAGATTGTAAGTCCTTGCCGTGGACACTGGAAGCTTTTGGCCGAGGAATGTGTAAACTTTTCCAACGAAGGAATCATCGATTCGGCAGTTGAAAAAGCGCTCTTTATTCGTGCTTTATCTGCTCTGCGGATGGGCTTCCATTGTGATTCCGGCGCTGGTTCTCAGAGCTGCGAAACGCATATCCATTATGTCCTCGCGCAGTATGTCCTCAAATATATCCGTGACCATACTGAGGAAGGCCAGAAATGTGATACAAGTACGCATCCAGAAGAGGGAACAAAAGAGTTTTTCTTTTTCAGTTAACACAAACACGACCCGCAGACCTATTCCCGACTCTGTGCCAACTGTTCTGCGGAGTTTTCGGTAAATGCAATCAATGACTACAAATCGAATTTTTACGAGGTGAATTAAAGAAAATGAATACTAATTTTTTTGTTGCAGAAGACGAAGTTTTTAACCCCAACAAGGTCCTTACGCGAAAAGGAATGGATACTTTTATTGGAGAAAGAAGCATCAAAAGTTACGCAGGTGTCCTGAAAAGAGACAACAAGCTCTTTTACAATTTCATTCGCGTAAAAGTTGCTGAAGAGAAAAATTGTGTTGATGCGATTTATGCGCGAAAAGCAATCGTATCGAACGGATGCTTACGGAATGACTTTTTCTCTTTTGGAGAGTACAACTTCGTCGCATTTGTGACCAATGGGAAAATCTATTGCGACTTGAAGAACTTCTTCAACGAACGCTTCGGCATCGAATCCATGTCCTATGAGGATGTTGCAAATCAGATGCACGATGAAGTGGAGAACTATATCCGCGAAACATTTACAGATTGCTACATGGACGCGGATGTCGAAGAAATGGGCACAGCCGAAGCAAAATATGAATTTGTCTTTGGCAGAAAACACCATATGTTCAACAACATTTCTTTTACAGCGAATCCCACCTCTTCCAGTGATGCCATTGTACTGTTTCTCGCCAATCAGAGTGAGTGGGCGAAAGAGTATGTAGAGAAGATGCTTGAAGAACAGGAGTGGAGCTTAAAGCACATTCGCCGACAGGTATCCATCGACAGATACAAAGAACAGAAACTTGCCGAATACAAAAAAACGCCAAGCAAGGATTTAATTCAGGCAAAACTGTTTCACGATTCGGTTCCCAAATCCGGTCAGGTAAAGGTAACCTTGGATATCGATGGTAAGCAGTTTGTCGGTAGTTTCGATTCCAAGTTCTTCGGCTATACGGGAACCAATCTCGATGAAGCGATTCTTCCCGGAGCCGGTTTCAAGTATCCGGATTCTTTTACAGGATATTATGAGTTTTTGAGAGACAACAAGATAAATGTCGATTGTAAATACAATATGTTCCCATTCGCTTTTGTAAAAGAAATCGCTGCGTTCCGTGGCGACAAGATTTTCTGGAAGAAAGAGGCTTGACACATAGCGCTCAAAGAACTCGAAGCCGAAGGCCGAAAGATGGGTCACAAGAGCCAACGCAAAGCCGCAGCGAAACTCGCTACCTAACATAAATAACATACCCCGCCGTTCACCCTTAGTTGGGTGGGCGGCTTATTTGTTGTGTCATCTCTTGCATTGTCACAACATCCGACTTTTAACGCACTTTCGCTTCTCGCGGAGTGGACTTCTTGGCGCGGGGATTGCAATTTGCTGCAAAGTAAGTAAACTTATAATATCCAAAAAATAAAAAACTTACATCATTTCAAAATTCTAAACCGCCATCTCGCCCAGAGACGGCGGTTTTTTATTACAGGAGGGATACCGTGAAAAAAATCGAATCAACCTATATCATTAACGAAACCATGCAAAACAACATCAAGCGCAGTATGCAGTACCTTATCGACAACGGAGTGGCCAAAGACAAGATAGCTCTCGTCCTTTATGCCATTCTTGCGGATGGTGTTGCGGGCGTGGATAACTCCATCAAATGTCTCATCGCATCCGGCGTAGAACAAGATAGAGCCAAAATTGTTCTTCGAACACTTGGCTACACCTTGTTTAACGCAGAACTTTTTCCGGAGATGGCTTAACATATAAAGCCATGAACAAGTAAAAAATCAAAAAAAGGAGAACTCATATGAATATCGTAGTAAACATTGATGAAACCAAGCTGAAGAAGGCCGCGCAGCGCCTGATTGACAACGGCCTCGAGCCTGATGAGGCAGAAACCGTGTTGCAGGCTATCGGCTACATTCTGTTGGGCTACATTTTGCTGGATAAGGAGCTTTGTCCTGCCGATAAGGAAGGGGAAGCTTGTGTGAATATGGCAATAAGCATCAATGAAGCCAAGCTGAAGAAAGCCGAGCAGTGCCTGATTGACAACGGCATCGCGTCTGATGAAGCGGAAACCGTGCTGCAGGCTATCGGCTACATTTTGCTGGATAAGGAGCTTTATCCTGCCGATAAGGAAGGGGAAGCTTGTGTGAATGTGGCAATAAGCATCAATGAAGCCAAGCTGAAGAAAGCCGAGCAGTGCCTGATTGATAACGGCATCGAGCCTGATGAGGCAGAAACCGTGTTACAGGCTATCGGCTACGTTTTGCTGGATAAGGAGCTTTATCCTGCCACCAGAGAGGACTAATCGTGCAAGAAAGTGGACGCAAAGATGCCGCTGTGTAAAGCAAACAAAATCAAAATCATCGGAAATTTTTATAAATAAGAGGAGAGTAACTATGGCTATCACAAAAGAAATGTTTGAAAATTTCATTGCCGATAATAACCGCTTTTTTCTGAAAGGAATTTCCGAGAGCGATAATATTATCTATCACTTTTCCAAAATGCCAATCGCAGACAAAGAGCATCGCGTAGATGCAATATACTTTGTTCCGATTTATCGTCATACCTTACCTGATTGTGACACGGTAGTACTCAATCACTCTGGCATGAGTTTGTTTGCGCTTATCGTGGACAAAAAGGAAACGTATTCGGAGTACTCGGATTTTCGCAACCTGTTTGGTTCTCCTTCGATTGACTGTAATAAACTCATTCATGAAATTGCAAAGGTTTCCATGGCATATATTGTCACAAAACTCTGCGACAATGATTTTACGAGTGAGTTGCTTATTGGCAAAGCCAAATCGTTGGCACTTCAGACCTATATAATGGGCACTGACTTGGAAAATCCGGAGCAGCGTTTTATTGCAAGCTGCCAAAACATACTTGACATCCAAATGATTGCAGGATTTCTTTCTGAGCCGTCCGTTTGGTGTGAAAAGTATCTTTCAGAAGATATTGTACAAGCATACAAGCAGCATGCTGCCGTTTACACTTTAGCTTCCAAATATCTTTCTGAGTACGAAAACAATCCAAACAAACCGGAAACAGAGTTTAGGCGTATTGAGGCAGCAATCAAAAGCTTTCCTACAATTCGCTTATTCTTCGAACTTCCGGACTGCACTCCCATCAATTTCATTTATAACACAAAATTTTTGGAAGCCATGTTTTTGGGCTATCTGCAGAATAAACCAGCATCCATCCCTATGTACGGTTGCTGTGAAAGAAATAGCATCACTCGACAGATTTCTGCTTCTCTTGTTGGTCATGGCTGCTGCAATCAAAAGGAAATTCCTTTCCGGTGCTTAACAAAAATTAAGCATGGAAATTCAACGCTTTGGCTGAAGAAAGAAGGATAAGAACCATACTGCATTATGTCATCGGTGACATCAAAACTATTCCGACCGCAAATGACAAACTGACAATTATTTGCCAGCAAGTCAACTGCAGTTTTGTTTTGCTGCGAAAGGAGTTTTTATGAGTACCAAAAAAAGACCGTTTTCTCCGGTAGATGAGTTTATCAAAACTTTTAATGAGATGAGTGCCCGATACGGTCGCAACGAACTCTGGAACGACTACATCGACATGCACGCTATCGCACTAGCGAATACCTGTGATTCTCGGTGCAGGGACGCAAGAGAGAAACAATACAATAGCACTTTCCAAAAGTACGATAAAAAGACTGTACAGCAGTTTGCTGTGCTCACTGGCATCACAATGACGGCACTTCTGGAAAACCCGGAGCAGGATTTTCTTGGCACCGTTTACCAGAATCTCGGCTTAACCAAAAGCCGAGCTGGGCAGTTTTTCACGCCGTACAATGTCGGGCAGATGATGGCACGCATGAATATGCCGGATTCTTTCGTTCTGAACAAGTCGCGTATCTTCCAAGTAAACGACCCATGCTGCGGTGCCGGATGTCTGCTTCTGGCAGGGTACAATGCGATGCGCGAGCAGTTGGAACCCACTGACCCAGACTGGGACAAGTATGTTTTGTTTGTAGCGCAGGACATTGACCCTCTGGTCTGCAAGATGTGCTACATCCAGATGTGCTGCATTGGCGTTCCGGGAGTTGTCGTAGCAGGCAACTCTCTGTTCCCGGACACAGAACGCGAACCGACAGATTTTTGGTTCACGCATAAGTATTTTGCTTTGGACGAGAAAGCCCTTGAAAATACATACCAACAAACAAAGGAGTAATGACAAATGCATATGGTAACCAAAACCTACCAGCTCCGCGATGGCGAGAAGCTGACTGAATTTTATAATCGCATCGACTGGAAGCCGCTGTTTGAGTTCGTCCAACGCTATTACGGTATCGGCGTTGAGCAGCCTCCTGTACCATGCCTCAAACCCAATGGTCGCATCGAGGTGAATTGGCCGGAGAATCTGCGCGATAAGTGTGGTCTTTTCTGCCATACGTACTGCGAAGTATATCTGCAGACATTCTCGTCCTGTTGCTTCCACGACATCACCTACGACAAGGACATTGTCGATAAGTATCTCGCTCGTCCGGACTTTTATCGTTTGAATATTTCTTTGGAAAACGACTGCAATGGCACTTCTTCGGATGCTTATTTGCAGCTGACATTTTCGCTGAAACACATCGAATTTTCCGGAGGGTACAACTTCGCAAATCTGTTCAGTGCCGAATACCGTAAAGATACAGGCTGGTTCGTTGTATCCGGAGAAGGCGAAGTCCTCATGGGAACGAAGAAATAAAAAGTCGCCGCTCATCTTCGGATGGGAAGCATTTTCAACGCTAAGACGAACAGGAAACCTGAGATTATATTCAAGACACATTGCGCGTATGTGACGCAATGTGGTATAATAAAATGGAGGTGATACTGTGAAAATCTACACTCTTATCGGAGGCGTGAACGGTGCAGGTAAATCCAGCTTAACGGGTTCTTTGCGTTCCGAACGCAGCGATTTCGGCGTTGTAATAGACCCTGACAAACTGACCCTCCAATGCGGCGGCGATGAATACGAAGGCGGAAAACTCGCTGTCGAACGTATTGAACGCGCACTAGAGGACGGCGTAAATTTTACGCAGGAAACAACTCTTTCTGGGGGATATCCAAAACGACTCTGCAAACGCGCAAAGGAAGCTGGGTATTATATCCGCCTGTACTATGTCGGCTTAGACACTGCCGAAGAAAGTATTCGGCGAATCCGAAACCGCGTAGAACGCGGTGGACACGATATCCCCGTCAAGGATGTCGAGGCCCGATTTTCTCATCGTTTCGAAGATGTCTTGAAAGTTCTTCCATACTGCGATGAAGCCAAGTTTTTCGACAACGACAACGGGTTTGTTCTCGTGGCAGAGTATCGCAATGGGCAGATTCTTCCTGTTGGAACGTATCGGCCCGCATGGCTCAGCCAACTTCTTATACAGTCCACTTAACATTTTTGCCGCTCATCTTCAGATGGGCGGCATTTTTGTTTGGCCAAATGTATAAACCGGCCGAAATGGTGATTGTACGAAAGACGCCACTCAAGAAGTAGTGACAATGTCGGCACCTGCCTTTCCGGTAGGCACAGATATTGCAATTTGCTGCAAAGTGGATACACTTAATACATCCAAGAAATAAAAAACAAACAAACAATTCGTAATCGTCACGCCGCTATTTTGTCATAGCGGTGTTTTTTTGTTGAAGGAGGATTTTCTTGTGAACGAAAAAGACCGTAATCAGCTTATCAAAGAGTTATGCGAGGTTGTCAATACTGAGAAGCTTTGCAAAACAATTGAAAAAATTATCGACAAGGAAATTGTCGGAAAGGAGTAAAAAATGAGGCAAACTTTCTCACGCAGAACACAAAACAAATAAGCTACGGCGATTTGTGGAAGCATCGAGTCGAAATGAACGCCAAAGCCTTTTCGGCAAAATAATCAATATCGGAGGAAACAATCATTATGGCTATTAACAATATTGCCGTTCCCGCAACTGATTCTCAGATTCATTATCTGAAACAGCTTGCCGCGCTGCAATTTCCCGGTTCCATTGATAACTACTCAACCATCACTCCTATCCATGTTTTGCAGCAGCAGCTCAGGAGTGACGAAGATATGTCGCTTTCGGATGCAGCCAACTCTGGCTATACTCTCGGCGAAGGAACTCGTTTTTACGACAACGAGGGAAATGGCTACGATTCCATTTCCAAGCTTGTCATGGATGCCATTGGTATTTGTTCCGATGAAGAGGTGCAAGAATACAACATCGAAAATCCGGAACGTCCCTTTGTCAGATTCGAGGAGCTGAACAACTTAGACAATACACCTGTTTTTCTTCGTTACATAGACAACGAGGAAGACTATGTAAATGCATATGCTGAAGACATCAAAACGGATGCGGATGAAATCCGAGTGTGCCTGATGAGCCATCATTATGAGGCTCTTGGATACGCATTCACGCATCAGGCCCTTTTCGATGTGAAGAAATCCTTGAGCAATCATATCTATAATCCGTGCCGCACTTATGCTGACTGCGGAGAAGGGTTTGGTCGAGAAGCCGGAGACTTCTATCCGCTGATGAATTTCATGTATAGCGCAGGAGAGCAGTTGCTTGCTGATGACGCGAAAGATGTTGAGATTCTCGAAAAAGGGCGGATGACCGATGATGAGGTAGAAACCTTTTACAGGGAACATCCACACGAAGAAACTCTGGCAGTTGACCTTGATATTTTCGAGCGTGGCTCGAATAATTTTATCAAAAATATTCGAGTCTATACAGGCGGATTCATCCAGAAAAGCGGCTTCGGCAATAGCAAGGAGTATCCTGTTTGCGAGAAGCATCGTGTTGTTGTCACTGACAAGAGCGCAAAAACTCGCCAGTATCCGTATCCGTTCTCTTGCGACGGGGGCATTAAAGCCCTGAATAAGACAACGGACAAAAATGCCAAGCTGAGTGCAGCTCAGCAGCTGTATTTCTGGACAGAATATAAAAAATCGAACAACTAAAATCAGTTGGAGAAAAATCATGAGAAACATCAATGTAATCCTGTCCATTTCTGTTTCCATCCCTGTTGAGGCAGAAGATGAATCCGCCGCCATGGAGATGGTCAGCAAAGCGGTTTCTGAGGGTGATTCTGATATGATGGTTGAAATCGGAGAGGCACTCAGCTATTCTGTTCGTCACAACGATTGTATTGAGGTAACAGACGCAGTAGAGGCGGACTAATGGTACGGTTTATCACAAACGAATTAGACAGAATTTGTCAGTTTCTCGACAGTAGCGATGTTTAGTACGATTTTGATGGTAATGGCCGTGTCATGGTCGATGACGAGGACACTGCAAATGTCGAGTATTTGCTTGATAAACATTTCGTCGGCTATGATGTTGTGTGAACTATTTTGGGGAGGAAATAATTACTATGATTAACAACAAGACAAAGGAAAAAATCGAAAAATTCATCGAAGATGACAAGCTGGAGGCATCTTCCTACGAAGACCAGAGCTGCTACAACGCAGCTTACTGCTATGGCCGTGCTGCTGGCGCGTCCGGAGCACTGACGGTCATGGAGGAAGAAAAGGCATCTCAGATGTTCGTTGTCATAAACCTCTATTCCAATGAGAACATAAGCGAATTCGACAAGGTGACCTTGCTTCCTACCGTCTATAGCTCTTATGAGGCCGCCAAGGCAGCTGCCGATAAGGCATTTTCGGAAGATAAGAAGGAGTCGATTGCACGAGATGCCGTGGCATGCACTTTAGGTGATGTGGATACCGTAAACAATGCCATCTATTGCGTTGGAGACTATAAGGATAACGCATATAATTGCTACCACAACGTATATCTCGTAATTCCGATGACGGCAGAAGCGGAGAATTCGTAATGATTCCTCTTTTGTTTGCCCGCGAAATCCTGGAAACAGCGATTGGCCTTGGTATTTTGGAGGAATACAACGGCGGCGTTCTTATTTATCGTGTAGCCAGTGATATCGACCCGGAAGACTTTCCGGAAGGGTGGTATATCGATGATAAGGACACCGTTGTTTTTTCCATTGCAAACGAAGAAGAAGCCATTCTTGAACTCAAGCCCGCTCTTGTTGAGAAGGGTTACCAGTTCAGCGAGCGGCAAAAATTCTGGGAAAACTTCCTCGACACTAAAGCCCCAATCTTGCGAATTCCTGCAACCTATGAGCAGAGAGTATGTTAGTCTATATCAGACAAGCACATATAAGCCGTCTTGTTATTTGCTGCAAAGTAGGTACAATAGTTGTATTAAGATAGATAAAAACATCAAATAATGATTTAATTTGCCTTATTCATAATCAGCAATTTTGCAGCCATCTCTTCCTGAGGTGGCTGCTTTTTTGTTGCCTACAAAAAACTGGGAGGTTCTTTATTATGAAAAAATTCATCATCAAACTCACTGCTGTCACAAGCATCATCGTCATCATCGCCGGAATTTCTGCTCTTGCAACAGAATTCAGCCTTGTTACCCTTGCCATCGTCTTTGCAGCCATCATCACAGAAAACGCACTGTGCGGTGCTTATCTGAACCAGAAAAAGCGCAGTAAGAAGCATATCCATTGCAAATCCAACATCTACAAGACCAACAACATCTACCGCAATACGAAGCCGTATGGCGGAAACATTTATCGTTGAGAGGAGATAAAATCATGCGTGAAAGTATTTTGTTCCGTGGGCAAACTCGTAAAAAGGGAGAAAGGGTCCGTCTTGACGGTACTCCCGTTCCCAGCAATTGGGTGTACGGTGGCATTTTCCCACAAATAGGTGGAGGCGACTTTGCCATCATCTATCAGCAAGACCCGGAAATCGAAAAGTTCCCCGTTTATACCGAAACGGTATGTCAGTACACCGGAAAGCACGACAAATACGGCGAAAAGATTTTCGAAAACGACATTGTCACCTATGTGGCAACTGTCAATGGCGTAGATACCCCCTGTAAGGGAAAAGTATTTTACAGCGATTTTCTTGCCACTTATCTGGTCTTTGTTTACACCGACTTGGCGCACAGTTTTGCCCAAAACAACAAATTAGACCCAAATCCGGGTTCGATTCCTCTGTCATCGTGCGCACACATTATCGTTATCGGAAATGTCTTTGACGGCGAGTACGAGTTGCCCGATAAGGTCAAGGATACGCCGTTTGAGACTTTCCTCTCTATTGCTTACGAGCTTGACCGTTTAGCATTCGATATCGACCCCTATGAGTACCGAGACAATGAAGGCACAGAAAGCATCCAGACCGTTGCAGAAAACCTGCTTCATGATGCTTATCGAGCTTCTGTTGTTGCAATGCTCAAGGAACAGCATCGATATTTTTCGATTGAATCTGCTATGGGGCAGGACCACGCAAATGCGGCCGAGAGAAGCGAAACTATTTTGAAACGCCTTGCCGATATTTTCGGTGAAGAATAACAGGAGGGTTTTTATGAATGTCAATGTAAAGTTCGAATATGTCGAAAAGTATCTGCCCACTCCCCGGTGCAGAAAGTACCGGGTGCGTGAAGTGAAAGGGACTTGTACCGTTACGGTGCGTGAGGCTCCTATCGAAAAGTTGATTCCGGCTTTTGGTGTGGAACACCATATCTGGGGAAAAACTCCCCGCATCGAAAACGATGTAATCTTCTCCAATGAAGGGTCTCTGTGGAAGTTAAGCCGTGCCAGTCGCTATTATGCCGGTAAGAGTTGGTTTGATTTAGCTCCGTGTACGCCTGAATTTCTTGCTTACCATCTGGAACCAAAGCGTTACGAAATATGTAATTTCAACACGGATGTCGAGCAAATCAAAGCGTACATTCAGAGCCAAGCTGACCGTTTCCTGATTTGCGACGGAAAGTTGTACGAGGAGACGACTGAGCCGATGTATGTCATTATGACCTTCGGCCTTGGCTACAATCACGGCGGTTCCGCTCTGATGATTGAGGATTATTACAATTCCAACATTCCCAGCAGCAGATACTATGCTGCCAATCAGCGCGAAGAAGCCATTGCGAAAGCAAAGGAAATCGCACTGAACAGGGGAGATACAGAATCCATTCACAACATCGAAACAGCGCTTCTTATCCATGTCTATGATGACAGATTCGTCACCAAAAACCCACAATCGTGGAAAGCTCCCGGTGATGAATTTTGCAACACACTGGAAGAAATCACAGAAACTGCAGGCGATGCACTTGCCGCTGGTTTGCTGATGATTTGCGCAACTGCAAAAAGCGTAAGGAGATATTAAAATGATAACAAAACTCAATAAAAAATCCGTGGTCTTGCAGAACCTCAGTTTACAGAGCGGTACCGCATTCCTCTCTTATGAGGAATTGGCTTCGCTTGCAAAGCTGCAGGAGCGGCTTACCGACGAAAACGATGTCAATAATTTCATTACCCGTTCAGCAAATGCACCCGGTAGTACCGAAATTGCTTCCTGTGTCGCCAAGAAGTACTTGGATGACCCCAGTTTGATGGATAATCTTGTCGTTAAGACTCGGTTTTTTCTCAATCTCGGTTATTACTTTGTACCGGCATTATCGAAGGCCATCGATGCCATCGAGGAGGATATCACACCCGTAGATGAAGTCTGCGGTATGGTTCCTTCCCTTGCGCGAGATATTGCTGCCAATTTCCTTGAGCTGCGTAACCCTGCGCGTTGGGATGGTAATGGCGATGTTCCGAACGATACCTATTTCAGTTCGATGCCGCTTGATTTCCCAATCGACAATGCCTATCCAAACCAGACGATTCGGTTACAGCTCGTTCAGGTAAGCAAGGTAAATCCTCATTATGTCTGTGCCTGCAGTATCTTTGAGGATGAATCCCATGCAGGAATTTCTGAGAAATGTACCAATGGAGCCGGAAGTATCAAGGAAATCGAAGACGCAATTTTGTTCGTTTCCAGAATTTACGAGCTCCGCGAAGGTTTTTCTCGTGACTTTGTGGAAACGGTAAATATGTATCCTACCGAGTACAGAGCCATCAGGAAAGCCTTGTATGGTGAAGAAGCTCTTGGTGGTTCTACCGGAGTGATTTTCTCCAATAAGGTTCTTTTCAAGGACGGTTCTGTTATGACCATCACATATACAGGTGACGGTAAAGGTAAAGCTTGGGGCGAAGCTGTGTTGACAGAAAAAGACAGTGAAAAAATCGTTGCCCGTAGCCCTATCAGCTACACCTTCGCCAATCATTGGAAGCTTTGTTTTAAGGGCGCTGTTTATCACGCCTTTATCAAAATCACGCAATAAAAAGGAGACAATTATGAGTGGTTTTTATTCTAAGATGCTTGTTAACATTCGCAATCTTTATTTCAACAATACGGATGACATGAAGACCATCCTGCATGGCATCTTCATCGATGCTGCCGATGTTTTTCTGAACGGCTACACCCCCTCGTACTGCGAGGAGAATGAACTTATTCCCACCGCACAAAAGTTCGTTGAGAAGTTTGGCTCCGCCAAAGCCTGCGAGACGGGCGTCACGAAGGAAGCTGTTGCTTCTGCCATGTGTAATCCGGCAGCGCTCGTTGCTCTGATGCACGACTCGGACTATGATGTTCTGAAAGAAGCCTTTTATTACGCATGGGCCAAGCATATATCCGGAACTCTTGCTGATGATGAAAACAACGGAAACGTCATCAATGATTACTACATCCCTGATGAGGGCAGCGAGAGTTCCTGTGACGGCGAGGATTCCTTGATTTTCGGCTACGCTGAACCCGAAAAAATCGTGAAGTTTGCAGAAAGCATCCCTCAGCAGCTCGTCGATTGCGCAGAGTATCTCACTAAGCTCGTGCATGTGGATGGCAGCGTCCTTTCCAGAGAGTTTCTGGAAGATACGATGAAGAAGCCTCTGAACGCTTATTGCCTGCGAAACGCATTTGCGGTACTGAATGGCGAGTTCACGAGCGATTCTCCTGTTTGCTGCTATACAAACGGATATGCGCACGCCATGCCTGATGAGTCCACTATCGAGGATGTTCGCAAGAACCCCGAAGACTACGCCGTCATTGAGCTTCTGTTCCACGACTAAAAAATCAAGGTTACAACCATTACGGTTGCGTTAGATTGAAATTTGAACGAGAATTACCTGCAAACCCACGTCTGATTCTTGCGCAGTGCTGCAAAGTAGGTATAATTAGCAATATAAGATAAATCGAAACACCGAGCCGATTCGGTTCATCTTGTTAAAAATCTGATTTCAGCCACCTCGTTTCGGGGTGGCTGATTTTTTGTTAGGAGGAAGTAAAATGCGAACATACGAAGGACTGCGTTTCTGTTGGACTTGCAACCAATTCCAAACATGTCAAGATTGCCGAACCTTTGCTTACGGCTGCATCAGCTGCAGTGAGCATAAGTTCGAACATAATTTGGCACAATGTATCCGAAACTTTGGCGACTATATTGCCATGCCATCCCCATCCACCACAGATGTGCCGTCAAACGACAAGTAAATACCCATGTAAGGTAGAAAGGGAATTCTATGCAATTTCACATTGACTCAGCATTTCTCACAGATATTGCCCGGTCTTGGTTCTGGAACGAAAAAATGCCCTACAAAAAATCCGAAGAACTTCTAATGTGCTGTCTTAACACAGATAAGCTTTCTCTCGAAGAGAAAAAAGCCATCTGTAAAGATGTCATTGAGGGACGGAAAAAGTTCGTAGGCATTGACGAATGCCAAATCGTTAATGACGGCAAAAACGTTCGAACCATTGATGAAGAGCTAAAAAATCATACTCGTTACAACGCCATTGCCGCTATTAAGACAGATATTGCGTGTAACCCATTCAAATACCTCGACCCATTTTCCGTTAATTGCAGCTATTCTGAACTTGCTGAAAAAATCAAAAGCGGCGAAATCGAAAACACTATCAGCGACATCGAAGATTATCTTCTCAATTACCATGAGGTGAAAGAAGATGATGTTCTCAACTGCGGTATGTGGCTTTGGCAAAGACCGGAGTTTATTACAGATATCTGCGATGCCAGCAAGATTCCTGAGGGCAACAGTCCCTTGGTCGCCTATAAAGACGGCTTTTGGCGTTACATTTATGTTGCGCTTAAAAAGAAAGGTACACATGAACCGAGTGTTCTGCGTAGACAGAATCGTTACCTTGTTTTTATCGGTGAAAAACCAAAAACTCTTTTCAATTCTGAGTTTGGACTGATTTCGCCGAAAGGGGAGTGGTTCGACTGCGGCTTTGCGGAACACAACTCTACTGCCGCCAAAATCATCCACAGCACAAAGGACCATTTTGGGCTTACCAAAGAGCAGGCATTCAGATACTATGGCAGCGACCGCTGCTTAGATTTTCTCTTTGACAGAGGCTGGGCGGCATTGCGAAACCCTGAGTTTGGACGGGCTTATGTAGACATAGGCGATACACATACTCTGACAAAATGCCAAGTTGATACGCTTATGGATTACATCGTTTTCTTTAAGCGCTTTGACATTGACATCATGAAATACACAAAAGAGTAGAGCATAAATATCCCAGTAGCTTTCCGCCGCATCGACGGAGAAGTAAAGGCGTTTTCCAATCGAAAGGAGAAAAAAATATGACTAACAGCACATACACTCCCTCCGTCCATCTATTTGTGGATATGGATGGGACTTTGGTAACTTGGAAACAGGCAGCATGTTTTGAGGAACTTTTACAAGAAAACTATTTTCGTGACCTGCCTCCATACAAGGAAGTAGTAGATGCCATCAATTGGCTAAACAGCACTTATCCGGAAATTGATGTTCATGTTCTTTCTGCATATATGCCGGAGAATCCGTATTCCGTCAACGAAAAAAACGAATGGCTGGACACCTATCTTCCGGCTATTCCCAAGGCAAACCGTATCTTTGTTCCGTGCGGCATCAGCAAAGCGGAAGCTGCAGCAAAAGCAATTGGCGAATCCACTATCAATTCTTCCTGTATTTTGCTGGACGACTACTCTGTCAACCTGCATGACTGGAAAGAAAATGGAGGTGGCTGCATCAAGCTTCGTAACGGCATCAACGGCAACGGCGGTACTTGGCGAGGCCATTCTGTCAGTCGATTTGCTACCTATCTGGAAATTGCCAACAATATCTGGAGGCACATCAAGGAAATTTCCGGCGCAAAGGATTACGGCAGGGAGGAGTAATGTTCAGGCACCGCCCATTGGAACTCTCGGCACAGTTTACGACGTCGATGATACCGGCTCATTACTGGTTAATTGGGACAATTTTAGCAGACCTTGATAATGTGACAACGGCATTATACCACGCCACGGAAAAGGCACAGCAAATGGGTATTGACTTAAATCTTGAAAAAAATGGAACAAAGGGCGAAGGAGTTTAATGAAAAATGAAATTGGATATTACAACAGGCAAAACGATTATCGATTTTAAAGAAAATAAAATTGATTTGGCTACACATATTGTAATAATCGAAAACGATTGTTTGATTGCTTATGAAAAAACAGGGCGAATATCACATATCATACCGTTGGCGGGAATTGATATGATGACAATAGGCAGGGCGTAGATGATATGGCGTCTTTGCTGGTTCATTGAGACGACTGTTCCGGTATGAATGTGATTTACGGCGAGAATATCGCCGAGAAAATTTGAGGTGAAAAAATATGATGTATTTAAAACAGTTTCCAGATATTTGCCGTGAAATGGGATTCGCTGTCAAGGAGGACTTCAAAATTGTCACTCTGAGCATCCCCGACATTCATTACTCTATCGACATCAACAAAAAACTCTTTTTGGAGGACCTTGAGTTGATGCTTGATTCGTACAGTGAAGAGTGTGAAGCAATCGCCATTTCTGAGGCTGATGACACCGGTATGTTCCAGACAGAAGTGGACGCCTGCCATCAGCACGCCGAATATCTAAAGGCTGTTCTTGAAAAGCTGCTGGATAAGCTGAGAAAGGAAGTCGAAAAGGCGCGTCTTTACTCCGCGTCCCGCTACAATTTTCTGATTGTCATGAAGCAGATTGATACTTCCTGCTATAAGGCGTATGCACCTGCAAAATCCAATAATGGGTTCATGGTTCAGGAATATATCATCGATTTGGATGACATTGGAAAAAACGATGAGAAGAAAATTCGCGCTCAGTTCGATGAACTTTTCCAGAGGACGAACACTGCTGACAGCTACCGTCTTTTGGCAGAGCTTTCCATCGAGATTGGATACTTTGCCCCGGTCTGCGGAATTTTTTTCAAAACGATGGGCGATGCTGTGTCGTACATCAAGACGAAAACCGACGTTGACATGACAATCGTGCAGTCTGATAAGACAAATCTCGAAATGATTCGGACATTGGATAAGTTTAACTTGGCAATGCTGCTGAATCATATCTGCGCGGACAGCAAAAATCGTCCCTCCTCCACCACAGGCTGGTATGAATGGTTGGGCAATAACTGGAATTTTATGACTTGAACCGTTTTTTAGAAAATCAAAAAACTGGCCATGACTATCAATGCGATGATGCTTGGCGTGGCCTAACAAAGGGAAAAATTTTTATGAAAAAGAACACTTATAAGTTTTCCGTAGATGTAGTGTTTGCCTACAACATCTTTTCTACTGACACTCAGAAGAACCTGAACTTTACTGTGACGACGGATATTTGCCGCGACAATTTTTCCGATGCAGTCGCCGCGTTCAAAACTTATGTTAGGTATATCACGCATGATATGATTGAACTGTCCATTCCCGACTTGGTTGAGAAGCGCGTAGAAGGTATTCTGAGCATCAGCTACGAATGCGAACAGGAAGGCTATTTTGAAACAGATACCAACGCCGTATGCGTTGATTCTGAGCGTATTCATTATTCGCGGGAAACTCATCATGATACCATTTTCGAGAGCAAACGCATTGCTACCAACATCAAATGGGATACCGACGGCGAGAAAGTAGACCTTCCGAACCAGATGGTAATTCCTGATAAGGTACATGATGACGTTAACGCTATCGGTGATTATCTTTCCGATGAAACCGGTTTCTGTCATTTCGGCTTTGGCCTTGTTTATGAGGCAACTGTCAAAGTCAACCGCAAAGATACAAAGGTCATCAATGATTTGCTCTCCGGAAAAGATTTGGACTGGGATGCAGACGAAACTCATTCCATCAATATCCGGTTCCGTAACGGCACAAATGTAGACATCATGCTTTGCTGCCCTCCTGAATCCCATGCCGATGACCCTGAAGGTACCCCTTGGACGCAGGCTCGTTGGTACGACTCCGATGAGAAGGAAATTAGCTGCTATTGCAACGATGACACGTTCTTCGACGATTGGGCGATGACTGTCGAAAATGACCCTGCGCTCAGTGGGCCTGTTTCGTATATGGTTCATGTAATTGAGGAATGAGGTGCAGGAAAATGAGTAACGCATATCTTGTAGACGTTGGCGTCGTCGTTGACAAGGACGAATATCCGGCCTGCTACTCTAATGTCTACGATAAGAAGCGCGGCTATTATGACGAGGACCGGTATTTGGTTAACGACCTCGATAAAGCAAAGAAAGAAGCCCTGCAGTATGTCGCTGACGGCGTAGACAAAACCTATGCTATTATTACCAATCAGGGTCAGCGAGACACTCTTGACTTCGATGCTGACGATTCCAGCGTTTCGTATGATGTGGCGGATATCGTTTACTCTGCTGTCAAACGAAACGGAAGAATCATTGAGTCGTTCACGGAGACCTCCAACAACTAATACTATTTGCCATCCGTACTCGTTGCGGGTGGCTTTTTTTGTTGCAGTTTGCTGCAAAGTAAGTATACTGGTGATATCAAAAAAATAAAAAACATAAACAATTCAAAATCGTTGCATCGCCATTTCTTGTGGCGGTGTTTTTTTATTGCGAAAGGAAAGTGTCATATGACTATCAGCAAGATTACCAAAAAGAATTTCAGTATCTTTCTCAAAACCGGAGCTAAGATTGTTGATGGCGACATCATTTCTGACTCAGGAAAGAACAAAGGGCATTATCATTTTGTGAAAATGCCCATCAGTGAAAAGGTATGTGCTTTGTACGGACAGAAGTTCCGGCACAACGGACTGCCGAATTATCGAAAAGAGCTTATTTATCTTGGCCTTGTTTCTAAAGCAGGTGATGTAGCTTTCTATTCGCACAATTACGCCAACCTGTTCTCGGACGATTATTCCGGGAATGCAGACAAGGAAACTTATCTGAAAATGGCTCAGCTGTTGTACGAAAAGCTTTGTGAAATGAATCCTGTAACGGAGGCGGATAAAAACAGCCCTTGCTATATTGCTAACGCGCAAAAGATGGCCTTCCAGCGGGCTATCTGCGGGAATGACAATTATAATAGTGCTCTGACATATCTGGCAGAGGTTGTTCAGGCACCTATGCCGCGAGCATCGGATACTCGGCCATGTTTCGACATCTTCATTCATTATCTGGAATCTCCTGAAAACTGGGCAGATTATGCTATCGATATGATTGATAAGTTCTATATCGAAGGCAAACACCCAGCATTCAGCGCAAGCGTAGGCCGAGATGCCGTGATTATCGAACGCATGGCACGGCATTATGTCGACAGAATGACAAAATTTCTGTTAACTGTGTAAAAGCAGTCTGTTATGGGAGCCAGACGTTCTGGAATGAAAAATAACAAAAAAGGCAACAGAAAAGGAGTTCACCATGAACAACATCACTATCAAAGATTTTGAAAATTTTCTCAAAGCCGGTGCTTCAAAATTTGAAGGAATCGTTGTCTCGGAAGGAAAAATCAGTAAAGGCCCCTATACATTCTTTATTACTCCGCTAACGCAGGGTGAACACAAGGTAGATGTGTTGAGCTGCCAATACAAGTCTGCGCCGGACACGCAAAAAACTTATCTTGGATTTGTTGTGGATTCTTCTGATGTTCATTTCTACAGCAAAGTTTTTTCCAACATGTTTTTCGATAAGGATTGTGACGACACCGATGCAATTCGTGCAATGGGAAAAGCGCTCTACGATGAGCTTGTCAAAATGAATCCAGTGGCTAAAGAAGATGCGTACTGCCGTTACGAAGGAAATCGAATCGCCTTCTGTCGTGCAGTCAAGGGCAACCCAGATTATGACAATCCCTATGAAGTGTACGGCGTCATAGTTTGCTTCATATTTAGAAGTATTCAACCATGGTACTCAAAATACAACAAGTTCTTGGTAGACTATCTTGCCAACCCTACCGGATGGGCAGAACGCTCAATTCATGAGGCTGATGAGCTGCTGCCAAGCATTGGAATCAACCCTTTCAGTTCTTCCATGGGTGCGAATATTTTGAATTCCGAAAGACTTGCACAGAAACTGGTTGCTTCTTATAGCGTACCCGGAACAAAAGAAGAATACTACAAAAAGCTGTATCGTTCCGTTTCTGGTCACGATTATGTTCAGCTTCTTATTGAAATTGACGGAGACACAATTTCTCTGGAATATCCGGTGGAAAGTGACTTGACTAGCCATACACTTGTCATCGAAGAGGCACTCCGCACTTTTGTGGCTAAGAAGCGTCCTTCCAAAAAACAGAAGGTCGAGAACTTCTTGGCAAAACACAATGTCGAGTTCGCAACCCGTATTCCGGTGAAATATATCCGAGAAATCTATACTCCGGATATGAAGAATGTGCTCTGGAAAAATCCGAAATTCGAGGGCTTAACGAAGTAAGTATTTGGGAGGAAAAATATCATGGCAAACAATATCAACCGCGAGGGATTCAAAACGCTCCTCGATTTCGGCGTTCCTTCGTTCGAAGGCAATATCATTCTTGATTCCGGTGAGCTGTCCGAGTATTACTACCGTTTTATGCGCATACCGCTCGCCTATGGTGAGCACAAGGTAGATGTTCTGTACGGGCAGCGGTTTTATGGAACCTTGGAAAAGAAACCCGTAACATTCAATCAGGAGATACGCTTTCTTTGCCTCGTTGTCGACAATGCCAAAACCGTCAATGAAACACAGGACTTCAAAACGATTTTCTGCCGTTCTTCTTTTACCTCGAATTCTGTCATAGAGGAAATGGCACAGAAGCTGTTCGATATGTTCCGAGAGAATGTGACGGAAGAAGACAAGAAGAAAATTCTCAAGGGCGGTTATTACGACAAGATAGCACGACAGAACGCTTTCTGTCGCATAATAAATGGGCATAAGAATTATCGCAGCCCTATTGACAGCATTGTCGATGAGATTGGAAATGGGTCTTGCTTTGGCCTGACATCTACAAATGCCGATGAACTGGTAGTGGATTATCTTGCTAATCCCACCGGCTGGGCTGAACGGACGATGAAGAGAATCGAGAAAGCGAGCCTTAAGTTCTGGATTACATTGGCCATGACGGAGGAGTTAACGGAAGAGTATGTGAAAAAGTACAGCAATCCCGATACTCCTGAAGGGAAATTCAAATCCTTGGCAGACAGCATCAAGAACTATAAGAACGTCCGCCTTGGCTTGGACGTCAACGGAGAAATTGACTCTGTCAAGTACCCCGTCGACGGAATTTTCAATATGGATGCCATGTATGATGGATATCTCGATACATGGAACATTGCTACGCGTAGTGAAGAGGAACGCATTGAGGAATTTTTAGAGGAAAACGATGTTCTTCTTAAAAACCGGGATAAGATTCCGTTCAAGTACATTTCGGATATCCATTACGGAAAGAAAACGGTCTGGAAGAATCCAGATTTCGAAAACTAACAACTAAAAAAGCCGCCCACGACAAATTTTGGTGGGCGGCTTTTTTCAATTAAGACATATTAACCCAGTATGATATGCGGGTCAGATTCTGCCAAACGATGCAATTCTTCTGAGTATCCCCTGATGCAGAAGAGGATAAAATACTCTGTACGGCTTTCTTTTCCCCATTGGACAGCGGCTGCTTTTGCCTTTAGCTGGCGTAGTTCAGATAGCTGCATCTGAGTGTTTTGGTGGAACTTGCACTCGCCAAACAGGATATTACTGCGGTCATTCGTGTCGACAGCTACAATGTCAATCTCGGTGTCTTTGCCGCCCCACCAACGGCCAACACGGTCGAACAAAAAGGGTAGCTTACCTTGCGCATTCAGTTCCCACATTTTACTGCGGCAAATGTCTTCATAAACATATCCGACATGGTTGGAAATAAAACTGCTGCGCAGTTTATTCATGGCGATTTCAGCGTGACCACTTTCAATGAAAGACCGCATGGGATATACAAAGCGGAACCAAAAGGCGAGGAAATTATCCCGGATACGATACTGTCCTTTTTTGCTTGTTTCGACATTCTTTTCAGTTGGGGGAACCTCACGCTCCAAAATGTCTAAATCGCATAAGGTCTTTAATGATTTCGGTAAACTCGTTACCGGAATGGATAGCGAGGCCGCGATATCTGACAGACGACAGTTTCCTGCTGCTACAGAACGGATGATAGAGAAATAACTTCCAATATCACTTACTTCATGCCGAAGCAAGAACTCTGGTTCTTCGTACAGGAAACTTTGCGGGGTGAAAACATTTTGGAGAATGTCATCATAAATTCCATTGCCCTGATGAAACAGCTCTATATATTTAGGCACGCCACCAGTGACGGCATAGTACAAAATGCGCTCTTGCTCAGACATCGCCGGGAAAAATTGGTTGTAATAGGCATATGGAATTTGTTTCAGCTTAATCTGCCCGGTTCTGCGCCCGTATAAAGGGCTGGAATAGGATAGGGTCTGCTCCATCATCATGTGAACCAGTGACCCGCAGAGAACCAATTCCACATTCTCGTTCTTCAGTTGCGTATCCCAAATTTTCTGAAATACAGACGGAAACGCTTTGTCGGCTTTGCCAAGATATTGAAATTCATCAATGATGATTACCAGCTTTTCCTCACTCGGCTGTGCAAGCAATGTTTTGAAAATCATTTCCCAGCCGACATTTGCTGCGCTGCGCAAAAGTTCGTCTTGAAGAAAGTCTGCAGCCATCTCACGAAAAGCCGCACAGTTTGCTTGTATGCTTTCCTCAGTGGCCAAATAGTACAATGCACGTTTGCCTTTGCAAAACTCTGCGAGCAAAGTGGTCTTTCCGACTCTGCGGCGACCATACACCACAAAAAGAGAAGCAACAGGATTTTTATAGGCGACTTCCAACGCAGACATCTCTATCTCTCTATCAACGAATGGCATATTAACTCCCTCCTGCATCTTTTGCTACTTATAGCATACACTGCAATAATAATTCTGTCAAGAATTATTCCGTACAGAATTATACTACACAAACGTATACGAAACCGTTGCAATTGCCGAAGAAGCAATGATAAGCCGGTATAGCGACTGCGTTTTTACCGTCAAACCAAATTAACACAAAAAGGGTCTGCTGTTTTAGCAGGCTCCTTTTATTGCTTTTTGCTGCAAAGTAAGTATACTGGATTTATCCGAAAAATAAAAAGCAAAAAAGCAAATTCAAAATCAAGACATCGCTACTTTCTGTAGTGATGCCTTTTTTTGTGAAAATCAAAGATTGTGATGGTGATAATATCAAGAGTTGTACGGATATCCCACGACACTGGAAAGTAATGAATGTTAATTACATCCAGAAAACTACATCGTAATTGACCTTCTGGTCAAATAACCAACTACAAATCACAGAATAAGGAGTAAGAAATATGTTTTTACTGCAAAACGTTTATACGTCCAAAGAATCCACCTCCTATATTGTTAGCAGCAAGCTGCTTCAGACATTGGAAGCTGCTATCAAGGAACGCGACGATGCTGTGGAGGATGCCGTTGTTAATCATTACGGTGATTATAACGAAGATTCCATTGACATCCAAGAAGGCGCTAACTCCAAATGCATCTGTGGGCCGGATTTTATGGATGTCTGGTTCATCACGAATCTGAACGATGTCGACAGCGATGACCTCGGTACAGATTATCCTATCGTAGAAGTCAATCCCGAAGACGACATCAAGTATGTCCTTGAAGAGAGCGGTGCTTATGACGAGGAAATCGAGCGGATGACCGAAAATGGAACATACGAAGAATTTATTCGTAAGGTCAAGGAGCACATCGATTGGAACAATCTGCAGGGCAGAATGATTCTGGCAGAGAATGAAGCTATTTCTGCAGCTATCGACGCCATCATCAACAAAGGCTAAAAGGAGAATGTGATATGTTTATCGTAATTAAGAGTGAACATTATGATTGCACGAACCTCATCTGCAAAAAGGACACGCTGGAAGAGGCGGCCGCAGCAGTAAGGGAGAGCATAGCGCAGCGCATCAACAAGAACTACCATACAGGTCTTACCGGTGCCGATATCACGCACGAGAATGAGGAGCGCTACAGATTCTCTTTCGATTTCGATGAAAACTGCCCTGCTGACAACAGCGAGCCCAGAGTACATGCTACCTATGACTTCTGGAAAGGAGACGACGAAGAAAGCGTCGAATGGGCTGTTTTTGAGGTCACGACTGACAAGCCTTTCTTCCTTCTCTCTTATGAGGAATACGAAAGCATCGAGCTTACGGGCTTCTACGACAGTTTCGATGAGGCATTTGAGAAAATGAAAGAGTTGATTGCGGAAAGCGTCAATGATGTCTTTGACGAGGATGCCACGGCCGACGATGTTGAGGATATGGAAGACTACAATGTCTTCGTACACTCGAATAAGGATAGCAAAGACGGCGGTGCGCCGCTCGCTTTTGCAAGCTTTTGCGATGATTATCCCAACCGCGAATGGACTATTTTCCACATCTAAAACATAACCAAATAAGGAGAAATCAGCATGACAAAGAATACGATTTGCGGTGATATTACCATCGAGCGCATCGACATGAGCCAGCCTCAGCGAATCACCTATACCATGACGGAACCTGAAATCGACAGCGACACCATTGACGATGCTATCGCGGCGTTCAAAAAGCGCTGCGCAGATTCGGCATCCTCTCATGCGGCTATGACGTGGGGAACCACGGAAACCGACAAGGGTATCGATGCTATCTTGGAGATTATCATCTCCGTCAACGGTGAGTATTTCGATTCCGAGGTTTCGCCTGCAAAAATCGGGACAAAGGAAGTGCAAGTCCTGATGGATGAGGTCGCATAAACCAGCTTGACACCATATACGGCACCATGTATAATATAGGTGTAAAGGAATACGATATGTCAAAATGGGATAAATTACTAGAGAAAATACTTAACCTCTCGAAGGATATGCGGTTTGATGAACTGAGAAGAATTCTTGAAAGCTATGGGTATACGATGCATTCTCCCCGAAGCGGAAGTAGCCACTACACTTTTCGGAAACCCGGTTGTCAGCCCATAACGATTCCGAATCATGAACCCATCAAGAGAGTATACGTTGAGATGGTCAAACAAGTGGTAGAAAGTGAGGTGCTCAGCAATGAAGAACGCTAAATACTATAACTCTCTTCCTTATAAAATGGTAATTACGCCTGACTCAGAAGAGGGTGGATATGTAATTTCTTATCCCGATTTGCCAGGTTGCATTACCTGTGCAGATACGTTGGAGGAAGCGTTGGAAAATGCCAGTGATGCGAAACTCACATGGATTGAAGCCGCCCTCGAAAGTGGCACAGAAATTCACGAGCCAAACTCTTTGGATGACTATTCTGGAAATTGCCGTCTGCGCATGCCTAAGAGCTTGCATCAGCAACTTGCAGAAAACGCAAAACGGGAAGGCGTTAGTATGAACCAATACTGTGTTTATCTGCTGGCCCAGAATAATGCCATCGCTCCCAAATCTTAACACCTACCTCATACCGTCTGCCATTTGGCAGGCGGTTTTTGCTTTTTAAACCACACAAACAACTTCACACTTGCTGCATAGTAATTACAATGAGTTTAGGAGATGATTTTGTTGACTAAAAGACTATCCTTTGATGGTACACAGCTCAAATTATTGGCATTGCTTTTCATGCTGATTGACCATATTCATTATTTCTTTGAATTCACCGGAAAAGTGCCGGGTGTTTTCTTCGTTATTGGGCGTTTATCCGCATACCTGTTTCTTTTTTGTATGGTAGAAGGATTCAGTCATACTCGTTCTCGAATAAAGTATTTTCTACGGGTTTATATGATGGCAGTCGGGATGGGTATTATCTACCATCTGATGGCTTATCATGGCCTTTTGCTTCGTGGAGATGGCTTTTATCCCATCAACGGCATCCTTTTAAACCTCGTTATCCTTTGTATCATCTGGCAAGGAATAGACTGGGTAAAAGAAGGACAAACAGCAAAAGGAATTATTGCTGTATTTCTTCCGTTTTGGTATGGCTGTATCGCCGAAATGCTTATTTCGATAAACAGCCTGCATCATTTTTTTGTTTTAGCTAATCATTCTTTTCTCCCAAATTGGGGTACTCTGGCAGATGGCGGGTTACCATACATTGTTGTTGGTATTGTCCTTTATATATTTAAAGATAATCGGAAATTACAATGCATCACCTATATCATCGCTTCTCTTTCTATGCAAGTCCTGTTTCGCGGATGGTTATGGTCTGCAAACGACCCTGCGTTTACATGGAGCAAGCTGATTACAGACCTGAACTATTGCCAATGGTTCAGTGTTTTCACAGTGGTTTTCTTTCTCCTTTATAACGGGAAGAAGGGAAGAGGATGCAAGCAACTATTCTATTGGTTCTATCCCATTCATGTTTATGTTTTGTATTTTCTATCCTGCGTTTGCCAGACATTGCATCCATAATTCGCCAAAGCCGTCTTGCTATTTGCTGCAAAGTCGATATACTGAAATCATCAAAAAAATAAAAACAGCAAACAAAATTCAAAATCGATATACCGCTATCTCATAAGAGGTGGCGGTATTTTTGTTTGTTCCGATAATTGAAAGGATGTGGTTCCGCCGTAGTGTTTTACAAAATTTTTCAAAAGTTTAGTATCGTATCATCGTCAAAAAACAGGGTTGACATAACGTTTTGTTAGGTCATGATTTGGAGGATTAACGTATGTATCATCATATTCCGAAGGTCTTTTTGTCAGAAATTTTCGGCGAGCTGCGCATCTTCGAAAACAATAATAAATTTTATTTCTGCGCCAACGATATCTGCTCTGCATTGGGATACGCAAACGTATCCCGTGAGCTCAACCTACATTGCCGTCAGGATGGCATCACATCGAGCCATGTTGACTGCAATGGCGTTCCACGAATCATGAAGTTTATCTCTGAGGGCAATGTGTATCGTCTGATTTGCAGTTCCCACAAACCAGACGCAGAAATGTTCGAGAAATGGGTTTTCGATGAGTTGCTGCCGACAATTCGTGCAACTGGCGGCTATGTCAATGACCCGGTCGTTTTTGTGAATGAGTGGCTTCCTAACACGGATGAGAAAACAAAAGAGCTGCTTGTCACATCTTTGGAAGCAGTTAAGCGTCAGGATAAAATCATTGGTGTTCAGAAGGAAAGCGTAGACTTCCATCACGCCGTCACGGCAGCTACCAACTGCATTGAGATTGGTGAGTTTGCAAAGTATCTGAGCAACAACAAGATTAGCATCGGCCGCAATAGACTCTTCGCATGGCTCCGCGAACAGAAGTATCTCGACAGCAACAATATGCCGTATCAAAAGTACGCCGATAAGAATCAGCTCGGTCTGTTTAAGACCATCGAGAGCGTGTACTATATCGGGAACAGTGCTCGCACATCGCACAAGACCCTTATCACGCCTAAGGGACAGGTCTATCTCGCAAAGAAAATTGCCCAGTTCTATAAGTGATTTGATTTTTGCTGCAAAGTAAATATACTTAGAGTATCCTAAAAATAAAAAGCACAAGCAAAATTCAAAATCGATATACCGCTATCTCATAAGAGGTGGCGGTATTTTGTTTGCAATGAGCAATCAAAAAGGAGAGAAAAAATTATGATGAACTCTATTATTTCCCTGAACGACATGATTTCCAAGGCTCTGGAGTGTGTTGACGCAGAGCGCAACGCAAAGACCCGCAAGAAATCTCATACCAGCAAATCTCGTAAGCAGGACTTCTCTCGCGCAAAGCGTCACGCCAAGCACTGCCAGTACAAGCAGCAGCGCAACGAAAAGCTCGTCCATCCTGCCATCAACCGCAACGCACAGCGTTCCATTGATGAAGCAAACTGTAAGCTGATGGAATACATCCTCTGCATCGATGATGCAGCTACTACTCGCCCGTATTATGTTACGGATGAAGAAGCTGCTTATCGCAACGAACTGACTGAGGCCATTCTTAAGGCGCAGCATTTCTTCTATTTCTTCTATTGGGGTGGCAACAGCAAATACGTCGATGAGGCGTACGCTTACGGCCACGAAATGCTTGACGGGCTTTCTTTGAAAGAGTTGAAGCTTATTGCTTATATCTCCGGTATCAAGACCGTCTCGCGTAAGGAAGTGTCTGTGTACGATACTATTGGCTACGACGATGCGTGGTGGCCCATTTACGGTTATCGCCTGATTGACCCCAGCGAATATTGCTGGTCTGTCATCAATGAGTTCGGACTGCTGTTCGCCTACGAAAACAATCGTTGCAAGGATTGCCGAGAAGGAGCATAACATATGAACATTGAAATTTATGAGGATACTTACAACATCGCCGTAAACCAGTATCTGAGCCGTAAGACTGCAGGGAGCAAGCGACGGAAAGAGGCGTTCCGCAGTAAGAAACGCCGCAGCCGCGTTCTTCGTGACAAATACGGTTTTATCGCTGACGGCAAGATGCTTTCCAAGCTCGGTAAAAGCTATTACAACGGGCACGCTCAGTGCGAGGAATGGCGTAATCGTTGCGTTGCAAAACGTAAAAGCAACAGTTATTCCTATAAGACCGTTTCTGAGCGCCGTCGTATCGAGATGGCTGACCGCAAGATGATGGAGTACATCATCGGTATTGATGCAGATTATGACCCGGCATTGGAAAAGTATTACGCTGATTTGCTCGCACATCTGGATTACATCAACAGTCATTGTGACGATGTTGATGATGATTGGACTTTTTTCGCATAAGAGAGGAGAAATAATATGGGTTATATCTGCAATAAGAATATCAAATGTGCTGATTGCGAACATTATCGCCGCAATCCTGATGAAGACCGCATGTTCTGTTATGCGGAAGTTGACGAAAAGGCCGAAGAGGCTAAGAACAAGGCCGCAAAAGCAGCTTATGTCGTGGTGAACCACTACTCCAACGAGAATATCAGTGAGTTCGACTCTGTTTCCATTCTGGAAAAGGCGTTCTTCTCTTTGGATGATGCTATCAAGGCAGCTAATGCTGCGTTTGCCGAGGATAAGGCGAATGGCGTAGACCATGGTGACACCGAACCCATCACGGCAGATAACTGTACCGCTTTTGATGAGGCACCGCTTTATTGTATCGGTGAAGCCGAGCCGGATAACTACGAGTGCTATCATAACTTCTACGCAGTTTTCCCGATTAGCGTTCGATAAATAACCTCAGCCGCTCCTGAAATGGGGCGGCTGTTTTTTCTAAAAAATACTTGCTAATTGCTGCAAAGTTAATATCATTAAATTATACTCATAAATAAAAAGTTTCGACGTACCCCACATACGTCTAAATTGGTTATATAAATCGACTAAGTCGCTATCTCTACTGAGATTGCGGCTTTTTTGTTTTTTGAGTATTTAATCACCTTCCACGGGTGAGATTGGTCGAAGTGATTTGGCCGAGGATACATAAAAACTATCTTTAAATAAAATAAGAAAGAGGTATTTTTATGTCTACTAATTCTATTCCCGTTTCCTACACCGGTTTCCGTTCCACTGCAAACGCTGTTGGCGCTTACATTAAGGATTGGAAGCTTGCAGCAAAGGCTTCCTATACTCTGGAAGACCTTCTGACTCCCGGTTTCCTTGGCTCGGCTGTTGCGATTTACCGCGACGCCGTACACAAAGAAATCAACGGCGAGACAATTGTCGTCGGAGGTTCCAGCGCTGGTCATAAAGCCATGTTCTTCAATGCCTTCGTTGGTATTGACAACATCGGCCGAATCAACACCATTGTTGGTGATGATGATGACTATGTCGAGAAGGGCTTTTCCGGAAGCAAAGTTCAGCGCGTCCGTTCCTGCAAGGGTATCATCCCTGACATGCCGTATTCGGAACTTAGAAAGGCTTTGAAAGATAAGCGTACTTCTAATATTCCTCAACGCATTGTCGATGGCATCCTACTCCAGACCGTGTCTGGCACGGTTTACTGGATTTGCCCCGGCGAAGTCGAGGCCAAGCAGGATGTCGATGACGGCACTGGCTGGTTCTGAGCCAGTATACTGAGCCTATTTGAGAGGCGTAAATACAAGGTCTATGTATAGAGACCATTATGAGCCATTCATGGCATAAATCAGCATACTGTTAATGCTGTTATTATAAATACAAGACTATTTCTAACGAAATTGTTTTGGGAAAGGAGCTGCTTGTGGGGAGCAGCTCCTTTTTTTGCGCAATTTTTCTTGCTGTTTGCTGCAAAGTCAATATACTTGAGTCATAAAACAGACTGAAACTGTTTGTTTCCAGCATTTTTCACATGCATACGAAAAGGAGGAATTTGAGTATGTATTATTCAGCAGAAACTGCGGCTCTGAATGCCATCTTGGGTATTTTTAGTACCATCTGGCTGCTCGTTCTGGCATTCTTCGTCATCAACATCGTCGCGAACTGGAAAATCTTCACGAAAGCCAATCAGCCGGGTTGGGCATCTATCGTTCCGTTCTATAAGTCTTACATCGCGTTCAAGATTTATTGGGGTAACGGCTGGCTCTTTTTGGTCCCGCTCGTTCTGGTCCTGCTCGGCTTTATCCCGCTGCTCGGCACACTGCTCGTCATTGCCGGTGTAGTCATTAACGTCATCACCCAGTACAAGAAAGCGGTTGCTTTTGGTCAGGGTATTGGTTTCACGATTGGTCTGGTTCTCGTCAGCCCCATCTTCAACATGATTCTCGGTTTGGGCAACTACCAGTATCTCGGCATTCCGCAGGACGGTTACTCTTATGACCAGTTGAAGGTCAAATACGATAACCGTAAAGCGGAACAAAAGAGCACTCAAACCACTTATACTCAGCCCTCAGCGGAACCTCAGCAGGCTCCCAATATGCGCTACCAGAACCCCAATGCGCAGCCTCAGCAGCCTGCAAATCCTCAGCCTACCTATCAGGCTCCTGTGCAGGAAACTGCCACGCAGCAGTCCCAGCAGCCCTCTGACACACAGGCGCAGTAACTTGTAGAAACGCATAAAGCAAAGACCGTTCCTCGAAAAGAGGAACGGTCTTTTTTTATTCAGAAAGGAGATTTTTAACGGTCTTCACACGGTATTCTTTGCGAACGATAGTATCACCATCATCGTTGGTTTCGAATTTAGGAGTTCCACTGAGTGATACAACCGCGCCGTCTTTCAGCAGATATCCGAATGTCGCATATGCTCCCGTAAAGGCAACACACGAAATGGAATCCGTTTCGTCATCCAGCATGAATTTTGCCATAGGAGCGTGGTCTGATTTTCTGTAAATGATTTTGAAGTCGCGGATACGCCCTGCAATGTCCGTTCTGCCCCTGTCATTGAGGGTAAGTTCACCGATTGCTCTGTCTCTATTTGCGGATTTTGTAATAACAGACAAATAAGGCTGAACAGGTGTGCCGGAGACATAAGCCCCTAACAGTTCGAGTTCGTATCCGAGTTTTGTGTCAATGTCGTATTCTTCTTTTTGCTGGATACATTCATCCGGCAATCCCCAACTATCCATAAGATGACGATAAAGATTATCTCCCGCAAGAGTTTCGTCCTCTTTTATGGCAGATTTCATTGCCTTTTTACAGCTTTCGCAAGCAGGAGCAAGCGCTTCGTCAAATTGTCTGCGTGTCTCGCCGTCCTGCATAAGGCAATCCAATGCACCGGCACGAGCCAGAGCGGTACATACACCCATATCTACGCCATATACAATAGAACGAACAATGAAATCTTTATAGTCTTTACAGGGGCCAAGATGATGTGCGTTAGGGTTAGATTTTTTCGTATCCCGCAAATCGTAAATGATTTGTGCTGCTGCAGAAACACCCTTTATAGCCTTGATGCCAAAACGAATCTGCTTGTTGTTTCCCGGCATCGGAGCAAAGTTCGGAACACCGGAATTGATATCGGGTTGAAGGAGTGTAAGTCCTGCATATTTCAGGTCAGACAGAAACAGCTTCAATTTTTCCGGCGTATAACTCAACTGCGCAGAGAGATATTCGCACGGGAAATAATATTTAAGAAATGCCGTGTAGTAGGAAACGATACTGTATGCTGCTGCATGGCTTTTATTGAACGCATAAGAAGCGAATGCAAGCAGACGAATCCAGAACTTCTCCACATCAGCTGGTTTACCGCCTTGCTCAATCATGCCGGACACAAATTTATCTTTTGCGGCCTCGATTTCATCAAGGTGTTTCTTGGACATGGCTCTGCGTATCACATCAGCCTCACCAAGGCTAAACCCGACAAGCTGGAACAACTGCATGATTTGTTCCTGATAAATAGCGCTGCCATAGGTCTTGCCAAGAATCTGTTCCATCTGCGGAATGATATAGTTCGGCTTTTCCGTTCCGTTCTTGACTTCTGTGATTTCAGGAATAGAATCCATCGGACCGGGACGATATGCAGCGTTCATAAGAATCACATCGTCAATCGAAGTCGGATTGAATCCCGTAAGTGCTTTCTTAATACCATCGCTTTCGAACTGGAAAACACCATTCGTACGACCACAGGCATAGATATCTCTTATAACATTCAAGTCATCCGCTTTGTTGATGTCGTGAAAATGAACAGCAACCTTTTTGGTCGTCTTAATGTATTTTAGAGCAAGGTTCAAAATATCCAAGTTTTCAAGACCAAGGAAATCCATTTTCAGCAATCCGAGGGTTTTCTCGCACTCAACCATATCGCTCTCAATAACCCAGCAATTCTTTTCGTCATTCCAGAGCAGGGGAGCATATTCAGAGACAGGTTTATCTGCGATGATAACACCAGCGGCGTGAACACCGGTCTGAACAGGAATACCTTCTACGAGCATGGCATCGTCCAGCAGATGCTTTACCGTAAGATTGTTTTTGTATTGTGTCGCAAGGTCAGGATTTTCTTCCATTGCCTTCTTGATGGTCATTTTCGGCTTTGCCGGAATCATTTTCGCTACCATGTCGGCAGTATCCAGCGGAACGTCCGTGATACGGGCAACATTTCTTACAGCAGCTTTTGCGGCAAGTTTTCCCTCCGTGACGATGTTGCAGACGGTACTGCGGAGTTCATCGACAGGGTAGGGGTCTTTGTACGCGTATTTGTTTGCGACATAATTGATAACTTTCCCTCGCACAAACGGAGCGAGGTCAGTGTCGATATCCGGCATCGATACGCGTTCCGGGTTCAAAAATCGTTCGAAAATCAAGTCATAGCGAAGAGGGTCAATGTCGGTAATGTCTGCAAGATAGCAGACGATAGAACCAGCCGCTGAACCACGACCCGGCCCGATTGCCGCTTCTCCGCCAATCTTTCTTCCGTAGAAAATGAAGTCTTGGACGATTGCAATATAAGAGCTGTAACCCATCTTTTCAATGACAGACAGCTCGTATTTCAAGCGCTCATCGACCGTTTTCATAAGCTCTGCGTACTTGTCATCCGGCATATCGCGTTTCGGATATTTCTGCGGAATCATTTTCCGGCAAAACTTATCAAGGTATTCAAGGGCTGTCTCACATCCTGCTGCATGAGCATCGAACTCAGGCAGGTGCATTCCGTAGCTGTAATACACATTACAGCTTTTAGCAATCACGGCTGTGTTCTCCATGCCCCTTTGCCAAATCGCATCATCAGGCTTTGCCAGCGCCTTCATTTCCTCATCAGATTTGAAGTATAGTTCTGTCAGTCCTTCTTCGGTTTCCTTTTCTGCCAACGGTGTATTGAACCGAAGCGATGCAATCAGGTTCCGTTTTCGCACATCATCTTTCGTTTTGAAATGCACATCATTGGCTACTGTCGGCTCAATCCCGGTTTCTTTGATTAAGCGATACAGATAGGGTCGTGCGTAGTCTTCTGACGCAATACCATGGTTCTGTAATTCAATGTAGAAGTTTTCATGACCAAAGATGGATTCCATCCGTTTTGCTGCCGCCACAGCATCCTGATATGCCTGTTCTGAGTCGACTTTTTCAGCTTCCAATGCACGGTATTTGCCCATCTGTTTGATGTAGGGCCGCGCACCTTTTTCAACCTCAGCTAACCGTTCTTTTGCACAGGCAAGGCGTTTCGGCGCTTGTTCTGCTTCTGCCTTGATTTCTGCTTCACGAGCAATGAGTTGCTTTGCTTTTTCCCGTTCTTCGATAACCGTCCTTAAAGTAATTACCGTTTTTTTCAGGTCAGCCCGCTTTTTTGCATTCTTATCGTTTTCATCGATGTTCTCGTCCAGAACTGCTGACTGTTCAGTTCCGTCTTCAAAGTCACCGACAACAGCTTTCAGCTTTTCAATTTTCTTTTCAAGCTGAGCTTTTTTCTTTTCGTAGTCTTTTCCGCTCAGTTTTTTCAGGTCACGCAGGTCAGCTTTTGCCTTTGCTGCCTTTTCCTTTGCATCCACGAGGTCTTGTTCTGCCTGTTTGACATCTTCTTCCGTGTAAGCATCACCAAGCTTTGCCAGCGCCATCGAAATCGCGTGCTGCTTATCGGCAATGTACCATGGACGAAGAATCAGGTAGGGGATATACCCACCGACACAGGCGCTCGTTGCAATCAAATGTCCGTGTCCTTCTGTTCCGGGACCCACGAAGCGTTCCAAATCAGCCCATGTCATACGCGGCAATCCGCCTGTTTCCTGACCGTTCCATTTACCTTTGGGGCTCTTATTCAGCTGTGCAAGGTTTTCGAGTTTGAACAGGGTTTTCTGTCCGTTCCAATCCTTTGCGTAGAGAATCAGGTGGAATGAATCACGATTCCCCTCGACCTTTTCCGGCTGGAAATAGGCTTCCATACCCGGCACAAACTGGATGCTCTTCTCTGCTGCTTTTAAGAACAGCTTGCAGTATTTCTTCACATAAGGCCACATCTTATCGGTTGGATAGCGGATACTGTCTGTATCACCAATCGATTTGAGAATCTTATGGATTTCATCCTCAGGGACATTCGCTTCCTGCAATACGGCTTCGAGGTTCTTTTTCTCGTCCTTCGTTCTTGCTTTGATACCCTGATACAATCGCATCTGGTTCCCGTGGTCTGTTATAGCAAATGCTTGTCTGCCGTATCCTTTCGCTGTTTCCACAAAGTCATCCACTTTATTTACTGCATCACGAAACGATGCTTCGCTATGGGCGTGAAGCTCCTGATAACCATGACATTTAGGAATCGCAGACCGGACATAATGCACATACAAACCGTAGTCGGCATTGTCTTTTGTCATAGAACGCTCCTTTCACTGTTATTTATATTATACCACATTTTGCTCTGTTGGTCAATCGCTCGTCTGGGTATGGCTTTTCTGAGCATGCTATCGGACGGCTTCTCGTAACCCATGCAGAAGTGGCTGCCATGAAGAGCTTTGGCCGAAGAAGAACGTCCCTTGCACATTGCGATGCGTTCTGAAACTGTTGCAATGCTGTTGGACTTTTACGCTTGAGCTGCTCTGAAGAATTGCTTCTACACTGAAAGTTTGTGCATTCTGAAGTATACTGCTTCCCTAAAAGAGTTGAGTTTCCTTAAGCTGGGGAGCTGTTTCTTATATGCAACTACTGCTGTTAAGGAGGAATACTCTTAAGAAATCCGTTTCTTAAAAGCGACGCATGCCACCTCGTTCGCGAGGTTTGGCTACTGCTCGTTGCACTGAAGCGGGGCAGCGACGCGGGCACAGGAACGCGCTGGCGCAAACGCCGCGCTGCTGCGCCGCTAAATAACATATAATAGGCTTCGTGCGGTTACACTCAAGCACAATATTTGAAATCAGTCAAGAACTAAAAAGTACAGAAGGATTTCGAACGATGAAACGCTTAACCAAAAAACTCAGAGAACGCAGACCTGCACATTGTGGTCATCAAACCAGATAGGTGGAATCAAGATTGGAAGCTTCACATAACGTATCGTCACATCCGGTGAATCCAGTGAACGCGGTGCTACTGCTTCCTTGACTTTCTCAACACTCTCTTTGACAGTCGTGACAGCTTTTTGAGCAAGTTCAGGAATCGAAGACATTTTGCTGATGCGGCCGCGTACATACACAGCGCCAGCCATGATTCCTTCGAATGCGGAGTTCACGCAACTGGAAGCCCATTTTCTGGTACGATGGAAGCGTGCTGCCAACTCAGTGATAGAGAGTTCCGGATTGTTGATGTGCATGATACGAACAGCGTTGCGCTCTTCAAGAAGATTCTTTTCCTTCACTGCGCGGACGTTCTTTTTCTTGGTGGTATTCTTGGCGATTGCTTTGGGGACGGTCAGCTTGATTTGTTTGAGCTCCGCAGCGGTAATCTGCAGGGTCTCAATGATGTAGCTGTAGGGGAGAATGTAACCCGGCACATACGAGGTCGTGCCATCCGTGCAAACGACTTCGCTCAGCTTGGATGGAATATGTCCAACAGCATTGTCCAGTTCTGTTTCCGACAGGGGATTTGCAAACTTGGAATTCAGCCAGATGGTTTTCTTCATCGCAATCGTAGGACCACGATGCTGGAAAATCGTATTGAAGTAGATGTACAGGAGCAGGTCGCGAATCCCGGTTGCAGGGACCTTGCTATAGTCGCGCAGTTCAAACAACCGTTCCAGAGCATCCGCCACGACACAGGTAGGCACAGGCTTACCATCCTTCGTTACGGGTACTTTATTCTTTTTCTTCTTGCCCGCTTTGATGGTGGAGTCAGGTGCAGACAATGCGGAGAAAGAAAGCACAGAAGACAAGCCATCCTGACCAAAGAACTTACGGTTTTTCATTTCCTCATTAAAGTAGACAATCTCAGAGACATTCTTGGTCTTCGCATTGGTGGTCCCCGGCAGACGAACAAGACCTGCTGCATTCTTGCTGGCAGCAACATCCACCTTCATCACAAATTCAGGGTGCTCATCATGAATTTTCTCACAGACTTGCTGAACCTTATCGATGATGGCTTCCGTCACCAGACGATACGCTTTCTTGTTCTTGGCAGCAATGCCGTCAAAGGAATACCATACCTGCAAACCACGACCCGTATCCACGATAGCGGAGATGGGAGGGATTTCCACATCAAGAAGTTCTCCGTCTGCAGCATAAAGCAGTTCGGTTTTCAGAACATCCTTCTCCCAAGCAACCATTCCGCTGCTGGACTCGTGGTCATCAATATCAATAACGATGTTGTTGTAGGTAAAGATATTGCCTTCCGTACGAGCGGGGCGGCAGAAGGTATTCTTGGTGATGTAGTAGTTGTATTTCAGAACAGCCTTGAACTTCGTTTTCATAAACGTCTCAAGGTCACGCGGATATCCTGTCCAAACGAGATGCGGTTTACGACCAGACTCCATCATCCAAATCTGAATGAAGGCAGAACGGTCACGATTCGAGTGTGTGGAAAGTTCGTTGCAGGAGTAAAAGTTGTTCGCGATGCAAATGACATCCGAAGAATCAATAAACTTCATGCGATAGAACTTTTTTCTTCTACGCTTCTGAGGTGCCGCCGGAGTTTTGCCTTGCGGTGTTTGGGGAATTGTTTTTGTCATGGAAAAACCTCGTAATAAAAAACAAAAGAGCCTTATTTCGCCCTATGGTGGGCAATACAAGGCTCTTTGACTTCCTATACCATTATCGCTATACCACATTATTTGAAAATAATCAATCATTTTTGATGCCAGAATGTTGACATAATGATAATATTTTGGTATAATGATAATAGTAGTTGAGACAGAGATGCCTCGCAATTTTCACTGAGAGCCTTGTTAAGCGAATGGGTGTTGCAACTTCATATTTGCTTTATCTCAAATCTCTCAAAATCATCGACCATCAAGTGTTACCGCGCTTGGTGGTCATTTCTTTTGCCAAGAAATGAAATTGATAAAGGCATCGGCTCTCGAATGATGCTTTCATCAGACAAATACGAATTTCTTATATTATATCAGCTTTATTCGTTTCAGTCAATCTACGAAGCCAACAAAAAAATTGCCTCCTCTTTGTATGAGGAGGCTTTTGTTTTTCAGGATGTTTCGGTGGGGGACAAAAGCGTCAGAACCTCGTCTACACTCTTCCCGCTTTCCTGAACCGCTGCAATAATGCGGGCGGCATCTGACTTTTCTTTTTCGGCCTTTAGGCTTTTAAGCTCTTCCTTCTTGCTGTGGATTCTCTCCTGCAAAGACTCAATCTCTGCGCAGGTGGACTGGATACGGTCTTCCACGGATACAATAGTGCGTTTTCCTCGCGGCATATATCATCAACCCCTTTTCTGAGCATAATCATACCATTTGGAAGGAAAGAAAATTGTAGAACAATGCGAGAATGCTTCAGTATCCTCATCTATCTCACCAAAAAGAAGCGAGGACATCTCAACCGGTCTACCTGACCATGTTCAGATGTCCTCGCAAGGGGGTGCTCTTAGCGAAATACAAAGGTAGCTAATTTTTCTTTGCTCTTTTTCAGAGAGGCAGATTCAGCAACCATTTTGTGAACGGGTACTTCCTTATCCAAATCTCGCTTCATGTGTTCAAATGCCTTTTGGTCTTTTATAAAAAACTCTTTTGTAATAGATGTGGTCGCCATACCAGCACCTCCTCAGTAGCATATGATTTGCAGCAAGCTTATTCTAACGCTTTCTTGTATTATTATATCTGAGTTTATTGAAAACATCAATCATAATGTACGATATCATGTGTCAGTCTTTTTCCGGATACAATCGCACCATTCAAAAAAAAGCATTTTGTAGAAGTATTGTAACCGCAAGCAATAGACATATAAAAATTAAAAATGTATAATAAGGGGATACTGCATTTGGCATATTGTATATGTGTTGACTATCTCGTATAAATGTGGTATAATATAGACAGAGGGTAAGAGATAGGCCCTCCATAAACATAAAGGAGGTTCGCGCATGGCAAAAAATGTTCGAAACCAAAAATACAATTTATATAAAAAGGAGAAACTCTATGAAGACTATGTCCGTTAAGGTATTCACCCGTATCGCGTGCCTGATTATGGCAGTCGCGATGGCCGTCAGTCTGGTTGGCTGCGGCGTCGATATCACCTCAGTTGGTCTGCCTACCGATATTGTGCTGGAAAAGGGTGAAACCCAGCAGCTGAATATTGAGTACGGCACCGACGACAAGGCTGAGCAGGAAAAGATTGCAGAGGCAGCATCCAAGCTGAATCTTACTTGGACTTCCTCCGACGAAGAGGTCGCTACAGTCGATGAGACCGGTCTGGTAACTGCAGTCGGTGCCGGTGAGGCTGATGTCACGGTATCCGTTGCAGATGCCAATATTTCTTCCACGACCCATGTGAAGGTCGTGATTACCCCTACCGGAGTCGAGGCTCCCGATTCCATTGAACTCGTCACGAACGGCGAGAACAGCAAGGCCCTTGGAGCTAAAATAACGCCCGAGGATGCAACCGAAGTCAAGCTGGCATACGAGTCCAGCGATGAGAACGTTGCAACCGTCGATGAAAACGGCGTCGTAACCGCAGTTGCCGATGGCGAGTGTGTAATCACCACTTATGTGACTGCTGATATCCCCGCTACTGCAGAGAATGCAGAAGCAAAGCCCGTTGTGGATGAAGTTGCTTCCTCCGAAGCAGAGGTTGCTGATTCCGCAGCAGATTCCGAAGGCCCTGACGACGCAGCTTCCTCTGAGCCGAAAGACACTACCGATTCTTCGTTCGGTGTTGTGCCTGATAGTCTGAGTGCTGAGACCAAGGTTACCGTCACCACGAAGGTTGAGCAGATTGTTTTGAACAAAACGGAAGGTGTCCTGACCGTTGGCAACAGCGTTACTGTTACCGCTACTGTAACTCCGGATAACGCAACCAACGCTACCGTCAACTGGACATCCAGTGACGAGAAGGTTGCCACGGTAGACAGCAATGGGAAGGTAACTGCAGTGGCTGCTGGGAATGCCACAATTACGGCAACCAGCGAGTCTGATGGGGATGTGAGTGCTGATTATGCGCTCACGGTAAATAAGGCTGCAGGCAAGCAAAATAAGCCCGCAACCAATTATAGTGGAACTACCGGTTCCGCAGGTGCAGCAACTGCACCGTCCGCTCCTTCCACGCCCACTTATGTGCCTGAGCCTGCACCGGCACCTGCTCCCGACCCCGCGCCTGCTCCTGCTGAGCCTTCTCAGCCGAGCGGTGGTAGCTCACCTGATTATAGTGGCTCCAGTGGATTTGACGCCAATCTTGGTAGTTGGTCTGAGGGCTCCGGTATTGACTGGACGCAGGGTGCGACTCGTTCGTAATTGAAAAGATTACGCACCGCAAGAAATTGCGGGAGAACTGACAATCCGATAGATAGGGATATCTTCCATAAACTCCGACATGCGATATATGACGAAAGTCAAATCGTGTGAAGCTCGGTAAAGTCGGCAGAAGGTTGACTCATGAAGCCAACTGATATGCCGGTGGTCCATAAAATACCCATGGTGAGTATGACCGTTTCGGTCTGACGAACCTGCGAAATAAAGGGATACAGTCCATGCAGCGATGCATGTCAATGATGCAGCCAAGTAAGGACTTGCGTACGAAAGGTTGCCAAAGAAGTCATCGGTCCCATAGCAGGCACCTAAAGGTATATGTGACGGATAGGATTGTTGGAACGGGGAAATGTATCGAGCATCAATAGATGTAAACTGACGAAGAACAATAAGCAGTTGAATCGGTGCAGAAAAGTAGAGGTCGAAGTTATGATGGCACTTGTAATGAGTGCCGGAGCAATGGCCTCAAGTCGGTGATAAGTCACCGAGGGAGCGCCGTGTGCGATGAAAGTTGCATGCACGGTGCGGAGTGGGGGAAAACAAAGAAAACCGCATAGCCGACAACGACCATGCGGTACGAATAACATCCGGCACAGAGAGATGTTAGACGATATTTATATTTTACAAGAATATGCGAAAGCAGTCAATAATAAATTATAAATATCGTTACATCGTGTGTTATTCGTAGAATTGTTACCTATCACTATACAGCTCCAACGGCAGTTTGGATGGTGGGTGTGAAGGAAACTGTGACTAACCACTTGTGTGGTTAGTCACAGCCTCGCTCGAGTGGGCCGGGCGAGGTCGCTCTACAAATATCAGTACCTCCTCGTGGTGTAGAGTGGAAACGGAAGACGGCTAAAACTGATATAAGCAACGAAAGGTAAATAATGAAGCGTAAAATTTTATTTTCGTGCTATGCAATATGTATGTTGTTAATGTCCATTATCTTGATGTGGAGAGCATCAAGTGGATATGTGTTCGCATATGAATATAATTCTATGAACGGCAAAGAAAATGCTGACGGCGAAACATACATGAATCTTTCCGTAGATATAGACAATCCCTTTATTGTAAGTACGGATTCCGATATTATAGCGGCAATTGACGGGGGATATACGGGATACATCTACTTTGGATATCCTACATGTCCTTATTGCCGAAATACGGTGCCTGTTCTTATAGATGAATTAAAAGAGAACGGAATCCGACGAGTTTTATATTGTAATTTAAAAAAATACAACTACCAATACAAGTACGATACGGATGTAGGTGTTATTGAAACTCAGCGCGGTTCCAAGTCGTATGATATGTTACTTGATATTCTGCATGAATACGCAAGTCCAAAGGTTGTAAAGGACATTGATGGCAATGTAATTCAGACTGGCAGGAACACTTTATATGTGCCAGCCATCGTTCGTTTCGAGAACGGTGTTCCAAGTGCTTGTTGGCAATATAAAGATGCAGGCATAGTCCTAAACGATAACAAATCCGTTTACGATGAATGGTCTGACGAACAAAAAAATATTATAAAACACAGCATAGAAAACATTCTGTTTTAAGCAAAGTCCACCCGGCAAGAAGGGTGGATTTTTTTGTATTTTTTCGTTCTTTATGATTGACTAATGCGTTTATTTGTGGCATAATATAGATACCGCCAAGTGTGCTGATTATGCAATTTTGCAAATGTATGTGCAGATATGTGAACAAGATTGCGTAAAAGTATAACTTGGCAATATTTTGAAAGGAGAACGCTATGCAAAAAGGCAAAACATGGCAGCGTGTCGCTTCAGCAGTTTTGGCAGTCATGATGACGATGTCTACATTTAGCTCCACAATCGCTTATGCAGCAGAGCCCATTACGGCTGACAGTAGTCTTGTTACGGATGCCGTATCCGAAAGCACTTCTACTGAGACTGTTGAAGCGTTAGACTCTGCCAGCTCTTCTTCGTCTGAAGAAGAGATTACCGAACCTGTAGGGACACCAGTTCCTACAGAAATGCCTGATGAAACGGATTCCTCAGAACCGGAGGCGACTCCGGAGCCCACCGAGGTTCCAACATCCACTCCGGAACCCACCGAAACTCCTGATGCGACGGCTACGCCTGAGCCTACAGAAGTTCCGGAAGCAACGGAAACTCCTGACGTTGATGAAAGTGATTTTGTGGCTGTCAGTTTGGCTGATGATGCGACCGAAGGTCAAGTCGAGGCCGAGATTGGCGATGAGGTCACTTTCAATGCCCATGTGAATCGTAATGATGTCAATCTCCATTATCAGTGGTACAAGAGGTTCATTGAACCTCAGGATACCGATTACGATATGGATGTGATGGAATACGATTACAACGATGCAGAGCCTACTACATACGGTTATCTGAACGATGATAAAACTCCTGCCGAAACATTGGCAGACAATCCGGATGCCACTTGGTCCGGTATCGAGTTATATCGTGCAGTTGCCGATGCAATGGCTGCAATCGGAGCAGACGCCAGTAACATCAACATCGAATTCAATACCCGCAACTATGCGCTGGAAGGATTCGAAATCACCGCAGCAAACGTGGACGGCAATATCGTTATTTCTGCAGACAAGGGTAACGAACATGCTTCTGCAACGCTGAATGAAAACAATGAATTTGTTTTTACCGAAAGCACGACAAACAATGTCGCCGTACAGTCGGCAGAAACCGAACAAAGCGAGGAAAGTCAGGATACTCTTACGGCCAATGGCTGGGAAGCTATTGAGGGAGCAACTTCTGATGCCTACACTCATACTGTCGATGAGTATGATGCTTACACCACTTACCGCTGTGTAATCACTATCGATGACGACAACTATATTGCTGCCGCCAAGGAAGAACTGATTGCAAATGGTGCAGATGAAAGTAAACTCACTGATGATACACTTGATAATACCATCACGACAGAAATCACCGTTTCTATCCCGTCGATGGAAAAAAGTGAAGACGAAATGTACAATGACTTGTCTGTAGAAGACAAGTTAAAGCAGCGTCTTGCTCTTTCCGGCGTTGCTACCTATGCAGCAGGTGTTCAGCTTGACAGCCAGACTAATCCCCAGTGGGTGACCGGCCTGTCTGCCGGTATGGAATACCTGACAGCTGATATGTATGCCAAGATTTATGGACAAGACGGCAAAGGTGGTTGGCTTGCAGAAGGGAAAATCACACCAAAACAAGCAGACCGCTATTGGTCGTACATTAACTCAAATGGTTTCAGTGGCTATAGTACCGCAAATGTACTGGATTCGGACGGATTTCCAACAGGTGCCACGAGAACATATAAGTCTTTTACGCTGACTGACGGAAAACTTGAAATCAACTCCGAATGGTACGGCAAAACAGTTTACTTCCGTTATCACAATAGTAATATCGTAGGTAATACTGCCACTGGTGCAGCGGTATCTATCCCTGCATCTGGTCGCGGCACTTCCTATAAGGATGCTGTTCAGGTTTTGTTCTGCTATACCGTTGAAGAGAATGGTGTAACGCTGCCTCTGACGATAAAAGAATATGTGCGACAAGCCACAAGTAACGGTTATGCTCAGAACGGCATGGCTCACATCACTTTGAATACGGTTTCGTGTAACGATTTCAATATCGACCCTGACCGTTATTTAAAGGATGCAGAGGGAAATTATCGCGTAGATTCGGTATATTATGGCACTTGCTACTACTCGGAACCGGATTTATCTGGTAAAGGCTATTATGCTTTGAAGAACTATATCGGCAATGGTTACGGCTTTGGTATTGGTCACGATACCATGTACGCCTATGCCGGTGCCTGGTTCGATGCATACGGCGGTGGCGCAGGTTATCCGAACAACGTCTATGACGAAAGAAAGATTGACCCGAACGATACAGCTACCCGCTATTACAATGTAAACAGCTGGACTGTCAGTGGCGGCCACTGGAACATGAACGCTCTGATGGGCGAAAACAATTCCAACACCCTCGTTGGTTCCGGCTACTACTCCGCAAGCGATGAAGCATATTTCGGTTGGATTGTTGACCCGCTGACTGTGCCTTCCGCTATCATGTCTTCCGGTGGTTCCCATGGACCGTTCTTGAAGACTACTATATACGGCAACACCTCCTTACGTATCCGTTCTAACGGCGGTTTTACATACGAAGAGGCGATGGTCAACCCCGACATCAAGCATCGTACACCAACCAACTGGCCTTATAAGTTCAGTGTAGGGCAGACGATTCCTGCTGCTTTGACGCACAGTAATGGTCAGGTCGCATTCGATGATATCTGGGTTCAATACAATGGATGCTCTAGCGTGTTTACAAATGCTGGACTCGGCAAGTTGTATGAGCCTACCGTCGATGGACGCAATGGTACCAACAACTTCTATCTGGCTGGTTCCGGCAACTTTGTTATGAACCAGATTGGTCACTTGCCGATTGAAGTAGGTGGTCGTCAAATCAATTACGCTTCTTCTGAGGAGATGCAACTTTGCGTCAACACCCTGATGTGGATTTCTCAGCGCAAGCAGTGTGAAGTCTGTGCCGCTGACCAAGCCGACCAGCAGATGACGCACTTCGTCCATCGTGTCAACGCGGCAAACGCCAAGAAGATTCTGACGGCTCTCGCCAACGGCGGCAGCTACTGGTATCCTCTGAGTGATTGCTACGAACTGATGGAAGACCTCGACCTGACGAAGTTGGGCTTTGATTCCACGACTTGGAAACCCATCAAGAACTTCACAGGTCACTGGAACAGCAAATACTTCGATGTAAAAGTCCCCAAAGACGGTGCTCTGTTCGATAACACCACCGGTGATTTGGGTGCATACCGTACCGGAGACGGCAACGACTGGAACCTTGGTACTGACAGACTGAAAGGTTGGGACACTGTCTTTAAGGACAGCGGTAACAGCTCTCCGTCCGTTCGTACCACCGGTATCGCTCGTATCTACGGCAAGCTGAGCGACGCAAAGTTGTTCAACGATGGTCAGGTACACGAGGGATATACCGTTCATATCCGGTACGAGGATAACACGGCACTATTACAGCCGGGAGACGATTTCAGCTGTGTAGTCAACAACGTAGACCAGTATTGTATTTCTAACCTGCCCTGTATCTATGTAGGTGGTAAGACGATTCTTCGTGCTCGCGTATATGACAAGGCTGGCAATGAGGTCACAAAATACGGTCCTATCGTTGCAAAGGTTCCTCCTCATTTCTGGAACGACTGTGAAACGGTTCCTCTGGAACTGCTGACAATCGAAGCAACACCTATTGAGAACTACCGTTACTGGGAAGGCGAGACCACTAAGGTTCTCGAAGGTTCCGGTATCATCTACAATCAGCCCATCAGCAATGAATCCGTAACATGGTATTACCGCGTGGTTGACCTGCGTAATACCAATAATGCTCTGAGCGATTGGGTCAAGATTGGTCATTACGGTCAGTTCACTACCGAAGACGGTGCCGTAACAGGTATCATCAAAACGCCGGTATTCCATGACGGTAATGATGGTGTATATAATTACCCGCACAGTTCCGTGGATGTACAGCTGCAAATGCTGGCATATACAGGAAATGCTATTCAGCTTCGTACAGACTACGAGGTTGAGGGTAAGACTTATTCCACCATCGACCCCGGCGTAATCACTCCGGAAGCTTCCGGTATCATTCAAATCGAAGAGCGCCCCATGTCCATGACACAGGCACCGAATCAGCGTGTTATGACTCAGGACGAAGCAACCTTCGTGTTTGAAACAGATTACTGGAAGGGCCTTGATGATAAGGGCTACAGCTACGATGTTCAGTACAAAGACCCCTATGATGACGATTGGCAGACTCTTGCTACATCCGTCACATTCGGCGGTACTTATACACTGAATACCGTAGATAATAGTCAGGTAAACAAGGTTGACATTGAAGCACATACGGTCGATACCCTCGCAAAGGGGAAAGAGACCGCAAGTATGATTCATGACAACAAATGGTTGCCTGCTGATTTCTGGCGTCCTGATGGTTTCACTGACCAGCAGTGTGCTCAGAAACACACTACTATCACCCTTACCCTGCACGCGGCAGATTACAACTGGTCCGGATATTATTTCCGTATCGTTGCAAGCTATCGCTTTAACGAAAAGAGAACCAAGGTCGAGAACTCCTACAGCGCAATCGGCGATGCTGACAATGCAGGGTTCGATACTTCCCGTTATGGCCTGTTGCAGGTCGATGCACCTTTCGTTTCCGCAACTATGCTGGAAGCCCGTGCATTGATGATGCAGGAGCATAACAGCGAGGGCGATGCGACTGGCGATTTTGGTCAGAATTACTGGTCTGTTGAGACAACGCAGGACCAAGTAGATAACTGGAATGCCAGCAGAGGTGGTTCCAATAACCCGTTGATTTCCGATAAGAACGTGGCCGTTTATACAACGACTATCACATTCTCCCCCGGCAAATTGACGGAATCCGGAAACCGTATTCTTACCCCTGTATTGCAGTGGGGATTCCAAGACGACTTGAATTCGGAATCCATCGACTATAAGCCTGTCATTGCCCCCATCAATATCAACGGGTATGCAAATGGCGGAAACGGATTGACCACCGAAAACTACAAAGACTGGGCAAATATCGTCAAAACCAGATACGACATCAATACAGATGACAGTTCTGTAATGAAGCAGGTCGTGGACGCAATCGAAACTGAACACTCTGGTTCTCCGTTCGGCAAGTTCACCGCCTACATCACAATTGACGACATCAAACCCGTTGAGGATACGATGTTGAATGGTCAGCCGTTTGACATCAACAGTGCATATGCTAAGTGGAGCATTACCACGAGCCTGCACATTGAATCCGCAACGAACCCGATGGACTTCGGTACTGAGCACTTCTATTTCCAGTGCAAACCATATCTGGAATACATTCGCGGCTACAACAGCACGAAATTGAAGAGCCAGACCATCACAAATACCCTTGCTCATAACTTTGACTATGTGAACGGCGGTATCGATGAAGATAACACCGACACTGGCGCAGAGTTGTGGCTGGATTACAATATCAGTATCCATGCAAACGAGCGCAATCTTGTTAGTTGCGGCGTCGATAAGCACTCTATCTTCGCGTATCCCGAACTGACAATCGAAGCGCCTAATGGACTTCGGTACATTATGTCCCGCTATCAGATTGTGAATGAGTTCCCGTACGGCAAGCACAGAGACACTTCTCGTACCGTGTTCAGCCAGAGCGACCATCTGAGTGTTAACCTCAATACCCCGTATCAGGGACAAATGACAACCGTTACTCGCTATGACATGAACGGCAATCCTTCTCAGATTGATGTTCAGGGCAAGACGATGGCTGAACTTGGCATTTCTCTCGATGAACGCGGATATCTGGACAAGAACAACGAGGACTATGCGCCTTATCTGGACCACGGCTATGCATTATGGTCCGATTATTCTTACCCGAAGGAAATCTGGCAGTGGTTCTGGCGCAATGCTATCCAGTATCATTGCTACGACATGGAAGAGTTTGACGGCACCAACGAACAGGTTTTCTTCTACATCGATGAAAAGAATGTTCGTGCGGCCGACAAGTCGTTCAAAGCCAATGACGGAAACAATCCCACTTCTTCTTGGACCGCTCCGTTCGATGCAACCTATCAGATTGACCTGTGGGGTGCTGGCGGCGGCAATGCAAGCATGACAGATGGTATCAGCGGCAACTCCGGCAGCCACACCATTATCACAGCAGACATTAAGGAAGGCACGACCCTCTACTTTGTCGCTGGCGGTGCAGGCGGTGGCGGTTCCGGTGGTGGTTCCGGTGGCGGTTCTACCGGCAGTGGTTCCGGTGGTTCCGGTGGCTATAACGGCGGTGGTTCCGGTGGTGTCGGCGCAGTGTTCTATGACTGCTATAAAGGGGGAGGCGACCCTGACCACAGCTACCACAGCAATTCTCCCATAGGCTTTGGCGGCGGTGGTGGCGCTACCACGGTTGCTTTTGGCCTTATCGGCGATGGACAGCTGAAGAACTACGGTGACGGTTCGTCGATGTTCGGCGTTGCTGGCGGTGGTTCCGGTGCTGCGATAATTTCCGGCAACGGATACACCACGCGCGGTGTCGGCGGTTCTGGTTCAAACAACAGTGGTCAGCGTTATCACTGTGCATTAAAGGAAGACAAGGTCTTCAGCGACGGCTACGAATACCATCATGGCGATGTCTGTGGCTGGACTTACAGTGGCACCCACAGCAGTGATATCAAAATGCAGCGAGAAGATGAGGAAGGCTACAACAATACGCTGCACGAAAACGGCGGCGGTTCTGGTTGGCAGTCTGCTTCTACCGATGGTGCATTGCGTGGTTCTTCTTATGCCGCTTCTGTTGGTGCAAACCTTGACAACGGCAACATCATCATTAAAGCAAACGTCACTGGTGCAAATCAGCTGAATGACGGTGCCGGTTCCGGTATTGGTCAGGCTGGTCGTGCAAAAATCAAGGTCGTTGACCTGAATAAGCGTCTGTATCGTCGCGTTGGCAAGAACGCAATGGATATTGGCTTCGAGGATGCAAACGAATGCACTCCTACTCGTGCCAAGGTCATGCTGACTGTTGCTAACAAGATGTACGACGGCAACCAGTTGACTGTTACCGCACACGTTGTATGGGACGGCGATACCGATGCAGGTATCGATGAACAGGAAATCCTGCGCGGCGTAAACATCACCTATTCGAACAACGAATCTCCCAACATCACATATCCTACCAACGCTACTACCGATAGCAAGAAGAAGCCTCTCGTTCGTACCGGCTCCTACACTGCTACGGCAACCTACACGGGCAAATACGAGGTCACCTTCTGCTGGGAGAACACAAAACCCGGCAGAACCTATGTAGTCCGTGGCGAAAGCACTACACCTGATGAATATGTATCCGGCAACGGTAATGTCGTTTATTTCGATATTTACCCGCGTCCGCTGCATCTTTACAGCTATGACAACAATAAGATTTACGACAATATCAGCACCGCAAAGGTATCTGATATTAAAATCAAAGCAGCAACTGCTGATTCCGGTATTGTTCACGGCGATACTGTCGCGCTGAACAGTACACTGGCTTACGGCTATTATTGCGAAAACTATGCTCCTGAGGACTTCGCAAAAACGAGTTTCAGAGAGTCCATCCACACGGGTCTGCACAGTATCAAGACCGTTACGATTCTTGAACTGATTAACAACCCGTTCGACAACTATTATATTGCAAGTGAAGATTTCACTGGTACCATCAATCCTCGTCCTCTGTATGTCCACAGTCAGTATCATGATGTGAACAAATACAAGTGGAACTACGATGGTAACTCCAATGATATCGGAAACGGCAAGTATCTGACCGACACGACTGTCTACGATAATCAGAATGTGACTATCGAGCAGGCATATGAAATGATTCTTGCTGGTAAACAGGAAAACATCGATATTACCCGCTATACCAAGACCGAACAGGATAACTACCAGAACACGGTAGTGAATCCGAACAACATCAAGGTATATGATTCCTACTACAACGCCAATATTGGTGAAGAAGGACAGGGAAATATCTATATTGATAATATCACCAACTACGATTCCGTTGAACTGAATGCTCAGACCTATGTTGGTTCTTATGCTGACAGCAATGCTGGCGAACAGCTGACCGGGTATGATGCAAACGGCGACAATGGTGTCATCAAGGAAGACCGTTACAATGGTCTTTCGACGAATACGATTCGCCATCTGCCGTATTCTGTAAAGTACAGCTACAGCACGACCACCCCGCAGGTTGGTCAGAAGATGACTGTTACGATTGCAGTAACGAACAAGGATACCGGATATGGTCTGGCAGCGCAGAACAATTATGTTGCTCCTGTTGCTATTCAGAACCTGCGTTTGAAGAGCAGATTTGCAGGTAATGGTCCCATCACCCTGAAATCCACAAATGGCATTCGTATGAACCAGCAGGGCACAGAGTTCTACATTGACACGATTCCGGTTGGCGGAACCGTAAACATCGTATTCGAGTACACCGTACAGGATATTGATGATACGAACGCACTGGTGCGTGACATTGAACAGAACAATGAAATGTACCTTGTGAACAACAACTACAACGACTACTATATCGCAGACAAGACTTTCAGCGGTGGTATTTACCGTACGACGCTGCGTGCGCAGGTCAAGAGCGTAAGCACCACTTATGGACATGGCTTCAAGAATATCAAACTTCCGTATGCAGACGATGTCTACTACTGGAATAAGGGTTCTGATAGCTGGCTGACCATGGAAGGTCTGGTCGAAGACCATAAGACCGCTTCTTCGGACGACGAAAAACTCGACCTGAAAGCGAAAAAGACAAACAATTATCAGAGTAAATTCGTATACAATGTAGTACCGAGTGAGACGACGGATGCTGGTTCTTACCCTGTATCTTACATTGGCCTGAACGAGTTCAACTATGATGTATTGAAGAACTATGTTGTCACGGAAGACCCCGGTTCTATCGAGGTCAAGCCCCGCAAGATTATGATTTCCGTTGACGAAAGCCAGAAGATTTACGGTACAACGAACCCGTTCTTCAACTCCACATTCAAGGTTCTTGGCACAGATGACCAAGGCAATGAACTGGATGTTTCGGACGAAAACAACTGGACCGTTCTGGGCGATGACGCTACCGTTGATTACAACAACATGCATCTGATTGGTAATGATACCATCGGTAATGTGGTTGAAGTCGTAAACGGTGCTTCTCGCACCGCTCTGGCATTCAAGAACGGCACTTCTAATCTGCCTTATCTGACAACCGCTACACAGAGCAGTGATGTAATCTATCAGACGGATGTTCCCGAAGAAGAATGTGTTTACTGCTTGGAGAAATACAACGAAATGCACAAGGGTCATGAGCATTATCATGACGGCGACCACCCGCATACCCATGTTCCCGTAAATGGATATCCTGTATCCGTGAACGAAAACACCGGTTACGGCAATACTCTTGGCATCAAGACCGTCACGAACAGTGAAGGACAGGTAGTTTCCAACTACGAACTCGTTTATGAGTCCAATGTTCTGAAAGTACATCCTCGTCTGATTCGCATTGCGGCTCTGGATGCAACGAAAGCATACGGCGGCACGGAACCCGCATTGAAGTGGACTGTCGATGGCGAAATCATTAAGCCTACCAGCGAAATGCTCGGCATCAAGGCAGTTCGTGACAGCGGCGAGAATGTCCGTGACGAAGGATATACCATCCGTATTTCTTACGAAAAGAGCACAGCAAGCAACTATATCGTCGAAACGAACGACGCTAAGATGACCATTACGCCTGTCCCGCTGACAATCGTATTTGGTAATCAGGAGCGTTACTACGGCGAAGATAACAAAAACGACTACACGCTGACCGTTGTTGGCTTGAAGCACGGCGATACTGCTGATGTTGCTTTGAAGAATAACGATGGCGCAACCGCGAAGGTTCTTGAAACCGCAAAGAATGTTCTGAGCGATTACATCAACCTGACTTACAACAAGTACACCGATGTCGGTTCCAATTACTTGTATGGCGATAAGAGTTACTGCGAAGAGCATACGATTCTCGTACCTCGTGAAAACGCAGATGGCGGTTATAACTATACGATTGCGAACTACACGCCCGGTGTTCTGACTATCAAACCTCGTCCGATGCTGCTGGAAGTCACTGGCTGGCAGAAGGAACTGGGCGATGCTGATAAGGTTCAGGACTTCACCCTGACCGATATGATTACCCATAATTCCGTAAATGGTCAGCAGAAGCTCGGCGCAGGCAGCCGCATCACGGATGCAAGCGTTGTTGTGAACCCCGATAAGGTTCCCATCGTCTTCAATCTGGTTCGTGCAGAGGGTGAAGAAGTCGGTTCTTATCCCGTCTACTCCACGCCGCAGGACCGTCAGATTGGAAACCTCGCAGCAAATGACCAGAAACAGCTTGAGCTGGATAACCCGAACTATGACTTTGAATATCGTTACGCAAACGACCTCATTGTCAAGCGTCAGGGTCTGATGATTACCGTGGATGATAAGGTTCGCTATTACGGCGACCGTGTCAACCGCTTCTACGATGGTTCTTCCGATTACACATATCATGTGTTCAAGGTAGAAAACGGCGAAGCTGTTGAAATCACGGCAGAAGAGGCAGGACTCAATACCTCCACCTTCACCTTCACGCATCTGGATACGCAGACCAGTTCCAGCGGAACCTACAAGAATTGCATCAGCCTGTCCGGTGTCCACAGCACCATCTATGATGATGACGACATCACGATTACAGCTGGCAACCTGACTATCATTCCTCGCCCCGTTTCCGTTATTGCTGCGGATAACACCAAGGTTTACGGCGACGCTGACCCCGAATTGAAGTACACGCTCCATGACGGTGTCCGTGGCGAAGATGGCAACTACTACATTGAGTACGCGAATGGCCCTGTTCTCACCGAGAAGGAAGGCGCGGATGTGCCTGTCCAGCCCGGCGACCTCGAAGGTACAGGCGTGACTCGTGAACCCGGTGAGGATGTCTGGACTGGCGAGCATTCGTTCGGCAAGGCTTACGCCATTAACGCCAACGATATCAGCCCTGTCAGCAAGGATGGTATCACCAACTACGTTATTACCATGGAGAATGGCAACTTTACGATTACTCCGGCTGAGCTGGTTGTTACCGTAAAGGGTGGCTATTCCAAGACCTATGGCGAAGAGAATCCCGCATTTGATGCCGATATTACCGGCTTCAAGCGTGATGACACGAAGGAAACCGTTCTGAACGGTGAACTTGGCTTCGCTACTCTGTGCTTCGACCTGTCTGACGCTGGCAAGTACATCGTAACTGCTGGCAACAACAACGAGGATGCGGTGAACCCGGATTGCGTTGTTCTGGAAGACGGTGAAGAGCATATCGGCTCCACTTTCGAAGTCAAGAGCAACACAAACTTCGAGAAGAACTATGTTATCCGCTATGTCAATGGCGATATCACTGTCAATCCGAAGGAACTGATTGTTCGTATTGACCATAAGGTCAAGACCTACGGCACCGTTGACCCGGCATTTACCTTCCATTACGAAGACAATGCTGGCAATGTGATTGGCCTGATTGACCCCGAAAACAGCCCGCTGAATGTTGAGTTGTACCGCACCAAGGGTGAGAATGTTGTGCGCGGCGATGTCACTGCAGCAGATTCTCTCAATAAGTGGGGAACTACCCTCTATGATGGTGATTACCTCATTTCCGCAAAGTACGATACAAACAACAAGAACTATGCCGTTACCGTATACGATGGTTCTCTGAAAATCATCCCCGCAACGCTCACTGTTACGGTCGATGGCGGATACAAGACCACCTACGGCGATGAGATTCCCGAATTCACTTATTCCATCACAGGTTTTGTCGGTCGTGACGTTAAGGACGAAACCGGCACTGGTATCAAGGACGATGAATCCAAGGTCTCCGGCACTGCTACAATGTACTGCAACGATAACGCTGGCAAACCCGTAACGAATAAGACGAAAGTTGGTAATTATCCCATCAACTACGATAGACAGCAGTTGGTCGCTGACAACAGCAATTACAAGTTTATCTATGTTGGCGGTGACCTGACGATTGGTAAGAAACCTATCCATGTGAAGGCAGATGACCAGCAGAAGGTTTACGGAGAGAAAGACCCCGACCCGCTGACTTGGACGATTACTGACCCCGAAGAACTGGTCAATCCCGGTGACGAAGACTTCTTCGATATCACCACAAAGCGTCCCGGCGCTGATACTGATGACGGTGAGCAGGTAGGCAAGTATCCCATCACCATTGATGGCACTGACCCGTCCGGCAACTACGAAATCATTACCACTCCCGGAACTCTGACCATTGTTCCTGCAACCATCGTTGTTACAGTTATTGACGACGAAAAGTATTTCGGCGAAGATAACCCGACACCCAACGTAACCATTACCGGCTATAAGCGTGGTGACACCATCGATGATATCGGTGGTAAAGATGCGCTCAAGACCAAGACTGATGCAGAGAAGTGGAGCCCTGTTGGTGAATATCCTGTATCTGCCAAGGATTCTACTTTCCATAACCCGAACTACGATTTCGTTTACATCGATGGTAAGTTGACCGTCAAACCCTTGATTATTAACATCAAGGCAGAAGACGACCGCAAGACCTACGGTGATAACGACCCCGATAAGTTCAATGTTTCCTATACGCTCACGAACGAGAAGGATGAGCCTTACACTCCGGATAAGGACCTGCGCGATTATATCGACCGTGCCCTGAATCTGGATGCAGCTCGTGTTCCGGGTGAGAATGTTCGCACTGAGAACCCCGGCTATTCCATTGTTCCTACCTATACCGAGGTAGATAATATTGAGATTGGCACAGTAACTCCCGGACATTTCTTCATTGACCCGCGTGAGGTAACCATTACTGCAAACTCCGCAGAAAAGGTATATGACGGCACTCCGTTGACGGAACCCGGCTATACCTACGCTCCGGAACTCGTAGATAACGACCTGCTTGGCATTCACGATAAGATGGATTCTGTGACCGTAACCGGTTCTCAGACCGAAGTGGGTTCCAGCAAGAACGTTCCCAGCGATGCAGTTATCATCAACACAGAAGATGGCAGCGGCAGCAATGCCAACTACATCATCAAGTATGTGGATGGTACTCTGACCGTTCGCGATAAGGAAATTGTCTCTATCGAGAAATCTGCTGACCGTGAACGCGCTACGGATTACGATGTGATTCGCTACACGATTACCGTTACGAATGCGACCAGTCATGACCTGCACAACGTCATCGTTAAAGATACCAACAACTTCGTTGGTGTTCCTGTCCTGTCTCAGGCAAACGGTGTAACCTATGATGCAGAGAAGGGCGAGTTCGTTATCGCAGAGATTTCCCATCTGCGCGATGAAACCCATACCAATGCCGTAACGTTCACCTATACCTACACGGTAGACCCGACCGACCACGGCACCAACAACAACGATATCCTCGAAAACAACGCCAAGATTACCGATATGAAGGTAGTCGAGAGCTATACTGAGAACCCTGATGGCAGCACCACTCCGAACTATACCGAGCCTAACAAGGATTGGTTGGTTGAGACTCCTGATGTTGATGTGGAAATCATCCGTCAGAATCTGACCATCGAAAAGAGTGCTGATAAGACTGAGGCTGGCGTAGGTGATGTCGTCACTTACACGCTGAAAGTCACCAATACGGGCAACACGAAGCTTGAAAATGTTGTCGTAAAGGATACGAACAACTTTATGGGCGAGCCTATCGAGAACACGAAGCTCCACTTCGGCTATCGTGTCAACGATGATGGAACATGGACAATCACCAGCCTTGGCGTTGGTAAGTCCGTAACCATCACCTATAAGTACACGGTTGTTGCAGATGACCTCGCAAACGGCAAGCTGGATAACATTGCTACCGCAACGATTCCTGCTCGCGAAGACCCGACTATTCCTGAGAAACCTGTCGATTCCAACGAAGTAATCGTGCCGCTGTACTACAAGCACCTGACAATTGTCAAGTCTGCTGACCGCGACCACGCTTATCCCGGCGAAGTCGTCAAGTATCAGGTCACTGTCACGAACGACGGCACTGTCGATATGACGAATGTTACCGTCTCCGATGACACCAATGCTCTGGGTATGTTTATCGTCTCTACCGGCGACGGATATACCTATAACCCCGAAACCAGATTGTTCACCATTCCTGCTCTGAATGTCGGTGATTCCGTTACTCTGAATTACCTGTATATTGTGCAGAACGGTGACCCCGAAACGATTATCAACGTAGCTACTGCTCACGCTCCCAAGAATCCCGATACTGAGATTCCGGGTGACAAGGACATCGAAGAACCTTCTAAGCCTGTTGAGGTTGATGTGCTCCGTGATGAACTGACCATCGTAAAGAACGCTGACAAGAGCTTCGTTGATATGAACGGCAATGACACGACCGTAACCTATACTCTGACCGTTAAGAACAGCGGCAATACCAAGCTGACGAATGTTATCGTTACCGATACATCCAACGGCAACGGCACTGTCGAGTATACTGGCGATTTGATGTATGACGGAAACGGCAAGTGGATGATTCCTGAGCTGAACGCAGGCGAATCCGTTGAAATCACTTATATCTACACTGCTGTGGCAGAGGACATGAACCTCGATAACGGTAACATCGTGAATACGGCTGTTGCTGAGGGCAAGAACCCCGACAACAAGACTGTTACGAGCGACCCCGATACTGAGACTGTCCATGTAGGCGAAGTGCCTGACCGCGATATTCGCGTTGTGAAGACTTCTCTTGAATCCAGTGTGATGATTGGCGATACCATTCACTACACCATTACCGTTACGAACAACGGTACAATGGCTGCTCAGAATGTAGTTGTGCGCGACTTCAATGATGGCATTGGTGAAATCAATGCTGCAAGTTCCGACAAGTACACCTATGACGCAGCGACTCATTCCTTCACCATCGCAGAAATTGCGGCTGGTGAGGTCGTTGAGATTCCTGTCACCTATACCGTACAGGAAGGCGACAAGGATGTCGTGAACAATGCTGCTGTTGAGATTCCGGAAGTTCCCGAAATCGAGAAGAAGGCAGATAAACAGACCGTAGTGGTTGGCGAAGGGGTGACTTACACCATTACCGTTACCAATACGACTAACGAGACCAAGACGAATGTTGAGGTCAAGGATACGAACAACTTCACGGGCGTTATCACGCCTGCCGAAAACACTGATGTTGTAAGCTATATTGGCGACAAGGTCTGGAATATTTCTTCTATCGGCGCTGGTGAGAGCGTAGACATTGTCTACACCTACACGGTAATGAATGAAGATGCTCCCAATACCATGCTTGTCAATAACGCCGAAATGACATATGTGACGGATTCTGGCAAGGTAAAGATTCCTTCCAATGAGGTTGATATCCCTGTCATCCCCGAAACTCCCACGCCGGAACATGTCGGACCCACCGTTGTAAAACAGGCAGACAAGGCCATTGCAAACATCGGCGATACGGTGCATTACACTGTCGTCATGCACAACAATGACACTGTTGACTATGTGAATGCAGCGCTGCATGACAAGAACAACTTCAACGGCGTTATCACGAATGTCAAGAACGGCACTCTGGAATCTGCATCTGCCGGTTCCGCAGTCATCAAGGTCGGCACTATCCCGGCTGGCAAGACTGTCACGGTAGAGTATGATTACATTGTGCTGAACACAGATGCCGGTAAGGGTCAGGATACTTACAACGAACTGAAGAATGTGGCTACGCTGCATTACTGGTTCGCTGACGAAGACCAGACTCCTGAGAATGAAAAGACGAAGCCTTCTAACGAGGTCACCGTCAAGGTTCCCGGCAGTGATGTACCTGTTCCTGTCAACCCGCCCGAGGGCAAGTTGAAAGTCGAGAAATTCGTAGACAAGAAGAGTGCTTCTGTTGGCGATATGCTGCATTACACCGTTAAGGTGTCTAATGTTGGCGATGGCGAACTGAAAAATATTCTGGTCGAAGACTTCTTCGATGGACACGGTAAACTCAACTACATCCCGGCTGTCGGTGTTGTAGTGAACGGTGATGGCACTTACACCATCAACAAACTGCCTGCCGGTACATTCATGGAGCTCCGCTTCACCTATGTTATCGTGGAAGGCGATGAGCCTGAGGTCCTGAACGCCGCTGTCGTCACGACACCGCCCGTTGACCCGCCGCTCGAACCCACCAAGACGGCTGACAAGAAGTTCGCATTTGTCGATGAAATCGTGACTTACACCATCAGCGTGTATAACCCCGATACCAAGGCAAAGACGAATGTCACTGTCAAGGATACCAATAACTTTGTTGGCAGCATCAATGCCGCCAATACAGACAAGTACACCTATAACGGCGATAATACTTGGACGATTCCGGAAATCGGAGCAGGGGAGACCATCGACATTACCTATACCTACACGGTACAGAGCAATGATGAGAAACTCCTCGAGAACAAGGCTGATGTGACGTATTCCGAGAACGGCGATACCGTGAAACTTAATACGCCGACTGTCGATGTGGTCGTACCCGATAAGGGCACTGTCTCCATCCACAAGGAAGCGGACAAGAAGATGGCAAAGCCGGGTGAGGTCGTCACCTACAATGTCACCGTTACCAACAACAAAGGCTTCGATGTTCACGATGTTGTAGTAACCGATGCTAATAACTTCGCTGGTGAAATCACTGGCGTTGACGGCGCAGATTACACCTTCGAGAACGGCGAGTTCCATATCGCTGAGATTGCCGCAGGCGCTTCGGTCACTCTGACCTACACCTACACGGTTGAAATTGGTGATGTGCCTACTCAGATTCTGGAAAACATCGCTACGGCTGATGTTCCCGGAACGAATCCCGAAGACCCGAACAACCCCGGTCACGGTAAAGACCCGAACAAGCCTATCGATAACGATGAGAAGATTCCTTCGAATCCTGTCGATGTTGAGGTTCCGGGTTCCGAGACTGAAACCAAGATTCCTGACCTTGTTCTGACAAAGAGTGTGGATAAGAATGAAGCCGTTGTCGGTGATACTCTGAACTACACGATTACTGTCAAGAACAACGGCAAGGGCGATGCTGAGAATGTCACAGTCAAGGACTTCTTCGACGGCAAGGGCACACTGAACTTCGTGGCTATGGATGGCGTCACCGATAACGGTGACAACACCTACACGATTGCAAGCGTCAAGGCTGGCGAGAGCGTAACGCTCGACTTCACTTATGTGGTGGTTGACGGTGACGCACCTGAGGTTCTGAACGCGGCAGTCATCACAACTCCCGAACCGCCCACGGATATTGTGAAGAGCGCAGACAAGCATATCGCTAAGGTTAATGAGATTGTTACCTACACCATTACGGTGAAGAACAATTCCAAGGACACCTTGACGAATCTGCTGGTAAGCGATACGAACAACTTCAAGGGCGAAATCGAAGCCAAGGATGGCAAGGGCTACACCTACAACGGTGATAAGACTTGGACCATCGCAACGCTCGAATCCGGCAAGTCCATCGACATTACCTACACCTATACGATGCAGGCAAGCGATGAAACTGTCATTGAAAACACTGCCGATGTGCGTTATAGCTACAACGGTACTGACTACGCTATTCCGTCCAACCCCGTCGAAGTCGAGAAGCCTAACGATGGTGTCGTTACCATCTTTAAGACTGCCGACAAGACCAAGGCTGAACCGAACGAGGTCGTTACCTATACAGTTACGATTCACAACGGTAAGGATTACGACATCAAGAATGTCCGTCTGACTGACGCGAACAACTTCGCGGGCAAGATTGAGGGAGTTGACGGTGCTGGCTACAAGTTCATCAACGGCGAATTTGTCATTGACAAGATTCCTGCTGGCGGTGACGCAGTGGTCCGTTATACCTACACAGTCCAGATTGCCGATGTTCCGACCAAGATTCTTGAGAATGTTGCAACGGCTCATGTTCCCGGCAAGAACCCCGGCGACCCTGATGAGGAGATTCCTTCCAACAAGGTCGATGTTGAGGTTCCCGGTGACGGCACGCATGTTGATGTGCCGGAAGGCAAACTTGAAATCGTTAAGAGTGTAGATAAGGCAGAAGCCAAGGTTGGCGATACGCTGAACTACACGATTACGCTGGCGAATGTTGGCGGACAGGCAGTCAAGAACGCTGTCGTCAAGGATTTCTTTGACGGTAACGGTGTCCTGAACTTCGTTCCGATGGACGGTGTGACGGATAACGGTGATTACACCTACACGGTTGCGAATGTGGAGAAGGGTCAGAGCATTACGCTCCGCTTCACTTACACGGTCGTTGCCGGAGATGCGCCGATGGTCCTGAACGCTGCTGTTGTGAAAGACCCGACTCCTCCCGTTGACATCGAGAAGACCGCAGACAAGCATGTGGCAATGGTCGATGAAGTCGTCAACTACACCATCACGGTGAAGAACACGACTGATAAGACCGTTACCGACCTGCTGGTCAGCGACACCAACAACTTTACAGGTGCAATCACCTCTAAAGACAACGCCAAGTACACCTACAATGGCAACCATACTTGGACTATCCCCAGCATCAAGGCTGGTGAGAGCATCGATATTCTCTACACCTATACGGTGAAGACTACCGACCCCTCTACGCTGGTCAACGAAGCTGATGTTCGCTACACGACCGATGACGGCGAGTATGTCATCAAGGCAGACCCCGTTGAAGTCGTTGTCCCGAAGGATGGCGAAGTTACGATTGTCAAGAGCGGTGACAAGAAGATTGCAGAGCCCGGTGAGGTCGTGACCTACACGGTTACGATTCACAACGGCAAGGCTCATGACATCACCAACGTGGTCGTAAGCGATTCCAACAACTTTGCTGGAACGATTACAGGCTCGAATGGTGTCGGCTACAAGTTCGTTGACGGACACTTTGTAATCGACAAGATTGCTGCAGGTGCAGACGCTGTTTTGACCTACACCTACACGGTGCAGATTGCAGATGTACCCACTCACATTCTGGAAAATGTTGCCACGGCACATGTGCCCGGCACGAATCCGGAAGACCCTGAAAATCCCGGACACGGCAAGGACCCGGATAAACCTATTGACCCCGATACGGACATTCCGTCCAATAAGGTCGAAGTGGAAGTCCCCGGTTCCGAAGTTGAGACCGAGATTCCGGAAATCTCTATTACCAAGTCTGTAGATAAGCCTACTGCCAAGATTGGTGATACGCTAAACTACACCGTCACTGTCAAGAACGGCGGTAACGCGGATGCTGAGAATATCCTGATTAAGGATTTCTTTGACGGAAACGGAACGCTGAACTTCAAGGCCATGGATGGTGTGACAGATAACGGAGACAACACCTACACTATTTCTACGGTCAAAGCAGGGGAGAGCGTAAAGCTTCGTTTCAGCTATGTTGTAGTTGAAGGAGACGAACCTCTCGTACTGAACGCCGCAGTAATCAAAGACCCGACACCGCCTATTGATGTCGAGAAGGAAGCCGACAAGCACATTGCAAAGGTAGATGAGGTTGTAACCTACACGATTTCCGTGAAGAACACCACTTCTGAGCCTGTTGACAATGTAACTGTCACCGATACTAACAACTTCAAGGGCGAAATCAAGGCTGAAAACGCTGACAAGTACACTTACAATGGCAATAAGACGTGGACTATCCCGACTATTGCCGCTGGCGAGACCATCTATATCACCTACACCTATACGATGCAGGCTGAGGATGCCACCGTCATCGAAAACATTGCAAATGTGACTTACAGCAAAGATGGCACAGATTACAATATCCCCTCTAACCCCGTCGATGTCGAAAAGCCCGATGATGGTGTTGTCACCATCCGCAAGGCTGCAGATAAGACAAAGGCTGAGCCGGGTGAGGTTGTAACCTATACCGTCACGGTTCATAACGGAAAGAATCACGACATCGAAAACGCTCGTCTGACCGACACCAACAACTTTGCTGGCGAAATCGTAAGCGTTGACGGTGCAGATTACACATTCGAGAACGGCGAATTCACAATCAATAAGATTCCCGCAGGCGGTGATGTGGCTATTCACTACACCTATACGGTTGAAATTGCTGATGTGCCCACGCAGATTCTCGAAAACATTGCAACAATCCATGTTCCCGGCACGAATCCCGAAGACCCGAATAATCCGGGTCACGGTAAAGACCCCGAGAAACCCATTGACCCCGATACGGAGATTCCGTCCAACAAGGTTGATGTGGAAGTTCCCGGCTCTGAAACCGAAACAGAGATTCCTGTAATCGAAATCACCAAGTCCGTTGATAAGGCAGAAGCCAAGGTTGGCGATACGCTCAACTATACGGTTACTGTCGCCAACAAGGGCACGGCTGATGCGGAAAATGTTGTGGTCGAAGACTTCTTCGATGGCAACGGAACGCTCAACTTTGTGCCTATGGATGGCGTTGCGGATAACGGCGACAACTCCTATACCATCAGCACTGTAAAGGCTGGCGAGAGCGTAACGCTTAACTTTACCTATGTGGTAGTTACCGCTGATGCTCCTAAGGTCCTGAACGCTGCTGTTGTGAAAGACCCGACACCGCCTATCGATGTTGAAAAGGATGCCGATAAGTATATTGCCAAGGTAACGGATGTTGTGACCTACACCATTACGGTGAAGAATACGACAGACGAAACCGTAAACGATATCACTGTCGCAGACCATAACAACTTTGCGGGTGATGTTACGGCTGAGAGTTCTAACCGCTATACCTATAACGGAGACGGTACTTGGACTATCGGTTATCTGGATGCCGGTGAGGCTCTTGATATCGTTTATACCTATACGGTAGAGACGACCGATGAGAGCGTTATGGAAAATAGCGCAACCATCAAGTACACGCACGATGGTGAGCAGTATAATATCCCGTCCAATACAGTCGATGTGAAGAAGCCTGATGATGGCGTTGTCACCATCTGGAAGTCTGCAAACAAGACTGTCGCAAAGCCGGGTGAGACTGTCACCTATACCGTAACGGTACACAATGGCAAAAACCACGATATTCAGAATGCTACTCTGACTGACGAGAATAACTTCTCCGGAAGCATCTTCGCAGTGGATGGCACTGGCTATCACTATGAGAATGGTGTATTCACCATCGATACGATTCCTGCTGGCGGCGATGTAGTCATCCACTATGCTTATACTGTCGGCATCGCCGATGTGACTACGCACATCCTTGAAAACGTAGCGACAATTCATGTTCCCGGTACGAACCCCGAAGACCCGGAGAATCCGGGACAGGGCAAAGACCCGACGAAACCGATTGACCCTGATACGGATATTCCGTCCAACAAGGTCGATGTGGAAGTTCCGGGTTCCGGTACGGAAACTGATATCCCGCTCGAGAAGAGCCTCACGATTGTGAAGAGCGCCGATAAGACGAAAGTCAATGTCGGTGAAACCATCAATTATCGTGTGGTAGTAACCAATACCGGTGAGGTAGACCTTGTCAATGTAACCGTAAAGGACAACAATGACGGCGCAAGCCATATTGAGGCCAAGAACGGTGATGGATATACTTACGATAGCGCAACGACAACGTTCACTATTGCTCGTATCCCTGTTGGCGAATCCTTCACTCTGACCTATTCTTATGTTGCCGTTGACGCGGATGCCGGACACGATGTCATTAACGTGGCTGTCGCTAAGGCTCCGGGTCAGAATCCCGAAGACCCCGAGAATCCGGGTCATGGTAAGGACCCGTCCAAGCCGATTGATGAAGATGTAGAGAAACCTTCCAACGAGGTGAAAGTCCCTGTTGTGAAGCCCTCTACTCCCACAACGCCTGACGAGCCTAAACCGACTCCGACTCCCGACAACCCGAAGCCCACTCCGACCCCTGTTCCTACTGAGAAGCCCAAGACCCCGCCGATTGGCTGGCTCGATATCTTCAAGGTAGACGGCAAGCCCTTCTCCCTCTTCTCTATCTTCACGAGCAACAAGAAGACGGGTATCGGATTTGCACAGAGCATTGTTGGTCTGGTAGCAATGGTTGGCATTGGCGTCGCTGCTCTGGTGGTAGTAAACCACAAGCGCAAGAAGGACGAAAACGACAACAAAGATAACCATAAGGATGATTCCGCTGAATAAGCGGTAAAACAATAGAGCGGTGGTTCGAAAGAGCCGCCGCTCTTTTTTTTGCATAAAAAACTTCTGTTTTTCAGAATTATTATTGACCGCTGCTGCAAAGTGAGTAATATAATAGATATAAATACAGCATCAAATTTTTCAGAATAAATAATAGTCAAGCAGGTTCTGTGTTAATGTTTCAGCCATCCATGTCCATACGAAATACGATTATGCGCTCATGGGTGGCCTTTTTGTGCCGAAATTTTTGATTGACTTTTATGTCTTTTTGTGGCATATTGTAAATATGCAATTTGATAGCCTGTGTTTTGATATACTTTCTTATCTACAATCAAGGCTGCACACTAGGGAGTAGGTAAGGGTGTATATAAATCCGACTGTGGTCAAGCCACAGAACACTCACATTATTAGGAGGACAACTAACATGCAGAAACCTCGTAAGCGGTTTTTGAGTGCGATTGTCGCCGTAGCAATGTGCCTGTCTCAGTTTGCTCCTGTCACTGCTTATGCAGTAGAGAGCGCGAGTGGAATCACGCAGAGTGAGGAAGCTCCGAAGGAAACTGATGCGCTCAGCACTACGACAACAAACTCCGACTCTTCCGCTACTACTCCCGCGCCGAAAAGCGATGTTACCGACACAGCAAGTTCCGCGTCCAACGATACTTCTGTAACGAGCAATGTTGCTTCTGAGGCTACAAGTCAGGCAGGGGCCGAGACGACCACTGCCTCCGCAAACAGTGCTGCCTCTGATACTGGTGCAAGCACCAGCACTTCCAGCGAAGCTTCTACCACTGGCAGCAACATCAGCGAAGCGGCACAGGCATTTATCGATGCGGCCAACGCTCTCGTAAGCCGTAAAGATGAAATTCTGACTGCTGCAAACAACTTCGGCCTTGCAAGCAAGGCATGGCAGGCTGACAAGGAAAATGCGGTTCTTGATGCGATGGTCACGCGTCGCACTGAGGAACTGGATGCAGTTTATGACTGGGAACCCATTGAGGACATGTATTATTCTCTGAGCGAGGATGAGCAGGTCGCCGAGCCCGTCATGAATGCATACCTTGATATGTCTGACCTGTATCTGCAGGTTTGTGACCGTCAGGAAAACCCCGTAGACACAAGCGGTGCCAGCGCATTTGGTGGCGGCGGTTCAACCACTGTCATCGGTGACTATCAGGCAATCACTGCCGCTGAGACTGGTAAGCAGATTGCCGCTGGTACTGGTATTCAGTACACCAAGATTGGCGGTCAGGAAAACGTTATTCGTATCCTGCCCCAGACTGTTACCTACACCTACGGTGATTCCTTCAAGTCCAAGGGCCTGACCATCGAATACAGCACTGCTGATTCCCGTACTTCTCAGGAAGTTGAAAAGGATATTCAGGCAGCTATCGACGGTCTGAGCTTCATCATGTACGCTCCGGCTGACGGCGACGGCCAGAATCCTACAGACATTCATTGCAATGCCGGTACTTATCCGACTTATGTCGATACGGGTGCAACAAGTGTTACTGTGAATGGTCTGAACTATACCATCATTGACGGTTCTAACTTGGATTCCTCCAAGAATATCCGCAATGACACGGGTGTGACTATCAACAAACGTCAGATTTACATTGTCCCTCATACCACCTATGTTACGAAGGGCAATACTATCAGCCAGATTAACTACACCGTTATGGATACCAATGGTGGTCTGGTTGACGGCGACCTGCTTCCTGCGGATGTTCTGACCACAGAGAACTTTGATAAGGACACTACCGGTTCTTACAAAATCATCTTAGGTTCCTCCGCGAAGAGCAACACGAACTACAACATCGACATTCAGCCCAATACCGGCGATGTGTATGTTGTCGTTTCCGAAAAGACTCTGACCCTGACTCCCGTATTTGTCTTCAAGGGCAATGATGGCGTACAGACGACCGGCAGCAAAGCCACTCGTCAGTATGGTCAGCAGAATCCTCAGGTTGACTTCGTGATTACCGGTTGGTCTGATACCGATAAGACGAATTTCGAGTATAAGACCAACAATGAGCACAAGTCCAACGCAGTTGCTCTGAAAGAGATGCTTGGTCTGAGCGGTGAACCCACCGTTGTTCTGCCCAGCATCACCTCCGCTCCCGGTGGCTATACTGTTACAATCGGCAACATCCAGACGAATGCGCCTATCAATGGTTATAACATTAACCTTGCTACCGCAACGTTTGAAATTACCAAGCGTAACGTAACCATCACCAATGACCAGATTGATGCCATTTATGGTGAGGCTGAAAAGGGCAAGTCTTCCACCATCACCTTCGACGCTGTTGCTTATAACGGTGCTGCTCAGGCAGTGGCCTCCGATAAGCGTATTGTCGCTGGTTCTGACATCACCGCTGATGACGGTGTGAACAAGCTGGTCAGCATGGTTCTGACAACACAGCGTCAGGATATCGACAATAAGAATGTTGGCGAATATCCGATGACTGTCGAAGTTCCCCCTGCATGCACTGCTTACTATGATGTCAAGGTCATCAACAGCAAGTACATTATCCATCCTGCAATGCTGACTGTCACTCTCGATGACCTGTCCGCAATGTATGGTGCTGCTCGTTCCGGCAAGATTAAATCCATCGAAGGTTTCAAGCTGAACGATACACAGGCAAGCATCGGTTTGACCGAGGATAAGCTTGGCTTTACCATGGTGGATGCGGCTGGCAACAGCGGTACTCCTACAACAGCCAATGTTGGCGAATACACCGTCAGCGCATCTGTGCAGGGTGCTTCTCAGGAGCGTTGGTCTTCTGACTGGGACCCCAATGCCGATGGCAAGAACTACGACCGTTACGACAACTATCTGGTTCGTTTTGTCAACAGCAAGCTGACCGTCACCAAGCGTCCTATCGCCATCAATGTGATGGGTGGTCAGACGAAGGTTTACGGCGACAGTGATGCCAAGGGCGGCGTTGCCTTTACTCTTGACCCCGTCAATGGCAAGGGTGGCCGTGTTGGTTCCGACTTTGCTGGCTGCGTTGTGACCCGTGAGGTCGGCGAGACCGTTGGTTCTTACGCTTACAGCGATGCACAGTTCCAGACTGCTGAAATCGCCAAGAACTACGACATTACCTTCAATGCTCCCGATAAGTACACTATCACCAAGCGTACTCTGACTATCACCGTTCCGAACCGTGAGCGTCTGTATGGCGCAGAGAATCCCAGCGATGCCGACATTACGGGCGCACTGGAATACAAGAACTTCGCAAGCAACGATGAAATTGGCATCCATGATACCGTCGCTTCTCTGGGCGGCACTGTCACCATCAAGTATGGCGTTGACAATACCGTTGGTAAGCTGACTGGTGTCGGTACCTATCCTATTGTTGTTTCCGGTTACACCAACCCCAACTACAACATCGTTTATACCGGCACTTACAGCGATGGTACAAGCGGTACGCTGACTATCAATGCACTGCCTGTCACCATCAAGGGTACTACCAACAGCGTCCGTAAGTACGGCGTTGCCGGTAAGAACACCCCCAGCTATGCGCTGTATGACGAGACCGGTTCTCAGGCTATCAATGTGGTTGACCCGCAGGGCAGCCCGCTGAACATCCACATCGACCTGACCAAGTGGGAAGACCCCACCACGGTTGTCGGCAACTATGAGGCTACCATCTCTTATGATGAGAACCCCAACTACATCGTAACGATTGCTCCGCAGGCCACGTTCCAAGTCACCGAGGCTGATGTCTCTGTCACCTTCAACGCACTGCAGACTACTTACGGTGAGAAGAAACCCGATACCATCGCCAAGGAAGTTTCCGTCAACGTGAATACCTCCGATGGCACTCAGATTTACCACGATGGCGAAACCGTCAACATCAAGATGGACGGAAAGGATGTTTCTCTGGGTGTTGTTCGTATCGCCGTTGAGGCTACTGCGAACGCTTCTGGTCTGTACGATGCAGGTTCTTACAACCTGACCTTCCGTCTGGATAACCAGCCAGCAAACAGCGTTAAGCTGTCTGAGCCCGATGGCAAGAACATGCTGATTGTTCATCAGATGCCCCTGACCATCACTCCTCGCTATGGTCTGTCCAAGACTTACGGCGAGACCGACCCCAGCTTTGCAGTCAATGACACCTATGTTATCTTTGACTACAACACCACCAGCTTCGCAGAACCCAAGGCCGACTTCGCACAGGCTCGTCTGAGCCGTGAAGCAGGCGAGAACGCTGGCACTTATCCGATTTACAGCGGTAACATCTATGAGCAGACGATGGCAAAGAACTATCGTATCAGCTTCACTAACGATGTTCGCTTCACCATCAATAAGCGTACTGCCGTTATCAACCTGCTCGAAACCGAAAAGACCTATGGTGAGACCCTCACTTCTATGAATGTGAAGGATTACATCAAGGGCGGCACTGGTCTGCTGACTACTACTGATGTTCAGGCAGCAGAAGCCGAAAAGATTCTTAAGGGCATTACCCTGACTTCTGGTGCAACTTCTGCTTCCGCAAGCGTTGGCACTTATGCTCTGAAAGCTATCTACGCACAGCCTGCCAACTACGACCTGACGGTGATTGATTCTACCATCACCATCACTCCTCGTCCCATCACCCTGACTTTCTCCAACTACGAGAAGGATTACGGCGATGCAGACCCCGCATTCTCTTACAGCGAGATTTCCGGCAACATTTCCAACGATGGTCTGAAGAAGAATACGCTGGAACTGACTACTGGTGCTCTGAGCGGCTCTGTCACTCGCAAAGCCGGTGAGGATGTCGGTGAATACCCCATCAGCTCCACTCTGTACAATAAGTACGGCAACTACGCCATCACCATCGTGACTGGCTCCGGCACTTCCGTCGACGTTGGTTCTTCCACCACCGAGCCCGAAGCTATGGAAGTTGCCACTCTGACCATCAAGCCCGTTAAGGTCACCTTTACTGTGGCTGGCGGTTATTCCATGATTTATGGCGGCACCGTTCCCACGTTCAGCTACACCGTTACTGGCTTGAAGAATAATGACACCGTTGCTTCCGCATTCACTGGCTCGGTTGTCTACAACATCAAGAATGCTGACGGTTCTCTGTCCGAGATTCCTGCTCGTCCTGCTGCTGGCGATTATGTCATTACCATGAGCGGTCTGGAAAACAAGGGCGCAAAGAACTATGACCCCATCGTCTATGTGGATGGTTCTCTGCATGTCGATAAGCGCGATGTAATCGTGGTTGTTGATGAAGGCCAGAAGAAGGTCTACGGCGAGGCTGACCCCGAACTGACTTGGACTGCAACTGGCGACGGCGCTTACTATGTAAGCAAGAATGCAGGTGACCTCGCAAACCTGAAGGTTGTTCGTCCTGACGCTGGCACCGATGCTGGTGAGGATGTCGGCAAGCATCCGATGATTATTGAGGGTGACGATGTCAACTTCAACATCACCCGCGTAAACAACACCTTCGAAATCACTCCTGCTACTCTGAATGTCACTCTGGCAGCTCAGAGCAAGATTTACGGTGACGAGAACCCTGTTCTCTCCGGCGATGACCTGATTTTCGATGGATTCGTTGTAAAACCCGTCAAGGGCAACACTACTCCTGATGACGCTGGTGTTCTGAGCGTTGCGAACCTGACCTTTAACTTTACTGACGCTGAGGGTGCTCCTGCAACGGTAGCTTCTCACGCTGGTACCGGCAAGGTCGTTCCTGCAAATGTTGAGAATGCCGCCGCAAACAACTACACCTTTGTTTACGCCCCTGTTGATTTCGTTATCAACAAGCGTCCCATCACTATCACTGCTAAGCCCCAGACTTCCATCTATGGCGACGATGTTGCTGTTGAAGATTGGTCTGATTACGGCACAGTGAACGTTCTGGAATACACTGGCGACACTGCCAAGGCAGCTCTGGTCAATGGTGATATTCTGGAAGGCACGAACCTGTGCCTCGTCACTTCTGCAAGCCATGTCGGAGGCTACGACATCGTTCCTTCCTTCTCCGGTCTGGCTCACCGCGTCGGTCAGGCTTCTTATCAGGATTATCTGGTAACTGCCATGAACGGCACTTACACGGTCACTCAGCGTCCTCTGACTTGGACCATCGGCACTGTTGGTTCTGTCTACGGCAATGAAATGGCCGAACTGAGCAATACCCTCACCTATACTGGCGATGCCGATAAGAAGACCATCGTGAATGGCGATGACCTGAAAGCTATTATCAGCATCACCAAGAAGGATGTTGAGAATGCGGTTGCCGAAGAGATTTCCATGAAGTCTGTTGATGGTGCTGCTTCTCTGGTTGCGGAGAGCGTGCCCGAGTCCGTGAAGGACTACGGCGCTTACGATATGGTCGGTTCTTATGACAACGATGACTATCTGATTACGATTGTCAATGGCGTCTACACCATTGGCGAGCGTCTGGTCGAAGTCACTGTCACCGAGCCGAAGGATATCGTTTACGGCGACACCACCAACCCCGACTTTACCGTAAATGCTGTTGCCACCAATGGCGATGGTACGCACGGTGCAGCTGTCAAGCCTGATTCTCTGGGCCTGAAAATGGCACTTGTTTATACTCCTTTCGAGAACGACAAGACCACCGACAATGCACAGACTGCTCCCTTGACTGCTGATGCAAAGGCGACTCTGACTCCTGACATCGCCAGCGGCGATGACGGCGTGGAGAGCGACAGCCAGTTCAAGACTGAGAATGTCAAGAACGCTGGTACTTACACCTACACCGTTACCTCTGATTACGATGCTGCTGTTGAGCAGAATTACGCAGTAACAATCAATGTCGTCGATGCCGATAAGAACGAAGCCGATGGTCAGTTCGTTATCGCTCGTAAAGACCTGACGGTTACTCTCGACCCGAACCCCGTCGTCAAGCTGTATGGCACTAAGACGGAGATTCCCGAAATCAAGACCAGTGGTTACGCTTTCGACGAGACTGCTGAAACCGTTAAGCTGCCTTCCTTCGAACTCATTGTTGCTTCCAGCATCGATGGTATCTTCGGTAATGTTGGTTTGACGAAGGACGCTTTCAAGTATGTTGGCGGCGCTTACGACAACTACAATTACCTGCCTACCACCGGAGACCTCGAAGTTCAGCGTCTGCATCTTTCCGATGTAGAGCCCGCAACTATCGTTGGTACTGTGGCTGACGAAAAGACCGGTAAGCCTGTTGAGGTTACCAAGAAGACGACTGATGACCTGAGTGGCCTGTACTTCAACTCTAAGGTTGAAGTTATCGCTCCTAAGGGTTACGCAATCGGAACCAGCGATTCCCTGACCGATGCTGAGTGGGCCGAGAAGATGGTCATTTCCGCTAATAGTGAGAAGGTTACTTCTACCTATTACCTGATTGACCTGAAGACCGGTGCCATTACCGAGATGGGAACTATCACCACATCTGTTGATACCGAAGCTCCTGTCGTTGCTTCTGCTTTCGCTGCCGATAAGGTTGATTCCACCAATAAGACCGATTTGCTGAACGAGAAGTTCGTCAAGTTCGAGAGCACCATCAATGTGTTCATTACTGGTGAAGAGACTGGCAAGGCTCCCGAAAAGGACGACGATAAGAAGGACGATACCGACAAGAAGGAAGATTCCGGTAAGAAGGATGAAACCGAATCCGGTACAGATGAGAAGGTTCCCGCCGAGTCCGAAAAGACCGAAACGACCAATGACAAGACCGAAGCCACTACGCTTCGTATTGCTCATGGTAAGCCCGCTCTCTTCACAACCGGCGACGAGACCGGTGATGAAAACGGTAACGATGTCGTTGCTACTCCCGACGAAAACGGTGGCAAGGATGATACCGAAGACCCCGACTTCGTGCCTGTTGTAAAGGTCAAGGATTCCGTTCCTGCTATCTCCGCTCTGGATGGCGAGTACAACTCCGGTGTCGCTAAGATTCAGTATTACAAGGTCAATGGTTCTGCTATTGCCAAGAGTGCTGATGGCGATTACACCTTCGACGAAACCAAGTTCGAGACTGTCAATGTTACAAACATTGATAAGGACAACGGTTATGTTACCTTCAAGCTGAGCCCCGATTGGACTGGTTACATTGTGACCCGTACAGTCGATAAGGCAGGCAACTACGGTGATGTTCGGGTAGCAAGTGTTAAGCTGGAGAATCCTCCGGAAGAAAGCAGACCGACTCCGACTCCTGTAGTCAAGAATGAACCCGCTCCCACTCCGGCACCTGTTGTAGTCAACTACAAGACTGGCGTTGGTTTTGGCGCAGACATCATCGTTCCTGTTATCGTTGTTGTTGCTCTGATTGGCGTTGGCGCATTTGTCATCGTTAAGAAGAAGAAGGGCGATAGCGAAGAAAAAGCTGCTGAAAAGACCGAGGATAAAACCGAGGAAAAGAAGCAGTAACCAACTGAAATAATCTCTACTCCGCGTAAGAGATAACATATAGCGCTCCACAGGTAAATCTGTGGGGCGCTATTCTTTGTTGACTATTTATGCTTTTGGTGGTATAATATAAGCATAGTGCATGAAGCTTGTTTATGCACGTCAAACAAACACACATGAAAAAGGAGAAGTTACTCATGCAGAAGGTTAACAAGAGTTCTGTAAAGAAGGGTGCTGCGCTGTGTCTCGCTATGGCAATGGCCTGCACTGCATTTGTTGGTTGTGGCAAGAAGGATGATGCTGCCAGTGCAAGCGGCGCGACCAGTGAGTCCGCAGTTGAGGTTCTGGATAACAGCAAGCTGACTGAGATGCCCGATGGTGTTTCTCTGAGTGAGGACCAGATGAAGACCACCATGAACGCTTATGCCGCTTATATGACCGAAGCTCTGGCAAGCGATGGTTACACTGTCGCCGTTCGCTATGACGAGGATGGCAGCGTTCATTTCGACGGCACCAAGACCGCTGAGGACGGTTCTACCGTTGAGGTCCCTGACCTGTCCAAGTTCGACAATCTGAGCGCCGCGTTCGCATATCTGTACAACTGTGGTCAGGCTGACGCCGAGGGCAATCTGCTGGTGGCTACCTCCGTGCCTGCTGAGGAAGCGGCCGCATCCGAGACTGAGAGCACTGCTGAATCTGAAGCTGCTGACAGTGAGACTTCCGACAGCGAGGCTGAAAGCACCGAGACTGATGGCGATGCCGCCGAATCCACTGAGGAGGCTTCCTCTGAGGATACTGCCGAGGCTGATTCTGCTGCTGAGTCCGAGGCCCCTGCTGACGAAACTGCAGTAGGCTAAAAGACACCTTGTGAGGCTGGCACATAAACTCGATTATTTTCTCAAGTGCGATGCAGGATGTATAGACCTGCGGTTGGTGAGCAACGATAAAACCAGTCATCAGGGAGACAAAACAGTGTTTAGGCACTGAATGCGGACCTCAAATCTTCAGATAGCCGCTCAGAAATGGGTGGCTATCTTTTTTTGTATTATGCAAGTTGACCATTAAAGCGAAATGTGGTATAATATAAAAAAGAGGAGGAATAAAAATGCCAGTTATTTTATTTTTAAGCACACTTTTGTACACCTTTACAAGAGAGCTCGGTATTTTCCATGTCATCGCCATACTCCCGATTTACGCCGTGCTCATAACTGTTTTTGTATGCGTTATGAAAATGTCTTATAAAGCGTACAAGAAAGGCGCATCGCCGTTAATTTTCGCATACGGCTCTTACGGTGTATATCCCATAGTATACGGTGTCGGTTCTATTGCCCCATGCATTCCGTCGTTCTTTTGGATTGCGTTCTTTATGGATAGAGTTCAACATCCACGCTTTACGATTTTGGATTGCGATTATGTAGTCTGTACCATTGCATTGGCGATTTATTGTTGGTTTTTTTACAAGAAGCTTGCCAAAGCATTTGATAAGGATGAAGCGTTTGCCAAGAAACTATTTTTTGCCTACCCGTTAGCATTGATGGAACTTGCGTTTGGTGATAGTGAATATGTACTCAAATGTCGTTGTGAGCCCACACCTAAGTACATTCCGAAAGAGGAACGAGTAAACACGACTGTCAACGAAGACGTCGATGAAGATTGATATGTGATGGGGATGCCGAGCGGTGATAAGCCGCTCGGCTTTTTTCTTTGCTATTTGCTGCAAAGTAGATACAATAAAAGGAGAATTCGAAAGGAGGCGGCGTACAAGCAGACAAGCTGCTAAGACGCCCAAAAAAGCTATGAAAAATGTAATGAGAGTGCTTGCTTTTGTAAGTGCGCTGCTTTGTGTAGGATGTATTTCTACACAAGCGTTGACTTCTCTTGGCGATGTTGATATTGATATCACTCGTGAGTTCAATTACAAGGACCAAGAAGAAGCCGATGCCAATCCTCTTCCGAAGGAAATTGAGGAGAACGGCAATACCTATGTCCTCGACGAAGACAGCGTAGATTATCAGCAAAGGGAACTCAATACCAAGTATCAAGAAACCGTAGAATATACGGATTTGACTGTAAAAGAAGTTCCTCAGACCTATACTGTAACGCTGGGTGGAGAACAGTATGAGTTGCCGCTCGAAGATGTTCAGTATACGGAGGAGCAGGCGGATATTCCTACGGAAATGACAGTGGAGTACAAGGGCGAAGACAAAAAACCGAACGCCCCGCAAAACAAGACCTTCACTCTTGATGATGGTACGGAAGTTGAAGGCGTTCTGAAAGAGGTCAATGAAGTCGAGGACACCGATACATGGGTCGATTTCACGATTGATGGACAAGTCGTAATTCCGGAAGGTGCCACCGCATATGTCTATCTCGGAAAAATCCATCCATACAACCCCGCTACGCCGCTCTGGGATGGATATAAGAATGACTTGATGTCTGCCATCGGTCTGAGTAGTGATTCCTACAAAATCACAGGCGGTAAATGGACGAGCGGCCCGGTGGCGAGAGCAGAGGGTGGTTTCTACCGTACACTGTCTATCTACGGCCAAAAGAACACAGGCAAGAGTTATGTAGCTGTATATGAAACCGCTGCACCTATCGAAATCAAGTATGTAGCCAGCGCAACCTATTCCATGTCGCTGCTCAGCATCGGTCTTGATGAATCGTTCGGTAATGCTTCCGAACTTACGATTTGTGCGATTGCACACTATGTATTGGAGCAGGTAGCTAACGCCAATTTCATTGTAGGCGCTGTATATCGAAACAGACTCATCATGCCCATCATGGCAGTAATCTTTGGAATTTCTGCAGGCGCATGCGGTTTTGTTGGGTTCTCTAAGGATAGTCGCAAAGAAGAAGATAGCGAAGACAGCGAAGAAACCTAACAATACAAAAGAGTAGAAGGCGAGTGAGAAGTATCTTACTCGTCTTTTTGATTGATTCGCTTGCTTATTTGTGGTATAATATAATATATCAATTGGAAAGACAGGGGGAATTCCATTTATGACATCGAACAGCAATACTGGAAGTGCGAGCGAACACGACATTTTTAGAACCTGTTATCAATGCCCACATCGCAAAGCTGGATGTCATTCCATATGCGAAGGCTATTCGGCTCGTGTTGCCAAACAGCAGGAGATATATAAAATGCGTTTGGCACAATGTGATGAATATGCATTCAAGAAAGAGGTCGCCAGCAAAGTGTCAAAGTATTGCAAATCACATTGCAGATAAGAAAAGGAGTATACCATGTTTTTAGGAATCATCATTGTCGTATTGTTTGTTTTGTTCGCATTCACATGCTACAAAAAAGCGCCTCCCACAGCAGCCATCGTTGTGACTGGATTTGGCTTGAAAAAGCCCAAGGTCGTTTGTGGAAAGGGTACATTTGTCATCCCTGTGCTGCAGCGTGCAGATAAGCTGAATATGCGTCTTCTGAAAATTGATGTCAAAACCCCCGAGACGGGTGTCAAGACAAAAGAAGGCGTATCGCTCTGGATTGATTCTGTTGTAACGATTCAGGTATACAGCGATAATTCTACTGTTCTCGACTCTGAGGTTCAGGTATCTGGTGCAAAGGATGTCAAAGAATATATTACGGGTCGTCAGCAGTCGGCTATTTCGAACTTCCTTGGTATGGACGAAAAAGGCATCAATGACAAAGTAAATGATGTCTTGCAAGGCAACCTGCGCGAAATCGTTTCGGATATGACGGTTGACCAGATTCTCACAAATCGTAAACAAATGGCGCTGTCAGTAATCGAAAATGCCCGTCCTGACCTTGCAAAGATGGGCCTCGAAGTTGTAACCTTCAATGTGCAGGATGTAAAAGACGCCGTTGATGCGCAGGGTCACAATCACGGCGTCATTGAGGCTATTGGTATTGAGCAGGAAGAAGCCGTCAAGAAACGTGCAGAGATTGCTCGTGCCGAAGCCGCTCGTGATATTGCTCGCGCAAAGGCTGACGCTGAAATGGCAGCCAATGAAAAGGAAGTTGAAGCCCAGACTGCTATTGCACAGCGCAACAATGAATTGCAGCTGGCAAAGGCCAAATTGAAGGCCGAGGCTGACAAGGCTGCTGCTGATGCCAACGCTGCAGGACAGATTCAGACAAATCTTCGCGCCAAGGAAATCAAGGAAGCCGAAGCTGATGCGGAAATCGCAAAGCAGAAGAAGATGGTCGACCTTGCTGCACAGGAAGCCGAGGTTCAGCAGAGAAAACTGGATGCAGAGGTTCGCAAAGCTGCGGATGCCGAATTGTATAAACGCCAAAAAGAAGCAGAAGCAAAAAAATACGAAGCCGAACGCGCTGCTGAGGCTCAGAAATTTGCAAAGCAGCAGGAAGCCGAAGGTATTGCCCTTGTAGGTAAGGCAGAAGCTGAGGCTATCCGTCAGAAGGGTATTGCTGAAGCCGAAGCTATGAAGCAAAAGGCGGAGGCTTACAAGCAGTACAACGATGCCGCTGTCGCTGAAATGCTTATCAAAGTCCTGCCTGATATTGCTAAGAATGTGGCTCAGCCCTTGTCCGCAATCGATAAGGTATCTATCATCGGCGGCGATGCATCTGGCGTGTCCGGCGTGTCCGGGAATGTTCCCGTGCTGATGGCACAGACCATGCAGACCGTCAAGGAAGCTACCGGTATTGATATGGCCGATATCGTTCGTGCGAATAGTATCAATGCTAAGACTGACCGCAATATCAACATTCACGGTTTGCCTGTAATCGAGAAGGCTGATGACAATGCACACATCGAACCTGACGAAAACGCAAGCGATATAAAATAATTTGCTCAAAAAAATATAACTTCAGCCGTCGTAAATGCGAAAACTAACATTTGCGACGGTTTTTGTCGTTGACTACCTTGTTTTAATGTGGTATAATATAGATATGTTCAAGATGAACAGGGAATATCGGTGATATTTCTATGGTGGAACAGCGCAGAAGAACATCTGTGCGATTTTTTACGCAGTTTTTTGATGTTGACTATATTAGAATAAATAGGCAATATCATACGAATCAACAAGCAAACACGGGGGACAGATTCAATGGTAGAAAAACGTTATGTAGCAAAGAAAAGAATTCCGGAGTATTGCCCTTTCGGGTCAGTTATGTCCCTGAAAGTAGAAAGTGAAAACGATGCGCCTGCATGTTTTGGTCGTGTCGTTGGCTATAAGTACGAGGGTTCTGACGAAGTCGTTTCAACGATTGAGGGCGACAATCTGAAAGCCAAGGGCGAGAGAATCATTGACCGTCTTATGTACGATGGCTATCTCGTCAAGCATCAGACTGTCAAGAAGATTGACAACCTCGGCACCGTCAATGTTACGCAGTACGGAATCATGTACGAGGCGGAGAGTGCAGCACAGCACAAGGGAACGCCTACACACGGAATTCCGGCACCGACAGCAGGGCAGTTCGTCTGTACCTTTGAACTTCTGATGGTTACGGAAATCAACGGAGAACTTTACGAGCGGTACATCACCATCCGTAAGAAAACGCCTCCGGTATTCCGGTTCACTACAACCGATTTCTTCTGCAATATGGGTAGTTATATTACCACGATGCTGTGCAGAGGAGAGAGCGGATTCAAAATGCTGGATACCGATGACAATCCGAATCGCTGCTCTGCTCAGTTCTATGATACCTTTGGCGAGAAGAAGAACATCATCTTCAATAGCACCAAAGACCTGCTTGCTACCATTGTTTCTGTAAGGCTTGTTGATGTAAAGCCATTCGAGGTTGCTGAAAGCAGCATCGCAGGATAAGCAGAAACGGTGGTAGACCATGAGCAAAAAGAAATTCTACGTACTTCAAAGCGACGCAGATACCCTCCCCGCAGAGATGAAGGGAACTTATACGGGAGATGAGTTCCCTGAATACAAGGGTGCGGAAACAATCACCTTTAACAATAAGACTTACATCAACGGATTGGATTATCAAACCGTTAAGTCAGGAAAGCATGTCCGAATCGAAGAATGTCCTATTTGTAATAGGCTTTCTATCATATATGCGCGTGGCGTATGCAAAGCCTGTGCGCAGCGAACATTGTATAGGCACAGAAGAGATAAGACCGGCGATGTCATGACAGAACGGAATATCCGCGAAGCAAACATTGCCTTCCGTAAGGGTTGGCCCGTGAATATCATTTGCGGGCTGGACGGGGTCAGGTATAACATCGATGATTATCCTTATTCGAAAAAAGAAGAAGCGAGAATTGTCGATGCTATTCTTGCAATCAGAGATACGACTGTTACAGATTATCTCTTGAAGCATTACAAAGACGGCATCAAGTATTCTGATATGGCTTATGCCGAAAACAAAAGTAAGCAGAATGCACATGGTTTTGGCAGAAGACGCCTTGCATATGTGCGGAACATTCTCAGAACCAAGGGGCTTTTAAAAGGCCCAAAGACCACGAAATAAACATCATCAATCGTAAGGGGAAGATTGCCATGAACAGCGTAGAAACGAAAACAACGGATAAGACTTATGCAGTCAAGAATACTCACAAACAGGAATGGGAGACGCCTCAGGGGCTTTTCGATGACCTGAACAAGGAATACGGTTTCACTCTGGATGCGGCTGCATCGGACAAAAATCATAAATGCAAGAAATATTACACGGAGCGTGTCGATGGTCTCTTGCAGGACTGGAAAGGTGAAACAGTATTTTGCAATCCCCCGACAGGGCATAAGTCCTTTAAGTTGTGGGTGCGCAAGGCGTACGAGGAGTCAAGGAAAAAGAATACCACGGTCGTCATGCTTTTACCCGTTTCTACGGACTCTAACTGGTTCCAGAGATACATTTATGGACAGCAGGGAGTAAGGGTAAAGTTTCTGCCAGCCAGAATCAAGATGACGAACCCTTATCTGTTCATTGACTCTGAGAATCGGAAAGAGACTATCGGCAGTCGTCGTCCTTCTATGATTGTTGAGTTCACAAACAAAAAGCGTAAGTTCTCGATTATTTAAGCGAGGCAAACAGGCCATACCGCCATTTCTTATAGGAAATAGAGCGCATGGCCTTTTTGCCGTATTTAGAGTGAGGGTTAAATCATGTACGGAAAATTTGGTTGTGGCGTAACACATGAACAGGCTGTAGAGGAATTCAACGGAGGAAAAACGGTCGTTCAGATTGCCAGAAAGTATGGTATCACAACAAAGGAAGTAAAGACCATCCTTCGGGAAGGCGAAATCGAAAAGAAGAAAGAAGAGAAGAAAACCGTCAAAGCCCAACGCGGTGTTATTTGCAGTCGGGCGCACTGCGAGTGGGGCAATAACACATACGGCATCTGTTGCCTTCCTTGTTGTATGAAAAATAAAGTCCATCGAACTTAAACTGCCGGTGAAGGAGTTGATAACTTGGTTACACAGAATGTGATTAACGGCTTTGTAATTCCTGATGATATTGCTGAAATCAGGGATTTCCCGAGAGAATTTAAAATCAGCACCGTTGATTTCGTGTATCAGCGAATTGCTTTTCTAATCGAGTGCTTCCCTCTGAGGAAGGAAATCATTGAACTGGCTCAGTCAGACAACGATTGCCAGAAGATGAAAAGGAAAATCCTTAAAGGCGAAAATGACCTTACCATCATTCTTGCAGGGAATGATGGATTGACAGATACGGCACTTGATATTCTTTCGTATCTGGTCATCAAAGCCGATAAGACGAATCCCACGCTGTACCAGATTGTAAAGAAAATCGACGGCGAATCAGATAAGCTATTCGAAAAGATGTTCCACGAGAATGATTTGAGTAAGAGAACCATCACGCGTGGATTTAAGGCTGCATTGGACATTTTTCAGGCAGCATCTGTGAAAGACGGAGACAGTATCAGGAAAATCGTCAAAGATTTCGATAACTCCTTCTCTGACAGCGGCACGGAAGCGATGATGGCCTTTGTAAAAGAAGCAGTATCCGATATCTGGGATGTCGCCACACTCGGCGATATGATTTATGCGCTGCGATACGACAGTGACTGTAACAGCTGGGATATGCCGGAAATGGCGGATTTCTTTACGCAAGCCGTCAAGAATGGCGTTGCTCCAGCGCCTCCGTTAAATATGTCCAGTCGTCCGCGTATCGATATGTGTATGAGCTCTTTCCGGATTTCTACCAGTATCGGTGTCAATCATCATTCGCTTTATAAGTTCCCTATCACTGAGAAAATGAAAGAGCGAATTTGTGCAATTATGGCAATGAGCTGCACAGTAGACCCGAGAAAGATGGTACATAGAGCGTCTATCGACAGAGGGATTCGTGATGCTTATATTGCTCTTGTCTGGCAATATGTTGTTTCTTCTTTTGGAGAAAAGCAGCAAAAGAATGCAATTCTCGAAAAGAGCACTACAATCTATAACCAGAGAAAACTGAGGAAACGCGAACTCGAAAACAAAAAATACGAGGAGCAGCTAAAGCAAAAGGCTTCCGAAGTCAAAAAGGAAGTGGCTGAGGCAAGCACAAACGCCAAACTGGAAAAGGTCAAGAAAGAACTTTACGATTTCAAGGCCACATCCATGAAACGAGAAACGGCTTTGCGCAAAAAGAACGATGATGCCGAAAGTAGAATCCATGAACTTGAAAAGCTGTTGGCGAACGCAGAGCGAAAACTCATTCAGCTTCGGCCAGAAACTTCCGAGTTTGATGACTTTGATGATTCTGATGCAGGTATCTGTGAACAGGAAACAGAAGTCATTGACTATCATAAAGAGCTGAATCAGATGGCAAAGAACAAGAAAATTGTTTTCTGCGGTGGACAGCAGAACTTTGTCAACATGCTTCGCAATGCACAGCCGGACATCTCGTATGTTGACCAGTGTAATCTGGCTACCTGCGATGCGCTTATCGCAAACAGTGACATTGTTATTTTCCGTGTTACACAGATGAGTCATTCTTTGTACGGAAAGGCGAAGCAGATTTGTAAGGCTCGTGGTATTCGATTCGAGCATCTGCCCAATGTTACATCTATTCCTCTTACAGAGGAGTTAATCTATACACTCATCACAAAAAAGGAGGCAACCAGTAATGAGTAAGGAGTCTTATATCGCCGAGTCTGAGGCGTTGAATAAGCTGTTTAACAATATGACACAGCGCAAAGTTGATGCCGCAGAAAAGGAAAAACTCAAGAAAGAGGAGAATAAGGGGGAACAGGTGGAAGCAAAGAAGCCTCTGCAGGCAGCGCCCACGACATCTCGTCCGATTCACTCTGAGTATCTCGAAAAGAAAAAGAAAGAAGAAGAAGAAGCAAAGCGCATCGAGGAAGCTCGCCGCGCAAAGATGCGCAAGCAAATTGAAAAGGAAGAAGCCGAAAAGGCAGAGCAGGAACGTAAGCTTGCGGAAGAACGCAAGAAGCAGGAAGCTGAAAGGAAGAAGAAAGAGGAAGAACGTCTCGCAAACCTTTTCGGTGTCACCGCTAAGAAAGAACCGAAACCGCAATCAAATCCCGCCGTCAAGCCTGCAACAAAGGATGAACCCGTAAAAGAAAAATCTCTTCCTGCAAAGAACGAATCCAAGAATGAGGCTACCGAGTCTAAAACGCAGGAAGCGCTCCATGTTTTTGAAACGGTTCTGAATAAAACGGAAGAGAGCGAACAGAGGCCGAAAGATGCCGAACCGGAACAGAAGAAGGTTGCTCCGGTGATTGCAAAGCCTCCTGTTTCCGAACAGATTTCGGAACAGCCCAAGCCTCCTGTCATTCCGGCTAAGGATAAAAAGCCCGTGACGGATAAGACGGTTTCTGCACCGGAAATGAAGTCAGAGGCGAAACCCGTTCAGAAGCCTGTTTTACAGCCTGCACAGCGCACAGAATCTCCTCAGAAAGGGAATAGTGCAATCATGGCTCGTGGACAGTCCGGTATGCAGATGGAGAAGCCTAAGACAGACAAGCTTTCCATTACCGGCATTGTTCCGATGAAGAGCGACCGTGGTTCAAAATATGATTCCGCCATGAAGGCATCAAATGCATTCCGTACGAATGTATTTCTCACCTGCGTTTACAACGACGAGACGCGCGAAGGCGCTTACGGTATCGTAGTTGATATGGGTGACAAACGGGTCATTCACGGCATGTGCGGGCACACGAGTGATGAATGGGAATACGGCTTTGCCGGAGCTATCGAGGCTATGCGTATCTGCACGGAAAACAACGTGAAGGAAATCATGTTTGTTGTGCTGGACCCGCTTTGCGAAATTCTACAGCAAAACGCCGATGGTCTTCGTTGGGGGTATTCGTACACCCGTTCTCAGTTTACGAAGGCTATCGACGTTTTGAAGAGGGAAGCTGCTATCGGTTTTATCCCGGAGCACGTCGAGAGTGAGTTTCAGGACCTTGCCGAGACAATCGCTAAGACGCTGGTTTTCCCGGTAAACGATTAACCGTTTCTGTCATTGGAAATGCCCAGCAGCCAGTCAGACGAAACATGTAAGGCTTTTGCTAAATTGCATAGCATCTGAGCTCGCGGCAGCGTCTTTCCTGACTCCCATTTCTGGATGCAGCGATAGGAACAATTTGTACTCGCCGCCAACTGTTCTTGGCTGTAATTGATTTCCATTCGTTGCTTTTTGATTCGCTTTCCTACCATAGTGTCAAAGGTGGATGGCATAAATAACTCCTTTCTTTTTGTTGTCTACGCGAACAAAAGTTCGTTGCCGGACAACTGCATATGTGGTATCATGATAACAACAGGCAGTTGTATATTAGTTGTTCTTTCCGTTTTAACAACCGCTATGCATCAGTCAGTGAGTCCCATTGTTATCTGGTAGACACTTATATTTTATCACGCAGAGTATCCCAAAATTCGTACTTTCAACTATATTGCGACTCGTTCGGAGGATTTTTTATGGAGATTATTGGAGTAGATACTGGAAACAAGGCAATGAAGACGCCTGGCTGTGAGCCGTTTCCTACTGGTCTTGTTCGTCATGGTACGACTGAACCGGCTATCAAGGGAGAGACGATGTGCTACATGGGGAAGTATTATTCCCTCAATGACAGCCGCACGCCTTATCAGCAGGATAAGACGAAGGGTGATACTTACTTTTTGCTGACGCTGATTGCTGTAGCAAAGAACCTCATGAAGAAGTATCCCAATCAGAAGTTCTACAAATACGATGTATGCCTCGCGATGGGTTTGCCCCCGCAGCATATGTCCCTGAAAGCGAAGTACGATGAATATTTCGGCAAAAACGGGAAACTCATCAATTTCATGTACAAAGATATCCCGTTCGAGATTACTGTCAAGCATGTCTTTGTCTATCCTCAGGGCTTTTCTATTACGGCAGCAGGCGAAATTCAGAAGGAAATCAAGCGCTATCCCCGTTCTTATGTTGTAGACATCGGCGGGTATACAACGGATGTGATTCGTTTCTCTGGTCGTGGCAACACTTACGCTCCGGACCTTTCTTTCTGCGAAAGCTATGACCGTGGCGTCATTGAGCTCCTGAGCACTGTCGAGAGCGAACTGCGTGTGCATTGTTCTCTGTCGGTCGATGACTACATGGCCGAAGCAATTCTCGCGGGGAACAACAACATGCTGGTTGATGAAAATGCTGTAAAGATTGCCAAGGAGACCGCAGACAATTATGCAACAGCATTGATTCGTACGATTTCGGAGAAAATCAAGGATGATTTCAAGACATCCTATTTCATCTTTATGGGCGGCGGTTCTGCCATGATGCGTGAAAGCATCGAGCGGGCTATCGATACCAAGAACCTCTTCTTCTTGACGGATGTAACGGCAAACGCAAAGGGATATGAAATCATGGCTCGTGCTAAGCTGACCATGAACGGTGAGATTTAAAAACACTGATTGTGAAAGCGTGGTGAGTACCGAATGCCGCGTGGACGCCCCAAGAAGAACGAAACAGAAAAAGAGACCGTTGGCACGACGGTACGAACCACACTTGTTTTCGATTTAAGCAAGGATAATCATGTACTCGTATACGATTACCTGAACAGCTTGCAGCGCGGTGGAAAAACCGATGCGGTTGTAAATGCAATAATCGACAAGGCCACAAAACAGCATGAGATGCAGGAGGCGCAGTCCGCTCTAAAAGAGGAACTGCAAAATACGATAGCTGAAGAAATCAGAAGTTGCATTCCCCAGATTGTGGATGCGGTGACCAGCAGCATTCAGAAGAACGGAATTGCGGTAGCTGCGCAAACCTCAAACTACTCCTCCCAAAACATCACAGACACACAAATCATTAACGCAACCCCCAAAGCAGAAGAAGCACCGCCTCCCATTTCGGAAGAGGCGATGCTTGCATTACAGTTAGCCGATATGTTTGGCGGTTAATCATTTATCAAGATTGGCCTTCTCTACTTTCTCGAGACGCTCAATCCTACTTTCGGCGTTATCTAATCTGTTGCGATACTGGATTTCATTAGGTAGCGCTTCACCATTGTTACCATAGAAGTATTTCTTTGCCTTTGAAAGGATTTGAGAACTCAGTTTTCTTAAATTCGGGTCAAGGTATTCGGCACCGACCAATGTTCTTGAAATATCATCCATTGCATCAGGGCCAAGAGAAATCAGAAAAGAGGCCAGTTCCAAAGAGTACAGGTCTGCTACCGTCTGCGGAGTAGATACGGAATCCGGAATTGACAGATTATAGCCAAACAGATAGCAAAACTGAACCACATAGGGGAATAACACAGTTCCAAAGTTCGCATTGGGTTGCATGAATGTCTTGTTGTAGGCAGCAGTGCTACTGAATCCCAGCATTGCCGCGAACTCATCAGCGGAAAACCCGTAGCGGAGTCTCGTTCTTTCCATCAGGACGTTCAGATATTTCACGGTATTCTCCGTGTCAACAAAGCAAGATTTTGCCTGTTCCATAAATGCAGCCACAATTTTGGCTCGTTCTTGTTTTGAAGCGGTATTCATCTTGCTCCCCATTGAGAAAGCGTCGAAGATGTTCTCTACTGGCTTGGAGTTCTCATTGATGTTATTACTCATAATTCCCCTCCTGTTTGGTTTGATAGACAAGTTCATACAATTACCGGGAGCAACAATCTTTGTAACCGGTAATATAAATTATACCTTTACTGCACTTATATAATACCACAAAAACGCGAAAAAGTCAATTACTGTACGTTAGGGGGAGCAGTTTATGGCCGCTATTATCTATCTTGATATCGTCAAAACGCCGGAGTTGAACGGTGAGGTGTGCGTCCACAGTTTTGTCGTAAATCCTTCCGCCAAGTCGGATAGGCAGAAGGATACTTACTTTATGGCCGCTCCGATTGGTTATACGAGGCTGAAATTGGCAGAGCTTTGTCGCATTATTGAGAATATCGGATTGCCGACAGGGTCTCAAATCGCAGTATTCAGCAGTGATAGTGTGATTGCACGCACCGGTGCCTCTTTTGGGGTAGAGGACGGAGACACTGAGCCCAGCCATAACAAAGACCTTTAGGCGCGGCTCAAATATGCCTGTACCGCAAAGAAATACAAGGTCATGTTCTATTACAGTGGCCTTTTATCCGAAACCATACATGACAACACGTGCATTTACATCGAAACGAATCTTGCGAAAGGAGGGAAGACAAATTGTCCGAAGCATTGAATAAAGCCCAAGAACAGCAGCTTTACGCATTGCTCGATGCCATTATGCATGACAACATTGTTCTGCGTAGAAGCTTTGGCGGAGACATCCCCAATTCTTATGTGCTGACGAAGTGTGTAAATCGTGTCGTGGAAGAGCGGCCGGAACTGAAAGAAGCAGCTGTTCTGATGATATTGTATCCGGCACTCAAATGGATGATGCAGGCGAAAGACCTTGATGTCATGATGCAGAACTGTGAAAGCGTTCACGACGATGAGATGTGCGACGTCGAAGCCATTTCCCGTCTGCGCCGCATCCAGAGCTGGCTGGCTCCGAACATTGAGGAAGAGTCTTTGCATTTCAGAAAACGCAAAGAATACTTCGAAAGTTGTCAGATGCTTCTCGATGCTATTGAGGAATCGCGGTCAGAGCTTTTGTACGAAGTCGACTACTGTTCCAGCATGCGGGAGGTATTTGACTGTTTTCTGAATCCCGCTGTTCTTCCGAAGAATGGCCGCATTAAAATCATGAAGTATTGCGAGCGGTGCATTGAATCCGTTTACAATACAGCAGGTAGTGTTATCAAGGAATATTATAAAATCCTGATGACAAGCAGTGATGTGGACGGGGTAGAAGAAGCAAGCCTTTATCATAATGTTCCGCTGCTCCTTACGGAATACACGCGTATTCTGTATCGTGCCTCACGGTCAAAGGACCCCGCCATGAAGCTGCTTGGGTCTTCTTCGTACGAAGATTTGAGTAAAATCAAAGTTTCTGATAAAAACAGAAGCGATGCCTATCTCATTGTGGAGTATGTAAAACTCGTACGAGGGGCTATCGAAATCATGAAACAGTTCCCGCTTGGCCAACGTTATTATGACGTTATCCTTGCAATGATTGAGGGGAAAAAGTACAACTGGACAGATGAGCAGATTGCCGGGCATCTTGGTGTTACGGCAGGAACATTCTCTACCAGAAAAGGACATGCCATTGGTGTGTTCGGATGCTTATTGTTTGGCTGTGACGCGAACGGGCTGCTTAATTGCCTGATTGACGCTCGCGTTTAAATAAGAGGTACAGATTATGGCTCGGAATCATTGTACTTCTGAAAACATCAACCATACAGAAACCCAAAAACAAAGTACAACTCCTAAAACCATAACGTACGAACGCAAATGCAAGGAATGCGGCAGGATTTTTTATTCTACCGCCAAAAACACTCAATATTGTAAGTTCTGCAGTACCCTAAGAAGAGAAACTCAGGTAAAGAAGAACACAGAAACGAGGCGAATGAAGATAGGACAGACAAGAAATAAAATCACTACGGGACATGCTTACAATCTGGACGGAAAAAGGGTTGTAATCCCGAATGATTATATGCTGAATGCTGTCAGCATATTCGCCAGTTATCTCGGTGTTTCATACGGCAAATTCGATTCATGGAAAGAAAAAAATATGGACGAATACCTTGAATGGGAACGTCAGATGCTCATTGATTATGTTGAGCAGAGTAAAAATTGCAAGATGTGCGGTCCGAGAGCTCCTTCGCGCAAGGTGTTCGAAAAGTACAAGAGATAAGGGGTGTGATAAACATGAACGAACATTATGTTATCGGTCAGGTACGCGCCATGTATGAAGGCAAAGAACGTGTTTTCGATGTCTATGATGATGGTACGGTAATTCTGCCTAACGGGGAACAGATGACGCTTGACGATTCTGTTGTGGAAACGCTTCGCGCCGAATACAACAACGCAAAGTCTGCCAATAACAATGGCGCAAAAGGGCTGAATGTGAATGTCGGCCATAGAGAGACCAAAGCTTACGAAGTGCTTACAAAAACAAGCGATACACTGGATGAAGCAAACCAGACGCTTAAAGATACTAAGCATGCCAGTAAGGAAATCCTAGAACAGGCACAAATCATCAAAAACAATAACAAGCGTAATATCGGTATCGCAATGTTCATTGTTGCCGTTGTCGCCATCGCTATTGGCTTCTTCGTATACACAAACTGGGTCCAAATCAGTGGACAGCTTACCGGAGAATATAAAGTTGCTGTCGTAAATGTGGATATTCCTTCCGGGGATACCATCGAGGATTCAGAACTCAGCTATAAGACTTTGAGTGTCAACGAATACGAATCCTTATGCGGTTCGCATTTTGTAGATGGCGACGGGAAGATGCAGCAGGATACTCCTGTGTTCTTTGTGGATAGAACAGGTTCCATCGTAAATAAGTTCGCGACCTCTGATATGAAGGCCGGAGATATTGTTATGACGTCTTCTGTATCTGCACAAAAAGCGTCACAGGATATGTATGTGGTTGAAACCGAAGATAAGGATGGAAATCGTCAGAAGCAAACAATAGACGGCGCATTGCTTGCTGGGGATACGACCATTCAATATATCGCACGGGTAACTACTTCGTCTGGGGAGTCTTGCGATGTTGTGTTGTCCAGCATTAAACTGCGCGACAAGACAATCGAGGATGTTCTGAATGAGCAGGGTGCAAGCATTTTACAGTCTGCCAGTACGACAAACAGCGCAGATAAAGATTCTAACGTAGAAGGCGGTGAATAAAATGTCTAAGATTTATCATCCGGATTGCAAATCTCTTATCACATCTATGTATGTGAAGAATGGGCTTATCGCTATTCTGTTCTTGATTGCTTCTATTTTCGGTGTTGTTGTAATGCAGGAGTGGAAGATTCTTCTTATCGGCTTGATGTGCGCTGCTTATTTTATTTTTCAAATTCATGAGATTCATAATGATGAAAAAAATGAACGGTATAAGACTGTTAAGGGAATTGTTGTATCCGATGAGTCCAGCAAAAATATGATTCGCCAGCAGATTTCAACCTATCGAATCATCCCTGTCAATGAGGACGGAGAGTTTATCGACAAAAACGGAAAATACGATTTTTTCCTCAGCGTCAACGAATCAAAGAAAAACGTTAAAAACTCTTTCTTCGTTGGTGCTATGTATGACTTTATTTTTAAATCAAATGAGGATGGCGTAACTGCGTTTAATGACAGAAATCTCGTAACCTGCAGTCGTGTAACGACAGCCGTCAAAAACGATGATACTATCGTCCCCGCTGATACGCAAAAATCAGCACCTTCCATGAGTCCGTTGGAAGCGTACAATAAAGTCAAACAAGAAGCCGAAAAAGAAGTTATTGAGCAAAAAAAGAAACACACCAAAGACAACCTCGTCTTTTTGGATGGATTTGGTGAAGGCGGTGATTCAAAGTGAATAGCTTTGTATCATTCGTCTTGCTGATGCTCGTTCCGTATATTTTTTCTTTAAGCATTATCACCATAAATGTTAAGTACCTTACATTGCTTATTATTGCTGCGTATTGCATGGTAAATACATGGTATTCTGAAAACTCCTTTACTTTTATGGGGAGGCGTGTTCATAAGCGTGGCATATTGGTGCGCGGTATTGTGCAGAACGTATGGCGCGGTGAAGATGATACCTATGTGGTAGATATCGCTGCAAAAGATTCTGACGGCATCGAAACAATCATCGTTCCTGCTCGGTCTGTTGGAAAGGAATTCTTACAGACATTCTTGGCATCGCAAAAGAATGGTGATTACTTCGATATTACCGTAATTCAGTACACAGACTGCTTAGGAGAAAAGACCTACGAGATACCTTGTGATTGGGCAACAAATGGCTTATTAAGTGGTTTGTCTTATCACCCACAGAAGGGGAGAGACAGTTATATGCAAAACCGAAAAGACCAAGGAGATAAAGCGGCATTTATTATGCGCGGCATTTGCGAACTGCTGATTCCGGTATCGTTCATCTGCTTCATCTTTGACACGGGGTTTGCTATCGTTTTATTGGTTACTTCTCTGTGTGGCATCGTATGCTTTGTACCGAGCCGCAAGTTGTCAAACCACAAATTTTGTGGTATAATATTAGTAGAGAGAACGATTACTACTATTGAAAAGTGGTGGAACTCGAAATCCGACATGAATGTGCCTGCTGAGATAAAAGAAAGCGAAAATACCGCATCAGCAGAAAAAGAAAAGAAAGAAAAAGCCGAGGCGATTCGCTGTGCAGTACAGAAGGCGGAGTCCGAAGAAAAGAAATCTGAGGCCGTTGTAGCAATCGATGGCCTTTTGCAAAAAGGAGCCGCCAAGATTCCAGTCAAGGAAGAGGCCGTGGTGCAAGAAGAACCGGAAGCGAACGTGCAGAAGCCTTCTGCCTTAAAAGCAAGGCAACCTGATAAAGGTGATTTACCGAAAAACGAAGAAGTTCAAGAACCTGTAACCGAAACAGACAAGGGCACAGCTTCCGTGGACATTGTTGCCGATACAAGCACAATAAGTTCTGCAGTAAGTGAGGTTGGTTCCAGTGAACATGTAAAACCCAAAAGGACTTCCAAAAAACGCCAAACAACCAAAAAAAGAGAAAAGAAACCAGCGTCTTCAAATTCTCAGCTGACATTTGATTTGCTTTCGGATGTCGCAAAGGAGGACGCACAAACCACCAATCCATCGGATAGTGTTCAGGACGAAAAGGGCGATGAATCCTCTGACGAAATCGAAAAAGTGGAGGATGTCGATATCGAGGTCATTGAACCGCCGAAAGAACATGTAAATCGATTCGGGGACTCTTTGATAAAGAAAAAACCCGATGATAACATCGTGGCAGAATATTGATTTTGTCACCCCCCTCAAAGGAGCAATCTGTATGCCGAAGAAATCCAATGCCGAAAAAGTATGGTCCAACAAGCTTCCAAAGGTGCTCAAGCCTGTCGGCTGCTCGTTTTCCGATGATGAATGGAGCGATTTCACCAGCTTGTTCCCAGTAAATGGGTGGGACATGTATCCTCCGAAACCCGATTTGACCGGTGAACTTATAAAAAGGTTATTGGTGAATAAGGTTCTCAAGTACCAGAGCATTGTTTCTCAGAACAAGTGTCTTTTGTGCGGTGAAGTCACAGATGGACGTTCTTCTCACTACCGCAGAGATTTAGGCTTGTGCGTTGCCTGTTGCCAAAGTGTGTTTTACGTGCGTCGTTGTAAGCGTAACCGCCTTGTGATAGACCCGGAAAACGGAAAAGAAATAAAGGAATGGGACAGAGATAAAGTGCATGCAAAATGCGCTGTCTGCGGCAGTGAAGGTATCTCTAATGTCGCACTTTGCTTGTGCAAGAAATGTGCTTCCCGCGCATCGAATCAGCGTATCAGAAAAGCGGCTGAGGGTATCAAGCCGGAGGAGCTCGGCGTAAAGTATGTTACGAAACGCTATCAGGATTATATCAAGGAGATATTCCCCGACAGTCTAAAGGACACCTCGGAGATAAAGATTGTACGGCAAGATATGGGATACGGTATTCGTTAAAACATTTCTGATTTTTCATGCCCTGCTTCGGCGGGGCATTTTTTTATTCGCAATTTGTATTGACCACATTATATTTATGTGGTATAATATAAATATTCCAAGCGAAACATTGCTTTTTAGTCAAAGGAGAAATTTATGAAGAAGAACATTCTGTCCGTTATTGGTGCCGCCACCGTTGCAGCCGTTGCCCTGAAACTCACGACCAAGTATGTCAAGCATGAGGTCATCAAGGAGTTGGAGGATGACGGCTATCTTCATGATGACGACGACTGCGATGACTGTGATGACTGCTGCGGCTGTGACGATTGCATCGATGATATTCATCACGCGCCCGTGACTGCCGTTCATGTCATCCGTGTAGAGCGCCAGCATGACGAAGCGAAAAAGGATACTGATAAGGCAACCGAAGCGAATCCTGATGCCGATAAGGATGAATCCGCCAAGGCAGATTCCGATAACGCGTCCGAGGTCACTGAGGCCAATGATGAATCCGCAGAGAAGCCTGTTGAAGAAAAGGCGGCGGAGGAAAAGAAGAATGAGCCTGATATCGTTGTTCCTGTAAAACAGCCTGCCAAGAAAGAGGATGACAAGTCTGACTTGGACGTCCACATCGATGAAATTATCGATTCTTTTTCTGGTCCCAACGCCTAATCAATCATTATTTTAATTTTTTTACCATAAAGGAGACTTAAACCATGAAAGATGCAGCAAAGAAGTTCCGCAAGACCTGTGAGAAGTGCAACAAGCCGTTCAGCACCGCCAATGAGAGCGAGGTGCTGTGCCGCGAGTGTCGTATGCGTGACGATTTCGCAAAGCGCCGCGCAGAGGATGAGGCTCGCAAGGAAGCTGATGCAAAGAGCAATGAGGTGTTTGAGACCCGCAAGTGCGTTGACTGCGGTCATGAATTCGACATCACCAATCGTGACCGCGATTTCTTCGAGAGTCACGGTTATTCTCTGCCGAACCGCTGCCCGGAATGCCGCAAGATTCATCGCGACTTCGTGAAGCGCGGGCTGGATAACATCGGTCTGGAAGACACCTGCGCAGATTGCGGTCAGAAGCTGCAGTTTACCAATCGCGAGCTGTACTGGTATGTCGTCCATGACTACAAGCTCCCCACCCGCTGCAAGGCTTGCCGTGAAAAGCGCAATGAGCACTTCGCAAAAATCGCAGCAAAGAAAGTGACTGCTGACGGAGTCAAGGATGCGGTTATTGAAGCGCCCGTCAATGAGCCGGTCGCAGAAGATGCCAATGTCCCCGCAATCACCGGGAATATTACTTCTCCCGCAGAGACTGTCACGGAAACTCCGGTAGAGGCCGCTGCTGAGACGGTTGCCGAGACCGCCTCCAATACGACTCCTGACGCCAACGGCGTATCCGCTTAATGTCGTCTTTGCACAGTTTCTGTATCGAACTTCTAATCGCATACGGATTCTGTATTACAGCATGGGCTATATTCCGGGTTATGTTTGTACTTAATCGCAACAAAATTCGGAAAAACCATGCTGATGGGGATTGTGACAGTAATAAAAACGCTGCCGCAACAAATGTATTCGACGAAGGTATCGACAAACTCGATTGGTTCATGTGGGTTGCAACGAAGTTGGCTGTTGTAGCCTTTCTAATGAGAATCATCGTTGCTTTCTTTGCTCGATAATCTCAGTCGCGGAAGGAGTAAGCATTGGACAACATTAAAAATCCGGCGAAAAAGCCGAAACTCAAAAAGTCTTATTCGAACAGCACCATCTTTCAGAAGCTGATGGTGGATGATGTTCGCAACAAGATTCTCTTCACCATTCTTTGTCTTCTGATTTATCGTCTGGGTTGCGGTATTACGATTCCGTTCGTAAACACCGCTGCGCTTCAGACTATGTTCGGAAGCACCTCTGTACTGGATTATTACAATCTGGTTTCCGGTGGCGCACTTTCTCAGTGTGCGGTATTTGCGATTGGTGTATCTGCATACATCAACGCAAGCATCATCATCCAGCTTTTGACTGTTGCGATTCCGAAACTGGAAGAAATCAGCAAGGACATCGGCGGGCAGAAGCAAATCAATAAAATCACGCAGTATGTTGGTTGTGGTTTGGCGGCTGTAACAGCTATCGGGTACTTCTTTATTATGAAGAACTACGGTGCGATGAAATACACTTCCGGCATTTCGCAGGTTGTGGAAGCCATTACTGTTATTGCCATTCTGACTGCTGGTTCTCAAATCGTCATCTGGCTTGGATGGCTGATTGACGAAAAAGGTATTGGCAACGGTATTTCCCTTATCATCTTTACCGGTATCATTTCCAGATGGGATGCTGTCATCTCGTTGTTCCAGAATTCTATTGCAATGGGCAAGGAAAATGGCTGGTGGTATTATCTGATGATTCCCGGCGTCATCCTCTTTGTTTTGGCGGCTACCTTCTATGTCGTTTTCGCAAGCGATGCAGAGCGCCGCGTTCCTGTTCAGTATGCCGGTAAAAATGTAGGGAACAAAGCATCCACTGGTCAGTCCAGTTATATCCCCATCAAACTGATTATGTCGGGTGTTATGCCTATTATTTTCTCGTCCACCATTTGCAGTATGCCGTCTCTCGTGACGATGTTCCTCGATTACAACAAGCACCCAAGCCTGTATATGGCGCTGGCATCTTGGAATTCGCGGAACTGGATTTATGATGTTGCGTATGTAGCCCTGATTTTCGCATTCAACTTATTCTACATCGACATCACATTCGACCCCATCGAAATGGCAAACAACCTGCGCAAGAACGGCGGCAGTATCCCCGGTATTCGGGCAGGCAAAGCTACCAGTGATTATCTGCGCAATGCTTGCCATTCTCTCGCCGGTTCGGGAGCATTTGTTCTTTCGGTTATTGCATGTGTGCCTATCTTGGCAACTGCGGTTACAGGTCTGAATATGCACTTTGGCGGTACCAGTCTGTTGATTGTCACAGGTGTTACGCTTGAAGTTATCGATTCTCTTAACAGCCATTTGGTGGTTCGCCATCACAAGGGTTTCTTGAATTGACGGGAGGGCAACACAATGGCAATTTATGAAATCATTCTGTGCATCTTGATTCTGCTGGTTTCTGTTCTGGTTTGTGCGGTTACGCTTTCCATGGATAAGGCTGACAAGAACAGTCTTAGTGTTATCACCGGAATCAGTGATACAATGCGCTCTGGCGCTAAAGACAGCACGAAAACGTCCGCAAATAAACTGGTTGCTGTATGTACAGCTATTCTGCTTGTTATTGCAATCATCATGTTCGTAGTAACCGGAGTAGGAGGTGCGGCATGAAAGACAAACTGAAAAAGGTAGGTACGGCTATTGTGAATTTCGTGAAGGCAATTCCTTCTTTCGTCAAGAGCACGCCTAAGAAGCTTCACAATTTGGTTGCACCCAAAAATGTGACTTGGCCGAGTATGCACAACACGCTCCATCGAACCGGAGCAGTTCTTGTTGTGAGTGCTGTATCCGCCGTTATTATTGGCATTATGGATGCGGCATACGCTCTGTTGCTTCACGTTCCGTTCCTGTTCGTTTAAAATACTGCCCCGGTAGGCAACCTGTCTGCCGGGGTATTTTTATAAAGGAGATTTTCATGAAGAAAAACGCAAAAATGATTTTGGCGGTCATCAGTGCTGCGTGTATTGCATTGACTGCGTGCAGTAAAGATACGGCCGATACAAGTGCATCTGAGACTTCGGAAACAGCCACCTCCGAAACAGCTTCCGCTGTTGAGTATGACCTCGGTCTTGATGATGACGGGTATTTTCGTGATGTGACTGCGTCCAAATACATAAAGATGCCCAAGGATTATAAGAAGTATACGGTCAGCAAAGATGTATACGCCGTTACAGATGAGGAGATTCAAAGCGAGTTGGATTATTTTCAGTCCAATTACAAGCTGACGACAGAGGTAACAGACCGCGCCGCACAGGAAGGCGATGTTGTGAACATTGACTATGAGGGTACGGTTGATGGTGTTGCTTTTACCGGTGGAACAACAGAAGACAACGATTTGGAACTCGGTTCCAATACTTTTATTGACGGATTTGAAGAGCAAATCGTCGGGCATAACACGGGGGATTCGTTTGATGTTACGGTAACATTCCCTGATGGATATAGCAGTACAACAGATAGAACTACAGGCGAGCAGACTATCGAACTCGCCAACAAGGAAGCTGTTTTCCATGTAACGCTTAATAAAATTTCTCAATATAGCATGACAGATGCTGATGTTGCCGGTATCATGAGTGGCTACAAGCTGCAAGACGGCACTGCTGTAACCACAGTAGCTCTGCTTCGTGAATATGTTGAAGAGAATCTTCGGATGAATAAGATTCAGAATGAGATTGAACAGTATTTCATTGACAATGTAAAACTCAAAAAGGATACGACAGACCTTGTCAACCTGAGTCTTGAAACCAACTTGAAGTATGTCGAAAACGAAGCAACTGCCTACAATATGGACTTGGAGACATTCGTTCAGACATACAGCAATTATAAGACATCGGAGGAGTATTCAGAAAGTCTTCGTAGTCAGACGGAAGAAAATGTTTTACTGAGCCTTGTTGCGCAGTATCTGGCAGAGGAACAGGACTATAAACCGTCTGTCGATGAAGTGAAAGCTTATATTGGCAGTAACTACGATAACGCCGTTGATACCTATGGGGCAGGTCCTTTGGCACAGGAGTGCATGTACAACAAGATTATGGGCAACTACTGCATTGATGTGTACGAGCGGTCTGCCGCAGCTGAATAAGGTGATGTATTATGGCAAAAACACCTATTATTCCACCACTGCCTGAAGAAGAACATTTCGAGCAGGAACTTGGTGCGTACAATTACATTCCAAATGATGAGGATGATGGAACTGGTGAAAACTTCCCTCATCAAAAGGCAAGTCATGACGAGGATGACAATGAATCGATGGATGCGATGGACGCGTCAGAGGACAAAGAAAAACGGCGATTTTCCATCTGGACAGTTTTGTTGGTCGTAATCTGCATCGTTCTTATTGCCATGATTGGCTATATTGGATGGAAGGCGTATGATTACTATCATATCCCTGCATATGAGACAGGAAACATCTCCGACGATGTAGAAGAACCCGTTTCTACTCCCTCGATTCTTATCCCGTCTTCTAATTCAAGTGAGAGGGATTCAGAACCGGAACCGACACCAAAACCGGCATATTCCAAGAACACCGTTGGTTACTTAACCGTTCCCGGCGTTGATGTTACAGATGAGCCCATTTTGCAGCATCCCACAGACGATGATTATTACCTGACTCACAATGAGTTCGATAGGGAAAGTATCTGGGGCGCTTATTTTGTTCCTTCCGAATGGAATGTCAGCAATGTTGACGATATGTACAGAGTAACTGTTATTTTTGGACATAGCAACGGAAATAGTATGCACAAGAAATTCAGTGTTTTGAAATACTTTCGCGATGTCAACTTTGCAAAGGAACATCGGTATATTTATCTTACCTTGGGTGAACAGCAGACACGATGGAAAATCTTTGCTGTTGCCGATTATCCTATTGACCCAAGTTATACCATTGCGAATCCGGACGATTCGTATTTCCTGACAGAGATTGCAAGTATGAAAGCTTATTCTTACAATCAGTACGCCACAGAAGTTGGATTGAATGATAAGGTTTTGATTTTGTCTACCTGTTCCGGCAGTGATAATTACGATACTCGTTTTATCGTATGCGCAAAGCTTGACCAGGTTTTTTAAAAAACACTTGCATTATGCTGCGAAGTTAATATAATTGAGACATAACATAAATCAAATAATTTAACTGTATTATTGCAATCGGCAACTGAGCCGCCAATGGATTGTTCCATCGGCGGCTTTTTGCTGTTTATATAGATGTCCGATGTTTACAACTCTTTAAATTATGGAGGTATTTACTATGAATGTGTTTGACAGTATCGTTCTCGTTGCCGCGTTTTTATGGACTTTTGCCATGGGAGCCAGCTTCATCGCCGCTCTCGACTGGAACGGAATCATTGAGGCTTGGTGCTTCCAGATTACCATTCCTGCAGCAATCGCTTCCCAGATGGTGATGTTCTTTTTCGGCAAAATGAGTGCCGCTTCTTCTTGCGGTGCTTTTTCGTACTTAACTATTGCGATTCTGAACATGATTGAGAAGGGATATCTTTATATCTACATTGCATTAGCGCTCGCAATCATATACGGTATTTCGCACCGCTATCACGACTAAAAAAACGATTTATAACTAAATCGTTCGCACGAAAGGAAAGGTAAAAAATGGAAAAGATTCTCAATGTGAAAATTCACAATCAGACCGAGGAAGTCGCAAGTAAGGCAAAGAACGAGGCTCGCAACACTGCCAAGAATCCCCACATGGCAATGTTCGTCTTGTTTGCCGTCCTGTTCAACATTCTGGCGTTCATCGTTCCCGTCAACGCAAATGACCTGTGGGGTTCTCGCATGAGCGCCTATAAGGTCGGCTGCGGCATCGGGTGTGCTGTTTTGGCGTGGTGTCTGCTGCATCTGCGCGACATTATTCGTGAACCAAGTCTTATCGGGGCTTATCAGATGTCCTACGATAAGCAGCGCACTTTTAAAAAGCGCGGCATCATTGCAAGCATTGGTACTGTTCTGAATAGTGTTGTGTATGCGGCACTCACGGTAACGATTGCTTCTCTGCCAACGCTTGGCGCTCTCGCAGTTAGTTCTATTTATTGCAAGAGTTTTGCAGGATTTGAGACGCTTGATGTTGGTATCATGATTAGCGGCATCATTCTTTATCTTGGCGCAATGCTTCTTAATCGTTTCGGCCGAACGATTGATGCTTTCGTTGAGAAGAAGAAGTCTCCGAAAATTTCTTCGGACAACAAAGAATAAATAACACTAAGGCGCTTCCCCGTAATATGGGAGGCGCTTTTTATTGTATCCTGTACTTGCAAATTGCTGCAAAGTTAATAATATATAGTTATCCGATAAATAAAATCACACAATGCATCGTACCAGAGTTTTATGGGCGTGTATGATTGAATTATCGCCAATCACAATGTACTAAAGGTAGCTATTTTTGAAAAAATAGCTGCCTTTTTTATTTAGAAAAATAATATATTACGGAGGATATGTGAATATGAAAACTTTTAACGAGTATGTCGCGGAGACTACTGCTCCTATCATTATGGACGCTGTTCGTATGCAGAAGTACGAAAAGCGCATTCGTTCTGCACGCATCGAAAAGAGAAAGCGTACCATGCGCAGCGACAAGAGCATTTCTATTGTTAAGAACACGCTGAAAAAGCGTGGCTACTACAGTGAGAAGACCAAGGGTGTTCCTGCGCGTTCTATCAACAGCGATGTCGAAAAGTATTTCGAGGTGGCGTGATAGGAGGACACTATGAGTTACGAGACTGTGATGACGGCAGCAAAAATCATTGCCACTGCGCATCCTATCGCACGAGGGGTTTGTAAGTGCGACACGCCTGCAGACGTATCTTTCAAGGATGTTGCCAGTACGCTTCTCGATTCCGGATGGGAAAGCGTTCTTATTGCTGATAAAAATCTGCTGATTGCGAACACCGATGTCGCAAGAAACGATTACGTGAATGCTCATCCCAAGAGCAAGTTCACGATTTATCGACGGCAAATCGACAAGCACGGAATCCCCAGAAAAGTCACCGAAGTGTGGGGGTGAAATAAAAGCAGACAAACATTGTACAAAATGTATGACAACTTGTCGCTTCGTTTGTGCAAGTTTGCTGTTGCAACCCATGCGGGTTGCGTTTGATTGAAATTACGGCTCCAAATACATGAAGAATGGCGAAAGTTGCCGTTGTTATCAGAACACTGCTTATAAAGGCAGACTAAGAAAACCCACGGTTTAAACCGTGCGATGAAAGGTCGTTTCTATCTTGTACAAATAGAAGTGAATGAGTTTTTAAAAAGGGGCTGTTGCAACCCTCATGGGTTGCGTTAGATTGAAATATGTGGGCGGCAAAAAAGAAATATATCCCATGCTCGCATAAATAAAATATAACCCGCTTACCTCTACTGGTAAGCGGGTTTTTCGAAAGGAGTATTACGATGGCAAATAAGAAATTCAGTTGGAATGCCAAAACACCCATGACCTCTCCTGATATGGTTGCAAACCCTATCAAGTGGAATCCGATGAGTGAGGACTGGAAAAAACGAGTAGAGGCGATGCAGCTGTACAACGAGGACGCTACCGCGCCTTGGCTCACAAACGAAATGAAAAAGACTTTGCGTGCTCTGCGTGACAGAATTTTAACTTTCGGTGGCGATGAGGTTTTGCTCAATACTCGTGACGAAGATGCGGAGAAAGTGCTGGAACGAGGACAGTTTTTTTATAACTCCAGGTACATGAAGAAGGGCGAAGATTGTCGTTGCCATCAGAACGCTGCTTATCTGTGGGATGCAAATCGTGGCAGATGTCAGATTGCGACCGGATATGCCCTGAGTGAAGATGGCCTTTGGCGACAGCATTCGTGGGTCGTTCAGCCTATGACGCGTACCGTTAAGGTGTGGGAAACCACCGTCGAGCGTGTCGCCTACTTTGGTGTTGTGTTGAATGATGAGGAATGTCAGGAGTTCTTTGACACCGTGACATACTAAGAGGCGAGGTGTATTTATGATTTTTCCAAATCGAGAAATCGTTGCTGCGCTCCGTGCCGAATATCCAGCCGGAACACGCGTGAAACTGCTGAAAATGGATGATATTCAGGCTCCGCCTATTGGAACACTCGGCACAGTTTCAGGTATAGACGATACCGGTAGTATCATGGTTCGCTGGGATAACGGCTCTGGTCTGTTCGTGGTTTACGGTGAAGATGTCGTTGAAAAAGTACCGTGAATACGATGCCGCACCTGTTGTGGCTATCTTGTCAATTGCTGCAAAGTAGATATAATTAAGGAACTAAGATAAATCAAAGTATCAATTCCTTGACTTGTTTTAGTTCAAAATCTGTTCGTGCAGCCATCTCAATCGAGATGGCTGTTTTTTTGTTGTGTTAAGGAGGAAATTGAAATGTTTACAATTAACGTAAAAGAAAACAACGCCGTCAAGAAGTATATCTGCAGCTCCGCAAAAGCCGTGGCAGCAAAAATGTCCGAGCTTGCTCTGTGGACGAAGGATGTGCAAATCAGTTGGGGTGATGATGTCTACGGCACCGCTTACGATGCTCAGCGACAGATTCCGGCCAACGATTTTCTGGCTTTTGTTTGATTGAGAAGGGAGATAAGTGCTATGTTTAAGATTTGTAATGATAAGACTTATTATGTTGTTCAGACCACCTCTGAAGATGTAGTTGTCGAAATCTATACCAAAAAAGACGGACGAGGCAGTGACATCAGTCTTCATGAAATGCATCTCGACCTGTGCCGTGCTATCCGAAAGCTGCAGCATGATGGTTATACAATCATGAAGGTTTATCCTGCCATGGGCGACAGAAGAGAGAGTATTGATGTGCTGTCTATGCCGGAATTCATCCAGTCTGCGAAATGCCCCGACAACGATGTTGAGGAAGCGGTCGTCTTTTCTTACTTCGAGTCCGGAGCAACATTCCAGTTGCCTTGCAAGGTAAACAAGGAAACGCACGAAATTTTCGATGTCACCTGTGCAGCAATGCCGTGTGATGACGACTGTTTCAGTTATGCAGAAGTGGAAATCAACGGCAAGGATTATCCTGTCAATTTTATTGACGATATTCTTAGCGAAAACAATGTTGATGATGCGCTGGATGAGTTTTATCGAATTCAGCAGACAGGCGAGTATTGGCAGCCTGCTGGCAACAAAACGCTGGATGATGCCATTCACGAATGTCGTTGGGCGATTCTGAAAGACGCCTTGATGCAGCGCGGTCATGATGCCGTTGCCGATTTTATTGGCACCGATGTTTCCAGTGATTCTTACGAAAGACTGTTGGATGAAACGGAAGCACAGATGCCGAGCGAGGAATTCGAAAAGTTCTGGGAGAGGTACATTTGAGGAGGACTTATTTTGGAAAATATGTATGCGCTAAGCCGTAAAGACCCGTTTTTTGGAGATGTGCGTTTTTACGTAGAGTGTAAGAGTGATACTGCCAACATTAACGAAGCGACGCGGTTCAGCTTGGATGAGGCGATGAAGCGGGCAAAGTTCCTGAATTGTGGAGCTTGCCACTATTCTTGCGTACGCGTACCCGCGTAAGACAAAGGAGAAAATAAATGGCAAACAATATCATGAATATCATGTCTGTTTCTTTCAATTCTCAGGCAGAGTTGGAGGATTTTCTGAATCGTGTCAAGGGAAAAGACGATGATGGCGAAAAAGATTTTTCGCTTCAGTCTGTTGTTCCTATGCCGGAATCACTGCAAATCGTATCGCCATGTGACAGGATGCTCGCATGGGCGGCCGTAAATAAATACGGAATTGACCCGGAGAAGTATCCGGAAAACGTAAGAAAGGCTATTTGCAGAGAAACTTTTCTTCTGCACAGGAAGGAAAAACTTACTGCATCAGATATGGTTGGTGTTTGCATGGAAGCTGCGGAAGCTCGCTCCAAACTGAAACATGTGAAAGATAGCAAACTCATCAACCTGAAACGTATCCCCTATAATATCGAGGAGTTCGACGCTGTGGCGGAACGTACATTGGAAAACGCCGTAAGCTATGGATATGCCTCGTGGTATTATTGGCGTGTCGCAAACTGGGGCGTAAAGTGGGATGTCTTCGATGTGAGTATCCGTAGAACAAATGATACGCAAATCACTGTTAACTTTAAGACTCCTTGGAATACGCCTACATGCGCCATTGTCGAACTGAGCCGTAAATTTCCACACGCCAATATTCGTGTAGAATATGCGGATGAGGATATCGGAAGTAATTGTGGCTGGTATGCGCTTTGCAAAGGAGATTTTGTTGACGACGGTTATCCCAGCGAAGGTAACGCAGCAATCGATTTTGCTTGTAATATCTGGGGCTACGATGCCGATGCATATCGTGCAGAGATGAGTTTGCTGTAAGTAAAGCGAAAAAATACCCCCCCCGGAAAAAGTTGAAGCGCCCCTAAATAGCTGCGCTTGCAAATTGCTGCAAAATCGATATACTAAGTATATTCGATAGATAAAATACAATTACAATTCAAAATCAACATACCGCTATCTCGTAAGAGGTGGCGGTATTTTTTGTTATCGCCGAAAGGATGATGAAGAAGAATTGATAAAAAAGACAAAAAGCTGTTTATCAAGTCAGGAGTTTCCCGGCAAAAATATCGTTTGTGTTTTTTGTGATAGCAGTGGTGTTTTCAAAAACGAATCTATTGAAAGCATGTTTCCGGATGCCAAGGTACGGTATGACAAATCTGAGCATCACTTGGGACATGTTGTGAACTGCTATGGCAATAAAAGGACCGTAATAGCAGATATGATTTGTCTTGAAAGTAACAAGGTGAATTACGGATACCTATACGGTTGTTTCCTGCAAGTGGTCATGAAAGCAAAGCTGGCCGAAGCAAATATCCTGCTTATGAGCCCCGGCTGCAAAATCACAGAAAATCAATGGCACAAAATAAAGCCAATCCTTGAAGGTGCTCTTGAGAAAGAGGGACCGGATGTGGACGTGATTGTTTGCTTGTCGAATGATGATAATGTCATTCGCGTTCGTTGTGCCTAACTGTTTATTGAGGAGGATTACTATGACAAAGGTTTTTACAATTGTTGCCAATGAGGCTATTGGCTTATCCACAACGGAATGCACGCTGATGCAATTCAGCTATAATCCGGAGCAAATCCATGACCCGGAAAGTGTCCTGCGCGGCGCAATCAAAGATTATCTCAAGACGGACGAAGGCAAACGACAGCTTGAAATCAACTGTGGTTGCTGGAACTGGGGCGATGTCGATGACATTCCCGGCTCGTTCTTCTTGAATTACGGTCTGGGTAAAATTACACCACTGGATGTGGATATTATCGTTGACCGCAATGAGAGCTTTGCGGACGAGAATTGATGAAAGGAGTAAATAGAATGTATATTTCGAGCGCGTGTGATGTGGTAATTGAGATTACCCGTCGCTGTAATATGTGCTGTGCGCATTGTTTGCGTGGTGATGCGGAGGCGGTCGATATTCAGGAAAGATATATCGATGCGTTTCTTGACAGTTTTGCTAATGCAGGATACATCAGTTCCTTGACCTTTACGGGTGGAGAAATTTCTTTGAATATTCCTGCTATCCGCTATACTTTGAACGCCGTAAGAGAGCGAAACATTTCCGTTGGGAGTTTTTATATGGTAACCAACGGGAAAGCCGTCGATAAGATGGTAGAACTCGCTTTGGCGAGCCTCGAATGGTGGAATTATTGCGATGACAAGGATGACTATTCGTGTGGTCTTTGTATCAGCAGCGATGATTTTCATGAAGAAATTCCCCGCGAAAGTGCGAGTATTCTTAGCGGTTTGAGATATAATCGTAATGATAAAGTAACGGATTTTCGCAAGCAATATCTCATTAACGAGGGTCGTGCCAAAACTATCAACGCAAATGAGATTCTAAAGAGAGAACCTATAGTTTCGGAACTTGTGATTGAATATGAGAGAGATTGTAAACCGAGAAATGAAGTCGGAATCAATATCACTGATGGAGAACTGTATCTGAATGCCATCGGTGATGTTGTCGTCGGTTGTGACTGGTCCTATGAATCCCAGAGGAAGTATCGTATCGGCAATGTTATGGATGAAAAATGGTTGGAAAACATTCGTAGCAGCAAATTATGCATCGAAGAAAACAGCTGAAAAATAACAAAACAGAAAGGAAGAAATTATGACTATCAATTTAACTTGTGAGGATTTTGAGCAGGCTATCAAATCCGGCGCATCCGTGTTCGAAGGCAACACAATTCCCGATACCGGAAAACCGTCCGGGCGCTACTACCGTTTCATTCGTGTGCCGCTCGCCAATGGCGAGCACAAGGTAGATGCCTTGTACGGGCAGCGGTTTTACAAAATGAAGGCCGAGAAAGCCCACGGTTTCAACCGTGGGATGATAGGCCGACAACCAAGACTTTTTTCGGGGCAACTTATACAACCATAAAGTGACGATGTTATGACATAAAATTCATATATCTGTAACACAACAATATCTTAAATATGGTATAATAGATATATGAAAAGAAACTACAGACGCACCAAAACCACCGTTTCTATGATAAATTATCACTTTGTATTTTGTCCGCGCTACCGTAGAAAATTGTTTCTCGTGGCTGGGTTTGAAACTCGATTCAAGGAGCTTGTAGCCCAAATCTGTGAACAAAACGACATTGTGATACTGGCAATGGAGTGCCACATTGACCATTGCCATCTTTTCGTGAATGCTCCGCCTACACTAAGTGCTGCAGAAATCATGAAAATCATTAAAGGAAACACCAGCAGGATACTCAAACAAGAGTTTTTTCCTGACACGGTTATGCAAATGTGGACTCGCAACTATTTTGTAAGTACCGCTGGCGATGTTTCTAATACTACAATTCAACGCTATGTTGAAGAACAAAAAACGAAGGGAGGGTAAATATGGCGTTCGGGAGTAAAAATAGTACGCCGTCATTTGTATTGACGCTGCCGATAGTTGTAGGTCTTAATGAACAAGACCTCTTGTATAAAGAGTTCAGGAAGTGCGGCATTATCTATAATCAGCTTGTAAGTGTAACCACAAAAATGTGGCATCAATTGCGTAAGACGCGCAAATATCGAGAACTGATGGCGGCTATCGCTAAAGCTTCTCCCGACAGCGATGAACAGAAGGCACTCTTTAAGCAGCGAGAGAAGATGCTTAAAGAGTACCGCTTTTCTGAGGATGCTTTTCATGCGATGGTTGTGCCCTATGCTAAGCACTATGCCATAAATTCTCATGTGGCACAGGCAGTTGCTACCGCCGTTTGGGCAGCGTGGTCATCCTTCTTCTTTGACAACGGAAAAGAAGTCCACTATAAGAAACTGGAGCAGGTATCCTCGATATCCGGAAAGAATAATGCCACAGGCATAATACTTCGTCCAGCAAACTGCACAACAAGTGTCATTAACTCTGCCAAGAAGAAGATTAAAAACTCCATTGAGGAAAAATACTTCGCCGCGTACAGGAAGCCGGATGCCAAAAAAGACGAAGAAGTGGCTCTCCCCGATGAAGTAAAAGCGCAAATGGAGAAAGAGATTGTCGCTGCTACGGCAAAAGTCAAAACCTCCATCGGCAAAGGTGAACTACGTATTGTTTATGGGAATCATGCATTCCCGTTGACATTGCGAAATCCAGATACTCAAACCGGATGGTATCAACAGGAAGCGCTCAAATGCGGCGTTAAATACTGTCGCATAATTCGCAAATGGGTCGGCACCAAATGGAAGTATTATGCCCAAATTGTTCTTGAAGGCTATCCTCCCATCAAGTGCGACAGTAACGGCGTTGCAAAACATCCCATTAAGCAGGGGCGTGTCGGTATAGATATCGGCACACAAACCATCGCCTTTAGCGGCAAGGATGTTTGCGACCTCCGCGTGCTTGCTCCGTCTGCAAGAGCGCAAGCAAAAAGCCTCGTGAATGAAATCGCTTCTACGCTTCGTGCCATGGACCGTTCGCGCCGCGCTACGAATCCGAAATATTATAATCCGGATGGCACAATCAAAAGGTTGAGGCGGCAGCATGGGCAGAAGCAAAAACGCAAATGGAAATACAGCAAAAGGTATTATCGCCTGCGTGCAAAACTGCGTAATCTGTACCGTAAGTTGGCTGATATCCGTAAAATGGAGCACAACATTCTCGCCAACGAACTGCTTGCACACGGCAACGAGTTCGTTGTTGAAGATATGAACTACAAAGCTTTGCAAAAGCGCAGCAAGGAAACGAAAGTCAATCCAAAAACCGGTAGAACACATACTAAAAAACGGTTTGGCAAATCGTTGAGCCGTTGCGCACCCGCAATGTTTATCTCCATTCTGGGGAAAAAGGCAAGCCGTTATGGAGGCAGCGTTATCAAGGTCAGCACCTTTGAAACAAAAGCCTCGCAATTTGACCATACAGACGAAAGCTATACCAAGAAGAAACTATCCGAGCGAATGGCTCGCCTCCGCAGCGGCGATATAGTTCAGCGTGACTTATATTCCGCCTTCCTGCTTGAACATATAGACATCGATTCTTTGCAGTACAATATGGAAACCCTTAATTCGGCTTTTCCTGCATTTTTAGAAATGCACGAAAATACAAAGCATCGCTTGCAGGCAGTTGGAAGTTCTCTTCCTGCAAGTATTGGATTCTAAACAATAACTTTCTGGGGGCTCGACACTCCCTCATTAAAGAGCTGCCTTGCAAGAGGTGAAACTCCATTCGGAGGATGCACTTAAAAGAACTGGGAATGCAGACAAGTATGTTGGTCAACCTTTCAGGCTGGATGCTCGTCATATGCTACACCCGTAGCGTATGGTGGGAAACCGCATAACTCGCTGCTTCAGACACGGCTTGGCGATGAACCTTGCCGCACCGCCCAGGAATCCCACGATTTCAATCGTGGGAGGTGTCAAGGGAATAAGTTGATTTGGAAGAATCCGAATTTTGCAAACACCTGATTCCCCAAAAGGAGGAAATCGAAAATATGATTGCCAAAATCGGTAAAATGCTGACTAAAAAAGAAGATAAACCGTTTTCCTATGAAGAGCTTGCCGCAATGCTGAAAACCAGCCCTGATGCCCTCAAAACATTCGAGGACACCTATAAAAAACAGGTGCTGGAAAGCGGGGCATTATCCGAGAACTTTTTACAGTGGGATACCGCTACTGTCAAGGCTATGCTCGACAAGAGGGTGCCGTTTACGCGGGACCTTGAAACGCTCATTGACCGTATCGTAGGTGAGTTAACAGATGGTACTCGCCTGTACATCTACAACGAAAAACGTGGCGGATATTATGTAAACTATGCAGCATCTCGATACGCTGTGCCGATAACGAACAATGACCTGAAAAAATACCCGGAAGAACTCAGACCTCAGCTGACAGGAAATCTCGTGAAGGTCGATATTTCGGAGCCGTCGTATAAGATTCTGCTTCAGAATTACGCCGAGTACAAGGATGCACGCGATGACCGCATGAAAAAGTTCTACTACAACCAGTTCCGTCAAGGTCTTGATATTCTTGACCTCGACGATTTCACCTACCAGATGCTCGAAATGAATCCCAACACGATGGGATTCTGGCTTCCGCCGCTGGCAAAAGCGTTGTACGGGAACAAATTCTTCAGGATTCCTGATACCAAGATTTTGCGTGTTCCGCTGCCGATGCTGCAGCTCACTCGCCTTGGTTTTGAAGCCCTGAATCCCGTAACCAAGGAAATCGTGAACCGTTATTGCAAGCGGATATTCAAGCTGGATGAGCACGAGGATTACTTCATCAAGACCGGAACTTATTCTTCCAAGTATGAGTTTCGCAACGCTCATATCCATGACCCAAAGGAAATCAATGAGATGGGCGAGTATTTCCTGTTCCTGAATCATCTGACCTGTTCTATGGCTTCGCCGTTGAACAATACCTGCTTCTATGGTGCAAATACAACGAACGAGTGGGTGCTCAGGGAATATATCAAGGACAAGGAACACAACCCGACCATCTACAACGGTTTGCCGCTGCGTACTGAGTACCGCGTATTCGTCGATTTCGACGCTGATGAGGTGCTGGGTATCAGTCCTTATTGGCGTGCCGATGTGATGAAGGGTAAGTTCAAGAACGCAAGTACGCCGCAGGAACGCCACGATTATGTCATCTATCAGATGCACGAGGATATCCTGCAGTCTCGATATGATGACAGTGTTAGGATGATTTTGGATGAAATCAAGAAGATTCTTCCTGCTGTCGAACTGGTAGGACAGTGGAGTATTGATGTGATGCGCAATGGTGATGATTATTACATCATCGACATGGCGCTCGCTGAAAACTCCGCTCTGAACGATTGCGTGCCACGCAACAAACTTCGAGCCTACCCACAGCAGTGGTTGCCTGAACATGCTTAAGAAGACGACACAGTTCTTGCAAACTGCTGCAAAGTAGCTACAATAAAAGCACTAAGATAAATAAAAAGCGCTATTTGTTAGCTACTATTATCTTAATTTAAAATCAAGTTACATTGCGACCATCTCGTCAGAGATGGCCGCTATTTTTTGCGAAAGGAATGAATAAAAATGACAGCTATTTCTCCTATTAGAATTCACAAGCCAGATTCTTGCCACGGTTGGGGCATTGACTTCAATTACGAGCGGCCCTTCTGGGATGCTGATGCAACGGACTTCGTGGTCGCTGTGCGGCAGGCAATGCAAGACAAAAAAGGCTCTGCTATCTGGTTCCATCAAAGCGGAAGTGATTCCGAAAATAAGGGTCGCTACTATGGCTACCAGTATTTTGAGGTCTGGGACGCATGTGCAGAAAAAGAAGCAAAGCGTATGGCCGCTATGATTGCTGAAAAAATTCAAACGGTTGTATCTTCGACCTGACAAAAAATGAAATGAGGTAAAAATCATGAATATGAACGATACTATTGACCTGAGCGGAATCAGCGCAGATAAAGTCTACCGTATCCGGAGGTCCAAAAAAAATGGCAAGCTCATTTCCTATAACGAATATGGGAAGGTTATTATCATCAAAAACTGGAAAAGTCTTCATGTAGGATATGGCAAAGTGGTTTCCTTTGAAAACAGAGAAAACTGCATTCTCGCCACGATGAAGAATGTTCCTTATGACTTCTACGAGGAATACAACGAAAAAACTGGCGAAGTAGAGGCTGTTCCGTATGAGGAACTGACTCGTATTTTACAGGAGCTCGGTTTTACACATGAATACAAAGAAGACATTGACAAAGACAATATCTTTGATGTATGGGCGAATCTGAATTCCGGCGTACTTATTACCATCGAAACTTGGAATCAAGACGGAGAACGAGGCTATAACTCAGTTAAGTGTTATGTGCCAGTGAGTAGTTGTGGTTTTGGGATGCGCAATTCGTACGGCTTTTCCTATGGCACCAGTTATTTAAGCTGCTTTAATATCGTGCATAATACGCGTGATTTCCCTTTGCGCGATTGTTTAGCTTTCAACAACGGCTCTATGAATTGGGCTGGAAATCACCCCTCTTTGTGGCACTATGGAGAGAGGGATGACATCAATTACGCCAAGGCTCTCGCCAAAATCCGTAAATTCAAGGACGCTGATATCGGCGAGCGTTTCAATATGCAGTTGGATGATGCGTTCAAACAATATGCTAAAAATGGCTATTTAGTAGATTGAAAGGTGCAGCATGAAAACGACAGGGCATTATTATCGTTCGCGCAAAGAATATGAGCAGCGAACGGGTAAATCCAGCAAGTATATCCAAAACAATCCATCTATTCACATCAGTGGCAGCGTAAGAGGAATGCGAAAGCTTTTCTGGGGCTACGAATGTGATGTTGTACGGGTCGGCTCATGGATTTACAAGGTGTGAAGTATCGCTATGCTTGTTCTCAATAATGATGGTTTTCTGCTCACAGTTCGTGAATTTGTTGAGTGGGAGTACAATGGCGGAAGAGGCGATTTTCAGCCGGATACAACATTCCGTACTTGGAACAGTTTACCCGTTGATGCAAAAATCGGGTATGTTGCTTGCAGTGTGTACGGAGACATTGTAGGAGAGAGTAAATTGTTTCTTAAAACGGACAACAAAATATATCTCCTGCATAATGCTCAGAACGACGTTAAAAAACTGGAAGCGATTGACGAATATCTACACGAAGTATATCGCAAAGCAGAGCATTCGTTCAAAAGCAAAACCGGAACATCGTTCAATCAAACATCGCTAAATGTCCGACTTGACGCGATTGCTCAATACATCGAAGACAACTTCGATAAATGTATCGAAGCTGCGAAATGTGCAATTCACATTTCGGAGGTTTAGTGCCTAAAACCCGCTTGCTCATGCAGGTAAGCAACCTTTATCAAACACCCTAAAGCACAAAGGAGCATGAAGAATGTATAAGATTTTGAAACGCGGATATTATTACAACGACGCGCATAAGTCCGAGGATGAATATCTGCCTGCATCCTATCCGACAGAGGATATGGCATATATGGCGGCAGAGCTGAATGCTTTTGCGGCCGCGCAGGAACTGAATTTAAGCAACCGGGAAAATAACGGCAGTGCAGAGAGCGTGTTCTTTGCGGTCGATGAAGACCCGGATGACTTCGATTTTGTGGTTCGTTGCTGGGACGGCGATGATTATCAAATTGAAAGCCGGTATAAGGTCATCAAAGAGGAAGAGGAGTAAATACATGAGCGAAAAACGGAAAGATTATATCTCATGGGATGAATATTTTATGGGTATTGCGATGTTATCTGCAATGCGCAGCAAAGACCCTAACAGTCAGGTAGGCGCATGCATTGTGCGTGACAATAAAATCCTGTCACTGGGATACAACGGTATGCCGATTGGCTGCGACGACGATATCATGCCTTGGGGCAGGGAAGGAAATGAACTCGAAACCAAGTATATGTATGTCTGTCACTCGGAGCTGAACGCTATCCTCAATGCCGGGAAAGACCTGCACGGGTCCACGATGTATGTCACGCTCTTCCCGTGCAATGAGTGTGCGAAAGCAATCATTCAGAGCGGGATAAAGCGTATCGTGTACCTTGACGACAAGTACCGGAATGCGAACAACAATGTTGCTGCACGGCACATGTTCAAAATTACTGGGGTAGAGACTAAGAAATACGAGCCCAGTGCCCGCAACATTTCGCTGAACCTGTAATCATCACAATCTGTCTAAAGACCGCCACGAAAAATAAGGAGTACCACAATGAAAATCCATCATACTACTGCGCTTGGCGTATGCGATACCTACGAAGTCGTAACGGAACCGCCTCTCGGTTATATCATTTGGAATATCGGCGATAATGCACCGGAAGGTTACCTCCCGTTCTGCAGACTCAAATTTATGCAGCCGTTTGATGGCGGACGCGAAATTGAGTCGGATACCCTGAAAGCCATGAAGTGTGACGGTGCGAAGGAAATCTTAGCCGCCATCTGTCTTGGTGCCGAGACTTCCGCCGAGATGAAGGAGTTCATCAAGAAGCACGAACGCAACCACCGCAGGAGTTGGGAGTGCGAAAGGATGCGTGCCGCTATCCCGTATCTTGAGAAAATCGGGATGTGAAAAGCTCTTTTTGTAATCACCTTGCCTTTTGCTGCAAAATCGATATACTAAGTATATCCGATAGATAAAAAACAATAAAAATTCAAAATCGATATACCGCCATCTCGTGAGGGATGGCGGTTTTTTGTTGGAAAGGGGATAAAATATGTTTTTGTATCAGTTTGAGGAAAAATGGGAGGAACTTGGTTGGTCTGTGTCTTATGATGACAACGATACCGTTGAATTAAGTCAGGGCAGTCCTGCTGGTGAAGATTTCTATTTCACCGTTCCAAAACTGAATTTCTGTGATGAGGTATTTGATTACGCGAATGACTTTGACCCGGAAGAACACGCAAAAGAAAACCTCGGTATGTCTGGTGCGCCGGGTTTGCGGGAGCTTCTTGATGATGCAGATGCTATCAAACGTATGCTGCTGGAACTCTCGGATGCACTGTGTAAGGTAGAGCGCGAGGCTACCCGGTGGTATTTGATTGATGCGGACAATTTTGAGTGCCGTCGTCAATTCGGTACAGAAGAGTTCGAATTTTATGCCATCACAAAAATCACTGACCATGATTTTATGGCGGTTCATGAATTCGTAAACCTTGATGCGCTCGATATCCGAGAACTGCGTAAACTGTTGCTTCTTTCCCTTGAGGATGAAAAACATCCCCAAAAAACCTCCTTGTCAGAAGCTATCATCGATATAGCTGAGAACAAGTTTAGGTCTTTGGAGTATGTGAGCTCTTACAAGTCTTTTTCGAGTTTTGACGACGCCAAACAGTACATCATCGGCGAAATGGGAACGGAGAAAGTACCTGAGCTTTTCAAAAGGTCCGTGACAAGTTCGCGTAGTGAGGATGAAAATCTTGGTCCGGATGAGGCCGTATTTCTGACCCGCTGCGTCGATGAAGACTATGAAAGTGTAGAGGAAACCGTAGCCATTTCGAAACGTTGGCTCGAAAACAATATCAAGGAGACGGCAGACGAAGAAATGTCTGATTTAGAGACATTTTTGCGTAATTACACGACAGACGATGTCAATGAAGTTCTGGGCATGGCGATTCTGAATAACGCTGTTGCGTTCACATATTGTGATGCACGCAAAGAAGCATTTGAAATGTACGGAACCGAAAGTTGGATGGTAATGGCTGTCGTTGATTTCGTTGCCAGTAAGTTAGAGGGTTCGGCAGAAGGCGATAATGCTGCCAGTATGGTGAAAAAGCTGTTCGCAAGATAAGCTTGCAGCGCAGTCTTCTTGCCTTTTGCTGCAAAGTCAATATACTAAGTATATCCGATAAATAAAAGGCAGCAAAAATTCAAAATCGATATACCGCTATCTCGTAAGAGGTGGCGGTATTTTTGTTGTCAAACAAGTAAAAAGGAGCGTAATTTTATGAGTATGCCGATTTCTGTTTGTAATGACACTTTTAAAATCAACAATGTTGTTTTCCTTCCTACGAAGGATGTAAAGAAAGAAAATCACACCATTTGGGTACTTGAGTACAGCGATAACGCCGTATTCATCGTGGATGCCAGTACATGGGATGAAATCGATGAGGTTATCAAAGAGACTATCCGTGATATGCATTCCGAGAATGCCGTGCTGAAACGAATTTCGTCCTTTACCAACTTGCAGGACAGTCATGGTCTTGTGATGCAGGAAGGACGGCTTGGCGAAATTGCTAAGCATTTTGACCTTGAGACCATTTATCCGTATGCCAACGGATGGTATTTTGGTGAAAACCTTTACCTTGCCAATGGCGATGCGTGGGATGGCAACAATATCTACAAGGTAACTGTCGATAGTGGGCTTGCATGGCCTATGAATGTCATTGTTCGCGCATTAAACTCCTGTGACGCGGTAGATAAGGCTGTTGATTTTCTTCATGCGGAGTCTATGCCCGGTGTACAGGATGTCTGTGACGTTACGGAAGATGAAAGCAAGGAATATGAGGATGGCGGTTACGGGATTTACGGAAATCACGGTTCCTGCTATGCTCGAATCCTGCAAATTGAAACTATTGTGGAGGATTGATTTTATGGGCAGAGGTAATATTTGTCCCAGTGGAAAATACGAAGGCGTTGTTTATGTAGACTATGACAATGTCCTCTGTTACACCAAAAAGGACGATTCTGAGCAAAGGCTGCTGAAGGATATTTCCTATGAGGAGATGCCGGAATTCGAATTCGATGATGATGCAAGCCAGTTATTGCTGGACGAGTATCGTACAAACCTTGTAAATGAGATGATGCGCCGTTACCCAAGTTTCGAGGAACCCAATCAGACTTGGCTGCCTAACCACAGAAACGGAAAGGTTATTCTCGAAAACAAGTTGTTCTATATCATCGTTGAGGATAACGAATGGGCTGAGGCTGTCGAACTGATTCAGAAGGAGTCCGAGTACGGCGATGTAGATTTATCCGGTCTGCAGAAACAACATTACCGGCATTATCTGGACGCAATTCAGGATATTTTGCTGGAGCAGTTTGGAGAAGTAGGCATATACACCGGGCCGTGGACTTCTGGAAAAATTACCAAGGGAGAATCTAACGGTTCTCAGTGTGGTACGAAAGGTGCTGCATGATTAGGAGGTAAACTTTCATGGGATATGAAATCATGTATAAGAAGGTATTTTTAAAAGCAACAAATGAGGCAGGCGTTGATTTATACACTCCGGTATGCCTTATGGGGCCCAACAATGTAACGCAGCAGCATTGGACGGGCAACCGTTACAGCGAACGCCGCTGTCGGGATTGGACCCTGATGCTCAATGCATTGGCACTTAACAAGGAAGGACTTTATGACAAGTTCGCACACATGATGCAGCCGAATCGTGCCGATTGCGAGATGTGGAAAAATGGTAGTCGGTGGGTATACGGCAAGGATATTCGGCGCTGGTTGGATTCCGGCATAGCTTCTGCTGTTACCATCGAGGATTTGCTAAAAGCGAATCATCGAACCGGATTTTCCTGTCGTGTTCTGTACTATAAAAATACAGAAGATATGCGTTTGACATCTGCATCGGAATGTGAAGTCATAGTTCGAGACACAAAGTCGTTTCTTGCGTGGGCTAAAAGTGCGAAATCCAAAGAGAAAGAGTTGAACAAAAACAATAAGACTGATGTTTTCTTTGAAATCAATTTTATGTCTGAGGATATTCGGATGCCAAGCAGAAAGCCTCGCGGCCATGAAAAAGTCCTGATTAAGGAAGGAAAGCGGTACGTAGAAGAGATAGAGTATAAAAACGAAGCAGGAAAGAATATTCCTCATAGTGTTTGCATGACATCTGATGTAAAAGATGCGAAGGAATTCACGTTTGAGGAAGCAGCAGCGATTCAGAACGATTTCTCGATGGTTTTCCCATCTTTAAGAAAAACAAGGCTCGTATCTACAAAGGTTCAAAGTAAACCATTCGATGCGATTATTGCTTTCGAGGATGTTGATGGCACAGAGAAGTTTGTTGCGAAAAATACTCGCTCCCGCCTTTTCGTTGCGCTGGATGAGGAAGGCGCAAAGCGATATGCAGATAAGTCATCCGCACAAAAAGTGTGCGCTGCATTGAACGAAAAGAGGTATTCACGTTCTGTTAAGAACGGTTCTTTCAGAGTTAAATTTTTGATTCCGTGTTAAAATAATTTCTGCGGCTCACGTTTGTGGGCCGCTTTTTTTGTTGCCTTTTCGATTGACCGTTATTGCTATTTGTGGTATAATATAAATATGTCGTATGGGAGGTGATTTAATTGCTGTCGCTGGATAAAGAGGATTTCAGCGTTAAGGTGCGCCCATCCAAAGATAAGCAAAAAGACGTTGGTGTCATTTATTATAAAAACAATCCCATATATGTATTTATTCGTAATACATCTGTGGGCATTAAAGAGAAGAAGAATTGTGACTATTCAAACAACGAGCAATATGGAAATCTTTTGATTTCGATGATTGTAAAAGGACAAAACAAGACTGCTTCGCATAACCTTCTGTATCATCTATTAAAGGAAAATGCCGGGACATGGGAATCTCCTATCATAAAAGTTCCATCAATTTTTGAACTGCACCGTGACCCTTGCTGCAAAGTAGGTACAATGAAAGTAACCGAAACAAACAACCCGAATAAAGGAGAATCCCAATGCGATTTTTAAGAAAGATGTTTTCCGGTAAACTCGGCAGGGCGCTTATGCCGATTGTTTCCATCATCCTGTTTCTGTGGCTGATACAGAGTTCAATGGGTCCGGGCACTGATATTTCCGATGTTGTACAGGAAATTTTCAATACCGTTTCATCCAGCGCCGGTATGACCGAAACGGAACCAGACAGAAATAACTTTGAAACCAGCAATACGGGTACCTCGCAAACCAACAACAGCGAAAGTGTCGGGGATAGTCTTCATGCAATAAAGACAAATCCTTCCGATTTTATCTCTGTTTCGGATATCCCGGCATATTCCGGCGATGCGTATATTGCGGTCAATGATAATGTACCTTACTTCACCGATGAAGATTATTCTACCGAACCTTTCGAGTATTACTCGGACCTCGATTCTCTTGGTCGCTGTGGGCTTACTTATGCTGTTGTCTGTCAGGAAACTATGCCGACCGAAAAAAGAGAAAGTATCAGTGAAGTAAAGCCAAGCGGGTGGAAAAATCAGAAATACGATTTCGTGGATGGTGGGTGGGTCTACAATAGATGTCACCTTATCGGATTTCAGTTGAGCGCCGAAAATGCCAACAAATGCAATCTCATCACGGGAACAAGGTACCTGAATATTGAGGGAATGCTCCCGTTTGAGAATATGGTCGCAGACTATGTTCACGAGTCCGATGGACATGTATTATATCGTGTCACCCCTATCTATGACGGAGATAACCTTGTGGCAAGCGGTGTACTCATGGAAGGGTATTCCGTAGAAGATTCCGGCGAAAGCATTGAGTATTGCGTATACTGCTACAATATGCAGCCGGGAGTAGAAATTAACTATGCAACCGGTGAGAACTGGGCTGCGTAAAGATACATTGGAAAGGATGTGATTCCCATGGCTTATGAGTTCAATAATGATGACCATTTTGATATGAAGAGTCAGATGATGGTCGGGAAAATCGGGGAAAATCTATTTTTGAAAATTTATGGAAATTCCCCGCAGTGCGAAATTGATGACCTGAGAGATGATGCGGTATTCCAAGACAAAGATGTCGATTTCCGTGTTCGGCAAGTAAAAAACAGTGAAGGGAATCCTATTCCTGCCGCTAAACAGTCGTCTTGGCTTATTGAGGTTAAGACTGACCTCAATGATTCGGGGAACGTTTATGTTGAGACGGAAGTCGTAACGCTTGTTAAGCAGGGTTATCATGTGAAAAGTGCATCGACCAAGATTGGCTGGCTGTACGGCTCTAAGGCAAAATTCATCTTCTATTATTATCCGGCTACCAATCAAATCTTCCGTATCAATCGCCTTGATTTTATCGAGTGGCTCCATAATTATCATATGGGAGAGGCAGCAAGGCGCTGCGTTGATAGTCAGGGCCGCGAGATTCTGTGTACGGAAGATTACCCCTATGATTACATGGCATCAAATGATAATTATGGCGGGAAAGACGGGCAGAATAAGAATGTCATCTATCATGGGACCGGGCTTCTCGTTCCCATCCGTCATCTTATTACTCTGGCAAATCAGGAAGAAGATGAACGGAAACGCGGATTGCACGACAAGAAAACCGTTGTGGTTTATGATATCGGGGAACAGTATGGCATTCAGTCATCTGAGGTTTTGAAACAGTACACCTTTCTATCTTCTTTTGTTTTTGAAACAAAGAATAAGCACTATCACTGGATGCAAGATGTTTTTGCGCGTTCCTGATAAATATACTCGTTCAACAAACTACAGAACAGAATTCATAAGACACTGGCCGCCCGAACCCGGAAACTATTATCATTGCGTATATTGTGGGCGGCGAATCCATACAGACAAAATGCAAGTAGACCATATCATATCTGTTGATATGGCGAAGAAGAATTGGCTTGCAAGAAGACTATTACCCAAAGAGGGAGTCAACTCCATAAAGAACCTTGTGCCCTCATGTCAACGTTGCAATAGATTGAAAAGCAACTATGGTGGGTTGTGGCTGATACGCGGATACTATTGGCGAATTTGTCTTCCTATATTTACAGTCCTTCGTATCGTTTTAATCGCAGGCGCAATCGTATTCGCTCTGATGCTGCTCGGAGTGATTAGCAATAAACCTCTGGTTGACTTCGTAAACGGGATTGTTTTTGGCTTTTTTGGAAACTAACATTGTAATTTGCTGCAAAGTAGATATACTGAATACATTCCAAAAATAAAAGCAAACAAATATTTCAAAATCAACATACCGTCATCTCGTTGTGAGGCGACGGTATTTTTGTTTGCTACAGGTGCGAATGATAAGTAAACATGGTTTTGCTGTTCGCTTTGCACCAAGTATTATAAAGAAAGGATGTGATTCCATTGCAGTAAGTAGTATCTGACCATATTGTTTGGTCAAAAAGCAGACAAACACCGTACAAAATGCATGACAACTTGTTGCTTCGTTTGTACAAGTTTGCTGTTGCAACCCGCACGGGTTGTGTTAGATTGAAATAGGAGTTCGCGCAAAAATATCGCGCATCCAGTGATGTTGCAGCCCGCATGGGTTGCGTTAAATCAAAAAAGAGTCTGCTTAATGCAGGCTCTTTTCTTTTTCCTCTTTTTTGGCAGTAAATGCGGCAAGGAATTCCTCAATTTCATTGTCGTGGAGCACTTCGAAAACATAAAGGACGACATATTCAACATGGCTTATGACTGGTTCAAACAATCGCGCATACGCTTTCCCGACACGGGTGTGTCCGGATTCAATTAAAACACCCTTTTTCTCCAACGAGTCCAAAACAAGGAAGATATAATGCGGGTTCCATTTCATTTCACCGCGCTGTCTGGCGATTTCCATTACATCCAATTGAGTCAATGGCTTATCGGCATGCCAAAAAATACGCATGACAATCTTCTCCGTTTTTGTCAAATAAGGGAAATCAGCCATAAAAAACCACTCCTCAAGTTAAGATGGATATAGTATCCCCAGAAAAGACGAAATTATAAGCCCTTGTGGGGTGTTCTCTTGCAATTTGCTGCAAAGTAGGTATACTGAATACATTCCAAAAATAAAAGCAAACAAATATTCAAAATCAACATACCGCCATCTCATTATGAGGTGACGGTATTTTTGTTTGCTACAGGTGCGAATGATAAGTGAGCATAGTTTTGCCGATTGCTTCGCACCAAATATTATAAAGAAAGGATATGATTCCATTGCAGTAAGTAGTATCTGACCATATTGTTTGGTCAAAAAGCAGACAAACATTGTGCAAAATGCACGACAACTTGTTGTTTCGTTTGTACAAGTTTGCTGTTGCAACCCACATGGGTTGCGTTAGATTGAAATTACGGCGTTCTCTCGCGCTGTGAGGAGCTTATCGTTGCAACCCACATGGGTTGCGTTAGATTGAAATCGTCTTGCTCAAAGCAATTTGCTCGACCTTAGTGTTGCAACCCTCATGGGTTGCGTTAGATTGAAATGCAAATGCCCAATTAAAATAGCTGTAGTGGCTACAAAGGTATTGCAAGTTGCTGCAAAGTTAATACTATATTAGTAGTACGATAAATAAAAAGCGTGGTCACTCTTTTATTAACATTAAAGGAGTGGCTTTTTCTCTTAATCGTACAAGAAACATTTTTATTTAAAAAAGGAGTACGTTATGGATAACACTAATAATACCCGTTTCAACATGCCCATGTCTTCTATTGACAGCAAGGGCCTTCAGTATCTGTCTGACCGACTGAGCAAGAACCCCAACTCTCGCTTTGTTTGTGCCATTGCACGCCTGAACCCGAAGGGTACGGCCTATATTGGGATGAACAAGAGCGGCAAGGAGTTTGTCACCATTCCTGTGGTGGCGGACTATGCTGATAAGGCAGCTCATTACGCCGGTCTGTCTGACAAGGAAGACGGCACTGGCCTGTTCTATACGCTGATGATTTCCGGCAGCGCCGCTACTCGTTACGCGAACATGCTTCGCAAGGGTATGCTGCGTTCCGGCACCGAACTCACCCTGACTGGTCTGTCTGAGATTCGTGAAACCACCGGTCGCGACGGTAAAACGTATCGCAACCCGACCGTTTATGTTTCTACGCTGGACATTTCTCGCTGGGCAAAGAAGGAGAACACCCCCATTGCTCTGCGCGACAATGTCGGTGGCGGTGCTGCACCTGCCGCATCCGCTGCTCCCAGTCATGCTGCCGCCGCTCCTCAGCCTGCATTCCAGGCCCCGTCTATGAACGACGATATGGAGCTGTTGGAGGACAGCGATGACCTGCCGTTCTAAGTAAGGCACAATCAAAATAACACGGTAAATTAAATACTGCGGGGATAGGGGAATAAAATCCTCTACCCCCGCTCTTGGTTTCTAACGGAACCTTTACTTACAGAAAGGAATAAAACATGGATTGCATTTTTCATTTTCACAGAAACACTTCCTTGCCCATCAATGGTCTTGTGGATTTTCTGAATGACCGCGATTTATACACCGGGAACTACGGTTCCTTCAACGACGAGACTGCGGCGATTGCACGCCGCTCCTTGTACTACTCGAATGGCAACAAGAAGATGCCCACGAACTCTGGTATGATGACCGCAGGTTTTGCTAAAGCGTTGAACCGTGCTTTGCAGGTTCATACATGGCCTATGTGTGGTGACGGTTACGGCTACAACAATACCGCTGATATCGACAATCAGACCTGTGTTGCTGCTTATACCGTTTCCTCGACATACAACTCTCAGAAAATCGGTTTCGGAACACGGCTCTCCATCCTCTACAAATTCTCCTCGAATAAATTTTTTCTTGGTGATGAGAAAGGGAATGCGAAGAGTCTTGCTGATGTCCAGAAAACGCTTAAAGTTTACAGCGAGCCTTTCCTGTTCTGTATGTGGGGTTACTACATGCAGGATAAGGAATTTCACGACACCTTTAATAAACTTCTTGTTTTTTACAAGAGAATTATTGCAAAGGCCAGTACGCCCAGCGTAATTAAGAATGATGTGGATGCAGCAAAGAAATGCGCATGTAAGCTGGCAGATATTGCCTACTTCATGAGCACGAGAGATAAGATTGCAAACTCCAAATTGGAGTCCAGAGTGATTCCTAATCCTACTATCAACAGTGTTGGCGGTCTGTACGATACTCTGGTTGCCACGGATGCCGCTGCCCCGACCTTTTTTATCGGTGACATTTCTCCTTTCAAGGATAGTCGTGGCAAGGATATGGCTGTTTCTGAGCCGGTACCAGAGTCTGAGAAGCCTAAAACTGCCGCAGACTTGGAAAAAGCGTTCCTTCTCAATAAGAAGCGCGTTTTGACTGATACGGAGAAGGCACTGCTCATCGTCCCTGATTCGCACATTCCCGGCGTAGAAGCCTATTCGCTTTGCAAGCATATCCAGAAGAGTTCCAAGACGCCTCGTCCCATCCGCAACATTCTGCTGCGCGGTGAGGCCGGTACCGGTAAAACGGAAACCGCAAAGGATATTGCTCTTGGTCTCGGCTTGCCTTATGTGTTTGTTACCTGTTCGAGCGATACGGAAATCTATGACCTGCTCGGCCAGATGATGCCCAATAAGCCGAACGAGACGCCTATGAGCATTGACGAGTATCAGAATGCCTATGGCGATTTGGACTTGAACGCTCTGCCTACCGCAACGGACATTTCCAATGACCCCGAAATGGCGTACAAGGCTATCACTGGCAAGAAAAAACGCGATGCGACAGAAGCCGATTGTCTTGCTGCAATTATTCAGCGTGCAGCGGCAGGCGGTGCGGATTCCGGCGTGAATGGGTTCCACTATGTTGAGTCTCCTCTGATTCAGGCCATTCGTAATGGTTGGGTCTGCGAGATTCAGGAACCCACCGTCATTGCGAAGCCCGGTGTTCTTGTCGGTTTGAATGGTTTGCTGGATTCTACCAGCGCCGTAAACCTTCCTACCGGCGAAACGATTCGCCGCCATCCCGATGCCGTTATCATTGCTACTACAAACATCTCCTACGAGGGTTGCCGAGATATGAACCAGTCTGTTTTGTCTCGTTTCCAGATTAAAATGGACATCCATGCGCCCGAGGACACCATTCTCGCAGAGCGTTTGCGTTCTATGACTGGCTGCCCGAAGAGCGTCAGGGTTCCTCAGATTCTGAAAGCATACCACGCTGTACTGAACACCCTGAAGACCTTGTATCTGACGGATGGTTCAGTCGACCTGCGTACGCTGGCGGATTGGATTAGCAGCTACATGATTACAGGCAGCTATATGGAATCTGCAGAGATGACCATCATTCCTTCTGCAACAGTAGACGAAGAAGGCATCAATAAGGTTCGCGAAGTAATTCGCAAATTGGTCTAAAAATAAATTGGCCCACAGCTTTGCGCTGTGGGTCTTTTTTGTTTGACTATTTACTTTATTTGTGGTATAATAAGAATATACGAATGAGGGAGGAATGAAATGCAATTATACGTGCAGGCATGGCTTCTTGATAAGGATGGAAATCGTGTAAAACAGAATATGGCGATTACCATCCATCACCCGGAAGCGATGACCGATGAAAAAGCGGAACAGCTTCTTGAATCATTGAAGGACGAGCTGCTGCAAAAATGGGGAGACGATTACACACTGGAAAGCATCGATTTTGTCCCCGAACAAAATCTGGATATGAAAATTGTCGAGGGCGGCGAAATCCATAGCTGGCACAATCTTTATTACAGGGTTGTTGCTCTAAGCGTAAAGGATATGCAAATCGACTTTAGGACGGATGCTCTGTTTTCTGTAAACTTGGGCAAAAATCCATTGCTGGTTAATCGTCAGATAAAGGAAACGATTCGTTCGGAACTGTTCAATGCCTATAAAAAAAATACCGGGCTTGATGCGTACGACATTCAGGAAATCAGTCCTGTTGAGTACGAAAAGCTGCGGCAAAACGGTATGGAAGAGCTTTCTGGCGAAGAGTATAATAATTAAAACACACATAGTTAAGGAGATTTTGTATGAATCAGGATATTGAGAGCATGTTTAACGGCACTGTTCAGGAAACCGCTGATGCACGAGATGCTGTCTCGGATGTCATCAGCGAGAATTCCAAACTAAATGGCGATTTCGAGTCCAGCGGCAACATCGAGATTCGCGGCACTATCATGGGTAACGTCGTTATTGACGGTATGCTCGTCCTGCATGGTGCTCATGTCGACGGCAATGTCAAAGCCAAGATGGTGTATATGAGCAAGGGCAGCGTGAACGGCAGCATTGTCGCAGACAGCGTTGTTGACATCGATGGCACTGTTGGTGGCTCCGTCGATGGAGATAAGGTCATCGTTCGAAAAGACAGTGTCGTGAGCGGACAGTACATTCATTGCCAGTCCATTGCGGTGGAGACGGGCGCACAGATTGACTGTTCCGTAAAGACGGGATACATTCCCAGCATTAAAGAGGATAATCTCCCTGCGTTGGGCGCAAACCCCGCAGAGGAAGTTTCTCCCGTTGACGCGTCCAATGTCTCTTCCGTAATCGATGAACTCATCGCGCCCACGCCTGTGGTGAAGAAGAAAACGGCCGAGAAGAGCGCTCCGGTAAAGGATGAGTTTGCTGCATCGTTTGGAGTGAATGATGCCACTGACGTTGACGATTCCTCCGGGTTCCTTGCTGATGATGTGCTGAAAGCTATCAACGGGTAATCGTCATGAAAGCCAAGTTTTTGGTCCGAGTAGTGGGAAAGGATGGAAAACACCTTTTCCCGTGCTTGGCTTTCACTGCCAGAATCTTACTCAAACAAGGAAAATGTAGTGTTGTATCTACAAAACCATTAACAATCAAACGAAATGATAAAGACGGTATCCATTTTATAACCAAACGCAAAATCAAGCTCTTTTGTGCCACATTCTTCTGGTTATCGATTGTTTATCTGGAAGTATTCCTTATGCGGATAACGCAGAGCGAAAGGATGTATTCTGACGAAAGTATCATAGTCGATATCCTGAAGTTAGTGTGCATTTCGGCTGTTTTTGCTTGCGGGTATATTATATGTCTGCCGCCAGAGCCCCTTTGCGAGACGAACCAAACAGAAATTTAATCTTCGAAAATTCATGATTGACTACCTAATGATTTTATGGTATAATATAAGTATAGCAATGAGGAACGCTTCCCTTGTTGTTATCGCGCTTCCTGTTAGGAGAGTCGTGTAGAGGCGGGGAATTTCCTTTCACAACCTCATGCTGCGAGAAATCAAGGGTTGAGTCCCCGCCCTCGGTTTAAGGCCCGAGCATTTTTACTCAACACCTTGCAAGCCTTCCAAACGTAACTGCTGCATTTGTGCAGCAAGACGGCATGTGCAGTGCAAAAGGCTGCATGCACCCATGACAGACGGGAAAAAGTCTGTCTTTATATGGCCTGTTGGTCAAGCGGTCAAGACACGGCCCTTTCACGGCTGTAACATGGGTTCGATTCCCGTACAGGTCACCAAGGCGTTTATAAAACGCTTCTCCTATCCCTTTCCATAACAGCGGCAGTATTCTTGCTGCCATCATGCTTCTGTAGCTCAACAGGCAGAGCAGTTGTTTTGTAATCAACAGGTTGCAGGTTCGATTCCTGTCAGGAGCTCCATGGAGTATTCGTATAGCGGTTAGTATCCCTGCCTTCCAAGCAGGTGGCGTCGGTTCGATTCCGATATACTCCTCCACGTGAAGGAAAACACGATAAAACCAAGACGGACAAAACGGAGTTTCCATTTTACGATTCCAAATATCTAAGATGAATAGGTTTATTCAACTGAAAATCTGATGGTATGTGGAGCGTGTGAAAGAATGTGTTATTCGGGGTTGACTGCCTATAAAACGAATAGCACAACAGGGGCAATGGGTCCACCTGTAACAGCATTGCGTACTGAAATATGCACCAATGAAATGCTACGGAGCTATGGCCGGACAGCAGTCCCGTCCAATCCATGGCACAACAGGTACTGTACCTGAAGGTATCCAGAAGTCTTATCCGTAGTTGCAAATGCGGGTGAAAAAACACTGGAGATAATACAATGCAGAATCCACCGATGTGGCTATCGGATGGGACTGGATGCGAGGTTGGCTCCCTCACATTGGGGTGGTAATCAGTATAAAACACCCTACCATACTTGATTAGCTCAATTGGTAGAGCGATGGCATCGTAAGCTATAGGTTGGCGGTTCGAAACCACCATCAAGCCCCACGGTCCGATTGGGTGACGCGCTCTTTGAGAAACCGCCCAAGAAGCTTCCAACGGGGGCATGCACCTGTTGGCGGTTGGCTAAGTCTGTACGAAAGTCGTCGTGCGTTGAACCGAACACGATTAAGAAATCGTAAAATTCTTCGTCTAGCAGAACGATATCTGCCATCATGGGGGCATAGCTCAATTGGGAGAGCACCTGCTTTGCAAGCAGGGGGTCGAGGGTTCGAATCCCTTTGCTTCCACCATTTAGAAATGAGGTTACAAACAATCATGGTAAACATTCACATTACCAACACAGATACAATTCAATTAGAGGCGATTACCACCGCGCTGATTGAAAAGTTCGGTAAAGAGAACATCATCGATGTTTCTGTTTCACGCGACAAAAACAGCGAAGATAATCGTTCCGTTGTTCTCAAACTCGTTTTCAAGGAAGGTCTTGCTGTTCATCTTGGCGAGTTTGTCGTCGAAGTAAGTGGTTTCTGTGCCGGGTTCAGAGGCACTGGCCCCTACAATCTTCTGAATTGCCTTCGAGCAGCGGGAATCGACGAAAATCTTCTTTCCGATGAAATCGTTTATGATGACAGAATGGTCATCGTGAAAGAAGACTGGAAACGCGAAACTGCCGAGTATGGCTCATTTCGTTCCACTGATGTCCTGTAAAGGATAACACACAAGCGGATTTTTCCGCTAATATGGCCCGATAGTTCAACTGGTTAGAGCACCAGCCTGTCACGCTGGAAGTTGTCGGTTCGAGTCCGATTCGGGTCGCCATAAGCCACTCACGAAGACAGCCAAGATTGGCGAGTGGGAACTGTATATATGCAGTTAATGTCTTCTGTAATACGGGGTATAGCAATGGTAGCTTATCGGTTTCATAAGTCGATGGTTATAGGTTCGAGTCCTATCCCCGCAACCACGTCCAAGCTATGACGTTAAACTGACTATTCACCAATCCGTACAGCCAATCAATCTTGTGTTGTGGATTGGTCATCATCGGGGTGTAGCACAAGAGCGATGCGTAGGCTCAATGCGGTGGTGTGATACTGCCAATCCCGCTCATGTCAATCGGTCGGACACAAAACGGCCGAAATATTCTGGTATCGAATACGAGGTTGCAATGCACCATGGTTAATTCGCCCGCAGCGCACGGGAAAAGGTGGTTCAACTCCACTTGCCAGAGCCATAACCTGTTGGAAGCAATTCTAACCGGTTAAATAAAACAGGGAGGACACTCCGATGCAGTAATTACCGCGTCCGATTGTCAAAATCAACGAAAGGGTCACTCCGATGCATTGATTCACCTGATGACAGGCAGCTCCTGTCTTAAAACGTCGTGATGGGTAGCGCCCATCGAACTGGACCAGTCCACATCTGGTTCGGAGGGCATGTCGGTTTTGGCTGACATGCCCTGCCACCCATAAAGACAGCCTCCACGCGGCGGGTGGTGGACAACAGCTTCAAAAGTCGTTGACGAATGTCTTATTAGGGAGCCGTGTGGGTAGGTGCTCCCTCTGAGCCATCGCTCAGAACCAATGAATCCTACCCCATTAAGCACGCAGACGTGCGTCCCCGTTAAGCCGGGGCGTGTCCAGACGCGATAGACCGTATTGTCAAAAAGGCTGCTGCGCGGTTCTCTGGTAAGTAAGACGCAGCCTCATAAGTACATGGTACGGATTGGGACAACCGGAACCGGGCTCACGAGCCCAATGTCTGCAAAGGAGGAACCCCCGCTTGTCGGCTGTGGTCGCCACGAGGGTTGTGTTAAAAGCCTGTATTTGGCAAAAGCACCGTAGAAATCCAGCAATGGAAGTCCAGAGACCCAATAGTTGTTGTTCTCGTACAAAGAGATATCGACAACGGGTAATTTGAAGTTGACCTGTAGTCAAATGAGAGTATATCAAGGCCCAAGTAGTGCCCAGTCAGCACTGACGGAATTGATGTGCCCCCGAAGCACTACGAAGGTATCGTATCGGGGCCGACCACCTATTTAAGCGAGCGACATAATGGGGCTAAAAGGGTTCACCCATATTTTTTCGAGAAGTGGCGCAGTGGTGGCGCAACGCCCTGATAAGGCGGAGGCCACAGGTTCGAATCCTGTCTTCTCGATACTGTGCTTGATTGACTCAGTTGGTAGAGTAGCGCATTCGTAATGCGCAGGTCGGCAGTTCGAGTCTGCCATCAAGCTCCATAAGAGTGTGAAAATTTCACCTTCACCCATAAGATTTGCCCCATAGAGAGTAGCGTAGATATTGTATCTTTCGTTAAATCTCTGTGGGGCAATTTTAGCATATAATGGCATTCTTTTCATCTTTGTTGATTGACCATCAACGCTATTTGTGGTATAATATAAATAGTTGATAAGATAGCAAGTGAGGTTGTTTATGGGACCAGCGTTAACTCATGTAAGTATGAAATACGGTGATAGCGGGTGGAAACATGTCACGGCAGAGGAAGCAGAGGCATTGTTTCCAAAGCAATCCGTTCCAGCGGGGACACGCCAATTTATCTGCGAATGCTGCGGTCAATATGTCTCTTTTACTAAAGACGGCATCAATGTGCGTCATTTTAAACATAGCAGAGGAGAAGAGGATAAGACCTGTGAGGAAAGAGTAGCAAGAAATGCCGAATGTGAAATCGTACAGTATAATACATACGATTTTCCCCTGCGTTTAGCCTTATACGACACGGACCTCAATCTTTCTATTGGTATTCCTCAATGTGCAATCAAGACCAAGGATATAAAAGTGACTGTACAGGGGAAACGAGAGGGCGGACATGATTACACAATCAAAAATGAAGCCGCCTCCGGACTGGTATGGTTAGACCTTAATAAGGATATCGCCAATTCTTATAAAATCAAAACGGAGTCCCGATATCCAAATTGGCCTGAAATTATTGCGGGTATCAATCCTGCCGGAACATTCTTCGATTCGTATGGTGGGCGCAGACTTCATGAAGGGGATGAAGTTTATGCTGAGCATGATTATTACATGCTCAGAAAGGGATTTGAGTATGGCCGTCCATCCATGAACACAAACGAAGTTTTGAAGATTGACCTGAACGGTGATATTTGGCGCGTGTATAAAGTGAGGGTGCGAAGCATCACATACGACACAACCGCATTCTTTTTGCCGTTCAGCTTAAATCTTGTAAAAGACCCAATCGATATGAAAGTGCTTTGGCCTCCTGTTGTCAATGTAGATGAGACCTATTACCACGATAGTAATGAAGTCTATATTGCACATAATTGTCCCGACAAGAAAATCTCTCTCCAGATGCTTCCTAAGTTCACAGACGAAAAATCGGATGGCAGTTGTAGTTTCTTTAAGGCAAAAACGAAAGAATTCCAGCAAATGGCTGCAACTTTTCAGAACAATAACATGCGTGAATGCGGTTATCATCTAATGCTTTGGAAACACGGATTTGCCAAGAAGAGAATCGATACGGATGTTGTCATCAGTGATACGGAGGGGAATGTTATTGAAGAAAGTAGTATCAAAAACCTCCCTAAGAATCGCACATTTGTTGGTAAGCGTTTGTTATGATGGCCAGATTATTGTTCGTCAGGATTCACAGACAAAGGAAGTTATCTCCATTAAAAACGGGGAACAGCAGGAAATTCATGTGAATTACAACTGCGAAATCATCGTGACGCAGGGGTGCGATGCAGTCAGAACGATTATTGTTGATGCACAGGAAAAAGCAAAGAACATTCCTTTTCTTTCGAGGAAACCTGCGCGAGTCAATTATTTGTACGGTAAAGTAGCTGCCAATTCCTTCATGACAGAAAAGGAAAAGGCGGCAATGAGAAAATCCATATATGCCGGTGAGTTTCCGGCAAAGTTTTTAAGGAGTGTGAAGTATTTTGGAGCCTAACGAAAATATTATTTCTCTGTGTATGTGTACAGGAAACGTTGGTTGGCCGTGGAGACGACTTGCTGACTTGAAGGACGGCAAGTTCGTTCCGTTTGAGGTGGACAATGACCTTCCTTACGAATATGAAAACCGAAAGAGTTTCCCTCGCCTCAGACCCGGAGAAGAAGCCTATATAAAGGTCGGCGACATTGGTGTTGTGGCATGGCACGACGAGCCGAACATCAATGACAGCACTAAGGTTTTTTGCTGTCTTACTCCCATTGACAAAGAAATCATTAAGGTATTCCGCACAAAGGCGGAAAGCAAGGAAGATGTGATTGAAGAATTGAAGAAAGGTATGGCTTTCGGAGATTCCGATAACGATATCCTTTATGTTTTCAATACCGGCATTGGAAGACTGCAGGGCATTCTTTGCCAGAAGGGCGATTTGAAGGTTGCAGGAGACAAGTATATTTTGCAGCCGACTGTAAAGAGCCTGAGTGTGTACGATGTCAGTCCCAGTGACATTATCGTTCTGGATAATATCCCCTACGAATGCCGTAATATGGCATATTGTGAGGTTCTGGACAAGAGCAGCCTTGATTTCCCCGTAACCCGTGCGCATACAAAGAGTGTCGGTGAAATCATCAAGGATATCGTTCTGGAAGAAGCATTCACATGGGGAAATTACTCCAAGTATGCAAAGGAAATCAGTCAGCAGGGGAAACTCACGAACGCTTCTCTGCACACACTCAAAAGTTTTATCCAGCGCATCGATACAAGTAACCTGTATGAGCGCGTGAAGTCTGAGTTGTCTTGTTCTTACGAAGAAGCCAAACAGTGGACGAATCGTGTGGTTAATCGTGCCGATGAATATTTCAGCGGTGAAGAACTGTCCGGTGATGTTATCGAGGCGCTGTTATGGAATTCTAAAAATCTGCGGGAAAAGTGCATGGATATCGGAGCCGAAATGTGGCGGCAGGAAAATGCTGATTCCATTAAAGCAGCGCAGGAGAAGATTTCCGAACTGGATACTCAGTATAAAGAACGGCAAACTCAAATCAATGCCGCTGAACAGCTTATGGAGAAAAAGAAGGAAGAGCTTTCCGCATTGGAGTCTTCCGTTAAGAAAAACGCTTCTCTTGTAGATGATATCAAGAAGAATGTTCAGCAGTATATTGCTGAGGCGGATGATGATGTCGCCGCATTCTACGCAAGACACAAGATTGCTATGGGCGTTCGCAGCGACAGAAGCTCTTCCCGGAACCTGTTTGAGCGGGGAGAGAAAGCACTTCATTGCTCCAATGCGGTCAATTCCTATAAGGATTGTTTATCGCTCCTTGAAAGCAACCTTCCGTATGCTGGTGTTTCGCATGAAAGCAAGCGAGCGATGGCGGCGGTACTTTATTCGGCCTATGTCAATAAGCTTCCTCTGCTGTTGATGGGTCCCTCCTCAAAAGAAATTACGGATACATTATCGCTCAGTGTTATCGGTAGTTATGCCAATCGACTGCAGTGTGATGGCCCTTGCGATATCGGGATTATTCAAGAAGCTTACAGGAGCACCGGTATTCTCGTGGTCACGAACGCTTTTGGCAGCGATTGGATGATTTCCCTGCTTCAGGAGCTGAATCAGGCGAAGTGCCTGATTGTATTCGTACATCCGTTTGTTGAAGATATCAGTATCGAGGCGTCAAGCCTTTATGGCTACTGCTGTCCTATCAGTACCGTTGATACCGTTGATAATCTTGCAGACATGAATGGTGTGACCGGTGTTTGTTTTTCGGATAACTTCGAGACATATGTTCCTACGGTGAAGAGTTCAAAGAGGACGGACGAACTTATGAACATGAGAGCGTCCAAGCTGTTTATGAGAAACCTCGCTTACATTGAAGGAAACGCCGTTTCTATTTCCGGCAACGAAGCTGATATCGAATCTTTTGTAACTGAGAATATAATCGAATCGTATAAGGCATTAACGCAGAATTGAAAGGAGTGTGGCTCGTCGTCAAACCGGCGAGTCAATTTTATTTATGGGAAAGGCGATTGATTTCATTAAAAAGGTCGGCAAAGACCTGCACATTGAAAAAGACGAGCGGGAGACAGAGTCCGAATGGGTCACACGGGTTGCGTATAGTGCATCCATACAATCTGCTGTGGCCTCTTTGTGTGATAGGGCAGATGCGTCTGAAGGTACTGTTTCCGTTCAGGCATTCAAGAACAATTTTAAAAACAACCTCCTTGCCTTCGATAGAATTTATCCATTAGAAAAGTGGTTTACGAAAAACATATATCAAATGACCGAGGATGTTTATTCTATCCTCTTAAAGACAGGTATTATGTACCACAAGACAAACCGCTTATGCAGCTGCAATTACGCTTCTTGTCAGATTGGTAATGTCAGGTTGCTGAGAGGGGATAATCCTCTGAGGTTTACACCTATGAGTGGGGGCGGACAGTATGTTAAGGATACTGTAAACAGCGGCACTTACAGCAGCGCAGAAGAGATGTTCTGTTTGTATGGAATCAATGATACCAACGGAGAAGACATTACTGTTAAAAAATCAGATTCCTTGGTGTACGTAAGCGTCCCGAAGACTGATACTCAAACCAGAAATATTTTTATGCTGTATTCGTGGGCAACAAGCGATTCTAAGATTCGTGCAATAAGTGTTGATGCGTGGCCTGCTATCGAAAGTATTTTGTGCGATGGCGGGTATCATATTTCGCACATTTTAGATTGACTAATTATGTATTGTGTGGTATAATATAAATACACCAACAAAGAACATATTTTGAAAGGAGCCTGTTCATGGGCAAGATTGGAAAAGCTGCAAACGCTCTTCGCAGTGAAAATCTGCTTCGTCGTGACGAAGTAGTTACCAACTTTATGGGCGGTGATTCCTATAAGGTAAATCCGCTCGATACGCTTAAGTTAATCACAGCGAGTTCTATTTTTGCAGAGCCTTCCTATTACCGTGACGGCGGGCTTGGCGCAAGAGTGGTTGACGAAAAATACAATGTTCATCCGCTGCTTCGGGATTTTTCCATGTTGAATGATGAAAGCGGGAAGACCACAACCGAAATCATGGAAGATGCTATTGACGCAGCTCTTGACTATGATTTTGACGGTGTGTTAGAATGGGCAAAGGAATTGAGATTGCATTATAATATGCGTCTGAATCCTCAGGTCATTATGGTTCGCGCTGCTGTGCATCCCAAGCGGAAAGAGTATACGGATAGCCATAAAGGAAAATTTGGTGAGGTCGAGCAAATCGTTATGCGTCGCGCTGACGAACCGATGTCCCAAATCGCATATTACATTTACCTCAATGGCGGTGCAAAAGCAAATATGCCGAGCGTTCTGAAAAGAGCCTTGGCTAAGCGTCTCAGTGCAAGTTCTGCATACGAGGTAAACAAGTACAAGCAGCATGAAATCGGTATGATTGATGCCGTTCGTATTACGCATGCTCACTCTCAGGTATTGGACGAACTGATGCAAACCGGAAAGGTTATCGTGTCAGATGATAAGAAAACTTGGGAAGCCATGCGCTCTGCTGGCACCGATTGGAAGACTATTTTCCATTCCGTGAACATGGGTCATATGGCCCTGCTGCGCAATCTGCGCGGCGTATTCACCGAAGTCAATGATGCTGCGTTCTGTGACGAATACCTCGCTGCGCTCGTAACGGGCGTTGAAAAAGGAAAACAGTTCCCGTTCCGTTACTACAGCGCATATATGGCGGTAGAAAACAGTTCCTGCAATCACAAGGGCAAGATTCTTGATGCGCTCGATGCATGTATCGATATTTCTCTTGTGAATATGCCGAAGCTGAAAGGAAAGACTATGTGTCTTTCTGATAATAGCGGCAGTGCATGGGGGACCATCCATACCGAGTATGGCAGCGTGACCGTTGCTGAAATTGACAACCTTTCTTCTGTTATCACATCCGCTTGCAGCGATGAAGGATATGTCGGAAAGTTTGGCGATAAGCTAAAGGTTTTCGATACCAGAAAGAAAGTCGGTATTCTGGAACAAGCAAAAGCCATTTCTCGTGACAATGGTACAGATGTTGGCATGTCCACGGAAGGCGGCATCTGGGAGTTCTTCAATAACGCTATCCGTAACAAAGAACACTGGGATAACATCTTTATCTACTCCGACCAGCAAGCCGGAACGGGTGGTTTGTATGGTACTCAGGAACAGTGTTTAGCTTATAGCAAGCGAGGGTTTGCGGCCGGAAACGGATGCTTTGGCAGCTACATCAATGTGTTCAAACTCGTTCAGGAATACCGCAAAAAAGTCAATCCCAAGGTCAATGTGTTCAGCATTCAGACTGCAGGGTACAGCAATGTCGTCATTCCGAAATACGCCTACAGAACCAATCTGATGTACGGTTGGACAGGGCGCGAGAGCGTCTTCGCTGATGCCGTCATCAAAGAATGGGATGCTATCGAAGCAAAGCAAAACTTCTAATCCATACAGGACCGAAGCGGGAAATCGGATACTTCTATAATAAATGACATGAAATCATTTCCTTAAACTGGGCTGCTGCACTGTGCAGGAGCACTTTCTCTTCCGATTTCGATATTCTCGGTCTTTTTGATGTAAACAATGCTGATGCGGATTGACGGTTACTTCGTCTGATAAACGAGAGGTCGCAGGTTCGAGTCCTGCCGCTCGAAGTTTCGAGTGTAGCTCAGTTGGCAGAGCACTATGTATGCCGTCTGTATTATTCTCAGCATTTTGTAAATCCCCGATGTTCATTGTTACATCGGGGATTTTCTTTTTGCTGTTTTTAATTGACCTATATGTATTTATGTGGTATAATATAAATATAGAAAGGATGTGAGATACCCTTGAAAAAGCATAATAAAAACTCCCTCGATATCATCGAAATGATAGGGGCGAAGGTTGCCATTTTAGGGCTCGTTCTTTTCTTGGTATCCATCCTTCTTCTGATGGTGGCGATTGTTGCGCGAGTAATCGAGTTCACGTTTGCTGTCGGAACATTTCTTTTGCATGTGGCGTTCGCTGCGTTCTGCGTAAGCTTTATGGTATTGTTCCTCGGTACAATGGCACTTGCTGTCGTAGGATGTGTACAAAGCGAAGCGTTTCATAAATACACACATAAATAAAGGAGAAAACATTTTGGAACATTACATCGATGTCTATGCCGGTCGTCCCGGCGCAGGTAAAACCATTTATGTTCAGAATGAAATCGAGCATCTTCTCTCTAATCCCAAGAACGTCGTCGTTTGGGTAGGGTTTAAGCTGCCTTCTCGCATCGCGGAAATCAATCCGAAGAACCTGTTCTTCTTTGATTTCTCTCAGGCTTCTCGTGCCATTGGTTTTGCGATGGATACGGTATATGCCGCAGACGAAGATACTTTCGTGTATCTGTTCTACGACCAGTGCCGTTACGAGATGCTTCCCGGTCGTAGGGACATTCTTGTTGCTGCGGCCAAAGCTGGCGTTCGCATCAGCGTTACGGTTCAGGCATTCCATCAGGTCGATAAAGATGATACAGCTTGGCTCAATAAGTATTGCCAGTCCTTTATCATTAAACATGGCAGAGCACCTCGTCTTGCCACCGAGGATGAAATCAATAATTTTTACCGTTAATTCTCATTGACTATATATGTCTTTTGTGGTATAATATAAGTATACCGTTAAAGGAGTCCTGCAAATAAAAGTCAATAGGTTTTTAGAAAAAATCGCAAAAAAAT